>Ga0208398_100012_pt1 | contig 623064 bp, 543 predicted proteins | sample LakWasMe79_HOW10_2_FD_183905 | JGI IMG/M metagenome (GOLD analysis project Ga0208398, IMG submission 183905) | Freshwater sediment methanotrophic microbial communities from Lake Washington under simulated oxygen tension - Sediment Metagenome... | ecosystem: Environmental > Aquatic > Freshwater...
CTCCTATACCTATGTCACCAATGCCGCCGCCCAAGCACTCAATGTGGGCGATAGCAGGAACGACGTCTTTAGCTACACCCTGAAGGACTCCGACGGCTCCTTCTCCACCACCACCGTCACCATGACGGTGACAGGCACCAACGATGCCCCGGTAGCTGCGCCCGATACCAAAACCACGCCCGAGGACACACCCGTCAGTGGCAATGTGCTGACCAACGACACCGACATCGATACGGGCACCACCTTGTCCGTAACGCAGTTTGTAATCAACGGAACCACCTACACGGCAGGCACTACCGCCACGCTGGCCGGTGTTGGCACATTGGTGATCAATGGCAACGGTACCTACACATTCACACCCGCGGCCAACTACAACGGCGCAGTACCAGTTGCCACTTACACCATCTCTGATGGAACGACGACCTCCAGTTCAACACTGACACTGTCCGTTACACCGGTCAATGACGCGCCGATCGCCATCGCCGATGTGGGCAGCGTCAATGAGGATGCAACCCTCACCCGCACGGCGATCAACGGTGTCATTCAGGGCAACGCGGGCGCCGGCACGGACACCGATGTGGACAACACCACCGCCTCGCTGGTGGTCAGCGGGGCAGCCGCAGGCAATGGCGCCGTAACCCAGGGCACGGGTGTCGGCACCTCGTTAACAGGCACTTATGGCCATCTGACACTCAATGTAGATGGCAGCTACACCTATGTAGCGGACCAACCCGCTGCAGACACGCTGGCCACTGGCGCCACTGCCAATGATGTCTTCACCTATACCGTGAAGGACCCGGCAGGCCTCGTATCCAACACCACAACGCTGACCATCACAGTGACCGGCACCAACGATGCGCCGGTGGCTGTAGCTGACGTGGGAGCCGTGAACGAGGATGCCACTCTGACCCGATCTGCCATCAATGGCGTCATCCAGGGCAATGCCGGGGCAGGAACCGACACCGACGTCGACAATGCCACCACTTCCCTGGTCGTCAGCGGCGCAGTGGCTGGCAATGGTGCCGTGACCCAGGGCTCGGGCGTGGGCACGTCGATCGCCGGCACTTATGGCCATCTGACCCTCAACGCGGATGGCAGCTACACCTACGTGGCGGATCAGCCTGCGGCCAATACCCTGGCAACCGGATCCACCGCCAACGATGTATTCACCTACACGGTGAAGGACCCCGGCGGCTTGGTATCCAACACCACCACTTTATCCATCACGGTAAACGGCACAAACGATGCTCCGTTGGCAGTCAACGATAGCGCCACAACGAATGAAGATACTCCTATCTCCATTCCATTGACCAACTTGCTGAGCAATGACAGCGACCCTGATGGCGACACCTTGAGCATCACATCAGTACAGGATGCGACTCACGGAACAGTAGCAATTGTGGGCGGGAATGTTGTCTTTACTCCGTCCGGAAACTACAACGGGCCCGCTTCATTCACCTACACCATCAGCGATGGCCATGGAGGAACATCCACAGCAACCGTCAATCTGACGGTTAACCCGGTAGACGACCCGTTTACCGACGCCAACGAAACTGTGAGTGTGGCAGAGGACACATCCTTGAGTGGATCCGTTCTCTCAGGCACGAGTAGCGTCGATGGCCCAGTCACGGTGACTACCTACCTAGTTGCCGGTGATGCCACCGTTCACAACGCAGGATCAACACCAACGGTGATCGCCGGGGTAGGTACGCTCACCATCCAGACGGACGGCTCCTACACTTTCGCCCCGGTTGCGAACTACAACGGAACAGTACCCGTTGTCACCTACACGATGACCGACGGCTCCAGCGGCGACACATCAACGCTCTCCATCACGGTAACCCCGGTCAATGATCCGCCTGTCGCTACAAATGACGCGGCAACTACCAATGAAGACACTGCCAAGGTTTTCACCTCCGCGGACCTCCTAGCCAATGACTCTGACATCGACGGCGGAGCGCTTAGCATCACCTCTGTACAAGGTGCAACACACGGCACAGTATCGTTGTCTGGTGGTAATGTGACATTTACACCCGATGCAAACTACAGTGGCCCGGCATCTTTCACCTACACGATCAGCGACGGAAATGGCGGCACCTCAACTGCTGCGGTGAACTTGACTGTTATTGCGGTCGCCGACGTACCCAATTTAACCGTTACCAATGCATCCGGGCAGGTGTTCAACACCGGTTGGGAAACTGCAGCAAACAGCGACAACACGTCGCAGCCAAACACTGGACCAACCTTAGAGGGCTGGAACTTGCTATATCCCACGGGCACCACTGGCGGAGTCCCGACCACAGCGGACACCTTTGGAACAAATGGAGTCGATCGATTTGAAACATGGACCACCGGGGACCAAATGTCCAATCAAGCAGGCAATTTGGTAACTATCGCTCCCGCAACCGGGGATGGCAATACGTTTCTGGAGCTTAACAATGCAAGTTCCACTAGCCTTCCCCAGACTCTGGGGATAGAGCGCACGGTAGTTACCCAAGTTGGCAAGGTATATGACCTGTCCTTGGACTATGCCGGTCGGATCGGATACGCCGACACATTCACTGCAATCAAGGTGACAGTCAACGGCACAGTAGTTGGCACGTATTCGGCAACGAGTTCCCAAACTGCTCTGGATTGGCAGAATCTGCATTTCAGTTTTGTCGGAACAGGCTCGGATACGATACGCATCATCACTGACGCAACCACCTTTGACACCAATGGTCGTGGTGCAATGATTGACGACATCAACTTGCGATTTGGCCAAGGTGCAATCCAGGGCAATGCGGTGGGAGGGACCCAGACGGACATCGCACTAGCGCAGTATGTCAGCGCCAGTCTGAACGACACTGATGGATCGGAAGCGTTGACCATTACCTTCTCCGGCATCCCCGCAGGAGCCGTCATCACAACATCGACCAATCCGACGGGCATTAGTCCCACTTCGGGATCAGTAACCATTAGCCAAGCTGACCTGGCAAGCGCCCATATCTTGCTGCCTGCCAATCAAACAGGAGCTTTTTCACTTGGTGTCGTCGCCACTGCAAAGGAGTCGTCCAACGGCAGTACTGCAACAAAGTCTGGAACTCTGACGCTGGAAATCATGAGCAAAGGCGTGACTGTGACCGACATTGTCGATACCGGCGTCAATACAGCACCTGACGCGAAGAATGACTCACCGACAACTGCACTTGTCGAAGCGGGGGCAACTGCCACCCTCACTGGACAAGCCATCACCGGAGGAGCCGGTAACGTCGCCGATACCGATCCAAACGCGGGTGCGACGTTGCAAGTGACCGGCGTGGTCGCCGGAGTAGGCGTCATTCCAACGGGTACTGCAGCGCTCGCTGCTCCTGTCACTGTAACTGGTCGGTACGGCAGTCTGCAAATTGCCGCCAACGGCAGCTACACCTATACCCTGAACAACGCCAACGCAAACACCACGGCATTGGTAACAGGCCAAACTGGATATGACATCTTCACCTACAAGATTCGCGATGGTCAAGGTGGCTATGACACAGCAACGATCAACATTACGATCAATGGCACATCTCCCGCAGTATTCACCCTGATGGCTACCCAATCCGTGGCAGCGTCCACCACTGACCAAGCTCCGTTCACGGACGCCAATGAAGTGGTCACCATGAAGGAAGACACCACTCAAAGCGGCAACCTATTGAACGGAACCAGTAGCACAAGCGGAACAGTCACGATTACGACGTTCCAAGTTGCTGGCGATAGCACGGCATACAGTGCGGGCCATACAGCCTCCATCGCGGGCGTCGGCACATTGCTGATCAATGCGGACGGGACGTACACGTTCACCCCTGCAGCAAATTACAACGGTACGGTTCCCGTCGTGACATACACCATGACCGATGGTGGCAACAGCGACACATCGACCCTTTCCATCACGGTCACACCAGTGGCAGATGGATTTGTTGATGCAAACGAAACCGTGGTCGTGAACACCGGTGCCGCTGTGCTTAAGGGCGACGTTCTGTCAGGGACGACAAGTGTCGACGGAAGCGTGCATTTGACAACATTTGTTATCGCTGGCGATGCAACCGTTTATGCTGCGGGTCAAACAGCAACCTTGACTGGTATCGGCACTCTGCTGATCAGTGCGGACGGCAACTACGTGTTTACGCCGGATGCGAAATACACCGGCAGTATTCCTGTTGTGACGTATTCAATGACCGACGGCACGAACACGGATACTTCAACGCTTACGATTAGCCTGAATCACACGCCAACGGCAGTTCATGACACAGCCTCGGCTACGGTCGACACACCTGTGACCATCAGCGCCACAACACTCTTGATAAACGACAGTGATTCCGACGGCGACCCATTGAAGCTCTTCTCCGTACAAGACGCCTCGCACGGAAGCGTTGCGATGGTTGGCACAGACGTAGTGTTTACGCCAACAGCGGGATATTCTGGTGCTGCGTCGTTCAACTACACCATCAGTGACGGCCATGGCGGGACTTCTACTGCTACCGTCGACTTGACTGTGAGTCCGGCAAATCATGCACCGGCCGCAGTGGGTGATACTGTTTCGGGAACTGCCAACACGCCGCTCACCATTGCGTCCAGCACATTGCTAAGCAATGACAAAGACTCTGACGGAGATCCACTTACCATCAGCTCGGTACTCGATGCCACACACGGAACCGTAGCACTGGTCGGCGGCAATGTGGTGTTCACGCCCACTAAGGACTATGTCGGAGATGCGTCATTTAGCTATACCATTAGCGATGGACATGGCGGCACGGCCTCGGGCTCAGTCAGCGTGACTATTGCGTCCGACCTACTCAAGGCCGGCAGTACTCCTGTCTGACGAAATCAATCGGTCTCATTGACAGCGGGACCCGTAGCACCATCGAAACCGACTTGGGCCAGCGCCTTCAGGTCGGTTTCCGTCGTAACGCCTTCCGCTATCACTTTCAGGCCGATGCTGTGCGCTATCGTTGACAGCCCCTTCAGGAAGGCCTGGTTACCCGCATTGCCATCCAACCCGCGCACGAAGCTTCCATCGACCTTCAGATAGTCAAGGCCCAGATCATGCAGGCGGCCAATCTCGCTGAATTGCCGACCAAAGTGCTCCAACCCCAACTTGCATCCCACTCCGCGAAGGTCGGCGCACAAGGCCTTGAACGCATCAAAGTGCGCCAACGCACCTGACTCAGCCACTTCGAGCCATAACCGCGATGCACCTGATCGGCGTTTGAGCAGCCTCTGCAAGTCAGCGCGGAACTCCGGCAGGTAGATGGAACTGGCAGAGAGATTGATGGCCAAGCCCGGAAGTTGCGGCTTGGCTTCCAGTTCATCAAGGCCGAGCGCCACTGCCGCCAGATCCAGCTGCGGTGTCAGTTTCAGGCGCTCCGCCACCGGAAGAAATTTGCCGGCCGGCTGCCATTCACCGCGCTCGTCGAACATCAGGCGAAGCGGGCACTCGCGATGCACCAGCCGACCGTCCAGCGACATCACAGGGAATGACACCAGGCGTACCCATTGGTGGTCCAGCGCCCGGTGGATCATCGCAGACCATTCTTCCGTACTCTTGGGTGCATCATCCGCCACATGCAGGCTGATCACCTTGAACCCACTGGTTGTCTGAGCCTCCACCGCTGCCAAGGCCACATCCACCTGCGCGAGAATATTGGCCGTCTCCACACCCGGCGGAAAATGACCACATGCCAGCCATGTGCCTGGCTGCCCCGGCAAGTAGGCTGAAGCCTCACTGGTCAGCACCTGAAACAGGCGCTCGGCGACGTCTTGGGGAGCAGACAGTCCGGGCACCAGTATGGCGAAGTCGGCACCATTGAGCCGCGCTGCCAACGCGTCGGGGAAGTCCCTTGCAACTGACAACAATCCGCGACTGAAGGCCTGCAGGAGCTCATCGGTATCCTTGCGTCCCAACGATTGGTTCACCGTAGCCAGATTCGGCACGCGGGCAATGAAGACGGCCCCCCCCACCGAGTGTTCGGCCTGCGCCGTATCGCGCAAGCGGGCCATGAAATTGCTGCGGTTGGCCAGGCCTGTCAAAGAGTCGCAGTTGGCCTCGCGACGCACACCTTCCAGGCGCTTGGCCTCGTCATCGAACATGGCTTTGAGCCGCGCCACCGTGACATTCATGGCCTGCGACAGCTTCTTCAGCTCGGGCACGCCAGGCTCCTCCATCATCACAAATCGCCGCTCCGTGATGGCTTGCGCCTGCTCAATCACGGCGTCCAGGGGTCGGCGCAGCCGGCGCAGGACCAGGGTACTCATATAGCCACCGGCCAACCCCGCCAGCGCCAGCGCCAAACCCATCTCTTTTGCACTCTTCCAGAGCGCAGCATAGGCAAAACGGCTCTGGCTGACCAGGGTGACGGTCCCAAATTGTTTCCAACCGCTGGATATCTGAGCCTGCCCTGGCTGCGCGTGAATGGGTAGCAGTTGCACGAACCAGGCAGGTGCCCCCAGATCAGCGTCATTCCCAATTCGCTGCGCCATTGTCTTGCCCAGAGGATCGGCTACCCGGACCAGTTCGTAATGCCCGCCATCAAAAAGCGAAGACACCACCAGGTCGATCGTCACCGCATCGGGATTGCTCTGGCTCAGTGATAGTGCCAAAGCGGTCGCGTTGTCCGTGTTTTTGATGGACAGTTGCGATTCCAGATAGGCACGCGCACTGAGCATGGAGACCAGCAGGCTGCCTGCAAGGGCCATCAGCGTGCTGACGATAATGGCGAGCCACAATTGGCGGAACATAGACATTTTTCGGCTTCCTTCAGTAGGCTTTGCTTCAGTCGAACCCTTCGGCACGCGCGCGTTTCAACAGGTCCTCCCAGCGGGACAGACGTCCAACCCCTGCTGCGGGGCTGGCTTCCTTGCCCGACACTCCGGTGAACACACCTTCACTATTGAAACTGAAAACAGGAACAAGGTCAGGCCTGCGCGAGGCAGGTCGGATGTCACTGATCAGGTTGTCCAGCACCAGCGGCTCCGCTTCGGGCTGAGCGTAATAGGCCAGCACCATGTGTGCCTGTGAAGCCACCGCATCCGAGCTTCCGATCTTGGCACGCACATAGATCAGGCGCAGCTTTTCCGGCGAGACCCCCACCTCTTTCAGCGAGAAGTATTTGGCGATCACGAAGTCTTCGCAATCACCGGCGCCACGACCCAGCGTCTCCAGCGGAGTCGCCCAATAATCCGCCTGGTTCCAGATTGCCATGTCCTCGCCAAAAACAATCTGCCGGTTGAAGAAATCATTCACCCGCTTCAGACGATTCGCATCTGGCAGGCTGCGAATCTCGGACAGCAACGCTTGCCATGCGGTGAACTTGTTCGATGCACGATTGCCCCAACGCTGCGTAATCGAGGCAAGCAGGCGATCAAAGTCTGCGCCTCCATAGGCGAGTGGCGCCAGCCACAGCAGGCAGCAAGCGACCAATGCTGCCCACACCAACACCGGGCGAATCGGACACAAGCGGGCCCAGTTGGTCAACACGGGGCAACCGGCCAATCAACCAGCCATACGGGACATTGCGACCGGTGCCCTAGCATCTAGACCACGCACAAAGACGGTACCAATGCATCAAAATAATCCGTGCATTTTTTCACACATACCCCTTTTTTTTGAATTGCTGGTACATCAACGCAGATCCGGTGTCAAGATTTTCTACGAGAATCCGACAACCAATCACACCCACCAGAACGCTAGCATAGTCTGGTGGCTATGACACCTGCGTCGGGCACACAAGAATATCGGAAGAATCTCACCAAGTATGACCAAACCAACAGCCATCCATTGCGCAGTGCTTTTTGCGATCGCCAGTTTCAGTCACACTGCCATGGCGGAGCAGTCACCCACCACCTTGAAGGACGCTGTCGAACGGGCCATCCTGCAGAACCCAGAGGTCAAGCTGCGCTTTCATAACCTGGAAGCGGCCAAGGCTGAACGCCAGGGAGCAGAAGGTGGATGGTGGCCCCGTGTAGACCTGGAAATTGCGGGGGGTTCCTACCAGACCAAGACACCGGCCCTCGCATCCACTGTGGACTACAACGGCAACCGCACCACGCTGCAACTGCGCCAGACCCTTTTTGACGGCTTCTCCACCTTGCACGAGACGCGGCGCCTGAGCTATGCCCAGCAGGCCGCCTATTTTGATCTGCTTTCCTCCAGTAACCAGACCGCGCTGGAAGTGGGCCGAACCTACCTGGATGTGCTGCGTTACCGTGAACTGGTGCAGTTGGCCGCAGACAACTTCGCCTCGCACCAGGAAGTGCATGACCGCCTGAGCCAGAAGGTCAAGGCCGGAGTGGGCCGCAAGGTCGATCTGGAACAGGCAGCCGGGCGCATGGCACTGGCCGAGTCCAACTGGTTGACCGAAGTCAGCAATCTGCATGATGTGTCCGCCCGTTTCCAGCGCCTGATTGGCGAGGTACCGTCCCCCGCACTGAATCCCGTGGAATCCATGGCAGGTCTGCTCACGCCCGGCACTGGCTTCCTGACAGAAGCCGTACGCAAGAACCCGGATTTCCTGTCCGCGGTTGCGGCGATACGCAGCTACCGTTCGGACAGCAATGTACGCCGCGCCGCATACGCCCCCACCGTGGAGTTGCGCGCACGCCAGAGTTACGAAGCCAACCAGAGTGGCGTGACAGGCGACTACCGTGACACGGCACTGGAGGTGGTCCTGAGCTACAACCTCTACCGCGGAGGCTCCGACAAGGCCCGCGTCAATCAGTACGTTGCAAAACTGGGCAGCGCCTATGACCTGCGTGACAAGGCTTGCAGGGACATCTGGCAAACCGGCGAGATCGCCTACAGTGACTCGCAACGACTGACTTCGCAAATCGGATTGCTGAGCCAGCACGAGTTGTCCACGTCCAAGGCCCGCGAAGCCTATCGCCAGCAGTTTGATATCGGCCAGCGCTCCCTGCTGGACCTGCTGGACACAGAAAATGAGTTGTATCAGGCACGCCGCGCCCTGGCCAATGCCGAATATGACCTGCAGTTCTCCGCCATGCGGGTGCTGGCCACGTCGGGCTCCCTCCTGGGTGCCCTGAAACTGCAGCCACTGTCTACGGAGACACCAGCGGCGGCCGGCAATGCCGAGGATGATGACGCCTTGCTGCAATGCAGCAACCAAATCCCGACGACGCCGGTTCTGGACCGCAGCTTCGCGGCACGCCCTACCAACCTGCCAACGGAACCCGCCAAACCCCAGGCTGCAGCCGTGTTGCCCGCGCCGGCACCCACACCACCCACCACGTCACCCGCGGCGTGCACGCAGTTGCCCAATGCCGTGGATGGCTGGCTCGACGCCTGGAACCGCCAGGACGTGAACCAATACCTGGGCGCCTACTCGGCCAGTTTTGTGCCTGCAAAAGGTACGGATCGCAAGCAATGGGAAGCCATGCGCAAGTCCCGCATCGGCAAGCAGGAGGGCGTACGCATCACCATCGGCAAGATTGACACCGTCCGCTGCGATGGCAAGGTTGCCGAAACCGCCTTTGCCCAGGAATATGGATCTGCCAAATACCAGGACAAGGTGGAAAAGACCCTGTCCTGGGAAAACGTGCAAGGCACCTGGAAGATCACCCGGGAAACCGTCACCAAGGGCCGCGCCTACTGATGTGCCGGGGTCGGGTTTCTGCCTAGCGCAGGAGTCCGACCAGCGTCAGGGCACCAATCAACAACGGTTGGTGCGCCATGTACCAGCTCAGACTCCAGCGCCCCACCCAGGCCAGGGCCGCCACGGGACGCTGGTCCACGGTTAAAGTCAATCGGGTCAGCCAGCCGCGGGACTGCGCCAGCCGTCCGGCGGCCATGCCCCACCACATCACCCCCAGCCACGGCAACAGCGGAACATAGTCTTCCGTGATCGGTTTGTGACTGATCAGCCCGACCCAGTTCAAGGCCCTGGCGTCCCAGGCTGCGGGCGATGGCAGCCACGCCTGGACTTCCGGTGCCCACCAGCCAGCAACTACGGCAGCCAGCCCGTTCAACCACAGCCATGATCCCCATCCGGCCGTCAGGCGGCACAGGATCAGCATCACGGCCATGCCATGCAGCACGCCAAAGTAGATCCAGCTGTTGGGAAACATCAGCGCCGAGCCGATGCTCACCGCGACAGCGCAACCGGCAATCTGAAGCCAACGGCGCCAGAAACGCACCCAACCCTGACCGGCCTGCACGGCCATCGCCTGGCCAAAACCCGCACAGAACAGAAACAGACTCAGGATGCAGGCACGCTGCACCGTCCACTGCGGCGCACGGTAAAAATCTTGCTGGATGAAGCCAAAGTGGTTGAGGTCAAACGCAAAATGGAATGCCGTCATCCACAGCACAGCACAGCCGCGCAGCAGGTCCAGCGCCGGAAACCGCGTGTCCGTTGCGACCGCCGACACCGTGCCGAATTGTTTGCCGCGCGCCATCACTTGCTGAGCGCGGGCATGTCCAGAGTAACCTGCGCCGCGCCCATCACGCTTTCTGCCAGCACGGCGCGCCGTCCGCGCACCGACTGCAGAACCAGGTTGCCGTCCACCGTCGCACCCACACCGTACGGCTTGGCCGGCTTCCCATCCACGGAAATCAGGGCGGCACCACCCTTGGCACTATCGGCCAGAACCCCCACCAGCACATAGGGCGTGCGCACCGAAGCCGACGCTGCGCCCGGTGTCCCGGTTTGCACAATCCGGCCACCACCGAGTGCGCGCGCCAGACTCTGCGGGTCCAATACCGCCTGACCGGTGTTCGCAACCGGCGTGGCCGATACACTGTGGCCCTGCATGCTCTTGAGCACCCAATAAGTGGCGCTCAGTGCCGCCAGTGCCGCCAGGAAGAATGTGACTGCCCTGACCCGCCAGAGGGAATACGCGTTTGTTTGCATAGCGAGATTATGATTGACAAGACCATGACATCCACATCGACACAGGCCCTGCCACAGGGCGCCTCCACACCCGGCCGCCGCAGTTCGGGCTTCACCCTCATCGAACTGATGGTGGTGCTGGTCATCATCGGTGTGCTGGCCGCGCTGATCGTGCCCAACGTGCTGGACCGGGCCGACGACGCCCGCGCCACAGCCGCCAAGACCGACGTCAACAACCTGATGCAGGCGCTCAAGCTTTACAAGCTGGACAACCAGCGATTCCCCACCGCCGCCCAGGGCCTGCAGGCGCTGTTGACCAAGCCCACGGAAGGCCCAACCCCACCCAACTGGAAGCATTACCTGGACAAACTGCCCAACGATCCCTGGGGCCGACCCTACCAATACCTCAACCCCGGCGTACACGCCGAGGTGGATGTGCTCTCGTTCGGGGCAGACGGACAGCCCGGTGGCGAGGGCAAAAATGCGGACATCGGCAGCTGGGACTGACGTTGGCCCCCACGCTCGTCGCCGCGCGTGCTGCGCTGCCCCCCGAGCGGGCTGTCGCAGCCTTGGGGCGGCCCAGTGGCGCCAACGGGTTCACCCTGCTGGAACTGCTGGTTGTCGTGGCCATCATGGCCATCGCCACGGCCGGTGTCAGCCTCTCCCTGCGTGATTCCTCACAGACCCAACTGGAGCGCGAGGCCCTGCGCCTGACCGCCCTGTTGGAGTCGGCCCGTGCCCAGTCCCGCATGTCGGCCAACACAGTGCGCTGGCGCGCCACGCCGGGTGGGTTCCGCCTGGACGGCGTGTCCGCCACCGAAGCCCCCACCCCGTGGCTGGGCGATGACGTCACCACTGACCCGGCCGCTGTGCTGGTCCTGGGGCCGGAGCCCATCATCGGCCCGCAGCGCATACGCCTTGTCTCGCGCTCCGATCCCAGCCGCAGCCTGACCATTGCCACCGACGGCGTGGGTCCGTTTGCCGTGCAGACGACCCCGTGAACGAGCGCAATACTCCGCTTAACGCCTCCGGCGGCTTCACCTTGGTGGAGGTCCTGGTCGCCCTGGGCATTGTGGCGGTCGCACTGGCCGCCGGCGCACGCTCCACCGGCGCACTGACACGCAATGCCGAACGCCAATCCGACCTGCTGCTGGCCCAACTGTGTGCCGATAACGCCCTGGTGGCGGTGCGGCTGGCCAAGCAGATGCCGGCCATTGGCGACAACACCAGCACCTGTGAGCAGGGCGGGCGCAGCCTGGAGGTCACCCTGTCGGTGCGCCCCACGCCCAACCCCAATTTCATGCGCACCGAGGCCCAGGTGACGGACCGCGCCCAAGCGCTCTTGACCTTGTCGACCGTCGTGGGGCGGTACTGATGCGCAACCGTGGCTTCACGCTGGTGGAACTGCTGGTTGCCATTGGCGTCATGGCCCTGATGGCGGGCTTGAGTTGGCGCGGCATCGACGCCATGACCCGCACCCAGGCCCATCTGCAGCAACGCGCCAACCAGGTATTGCGTCTGCAAGCCGGGCTCGGGCAGTGGAGCGCCGACCTGGATGCGCTGGTGCAATTGCCCAACACGCCGGCGCTGGACTGGGATGGCCGGGCCCTGCGCATCACGCGGCGCAATTCGGTCACACCCGGCGATGGTCTTCTGGTCGTGGCCTGGACCCGCCGCAATGTGGACGGCACCGGCCAGTGGCTGCGCTGGCAGTCCGCGCCCGTGGTCAACCGGGCCCAATTGCAGGCGGCATGGGCTACCGCGGCCCGCTGGGCCCAAAACCCCGGCGACGCCGAGAAGGCGTCCGAGGTGCAGGTAGCCCCGCTGGAGCAATGGAAGGTGTTCTACTACCGCTCCGACGCCTGGACCAACCCCATGTCCAGTGATGCGGCGCCACCACCGCGCCCCAGCGGCGAGAAGCCTGCTGGAGCCGACCTGACGCTGCCCGATGGCGTGCGCCTGGTGTTGACCCTGCCGGCCGATGGTGCCATCGCTGGCACCTTGACGCGCGACTGGGTACGCCTCTCGCAAGGCGGGGGCAAATCATGAGACGGGGAGCACGCGGGGCGGCCCTGCTCATGGCCATGCTCACCGTCACCCTGGTGGCCAGCCTGGCTGCCGCTGCACTGTGGCAGCAATGGCGCAGCGTGGAAGTGGAGGCGGCTGAGCGCGCGCGCAGCCAGTCGCTGTGGGTGCTGACCGGTGCGCTGGACTGGGCCCGCCTGATCCTGCGCGAAGACGCCCGCTCGGGCGGCGCGGACCACCTGGGCGAACCCTGGGCCGTGCCGCTGGAGGAAGCCCGGCTCTCCACCTTTCTGGCCGCCGACAAGGGCGCCAGCGCCGACACCACGGATGCCGCGGCGCAGGTCTTCCTGTCAGGGCGCATCAGCGACCTGCAGGGTCGCCTGAACGTCATGAACCTGGTGGAAAACGGCAAGGTGTCCGAGCCCGCCCTGCGCACCTTTGCCCGGCTGTTTGAACAGTTGGGCCTGCCCCGTGCCGAACTGGCAGCATTGGCCGAGAACCTGCGCCTGGCACAGGCCAACCCCGGCGACGGCACTGGCACCAGCTCGGCTCCGCTGGTGCCCCAGCGCCTGCCCCAGTTGCGCTGGCTGGGTCTGTCGGCGCGCAGCCTCACTTTGCTGGGCTCGTCGATCACGCTGCTGCCGGTGCGCACCCCGGTGAACCTCAACACCGCCAGCGTGGTGGTGCTGTATGCCTGCATACCGGGGCTGGACATGGCGCAGGCCCAGCGCCTGGCCAGCAGCCGCCAGAACGCGCACTTCCGCTCCCTGGCCGAGGCCGGCAAACTGGTACCGGAAATCGCCGGTGAACTCAACGACCAGCAGCACAGCGTCAACTCGCAGTTCTTTGAGGTCCTGGGCCGCCTGCGCATGGACCAGACCGTGGTGGAAGAACGCTCTGTGGTGCAGCGCGAGGGGCTGAATGTAAAGACCCTGTGGCGTGAGCGTGGCACCCGTGGCGCACAAGACGCGCCCCTACAATGAGCCTGCTCAAAAAAACCGCATGTCCACTCTGACCATCACCCCACCCGCCGGCCTGCCCACTGCCACGGCCTCCTGCATGGCCGTGCTGAGTGATGGCGTGGGCACGGTGACCCGCCATGTCGAGGCGCCACTGTCGCTGCTGCCGGACGCGGCGGACGGTGAAGTCGTGGTCGTGGTGGGGCTGGAGCAATTGTCCTGGCACCGCCTGGAGCTGCCCAAGGGAACCCTGGAGCGCGGCCTCTTTCAGGACGGCAGCCCCGCCCGCCTGCGCGCGGTGCTGGACGGTCTGCTGGAAGACCGCCTGCTGGACGAACCCGACCAGATGCACTTTGCCCTGCAGCCGCAGGCGCAATCCGGCGAACCGGTCTGGGTGGCCGCCTGCAACCGGGCCTGGCTGCAGGCCTGGCTGCAGGCACTGGAGCAGGCCGGCCGGCCGGTTGCGCGCATCGTGCCCGAACTGGAGCCCAGCACCGACGGCACAACGCGCCTGCAGGCCGTGGGCACGCCGGACAGGGCCCGCGTGCTGTGTGCCAGCGCGCTGGGCGTGTCCGTGCTGCCACTGTCGCCGGCTACCGCCGGCTTGTTGGCGCAGGGTGAAGCGCCAACCGAGGTAGTGGCCGAGCCCGGCGTGGCCGAACTGGCCGAACACCTGTTCAAGACACCGGTGCGCCTGCAAACCGCGCCGCAGCGGGCGCTGGCCGCCAGCCAGTCGGCCTGGGACCTGGCACAGTTTGATTTTCTGCGCACCCGCAGCGCCCGCACCCGCAAACAGCTCTCCACACTGGCGGCCAGCCTGTGGCGCGCGCCGCACTGGAAGCCGGCACGCTGGTCGGCCATCGCCCTGGTGGCGGTCAACCTGGTGGGCCTGCAAGCCTGGGCGTGGAAGGAGCAATCCGCACTCACGGCCAAACGCGCGGCCATCCGGGAGGTGTTGACCAGTACCTTCCCCGAGGTGCGCGTGGTGGTGGATGCCCCGGTGCAGATGGCCCGCGCACTGGCCGACCTGCAGCGCCAAAACGGCGCCGCCTCCAGCCTTGATCTGGAAACCATGTTGGGCCTGTTTCATGCACTAGCCCCCGAGAACAGTGCACCAACAGCTATTGAATTCGTAGCAGGCGAATTGCGCCTGAAAGCGCCGCCTTTGTCCGAAACCGACCTGGCCCAGCTCACCACCCGGCTGCAGTCGCATGGCTACACGGCCCAGATGCGCGGCGACAGCCTGGTCATCACCCCGGAGCGCCGCCCATGAATGCCCTGCAAGCCCGCTGGGCGCAACTGGCCCCGCGCGAACGCAAACTGCTCACCCTGGCGCTGACCGTGGTCCTGGCCGCGCTGCTGTGGCTGGTGCTGCTGGCGCCGGCGCTGCGCACGCTGCGCTTTGCGGGCCCCCAGGCGCAGGCGCTGGACGCGCAACTGCAGCGCATGCAGTCGCTGCAAGCCCAGGCCAAGGCGCTGCAACAGCAGGCGCCACTGTCCTACGATGAAGCCCTGCGCGCGCTCAACCAGGCAACCAAGCAGACACTGGGCACCACCGCCCAGATCAGTGTCAGCGCCGAGCGCGCCACCGTGACGCTGCAGGCCACCAGTGCCGACGCTCTGGCCCAGTGGCTGACGCAATCGCGCCTGAATGCGCGCGCCACACCGCTGGAGGCGCGGCTCAACCGCATCGCCACACCCACGGGCGTGACCTGGTCGGGCGTGCTGGTCATGTCCCTGCCCCAACGGTGATCGCCATGGCGCATCCCTACGGCTCATCCCCTCCCGCTGCGCCCTGGCGCTGGGCCGTATCAGGCGCGGTGCTGGGCCTGGTGGCGGCCACGGTTATCTTTGCGCCGGCCCGCTGGCTGGCGGCTGCGATCGGGCAGGCCAGCGGCCAGCAGGTCAGCCTGACCGGTGCCCAAGGCAGCGTGTGGGACGGCTCGTCCCAACTGGTGCTGTCCGGCGGCGCAGGCAGTGGCGCCGGCATGGCCCTGCCGGGCACGATCCAGTGGCGCATCCGGCCCAGTTGGACCGGACTGCAACTGGCCGTCCATGCCGACTGCTGCACCCCGCAGCCGCTGCAGCTGATGGTCCGCGTCAGTGGCCTGACACAGGGTCGTGCCCTGCTTGCCGACGGCCAGTCGCAGTGGCCGGCGGGGCTCCTGGGCGGACTGGGCACGCCGTGGAACACCATCCAGCTCCAAGGCCAGTTGGAGACCAGCACGCGTGGTCTGGCCGTGGAGTGGTCGCAGGGCCGCATGCATCTGGCCGGGCAGTTGCAGCTCGACGCGCTGAATGTGTCCTCGCGCCTGTCCACGCTGTCGCCCATGGGCAGCTACCGCATCCAGCTGCAGGGTGGCGACACTCCCAGCCTGCAACTGACCACGCTGGACGGCAGCCTGCAGCTCAGCGGCCAGGGCGAATGGCTGGGGCAGCGCCTGCGCTTCCAGGGCGTCGCCAGCGCGGCACCGGAACGGGTCGAGGCCCTGTCGAATCTTCTGAACATCGTGGGGCGGCGCGACGGTGCGCGCTCCATCATCACCGTGGGCTAACCATGCAAGCTTGTCACATGAACACACCCATCCTGCAACGCCACCCGCGCGCTATTATTTCGATAGCTGTTTGCGCACTGTTGACGGGGGCTACAGGCCTTTTTCCCATTGAAACATGGGCGCAGACCGGTCCTGCGGCAACCAGCAGCCCCGGCAAGCGCGGCGAGCCCATCACGCTGAACTTCACCAACGCCGAGATCGAGGCCGTGGCCCGCACCATGGCCACGCTCACCGGGCGCAACGTGGTGGTGGACCCGCGCGTCAAGGGCACCATCACCCTGACCACCGACAAGCCCGTCACCCCGACCCAGGCCTACAACCAGTTCCTGGCCATGCTGCGCCTGCAGGGCTACACCGTGGTGGACGCCGCCGGCCTGGACAAGATCGTGCCCGAGGCGGACGCCAAGCTGCAGGGCGGCGCCGTGTTCGACGACAAGCTGGCACCCGGCAACCAGATCGCCACCCAGGTGTTCAAGCTCAACTACGAGAACGCCAACAACCTGCTGCCCATCCTGCGCCCGCTGATCAGCCCCAACAACACCATCAACGTCAACCCCGGCAACAACTCCCTGGTCATCACCGACTACGGCGACAACCTGCGCCGCATCGCCCAGATCATCGCTGCCATGGACGTCTCCAACGCCACCGACGTGGAGGTGGTCAGCCTCAAGCACGCCATCGCCGTGGACCTGGCGCCGCTGGTGCTGCGCCTGATCGAATCCGGCGCCAGCGCCGCGGCGGCCCCCGGCGGGCAGGCCGACACCTCGTTCAAGACCACGGTGCTGGCCGAGCCACGCAGCAACACCATCATCCTGCGCGCGGCCAACCCGGCCCGCATGGCACTGGCCAAGTCGCTCATCGAACGGCTGGACCAGCCCGGCTCGCAAAACGCCACCGGCAACATCTACGTGGTCTACCTGAAAAATGCCGAGGCCACCAAGCTTGCCACCACCCTGCGCGCCGCCTTGTCGGGCGAAGCACGCAGCACAACCACCACCGGCACTGCCAGCACCACCACACCCGCCACAACGGGCGCTGCGACCGGCACCACGGCCACCAGCCAGTCCTCCACGGGCGGGCAGATCCAGGCCGATGCGGCCACCAACTCGCTGATCATCACCGCGCCTGAACCACAGTACCGGCAGTTGCGCGCAGTGATCGACAAGCTCGACGCCCGCCGCGCCCAGGTCTATGTGGAGAGCCTGATCGCCGAGGTCAATGCCGACAAGGCCGCCGAGTTCGGCATCCAGTGGCAAAGCCCGCTGGGTGCCAATGGCGACGGTAGCGTGGGCCTGATGGGCACCAACTTCAGCATAGGCGGCACCAACATCGTGAGCCTGGCCACCAAGGCCGAAAGTGGTGGCGCCACGCTGGCCACGGGCGGAAATTTTGCCGTGGCCAACCGGGTGAACGGCATCTACGTGCTGGGATTCCTGGCGCGCTACCTGCAGGCCAACGGCGATGGCAACATCCTGTCCACCCCCAATCTGCTGACGTTGGACAACGAAGAGGCCAAGATCATCATTGGCCAGAACGTGCCCTTCGTCACCGGCCAGTACACCAACACCGGCTCCACCACGTCGACGGTGAGCCCGTTCCAGACCATCGAGCGCAAGGACGTGGGCCTGACGCTCAAGGTCAAGCCGCAAATCAGCGAGAACGGCACCGTCAAGCTCACGATCTTCCAGGAGGTCTCTAGCGTGCAGGCCTCCACCATCAACGCCACCAACGGTCCGACCACCAACAAGCGCTCCATCGAGTCCAACGTGCTGGTGCAGGATGGCTCCATCGTGGTACTGGGCGGCCTGCTCTCCGACGAATACTCCGGCAACACCGAGAAGGTGCCCGGCCTGGGCGATGTGCCCCTGTTCGGCAACCTGTTCAAGAGCGAAACCCGCAGCCGCAAGAAGACCAACCTGATGGTGTTCCTGCGCCCCGTGGTGCTGCGCGACGCCAGTGCCACCGATACCCTGACCCTGGACCGCTACGAGTTGATGCGCGCCACGCAGCAGGGTGCGCAGCCGCCGTCCAGCGTGTCGGTTCCGGTCAACGCGGCTCCCGTGCTGCCAGCCGCCCCAGCCGCCAAGCCGCAACCCTGAGCACCATGGCCGCGCCCGTGCAATACCCCCTGCCCTACGCCTTTGCCCGCGCCCACCAGCTGTTGCTGGAGGACGCAGACGGCCAGTGCACCCTGTGGCTGCACGCGCTGGACGGCGAGCCCCGGACCAGCGCGGTGGGCGAAGTCATGCGCAAGTTTGGCGTTGCCGATGTGCAGACCGCCAGCACCGAAGCGTTGAGTCAGCGCATCAGCGCCGCCTATGCACAAAGCGAATCCAGCGCCGCCACCGTCATCAGCGAGGTGGAGGCCGATGTGGACCTCTCGCGCATGATGCAGACCCTGCCGGCCATTGAGGACTTGCTGGAGACGTCGGACGACGCGCCCATCATCCGCATGCTCAACGCCCTGCTGACGCAGGCCGCGCGCGACGGTGCCAGTGACATCCACATCGAGCCCTACGAGCGCCATTCCAGCGTGCGCTTCCGGGTCGATGGCTCGCTGCGCGATGTGGTGCAACCCAACCGCGCGCTGCACGCCGCACTGATCTCGCGCCTGAAGATCATGGCCGATCTGGACATTGCCGAGAAGCGCCTGCCGCAGGACGGCCGCATTTCCCTGCGCATTGGCACGCGCGGCGTGGACGTGCGCGTCAGCACGCTGCCCAGCGCCCACGGTGAGCGCGCCGTGCTGCGTCTGCTGGACAAGAGTGGCGGCAAGCTGAGTCTGGAATCGGTGGGCATGCAGGGCGACGTGCTGCAGCGCTTTGAACACCTGGTGGCCCAGCCCCACGGCATCATCCTGGTGACCGGCCCCACGGGCTCGGGCAAGACCACCACGCTGTACGCCGCGCTGCAAAAGCTCGACACCCGGCGCCAGAACATCATGACGGTGGAAGACCCCATCGAGTACGAACTGGCGGGCGTGGGACAGACCCAGGTCAACGCCAAGATCGACCTGGACTTTGCCAAGGCCCTGCGCGCCATCCTGCGCCAGGACCCGGACGTGATCATGATCGGCGAAATCCGCGACTTTGAGACCGCGCAGATCGCCATCCAGGCCTCGCTCACCGGTCACCTGGTGCTGGCCACGCTGCACACCAATGACGCCGCCAGCGCAGTGACGCGTTTGACCGACATGGGCATCGAGCCCTTCCTGCTGAGTTCTTCGCTCTTGGGCGTGCTGGCGCAGCGGCTCTTGCGCAAGCTGTGCACCACGTGCCACGGCAGTGGCTGCACCGAGTGCGGCCACACCGGCTACCAGGGGCGTACCGGCGTGTTTGAGCTGCTGGTCACCAACGACGCCATCCGCGCCCAAATCCACCACCAGGCCTCCGAGGCCGACATCCGCACCGCCGCACTGGCCGGTGGCATGACGCTGATGCGCGACGATGGCGAGCGGCTGGTGCGGGACGGCATCACCTCACGCGAGGAACTGGTGCGCGTCACCCGGGATTGACATCGCAAAAGGCCGGGATTTCGCATCTTTCTTCCGCTTTATTTTTTTCCACCGCAAACCAGAATCAGGTCCAACGAGGACGACCTATGGCACTGCAATACCAACTGAAAAAAGGCAATTACCACCTGTATGACCTGAGCACACCGCCCAGCAAGGTCACGGGCGAACACCGCCTGCGTCTGCTGACGGACACGGTGGCCATTGCCTTTGATGTCCGCACGGGCAAGCTGCACGAGCACGGCAACCCGTCGCGCATCCACTCCTGGGCCAGCAACACCCGCCGGCGCCTGCGCGCGGCGGGTGCCATCGACAGCGCCAACGACATCGTGGTCGTCTCCGGCCCGCTGCCGGTCGACGAAATCAACAAGTGCCTGCAGATCACCGGCTACTGCCGCAGCCTCTACGCCCGCCTGGCCAGCCTGCCGCACGGCAAGCGCCTGTCCCACTGAACAGGCGCCACGCTCAACGCAGCGTGAACCCCTGTGACGAATCGGACTGCCGCAGATTGCGCATGCGGTAGCGCCGGGGCCCTTCCTGCCACCAGTTCTCGCCCGCGTGCTCGGGCGCAATGCTGCCCAGCGTCAGGTCAGGCACCAGCGTGTAGGCCACACCGCTGATCCACGCCTGCACCGTACCGTCGAGCTGCACGCCCATGGTGGCTGACGGGTCGATCAGTCGCAGATAGGTCAACAGCGTGTTGGGCTCCAGGAATGCCGGGTACAAGGTCTGGCGGCGGCCGGCGCTGTCCACAAAGTAGAAGTAGCCGTCATCGCCTTGCGCCAGCAGCGCCGTGCCGCCAGTGCCGGCATGCTGCACCACAACGCCGGGGCGGACCACATAGGTCACGCCACCCAGCACGGCCGAGGCCACGCCGGTCTCGGTCACGCAGGCAGACGTGCCCGCTGGCAGGAGACGCAGGAACTGGTCCAGACTGGCCAGCGATGGCGCCACCGTCAGCGAGGTGCCGTTGAAGACAATCTGGTACTGCCCGTCACCCAGCGCATACAGACCGCTGTCACGCCCGTCCCCCCCCTGATACGCCATGGGCAGGAAGGCCATGTCAGCGCCGTTGAAGCCGGTCAGCAGCACGGCGCCGGTGGGCGTCTGAGCCACGTAGCTTAGCTGCGAGCCTGTCACGCGGGACAGCACGCCCAGCATGCCGCCAAATGCCGTGGGGCCATCGCCAGCCACCACGTTCAGCACGCCGGGCAGGCAGGCTGCACCGGGAACATTCAGACTCAGGCTGGGTACTGAAGGCCCCGGTGGTGGCGCAACTGTGGCACTGGCCCGTGTCACCACCACGGAGTAGGTCTTGCTGCTGGTGTCCTGCGCGGTCACCAGGACCGTGATGGCATTGGCACCCACGCTGAGTGCAATCGCCCCGGAAGCGCTACCGCTGGCTACCGCCGTGCCATTGACCTTGACGCTGGCCGTGTTGTCGGCCACGGTGGGGGTCACGGTGATCGTTGCCACCGCATTCGGCACCGATGCGGTGTAGCCGGTGGTGCCCGCTGCAAACGCTGGCGTCAGCGTGCCGCTGGACAGCACCAGGCCGCCCAGATTGGCATTGCTGCTGACAACACCGTTGGTCAGGTTGAAGTTGGCTGACAGCGCCTGGATGGACGCCACCACCACGTAACTGCCATTCGTTCCATTCGCCGTCGCGCTGAACGAGGCCAGGCCTGCGCTGTCGGTCGTGGCGCTGCCGCCCGCGGCAATGCCGGCGCCGGTGCCCGGTCCGGCGAACGCCACGCTTTCGCCGTCCAGCACCACCCCCAGGGCGTCAACCACCCGGGCTGTCAGGGGCGTGGCAAACGCGGTGTTGATCAACGCCGCCTGCCCGTTGCCACCCATCACGCTCAACCCGGCGGGTGCGCCCCGCTCATAGGCGCCCATGTCGCAGGTGCCGCCCTGCGGACGTGCCATGCCGCGCTGGTCGGTGGTCGGCGCACCGCTGCAGGTACCCGCGTTGATGGCCGGGCTACCCGACAGCAGCGCCAGCGTCTGCGTGGGGCCGCCGTTATTGGCAAGGGTACCCAACTGCGCGGCAACACCGGTCAGGTTGCCGGTGGTCACGCCGCCAATGGTTGCACCCGCCGTGTTGCCAATGAGGTTGTAGCCCTGCGAGGTCACGGTGCCCGCCACATCCATGCCACCACCCGCAGCGGTGTTGCCAGCCACCAGCGCGTTCTTCAGAGTGACCGTGCCGGTTGGCACCGCCATGCCGCCGCCCGTGCCAGCCGCGTCTGTAACGCTGTTGCCCGCAATAGTGACGTTGGTCACGTCCAGCGAGCCGCTGGAGTACAAGCCACCGCCACCGGACTTGGCCGCGTTGTTGGCCAGGGTGCTGTTCGTGAGGGTCATCGTGCCCAGGTTGGCAATGGCACCGCCATTGCCCGCGTTGGCCGGGACGGTGTTGGTCACCGAATTGCCCGAGAAGGTGCAGTTCTGGATGGTCGCAGTTCCCGTCACATTGTTGAGCGCACCGCCGAGCACGCCATAGCTGGGGTGCACGCCCACGGCAGCGTTGCCGGTGAAGGCGCAGTTCTGCAGGCTCAGCGTGCCGTAATTCACCAGGCCGCCACCGCCGGGCGCGGTCAGGATGCCGGATGAGGGGGTGGTGTATCTGCCGTTGGTCACCGTCAGATCGCTCAGGCTGAACGTCACGCCTGGCGCAACGCTGAACACCCGCACCGCGTTGTTGCCGCTGATGGATAGCGAACCGGCACCCGGCCCATTCAGGGTCAGGTTCTTGCTGATCGCCAGTTCGGATGCCAGCGTGATGCTCCCCGCCAGTCCGCCAGCAAAGGTGATCGTGTCACCCGCATTCGCGTCGGCAATGGTCTGGCGCAGCGAGCCCGCTCCGCTGTCAAGCGTATTGGTCACCACGCGGGTGGCGATGGTGGTCACGCTGATGGTGTTGGACTGGGCGCTGGTGGCACCGTTGTCGGCACGCAGACGGTAGTAGTAGGGCGTGCCAGCCGTCAGCCCCGTGACCGCGGCCGTGGTCACATTACCCACATCCTTGTTGCTGTAGGCACCCACCAGGCTGCCAAAACCGCTGTCGGTGGCCACGTCCAGCCAGTATTTGGTGGCGCCGCTGACGGCACCCCAGTTGGCACTGAAGGCCGTGCCGCTGACGGCGGTGGCCGCCGTGGCAACGGGTGCCACCGGCGCCGTGGTGAAGGTCAGCGTGCTGCCATTGGTGGTGCCCGCGCTGTTGGTGGCGGTTACCCGGTAGTGGTACTGCGTATTGGCGTTCAGCCCGCTGAGCGTGGCGCCCACGGCGGTTGCACTGGTGCCGGTTGCCGTGGCGGGCGTGGCAACTGCGCTGGTGCCCAGCGCCGCCGTGGGCCCGTATTCAAACGCCACCGTGGCGCTGGCATTGTTGGCATTCACCGTGCCGGCGAGTACGGCCCCCGCAACGCTCACGCTGCTGGCAGCGCCCGTGGTGCTGGTCGGCGCCATCGCCGTGGTGGTGAAGCTCTGGTCGGTGCCATAGGTGGTGCCGGTGCTGTTGCTTGCCACCACCCGGTAGTGGTAGAGGGTGTTGGCTATCAGGCTGCCCAGGGTCGCGCTGATGGCGGTGTCGCCATACGTGGCCAGGCTGGCCGGGCTGGCCGTGGCGGTGCTGCCATAGGCCGTGGTCAGGCCGTACTGGAAGGAGATGCTGGTGCTGTCGTGCTGCGCATTCACCGTGGCGCCCAGCGTGGCCGCCGTGCCGCTCACGCCGCTGGCCGCGCCGGTGCTGGCCGTGGGAGCCAGCTTGAGCGTGATGAACGTCAACTCAGCGCCTTGAACCGTGCTGCCACCACTGGCCTCGGCCCGAAAGTAGTAGGTGGTGTTGGGCACCAGGGCGCTCAAGGTGGCGCTGATGGCCGTGGCGCTGCTGCCCGTCACCGTGCCCGGCGTGGCGGCTACGCTGCTGCCATAGGTGCCGCTGGCAGTGCCATAGCGGAACAGGGTGCTGAAGCTGCCACCCTGTGCGTTGACCGACCCGTTGAGCGTGGTGCCCGTGGCACTGGTGCCACTGGCGGTGCTGGTGGTCACGCCGGGCAGCACGGTCTCATAGGCCAGAACCGTGCCACTACCGTTGCCGGCGTACAGCGTCAGCCCGTCCGGGCTCATGGCCAGTGCGCCAATCACGCGGTTGCCCAGCCCCGTGGCCATGGGCCCGGTACCCGACCAACTGTTCACCGCGCTCCATGCCACCACGGGCACCAGCGCCAGCGCCAGCACCAGGGCGGCCAACAGGTATTGGCCCCACGCCTTTAAGCCAAAAAGCCCGTCAGCCCTCGTGGATTGTGCGAAGGCAGCTATTGTTTTCATAGTACTCTCGGCTGGATCGGGGTCAATTGGGAAGGCCGGTGTTCATGGCGCTCCAGCTGGCGCAGGCGTCGGTGCTGACAAACACGCCGCTGTCGGAGCCCGCGTAGAGCGTGCCGGCGCCATCGACCACCAGGCTGCGCAGCTTGGGGTCGCCGGGCTGGGTGCCGCAGGCGCTCCAGTCCACACCGCTGTTGCTGCTGAGGTAGACGCCGCCGCCGTAGGTCGCCGCATAGAGCCGGGTGCGGTCGGTCTTGTCGATGACCAGCGCCCTGAGCACCTTGTTGGTGGGCTGGGTTGCGGCTGCGGTCCAGTTCGCGCCGCTGTCGGTGCTCTTGTAGATGCCGCCGCCTTCCAGCGCGGAGTACACCGTGGCCGGCGCGACCGGGTCAACGGCGATGCTGTTGGTGGGAGTGAAGCCGGTACCGGTTAGCGGGATAGTGAAGTCTCCCGCAGCATCGGCACGCAGTCGAAGCGCTGCACTGCGACCGCCGGCAGCCGTTGGGGTGAAGGTCACGGTATAGGTGCATCTCTTCCCGGGGGCGGACAGCGGGGTACTGATGCCGCCGCTACCGTTACAGAGGCCAATGGCAAAGTCGCCGGAGCTGGCGCCGTTGGCGTTGGAGAGATCGTTTACCACTTGACCACCATTTGTGCCCACCCTGACGAAGGTCACGGTCTGCGCAACGCTGGTGCTGCCCACCGGAACGGCGCCAAAGTCCAATGCCAGTGGAGCGACCACGCCGTTTATGGTGGTTACCTGCGCGATGGCAGGCAGCACGAGCAGCATCAGCGCACTGGCGTGCAAGCACTTTCGGGCGATAGCCCTCGTGGATTGTGCGTAGACAGCTATTGTTTTCATAGCAATTTCGACGGAATCGGGGTCAATTGGGAAGGCCGGTGTTCATGGCGGCCCAGCTGGCGCAGGCGTCGGTGCTGACAAACACACCGGCGTCGGTGCCGGCGTAGAGCGTGCCGGCGGCGTCCAGCGTGAGGGAGCGGGCGTTGAGGCTGGCCGGCTGGCTGGCGCAGGCGGCCCAGCCGACGCCGCCATTGCTGCTCTTGAACACGCCGCCGCCGTAGGTCGCGGCGTACAGCGGCGTGCCACTCTTCAGCGCCAATGCCTTGACGCGCAGGTTGCCGGGCTGCACGGTGGCCGCGGTCCAACTGGCGCCGGCGTTGGTGCTGTAGAAGACGCCGGCACCGTCAAGGCCGGCGTACAGCGTGGTGGGCGTGGACGGGTCGACGACGATGCTGTCCGCCGACACCGTGCCGGTGCCTGCCAGGCTGGCGTTCACGACGGTGGGCGTGCCGGTAGTGGTGGCGGAGGAAACGGTGACCGTCAGCGTGGCGCTGCGGCTGCCGGTGGCGGTGGGCGCAAAGGCGACGTCAACGGTGCAACTGCCCGCCGCCGCCACGCTGGCACCCACGGTGCAACTGCCACCCACGGTGAAGTCGCCGGGGTTGGCGCCACTCAGGGCGATGCCGTCGACGGTGGCGACCGCATCCTCCAGCGGATTGGCAAAGCTGACGGCGCGCCCGGCAGTGGCACTGCCAACCGGCTGGGCGCCGAAATCGATGGCGGCGGCGAGCAGACTGGCACTCAGGGTCTGGCAACAGGAGCCGGTATAGCCCGGATTGCAGCCACAGCTGCCCCCCCCGCCCGCCGTGATCCCCCCGGGGGGGGTCGTCGGATACCAGTAGTAGCTCCCGGCGGTCACACCCCCCGTCAAGGTGCCGGCTACATTGTTGAGGGTGCAAGCGTACCCGCTGCCCACCGACCCGGTTGTCAATGTGCAGACGGCATTCGGACTGCCGCTGCTGATGGGCACGCAACTCAGCGTGAAGCCACTGGCACCGGTGCAGGTGCCTGACGCGACAAAGGCAGCACTTCTGCAGACACCGTTGCCGCCGCAGGCCGCGGAACAGCTGGTCACACCACAGTAAGTCGCAGATTCGCATTCCTTGCCCACCCAGCCTTGGTCGCACTGGCAGGTGTTGAAGCCGGTGCATTTGCCATTGCCGCCGCAACAGACGGCACCGGTACAGACTTTTCCCCAGCAGACTTCCGCCATCGCCGAGGTGGACCAGGTCAGGCCGAGCAGCAGCAGGCCAATGCCCAGCAGTACGGTCCGGGCGGTGCGAAGGGGGGAATGCGTGTTCATGGTGCGTGTGTCCTCTGGGTGGATGGGGCCGGCCCGGCCAGGCGCATGCCGGTGTCGTTGCTGTTGGTGTGGGGCGCATACCAGATGCGCAGCGTGCTGCGGGTCTGGCGCCTGTCGTCGGCCCAGGTGGAGCCGCGCAGCATGCGCTGGCTGCCCAGGGCCGGTCCCTTGGGGTTGTCGCGCGGGCTTTGGGCGTACCAGTTCTCGCCATACCAGTCGGACATCCAGGCGCAGACGTTGCCCGCCATGTCGTGGAGCCCCAGTGCGTTGGGCGCAAAACTGCCCACCGGCGCGGTGTAGACATAGCCGTCGTCGTAGCCGTGGAACAGCGCCGACTCGGGCTTGTCCGATATTCGCAGCGCCCGGTGACCGCTTTCGTCATACACGTTGCCCACCGGCGCGCCCTTGCCCCAGGGGTATTCGTAGTCCTTGCCGCCGCTGCGCGCGGCGTACTCGTATTCGGCCTCGGTGGGTAGGCGGTAGGCGATGCCGGTGACAGCGGCCAACCAGTCAGCGAAGGCGGCGGCGTCGTGCCAGGTGACACAGAGCACCGGGTGGCGGTCGTCTTGGGCAAAGCCGGGGTCGCGCCAGTGCTTCGTGGTCTGCATGAAGGTGCGCAACCTGGCAAAGTCCCAGATGCCGCAGCCCATGCCCCGTTCGGCCTCGGTCTTGTAGCCGGTGGCCGCAACGAAGGCGCGGAACTGGCCGACGGTGACGAGGTGCTTGCCCAGGGCGAAATCGTCCACGCAAACGTCATGCACCGGCAATTCCTGCGCCATGCCGGTGCCGAAGATGTCGCCCATGCGGTAGCAGCCACCGGGCACGTTGATGAATTCCATGCCGACGGCGGGCTCGGTGTAGCCGCTGGCGGCGCCCCAAGCGAGCGGCGCCTGGGCGAGCAGCGCGGCAGACAGCATGGCTTGCAAGCAAATAAGGCCGCCAGCCCTCGTGGCATATGCATTGGAAGCTATCAATTTCATAGTGGGTTCTGTCAGGGCGTGCGGGCAATGGGGGCGTCTCCTGCGGTTATGTCACGCCCCCGTTAGCCAATCGTTAGTTGCGCCACAATGCTGTTGCAATCCGAATACACGCCCATGCCCGCCAGAACCACCCCACCCACCCTTGTGCTGCGCCTGCTCGGCGGGTTCTCGCTGGAGCGCGACGCGCAGCCGCACCGGCTGGCCTATGAAAAGAGCCGCGCGCTGCTGGCGTATCTGGGGATGGCCCCTCATCGCATGCACCCGCGCACGGTGCTGTCGGAACTGCTGTGGCCCGACCTGACGCGCGACGCGGCCCTGGCCAACCTGCGCCAGATCGTGCATGACCTGCGCCGGGCACTGGATATGGGCAATGCGCAGCCCGCGGTTCTGCAGGTGGGGCGCGAGAGCATTGCACTCATGCCGGGCAGCGTGCTGCAGGTGGACGCCGTGGCGTTTGCCGCGCAGCCCACCACCTGCGAGACACCACGCACCATGGCGCAGTGCAACCCGTGTCTGGCCCACATGCAGGAGTTGGTTCAAACCTACCAGGGTGAGTTCATGGCCGGCTTTGCCCTGCCCGAGTGCCAGGCGTTTGAACAGTGGCTGCAGGTGCAGCGCGAGGCCTTGCACCTGCGCGCGCTGGGCTTGCTGAGCCGCCTGGCAAGCTGCCATGAGGAGCTGGGCGACAGCGCCCGCGCGCTGCCGTTTGCACAGCGCTTTCTGGAGCTGGAACCCTGGAACGAGGACGGCCTGCGCCGCGCCATGCGGCTGCTGGCGCAAGTTGGTCAGGGTGGCGCGGCCCTGGCACTGTATGACAGCGGCAGCCAGGCGCTGCACCAGGAACTGGGCATCCTCTTCTGCGACGAGACCCACGCGCTGGCGCAGCGCATCCGCCGTGGCGAAGTGGCGTCCGAGGCGCGCCACGCAGGCCAGGCGCCGGCCATGACCGGCGTGCCTTTGCCGGCACCGCAGCACCGCCAGGTGACGGTGCTGTACTGCGAACTGAGCTGCCTGGCGGCAGACGACCCCGATACCGCGCTGGCGCTGCTGCGTGGACCGCAGGCGCGGTGCAGCGAAGCCATTCGCCGGGCATCGGGCTATCTGGTGCAGATTCGCGGAGGCAGCCTGCTGGCGTATTTTGGCTACCCGATGGCCAGCGAGAATGCCGCCCGCATGGCGGTGCAGGCCGCGCTGGCCGTCACCCATACCGGATTTGCCGATCTGGAGGTGCGTGCCAGCGTGCACACCGGCATGGTCATCACCGGGGACCTGCAGGTGCCCGATGCGATTGGCGCCACCTCGGGCCTGGCGATCCGGCTGCGCCAGCTGGCGCAGAACGCGCAGGTGGTGATCAGCGGTGCCACGCAGGCGCTGGTGGCGGGGTACTTTGAGACCAGCAGCCTGGGGCCGCACGCGCTGGGGCTCAGCCAGCGCCCGCTGGAGGTCTTTCGTGTGCTGCGCGACAGCGGCGCCGGCTCGCGGCTGGAGGCAGCCGCCACCTTGAGCCCGCTGGTGGGGCGCCAACAGGAGCTGGCGGAGCTGCTGGCGCAATGGCAACAGGTGCGCCGGGGCAAGCGGCGTTTTGTGCTGCTGCGCGGGGAGGCCGGAATGGGCAAGTCACGCCTGATCCATGCGCTGCGCGACGCACTGCGCAATGAAGCATGCACCGTGCGGGAACTGCGCTGCGTGGAGGAGCACAGCCACTCGCCCTTTCACCCACTCAATGCCCTGCTGGAGCAAGCCATGGGGTCCGCGCACGACGACACGCCGCAGGAGAGGTTTGAGCAACTGGTCGCCTATATCGAGACCTACTACGCGGACCGGGACCCCGACACCGTGGCGTTGCTGGCGCGCATGCTGTCGCTGCCACTGCGCGCGCCTTACCGCGAACCCATCGCATCAGCACAGCAACTGCGCGAGAAGACCATGGCCATCTTGCTGTGGCGTCTGTCCATGCTGGCACGCCAGCAGCCGTTCTTGCTGGTGGTGGAAGACCTGCACTGGGCCGATCCGTCGACACTGGATCTGTTGCAGGTTTTCATGGCGCAGGCGTTCACGGTGCCCTTGCTGGCCGTGTTCAGCGCCCGAAGCGACTTTGATGCCCCCTGGCTCGATGCACAAACCCGTGTGCTGGCGCTGACGCCGCTGGATGAAAGCCAGATCCGCACACTGGTGAGTGCCTTGGCGCCGGCCAGCACCCCCGCACAGGTCCAGCAAATGGTGGAGCGCGCCGATGGTGTACCGTTGTTTGCCGAAGAGCTGGCACGCGCGTCTGTGGGGGACAGCCCAGCGACGATACCGCCCACGCTGCAGGACCTGCTCACCGCGCGGCTGGACAAACTGGGGCCAGCCAAACGCGTGGCCCAGTTGGCGGCCACTATTGGGCGAGATTTCAGCTTTGCCCTGCTGCGCCAGATTGGCGGGCTTGCCGATGCGGATTTGCTGGCCCACCTGCGACAACTGCAGGGCTGCGCGCTGGTGCAGGGCACGACCTCGGCGGGCTTCTCGTTTCGCCATGCGCTGATGCGCGACGCCGCTTACCAGTCACAGTTGCGCCCTGACCGCGAGGCGGTGCACCGCCAGATTGCGCAAGCCTTGCAGGGTGGCCAAGCACCTGTGCGGCCGGAATTGCTGGCGCAGCACTGGGCTGCCGCTGGCGACTTCTCGCAGGCCGTACGCTGCTGGATAGCTGCTGGCAAACTGGCCTGCCAGCACGCAGCCAGCCAGGAGGCAGTGCTGCAATTCAAGGCGGGCCTGGCACTGGTGGAACGGCTGGGCGCGGGTGCACCAGCCGATCAACTGGAACTGGAGCTGCAGATTGGCCTGGGGGCGGCGTCCTGCGCGGCCCAGGGGTATGCATCGGCTGAAGGCACGCAGGCGTATGCCCGCGCCATGGAGCTGTGCAAACGCACCACCAAGCACCCGGACCTGTTTGCCGCGGTGTGGGGCCTGTGGGCCAGCGCCAGTTCCCGCACCGGATACGCCAGTGCGCGCGATCTGGCTGAGGAGCTGCTGCACATGGCACGACAAAGTGGCAACCCGGTGCAGGCACAGCAGGCACATTTTGCGGCTGGCGACACACTGTATTGGCAAGGGGAGTTTGCACAGTCGCGTGAACATCTGGAGCAGGTACAGGCGCTCTACCAGCGCACGGACCACGCCAGCCACGTGGCGGGGTTTGGCGAAGACGCGGGGGTGACCAGCGGCGCCTATCTGTCGTGGGTGCTGTGGTTTCAGGGCCATGCCGACCAGGCGCGCCAGGCCAGTGCGCGTTCGGTAGCGTTGGCACGCCAACTGGAGCACCCATTCAGCCTGGCATACGCGCTGACGTTTGCGGCCATCCTGCACTGCCGTTTGCGCCTGCCCGAGCAGGCGCTGCTGCTGGCGCGGGAGACGCAGGACATTTCCACCCGGCACGGTTTCCCCCTCTGGCAAATCGGGGCCTTGCTGTCGCAGGGTTGGGCGCTGTCCATGCAACAGGACACGCGCGGTGCCGATGTGCTGCAGCAATGTGTGCAGGCCACCCGTGAGGCCATGGGCGGCGTGACCCTGATAGTGTTGGAGCCGCTGGTCCATGCCCATGTGCTGCTGGGGCAGTTTGACGCGGCGCTGAAGGTGCACGTGCAGGCCACCGAAGTGGGCAGTGCCCTGGGCGACCACCACATTGATGCGGAGCTGCACCGCCTGCGGGGCATCTGTCTTTGCAGTCCTGGGCGCACCAGCGTACGGGAGGCAAGAGCCTGCCTTGAAGCGGCACTTGCGTTAGGCCAACACCAGCAGGCCCGGACACTGGAGTTGCGTGCAGCCACCGACTTGGCCCGACTTCTGCAAGGCCAGGGACTGGGCGACGCGGCGCGCCAGGTTCTGGATGCCGTGTACCCGTGGTTCACCGAGGGGCTGGACACCCCGGACCTGCAGGATGCGCAGGCGCTGTTGGCGTCACTGGCAGATCAACAGGCTACTCGTAGGCCACCAGACGGGGGCGCTCTGCCTCGCTGAACAGGCTTTGCTGCAATTGGGCCACGCTGGCCTGGCGCTCGGATTCGGTGGCATTGGCCTTTAGCAGCCGTGCGCGCTCTTCCTGGTAGCGCGCGATGCGGCCTTTCCAGGCCGCTTCCTCGCGGTCCACATCGGCCAGGCGTGCTGCCGCCTCGGGGTCAAGCTCGCGTGAGCGCATGCGGTAGATGTCGTCTTCGCTGGCGCCTTTGGCGCGCATGGCCTGGGCCTGCTGTTCAATGCGCACCACCACCGTACCGGCCTCGCGCTCGGCACGCAGGTTGGCGGGCATGGCTGCGTCCAGTGCGGCAAGGCGCTGCTGTTTTTGCTGTGGGGTCAGGTTGGGGTCCTGGCTGACTTCCAGGCGTGCCACCGCGTCCATGTCGTAGGCATCCTCGAAGCCGAACATGCCCTCCACCTCCACGGCGCTGAAGTAGCGGCCCCGCAGGTCCTGCACGGCCAGCATGCGCCGGCGTATGGCTTCCACGGCGTTGCCGGAAAGCTCGGGTTTGCTTTCGACGTCCACCAGCTCGCGCTTGAACGCAATGTAGAGCCCCAGCAGGCGCTGCGCCTTTTCGGCCTGCGGTGCGGGCAAGCGCCGCTGCAGTTCGCTGCGGATATGGGCGGTGATTGCCTCGATGGTCTGCTCGCCCACCGTGCTGAGGTAGTAATCAAACAGGCGGCGGAGTTCCCCGTAGGCCAGGGCAGCGGGTGCGCCCGTACTGGCGGCGCTTTGCAGCGCCATCAGGTCGCCATCGGGCACGGTGCCTTGCAGCGAGCGGGCAAAGGGCGCGGGACTGCCGGAGAGTGTGCCTGGCAGGGAAGCAGGCGCCTGCGGCGACTCGCTCCCCGGCCACCACATCCATGTGGCCACACCCAGTGCCAAGGCAGTCAAGCCAAGGCTGACACGAACCGGGTGCAGGCGCATGTGCGCTTACAGTCCCAGACCCTGCAGCCGGTTGGCGTGCTGGCGGTAGAGGGTGACGGGATTGGTCTCGAACAAGTTGACCAGGCCGACGGTCTGGTTGACTTCGTCCATATGGTTCATGGCGTAGTCATCGCGGATCACGCGGCCCAGGTGGGTCGAGCAGCTGGCCACCAGGCCGTCGTTCTTGGCGCCGCCAAAAGCCAGTGACGTGAGTGCCAGTGCCGGGTCCATGATGTCCAGCACATTGGTGTAGGGCTTGGCGCCGCTCCAGGAGAAATAGGAGACGCCCCGCGCCGTGTACGCGCCTTCACCGCAAGCGGTGGTGGGCACACCTTCAGGGTGGGCGGCGTTGAACTTCAGCGAGCCAGCAGTGCTCAGCGACTGGGCGGCGGCCAGGGAGTTCTGGTTCAGGCCCGAACCGCCGGACAGGAAATTGATGACCGTAGCCAGGCCGTTGGTGACGGACACGACGACCGAGTTGGCCAGCGATCCGGGAGGTGCCACGCCCAGCAGCAGGTCTGCCACCGCAGAGCCCTTGTTCACGCCGCCAACCGACGTTGCCGATGCGACGAGGTCGGGTCGCACAGAGGCCACATAGCGGATGGTGGGGCCGCCGTGGCTATGGCCAATCAGGTTGACCTTGGCCGCGCCGGTGGCAGCCAGGATCTGCTTGACCTGGGTGAGCAGTTGCTCGCCGCGCACTTCGGTGCTGTTGGCAGCGGATACCTGGGCCACATAGACCTTGGCGCCGTCGGAACGCAGCGCAGAGGGGATGCCATACCAGTAGTCCACTGGACCGATATTGTCAAAACCAAACAGGCCGTGTACCAGCACGATGGGGTATTTGGTCTGCGTGTAGCCCGCAGCAAAACTTGAGGCGGGAAGGAGTGCCAGGGCCAGCATGCAGGCACCCAACCAGGTGATTATGATTTTCTTCAAGGTAGTCTCCATTAAGGCCTTGCGGCCCTCGGGTTGAAAGGAATCCGTCTGAAAAGGCAATGCGACCGCTTGGGTGTGGGTGCTGTCGCGGGCTGACCTGGTTCCGGCTACTGGTAGGCAGTGGTCCAAATCAAAAAAGCACGGTCGTGCGTTTTAGCGTATGGTATTGCGGTGTCGCTCAGGTGTCATGGTGGGAAACCCGGATGACGTGAAAAACGCAGGTAGTAGTCCGCCCGGACCGAAAATGAAAAAGCCCTGCCACGCATTGCGCGGCAGGGCTTCGTTTTGAGAACCCTTGAGAAACGAGGCGGCTACTTAGAAGCGCCAGCCCAGGCCGATACCGAACAGCACGGGGTCAACCTTGAATTCGCCGGCGTTGGCAGTGCCAACATAGACGTCAGACTTGATGTACACCTTCTTCAGGTCGAAGTTCAGGTACATGCCCTTGGACAGGGGAACGTCCACGCCAACTTGCAGGGCACCGCCCCAGCTGTCCTTGTTCAGAGTGGCTGCGCCGCCCAGAATGTCGGTCTTGGTGAAGCGGGTGTAGTTGATACCTGCACCGATGTAGGGCTTGACGCCGCCATTGCTGTCAAAGTGGTACTGGACCAGCAGTGTCGGGGGCAGATGTTCGACGGTGCCGATGTCCTTGCCCAGGGCGGTGGAGGTCAGCGTGTGCGATTGGGGCACGGTCAGGATCAGTTCGGCGGCCACATTCTTGTTGAAGAAGTAGCTGATATCCACTTCGGGGATCCACTTGTTGTTGATGGACAGACCCAGACCGGTGGTGTCGGTGTTGGCACTGTTCAGGCTGACTGCGCGGGCGCGGATCATCCAGGGACCTTCTGCTTGGTCAGCGGCAAAAGCGACTCCAGACACCAGGGAGCACAAAACGGCGGCGGCGATGATTTGCTTTTTCATATGGGCGAAATAATTTAATGCTGGGGACATTCCCAAGCCGCATTGAACTCCTTCAAAGAAAACAGCGGTTGATCTGAATCAAGGGTTATCCCTAGTCGTGCAGGGGGAACTCGAACTGTTGCGCCAATTCCACACCTGGATGCTATTTTTGCGCCCCAGGACTGGACAGGATCAGCGGATAACATCGACTTATGCCCGCATACGCATTTGAAGCCCTGCACGTCGATGGCAGCACCCGCAAGGGCGTCATTGAAGCCGATACCGCCAAGGCGGCACGTGGCATGCTGCGTGACCAATCCCTGGTGCCGATGGTGGTGGAACCCATTACGGCGGGAACCGGCAATGCACCCGGCACCACCACCCGTGGCACCACGCTGTGGAGCAGCCGCGTGTTCAACGCCTCGGCGCTGGCGATCTGGACGCGCCAGATCGCCGGCCTCGTGGCTTCCGGCCTGCCGCTGGAGCGGGCCTTGACCTCACTGTCCGAGGAGTCGGATGACGAGCGCCAGCGCCATCTGGTGGCCGCCCTGCGCGCCGAGGTCAATGGCGGTACTGCCTTTGCCACGGCATTGGCCCAGCACCCCCGTGAATTCAGCAACACCTATTGCGCGGTAGTTGGCGCCGGTGAGCACAGCGGCAATCTGGGCCTGGTGCTGGAGCGACTGGCGGATGACCTGGAGCAGGGTCAGGCCCTGCGCTCCCAACTGATCGGTGCGGCACTGTATCCGGCCATCGTGACGCTGGTGGCCATCGTCATCGTGATGTTCCTGTTGGGCTACGTGGTACCGCAGGTGGCGGAGGTATTTGCCGGCAGCAAGCGCGCACTGCCGATGTTGACCGTGATCATGCTGGGCTTGGGGAACTTTGTACGCAACCAGGGCTGGCTCCTGCTGTTAGCTATTGTTTTGATAGCTGCATGCGCACGTTTGGCGTGGGCCAGGCCCGCATTTCGTGAACGTTTTGACGCCGCCTGGCTGACGCTGCCAGTGCTGGGCAAGCTGTCCCGGGGCTACAACGCCGCACGCTTTGCCGGCACGCTGGCCATGCTGGCAGCGGCCGGCGTGCCGATTCTGAAGGCCTTGCAGGCGGCGGCCGACACCGTCTCCAACCGTGCCATGCGCACCGATGCGCTGGACGCCCTGGTACTGGTGCGCGAGGGTGCGCCGCTGGCCTCGGCGCTGGCACAGAAGAAGCGCTTCCCGGGCCTTCTGTCCATGTTTGCCCGGCTGGGGGAACAGACCGGCCAGCTGCCGGTGATGCTGGAGCGCGCCGCCAAGCAGCTCGGTACCGAGGTCCAGCGCCGCGCCCTGCAGTTGGCAACACTCCTGGAACCGCTGTTGATCGTGGCCATGGGCCTGGTGGTCATGCTGATCGTGCTGGCGGTGCTGCTGCCCATCATCCAGCTCAACCAGCTGGTGCGCTGACCACCTATTGCGCCGGCTGGTCGATCTTTCGGACATAGGCCATTGCCACCCGGGGGACGCAATGGAGCAGCTCGGCGATGTCGTTGATGTCATCGGGCAGGGCGGCATTGTCCCAACCGTGCATGGTGTGGCGCGCCAGGCGCTGGGCCAGCACCACGTTGCGCACGATCGGCAGGTCGGTGTGGCGGTTGTCCGAGATGCGTACCAGCAGCTCCGGCATGTGCCACAGCTTCAGCAGGTTCTGGCGCAGATCGTCCAGCTCCATGTTCAGAACCTCTCGCTGGATGGTTGCGCTGCGCAAGGTGGTGTCGGCACGCTGGGCGTCACGGATACGCTGTTGCAGGGTGGGGGCATAGCACCACATCAGCATCTCCGGGAAGTCATACAAAAAGGCGGCCAACTGGATCAACTCCACATCCGGGTCACCACGGTGGACGGCAAAGCCCAGGGCGAATCGGGATGCCCGGTAGGCACGCTGCATCAGGTGACGCAGGCCGTCCAGCGCACGCGGCTGGTCATGCAACCAATCCTTGATGGTCTGCTGGGGTCCAAACGTACGAAAGAAAGGGGCGATGCCCATGAGAACAAGGGTGCTGGTGATGGATTCGGTGTCCGTATCCTTGCCCGGGCGTCGCAGGCTTGATGCATGTGCCAGCAGCTTGACCGTCATGAACGGGTCCCCCTGAATCACATCGGTCAACATATGGGCATCGACCGTGTCCTGCTCCTCGCGCAGACGTTCAAGCGCCTGTGCGGTGCTCGAACGGATGGGCATCTCGGCGTCTCGGAAAAAGCGCGTCCAGGCCTCCAGATCGGGCAGCGGCGCCGTCAGGTAGGCGGGAGTGACCGCTGGCGCTGGTGGTGGAGCGGATTCATCAGGGAGCATCGGCATGGCCGCGAGTATCGGCGCCACTCTCCCACCGGTCAAGCCGTAATAACCAGAGGTTCACGGTCCGCGCATGGCGTCACGTGACGAGCCTGGCGTTGCCCGCGCACCCGTGTGCGCGGCAGCGCCGGCCGGTGAGGCAAGGTGCCACGCAGACATTGCGGCATGGCCCGCGCGCCACTGGCAACGTAGTCGGCCAGCAACCCATCGCGCACCGCGTCCTGTGGCTGCTTGCGCTCGCTGGTGAGGTAGATGAACAACGCATCCACCAGGTCTTCGGGCGTGAAGCCATGGGTCTTGCCCGTTGTCTGCCACAGCCAGTCGCTCCATGCCAGAAAGGCGGCAAAGGCCGACGGCCCCTGCAACAGCCGGCCCACTGTCACGGTGAAGCGCCCGGAATTGGCAACCAGGTCCCAATAACGTGCCAGGCGCGTGAAGCGCTGCACCGTGGCCGCATCCACGTCACCCGTCTGCAGCACGGTGTAGGGCGGCTCGGCGGCGTAGTGCATGCACCAGGCCTGCGTGTGGCGTGCAATCGGCGTGCCGCGCAGGCGCTTGAGCAGGCCCAGCTGGATTTCATGCGGACGCAGTGCATACAACCGGTCAAAGCCATCGGCAAAACCTTGCAGCGTCTCACCCGGCAGGCCAAAGATCAGGTCGGTGTGCAGGTGCGCGTGGGTGTGCTGCACCAGCCAGGCCAGGTTGGCCGCGGTCTTGTCATTGTCCTGGCGGCGCGAGATGCGCTGCTGCACCTCCACGTCAAAGGTCTGGATGCCGACCTCCAGTTGCAGGACCCCGGGTGGGAACTGCACCAGCAGCTCCTTCAGACGCGCCGGCAAGTGGTCGGGTATCACCTCGAAATGCAGAAACAGATCGGGCGTGAGGCGCTCCAGAAAGAACTGCAGGATGCGCACCGATGCGTCCACCTTGAGGTTGAAGGTGCGATCCACAAACTTGAAGTTGCGCGCCCCGCGCTGGTACAGCCTGTCCATGGCGGCCAGGAACGCGTCCAGCGGAAACGCCCGGGCCGTCTTGTCCAGCGAACTCAGGCAGAACTCGCAGCTGAATGGGCAGCCACGCGAGGCCTCCACGTACAGCAGGCGGTACGCCAGATCGACATCGGTGTAGTGGTCATACGGCAGCGCAATGTCGGCCAGGTCGGGCTGCACGCCGGCGATCACCTTCATCAGCGGGCGCGGGCCGTGCAGTAGTGACTGGCACAACGCGGGGAAACTCACATCACCCCAGCCGGTGATGACGTGATCTGCGAGTCCGACGATGTCCTGTGCATCGCATTCGTGGCTGACCTCCGGGCCACCCAGAACGATCTTCACGTCGGGTCGGGTCTGCCTGAGCACGCGGACCAGTTCGGTGGTTTCGGTCACGTTCCAGATGTAGACCCCCAGACCGATGATGCGCGGCTGCAAGGCCAGCAGCTCGTCGGCCAGTTCCTGCGGCTGGCGGTGGATGGTGAACTCCCGCACCACCGTACGGCCTGCAAGATCGCCCATATTGGCCAACAGGTAGCGTAACCCCAGTGAGGCGTGGATGTACTTGGCATTCAGGGTGCACAAGACGATGGTGGGATGGGTGGCAGACATGGCGGGCCAATCAATTGACCTTGGTTGACGAGTAGTGAAACTGACTGAAGGCGTATCCCGGAAGGACTGGAATGAACGCCTATCCAAGGGGTGCAGCATGGGCATTCTCCTGCAAATCGCCGTCAAGAATGACATCCCGCCTGGTCGACAACCTGTTGACAGCGGCCAGTCGGCTGATTTCGATAGGGTTCTTTCCAATCATTAGCTACGAATTTAATAGCTGTCTACGCACAAACGACGAGGGCTACAGCACTATTTCACCCAAAACGCCAGATCATTTGTTGCGTAAAGCAACCATTTTGGCTAGACTGTTGCCTTTAGCAACCAATTGAAATGCCATGCCATCGACGCTTGCCAGCCAACTCCGGGAGTTGGTCAGTCTGTACTCTACCCACCAGCGCCGTGTTCTCGTGGCCCACGGATTACCACCTCAGGTTCGTCTGCTGATACTGCTCCACAAGCTGGGACCGGTAACCCAAAGCGAGCTGGGGCGGGTGGCGGGCTTCGAGAAGAGCTGGATCAGCCGTCTGCTGGACCGTTTTGTGGAGGACGGCATGGTCGAGCGCATCCCCCTGCCCAACGACCGGCGCAGCATGCAGATTCACCTGACCGCAGCCGGTGTCCGGCATGTCACACAGGTCGACGCTCTGTTGGCCAGCCATGCCGAGAAGTTGCTGCAAGGCATTGCCCCTGACGCACAGCCGCGCATTGCCGAGGCACTGGGCCTGTTGACACGGGCGCTGCAGCAGATGCCCGACAGCGAAGGAGCCTGACATGGCGAGCCCTTCTGAACGCAGCTTTCGAGCCTCTTTGGCCGCCATTCTGGGCATATGCCTGGCTTTCATGCTGATTGCCTTGAACACCTCCGTGGTCGGCACCGCCATGCCCCGTATCGTGGCCGACCTGCGCGGCTACGACCTCTACCAGTGGTCGGCCTCCGCCTTCCTGCTGGGCAATGCGGTCATGATTCCGATCACGGGACGACTTGGCGATCTGTACGGGCGCAAGCCATTTGTGCTGGTCGCCGTGGTGCTGTTTGCGCTGGCATCGGTCGCCTGCGGGTTTTCGCAGACCATGCTGCAGTTGGTCATTGCGCGCGGGTTCCAGGGTCTGGCTGGCGGCATGTTGCTGGGAGTTGCGCCGGCCAGCGTGCCGGATCTGTTCCCCGACCCGGCCCAGCGCGTGCGCTGGCAGGTGCTGCTGTCGTCCAGCTATGGTGTGGCGCTGGCGGTCGGCCCCTGGCTGGGCGGCTGGCTCACCGAGCATGTGAGCTGGCGTTTTGTGTTCTACGTCAACCTGCCGGTTGCCTTGGCGGCGTTGGTCATGGTCTGGGTGTTCTTTCCACACATCGTGCACCACGAGGAGAAGGACCGCAGCATCGACTGGCTGGGCGCCTTGCTGCTGCTGGCGGCCATGAGCGGCCTGCTGGCATCGGCCGAATACAGCCAGGCCCATGGCTTTACCAGTGCGGCGTCCCTGGGCCTGTGGGGAGCAACCTGTGTGCTGACCTATGTGTTCTTCCGCCACCAGTACCACACCAAGGCACCCATCGTCCCACCCAACGTGCTGGACAACGGTGGCGCGCGCCAGCTCATGCTGCTGGGTGTTCTGACGGGGCTGACAATGTTCATGCTGATCTTCTACACACCGCTGCTGCTGCAAGGAAGCTTCGGCCAGTCGCCAAACCAGGCGGGCCTGGTCATGACGCCGCTGCTGGTCTTCATCACCATCGGCAGCATCGTCAACGGGCGGCTGTTGCCGCGCCTGCACCGGGCCGAGCGCATCGTGGCCTGGGGCCAACTGGGCATGCTGGTCAGTTGCCTGCTGCTCACCCAGCTCCAGGCCGACACACCCAGAGGGCTGATGATGCTGGTCTTTGCCTTGTGCGGCGTCAGCTTGGGCTTTCAACTACCCAATCTGACGCTGCAGATGATGGCCGTGGCCGGGCGCGCCCACATGGGCGTGGCCAGCGCGCTGGCGCAATCCACACGCATGATTGGAAGCATGGTGGGTGTCGGCATCGCCAGCGTGCTGGTCAATGCGTTCTATGCCCGGCACATCCAGGCCGCGCTGGAGTCCCTGCATGTGCAGGACGAAGCGTTGATCGCCCTGGTGTCGTCACCGCAGATCCTGATCCGCCAACAGGACCAGGCCGCCCTGGCGGAAACGGCCCACCGGCTGGGACTGGACACCACGGCGCTGATGGAGTCCGCACGCCATGGCCTGGTCAGCGGCACCCATGCCGCCTTTGTGCTGTGCGCGGTGATCGCGGGGCTGAGCATTCTGGTCAGCATGCGCCTGCCGCACTACACCATCCGCAACCGCAGATGATTCAGCGCTGCTGAAGCAGCGTCTGCTCCAGGAAACGCACGGTGGCGTAGAACTCGAAATCGGCATTGGCCTTGCGCCGAAAACCGTGGCCCTCGTTGTCGGCCAGCAGGTACCACACGGGTACGCCGTTCTTGCGCACCGCGGCAACCATCTGTTCGGCCTCGGTAAAGGGCACACGCGGGTCGTTCTTGCCCTGCACCACAAACAGCGGCACCGTGATGGCCGCCGCATTGTTCAATGGTGCGATCTTCTCGTGGAAGGCACGCATCTCCGGGTCGCGCTCGTCGCCATACTCCACGCGGCGCAGGTCGCGGCGATAGCTTTCGGTGTTGTTCAGGAAGGTCACGAAATGGCTGATGCCCACGACGTCGATGGCGCCACGGATCAGCGGGCTGAAGTCCACCGCCGTGGCCAGGCTCATGTAGCCACCGTAGCTGCCGCCATAGACCACCATCCGCTTGCCGTCCAGCCGTGGATGGGTGTCGGCCCACTGCAGGAAGGCGCCGCCATCCTTGACCGAGTCCTTTCGCCTGAAACCATTGTCCAAGTCCAGATAGGTCTTTCCATAGCCAGCGGAGCCGCGCACGTTGGGCAGCAACACGGCCACGCCCAGTTCGTTCAGGAAGTAGTTGTAGCGGCCCATGAAACGCACCGTGGCCTGGCCCTCCGGTCCACCATGGAAGCTGACCAGCACAGGGCGCTTGCCCGGAAACTTGGCGGCGTCCGGCAGGAACAGCCAGCCGCTGATGGTCAGGCCGTCAAAGCTCTTGATTTGCACCAGCTCGGGGCTGACAAAGGTTTCGGGGTGCACACCTGGCGCCGAAGCGGCGGTGGTCCAGCGCTCGGTCTTGCCGCTGGCAGCATCCAGCGTGTAGACATCGCCCGGGCTTTGCGGTGAATTCACGGAGAAGGCCAGCGCGCTACGCTGCACCTCATGCCATTGGCCGCCACCGAGGGAGCCTGCGGGAATTTCGGGGCGCGTCAGTTCCAGCCCGGTGGCGGCGTCAAACAGGTGCACTTCGTCTCGGCCATTGGCATTGGCCACGGCCATCAGACGCCGGCCGTCGGATGACAGCGCAATATTCTCGATATCCCAGGGGATGTGGCGCGACAAGACCTTCAGCGACTGGTCACGCCGGTCATACACCGCCAGCTCGGAAAATTCGCCACCCTGGTTGGTGGTCAGGAACAGCCGTTGCTGGTCCGGGCTCCATTCAAAACCGTTGTAGCCGGCCGCCGGGCTGCCAGCCTTGGGCAGGATCTTTTCACGGGCTCCGGTCTTGGCATCGATCAGGAAGACGTCCGAGTCATTGGGCGTGCGGAACTGCTGGGCGGCGATGGTGGCGTCATCCGGGCTGAAGCGGAAGTTCCCCCAGCCGCCGCCGGGCAGCTCCGCCAGTCGCGTGTTCACCTCGGGCTTCTGTGGGTCCACCAGGGTCAGCGTGGTGGCAACCTGGGCGCGGCTGCCGCCTTGGGCCGTCTTGTCCAGAGGCACAGCCTCCACCAACAGCCTGTCTCCGGCGCGGTTCCAGGTGTAACCACTGCGCTCATTCGGACTGGACAAGAGCGTGGACCTTCGGGTGTCCAGGTCCATGCGGAACACCTGGGTGGCCTCGTTGCCGCCAATGTCGCGGCTGTAGACCAGGTACTTGCCATGTTTGGGCGCAAATGATGCGGCCGACACATAGTCCGGGAAGTCTGTCATCTTTTCCAGCTTGCCACCCGGGCCTTTTAGCCAGTAGATCTGGGCAATGTTGGCGCCCTGCTCACGGTGGCGTACCAGCATGGAACGCTCCGTGGGGTGCCAGCCTACAAAGCCGTAGCCACGGAAATCGGTGTACAGCGACACCTTGTCGGCAATCGCCTGGGGAATGGCGGGAATGCCATCCACGCGCAGATTCGGGTTGGGCTGCACCGCATCCTGCGCACACGCCATGATCAGATTCAGCACCAGCACGGCGCCCACCAGGGTTTGTCTCATCTCAGAGTCCTTCATCAATGGGGAAGCGAGGCCCTGTAGCACGCCATCAGGTTGGCCTCAACCTTTGCGATCACGTCCCCATCCAGCCGTCCCCCGGATGCTTCGTCCTTCAATATCGACAGAATATCCGGCGGTGTCATGGGGCCACGGTAGGGTCGCGTTTGCGCAAGCGCCTGGAATACGTCGGCCACTGCAACAATGCGGCTCTCCAGGGATATCTGTCCCTTCTTGCGATGGTAGGGATAGCCGCTGCCATCGACACGTTCGTGGTGCTGACCCGCCCACAGGGCCACTTCCTCCAGACCATGAATGTTCTTGAGGATGCTGAAAGTGTCGAAACTGTGGCGTTTCACGTCGGCATACTCTTGCGGAGTCAACTTTCCGTTTTTCTCCAGCAATTCGTCGGGTACCCGCAACTTGCCCAGGTCATGCAACAGGCCGGCGAGCTCCAGCATTTCACAGGTGCGTCCCGGCAATCCCATGAGTTCGCCCAGGTAGTGGGCCAGACAGGCGACACCATCGGAGTGCTCCCGGGTGAACGTGCTCTTGGCGTCCACGATGCGGGAAAAGACCTGCACCAGATTGCGCAGTTCCTGGAATTCAATGTCCATCGCGTCCGACTCTGACATCCACTTCGCGACATATCCCGAAACATGCTCGTTTTCCAGCGCAAACCAGAACGCTTCCGACTGAGAGACATCCATGAAGATATCCACCAGTTCCGGAGCAAACCAGGTCCCTCGCCGCTCGAAGATCAGGCTGCGGATGTGATCCTTGGACAGCAGCAGGTTGGCCTCGCTGCCCCGCACGGTCAGGCAGGAGATATCGATGCGGTCCGCCATGTAGATGCAATTCGCGGCCAGCATCTGGTTATACGGCAGGCTCTGATGCTGGAGGGCGTCCCAATGCGTGTGGTGGTGCAGGACCAGGCCGGCCAACGGGCTCAGCAAACTGCATTCGCGCAAGAGCTCTGCGCCGCGGCTGCAGTGTTCCGCCTCGTTCTCCCATTCAAACTGGGCCAGCCGGGCGTGCACCAACGTCTTGGAGACGCCGCAGTCATGCAGGATGGCCGCCTGGAAGAGTTCATCCAGGCGGGCGGGCGACCACTCCGCCAACTTGGCACATTCCGCTGCGATGTAGGCCACGCGCTTGCCATGGTGGATATGTGTCACGCCGACCAGGTCCAACGCATCGGAGAGCGAATAGATCGCCTGGTGAAGGTTGATTCTGAATGTGGACATGGGCAGCCTGTTGTCTTCGCGTGAAACGGAACGTGGATTTCAGTCTACCCGTTTGTCATCCCTTGGGCGTCTCGAAGTCACCATTCACCCCCGAAAAAGTGCAGATCGTCACGCGAAGGAACCGTTGGTCGCAATCCCGGTGCGCGCCAGACCTGGCCTCTCTACAGTGCGGGGCAACACACCAGGATGCCACCATGCACTTACCTCTTCGCAGCAAACTGATCGCTGCTCTCCTTTGCTCAGGCGCTTCAGTGCTCTGGCTGAGCACCGTTGTCGTCGGCATGCAAAGCACTGCACAGCCCGCAGTGCGCACCGTGGAATGGCCTACGGTCGTAGTCGTCGCCCACAGGGCATCCGCACCCCAGGCCACTGCCCAGTCCAGGCTGCTCCCAGGCAAAAATGGCTAAGCTTGCGCCCACGGCGCTCTGCGCGCGAGCCAGCCCGGCAATGCGCGATAGTTGGCGCCATAATCGCGACCTTGATCCAGATGACATTGACCGAAATCAAGAGTCAATTCGCCCCCAACCTTTGATTGCCCCCACGGAGAATTCCTATGTTGCGACCCTTGTTCCTTGCCGTTGCACTGGTTGCAGGCCTCACGGCCTGCGACAAATTCCCGGGGAAAGGGGATAAAAAGGATGCCAGCGCAGCGCCTGCCAAACTGGTGATTGGCGCGGAAGACATATTGACGATCGAGGCCAATGCACTGGCGTCCGGCCCCGTTGTGACCGGCTCCATCCAGCCCGAACGCAAGGCCGACCTGCGCGCCGAAGTCTCGGCCGTGGTGCTGCAGGTACTCAAGGAGAACGGGGACGTCGTCCGGCGGGGCGATATTCTGGTGCGCCTGGACCAGACCGCCATCCGAGACAACCTGAGCTCCGCAGAGGACAATGCCCGCAACGCGGCCCAGTCTCTGGACCAGGCAGAGCGCAACCTGCAGCGCCTGAAAACCCTGCGCGCATCGGGCATGACATCGCTCCAGGCGCTGGATGATGCGGAGGTGCGCCGCAACAGCGCGCAAAGCGAGCTGTCGGCCTCCAACGCGCGGGCAGTTCTGGCCCGCCAGCAACTGGAACGCACGATCGTACGGGCCCCCTTTGACGGCGTTGTCAGCGACCGCAAGGTGTCGGCCGGTGACACGGCGTCCATCGGCAAGGAGTTGCTCAAGGTCATCGACCCCAATAGCATGCGATTTGCCGGTCGTGTCTCGGCAGACAAGATTGGCGACGTTCGCGTGGGTCAGTCTGTGGGCTTCCGCATCAACGGTTACCCGGGCCAGCAATTTCGCGGCAAGGTCACCCGCGTGGACCCGAGCGCCAATGATGTAACCCGTCAGGTGGAGGTTCTGGTGAGCTTTGCCGATGCCCAGCAGCCCAGGGTCGCCGGCCTGTATGCGGAAGGCACGATAGAAGCCAACAATGTCAAGGCACTGACATTGCCGGAATCGGTTGTGGCACGAGCGGGCGACAAGGCGTCCGTCTGGCGGGTGAAGGGCAATACCCTGAACCTGGTGGATTTGGCTCTGGGCGCGCGCGATCCCCGTACCGGCAATTTTGAGGTGCGCAGTGGCTTGGCCGAAGGCGACGTGGTATTGCGCAACCCCAGTTCCGGCTTCAAGGAAGGCCAGACCGTGGAAATGGCTGGCGCCAAGCCGCCGGTTGCGGCCACATCCTCTGCATCGACCGCCAAAGGAACATAAGCATGTTTCTGTCCGACTTCAGCATCAAACGCCCCACGGCGACCATTGTTCTCATCATCGCGCTGATGGCCCTGGGCCTGTTGGCGATGAGCAAGTTGCGTGTGAATCAGAACCCTGACGTCGAAGTGCCGGGACTGTTCGTCACCATTGCCTACCCCGGCGCCTCGCCCGACACGGTGGAGCGTGAAATCGTCAACCGCATCGAGAAGTCCCTGCAAAGCATCTCCGGGGTTACCGAGGTCTACTCCAATTCGACCGAGGGCAACGCCCGCTTTGACCTGCAGTTCTCGTTCAAGAAGAACATGATCGAGGCCACGGACGAAGTGCGCAACGTCATCTCCAGCGTGCGATACAAGTTGCCCACCGAAATGCGGGAGCCGGTGCTGCGCCGCTACGACCCCTCCGCTCAGCCCATCATGAACATGGCGCTGTCCAGCAGCAAGCAAAGCCACGCCGAGATATCGCGCCTGGCGGAAGACGTGCTGGCTGACAAGCTGCGCGCCATTGCCGGTGTGGCTACGGTCAACATCAACGGGTCCCTGAAACGCGAACTGTCCGTGCTGTTGCGCGCAGAGAAACTGCGGGAATACAACGTCTCCGTCAGCGAGGTCGTGGCCGCCCTGCGGGCACAGAATACCAACGCGCCGGTCGGCAAGGTACGCGGTTCGCTGGACGAGGAGAGCATCCGCCTCGTCGGGCGCATTGAGTCGCCCGACGAGTTCCAGAACATTGTCGTCAAGCGTCTTGGTGGCCAGATCGTGCGTCTGGCCCAGGTTGCGACCATCAACGACAGCTTCGCCGACATCGACAGCCTCAGCATCCGCAGCGGCAAGCCCAACGTGGGCATATTCGTGACCCGCTCCCGCGACGCCAGTACCGTGAGCGTGGCCACCGAGATCCGCAAACTGGTCAAGGACATCAATACCGAACTGGAGCGCGACCACCCCGGTACCAAGCTGGAGATCACCCGTGACGGCGGTGTGGACGCGCAACGCAGCCTCAACAACGTGATCGAATCCCTGGTGCTGGGGGCCGTGCTGACCATCTTTGTGGTGTATGCCTTCCTGAATTCCTGGCGCTCGACACTGATCACGGCCCTGAGCCTGCCGACTTCGGTCATTGCAGCCTTCATTGCCGTCTGGCTGTGCGGCTTTACGCTGAATTTCATGACACTTCTGGGCCTGTCCCTGGCTATTGGTGTGCTGATTGACGATGCCATCGTGGTGCGGGAAAACATCGTGCGCCACATGCAGCGCGGCTCGGACCGGCGCACTGCGTCTCTGGAGGGCACGGCGGAGATTGGGCTGGCCGTTGCTGCCACCACGTTCTCCATCATCGCGGTGTTCATCCCGGTAGCCTTCATGCCAGGGGTGTCGGGTGAATGGTTCCGTCCGTTCGCGCTGACGGTGACCTGCTCGGTACTGGTCAGCCTCGCCATATCGTTCACGCTCGACCCCATGTTGTCGGCCTATTGGGGAGACCCGCCGGACTACCACAGTGCGCCCAAGACCGGCCTGAGCCGCCACCTGCAGCGCTTCAATGAATGGTTTGACCACCAGGCTGACCGCTATGGCAACGTGATTGCCTGGGCTTTGCACCACCGGCGCTGGATGACGGCCATTGCAGTAGCCTCCCTGATAGGCGCCGTGGTGCTGCAGATCACCAAGGGGGGCACAGAGTTCTTGCCCAAGTCGGACTCTGGCAACCTGATGATCGAGGTACGCACGCCGGCATCTTCGTCGGTCGAATATGCCCGGCTGAAGATGGAGCGCGCGGCGGAAATTGCGCGCAGCATTCCCGAAACCCGGGAGACCAACAGCAACATCACCGCCAGTGGTGGACGCATTTACGTGGACATCGGCAAGCGCCACACCCGCAGCCGCAGCGCCAAGGAAATCGCCGGCGATTTGCGTGACCGGGTACGGCCGCTGGTTGGCGCCGAGTATGTGGTGCTGGACGACCTCAACAATGGCGCCCGCAAACCGATCCAGATCGACTTCACCGGGCCCGACTCGCGCAGGCTGCTGGAAATAACCAGCGACTACATGGACAGGCTGCGCCAGATCCCGGGGGCCGTCGATGTGGGCTTGTCGCAGCAGGATCCCAAGAAGGAACTGAAGATTGAACTCAACCGCGGACTGGCCAACTCCATGGGCATCTCCGCAAGTGACGCTGCGCAGGCCCTGCGCGTGGCCTTTGCCGGCATTGAGGTTGGCGACTGGGTTGACCCCACAGGGGAAACGCGTGACGTGGCCGTGCGTCTGCACCCCGATGACCGGGTCAGCAAGGAGAACATCGAGCGCCTGCCGATTGCCGTCTCGGGCAGCAACCTGATGGTCCCGCTGGACCAGATTGCAACCATCACCATGGGCAAGGGCCCTTCAGGCATTGAGCACGCCAATGGCAAGCGCAACATCACTGTTTCCGCCAATGCACAGGGCCGATCCAACGGCGAGGTCACGGACGATGCCATGAAGCTGGCGAAGTCGCTGGACTATCCGCAGGGTTACGGGCTGTCCCTGACAGGTGCCGGGCAGGATCAAAAGGAACTGTTCACGGAGATGCTGATTGCGCTGCTGTCCGGCATTGGGCTTATGTACCTGATCCTGGTGATGCAGTTCGGCTCGTTCACCGCGCCACTGGCCGTGATGCTGTCGCTGCCGCTGTCACTGATCGGCGTAGTGCTGGCCCTACTGGTCACGCGCAGCACGCTGAACCTGATGAGCTTCATCGGCGTCATTATGCTGATGGGGCTGGTTGCCAAGAACGCCATCCTGCTGCTCGACGCCGCGCGCAAACGTGAGGCCGAGGGGGTGGACCGCGAGGAGGCCCTGATGGATGCGGGCCGCGTGCGCCTGCGCCCGATCCTGATGACGACCTTTGCACTGATCGCTGGCATGTTCCCGGTGGCCCTGGGTCTGGGAGAAGGCGGCGAGTTCTATCAGCCACTGGCCGTAGCCATCATTGGCGGCACCATCACCTCCACCCTCCTGACCTTGCTGGTGGTGCCTACGTTCTACGACAGCATCGAAATTGCGCGTGACCGCATGGTGGCCAAGTTCCGGCAGCGCCTGCAGCACCGCAATGGCCTGCTGGCATTCCTGCAGACCTTTGTCGAGGCAATCCTCACGCTACTGCTGGTGCGAGCCCTGTATCGCCTGGCGGCCCGCGTCTTTTCCCGCGTGGCCGGTTCACGTCGCATGGCTCCGGCGCAACCGCTCTGACACGCCTTCCCCGCTTCAGGTGGGGACAATAACCCGCACCACGGATTCGTGGTTGTCCCGAAAGCCCATGCGCTGGTACAGCGCGTGGGCTCCAGCGTTGTCACGCATGACATGCAGGAACGGCGTCTCCCCACGCTGCATCTGACGGCGAATCAGGAGCGTCATCAGCCGGCGCGCCAGACCCCGCCCCTGAAATGCGGGATGGGTGCACACCCCACTGATCTCATGGAACCTACCTGCATGCAGGCGCTCGCCAGCCATGGCAACCAGGCGTTCCCCATCAAAACAGCCGAAGTATTCACCCAACTCAGGCGTGCGCAGACCAAACGGCCCAGGGCGGGTCAGCGTGGCCAGTTCCAGTGCCATCGGCGCGTGCTGCGGGCCCAGCCGGACAGCCGCCAGCTCACCTTCGTCCGAACCGGCATCGGGTATGTCTCCATGCCAGACCATCTGGAACATCGTAGACTCTGCCTCAACGCACCATCCGGCTGGCGCCGGGCCTGACCAGCCTCCGCAATACAGTTGCTCGCCCGTCGTGCAAAAGGGAGCCAGTTGATCGAGTCGGGGATATTCGGGGTCCGCAAATCCCAGCATCGGAGAGAACCCGCTGGCGTAACGGCGCACCTCGCCCACACCGCTGGAGTAGGCGGCATGGTGCCCTGTCAGGGTGTGCCAAATGACGTTGTCCAGAAGTGCGCACATGGCTCAGCGTCCTGACTTGATCGCCGGCCCCGCCAGACAGGCGGATTCCATTTAGAACGGAATATCGTCATCCATGTCATCGAAACCGCTGGCCGGGCGCGGAGGTGGCGCCTGGCGCGCAGCTGGAGCCGCTGCGGCGGCGCGGGGTGCTGGTGCCGGACGACGAGGAGCACTCTCGTAACCACCCTCGTCTCCAGAAGGCTCTCCCATGCCTTCACGGCCACCCAGCATCTGCATTTCATTGGCAATGATGTCAGTGGCGTATTTTTCGATGCCGTCCTTGTCGGTGTACTTGCGGGTCTTGATGCGACCCTCCACATACACGGAACGGCCCTTCTTCAGGTACTGTCCGACGATCTCAGCCAGCTTGCCGAAGAACGTGACACGGTGCCATTCGGTCTCTTCCACCATTTCACCGGACTTGTTCTTGTACTTGCTGCTGGTGGCAATGGTGATGTTGGCGACTGGCTCGCCGCTGGGCATGTAACGGATTTCCGGGTCACGCCCCAGATTGCCGACCAGAATGACTTTGTTTACGGATGCCATGATGTTCCTAATGCGTTGGTTATGGGGAGTTTAGCCGGCCTTGGTAGTCGGGGAAACCGCAGATACCCTCCCCGATGCCTGCATGGGCCAGGCCACGACCAGCCATGCCAGCATAGCCACGGCACAGGTACCAAACAGGGCGTGGACGCCAGCGCTCTTCACCAGCCAGCCGCCCAAAGCGCCACCGGTGAAGAGGCCCAGAGACTGCAGGCTGTTGTACACGCCCAGGGCCGTACCACGGGCGTTGCCAGGCGCGATGCGCGAGGCCATGCTGGGCTGGCTGGCCTCCAGCACGTTGAATCCGCAAAAGAACGCAAAGAGCAGTACCGCCAGCATGGTCACCGTCGGCGCACCCGACGCAACGCCCAACAAGCCCAGTTGCACCAGACCTATCATCCCCACAGATGCCAGGAACACGGCACGCAGGTAACCGCGCCGCTCCAACGGAAACAACGTCCCCCCCATCACGACAAAAGAACCCAGCACGGCTGGCAGGTACACCCACCAATGGTGATCCTTGACCAACCCCGCCTGCACCAGCATGGTCGGCAGGGCGACCCACATGGCCAGTTGGACCGCATGCAGCACAAACACACCAAAATACAAACGCAGCAAAGCCGGATGGCGCAGCACGGAGGCCAGGCTCACCGCCAGACTCTGCGTGGCCTGCTCTGCATGCTGCGCCGGCTCTGTCGGAACCCACCAAAAAACCACAGCAATACCTGCAAGGGCCAAAACGCAAGTAAGCGCAAACATGCCATTCAGACCCAGTAGCGTGTTCAACAAAGGCGAGAGCACCAGCGAAACTGAAAACACCAACCCAATACTGGCACCGACGATGGCCATGGCCTTGGTGCGCACAACGTCCCGGGTCTGGTCCGCCAGCAGCGCGGTAATGGCAGCCGAAATGGCCCCGGCACCCTGCAGGGCTCGACCCGCCACGAGCCAGGCCATGGTCGGCGCCAGCGCAGCCGTTGCGCTGCCTATCGCAAAAATGGCCAGCCCAATCACCATGACACGCTTGCGACCGAAACGGTCTGAAGCCACCCCAAAGGGGAGTTGCAGCAGGCCCTGTGTCAGGCCGTAAATGCCCATGGCCATGCCGACCAGCGCGGGATCATCGCCGCCCGGGTATTTGCGCGCCTCCAGTGAAAACACCGGCAACACCAGGAACAGCCCCAGCATGCGCAAGGCAAAGATGAGCGCCAGCGAAGCACTGGAGCGGCGCTCCTGCGCAGTCATGGCGGTTGAACTGGGTGGAACCCCGGCGTCCGGGGCCAAAGTGGTAGACGAAGACAAGGCGGATATTCGTGGACTGGCAAAGAGGCCCCCATTGTCGCGCATCTGATGGAAAGCGATTGGCAAGACATCGCTGGTGTTGCGGGAAGTAGCCGCAGCAATGACACTGCCTATACGATAGCGGGACACCAAGAACTTTTGTCTGGGAGCTCCATGGATTGGTCACGGGAAGAGCTGGAAGCCATTGTTGCCGACTATCTGCAGATGCTGACTTTGGAACTGGCGGGGCAAAGCTACAGCAAAACCGAGCACCGATTCAACCTACGGATGAAGCTCAACAACCGGTCCGAGGGGTCCATTGAATTCAAGCACGGCAATATCAGCGCAGCGATGATTGACTTGGGGTTTCCCTACATTCGGGGTTACAAGCGCCGCGTGAACTACCAAACACTATTGGCCATCGTGATCGAAGAACAGGTTAAAGGCCAAATCGCACTCGACAAAGTTGCGCTTGCGGCAGTGGAACAACCGGCGGTCACCCCTCTCATGTCGGACTTTGCCAAGGTAAAGTCTGAAGCCCCTCAACGCCAATTCAGGGCAACCGAGCCGACAAACCCGATGCACTTCAGAGGTACAAAGCGAGACTATCTTGAGCGCGAGGCACAGAACCAATCGTTGGGTCTGGCTGGCGAACAGTTCATCGTGCAGTTTGAGCATTGGCGTTTGAATGCGTTAGGCCAGCCCCGTCTTGCCGACAAGGTAGATCATGTGTCGCAATCGAAAGGCGACGGGCTCGGCTATGACGTACTCTCGTTTGAGTCAGACGGTCAAGAGCGGTTTATCGAGGTCAAAACGACCACATTTGGACGTGATACACCGTTCTTTGTCTCCCGGGGTGAGCTCGCACTTTCCAATGCTGCGAGTAACCAATTTCACCTGTATCGACTCTTTGAATTCAGGAAGGCGCCTCGCCTCTTTGACCTACCTGGCGCGCTGGAACAACATTGCGCAATGGACCCCGTGACGTACCGCGCCAGCTTTGGTTGAGATATCCAAACGCATGACCCGCATTGCCATCATCGACTTCGAGACCACCGGCCTGTCCCCCGCCATGGGGGACCGCGCCACCGAGGTGGCCATCGTGATGCTGGAGCATGGCGGGGTAGTGGGGCGCTTCCAGAGCCTGATGAATGCGGGGGTACGCATTTCGCCGTTCATCGAGTCATTCACCGGCATCAGCAACGCCATGATCCAGGCTGCGCCACCTGCGGCCGAGGTCATGGCTGCGGCCAGCCGATTTGTGGGAGACGCGCCAATGGTGGCGCACAACGCCTCGTTTGACCGGCGCTACTGGATGGCCGAACTGGCACACCTGGACCTGCCAGCCGCGCAACCCTTTGCCTGCACGGTGCTGCTGTCGCGCCGGCTCTACCCCGAAGCCCGCAGCCACTCGCTGGGCGCGATGGCTGCCCTGCACCAGTTACCCAGCGCAGGCCGCGCACACCGGGCATTGGCCGATGCCGAAGTGGCCACCGCGTTACTGCAACGCATCCAGGCCGACCTCTGCCAGCGCTTTGACTTGCCCGAAGCACAACACCCGCTGTTGATGCACGTGCAAGCCAGCCCCAGACACGCCATCGCCGGGGCTGTCAAGAGATACCTGGCAGCGGCGTAACTCAACTCCTGCCCGCCCGGCAGGCGCAGGTATGATGAAAACGGCCTTGCCTCAAAAATAATATTCAGGGAGTTTTGAGATGACGGATAGCTCGCTACCCGGCGCATGGAGCGCCACGACCATAGGTGACGCAGCAAGCGGTGACGACTTTGCGGACACCCAGCCGGCACACCTGTCGGCCAACACGCTACGGATCGCCTTCACTGGCTCCGGCAGCGAGTATTTCCGCATATGGATTGTGAATCTGCTGCTCACACTGGTGACGCTTGGCATTTACTACCCGTGGGCCAAGGTGCGGCGTCTGCGCTACTTCCATGGAAACACGCTGGTCGGCGGCGAGCCGCTGGGCTACCACGCCGACCCCAAGAAGATGCTCAAAGGCTACGCATTGGTCAGCCTCATGCTGGTGCTGTATTCGGTCGCCGGAAAAGTCAACGCCATCGCAGGGATCGTTGCGTTTGTTCTGGTCATGCTGATCTGGCCTGCGCTGTTGAAATCGTCGATGCAATTCCGGCTGGCCAATACCAGCTGGCGGGGCCTGCGCTTGCGGTTTGCTGGCGATCTGCAGGGCGCCTATATGGCAGTGTTGCCCCTGTTCGTTCCGGCGCTGTTTTTTGTGGTGGCCGGCGCCGCCATTCCTGACAAGGCCCATCCACCCGCTTGGTACGGGTACTTTTTTGCGGCCATTGGAGGCGCCATGGCGCTCACCTTCCCGTGGCTCTTCAAACGCCTGAAAGACTACCAGCACAGCCACTATGTACTGGCTTCACAGCGTACGCGGTTCGAGGCCACGACCGGCGCGTTTTATAAGTTATACGGCAAGGTACTCGCAATCTATCTGGTGGGGGCGCTGGCAGTGGGCGCCTTGGCAACAGGCATTGCCTTTGCCCTGCGCGGATTGTCTTTTGGCGCAGGCAACAAAGCCCTGTGGGGGATCGTGTTTGGGATAGGCATGGTTGCGGTGGTCCTGTTCCTGTTCGTGGTGTTTCTAAAACCCTATATCACCGCACGCACGCAAAACCTGGTGTGGGGAAGAACCCGGTCCGATGCCATCCGTTTCCAAAGCACATTGAAGGCCCGTGCATTGTTGTGGTTGTCGATCAAGAACTGGATGCTGGTAATCCTCACCTTGGGGCTTTACTGGCCATTTGCATCCATCGCCCGCACCCGCATGCAGTTGGAGGCGGTGGGCATGGAAACCACGACCAGCCTGGACGCTTTGGTCAGCCAGGCCCGCAGCAAGGCTGGCGACGCGGCCGGGGACGCTGCAGGTGATCTCTTCGGTCTGGACATCGGTTTCTGATTGCACATGCAGCCAACCACACCGCCCGCACTGCCTGCCGTTTACTTTGACGGTGTGCATGGCAAGGGCCATGCCGTAGTGCTGCACTTGAGTGCCACGGACCTGCGCATAGTGGGCGATGGCGTAGACCGCACGGTGGCCCTGCATTCGCTGCAGTGGCCCGAGCGCACCCGCCATGGCATACGGGTTGCGCACCTGGACACGGGCGGTTCGGTGCAATGCGCCGACAGCACCGCGTGGGACGCGTGGAGTCGCGCAGCAGGATTGCGCGACTCGCTTGTCGTGCGCATACAGCGGAGCTGGCGCGGTGTGGTGGCCAGTGTGCTGGCCCTGGTCGCGCTGATCGTGGTACTGCAGCAATGGGGCGTTCCCGTGGCTGCGCGCGCCATCATCGCGCTGACCCCTCGCACGGTGGACGCCGCCGTGGGGGACTCCACCTTCGCCGCGGTCGACTCCCACCTGATGCGGCCCAGTTCCTTGCCCGCGAATCAGGCACAGCAACTGCGCGATGCACTGGGCAAGGCCGTGGCAAATCTGCCGCCGGCCTCGGTACCCCCATGGCAACTGGTTTTCCGGTCCAGCAAGCTCGGCCCCAACGCGCTGGCTCTGCCAAACGGCACGATCATCCTGACCGACGAGATGGTTCATTTGGTCGAAGGGGACGAGTCGGTGCTGGTCGGCATACTGGCCCACGAATTGGGTCACGTGCGGCACCGCCACGGCATGCGCATGTTGGTGCAGGTGGCCGCGCTGGGAACGATTGCCAGCGTCGTAGTGGGGGATTTCAGCAGCCTGCTGGCCAGCGTTCCGGTATGGCTGGGGCAAGCCAGCTATTCTCGCCAGGCCGAGCAGGAAGCCGACGCCATGGCGGTCGAGGTACTGCGCAGTGCGCACCTGTCGCCGGCCATCATGGTGACCCTGTTCGACAAACTTGCCGAGCGACGCAAGTCGAAATCCGGGCCTGGCGGAGACGCGCCTTCGTGGCTGGGCATCGCCTTTGCGTCCCACCCGGCGGACGCCGAGCGCGTACGCTTTTTTCGGGACGCTGCAGCCATCGGGGAGAGCACCGAATAGCGCCATCCGCCATCAATCACTATCATGGTGGGTTTCCCACAGCGCTGCCTTCCACCTCTTTTCAGCGGGCCCCACCTTGACACCTCCAACCGACGGCACTTCCATGGCCCATGACCCACAGGGCACCTACCTCGCCCGGGCTTTGCAGCAGCAGACCATCAGCATCCGCGGTGCGCGCACCCACAACCTGAAGAACATCGACCTGGACATCCCGCGCAACCAGCTGGTGGTGATCACGGGTCTGTCCGGCTCCGGCAAGTCCAGCCTGGCGTTTGACACGCTGTACGCCGAAGGCCAGCGCCGCTATGTGGAAAGCCTGTCCACCTACGCCCGCCAGTTCCTGCAGCTCATGGACAAGCCCGACGTGGACGTGATCGAGGGCCTGTCGCCCGCCATCTCCATCGAGCAGAAGGCCACCAGCCACAACCCGCGCTCCACCGTGGGCACGGTGACCGAGATCCACGACTACCTGCGCCTGCTGTTCGCCCGCGCCGGCACGCCCTACTGCCCCGACCACAACCTGCCGCTGCAAAGCCAGACCGTCAGCCAGATGGTGGACGCCGTGCTGGCCCTGCCGCAGGACACGCGGCTGATGATCCTGGCACCGGTGGCACGTGAGAAGAAGGGCGAGTTCCTGGACGTGTTTGCCGAGATGCAGGCCCAGGGCTATGTGCGCTTCCGGGTCAACGGCGCCATCTATGCGTTCGACGACCTGCCCACTCTGAAGAAAACCGAGAAGCACGACATCGACGTCGTCATCGACCGGGTCAAGGTCCGCCCGGACCTGCAGCAGCGCCTGGCCGAGAGCTTCGAGGCCGCCCTGCGCCTGGCCAATGGCCGCGCCATCGCCGTCGAGATGGACGAGGGTTTTATCGAAAATGATAGCGCTTCACGCAGTGTTGACGAGGGCTACAGGCCAAATGAGCATTTATTCAATGCCAAGTTTGCGTGCCCCGTGTGCAACCACTCGATCTCCGAGCTGGAGCCGCGGCTGTTCTCGTTCAACTCGCCGGTGGGAGCCTGTCCGAGTTGCGACGGGCTGGGCCAGCAGGACTTCTTCGACCCGGCGCGGGTCGTGGCGTTTCCCACGCTGAGTCTGTCCAGCGGCGCCATCAAGGGCTGGGACCGGCGCAACGGCTACTACTTCTCGATGCTGGAGAGCCTGGCCAAGCACTACAAGTTCGACATCGATGCGCCGTTTGAATCCCTTCCCCCCGCGGTGCAGACGGCCATCCTGCACGGCTCCGGTGACGAAGAGATCAAGTTCAGCTATGTCATGGACTCCGGTGCCTCGCAAGGCAAGAAGTTGACCAAGAAACACCCGTTCGAGGGCATCCTGCCGAACATGGCGCGCCGCTACCGCGAGACCGATTCGGCCCTGGTGCGCGAGGACCTCGCCCGCTACCGCAGCACCCAGCCCTGCCAGTCCTGCGCCGGCTCGCGCCTGCGGCTTGAAGCCCGCCACGTGAAGATTGGTGAAGGCGACCAGGCCCGCGCCATTTACGAGATCAGCAGCGCCACGCTGCGCGAGAGCTACGCCTACTTCCAGACGCTGACCATGGCCGGCGCCAAGGGCGACATTGCCGCCAAGGTGGTGCGCGAAATCGGCCTGCGCCTGAAGTTCCTCAACGACGTGGGCCTGAACTACCTGAGCCTGGACCGCAGTGCTGAGACACTCAGCGGCGGCGAATCTCAGCGCATTCGCCTGGCCAGCCAGATCGGCTCCGGCCTGACCGGCGTGATGTATGTGCTGGACGAACCATCCATCGGCCTGCACCAGCGCGACAACGACCGCCTGATCGGCACGCTACAGCACCTGCGCGACATCGGCAACAGCGTGCTGGTGGTGGAGCACGACGAAGACATGATGCGCGCGGCGGACCACATCATCGACATGGGTCTGGGTGCCGGTGTGCACGGTGGGCGCGTGATTGCGCAGGGTGATTTTGAAGCGGTGAAGGCCAACGCCCAGTCGCTGACCGGCCAGTACCTGGCGCAAACACTGAAGATCGCGGTGCCCAAACGCCGCACACCGTGGCTACCGACCGTGGCGCCCAAGCCTGGGGATGAGGACCGATTCAAGTCGCGCCATGCACCCAGCCCCGCTGCCGTGCGCCGTGCCGAACGCGAAGCGCACCACCGTGCCACGCAGGGGGAACTGCAGACGCTGCGGGTGGTCGGTGCCACCGGCCACAACCTGAAGCACGTGAGCGTGGACTTTCCGGTAGGCCTGTTCACCTGTGTCACCGGGGTCTCGGGCTCCGGCAAGTCGACGCTGGTCAATGACACGCTGTATGCCGCCGTGGCCCGGACCATCTACCGTGCCCACGACGAGCCTGCGCCGCACGAGGCGATTGAGGGCATTGAGCACTTTGACAAGGTCATCAACGTGGACCAGAGCCCGATTGGCCGCACACCGCGCTCCAATCCGGCCACCTACACCGGGTTGTTCACGCCGATCCGCGAACTCATGGCCGAGGTGCCCACGGCACGTGAACGCGGCTACGGCCCCGGGCGTTTCAGCTTCAACGTGGCCGGCGGCCGCTGCGAGGCCTGCCAGGGTGACGGGGTGGTCAAGGTGGAGATGCACTTCCTGCCCGATGTGTATGTGCCCTGCGATGTCTGCGCCGGCCAGCGCTACAACCGCGAGACGCTGGAGGTGCTGTACAAGGGCAAGAACATTGCACAGATCCTGGAACTCACGGTGGAGGCCGCGTTTGACTTCCTGCAGGCGGTCCCCACCATCGCCCGCAAACTGCAGACGCTGCTGGACGTGGGTCTGTCGTACATCAAGCTGGGGCAAGCGGCCACCACACTGTCGGGCGGTGAGGCGCAGCGCGTCAAACTGGCGCTTGAACTATCGAAGCGCGACACCGGGCGCACGCTCTACATCCTGGACGAGCCCACCACCGGGCTGCACTTCGCCGACATTGATCTGCTGCTCAAAGTGCTGCACCAGTTGCGCGACGCGGGCAACACCATCGTCGTCATCGAGCACAACCTGGACGTGATCAAGACCGCCGACTGGCTGATCGACATGGGGCCCGAGGGCGGCTCGGGTGGCGGCACGGTGCTGGGAGTGGGCACGCCGGAGGCCATTGCGGCCAATCCGGCCAGCCACACCGGACGCTATCTACAGCGCCTCTTGTAATGCCGGAACACAAAATGCCGGGCGCCAGGTTGCCCCGGCGCCCGGTAATCGACCAATGGCGTTGTGCACGCTTGATTGACCGCAGCGTCCGCCTGTCAGGCGGTAGTCTTTGCAGCAGTGGTGTTAGTGCGTCTGCGCTGGACTTTCTTGGCTGTATACGTGCCCACTTCACAATTGGCAGTACCTGATGCTACTGGCGACGCACCGCTGCAGCAATGTGTGAATGGGCCAAGCACTTTAGAATTTAGGCCAAATGCCCGACGCAAATGCTTCCAGCGCATTAAAGCGTTCAGCCGCGTAAAGCTGGCAATTTCTTTAGCACAGCTTCGTGACAGTCTTTAGAATTCGGGCCACTCCCCAATTAAAACATCGGAGTCGCTGAATGAACCTTTGGGACTATGCTCGCAGCCCGGCCAGTGTTCTCTTCCTGCTGGACTTTGGCGCCGAACGGGCAGTGTCACAGACCCAGCTACTGGACGGCAGCAACCTGACCGCCGCACAGTTGGCACTGCCAAATATCGAGCTGTCGGCAGCGCAGGAGCTGCGCATCACCGAGAATCTGCTGCGTGCCCTGGGACACCCGCCCGGTCTTGGCCTTGAGATCGGGCGGCGGGCTCGGCTCTCGACGATTGGGCTTTGGGGATACGGCATCGTCTGCAGTCCTACGTTTGGCGCGGCCCTGGACATGGCGCTTCGTTTCCTTCCGCTGACCCATGCCTACTGCGTCATCGACCGGTTTGATCGGGGTGACGAAGTGGTACTCAGTTTTGGCCCCCCCAACCTCCCCGCCGACTTGCGTCGCTTCGTTGTCGAGAGCGACATGGCCGGCGCGGCGAGCATGCTGGTGGAAGTTGGCGGCCCCGACTTCGCACTCACATCGTTTCACCTCAAACGAGGTCGCGGGCGGATGCATTCCTGTCCAGCCGATGTGGCGCCATTGGCCGGCACCATGCCACGCTTCGATGCGGACGACTACTGCCTTTCGTTCAAGCGACGCCACATGGACCGAAAGCTGCCAGACGCCAATCCCAGCACAGTGGCCATGTGCGAGCAGCTATGTGCCCAGCTGATCGAAAGGCGCCATGCGCGCCTGGGCAGCACCGCCGCCCTGGTCCGGGAGTACCTGGCCGCCTCTACGGCCCATGCGTTGCCCAGCCTTGCAACCTTCGCTCGACTGACGAACACAAGCGAACGTACGCTCAAACGACGCCTGCAACAGGAGGAAACCTCGTTGCGCGCCATAGCGGCTGAATACCGGGCCGAGGCGGCGGCTGAACTGGTACGCAACTCCGCCTTGTCGCTCACCATGATTGCCGAGCGCCTGGGATACGCCGATTTGTCCAGCTTCTCGCAGGCGTTCAAGCGGTGGCATGGCGTGCCACCGGCGAAGTTCCGAAGCACAGAATGAATGCAGGGGCCATCGGTGGCGCCCGCTCCTGTTGTAGGATTCACCAGCCGCTGGCCGAATTGCCGTGCGGCCCACCCTCCGAATTGGATGCAACCGGGGCCGCATGCCATGCAACTGTTTGAGCGCAATGTGGAAGTCGACCGCCTGGCGTGCATGGCGCAGGCGGCGCACGCGGACGAAGAAACACTGCTCCGTCAGGCCCAGGTCGCCTGGTACCTGCGCCAACGCGACAACATCCGCGCCAACTCCCTGCTGGCAGACATCCGGCAACGCCTGGGCGCACTGACACTGCCCTCCCACAGTACACGGCAACTCGAAGCGCGACTGCTCCTCATCGATGCGGAAACCCGCTGGCTGCGCTCTGAACTGGATAGCGCCATCGAGGCGGGCCAGGCCGCTTTGGAGGCTTTCCTGGCGCTCGAAGACCCTGTGGGCTGCGCGGATGCGCATGGGGTGCTCGCGTCCATCCACTCCAGTGCCGGAAACCTGCCCCTGCGCGATGCATCCATGGCCCGCGCGGTTCACTGCGCGCGGCGGGGCCAGAACAGCCAGCGCGTGGACTATTTTGAAGCCAACCAGGCGCGCTACGCCGCCTTGCGCGACGTGCGCCAGAGCCACGCACAATGGGGAGACCGTTTCGCGGCGACGCCCGCCGATACCCATCCCGGGGTTGCCGCCAGCATCCATTCCTTTCTTGCGACACGCGACTACAACTCGGGCAATTTCGCGCGCGCACTCGAACAGTTTGACCATGCATTTGCTGCGGCGTCTGCGTCGGGCCAACTGATCACGGCCGTGGTGGTGGCGGTCAACGTGGGCAGCGCCTACGTGGCGCTCAACGACCACGACGCGGCACTGGAATGGCTGCAGCGCGGGTTGGACCTGGCGCGCCCCAGCGGCTGGGCCGTAGCGTTGGGACCCTGCCTGCGCCAGATGGGAGAAATCATGCGGGTCATGGGTCGGCTCGACGCGGCGCAGTCAATGCTGGACGAGGCCATGCAGGTCTATGCCCCGCTGCGCCATTCGCGCAATTTCGGATCGATGCTGACCGCACTGGGCAACCTGGCATTGATGCGCGGCGATTCCACGCGCGCCCTGTCGCTGTTTCGCGAACTGACCGAGCGGGCCCAGCACATGGCCCAAACGGACCAGGCCATCGAGGGCCGCATCGGCATTGCCAACGCGCTGCTGCAATTGGGCGATGACCATGAGGCCGAGTACGAGGTGCTGGTGGCCCTGGGTCTGGCACAGGACCAAGGGGCTGCGGTCCTGGAGGTGGGGGCGCTGCGACTGCTGGCGCGCATACACGCCCTTCGCGGCAACCGCGCCCAGGCGCTGGCGCGGCTGGAGCAGGCGATGCAGACAGTCCAGAAGATTGACGGCTATCTCGTCCCCGGAGACCTGCTGTTTTCTCTGGCGGAGGAGTACGCCCAGCAAGGCCGCCATGCCGAGGCCTACAGCATGGCGGTGCAGGCCAGCGCGGCACGCGAGCGGGTCCTCAACCAGGAAGCCTCCAACCGCGCCACGGCCATGCAGGTGCGCCTGGATACCGAACGCTCGCACGCGCAAACCGAGCACCACCGCCGCCAGGCCGAGGCCGAGGCGCGGCGCGCGGCGCTGCTGCAGCAGACCAGCGACACACTGGAGCGACTGGGCACCATCGGACAGGAGATCACATCGCAACTGGACAAGGAATATGTCTTTCAGGCCATCGAACGCCACGTGCACGGTCTGCTGGACGCGACCAGCTTTGCCATTTACCTCATGGACCCGGACGGACGCGGACTGACATCGGTCTACGACATCGAGGAAGGCGAGCGCCTGCCCGGCGACCATGTCTCACTGGATAACCCCCATTCGTTCTCGGCACGCTGCATACGCGAACGCCAGGAGCTGTTGATTGATTTCACCCGCCCGGGGCTGATGCCCAATTACGTGCCCGGGACCCTGGTCACGTTGAGCGCACTGTTTGCGCCGCTGGCCATTGCGGAACGGGTGCTGGGCGTGATGACCATCCAGTCCACCCGTGCCCACGCGTATGCGGAAAATGAGCGCCTGATCTTTCGCACCCTGTGCGCCTACACCGCCATCGCGCTGGACAACGCGGTGGCCTACACCCATCTGCGCGATGCCAAGGACCAATTGGTGGTGCAGGAAAAGCTCGCCGCCCTGGGGGCCCTGGTGGCCGGCGTCGCACACGAGCTCAACACGCCGATCGGCAACAGCCTGCTGACAGCCAGCACGCTGCAGGAGAACACCTCCGCCCTGGAGGCTGCGGCGGCAAGTGGCACCATGCGCCGCAGCACCCTGGGCGAGTACATCGCCTCCACCCGTGAGGGACTGGAGCTGGTGATCCGCGGCCTGCACTCTGCCGGAGAACTGGTCCAGAGTTTCAAGCAGGTGGCCGTGGACCGCGCCACGGAGCAGCGCCGCTCCTTTGACCTGCTGCGCACCAGCCAGGAAGTCGTGGCTACCCTGCAGCGCGGCATCCAGATGGCGGGCCACCGGCTGGTTCTGGAAGTCCCGTCCGGCATCGCCATGGACGGCTATCCCGGGCCCTATGGCCAGGTGCTGACGAACCTGATCAACAACGCGCTCCTGCACGCCTTTGATGGCCGCCGTGGTGGCACCATGCACCTGCGCGCCCAGACGCTGCGCCAGACGCAGGTGGAGATCGTCTTCAGTGACGATGGGCTGGGCATCGCCAGCGAAAACCTGGGCCGCATCTTTGACCCCTTCTTCACCACCAAGCTGGGACGGGGCGGCAGCGGGCTGGGCATGTCCATCAGCTACAACATCGTCACGTCACTGTTTGGCGGAGAGCTGGAAGTCAGCAGCCAGCCCGGCCAGGGAGCCTGCTTCACGATTCGGCTCCCATTGGTGGCTCCGCGGCACGCCACGGATGCCTCTCTGGCAACGGGCCATCAATAGGCCGAACTATTTGACCGTGGCACTGGGACGCTCGGCCACGCGGTCACGCCAGGCCTGCAACGCCGGCAAGCCTTCGCGGCCGGGCTGGAACTTCATGAGGCGTGCAAACTCGATGGCGCAAAACGCCGTGATGTCGGCAATGGTGAAGCGCTCGCCGGCAATCCATGGCTGACGCTCCAGCACATGGTCGAACCAAGCCGCCACTTCGCGCACCTTTTGCACCTGGGCCTGACCAAATTCGGGAAACTGCGGCTGCTCCAGTGGCGCCAGGCCCGGATGCGTATGGCGCACCACGTTGGCAATGCCGCCAAACAGATAGAACTCGACACGGCGGTCGGCCATCTCGATGAAGGCGCGCTCCTCGAAATCCACGCCCATCAAATTGGGTTCCGGGTTGAGGCCCTCCAGATAGGTGCAAATGGCGCGCGTCTCGGTCAGCACCCGGCCATCATCCAATTCGAGGGCCGGCACCTTGGCCAGCGGGCTCTTGGTGCGGTAGGCCTGACCCTTGTGTTCATGGGCGTTGAGGTCCACATTGACGAGGTTGATTCCGGTGATGTTTTTTTCCACCAGGAACATCAGGACGCGACGGGGGTTGGGTGCGCCATGGGCGGTGTACAACTGCATGCTCAAACTCCTGCCTGGCGGGACTGGCCCATTTCCACCATGGTACGGGCCTGCTCCGAGAATTCCTTGGCCTTCTCGTCACCGTCGCGCGCCAGATCCATCTTGGACGGCGGGCTGGCCATCCCTTTTTGCACAGCCGGCCGCGCCCGGATGAGCGCCAGCCAGCGCTTGAGGTGGGGCAAGTCCTCGATATCGACGCCCGACCAGCGGTGGGTGCGCACCCAGGCCCAGTTGGCGATGTCGGCAATCGAGTAGTCGCCGGCCAGGTATTCGTGGTGCTTCAAATGGCCATCGAGCACGCGAAACAGGCGCTTGCATTCGCCCTGGTAGCGGTCAATGGCCGGCTGGATCTTTTCTGGGAAATAGCGGTAGAACACATTGGCCTGGCCCATCATCGGGCCAATGCCACCCATCTGGAACATCAGCCACTGCATGACCAAGGAACGCCCCTTGGCGTCACTGGGCATGAGCTGGCCGGTCTTCTCGGCCAGGTAGACCAGAATCGCGCCGGATTCGAACACGGCAAAGTCATCCGCCTCATGGTCGACGATGGCCGGGATACGGCCATTCGGATTGATGGCCAGGAACTCGGGCATCTTCTGTTCGCCCTGGGCCAGATCCAGGACCTTCAGGGTATAGGGCAGGGCCAGTTCCTCCAGCGCAATGGAGACCTTGTGGCCGTTGGGTGTGGCGGCGGTGTAGAGATCAATCATGGCCCGATTAAGCCATGAATCCCAGATTGGTCGGGTAATCCGGGCGACCCGCCGCCGCGCCGAAATGCCGCAGATTGGGCAGGATGCCGGCCAGCTCGCCGTCCGCGACACCAAACCAGGTCGCCAGCGTGGCGGCGTACTGGTCCACCGACGTGGATGGCAACAGCCGCCCCTGCCCCACATGCCACTGATCGTCCGGCGCCGCCGTGTTGCCCACACTGACTGGCGGCGGAGCCCCATAGAACGCGGCCCCCCTGACAGCGCCGCCCACCATGAAGTGGTGGCTGCCCCAGCCGTGGTCGGAACCGTCGCCATTGGAAGCCAGGGTGCGTCCAAAGTCGGACGCGGTGAAGGCCGTGACCTGGTTGGCCACACCCAGCTCCACCGTGGCGTTGTAAAACGCGGTCATGGCATCGCTGACCTTGCCCAGCAGACCGGGGTGCTGCGCAATCAGGTTGTCGTGCAGGTCAAAGCCGCCCATCGACACCATGAAGACCTGCCGCTTGGCACCCAACGTGTTGCGCGCGCCTATCAGTCGGGCCACCATTTTGAGCTGGTCGGCCAGCGCGTTGTTGGACGGAAATGCCGTGCCCAGCGCTACGCCAGCCAGGCCGCCTGTAATTTGCGCTTCGGCCCCGATGGCACGTGCCGTCACGCGGTTGTATTCGTTCTCCAGCACATGGGCACGGGGCTGCTGCACCAGACCGGCCAGCGCGGTCTTGACGGCACTGGAACCGTAGACGTTGTTCTTCACCGCATTGATGGCCACGGCGCCGCCGGTGCTGACCTGGTAGGACAAGGTGCTGTCGCCGGACAGGAACACCGCGTTGCCGGTGACATTGATGCAGGTGAAGAGCGAGTTCGCGTTGCTGGACAGCGCCAGGTCCCCCATGTTGCCGCCCCAGCCAATGGTGGAGCCTTCCGGGGAAGATGACTGCCAGATGGACTGCTGGTCGTTGTGCGAAAACAGTTTGGGCGGCAGGGGAAAGTTGGCGCGGTCCGAGCCGCTGTACTGGGTCTTGGTCAACGGCACCACCAGTGGGCCGACATTGAGCTGAACGGCCGCCCGGCCGGCGTTGAACAAATTGGCCAGCCCGGTCATGGACGGGTGCAGCGCGTACTGCCTGCCACCGGCCAGGGGCGTGCCCGGGTTGAGCAGCGTGGGAGCCAGCGCCGACTTGGCGATTGCAATGCCGCCAGCCGTCTGGCCCGCGCCACCACCGCGTACGGCGCTATACAAGTTATAGCTTGCATCATCATAGGTGACGACCGTGTTGGCGTAGTCGTTGCCACCGTAGAAGAAGACACAGACCAGGGCTTTGTAGTCGGTGGCATCAAAGGCCGCGGCCTCGCCGATGGCGGCCAGGTTCAGCGCAAACGGCAGGGCCGTGCCACTCAGGGCCAACTGGGCACTTCGGCGCAAAAAGGCGCGGCGGCTGTGGTTTTCTCGCTGGAGCAAATGCATGGCGGGTCCTACTTCTGGATCAGGTATTCGCTTGACGCCATGACCAGCAACACGGCACTGGCAATGCGATTGAGCTTGGCGCTGTCGGTGCTGGTGGCCGTCAGCGGCGTGGCGTTGAGTGCGTTCACGATCAGGGTCTGGTTGGCTGCGGACATCTGGCCGGCGCACAGCAGCAGGTTGAGGCGCCGCACCAGCGCGGCAGGGTCGAGCACCAGAGTCAGTTCGGCCGTGTAAGCGGCGGCAATGTCATAGCCGTTGGTCGCGTTGCTGGCATTTTGCGGCAGGTCCGGCGCATTGACATAGATGCCGTTGCGGATCACCCCCTGCATGTAGTTGAGGTAGCCACCGACACTGCTCTCATTGACCAGCTGGAATTCGGGCGCCGGTGTGAGCGCGGCACTCAGTGCCGTGGACGGTGGCACATAGCCGGGCCTGAAGAAGTTGAATACGCTGGGCGAGCGCAAGGGGCTTTGGCCCAGTTGCGTGGCCGGGTTGCTCTGGTCTGCGATCTTCCAGCTGCCACGTGCTGACGCAATCCCAAAGGTCCGCCCCCACTGCACCATGCGCAACATGGGTTCGCGCAGCTTGCCAAAGCCGGTCTGCGTGAGGCCGGCCGGGCCGCGGGCCTCGTCATCCAGCAACACGGCGGCAAACACGGCCTGCAGATCGCCCCTGACACCGGCCCCGTTGTTGTTGAAGGCGCTGGCCACGCGCGCCACGTAGGCCGGACTGGGGTTGCTGGTCACCAGGCGCTGGATCATCTGCTTGCCAAAGAACGGGCCTACATTGGGGTGGTTGAACAGCGTGTCCAGTGCAATCTTCAGCGCGGCGGCTCCATCGGTGTTGGCGGGCACCGTAGCGCCCAGGAAGCTCGCCGCCAACGTGGAGTGGTTGGTGGCCGTCAGGCGCATCGGCAGACGCGTGAAGATCGTATTGGGAATGTTGCGGTTGTTCACCGGCTCAAGCGTGTTGACGTTCTGCGTCTGGTCAAAATCCCAGCCCGTGAAGACCCGGGCGATGTTGGTGATGTCGTTCTGCGAGTAGGTCTCGATCCGGTTGCCATTGCCGTCGCGCTTTTCGGTGCCGTCCAGGTTGAGCTGGTACAGGCCAATCGTGAACAGCTGCATAACCTCCCGGCCATAGTTTTCGTCCGGCGCGCGCCCGGTGCGGGTGTTCTCCTTGAGGTTGCCCTTGGTGTTGAGGTAGTAACCCATGGCCGGGCTCAGCGTGACGTCTTCCAGCAGCTTGCGGTAGTTGCCGAAGGCATTGGACACCAGCGTGTCCCACCATGCCGCAATGGCATGGCTGCGCCAGCTGAAATCCAGCCCCGAAAGCGAAACCACAAAAAACTCCGACAGTGCCAGTGCCATACGTTTGCGCACGGCATCGCTGAAAGTCATGAGCTGGTTCCAGATCATGTAGTCGCCGGGGTAGCTGTTGTCGTAGAAGTTGGTGGCACTGCTGACGGTGGCGTACCCACGTGCGTTGAGCCAGTCAAAGCCGCTCTGGCTGGCCGGCGCGGCAAACTGGTCCGCCAGCCAGCCAGCATAGCCCTTGGCACGCACCGCGGCAATATCGGCGGTGGCGGCGGAAAACTGGGCCTGCAACAGGAAGCGCGCGGCTTCCTCGTCACTGGCGGCCTGCGTGTAATTGCGCCCAGCCGCCTGGTCGACCGAACCGTTCCCACCGGGCGTGCTGATCGCCGTGCTGCCACCGCCCCCACCGCCACAGGCACTGACCAGTGCGGATGCCGCCAGCGCGCCAGCCAGGGCCGTCCCGTCGGCCGGATCGGTATCGGTGGCAACCACCGGCTCGCCGGTCTTGAATTCTGTGACACGCATAGTGTTCGCACCTGTTTCAACAAGGAAAACAGCTTACGCGTAAACACCGCCCGGGTTGGTGACAAATGCGCCGCGCGGCGCCACCAAGTGTTACGGCGTGTAACGCGCTGCGGAGAGCAGATCGCGGGTGCGCAGCGCTTCGCGGCGCGCGGCATCGGCAAAGTCCGCACCCGATCCGGCATACAGGATGGCACGCGACGAATTGACAACGATGGGTGCCACGGTCTGGCCGTCCTGCTGGCGCCAGCCGGCCTTGACGGTGGCCACCGCATCGCCACCCTGGGCACCGACGCCCGGGATCAGCAACGGCACCGTGGGTGCGATTGCGCGCACGCGCTCAATCTCCGCCGGGTAGGTGGCGCCCACCACCAGACCCAGTTGGCCGTTCAGGTTCCACGGTCCCTGGACCAGGCGTGCGATGTGTTCGTACAGGAGGGGTTGACCATCCACCGATGACAGCCGCTGCGACTGCAGATCATCGCCGCCGGGATTGGAGGTGCGGCACAGCAGGAAGGCACCCTTGCCGTGGTACTTCAGGTAGGGCGCCACCGAGTCGAAGCCCATGAACGGTGACAGGGTGACGGCATCGGCGCCGTAGCGCTCGAAGGCCTCGATGGCGTACTGCTCGGCCGTGCTGCCGATGTCGCCGCGCTTGGCGTCCAGGATGACCGGTACGTGGGGCGCCGCGCTGCGGACATGCGCCACCAGGCGTTCCAGCTGGCCTTCAGCCCGGTGCGCGGCAAAGTAGGCTATCTGCGGCTTGAAGGCCATCGCCAGATCGGCCGTTGCGTCCACGATGGCGGCGCAGAAGTCAAAGATGCGGCTGGCGTCACCGCGCCAGTGCTGGGGAAATTTGCCCGGTTCGGGGTCCAGCCCCACGCACAGCAGGGAACCGTTTTGCTGCTCGGCGGCGCGCAATTGCTCAAGGAAGGTCATGGCCTGCATTGTAGTTTTTGAGGGATCAGCCCGGTGCTTCCAGAACATCCAGGGCCAGGCACAGGTCGGCCCAGGCCTTGCCCTTGTCGGCACTGGCGCGCAGCAGGACCTTGGGGTGATAGCTGACCACCACCGCAATGCCCTGGTAGTGGTAGACAGTGCCGCGCTGCTTGCCCAGTGGGAGCGCAGCCTGCTCCGGGTGCTCCTGCAGCAGCAGTTGCGTGGCAAAGCGCCCCACGGCCAGAATGACCCGGGGCCGCACCAGCGCAATCTCCCGCTGCAGGAACTGCGCGCATTGCGCCAGGTCGCCAGCCTGGGGCACGCGCCCCACCGGCGGGCGGCACTTGACGACATTGGTCAGGTAGGCGCCCTGGCGCGCCTGGCCGCTGCGGCTGGCGCCCACGGCCTTGAGCATGTTGTCCATCAGCACGCCGGCCTGATCGGCAAAGGGCTGGCCCAGACGGTCTTCGTCCTCGTCCGGCGGGTCGCCCACGACCATCCAGTCGGCCTGAAGAGGCTGCCCGGGATCGCACAGAGTGCTGTGCTTGCGGCCCGTGCACAGACCACAGGCCTGGCAGGCAGCGGCGGCATCTGCAAGCGCCGGCCAATCCAGAGCCTGGAGTGCCATGGGCTCGCCAACCGCGCGCAAGGGGGCCGCTACGGCAGCTATGGCGGCGCGGGGTGCCTCGTGCACAGCCCGCGGTGCCACGGGACTGGCCGCGCGGACGGTCTCGGGAACGGAAACCGGCACGGTGGGAGGTGCGTCCACCAAACGGCCCGGTTCCGGCAGCCAGACGTGCACACCCATCTCCTGCAGCATCGCACGTTGACGGAGGTCGAGTTCAAGTTTCATGTTTACAGGCGCAATCCCATGACCACCGCATCCTCGCGCCGGCCGTTGCCCGCTGGATAGTAATCCTTGCGGTAGCCAACGCGCTGGTAGCCATGGGCTTCGTAGACGCGCATGGCACGCGTGTTGCCGACCCGCACCTCCAGCCACAACCACTGCGCCGCGCGCCCGCGCGACCACAGCGTCAGTGCGTCCAGCATGGTGCGCGACCAGCCCTGGCCCTGGTATTCCGGCGCCACGGTGATGTTGAGCAGGTGCACCTCTTCCACCCCTTCCATGGCGATGAAATAGCCCAGCAGCACCTCGCCCGCCACCAGCATCTGTGCCTGGTAGCCGCACTCCAGTCCGTCCAGGAAGTTGGCACGGTTCCAGGGATGGGCGTAGGCGCGCTGCTCCACCGCCAGCACGGCATCCAGATGCTGGGGCAGCATGGTTTTGAACTGCGCCTCCACCGGCGCCCTCTGTGCACTCATGCTCCGTTTCCTGCGGCTATGGCGGTCTTTTCGGCCATGCGCTCGGCCGTGGTTTTGGCGACCTTGTCGCGGATGTAGCTGGGCCAGGCGTGCTCGGCTGCCACCGTCTTGCCCGCGGCGATCCACTGCGGGGCCAGGCGCAGCATGGCGCTGGCCGTAGGCAACGCGGCAATGCGCCGGGCCGAGGCTGCAGACGGCGCATCGGCGGCCACGCGCTCGCCGTACACGGCGAACACATTGCCGGCCAGCAGCCAGAGGCCGGTCGCCACATCCGCTGGCGCACGCGCCACGCTTTCCGGGCGCACCAGCGTGCTGGGCTGCAACTCGGTCCAATGGCCTTGCGCGTCCCAGGCATAGGTGGCGCCATACAGCTCGTCCATGCGGGCATCCAGCAGCGCGGTGACCACGCCGCAGGGCTGCCCTGCCCAGGCCGTGTGGCGCGCCTCTTCGGCCACGGCCAGCAGGGAGTCCACCGGCAGGACGGCCACCCCTGCGCCAAACGCCAACCCCTGGGCCACCGAGCAGGCGGTGCGCAAACCGGTGAATGAACCCGGCCCGGCGCCAAAGCAGATGGCATCCAACTCCTGCAGGCGCAGGCCTGCCTGCCGCAGCAGGTCCAGGATGGCGGGAATCAGGTCGGTGGAAGCCTTGGCGCCACCCGGTGCACTGAACTGCCACTGGCGCACCTGCCCATCCACCGCGCGGCCAACCGCAACGGACATGCTCTCGGTTCCGGTATCAAACGCCAGCAGATTCATGGTCTTGGCCTATCACTCTTCATCATTTCAGCCGCCAGCCTTCGTGGAGATTGCGTCAGCAGCTATTGTTTTGATAGCTTTCGTCGGTACGCCCCGCACGCCAAAGACGATGCCACAGGTCACCAGGGCCAAGCCGGCCCACAGGTTCCAGACCAACGGCTCGCCCAAAAAGATGGCGGCCGACACGGCCGACAGCCCCGGCACCAGGGCCGTGATCATGGTGGAGCGCACCGGGCCGAAGTGCTGAATCATCTTGGTGAAACCGATGCCCGACACCACCACCGAACCCACGCCCTGGAAAAACATCTGGAAGGCCATGTCGTGCAGCGGCGCCGCCAGCGCCTGCCCCGGCACCCAGTGCAGCCACAGCAACACGGTGTAGACCGGGACGTAGACAACGAACGCCAACGCCGTGATGGCAATGGTGGCGCGGACCGCATCCAGCGCAAGACGGCGTGCCAGCACGCTGTAGGTCGACCAAGCGATCGAGGCCAGGATGAACAGCACGTCGCCGCGCCAGATGCCGCTGCCGTCCAGCGCGTGCAGCAGGCTGCTGCCACCCACCAGCAGGTCGCCGCCGACGATCAACGCCAGACCCAGCGCCCGCGTCGGCGTGATGCGGTCGCCCAGGATCAGCACCGCCAGCAGCGCCGTCCACAGCGGCAGGCTGCCCGGCATCAGCACCGAGGCGTGGGCCGCCGGCGCAAACACGAAACCGCTGTAGGCCAGCATGGCGTACAAGAGGCCGCCAAACAGGCCGGTGATCAGCGTCTGGCGCAGTGGCAGAGGGGACAGGCCCCACAGCGAGCCGGCCCAGGGTTGCGTCTGCCGGTCGCGGCGCACCAGCCACCAGCCCCACGGCAGCAGGATGGCGCCCGCGCCCAGCAAGCGGGCGTAGACGATGTCAAACGGATTGAGCACGCCGCCGCGCGCCGGGTCAGCCGAGGCGCGGGCAATGACGATGAACGAGGTCCAGATGGTGACCGTGACCACCGCCGCAATCACACCAATGGCCTTGGGCGAGAGTGTGGCGAAAGGGTTCTTGAACGCGGTGGACATCGCTTCGATTATCGGGGAAGGGCCGGCGCCACGCCGTGCGCCGGATAATCCCACGCATGCTATCCACCGCTTCACGATTCCTTGCCCTGCGTGCCTGCGCCTGGGCCCTGGCCGGCCTGCTGACCGTGGCCACCCACGCGCAGGGCCTGCCCCCCGAGGTGGACGCGGCCCTGGCCCGCGCCAAGGTACCGCGGGATGCCGTGTCGGTGCTGATGGTGGATGCCCAGGGGCAGGGGGCGCCGCGCATCAGCCACCGCGCCGGCGTGCCCATGAATCCGGCCTCGGTCATGAAGCTGGTCACCACCTATGCCGCGCTGGACTTGCTGGGGCCGGCCTACACCTGGGTCACGCCCGTGTACATCGACGGCGCGGTGCGCGATGGCACGTTGTACGGCAATCTCACCATCCAGGGTCAGGGCGACCCCAAGCTGGTACTGGAACGCCTGTGGCTGCTGCTGCGCCGGGTCCAGGGCCTGGGGGTCCAGACAATCGCCGGGGACATCGTGCTGGACCGCGGCGCGTTTGACGTGCCGTTGACCGACCCCGCCAGCTTTGACGGCGAGCCGCTGCGCCCCTACAACGCCGCGCCCGACGCGCTGCTGGTCAATTTCAAGTCGGTGGCCATGACGATCACGCCCGAGGCCAGCGGCAACATCGCCCATGTGCAATATGACCCGCCGCTGGCCGGCGTGCAGATGCAGGCCACGGTGCCCCTGCTGTCCGGGGACTGCGGCGACTACCGTGCCGCCATGAAGGCAGACTTCAGCGACCCCAACCGCATCCGGTTTTCCGGCGGCTTCCCCGTCAGCTGTGGTGAAAAAGCCTGGGCCGTGGCCTACGCCGACCCGGCCAGTTTTGCGGCCCGCGCCGTACAGGGTCTGTGGCAGGGCATGGGCGGCAGGCTGGGCGGCGGCGTGCGCCAGGGCAGTCTGCCCACGGGCGCCAGCGCACCGCGTCTGGCGTTCGAAGTCCGCTCGGCGCCGCTGGCCGAGATCGTGCGCGACATCAACAAGTTCAGCAACAACGTGATGGCCCAGCAGGTGTATCTGACACTGGGCCGGGTGCTGCCCGGTCCGGTCGGCGATGCTGGCGCACCCCTTCTCCAGGCCGGCAGCTTCGAGGCCTCACGCGCCGTGGTGCAGCGCTGGTGGAAGGATCGCGTGGGCGGCACTGACATGCCGGTGCTGGACAACGGATCCGGCCTGTCACGCACCGGGCGCATCACGGCCCAGGCACTGGGGCGCTTGCTGCAGACCGCCTACGTCTCGCCGCTGATGCCGGAACTGATGGCCTCGCTGCCCATCACCGGCGTGGACGGCACGTTGCGCCGCGTAAGGTCAGGCGCCAGTGGCAGTGCGCACCTGAAGACCGGCAGTCTGGCCGACGTGGTGGCCATTGCCGGCTATGTGCATGGCGCCACCGGTAAAAGTTGGGTGCTGGTGGCCCTGGTCAACCACTCCAACGCCCGCGCAGCCCGTCCGGCCATTGACGCACTGGTGGAATGGGCCACCAAAGAGCGATGATTTGCGCGCAAATGCTTTCTTTACACAATTAAGTCGCGCACTCCAAACGCGGTCAGTGTTTACCCCATGGTCCGGGCGGACCTTCCATTCTATGATTTATCGTTCAAAAACGAACGGTCGTTCTATTTAATGGAGACAACAATGAAACAGTGGAAATGGGCAGTGGTCGCAGCGAGCTGCGCGATAGTGTTGGCAGGATGCGGCGGGGCCAGCGACGGCTCCAACACCACGCCCAAGACCGTGGCGCCTTCGGTCAAGGTCTTTGGCGACAGCATCATGGACAGCGGCACGTTCGGCTACAAGTTCACCATCCAGAGCGCCAATGCCGCAGCACCGTTTCTGATCTTCCCCGAGGTCGTGGCTGCCAACTTTGGCGTAAACAACCTCTGCGCCTTCTTCCGTTTCAACGGCACGACCTTCGTACCGAACACGGCCTGCACCAGCTTTGCCGTGGGCGGTGGACGCGTCAACAACCTGACCAACTCCTCCGCACCGAGCAACACCGTTCCTTTCTCCATTCCCTACCAGATGTCGGTGGGCGCAGCGACCCTGTCGGCCAGTGACCTCGTCATCGTGGACGGCGGTGGCAACGACCTGGCGGACCTGACCGGTGCCTACCTGGGTGCCACCACCCCGGCCGGCGTCGCCACTTACATGAGCCTGCTGGGCACGTTGCTGCCACCGGCCACGGTTGCCGCCATTGTGGGCAGCACGCCGACACCCACCAGCATGGGCACCGCCGCTGGCGCCTATGCGCAAGCCGTGGGCCAGACACTGGCTGCCTCCGTCAAGGCCAACATCGTGGCCAAGGGTGTGAGCAAGGTGGTGGTCGTGAATTCCCCCGACATCACCGTGACCCCGCGCTTCATGGCCGTGCTGTCCGCCGTGGCCGCAGCCAGCGGCACCGCCCAGCGTGACGCCGTGCAGGCCGCCGTGCGCGCCTGGACCGCAGCGTTCAACGGTGCCCTGGCGCAGGGTCTGGCAGGCACCAACGTGCAGGTCTACGACCTGAACACCGAAGGCGGCAAGATCAGCGCCAACCCGGCCCAGTTCTCCCTGACCAACGTCGTGACACCGGCCTGCCCCAAGGTTGCCGGCGGTCTGGACAGCACCACCGGCCAGGCCAGCCTGAGCCTGGCACCCACCGTGGCGGCCTGCAACTCGGCCAGCATGTCGGCCAACATCCCCGTGGGCGAAACCGCTGCCGACTGGTGGACACGCTATGCCTATTCCGACAACTTCCACCCCACACCGGCGCTGCACAAGTTGATCGGCCAATCCATCAACCTGCAACTCGCCAAGGCGGGCTGGCTGTAATTCACGGAGCACACCCATCATGAAAAACACAACAACAGTGAAATTCCTCCTGATCCCGGCCCTGCTGGTCTGCGCAGCCGCCGCCCAGGCGCAAAGCGCCGGCACTTGGCTGGGACGCATTGGTGGCACCAAGATCACCCCCAACGTCACCAGCGATGACCTGACCGCCCCCAGCCTGGCCGGCACCAAGGCCAGCATCGACAGTTCCAGCCGCCTCTCCGGTGGCATCACCTACATGGTCAGCGACAACCTGGCCATTGATGTGCCGCTGGCCGTTCCGTTCCAGCACGATATTTCGGGTGACGGCGCCATCCTGGGTGCGGGCAAGATCGGCGATGTGAAGGCCCTGCCCGTGACGGTGTTGGCGCAATGGCGCTTCCTGGAAGCCAATGCACCGGTGCGTCCCTATGTCGGCGCAGGCATCACCTACGCGGCGTTCTACGGCGCCAAGTCCACCTCCACGCTGACCGCGCTGACCGGGGGCACGCCCGCCAACCCGACGACACTGTCCATCGACTCCAAGTGGGCTCCCACCTTCCTGCTGGGCGCAAGCTTCCAGCTCAAGGGTGGATGGTTCGTGGACGCGGCTTACACCTACACCCCGTTGCGCACCCGCACCACGCTGTCCAGCGGCCAGACGCTGGACGCCACGCTGAACCCCAGCTCGGTGAGCCTGGCCATCGGCATGCGCTTCTGACCCTGGCGTTCACGCCATCCGACAAGCAGCCTGCGGGCTGCTTTTTTTTCGGCGCTATGCTGGCACCCATGTATTCGCAACATTTCGGCCTGACGCAGGATCCGTTTTCGATTGCCCCCGATCCGCGCTACCTGTTCATGAGCGAGCGCCACCGGGAGGCGCTGGCGCACCTGCTGTATGGCGTGGCCGGCCCGGATCGCGGCAGCGGCAGCGGCAGCGGCAGCGGGGGCGGCTTTGTGCTGCTGACTGGCGATATCGGCACCGGCAAGACCACCATCTGCCGTTGCTTTCTGGAGCAGATTCCCGCCGGCTGCCATGTGGCCTACATCTTCAACCCCAAGCTCACCGTCACCGAACTGCTGCAATCCATCTGCGAGGAGTTCCACATCACCGTGGAGGCTCCATCGGTCCAGCCGCCCACGGTCAAGGCCTACATCGACGCGCTCAACGCCTTCCTGCTGGAGAGCCATGCCAATGGACAGGGCTGCGTCCTCATCATCGACGAGGCGCAGAACCTGCAGGCCGATGTGCTGGAGCAGCTGCGCCTGCTGACCAACCTGGAAACCAGCGAACGCAAGCTGCTGCAGATTGTGCTGATCGGCCAGCCCGAACTGCGCAACATGCTGGAACGCCCAGAGCTGGAACAACTGGCACAGCGCGTGATCGCCCGCTTCCACCTGGATGCCCTCAGCGAATCGGAAACCCAGCACTACATCGCGCACCGCATGGCCGTGGCCGGCCACCACGGCGTGCTGCCGTTTGACCGCGCTGCGCTGAAACGGGTCCACCAGTTGGCACACGGCGTGCCCCGGCGCATCAACCTCCTGTGCGGACGCGCACTGCTGGGCGCGTGGGCCAACGGCCAGCACCAGGTCAACCGCGCCATCGTCGACAAGGCGGCTCTCGAAGTATTTGGCAGTGCACCCTCCTCCCACGGCGGCTCGGGAACGGGACGCCGCACCATGGCCTTGGGCGCTGCCTGCGTGCTGGCGGGTGCAGCACTGACCGGTTGGGCACTGTGGCCCCTCTGGCAAGCGGCACCCGTGCCGACGGACACACGAGCGCCCCCCGCAAAGGCGCATGCCATACCTCCGGAGTCAGGCGTGCCCGCCCGTGCAACCGAATCGCCCGAGGCGTACTTGCCCCTGCTCACGCGCGACATGCGCTCCGCCTGGGTGGCGCTGGCAGGCGTATGGCACCTGCCAAACGAAACTGCAGCAGCGCCCTGCGATTCCGTTGGCGCCCTGCCGCTGCAGTGCTACCGCGCGTCCAACCTGACCGTCCCCATGGTGCGCCAATTGGGTCGCCCTGGCATCCTGACCCTGCAGGCTGACGGCGCCGCACCTGCCTATGCCGTGCTGGTTGGCATGGGTGAGCACAGCGCCACCCTGCAGATCGACGGTGCGCAGCACGTCGTAGCGCTCACCACATTGACCCGCCTGTGGCGTGGCGACTTTGCCACCTTCTGGAAGGCACCGCCTGGCTTCAACCCGCCGTCACGCGGCGGCGCGACCGGAGTGGCGATACAGGAAGTGTCGGACCGGCTGGACCAACTGGATGGTCTGCCCCCGCGTCACACCGCATCGGCGCCCGCTGCCCAAACTCCGGTTCTCGATGACGCGCTCAGAGCCCGTATTCGCACCTTTCAGCGTACGACCGGCCTCAAGCCTGACGGCCAACCCGGCCCCCTGACCCTGATGCAACTCGAAGCAGCGGTCGGCGCCACCGAACCGCGACTGCAGACACCGCCCCAATGAACCATGTCCTACATTCTTGACGCACTGAAGAAGGCTGATGCCGAGCGCGAACGCGGGGCCGTCCCCGGTCTGCACGCGCGCCAGGTGGCGCCGGCACCGGCACAACACAATCCGACCCGCCACCGATCCCTGTGGCTGGCGCTGATGGGCACACTGGTCACGGTTGGTGCAGTGGCACTGTTGTGGCCAGGCCATGCGCCGGTGGCCGTGGTCGCCGCGCCACCTGCTGGTGCAACACCACTCACAGCTCCTTCACCACCCGCACCCATCGTATTGGCGCCTGCACCTGCTGTCGCTGTTACCGCGCCAGCATCGCCGCTCCCGGTGGCAAAGCCCGAAACCCGCACACCCGCCAGGACACCGACAGCGGCTCCGGAACCCACAAAAGCCGTGGCAGCCGCGCCAACGCCGGCCGCACCCGCTGCACCGGCGCCCCTGCTCAGCGAGCTACCGGTCGACATCCGCGGCCAGATTCCGCCACTGGCCATCAGCGGCAGCGTCTATTCGGACAATCCGTCGCAACGCCTGCTGCTCATCAACGGCCAAGTGCTCCCCCAAGGCAGCCAAGTGGCGCCCAATGTGACGCTGCTGGAGATCCACCGCGGCCATTCGGAATTCAGTTTTCGGGGAGCGCGTTTTCGGGTCACCCACTGATCAGAGATCACGGGCCAACACCCACAGTTGGGCCCGGTCGATGGTAGCCCACCAGGCGCGAAACGTAGCGCGCTCGGTCTGAAACGGCTCTGCCAGTGGCTCGCGGGGGTCTGCACTCAGGCCATAGGCCATGCCTTCCACCCACCAAGCGGGCTTGAACAGCAAGCTGAAAACTCCCAGGCGCTCAGCTTGCAGCACGTGGATCATCTCGTGGCGCAGGTAGTAAGGCTTCCAGGCCCGTGGCCCCACTACGGTACCGAACAGGCCCAGGGTCACGGCCGAGCGCACGCCCAGGCCAAACGACGACGCACACGCATCGGTTGCGCAGAAGACGAACCTGGGGCTATCCTGCAGCGGCGACACCTCACGCGCCACAAAGGCCGACGCTTCGTCGTACAGCGCCATCGCAGCCTCCTGCTGCTCGGGGCGTTCCACGCACAACGTCGCGCTCGGGCAGCTCATCCCCACCCATTGAGGCGCGAGCACGCGAACGGGCTTGACCGCAAACCACGCTGCGAAGGGGACCACACAAAAGGCAAGAAAAGCCCAACGAAATACCAACTTCAATCGCAAATCCATGGGCACAGCTATGGCTCTCGGCATACCATTGGCATCAGCTTCTCAGGGACACCCGAACACTTCCAGGTCAGTTTGCCTTCGACAACGAATGGCGTGAGAAAGACCACGGCGGGAGGATCATCGCCAGCGACCACGATGGCTCCATCAGCCGTCACAATGCTGCTTTTCACGCGTGGCGTTGGGTCAACCTTCAGTCCGAGCCCGCTGTTTGCCAATGTGTGATTGCTGTCAAATCGTTCTGCAATCACAGTTCGCATACCGCTTGCGGCCAGAATGAGTTCCGAAACCTTGGCTCGTGGTGTGTAGCCATCGTAGTGCGGAAACGGAATGCTGAGCAGCACTACCAAAACCGAGAGTACACACAGGTCGTAGATCACTACACCCAACAAACGCAAGACGCCAACAGTTCCCGAAATCGGTGCCATTGTCAGGTGATTCGCCCACAGCAAAATGCAAACAGTGCCCGTGAGGAAAGCGGCCAGCCACGTCGCGTTGGCCTCTGAATAGCCGTTGACACGAACCAAAAGCAATAACCACCCTGCCAGGAGACACAACAGCACTACGCCGCGGACACTCTGGAAAGGGCGGCGGATTCGCATTTCAGCCCGCTGCAGCCCGCTGCAGCCGGTCGCGCACGCCTTCCCACTCCTGCGTGTCGGGCGGGGTTTCGACCCAGATCAGCTTGACGCCGGTGGCGTCCAGCTCACGCAGCACCGAGAACAGCTCGTGCGCGGCCGGGGCCGCGTGCTGGGGCATGGTGCGCAGCACGATGGGGCGCGGCACCTTTTTCAGCGGGCTGCGGGCATACACGGCAATGGAGGGGCGGGCCACCGCGTCGATGGCGCCGTCCAGCAGGTCCAGTGCGGTCTGCAGGGCCTTGGCGTCCATCAGGCGCACGGTGGCGTTGGGGGCGTAGTGCGACTCCAGCGTGCCGGAAGCCTTTGGGGCCTGTAGCCCTCGTGCCTCCTGCTCAAGCAGCTCTTCTTTTGATAGCAATTTGCGGCCACAGGCCTGTTCCACCTGCTCGCGGGTGATGGAGCCGGGGCGCAGCAGCACCGGCGCGCCGCGTGTGCAGTCGATGATCGTGGACTCGATGCCCAGATCGCAGCGGCCGCCGTCCAGGATCAGCAGGTCGGGGCCGAGTTCGCTGTCCACATGGGCGGCCGTGGTCGGGCTGACGCGGCCAAAGCGGTTGGCGCTGGGCGCGGCCAGCCCCCAGACCGGCTCGACGCCTACGGGCGCGTCATGCAGCGCGCGCAGCACCGCCTGCGCGGCCGGGTGCGACGGGCAGCGCACACCCACGGACGCCTGCCCGCCAGCCGCCGCGTTCCCCACACCGGGGCGGCGCGGCAGGATCAGCGTGAGCGGCCCCGGCCAGAAGGCCGACATCAGTTGCTGCGCGAACGACGGCACGGTGGATGCAAAGTGCGCCACGCCGGACATGCCACCGTCCTGCGCCGACACATGCACGATCAGCGGGTGGTCGGCCGGGCGGCCCTTGGCGGCAAAGATCTGGGCGACGGCGGCGTCATTGCCGGCATCGGCTGCCAGGCCGTAGACCGTCTCGGTCGGCAGGCCGACCAGCGCACCGGCGCGCAGTGCATCGGCACAGGTCGCGATGGATTCGGGAGCGGATGCGGACAGGATCATGGTGCGGGCTGCGGCAGCAGCGCTCAAAACGGCGCAATGCCGAGCAGGCCGGCGGCCTGCAAAGCCGTGGCGCGCACCTGCTCCAGCGTAGCGCCGGTGATGGTCAGGTGGCCCATCTTGCGGCCCTTGCTGGCTTTGGCCTTGCCGTACAGGTGCAGGTGCGTGCCCGGCAGGGCCAGCACCTGCGCCCAAGGCGGCGTGCCACCACCATCCCCTTGTTGCGGCCAGATATCACCCAGCAGATTCAGCATGATGGACGGGCTGTGCAGGCGCGGTTGCGTCAGCGGCAGGCCAGCCAGCGTGCGCACCTGCAGTTCGAACTGCGACACATCGCAGGCGTCCATGCTGTAGTGGCCGCTGTTGTGCGGGCGCGGTGCCATCTCGTTGACGACCAGGCTGCCGTCTTCGAGCACGAAAAATTCGACGCACAGCACGCCGACATAGCGCAGGCCATCTGCTACAGATTTTGCAGCAGCCACCGCACGTTCCACGAGGGCTGGAGGCAGATTTCCTTCATGAACCTCGGTCACGGCAAGGATGCCGTCGCGGTGCAGGTTGCGCTGCATCGGCAGGTTGACGCAGGCGCCGTCGGCACCGCGGGCCACGATGACCGAGCACTCCAGGTGCAGCGGCAGCATCTTCTCCAGCACGCACGGCACGTTCTTCAATCCATCCCACGCTTCGGTCAGTTCGGCCAGCGTGCGCACGCGCACCTGGCCCTTGCCGTCATAACCCATGCTGGCGGTCTTGAGGATACCGGGCAGCAGATCGGCAGACACGGCAGCCAGGTCCTGCGCGGAGCGAATGACCGCATGCGGCGCCACCGGCACGCCACACGATGTGAAGTGCGCCTTCTCCCGCGCACGGTCCTGGGCAATGGCCACGGCCTCAGCGGCGGGCGACACGGTGCGGGACTGCGCCAGTTGTGCCAGCGCCTGGGCCGGCACGTTCTCGAACTCGGTGGTGATGGCTACGCAGCGTTCGGCCAGCGCCTGCAGGCCTGCCGGGTCGGTGTAGGCGGTCTGGATGTGGTGGTGGCTGACGCGTCCGGCCGGGCTCAAGGGATCTGGGTCCAGCACGGCGGTGAAGTAGCCCATGCGCTGGGCGGCGTGCACAAACATGCGGCCCAACTGGCCACCGCCCATCACACCAAGTGTGATTTCTCCGCTCAGAGGACCTGCCGCCGGGCCGCCCCAAGGCAGGTCAGCCCCCTCGGGGGGCAGCGACCCGTGCAACGGTGGAGCGTGGGGGCTCATAGCGCGGGCGGCACGGTCATGCCCCGGGCCACTTCGGTCTGGTGGGCGCGGAAATCGTCGAGCTTCTGGCGCAGCGTGGGGTGGTCGGCTGCCAGCATCGCCACGGCAAACAGCGCCGCGTTGGCCGCACCGGCTGCGCCAATGGCAAAGGTAGCTACCGGAATGCCCTTGGGCATCTGCACGATGCTGTGCAGCGAATCAACGCCCGACAGCGCCTTGCTCTGCACCGGCACGCCCAGCACCGGCACCGTGGTCTTGGCCGCCAGCATGCCCGGCAGATGCGCCGCACCGCCGGCACCGGCGATGATGGCGCGCAGGCCGCGGCCGACGGCGGCTTCGGCGTAGGCGAACATGTCGTCCGGCATGCGGTGGGCCGAAACCACCTTGGCTTCAAAGCTGATGCCAAACTGTTGGAGAATCTGGACTGCATGTTGCATGGTGTCCCAGTCGGAGCTGGAGCCCATGACGACGCCGATTTGAATGTTTGTCATACTCTAATTTTACTTTTTCGCCCCATGCCAGTTTTGCCGACGGGCCGCCCCTAGGCAAAACGCGCCCCCTTGGGGGGCAGCGACCCGCGTAGTGGCGGAGCGTGGGGGCACTAATGAACCATCCCAAATGATCAACGTCACCATTGAAAACTTCGAAGCCGAAGTGGTCGCCGCCTCTACCCAGGTCCCCGTTCTGGTTGATTTTTGGGCGCCCTGGTGCGGGCCCTGCAAGGTCATCGGGCCGATCCTCGAACAACTGGAAACCGAGTACGCGGGCCGCTTCAAGCTGGTCAAGATCGACTCCGACGAACAGCAGGAACTGGCCCAGGCCTTTGGCATCCGCTCCATCCCGACCTGCGTGCTGATGGTGGGCGGCAAACCGGTCGACGGCTTCATGGGCGCCAAACCGGCCGGCGAGATCAAGGCATTCCTGGACAAGCATGTGCCCGGTGAAGCCGCTCTGGACGCGGCATCCGACGCGGATGAAGCCCAGGCACTGCTGGAGGCGGGCAACCCGCAGGCCGCGCTGGACAAGCTGGCCGATGCGCTGGCCCTGGACCCCGGAAACGACGAAACCCGGTTTGAATACGTGAAACTGCTGATCAGCCTGGGTGGACTGGAAGAGGCCGGTGCCCTGCTGGCACCCAAGCTGGCCGAGGTGCCCCGCAAGCTGGAGTTTGACGCGCTGGCGCACTGGCTGGGCGCGATGGTTTTTTCCACCAAGCCCCCGTACGACACCTGGACGGTGGAGCAGTTTGACGCGCAGATCGCCCAGAACAAGCGCGACTTCGACACCCGCTTTGCCAAGGCCCGCCTGTTGATGGCCGCCGGCGAATGGGTTGCCGCCATGGACGAACTGCTGGAAATCATCATGCGCGACAAGGCCTGGGGCAATGAGGCCCCGCGCAAGACCATGGTCGCCATCCTGGAGTTGCTGACACCCCCCAAGCCCAAGGCCGATCCGACAGCGGCCAACAAGACCGCTGGCGGCATCGAGATCGCCGGCAAGGCCGTGGCCGAGGTGGACCCACAGGCCCAGTTGGTGTCGGCCTACCGGCGCAAGCTGAGCATGATGCTGAACTAGGCTACGTAACCACTCAGACGAACATCCCGCCCGAGACCTCGATCCGCTGGGCATTGACCCATCGGCTGCCCGGGCCCACCAACGCAGCGATCATGGCGCCAATGTCATCGGCCTCGCCCACGCGGCCCAGCGCCGTCTGGGAGGCCACGAAGGCGTTGAGCTGCGGGTTGTCGCGCACCGCGCCGCCGCCGAAATCGGTGGCAATGGCGCCGGGTGCCACGGTGTTGACCGCGATGCCACGTGCGCCCAGCTCCTTGGCCATATAGCGCGTCATCACCTCCACGGCACCCTTCATCGCCGCGTAGGCGCTGTAACCCGGCAGCGCGAAGCGCGTCAGCCCGCTGGACAGGTTGACGATGCGGCCACCGTCTGCCAGCAACGGCAACAGCTTTTGCGTCAGGAAGAACACGCCCTTGAAGTGCACATTGACCAGCGCGTCGAACTGGGCTTCGGTGGTGTCCATCAGCGAGGCATGGGTGCCAACTCCGGCGTTGTTGACCAGCACGTCAAAGATGGAGCGGTTCCACCGCGTCTGCAGCGCCGTGCGCACCTGCTCCGCAAAGTCGGCAAAGCGGCGGCTGTCGGCCACTTCGAGCTGCAGTGCCACGGCCTTGCGGCCCAGGGCTTCGATTTGTGCCACCACGTCGGCCGCCTGCGCCTGCTGGGACTGGTAGGTCAGGATGATGTCGTGCCCCTGGCGGGCCAGGTGCAAAGCGGTGCTGCGGCCCAGCCCGCGGCTGGCACCGGTGACGAGGGCGATGGGAGTGGATGGGTTGGTCATGTTGCGATCCTTATGAAATGGGTTGGGGACGGACTGCAGTCTATTAACGGCTTCACAATAGATAAACATGCGCGGAATGATTTGTTTGTTCTCTAAAATTGAACAATGAGCTTGATCAACCAGATGCGCATCTTCTCGCGCGTGGCCGAACTGGCCAGCTTCACCCGGGCCGCCACCGACCTGGGTCTGCCCAAGGCCAGCGTGTCCACCGCCGTGCAGCAACTGGAGAACGCGCTGGGCACCCGCCTGCTGCACCGCACCACCCGCAGCGTGACGCTGACGCAGGACGGCCAGGCGTTCTATGGGCGCAGCAAGGACGCGCTGGACGATCTGGACGACCTCCAGACCATGTTCCAGCGCCCCGCCACCAGCGCGCTCAAGGGCCGGGTGCGGGTGGACATGTCCACAGTGATGGCGCGCCAGGCGGTGCTGCCGCGCCTGCCAGAACTGCTGCAGGCGCACCCCTTGCTGGAACTGGAGATCAGCAGCACCGAGCGGCGCGTCGATCTGGTCAGCGAGGGATTTGACTGCGTGGTGCGCGCCGGTGCGGTGGCCGACCCCGGCCTGGTGGCCCGCTCCGTCGGCGCCATGGCCATGGCCAACTGCGCCAGCCCCCAGTACCTGGCGCAACATGGCACACCCGGGTCGCTGGACGATCTGGCGCGGCACCAGTTGGTGCATTTCGCCTCCACCCTGGGCGCCAGATCCACTGGTTTTGAGTACACGGATGAAGCGGACAGTGATCGCGCGCTGCCCATGGCCGGAGCCGTCACCGTCAACAATGCCGATGCCTACCAGGCCGCCTGCCTGGCCGGCCTGGGCCTGATCCAGGCGCCGCGCGCCGGCGTGCGCGAGCTGCTGGCGCAGGGCCAACTGGTGGAAGTGCTACCCCAATACCCGGCACGGCCCATGCCGTTGTCCCTGGTCTACGCCAACCGGCGCAACCAGAGCGCACGGGTGCGGGTGGTGATGGACTGGCTGTGCAGGGTGATCGGGGACTATGTCAATTGCTATTGATTTGATAGCTTTTTACGCATATTCCACGAGGGCCGGTCGCGTATTTGGCATGCAAGCACGGGTTCGCTGCTAAGATGTCCCCGCTTATCCGAAGGGCACTTGGTTGGCAGCCCACACCCTACCAGCAAGAAAGGCTTTTCTTCCATGCAAACCCTGTTTCCAGCCCGTGGCCGGGCACTCCAGACGCTGTGGCCTCTGGTTACTATGCTGTGCGCTCTGCTGATGCCGTCTGCTGTATGGGCCTCTCCATTTGCCTACATTGTCAACAATGGCAACGACAGTGTCGTTGTCGTGGACACGGCCACTAACACGGCCACCGCCACCATTGCCACTGGCAGCGGCCCGTACGGCCTTGCGGTCAACACCGCCGGAACCCGTGTCTATGTCGCCAACCAGGGCGGCAACTCCGTGAGCGTGATCGACACGGCCAGCAATACCGTGGAGGCCACGGTGCCTGTGGGTGCACAGCCCATTGGCGTGGCCGTCAACCCGGCCGGCACCCGCGCCTTTGTGGCCAACTTTACATCACAGAATCTCTCGGTACTGGACACCAACAGCAACACGGTAACGGCGACGGTCGCCCTCGGCGCCACCCCGCTCGGCGTGGCGGTGAACCCGGCCGGTACCCTGGTCTATGCGTCCACCCATAACGGCAACACAGTGAAGGTTCTGAACACTGCCAGCAACACCGTGAGCGCAACAATTGCGGTTGGTAGCACCGCAATGGGCATCGCCATCAACGCGACCGGTACACGAGTCTACGTGGCCAACAACAGCAGCAATTCCGTCTCGGTCATCGATACCGCTAGCAACATCGTCATCGCAACCGTTCCCGTTGGCAGCAACCCATTTGGCGTAGCAGTCAGCCCCAACGGCAGCCGCGTCTATGTTACCAATTTCAGCGGTGCTTCCACTTCCGTCATAGACACCACCAGCAACACCGTCGTGGCCACCGTGGCCGTAGGTACAAACCCCGTTGGAGTGTCCGTCCACCCCGATGGCACGCGCGCGTATGTCATCAACCGGAACAGCAACAACGTTTCGGTCATAGACACCACCAGCAATACCGTCACCACCACCTTTGCCAGCGGCGGCACGAGCCCCTATGGTCTGGGCAACTTCATCGGCCCGTTGCCAGCCACGGCAAACACCCCCACCGACCCCATCCCCACCCTGAGCGTCCTGCCCGGGCTCACCGGCATCGGCACCCAGCCGACCGTGCTGGACCTCGGCGCGGGCGATGGCCCAGCCATGACCAATTGCCTGCTGGAAACAGTACGCGCGCTATTCGGCCCTGACGCCGCCTACCTGGGGCAAAGCGCCAACGGCGTTGCCAAAATCTCCGTGGGCGGCAAAGTGATTTCCTTCTACGCCCTGCAAGCCAGCACCGGAACCAACCAGGGCGCCGACATCCATCTGGGCGGCTCCAATGTGCTGAACGTCGGCACCCGTTGCGGCAACTTCAACGTGACTCCGGCGCTTTACAGCCTCAGCGATTTCGGCTCCGTCGTGAACAGCATGGGGCTCACCGCGCAAATCACAATGCAGGGTGTCATCACCCTCACCGTGGGCGACACGGTGTATGTGGCGCGCCCCGACTACATGACCACCCTGGGTGCGGCCGGCACGGTCACCGTACCCAGCCTGGTTCGCGGTGGTGATGGACTGTACCGCCTGACTGACCGCGGCGGCAGCGTTCAAATCCTGCGGCCCGCGTTCCTCGACACCGATGCCTTGACCGCCCAGGTGCCGCTCGCCTTGGCGATGCCCGGCTGGAGCACCATCCAGACCGACGGCACAGCCGTGTTCAGCACGCTGAACGGTCGACAATACCTGCTGACACCGGACCTAACGCTGAGCCACGCGACGCCCGAGAACACGGGCTTGCTATGGTGGCAGGCTAGCACCAACCGCTACCTGTTACGCAGCAATGCCTTGGTCCAGGCACAGGGCTTTAGTGTGCAGCCACGCTAACAGCGCACCGCAGTCACGCCGCGCGCACGGCAAAACCGGACGACGTGACCGGGCTGCGCTCGGTGGCCAGCACGCGCCGGGCATTGAGGCTGCTGATGGGGATGCTGGCGTCCTGCGGGATGCCGCCCGAGAGCTGCAGCGCCAGGTAGCGCCCGCAGCAGACGCGCAGAAAAGAAGCGAAGTTGTCCACCTCGCCACGCTCCTGAACCAGTTCGTCATAGAGCTTGGTGCACAGCTGGGGCACGCTCATGCCGTCGCGCGCGGCGATGTCGGCCAGCACGTTCCAGAACAGGTTTTCGAGTCGGATGCTGGTGGCCACACCGTGCAGGCGCACCGAACGTGCTCGGCAGGTGTAGAGGTTGGGGTCGGCGCTGATGAAGACCTGGCACATGGGAGGCTCCTGCTGCTGCGATTGACGAGAACCGGCGCGCAATCATGCGGCGCAGTTTCGCCAGCGTCAATTGGGGTGTGAACGGAGCAACGCGGCCCTTGTTGTCCCCGGACAACGCAACGGCGAAGGTCCGCAACCAATGCGCCCTAAGATACGTGCGGTCCCGGCATCGGACTTGCTTGGTCGGGTCCGTCCAGAACAATCCATGAAAGTCAGCGGAGGAATCTATGTTTGATCGGTCGTTTGCCACGCGCATGGTGCGCATCGCCCTGGGTTGGGCCAGCGTGGCAGCCTTGATCGCCGGTTGCGGTGGCAGTGGGGGTGCCGATGTCGCCACCAGTGCGTCAACAACCGTCTCCGGCATCGCGCTGGACGGCTACCTGGTCAACGCGCGGGCGTTCTACGATGTGAACGACAACGGCGAGTTCGACAACGGCGAGCCAACGGCCATGACCAACGCGACCGGGCAGTACACCCTGGCGGTCAACCCGGCGGACCTGGGCCGGCACCGGGTTATCGTGATGGCGATCCCAGGCGTGACGGTTGACAGCGACAACCCCGGAACATCCATCACCATCGGCTACAAGCTGGTCTCTACGCCGGACCACCCGGAGCTCGTCTCGCCGCTCACCTCACTCATCGCCGCAGCCATGGCCGCTAATCCGGGACTGACCTCCGCGCAGGCGGAACAACAGTGGCGCCTAGTGCTGGGGTTGAGCGGCAACCCTGCATCGCTTTTGCGCGACTTCGGCACCCGAAGCAGCGGCGACACGGATCTGAACATGCTTGCCAATTGGGCCAAGGTCATCCGGACCGAGCTACAGGTCGCCATCGCCGCAAACCCGACCATGAACACCATGGATCTGCTCACCGTGGTCGCCAACAACTTGCGGGCGCAGTTGGCGAAGGGGCTGCTGGACCCCGCCAGGATCAACGTGCCCACGGCCATCAACGACAGAACGGCGCAGGAGCTGGTGGGCACTGCAACCACCAATGGCAATACCTACACCGTTGGCGGCAAGGCATCGGGTCTGGTGGGAACCCTGGTCCTGCAGAACAATGGTGGCGACAACCTCAACGTTACCGGCAACGACGCCTTCACGTTCAACACGGCGCTGGCGTACAACAAGACGTACAGCGTCACCGTGCTGACCCAACCCAGCGGACAGACCTGCAGCGTCAGCAATGGCTCGGGATCTGTCTGGGGCCAAGTTCTGAACGTCGCCGTGGTCTGCTCCAGCAGCACTTACAGCGTGGGCGGTACCGTTTCCGGTCTGACCGGGACCCTGGTCCTGCAGAACAACGCCGGCGACAACCTCGCGGTCTCCGGCAACGGCCCCTTCACGTTCGTGACACGGACCGCCGCTGGCAGCGCCTACAAGGTGACCGTCCTCACACAACCCAATGGACAGACTTGCAGCGTTACCGCGGGATCGGGAACCGTGAGTGGCGCCGTGGCGAATGTCGCGGTGACCTGCGCCAGCAATGGTTACAGCATTGGCGGATCGGTTTCCGGGCTGGCGGGCACCCTGGTGCTGCAGAACAATGGAAGCGACAACCTGACGGTCAACGCCAACGGAGCCTTCGCCTTCCCGGCCCGGGTTGCCAGCGGCAGCGTGTACACCGTGTCCGTGCTCACGCAACCCGCCGGACAGACCTGCACGCTCAGTGGCGACAGCGGAACCGCCGGCAGCGATGTCAGCAGCGTCTCCGTGACCTGCGCCGCCACACCACCGGCATGCTTGGGCGGCACCACGCTGTGCGGCGGATTCTGCGTCAACACGCAGACCAGCGCATCCAACTGCGGTGTCTGCGGCAACCAATGCTCTTCTGGTGTTTGCGGAGCCGGCGCCTGTCAGGCTGCCAGCTGCAGTGACGGCGTGAAGAACGGGGCAGAGACCGCAGTCGATTGCGGCGGAGGAACCTGCTCCGCCTGTGGTGCGGGCAAGGGCTGCGCGGCTGGCTCGGACTGCTCCAGCGGCGTCTGCTCCGCCGGCGTCTGCCAAACGGCCGCGTGCAGCGACAGTGTGAAAAATGGTGCCGAAACCGATGTGGATTGCGGTGGCGGCACCTGCGCGGCCTGTGGCACCAGCAAGGCCTGCTTGGTCGCTTCGGATTGCACCAGCAACGTCTGCTCTGGCGGTGTTTGCCAGGCCGCGACGTGCACCGATTCCGTGAAGAACGGGGCCGAAACGGGCGTGGACTGCGGCGGTGGCAGCTGCTCCAGCTGCGGCAATGGTTTGGGCTGTAACACGGGTAGCGATTGTTCGAGCGGTGTGTGCACCGGGCATGTCTGCCAAGCTGCAACGTGCACGGACTCCGTACGCAATGGGATGGAGACCGACGTTGACTGCGGCGGCATGTGCGCCAGCAAGTGCTCGGCCGGCAAACATTGTGCGGTCGGCGCGGACTGCGCCAGCGGTACCTGTTCCGCCGGATTCTGCAATTGATGTTCTACGAGACGACCTTTAAGGGAATGCACCAATGAAAAAATGGCTACTGGCTCTTGTGGGTGCATTCGCCGCCCTGTTGTATGGAACCCTCCATGCCGAGCCCATCACCCGCGAGCAGGGCGACGCGATCCTCACGGAACTGCGCGAAATCCGGCAGTTGCTGGCCAAGCCCCAACAGCAGCAACAAGCACCCGCCCCCGCAGCGGCGGCGCAAACCGTCACCATCAAAGGCGACGCCAAATACATCCTGGGCAAGAGTGACGCCCCCTTGACCCTGATCGAGTTCACCGACTACCAGTGCCCGTTCTGCGAACGGTTTGAGACCAACACGCTGCCTGAAATCAAGAAGAAATTCATTGATACCGGGCGCCTGCGTCTGGTCCTGCGCGACCTGCCCCTGGACATGCACCCTTTCGCCTTGCCGGCCGCGCAGTCCGTGCGGTGCGCGGGTGACCAGGGGCGCTTCTGGGACATGAAGCAGCTTGTCTTCCGCAACCAGTCACGCCTCGATCAGACGGCACTGGCGGGCTACGCCAAGGAACTGGCCCTGGATGCCGACGCTTTCCAGCATTGCATGACCAGCGGCAAGCACGTGGCCGACATCAAGGAGGACGCCCGCTACGCCCAATCGCTGGGGATCTCTGGCACGCCGTCGTTCGTCCTGGCCAAGACGAGCGACGGTGCCATGGTGGGGCAGATGATTGTCGGGGCACAGTCCTTTTCGTTCTTTGAGGCCGCCATCAACAGCCTGCTGGCCAAATAGCGGTCCGGGGCCATCACAACGGGCACTCTACCGGGCATTCCTCAGTGGCTGATCCGGGTGCCCAGCACTGCCAGAAACTGCGCAATCCACGCCGGGTGCGCCGGCCATGCCGGAGCCGTGACCAGGTTGCCATCGGTATGGGCGGCGTCGATGGCAATGTCGGCATAGGTGCCGCCGGCGCGCTCCACCTCCACGCGGCACGCGGGGTAGGCCGAGCAGGTGCGCCCCTTGATCACGTCCGCACCGGCCAGCAATTGCGCGGCGTGGCAGATGGCGGCTACGGGTTTGTTGGTATCAAAGAAGTGCTTCACTGCGGCGACCACCGCCGGGTAGGTGCGCAGGTACTCGGGGCCGCGGCCGCCGGGCAGCACCAGGGCGTCGTAGTCCTGCGCCTGGATGTCGGCAAAGGTGGCGTTCAGCGCAAAGTTGTGGCCGGGTTTCTCGCTGTAGGTCTGCGCACCCTCGAAATCGTGGATGGCGGTCTTGATGGCGTCGCCGGCCTTTTTGTCCGGGCACACCGCGTGCACCGTGTGGCCCACGGCCAGCAGCGCCTGGAACGGCACCATGGTCTCGTAGTCTTCGCAGTAGTCACCACAGATCATCAGAATCTTCTTCGCTGCCATGTCGGTCTCCTCATGTTGTTGAAAGGCAGACCGATTGTTGGGCGCAGCGAAGGCGCCGTGGTGGTAGCGGGTTGTGACATGGTGCAAACCCGTAGGCCGCCCATGTCACTATCTATTTAGTAGCAGATCACGCACTATCTACGAGGGCTAGCGGCCATTTTTACCAATGGTCATTGCACCAGACGGGCCGCATCGCGGGCCGCGACGCGGCCTTCGTCGGTGGGCACCACCCAGACTTCCACCGCGCTGCTGGGCGCATGCACCGCCAGGGTTTCGCTGCCGACCGCAGCCTGGTTCAGCGTGGAATCGATCTGCACACCCAGGTAGGCCAGGCTGGCGCAAACGTCGGCGCGCAGCGCCGCATCGTGCTCGCCAATGCCGCCGCTGAAGGCCAGCACGTCCAGGCCGCCCATGCAGGCGGTCAGCGCCCCGCTCTCGCGCACCACGCGGTGGGTGAACATGGCGATGGCCTTTTGGGCAGCATCAGAGCCATCGGCGCGCAAGCGGCGCATGTCGGCCGAGATGCCCGACACGCCCAGCAGGCCGCTTTGTTTGTAGAGCAGGGTCTGCAGGCGCTTGTGGTCCCAGCCCTGCTCCAGCAGATAGAGCAAAACGCCGGGGTCCAGGTTGCCGGTGCGCGTGCCCATCATCAGACCGTCCAGCGCGGAGAAGCCCATGGTGGTGGCGCAGCTTTGTCCATCGCGCGCGGCACACAGGCTGGCGCCGTTGCCCAGGTGGGCCATCAGCACACGGCCACGGGCGCGCGGGCTGCGTTCCAGCAAGGTGTCCATGATGAACTGGTAGGACAGGCCGTGAAAGCCGTAGCGGCGCACGCCCTGATCAGCCAGCGATTGCGGCAGCGCAAAGGCGTAATCGACCTCGGCCAGCGTGGCATGGAAGGCGGTATCGAAGCAGGCGATCTGTGGCAAATCGGGAAAAGCCTGGCGGAAGGCGCGCACCCCCTCCAGGTTGTGCGGCTGGTGCAGCGGCGCCAGCGAGTTGAGCTTGGTCAGGCTTTCCAGCACGGCATCGGTGACGATGACGCTGGCCCGGAAGTCCGCGCCGCCGTGCACCACGCGGTGCGCCACTGCCTCGATGCGGGGCACACCCGGCTCGCTGGCCAGCAGCGTGCGCAGGGCCGCCAGCGCACGGGCGAAGGCGCTGCCGGCGCCGTCGGCCAGCGTCTGCTGGTGCGAGACGCCGTTGAAGGACCAGCCCATCTCGGGCGTACCACCGGGCTCCAGCCCCTGGATGTTGCCCGTCAGCACACTGGGGCGCACGTCCGTGCGATGGCGCGGATGCAGGGAAAACTTCAGGGTCGAGGACCCGGCATTGACAGCGAGTATGGCCATGGGTGTTCAGGCCTTGCTGTTCCAGTTCTTGCGGGCATGTGTGCGCCGCGCGTTGTGCGCAGCCAGCAGGGCCAGCAGCGCGGAGGCCACGCGGTTGGTCGGGCCATCGGCACGGCTGGTCAGCGCGATCGGAATGCGTGCGCCCAGCACCAGGCCCGAGCCGGATGCGCCGGCCAGGTACTCCAGCTGCTTGGCCAGCATGTTGCCGCTTTCCAGATCGGGCACGGCCATGATGTCGGCGTGGCCGGCTACCGGCGAGTTGATGTGCTTGATCTCGGCCGCCTCGCTGGAGATGGCGTTGTCGAAGGCCAGCGGGCCGTCCAGGATGCCGCCAGTGATCTGGCCGCGGTCGGCCATCTTGCACAGGGCGGCAGCGTCCAGCGTGGACGGAATGCTGGGGTTGACGGTTTCCACCGCCGACAGGATGGCCACCTTGGGCGTCTCCACACCCATGATGCGGGCGAAGTCGATGGCGTTCTGGATGATGTCCACCTTCTCCTGCAACGTGGGGTGGATGTTCAGCGCGGCGTCGGTGATCAGCAGCGGCTTGCTGTACAGGGGGATGTCGAAGCGAAACACATGCGACATGCGCCGCCCGGTGCGCAGCGTGGGGCGCTTGAGCACTTCGTGGATCAGCTCGTCGGTGTGCAGGCTGCCCTTCATGATGACCTCGACCTCGCCCTTGGCGGCCATGTCGGCGGCCATCTCGGCAGCGGCGTGGCTGTGGGTCACGGAAATGATTTCCACGCCGGTCAGATCGATGCCACCTTCCTCGGCCAGGTGTCGGATGCGCACCTCGGGGCCAATCAGCACGGGGATGATCAGGCCGTAGCGGGCCGAATCCATGGCACCACTGAGTGAGCCGATGTCGCAGGGGTGGACCACGGCGCAGCGCACCGGCTCCAGATCCTTGCCCATGGCCAGCAGGTCCTTGAAGCGCGCCTCGGGATCGAACAACTGGATCTGCGGGCCGCTGACCTTGGGCAGGCGCACCTTCCTGGTTGGCGCCAGCACGCGGGCCGTGCCATGCAGCACGCGTTCGCCCTTCTGGTTGACAAGCTGGCAGTCCATTTCCACGGTCTTGGTGGCGTCGTCCTTGCGAGTCACGGTCACGGTGACCGAAATGGTGTCGCCCACCCGCACCGGCTTGACGAAATGCAGCACCTGGTCCTGGTAGATGGTGCCGGCGCCGGGGAATTGCGTGCCCAGCAGGGCCGAAATCAGCGTGCCACCCCACATGCCGTGCGCCACCACGCCCTGGAACAGGCCGTCACTGGCGTATTCGGGGTCCAGATGCGAGGGGTTGGTATCACCCGACACGGCGGCAAAGGCCTGGATGTCGCCCACCGTCAGGGTGCGCAGCATGCGCGCACTGCGGCCTACCGTCAGTTCGTCGTAGGTGACGTTTTCGATGAATTCTTCCGTGGGGATCATGTTCATGGCAGCTATCCAAAAGGTGGCACTGCGGACCATTGTGCCAAAGGAAGTCCGGGTAAACCCTAGTCAGCAGACCCTAGGTGCGGCGCACCCATGTCATTTCTTGATGCAAATCAAATTTGTCGTTGCCGGTCACACACAGGCCATCTAGCTGAGCATGGCCTCCAGGCCTTCCGTCAGCGCCATGAGGGAAGGCATGGCATCGTCCCCGGGGTCGGTGCCTTCCTGCCTGTGCACGGGTGCCCAATGGGGCTTCAGGCCCAAGCGCCGGGCCACGTCCGCCGGGTAGGTAGCCTGCGCGTCTTCGTCACCGATGGCCAGTACCTCGGTGCGGGCGCGCCAGGCGCCCAGGTGCACCCAGCCGGCAGCCTCGGAAAACTCCGGCATGGCCAGTGGCTGCGGCACCGCCCGCAGCGCAGCGATGATGGGTTCCGGAAAATTCCACAGCTTGGCCAACTCCGCCGCCACGTCGCCATGGTGAAAGCCCAGGATTTGCTGCTCCAGTTCGGCGCGCCGGGCGTCCAGCACATGGCACTTCCTGTCCAGCGGAACCATGGCCTCGGGCGCAGCGGCATGCAAATGCAGTTGCCCAATGCCGTGCATCAGGCCCACGGTGAACACCAGATCGCCATTGACACCTTCGCGGCTGGCCAGCCAGCGCGACGCACAGGCCGTGTAGAGGTTGTAGCGCCAGAACTGCGGCAGATCCATGCCCTTGGTGTTGCGAAAGGCGGCGGTCATGCTGTTGCCCAGAACCAGGTTGCGCACCATCACAAAACCCAGCATGCGCAGGGCATCGTCCACCGTGCCGATGGTGCGCGAAAGGTGGAAGTACGCCGAGTTGGCCAGGCGCAGCAGCTTGGCGCTCAGGGCCGGGTCGGCCGAAAGCTGGTTGGCTATCTCGTCGACGGAAACATCCTCGGAACTGAAGCTCTCGATCAACTGCTGGGCGACCTTGGGGATGGTGGGCAGCTTGTTGGGCTGGTCCAGAAGGCTCTTGAGTTCCATGAATGACAGTTCCTCCACCGTATGTCTATATACTGAGTTTGCCACCGAAAAGGGGATGGACCTCACCCGGCGGCATTTTTTAGGGACAGTACCGTGACCGAGCGCAAAGCCCATTCCCCCAAGACACAGCCCACCTACCTGCCATTGACGGCCTTGGGTCTCGATAGTTATTTCGCCGACTTCGCGCAACGCTCGGTACTGTTCCTGGACACCCTGCTCGACCGTGGCAATGCCTACCGGGAACACCTGGAAAAGGGCACGCCACCGCTGCTGAAGTTCGACCATGAGACGGTGCTCGATGGACGCGACCTGAAAGCCCCCTGCAACTACGCACTGCTGCACCTGCTGCCCCCGAAGGACATGCCGGTCAATCCCGCACTGCGCCCGGTCGTTGTGGTGGACCCCCGCGCCGGCCACGGTCCCGGCATTGGCGGCTTCAAGTTCGATTCCGAAGTGGGGGTGGCCATGAAGGCAGGCCATGCGGTGTACTTCATCACCTTCCGACCACAGCCCGAAGAGGGCCAGACGCTGTTCACCGTGATGCATGCCGAGGCGCGCTTCATTGAAGAAGTCATCGCCCGCCACCCCGACTGCAAGGCCCGGCCTGTGGTCATTGGCAACTGCCAGGCAGGCTGGGCCATGATGGCGCTCAACGCCACGCGGCCCGAGCTGTTCGGCCCATTGATGGTGGTGGGTGCGCCGCTGTCCTACTGGGCCGGTGCTTCCACGCTGAATCCGATGCGCTATTCGGGCGCCGCGCTGGGCGGGTCCTGGCTGGCCTCGTTGACGGCCGACCTGGGTGCCGACCGCTTTGATGGCGCCCACCTGGTGGACAACTTTGAGCGCCTGAACCCGGCCAACACACTGTGGAACCGCTACTACAAGCTCTGGTCCAACGTCGACACCGAGGCCGAGCGCTTCCTGGAATTCGAAAAGTGGTGGGGCGGTTTCTTCCGCATGACCGGCGCCGAGATCGAGGCCATCGTCGAGAACCTGTTTGTCGGCAATCGGCTGGCCCGTGGCGAAGTCATGGACGGCGACAAGGCCATCGACCTGCGCAATATCACGTCGCCCGTGGTGGTGTTTGCTTCCCACGGTGACAACATCACACCGGTGCCGCAGGCGCTGGACTGGATCATCGACACCTGGGGCGACGAGCGCGCCATTGCTGCCGCCGGGCGCACCATCATCTATGTGTTGCACGAGAGCGTGGGCCACCTGGGCATCTTTGTCGGCGGCGAAATCGCCCGCAAGGAACACGACCAGTTGGTTACCTCACTGGACGTGATCGAGAGCCTGCCACCCGGTCTGTACGAGATGAAGCTGGAGGCCAAGGCCGGCAAGGAGTCCCTGCGCTGGGAGCAACTGGAACCCGGCGACTACACGGTGCACTACGAGCACCGCACCATGAAGGACATCCTGGCGCTGAACCCGGAAGGGCGTGACGAAGAGGCGCTGTTCTCCACCATCGCCAAGGTATCCGACGTCAATGCCACGCTGTACAAGTCCCTGGTGCGTCCCTGGGTGAAGATGATGGCCACCCGACCGGTGGCCGATGCCCTCGGCAAGATGCATCCCTTGCGCCTGCAGCGAGACCTGTTTTCCGACGCCTTTGCGCTGGCACCCTTCATCCGCGAGCAGGCGCGTCTGGCACGCGCCAACCGCGTGACCGTCGATGACAACCACCCTCTGCGCCAGATGGAGAAGAAGCTCGACTCCCAGATCAGCGAGGCGCTCAACAAATTCCGCGACGAGCGCGACACCGCCTCCGTACAACTGGCCCGCTCACTGTATGGCCCCATGGGTCTGGGCGCCTGGTTCAAGCCGAACGCACCCGATGCAGAAATGGCCCATGCCCGTGCACTTCAGGAGCTGGAAGCGGCCCGCCAGGCCGTGCTGGGGCACATTGCGGAGGGGGGCTTTGCCGAGGCCGTGTGCCGCATTGTGCTGGCCGGCATGGTCTCCATCGGCGCGTTCGAGCGGCGCAGTTTCCGGTTGGCCAAGCTGCTGGCCAGGCTACCCGCAGGCACCATTGGCACAGCCGCTACGCAAACCGACTGGCCTGCCCTGCTCAAGGCCCAGGCGCGCATTACAGCCGTGGCGCCGGTGGCGGCGCTCAATGCACTGGAGCAATTGTTGCCCACCCCCGCCAGTCGCGAACGGGCCCTGGCGGTGGCCGCAGCCGTGATGATGATCGAACCCACCCTGTCCAACCCGCGCTCGGAGATCATCGAATTCCTGATCGGCACGCTGGGCGTGGACCCGACGCGTGTGATGGAACTTGCATGCCAGTTGACCGGGTCGTTTGAAGTGGCACCCAAGGTTGTGAAGCCAGCCCCTGCGAAGCGCCCGGTGCGCGGCAGGCGCGCAGCCTGACGCCGGTGTCTCAGGACGTCAGGCGCTGCAGGGCTTCCTGGTATTTGGCCGCCGTCTTGGCGATCACGTCATTGGGCACGCGCGGTGCCGGGGGCGTCTTGCTCCAGGGTTTGCCATCCACCAGGGCCTGCTCCAACCAGTCACGCACGAACTGCTTGTCGTAGCTGGGCGGGTTGGTGCCTTCCTGGTAGCTTTCCACCGGCCAGTAGCGTGACGAGTCCGGTGTCAGCACCTCGTCCATCAGCGTCAGTGTGCCGTCGGTATCCAGGCCAAACTCGAACTTGGTATCGGCAATGATGATGCCCTTGGTCAGCGCGAATTCAGCGGCGGCCTTGTAGATCGCTATGCTGATGTCACGGATGCGGGTGGCCAGGTCCAGGCCGATCATTTCAACGGTTTTCTCAAACGTGATGTTCTCATCGTGGTCGCCCACGGCAGCCTTGGCGGCCGGGGTGTAGATCGGCTCTGGCAGCTTGGACGCATTCTTCAGGCCGGCGGGCAGCTTGACGCCACAGACCGCGCTGTTCTCCTGGTATTCCTTCCAGCCACTGCCGGCCAGGTAGCCGCGCACAACGGCTTCAACGGGTACCGGTTTGAGGCGCTTGACCAGCATGGAACGGCCTTCGACCTGCGCAACCTCATCGGGCTGGACGGCACTTTCCGGGGCATCGCCTGTCAGGTGGATGGGACACAGGTTGAGGCCCGTTGGGCCGAGCTTGTCAAACCAGAACAGTGCCATTTGCGTGAGTAATTTGCCCTTGCCAGGGATGGGTTCACCCATGATGACATCGAAGGCGGAGAGGCGGTCACTGGCAACCATCAGGATGCGGTCATCTCCCACAGCGTAGTTGTCACGCACCTTGCCACGGGCAAGCAGGGGCAGGGAATGCAGAGCGGAGGTGTGTACGGTAGAACTCATGGTCGGGACAGATTGGGACATCACACAATGAAAAAGGCCCGCTGAACAGTCAACGGGCCTGGAACTATTCCGGAGAATTATCGCTTACTGGACCACTTGCGCCAGCTCGCCCTTGGCGTACTTGGCGGCCATGACCGAGAGGCTTTCGCCCTTGACCTTGGCACCCTGGCCTTCGCAGCCAAACTCGATGTAGCGCTGCTTGCAGATGGCTTGGGCGGCAGCGCGTGCGGGCTTGAGCCATTCGCGGGCATCGAACTTGTCGGGGTTCTCGGCCAGGAACTTGCGCACTGCGCCGGTCATGGCCAGGCGGATGTCGGTATCGATGTTGATCTTGCGCACACCGTACTTGATGGCTTCCTGGATTTCCTCGACCGGAACGCCGTAGGTCTCCTTCATCTTGCCACCGTACTGGTTGATGATGGCCAGCAGGTCCTGCGGCACGCTGCTGGAGCCGTGCATCACCAAATGGGTGTTGGGAATGCGCTTGTTGATTTCCTTGACACGGCTGATGGCCAGGATGTCGCCGGTGGGCTTGCGGCTGAACTTGTAGGCGCCGTGGCTGGTGCCGATGGCAATGGCCAGGGCGTCGAGTTGCGTGGCCTTGACGAAGGTGGCGGCCTCTTCCGGGTCGGTCAGCATCTGGCTGTGGTCCAGCTTGCCAACGGCGCCGATACCGTCTTCCTCGCCGGCATCGCCGGTCTCCAGGTTGCCCAGGCAGCCGAGCTCACCTTCAACGGTCACGCCACTCTTGTGCGCCATTTCGACGACCTTGCGGGTCACTTCCACGTTGTAGTCAAAGCCGGAGGGCGTCTTGCCGTCTTCCATCAGCGAGCCGTCCATCATCACCGAGCCAAAGCCCAGCCCAATGGCGCCTTCACAGACCTTGGGACTGGTGCCGTGGTCCTGGTGCATGACCAGCGGGATGTGGGGATACGCCTCGCAGGCAGCCTGGATCAGGTGCTTGATGAAGGGCTCACCAGCGTATTTGCGGGCACCGGCACTGGCCTGCAGGATGACGGGCGCGCCCACCTCGTCGGCTGCAGCCATCACGGCCTGCACCTGCTCCAGGTTGTTGACGTTGAAGGCCGGAATGCCGTAGCCGTTGGCGGCCGCGTGGTCCAGCAGTTCGCGCATTGAAACGAGTGCCATAGTGAAATCCCCAGGAAAGTTGGTAACCGCGTGGTAACTTGTACCGAAGGGAGAATTTTAAACCTCCGGGGACGCCCCGGGCTTACAACAACCGCATCACTCCACGCGGCAAATCTTGAGCATGTTGGTGCCGCCGGGCGAGCCCATGGGTTCGCCGCAGGTGATGGCGTAGACATCACCCGTCTGCACGATGCCGCGGGACTTCAGATAGCCCTCGGCCTCGCGCAGTGCGGTATCACGGTCGGCGCTGGTATCGGCAAACAACGGGCGCACATTGCGGTACAGCGCCATCTTGCGCTGGGTCGCCACCTTGGACGTCAATGCATAGATTGGCACGCGGATCAGGTGGCGGCTCATCCACAGGGCGGTGGAGCCGCTGTCGGTCATCGCGACGATGGCCTTCGCGCCCAGGTGGTGGGCGGTGAACAGCGCGCCCATGGCGATGGTCTGGTCGATGCGCTGGAAAGTCTTGCCGGTGAAGTCGGCCTCCAGCTCAAAGTTTTCATGGCCTTCGGCGGCGTGGCAGATCTTGGCCATCTCGACAATGGTTTCCAGCGGGTACTTGCCGGCAGCGGTCTCGGCCGACAGCATCACGGCGTCGGTGCCATCCAGCACGGCATTGGCCACGTCGCTGACTTCGGCGCGGGTGGGCACCGGGTTGGTGATCATGGACTCCATCATCTGGGTGGCGGTGATGACCACACGATCATGCTCGCGGGCCAGCTTGATCATGCGCTTTTGCAGACCGGGAACGATGGCATTACCCACCTCCACCGCGAGGTCGCCACGGGCCACCATGATGCCGTCGCTGGCCAGCAGGATTTCTTCCAGCTTGGGGATCGCTTCTGCACGTTCGATCTTGGCGATCAGTCCCGGCTTGTGGTTGTATTCGGCGGCGGCCACATTGCACAACTGGCGTGCCATTTCCATGTCGGTGGCGTTCTTGGGGAAACTCACGGCAACATAGTCGGCCTGGAAGCTCATCGCGGTGCGGATGTCTTCCATGTCCTTGGCGGTGAGCGCCGGCGCGGTCAGGCCGCCGCCCTGCTTGTTGATGCCCTTGTTGTTGGAGAGTTCGCCACCGAGCTTGACCGTGGTGTGGACGGCTTCGCCCTTGACGGCATCGACCGTGATCACGATGAGGCCGTCGTTGAGCAGCAGCACATCGCCGGCCTTGACCTCTCGCGGCAGGGCCTTGTAGTCCAGGCCCACGGCGTCCATGTCGCCCAGTTCGGTGCGGGCGGCGTCCAGAACAAATTTTCGGCCCGGCTCCAGGAACACCTTTCCTTCCGCAAATTTTCCGACGCGAATCTTGGGGCCCTGCAGGTCGGCCATGATGGCCACTTCGCGTCCGGCGCGCTGGGCTGCCTCGCGAACCAGCTTGGCGCGGCCAATATGGTCCTCGGCCTTGCCATGGCTGAAGTTCAGTCGAACCACGTTGACGCCGGCCCGGATCATCTGCTCCAGCAGCGCGGGGTCGCTGGAGGCGGGGCCCAGGGTGGCAACAATCTTGGTAGCGCGACGTGGCATGAATCAGTCTCCTCGTGTGTGACAGGCATTTTCACACGGAACCCCTTGCGCTCCGGTTACAAGCCAACGCCATTGCGCTGGCCACAACGTTGCACTGCTGCCACGCCAACACGCCCAAAGGGTGCGGGCGATGCAACCCGGTGGTCAACCCGCTTTTGCGTTGGGGTGAGGTGTGGTTCAATGGATGATCTGCCACGACAACCGTGCCGCCGCCCCCTTCGATGATCACACTTGACACCCCAATGGACGCGCTGCTGGACAGCTGCCACGGCAAGCCCAAGTTGCTGGTGGTGGATGACCAGCCGATCAACATCCAGGTCATGCACCAGGTGTTCAGTGGCGATTTCCAGGTCTTCATGGCAACCAGCGGCGCGCAGGCGCTGGCCCTGTGCAAGACCAATCCGCCCGACCTGATCCTGCTGGATGTGGTCATGCCCGGCATGGACGGATTCGAGGTCTGCAGCCAGCTCAAGGCCGACGAGGCCACCAGCAACATCCCCATCATCTTTGTCACGGCCCACACCGATGCAGCCCAGGAAACCCATGGCCTGAGCCTGGGCGCAGTGGACTTCATCGCCAAGCCGATCAATCCGGCCGTGGTGCGGGCACGGGTCACGACCCACCTTACGCTGAAGTTCCAGTCGGACTTGCTGCGAAGGCTGGTTTTTCTGGATGGACTGACCGGTGTCTTCAACCGCCGCTATTTCGACCAGCAGGTGCCGCTGGAATGGGCGCGGGCCGTGCGCGGCAATACGCCCCTGTCCGTGATCATGCTGGATGTGGATCACTTCAAGGCGTTCAATGACCGCTATGGACACCAGGCAGGTGACGACTGCCTGCGCACCATTGCCAGCACGCTGAAGGCCGGACTGAAGCGTCCGGCCGACCTGGTCGCACGCTACGGTGGCGAAGAATTTGCCTGCATCCTTCCCGACACGCCGTTTGACGACGCCATGGGACTGGCCGTGGAGCTGGAACGCCAGATACGCGGACGCAAGATACCCCACGTCTTGTCGGACCACGGCGGCGTGGTCACCGTCAGCCTGGGTCTTGCCACCAGAAACGTGGATTCCGTCGGAGCCTTCGAGGCCCTGCTGCGGTTGGCCGACCAGCAGCTCTACAGCGCCAAGCAAAGTGGCCGCGCCCGGGCACGCGGCGCCATCCTGGGTGTGCCAGCCGGTGTATGACCACACCCCGTTGCATTCGTGGTGTTTAATAACGGGCAATGGAAAATAGCGCCGTCCCCCGCTCTGTTCGCCTGGTTGACCATCTGGTTCGCCTGAGCGGCCAGCGCCGGCGTGACGAGCTGCTGACCAGCATCACGGCGGCGCTGGCCGAAACCATTGACGCGCAGCAGGTCGAAATCTACGCTCTGGTGCACGACGAGGACCGTCGCTTCTGGATGGCCCTGACCCGGGCCGAGGCGGGCTCGCCGGTACTGGTACTTTCGGACCCGATGCGTGCGGAGTTGCACACGATGGTGCCGCTCGAAGACGAACCCGAACGCATGCAGTGCCTGGACCGGGTTGAACGGGTGGTCAGTTCCCCCGGACCCGGCCGACCTTATTTCATGACCCGTTTTCCGGTCATGCTGGCTGAAGGCGCAACCGCTTGGGGCGTGGCTGAGGTGCGCAGCCGGGCGGCACTCGGTGACGAGGACTGCGCCGCCGCCACCCGGTTGCTCGCCATGTACGGCAACATGCTGGACATGCTGGACTACAGCGAATGCGATGCGCTGACCGGGCTGTGGAACCGCAAACCGTTTGACGACCTGTTCTACAAGACCCTGCGCCCCAGCGAGCCGGTGGAGGTCTCTGACGTGGCGCCGGACGGCACCGAGCACCGCGTCACCACGTCACCATCCAATTTCTGGCTGGCCATGGTGGACATCGACCATTTCAAGCAGGTCAACGACACCTACGGCCACCTCATCGGCGACGAAGTGCTGATTCTGGTGGCACGCCTGCTGAAGACCTCGTTTCGTATCTATGACCGGGTCTACCGCTTTGGCGGGGAGGAGTTCGTCGTGGTGCTGCGCAGCGGCGACCACGATGCGGCCGTGGCGGCGCTGGAGCGCTTTCGGGCCACCATGGCGAGCTTCGAGTTCCCGCAGGCCGGACGGATCACCGCCAGCGTGGGCGTGACCGAAATCCTGGCCGGTGACTCACCGGCGGCCGCCTGCGAGCGCGCCGACCAGGCCGTGTACTACGCCAAGCACCATGGGCGCAACCAGGTTTGCAGCGAGTCTGATCTGGTGCGCCGCGGCCTGCTCAAGGTCGACCTCAAGGTGGGCGACGTCGAGCTGTTCTAGGCCGTCAGCGGCAAGGTACCAAAGGGAAATGACCCTGTAGCCCTCGTCAACATTGCGCATGCAGCTACTATTTTGATAGCATTTTAACCGGCAAAGCGGCGCGACAGCACTTCAAAGGCCGGCAACGTCTTACCCTCCAGCACCTCCAGGAAAGCGCCGCCACCCGTGCTGATGTAACCGACCTGTTTCTCGATACCGTACTTGGCAATGGCGGCCAGCGTGTCGCCACCGCCGGCAATCGAAAAGGCGCTGGACGCGGCAATCGCCTGGGCAATCACCTTGGTGCCGTTCTCGAACGCGGCAAACTCGAACACGCCCACCGGGCCGTTCCAGACGATGGTGCCGGCGGCCTTCAGTTGGGTGGCCAGCGCCTGCGCGGTCTGCGGGCCTATGTCCAGGATCAGGTCATCATCGGCCACGTCGGTGGCGGCCTTGATGGTGGCAGGCGCATCGGCGGCAAAGGTCTTGGCGGTCACCACGTCGGTGGGGATGGGCACGGCCGCACCGCGGGCCTTCATGGCTTCGATGACGGCAGTGGCCTCGGCCAGCAGATCGGGTTCGGCCAGACTCTTGCCGATCTTCAGGCCGGCGGCCAGCATGAAGGTGTTGGCAATGCCGCCACCGACGATCAACTGGTCCACATTGGCGGCCAGGCTCTTCAAAATGGTGAGCTTGGTCGACACCTTGGAACCGGCAACGATGGCCACCAACGGACGCTTCGGCGCCAGCAGTGCCTTGGAAATCGCATCCATTTCGGCGGCCAGCAGGGGGCCCGCGCAGGCAATCGGCGCGAACTGGGCGATGCCGTAGGTGCTGGCCTCGGCCCGGTGTGCGGTGCCAAAGGCGTCGTGCACGAAGATGTCGCACAAGGCGGCCATTTTCTTGGCCAGCTCTTCGTTGTTCTTCTTCTCGCCCTTGTTGACGCGGCAGTTCTCCAGCAGCACCAACTGGCCGGGCTGCACCTGCACACCATCGACCCAGTTGGCCACCACGGGAATGTTGCGGCCCATCAGTTCGCCCATGCGCGCGGCCACGGGGGCCAGCGAGTCTTCGGGCTTGAAGTCGCCTTCGGTGGGGCGGCCCAGGTGGGACGTCACCATGACGGCGGCGCCGGCCTTCAGTGCCATTTCAATGCACGGGACGCTGGCGCGGATACGCGTGTCTTCGGTGATGGCGCCGTTGTCATCCTGCGGCACATTGAGGTCGGCACGGATGAATACGCGCTTGCCAGCCACTTGGCCGCTGGCGCACAGATCGGAGAAACGGATGAAGTTCATGGGGATACCTCGGAGGGATGGAAAAGGCACTGCGCCGCATGTGCGGGCTCTGCCGCCATTGTAAAAGCCGCCCACAGGCCGGATTTCAGCTACCAGCCAAGTCCCACATGCAGCGGCAGGTACACCGCCATGCCGACCACGATGGTGCCCAGCACCACCTGCCCGGCACCCTTGCGCCAGAAGAAGTAGGCGACACCGGCGGCGGCGGCATACAGGCGCGCATCCTGCACGGTGTGGATGAGGATGCCCTGCGTCATAACCACCTCGGGCACGATGACTGCCGCCAGCGCGGCTATCGGTGCGTACTGCAGGCCGCGCTGCACCCACTGCGGCAACGGCCAGTCTTTTTCGGAAATGAAGAACAGGGAACGCGACAGCACGCTGATCCCCGCCAGCGCGACGATGGTGAGCAGCGTCCAGCCATCGGTCTCCCCGATGAAAAAGCCGCTCATGCTGCCCGTCCCGAACGGCGCTGCGCAGCCTGTTCCAGCGCCAGGCAGACCAGCACCGCGGCTGCAATCGCCACCAGAATGTTGAGCTTGAGCGGCAGGGCAAAGGCAGCCACGGCTGCCGTGCCGGCGACGACCGCGGCCACCCAGCGCATGCGGCTGGAAGCCAGCGAACACAGCATGCCCAACAGCGCCAGAATGCCGGCAAAGCCCAGGCCCCATTGCGTAGGAATGGCATTGGCCAGCACCACGCCCAGCAGGCTGCACACCGTCCAGCTGATCCAGTTGATGCCGCCATTGCCCACCAGGTAGGCCATTTGTCCGGTGCGCTCGGCATCATCCGCGCCGGAATGGACAAAGCGTTTGACAAACAGCACATAGGTCAGGTCGCCCGTCAGATAGCCCGCCACCAGCCGCTCCCACAGCGGCAGGTGCATGACGTAGGGGCGCATGTGTACGCTGAACACGACAAAGCGCAGATTCACACACAGCGCCGTGGCCAGGATCACCCAGATCGGTGCGCCGGCCAGGATCAGCGGGATGGACGCGAGCTGCGCGCTGCCGGCGAACACGATGGCCGCCATCAGCAGGGCCTCGACCGTGCTCATGCCGGACTTGACCATGGCCACGCCGGTCATCAGTCCCCAGGCGGCAATGCCCGGTGCCACGCTCAGCATGTCGCGCGCACCCCGTCTGAATTCGGGATGGCTGTGGTGCGCGCGTGCGAGGATCATGGGTTGGGCTCGGACGCGGGAACCGGGGGCAGGTCAAAGCGCATGCCGGCGCGCACATCGAAACCACGCAGGAAGTCCGCAACCGCCAGACGCTTGCCGCCGGGACGTTGCAGCTCGGTCAACACTGCTATTGAATTCATAGCTGCCACCGCAATCCCTTCGGGGGCTACCGCCATAATTTGTCCACAATCACTGGCCGGAAGGACCGCATCCGGCGCGGCGCCCACGCGGGCGCCCCAGACCTTGATGGTTTCGCCGTTCAGGATGGCCATGGCACCCGGAAAGGGGTTGAAGGCGCGCACCCGGCGCACGATGCTTGCGGCGTCCTGGGCCCAGTCAATGGCGGCCTCGTGCTTTTCGATCTTGTGCGCGTAGGTCACGCCCTCCGCAGGCTGGCGCACGGGCTTGAGGCGGCCGGCCACAGCCTGCTCAAGCGCCAGCACGATCAGCTTGCCGCCCAGGTCGGCCATGCGGTCATGCAGGGTGGCGGTGGTGTCCGACCCGGTGATGGGCATGCGGTGCATCAGCAGCATGTCGCCCGTGTCCAGCCCGGCATCCATCTGCATGATGGTGACACCGGTCTCCGTGTCACCCGCCTCGATGGCGCGGTGGATGGGCGCCGCACCACGCCAGCGCGGCAACAGCGAGCCGTGGATATTGAGGCAGCCGAATTTCCCGGGCGCAGCCATGTCATCCAGAACCCACTGCGGCAGGATCAGGCCGTAGGCCGCGACCACCATGACATCGGCCTGTGCCTCGGCGATAGCCTGGCGCGCTGCGGCAGCGTCATCAGGGTATTTGCCGTCCCGGCGCAGGCTGCGCGGCTGCGCCAGAGCCAGGCCCTGCTCCAGCGCGAACTGCTTGACGGCCGAGGCCTGCAGCTTCATGCCGCGTCCGGCCGGGCGGTCCGGCTGGGTCAGCACCAGGGCAATGGTGTGGCCGGCGGCGTGCAGGCGCTCCAGCGCCGCGCGGGCGAACTCCGGCGTGCCGGCAAAGATGACCCTCACCGCGATTCCTCGCGCTGGGCCTTGAGCATTTTTTTCTTGATGCGGTCGCGCTTGAGGGGCGACAGGTACTCCACAAACACCTTGCCCATCAAGTGGTCCATCTCGTGCTGGATGCAGACGGCCAGCAGTTCGTCGGCCTCGATGGTGCGGGCCTTGCCGTCCAGGTCCAGTGCGCGCACGTGCACGGCGTCAAATCGCTCCACGCCGTCGTAAATGCCGGGCACCGACAGGCAGCCTTCTTCATTGAGGTGGGTGGTCGGGCTGGTCCAGACCAGTTCGGGGTTGATGAGCACCAGAGGCTCGTCACGCTCCTCCGACACATCAATGACGATCACGCGCTCATGCACATCGATCTGCGTGGCAGCCAGACCGATGCCCTTGGCTTCGTACATGGTTTCGATCATGTCGGCGACCAAGGTGCGGACGCGCGCGTCGACTTCCGCCACAGGCTTGGCAACCTTGTGCAGTTTCGGATCGGGATAACAAAGAATGGGGAGTAAGGCCATGGTTTTCTTCAGGAAGCCGCGCTGCAGGCGGCAGCGGGAGGGCCCCGCAAGAGTTAGCAAATGTGGCTATTTTCGCCACTTTTGAGGGACGGCGCAGGCGTCTACGGCTAAAAACGTTGCCGAATCAAGGGCTTGAGCGCAAAATCGCGCGTAACTTATCAAGTTATTTCCGGGACCACTGCACGATATGACGACACACCTGATGGCCAAATCCACCGTAGCGCTCGGCAAGTTGGCCACGCTGACTGCCATTGCCAGCGCACTGGTGGCCGCGCCAGCATGGGCCCAGCACTATTCCGTTTCCGCAGTACAGAAACAAACCGCCAGCGACGTGGCGCAGAAGGGCATACCACTCAGCGAGCTGGCCGCCAACGCGCCAGATCGCTACACCATCAAGCCGGGAGATACCCTGTGGGCCATCTCCCGCCTGTACCTGAAGAGCCCCTGGCGCTGGCCTGAACTCTGGGGCATGAATCTGGCCGACATCAAGAACCCGCACCGCATCTATCCCGGCCAGGTCCTGGTGCTGGAGCGCAAGGATGGCATGGCCAGTCTGAAGGTCGCAGCAGATCAGGCCGAAGCCGAGCCGCCCATGGTGCGCGTGTCTCCCCGGACGCGTTATGAGATGCTGTCCGATTCGGCCCTGCCAACCCTGAAGTCCCACATCATCGAAGCCTTCCTGGCCGAACCGGTGGTCGTGGACGAAGCGGGGCTGCGTAGCGCACCGCGCATTGTGTCGGCACTGGAGAGCCGGGTCCTGATCACCCGCGGTGACCGTGCCTACGCGCGTGGCCCCGAAGGAGCGGCACTGCTGGACGACCAGGGCAAGAACCAGCTGTTCCGCATTTTCCGGGAAGCGACCCCACTGAAAGACCCCAATACCGGGGAGGTGCTGGGGTATGAGGCGCACTACGTCGGCAAGGCTGTGCTCGTACGGGGCGAGGGGACGTCGGATGTGGAAAACCGCGATGGCAGCAAAAGCGCGGACTTTGTCCCGGCCACCATTGACGTCGTGGGAGCCAAGGAAGAAATCCGCGTCGGAGACCGGCTCATCCCTGAGCCACTGCGCCAGATGCAAACCTACACCCCGCATGCTCCGGACAGCAAAATCGATGGGCGCATCGTCTCCGTGTATGGCAATGCCGTTACCAATGCCGGACAGAACCAGGTGGTGGCCATCAACAAGGGGACGGCCGACGGCATGGACCCGGGCTTGGTGCTGGCCATCCTGAAGGACGGCGCCCGCGTGGTCGACCGCACAGAGGGCAGCCCGTCACCGATGAAGCTGCCCGATGAACGCAATGGCCTGCTAATGGTGTTCCGCACCTTTGAACGCGTGTCCTACGCCCTGATCCTGGAAATCACCGATGGTGTGCGCGTCGGGGATCGACTGGTCAACCCGCGCCAGTAGGGCCGCCAGGGCTCTCTCGGACTTGATGCACGCTATGGCCTAGCGTCCGACATGGACCGCGAAGAGCTTGGCGCATGGTTGCGCCTGGAATTGACACCGGGCGTTGGCAACACCACCGCGCGGCGCCTGCTGGCCGCGTTGGGACTTCCGCAGCACATTTTTGAAGCCTCCCGCACTGCGCTGGAGCAAGTCGCCAGTGCCGCGCAGGCAGCTGCCCTGCACAGCCCACCTGCCGAGTGGCCAGCCTTGCTGGAGACAACCTGGCAATGGCTGGAGGCCGATCCGCAGCACCGCCGAATCATGACACTGGGCGACCCCAGCTACCCGCAGTCGCTGCTGCACATGGAAGACCCTCCCCTGCTGTTGTACGGCATGGGCATGGAGGCCGCTTGGGGCACCAACGGCCTGGCCACCTGCATGCCCCACAGCCTGGCTGTGGTGGGTAGCCGCAATCCGACACCCCAAGGCGCCGTCAACGCCCGGCAGTTCTCCCTGGCACTGGCCCAGGCAGGGTTGACAATCGTCTCAGGCTTGGCGCTCGGCGTGGATGGCGCCGCGCATGAAGGCGCACTGGACGGTGCCAAACCGGACCAGTTGGCAACCATCGCCGTGGTGGGAACCGGCCTGGACCGCGTCTATCCCAGGCAGCACCGTGATTTGGCCCACCGCATCTCCCAGCGCGGCGTGTTACTCAGTGAGTACCCTTTGGGAACGCCCCCTCTGTCAGCCAACTTTCCCAAACGCAATCGCATCATCGCCGGCTTGACCAGCGGCACCCTGGTAGTGGAAGCTGCCTTGAAGTCGGGTTCGCTGATCACCGCACGATTGGCCAGTGAGCAGGGAAAAGAGGTGTTTGCGATCCCCGGCTCCATCCACTCGACACAGGCGCGGGGTTGCCATGCCTTGATCCGGCAGGGAGCCAAACTGGTGGAGAGTGCGCAGGACATACTGGAGGAGTTGTTGCCCGAAACTGCTTCGATCACCATGCAACCGTCCGAGCTGGAGGCAAGCGACGATGCCGATGACCTTTTGCAGGGGTTGGGGCACGAGCCGGTTGGCCTGGATGCTTTGCAGGCGCGTACCGGGCTTGATACTTCCTCGTTGCTGGCCCGCCTCATGGAACTTGAAATCAAAGGTCAATTGGCCCGGCTTCCAGGCGGATTGTTCCAACGGATCGCCCAGGGTTGAAAAGGCTTTTCTCGCACGCGTGGCGCCCAAAACGAGAAATAGGGGGGAAAGTCCCGCACGTGGGGCCAGGTGCATTTTTCTGCGCTATATTGGCGCCATGTTTGAAGTGCTTGTCTTCGTTTACGAAAACTACTACGCAGGTGACAGCTGCCCCGAGCCGGCCCATCTGGAGCGCAAACTCAATGCCGTGGGCTTCGAGTCCGACGAGATTGACGACGCGATGAAGTGGCTCACAGGCCTCAACACCGCGGCCCGCGGCTCGATTGGCTTTGCCGGAACTTCGCAACTCGTACCGCCAGATCCGTGGCTACGCGAACCCCGCGCTACCAGCATTCGCATCTACTCCGCTGCCGAGCAGAACCACCTGGGGCCCCAATGCCTGGGTTTCATCAGTTTTCTCGAATCCAGCGGGGTATTGCCAGCATCCATGCGCGAGGTGGTGATTGACCGCGCCATGGCAGCGCCAGGTGCCCCGGTATCTTTGGACGACCTGAAGATCATCATCCTGATGGTGTACTGGAGCTTTGGGCGGGAGCCGGATGCGCTGGTGCTGGATGAGCTTTGCGACGACAGCAGCGACCGCGTCGCACATTAAGAACTGGCCGGCACGCTCTGCGCCGCGTGCGGGCCATTGATCAGGCCAGCAGGCGCTCCGGGTTGGCTTCGATCTTGGACAGGGCATCGCGGGTCGCACGCACTGTCAACGTTTCCTCTTCCTGTGGCAGCAACAATCCCGCCTGCAAATAGGCCGCGAGGCGCCCACCTTGAATCAGGAAACTCTTGCCAGAAGTCGCCGCAAACAGGTTCAAATGCTTGCGGTCACTGCGCCAGGCAAACTGCACCTGGGTAATCTGGTTGTTGTGGTCCAGCGTGAACCAGGAGCCCAGCTGCAATTCCTGGGCCCAGGCGAGCATGGCGGCAGTAGGCTTGGAGCCTCCATTGCCCACCACTTCAATGGCCGATGCATCAATGCCCAGCATCATCTCGATGCTCTCGGCATCCAGAGGCAGGTCGCCCATCCCGTCTTCAGAGACAAAGTCCTCCAGGTTGCCCAGACGCTGCGCCATGGCGTCAATCTTGGCCTGCGGAATCGCCTGGGTCTTGGACAGGAAGGCATCGGCCAGAGTGTCACTAACGATCTTGATGTTGGCATCCTGCTCGGACGGCGCCATGGCCAGCAATGTCATGCCGGAGCGTAGACGCAAGAGCAGGTTGGGCAGATCCTGGATGACCCGCGCACGGTCGGCGCGGTTGGGCTTGGCGCTCGCCGCCCACACCAGATCCGCAGCGGATTTTTTCAATGTAAGGGTATCCTTGTGCTGCGGCCCCTTGCGTACAGCGGCAACCGCCAACACCTCGGCCCAGACCTTGAACAGAAATTCCCGAATCTCGTCGCGCACCGGCATGTCCTTGAGCATGTTGCGCATCTCGATCGTGTACTGAATGGCCAGCGTTTCCTTCTGCTCCACCTGCTGGGCAACGCTTACGACCTTCTGTGTGGAACCCTTTTCCGTCAGGAACTTGGAGAGGAATTTCTGGAACTCCTCATAGACCACCTGGTAAACCTTCTTCCCGGTTTCCGGATACTGTTCAATAACCTGAACAATGCGCTTGATCTCCTGTTCCATGGCCTGCCCCTGCACGCCCGCGGAATCAAACCCCATGACACAGGAACCCATTCGATCAATCAACAAACGTGCCGGATGGGACGTGGTCCCCAGGAAATCCGGGTCCTCCAGCGCAACGCGCAGCACTGGCATCTGAAGACGCGCAAACCAGACACGAATCCCCGGTGGAATGCGGTCCTCCGCCAGAATCGCCTGGAACATCAGGGCAACAATTTCGATGGTCGCCTTCTCGCCCTTGGTCTCGGCCTTCTTCTTGAGCTCAGTCGTCTTTTCACGCAGATCGACAGCTACGCGTGCCACGCCGGCGGGGCTGTAGTCCTCATAGAGAGTCCCACCCACTGCGTACACCGGACGTTGGCCTGGCTGTGGCGGCGCGATCGCCGCGGCCAACGCGGGCGACGGTGCATGGTGCTGCTGGGTTCCGACGAAGTCACCGCCACCATGACTGACAAACAACCGCCGAATCTGGCCTATGACCCCTTGTGCACGGCTGCGCGCCCGCGCCATCGGTGTGGCGGCGGTCATCATGCGTGTCTCTTCGGAAGCGGCGTAACCTTGGTTCATCCCGTGCTGCATACCGGAAGACTGCTTCCAGAACGGGGTTGGCGATGAAGATCCAGAACCGGGAGGCGTCGTGTTCTCTGGATTTTGTGCACCACCGGACGGTCCCGGCGGGCGAGCCCCCCACCCGAGACGACCTCCAAAAAAACCGCCACCGGAGCGCTGCGCGGACGCGCCCTGCGCCCCTGCGCTCACCGGATGGGAGCCGTGTCCACTCGCCCCAAATGGTTCGCCTTGGTGCATGCCATCGGCCCCGGACGCGTGGCCCCCATGTCCACTACCACTGCCATGCCCAAAGTCCCCTTGTCCCGTGGACCCACCCTCCGGGTGCTGCTGTGGACTGCCTGGCGCAGGTGGCACTGGCTGCTGGCGTTGACGCGATGGTGCGCCTCGAACCGGACTTTTCACGCGGTCCTTGAGTTCGATCGTGGGCATGACACCCTTCTTGATCAGGATGTCATTGGCGTTGGCGTAGGCAATCTTGAGCCGTTCGATCAGCAGCTTCTGCACTACTTCGTTGACCATCGACCACGAATCCCCGCGCATACCGGAGTTGGCCCACTGCTCGACCATCAGCAGCACCAGCACCTCGGGACGCAAGAGATCGTTGCCAGGCAGTTCTTCGGTTCCCTCCAGAAACTGCATACGCAATCGCAGGTCTTCCAGCTGTGCATGCACTTTTTCCGCGACTGCCATGACCAAGCGTGAAGCCAGAATCTTGTTCTCGACCACATCGGTGCCGACCAGTTGCAGACCCTCTGTTTCCAGATTCTGCGTCTTCTTTTTCTTGGGTGGATCCAAGCACTCCGCCCACACTTTTGCCGTGCCTTCCAGCCACAGGGGGCGGCACTTCTTGTAGGCCATCCAAGTGTCGCGACGCTCCTGGCTCTCACGCGCGTTGCAGGGCTCATCCATCAACGTGGTGAGTTGCTCCTGTACGGCGGCACCGATCTCGGTCATGGCCCGGCCCACTTCGGCCAGAAAACGCTCACGCACTGCCCGGGCAAATTGCTGCCTGGGCGAAAGACTGGGGGATCCGGGTGCAGGAGGCATACGTAACCAGGAAATTACACAGTGGCACCCGCGTTCGGGTCGGCGGGGTCACCTTCCTTTTTCACCGGGCCCTTGATCAGGTCTTCGCGCTGGATGCCCAGCCACATCGCAATGGCAGCGGCAACGAACACCGATGAGTAGATGCCGAACAAAATGCCAATGGTCAGGGCCAACGCAAAGTAGTGCAAGGTGGCGCCGCCAAACAGCAACATCGACAACACCATCAGCTGCGTACAGCCGTGGGTAATGATGGTCCGGCTGATGGTGGAAGTGATCGCGCTGTCGATGATCTGCACCGTGTTCATCTTGCGAAAGCGCCGGAAATTCTCCCGGATCCGGTCAAAGATCACGACAGACTCGTTTACCGAATAGCCCAGAACCGCCAGCACGGCGGCCAGCACCGGCAGGGAAAATTCCCATTGGAAGAATGCAAAAAATCCCAGAATGATGATGACGTCGTGCAAATTGGCAATGATGGCCGCCACCGCGAACTTCCACTCGAAACGAATGGCCAGATATAACATGATGCCGATGACCACGCTCGCCAACGCCTTCAGACCATCAGCCGCCAGCTCATCCCCCACCTGGGGACCGACAAATTCCGTGCGGCGCAAGGTTGCGCCAGCATCAGCGGCCTTGAGGGTGTCCATGACCTTTTCGCTTTGCGCGCCGGAACTGCTGCCTTTTTGTACGGGCATGCGGATCAGCACGTCCTGGGCCGTGCCAAAGTTTTGCACCTGCACGTCGTTAATACCCAAGGCCGCCACACTACTGCGGATGGCGTTGAGATCAGCGGGCTGGGAATAGCTGACTTCCATCAGCGTGCCACCGGTGAACTCTACCGACAGATGCAAGCCACGCGAGAACAGGAAGAAAATGGCCGCCAGGAATGTGACCAGCGAAACCAGATTGAACACCAGCGCATGCCGCATAAACGGAATGTCGCGGTGGATTTTGAAGAATTCCATGCCGTTTCCCTTTAGTTTGTCGTGACCTGATTGCCGGAATCAGGCCGCCAAACCGTCCCAATGGACACACTCTTGAGTTTCTTCTGTCGACCGTACCACAAATTTACCACGCCACGGGAGAAGAAGACCCCCGAGAACATGCTGGTCAGAATACCCAGGCAGTGCACGACCGCAAAGCCGCGTACCGGACCGGAGCCAAAAGCCAGCAGGGCCAAGCCAGCGATCAAGGTTGTCACATTGGAGTCGATGATGGTGGCCCAGGCGCGGTCGTAGCCCGCATGGATGGCGGCCTGTGGCGAGGCCCCGTTGCGCAACTCTTCGCGCACCCGCTCGTTGATCAGCACATTGGCGTCAATCGCCATACCAAGTACCAGCGCCATCGCGGCCATGCCGGGTAGTGTCAGCGTGGCTTGCAGCATGGACAGCACGGCCACCAACAGCAACAAATTGAACGCCAGCGAGATGCTGGAAATCATGCCAAACAACATGTAGTACAGGCACATGAAGACGGCAACGGCCAAGAAACCCCAGGTCACGCTGTGAAAGCCCTTGGCAATATTCTCTGCACCCAGGCTTGGGCCAATGGTGCGCTCCTCAATGATTTCCATGGGCGCAGCCAACGATCCGGCGCGCAGCAACAGTGCGGTATCGGCGGCTTCCACCGTTGTCATGCGGCCTGAAATCTGCACCCGGCCACCGCCAATTTCGGAGCGGATCACCGGTGCAGTGACCACTTCACCCTTGCCCTTTTCAAACAGCAATATCGCCATGCGCTTGCCCACGCTCTCGCGTGTGACGTCGCGGAAGATACGGGCACCCTTGGCATCGAGCGTCAAATGCACCGCTGCCTCCTGGGTTTGCTGATCGAACCCGGGTTGGGCATCGGTCAGGTTGTCACCCGTCAGGATCACCTGTTTCTTGACCACAATGGGCGCACCATTGCGCTCCAGATATCGCTCAGAGCCAAACGGCACTGCTCCAGTGCCCTGCTCCGCGGCCCGGGCCTCAGTACCGTCGTCCACCATGCGGATTTCCAGCGTCGCGGTGCGCCCCAGAATGTCCTTGGCCTTGGCTGTGTCCTGCACGCCAGGCAACTGCACCACGATGCGGTCCAGGCCTTGTTGCTGGATCACCGGTTCCGCAACACCCAATTCATTGATCCGGTTGTGCAAGGTCGTAATGTTCTGCTTGAGCGCCTGCTCCTGTATCTTGCGTGCAGCCACCGGCTGGATGGACGCAACCATCTTGATATCAGTACCTTCAGCGGACTGCACAGTAGTCAGTTCCGTGAATTGGTCTTGAATGATGCCGCGCGCAGTTTCGGCAGTCGCAGCGTCGCGGAAACGGATTTCAATGGTCTGGCCATTGCGATTGATGCCGCCATGGCGCACATTCTTTTCGCGCAGCACGGTGCGGATATCGCCGGCCAGGGACTCGGCGCGCTTGGACAGCGCGGCCTGCATGTCCACCTGCAACATGAAGTGCACACCGCCCCGCAGGTCCAGACCCAGATACATGGGTGAGGCATGCAACGAAGTCAACCAAGCGGGCGAACGCGAGAGCAGGTTCAACGCCACCACATACGAGGGGTCTGCGGCATCGGGGTTGAGCGCCTTCTGGATGGCATCCTTGGCCTTCAGTTGCACGTCGGTGCTGGGAAAGCGGGCCTTGATGGAAGCACCGTCCAGCGCCACCGCATCCGGCGTGATGCTTGCAGCCTTGAGCGCGTCCTCAACACGGGTCAGCGTTGCTGCATCCAGCTTGAGGGTGGCCTTGGCAACCGACACCTGGACCGCAGGGGCCTCACCAAACAAATTGGGCAAGGCGTACAAGCCGCCCACCACCAGTGCGATCAGGATGATCGCGTATTTCCACACCGGGTAACGGTTCATGATCGCACTTCAGACTGGAGAAAACGTTGTGAAAAGAATTACTTGATGCTGCCCTTGGGCAAAACCTGGACCACGGCGCTGCGCTGGATCTGGATCTCGACACCGTTGGACACCTCCAGCCCCAGATAGTTCTCACCCAGCTTGCTGATCTTGCCCAGCACCCCGCCGGCCGTGACCACTTCATCACCCTTGGTGATCGCGTCAATCATCGTCTTGTGCTCCTTCTGCTTCTTCATTTGGGGGCGAATCATCACAAAGTAAAGCACCACAAACATCAGCACCAATGGCAGCATGCTCATCAGCGAGGATTGCATGTCGCCCCCGGCAGCTGCAGCAGCGGGAGCAGTTTGGGCAAAGGCAGAGGAAATAAACACGGGCGAACTCCACAAAACAGGGAACACAAACACACCCACCGCCTCAATCAAGGCGGTGTATACACAATGGGGCAACCCTTGATTGTAATCGGGCGGGCAGTTGTGGGGTCTTTTCAGAAGCTTGCGCCCGGTCTTGCCATCAAGCCGGATGGTGGAACTGCTCTCGCAGCGCATCCCACTGCTTGCGCGCCGCCGCAAGATGGCGTGCCTTGACATGGCCAAAGCCGCGAATCTGCTCTGGCACGCGGGCGAAGGTTGCGGCCGCATCACGGTTGCTGGCGTTCAACAAAGGCAGCATCGCCTCCAGCGCGGCACGGTACTCCTGCACCAGCGCACGCTCCTCACGGCGCTCAGCGGTGTGGCCAAACACGTCCAGCGCTCCGCCTCGCAACACCTTGAGCGGGGCCAACAAACGAAATGCCGTCTGCATCCACGGGCCATAACTGCGCTTTTGCAGCTCACCGGCCGCATTGCGCGGCGCAGACAAGGGCGGCGCCAGGTGATAGTGGAGTTTGAAGTCACCTTCGAACTGGGTCGCCACCTTGGCAAGAAAGGCCTTGTCGGTGTGCAGACGCGCCACCTCGTACTCATCCTTGTAGGCCATTAGCTTGAACAGGTAGCGGGCTACGGCGTGGGTCAGTGGCAAAGAAGAGGTCTTGCCGCCGACAACAACTCCTTCTTCGGCGCGTCGCACCTGCTCGACAAAGTTGGCGTATTGCGCTGCATAGGCCGCGTTCTGGTAAGCGGTCAGGTAGTCGACCCGCTTGGCCACCATGGCGTCCAGCGATTCCTTGACGGGCAGCGTGAACTGAACCACCTGACCCGGGTTCAGCAGCTTTTGCACGGCAGGCCAATCCAGCGCGGCTTTGCGGCCCCAGGCGAAGGCGGTCTTGTTGGCCTCGACGGCAACGGCATTGAGCTCGATGGCGCGCTCCAGCGACGCCAGCTCCAGCGGAATCCAGCCCTTTTGCCACGCGTAGCCCAACATGATGGGGTTGGTGAAGATGCTGTCCCCCAGAAATTGCACGGCGATGGCATCTGCATCGAACACACCCACACCGTCATTTCCCACCACTTGGGCGATATCCACCAGACACTGCTCACCCGGATTGACCCAGTTCGGGTTGGCGACAAAGCCCGCCGTGGGGGCGCTGTGGGAATTCAACGCCACGTGGGTGCGCCCCGGGCGCATGCGCAGCGTGGTTTCCTTGCCGGCCACCACGATCGGGTCGCAACCAATGACCAGGTCGGCAGCAGCCATGCCAACGCGCGTGGTGCGGATGTCGTCCTGGGTGGCGGCGATCAGCACATGGCTCCAGGTGGCGCCGCCCTTTTGCGCCAGACCACCGGCGTCCTGCGTGACGATGCCCTTGCCTTCCAGATGCGCGGCCACGCCCAGCAACTGGCCGATGGTGATGACGCCGGTCCCGCCAACGCCCGCTACGACGATGCCCCAAGCGGCCTCACCCAGCGCCGGCAGTGCCGGTTCGGGCAAGGCGGTGCTGTCGCCCGCGGCGGTGACGGCGCCCTTGGCCTTTTTGCGCAATTGCCCGCCTTCGACGGTCACAAAGCTGGGACAGAAGCCCTTGACACAACTGAGGTCCTTGTTGCACGTGCTCTGGTTGATTCTCCGCTTGCGCCCAAACTCGGTTTCCAGCGGCTCCACGCTCACGCAGTTGCTCTGCACGCTGCAGTCGCCACAGCCTTCGCACACCAGCTCGTTGATGACCACGCGCTTGGCCGGGTCCACCAGGGTGCCGCGCTTGCGCCGGCGGCGCTTTTCGGTGGCGCAGGTCTGGTCGTAGATGATGACCGTAGTGCCCTTGATCTCACGGAACGCCTTTTGAATGGTGTCCAGCTCGTCACGGTGGTGCACCGCCACGCCCTCTGCCAGTTCCACGCCCTGGTATTTCTCGGGCTCATCCGTCACAACAACGATCTTCACAGCACCTTCGGCGCGCATGCTCTGCGCGATCTGAACCACAGAGTGGCCTTCGGGGCGCTCGCCGACCTGCTGGCCACCGGTCATGGCCACGGCATCGTTGTAGAGGATCTTGTAGGTGATATTGACGCCCGCGGCAATGCTCTGGCGCACGGCCAGCAGGCCGCTGTGGAAGTAGGTGCCATCGCCCAAATTGGCAAACATGTGCTGGTCGTTGCTGAAGGGCTGCTGACCAACCCAGGGCACGCCCTCGCCACCCATCTGCGTGAAGCCCACGGTGGCGCGGTCCATCCACACCGTCATGAAGTGGCAGCCAATGCCGGCCATGGCGCGCGAACCTTCGGGCACCTTGGTACTGGTGTTGTGCGGGCAGCCCGAGCAGAACCAGGGCTGGCGGTCGCCGGTCTTGATCTCGGCTTGGGCGCGGCTGATGTCCAGCGCCTGCATGGCACTTTCCTTGGCAGCCAGGATGGCGAGCTGGGTGTCCAGCCGTGCGGCGATGTCGGCATCCACGCCCATCAGCGTGATGCGCTTGGCAATGGCGCGGGCGATGATGGCCGGCGACAGGTCCGCATTGGCGCGCAGCAGCGTGTTGGCGTGCGGGTTGGCCATGCCCCATTCGCCACCACTGCCAAAGCCGGACGCATCGGACTCGGCCTCGTTGAACTTGCCCAGCACGCGCGGACGCACGTCGGCACGCCAGTTGTACAGGCCTTCCTTCAACTGGTATTCGATGACCTGGCGCTTTTCTTCGACCACCAGGATCTCCTGCAGGCCGGTGGCAAATTCACGGGTGAGCTGCGCCTCCAGCGGCCAGACCACGCCGACCTTGTGCAGGCGGATGCCGATGCGCCGGCAGGTGGCATCGTCCAGCCCCAGGTCCAGCAGGGCCTGGCGCGTGTCGTTGTAGGCCTTGCCGCTGGCGATCAGGCCCAGGCGGTCGTTCGGGCCTTCGATGACGTTGTAGTTGAGTCGGTTGGCACGGATGTAGGCCAGCGCGGCGTACCACTTGTAGTCAAACAGACGCGCCTCTTGCTCCAGCGCCGCATCGGGCCAACGGATGTGCAGGCCGCCGGGCGGCATCACAAAGTCGGTCGGAATCTGGATCTGCACGCGGTCCGGGTCAATCATCGCCGTGGCGCTGGACTCCACGATCTCCTGGATGGTTTTCATGCCGGCCCAGACGCCGGAGAAGCGGCTCATGGCAAAGGCGTGGATGCCGAGGTCCAGGATTTCCTGCACATTGGCCGGGAAGAACACCGGCGTACCGCAGGCCTTGAAGATGTGGTCGCTCTGGTGGGCGGCGGTAGAACTCTTGGAGATGTGGTCGTCGCCCGCCACCGCGATCACACCGCCCCAGGGCGTGGTGCCGGCCATGTTGGCGTGCTTGAACACATCGGAGCAGCGGTCCACGCCAGGCCCCTTGCCGTACCAGATGCCGAACACGCCGTCGTACTTGTTGCTGCCCTTCGGTGCAAAGCCCAGTTGCTGCGTGCCCCACAGCGCGGTGGCGGCCAACTCTTCGTTGACGCCAGGCTGGAACACCACGTGGTGCGCCTTCAGGTATTTCTCGGCCTTTTGCAGTGACTGGTCGTAGGTGCCCAGCGGGGAGCCGCGGTAGCCGCTGATGAAACCGGCGGTGTTCTTGCCCACGCGCTGGTCGCGCACGCGCTGCAGCATCGGCAGCTTGACCAGGGCCTGTACGCCGCTCATGAAGGCTTGGCCATGGTCCAGCGCGTATTTGTCGTCCAGCGTGACGGTCTGCAGCGCTTTGAGGATGTGGTCTGGCAGGGGTGCATTCATGGTGCGTTGTCTCCGGTGCTGGCGTTATAGGTTGCCAATCAGTGTAGGGAGTTCTGCCTGATATGTCTTTGCGTTGTGTACCTGATTCGGACGCACCAGAGAAAGGATATTGCCGCAAAATGCCAATATATGGAACAACTAGACAAATTTGACCTGGCAATCCTGAACGAGCTGCAAAACGATGGCCGCCTGAGCAACACCGAGCTGGCGTCGCGTGTGGGACTGTCCACCGCGCCCTGCTGGCGGCGCGTGCGTGCGCTGGAAGAGTCCGGCTTCATCAAGGGCTACCGCGCCGAACTGGATCGCCAGAAGATCGGCCTGGGTGTGCTGGCCTTTGTGCGGCTGGACGCCGAGCGCAACACCGGAGACTCGACCCGCGAGCTGGAAGCCGCGATCCAGAAGCTGCCCGAGGTGGTGAGTTGCCATTACATCAGCGGGGCCGGCACGTTTGAGCTGCAGGTGATTTGCCAGGACCTAGACAGTTTCTCGCGCTTTGCACGCGAGAGCCTGATCAACCTGCCCCATGTCAAGGACCTGCACACCAGTTTCTCGCTGGGTGAAGTCAAGGCCAGCAGCGCCTTGCCGCTGGGCCACCTCAAACCCCGCGCTCAATGAACGGGATGTGGAAGCCTGCCCTAACCGCCCGCCGGCGGTGGATCAATCGGCAGATCGGCTTCCAGCCCTTGCCACGATTGCGTAGCAAGCTATCAATTTAGGAGCTTGGCACTATCCCTGGCGGGCCAGCACCTGGCGAATCGTGGAGCCAAGCTCCTCGGCCACGAACTTGGCGATGTAGGCGTCGGCGCCGACGCTCTTCACATGGCCCTCGTTGGCGGTTCCGGTGAGCGATGAATGGATGATCACCGGGATGCCCTTGTACTTGGCGTCCTGCTTGATGTTGCGGGTCAGCGTGAAGCCATCCATGACCGGCATTTCCAGGTCGGTCAGCACCACGGAGACCTTGTCCTGCACCGTCTTGCCTTCGGCGGCGGCCTTGGCGGCAATCGATTCGAGCATGTCCCAGGCTTCCTTGCCGGTCTTGGTCATGATGTAGGGGATGCCCATGGCCTTGAAACCCTGCTCGATCATCATGCGCGCCACGGCGGAATCGTCGGCTGCCAGCACCACGGTGCCCGGCGGCAATGTGACGCTGCCCACCTGGGCCTCGTCGATGTCGGACTTGTGTTCATTGGGCATGACGTCGCGCAGGATCTGCTCCACGTCCAGCACCTGCGCCAAGCGGGTGTTTTCGGCGTTGCCGTCCAGGCGTGCAATGCTGGTCACCAGACCGCCGCCGCTGTTTTCGGCGGACAGCACGTGCTTCCATTCCAGACGAACAATTTCATTGACCTCTTCCACGGCAAAGGCCTGGGTGGTGCGGGCGAATTCGGTCACCAGCAGAATGCCCAGGCCCTTGGTCGGGTTGCAGCCCACGACCTTGGGCAGGTTGATCACGGTGATCATCTGACCCCGGATATTGGCCACGCCCATCACGGTGGGCGGCATGTTGACCATGGCGGTGATCTCGGGCATGACCAGGATCTCGCGCACCTTGAACACGTTGATGCCAAACAGCTCACGTCGCTGGCTGCCGGGCGCCTCGCCCAGACGGAACAGCAGCAGCTCAAACATGCTGTTGGCCGCCAGATTGGTGCGTTCGTCAATGTCCCGCATGGTGGTTGTATTCATGGCGTGTTCCGAGGTTTAAAGGCTGAATCAAATGGAGTGACCATGGTAACGCCATCCGACGCTATTTGGCCTGTTTTGGCCACAGCGCCCACAACTGGAGCGGCTGACGCAGTCGCCCGGCCAGTTCACCGGCCTGCGGACCCCAGCCGACAAAATAGTCGGCCCGAACCGCTCCGGTAATGGCAGTGCCCGTGTCTTGCGCCAGCACCAGCTTCTGCAGGCTGGTCTGAGGCCCGCTGGAGGCCAGCCACAACGGTGTGCCATAGGGAATGGCACCCGGGTCCACGGCTATGGAGCGTCCCGGCGTCAGCGCCACGCCCTGTGCGCCACGGGGGCCGTCGCTGGAATCGCGGTCGCTGATGGCTTCCTCACGGAAGAACACCATGCGCGGATTGCTCCACAGGAGTTCCTGCTGGCGCTGGGGGTTTTGCGCCAGCCAGGCCTTGATGCCGGGCCAGGATGCGTCCTTGACCAGGCCCTGGTCCAGCAGCCAGCGCCCCACGCTGCGGTAGGGCTGGTCATTGGTGCCGGCATAGGCCAGGCGCACCCAGCGCTGGCTGCCATCCGGCTGGCTGATGCGGATGCGCCCGGAGCCCTGGATCTGCAACACCAGCGCATCCACCGGATCAGCCATGTAGGCAATGGCGCGGCCCTGCAGCGCGGCCTGGACCTCGGGCAGCGTGTCCATCTCCTGGCGGGTGTACCAGGGCTTGCGCTGGTTGAGGCTTGCCGGGGGCTGGTACAGCGGCACATTGAAGGTGGAACTGGGCAGGCGGCTGGCGTCCATGACCGGCTCGTAGTAGGCGGTCAGCAGGCCGGTGGGCTCGCCCTGCGGCGACTCGACCCGAAACGGCTGCAGGCGCTCCAGCATCCAGGCACGCTGTTCGTCGGCACTGCCGATGCTCAGGCGTCGGATGTCGGGGCACAGAGACGCAAAGGCACCGCCGGGGCGCTCGCAGCTCTTGAGCCAGGCATTCCAGGCCTCGAACAGCGCATCATCGGCAAAGCCCGGCAGGTCGGACCACGGCACCGGTATCCAGCGGCTCTTGGCCTGGTACAGGGTGCCGGGCACTGCGGCGGACACGGCAGGCGCAGACAATGGCGCGGGGCGCGATACCTCGTCCACAGGCGCCGTGGGGCGACTCAGCGGTGCGCTGCCACAGGCCACCAGGCTACCTACAATCAGCGCCATTCCTCCACAGGCCAGGAGCCGGCTCATCATGACATTGCTATTGCTCGAAGCCCTGGGAGCGGGGCTGATACTCGTTGGAATCATCTGGTGGACCATGTTCTCGGGTCGCCAGCACGGCGAGTTGCCCGGCGCGCCAGACAAGGCCGCCCCCGAATCGGATGCTTCGAATGAAAATGCACGCTAGCCCTCGTGGAATATGCGTAAACAGCTACTAATTTCATAGCATTTCACAGCACGCGGTGCTGCAGGGCCGGCAGTTGGGTGCGGCACTGGGTCAGGCGCGCTGCATCCAGTTCGGTACAAACCACGCCGGGCTCCTGTGCCTGCTGGGCCAGAACGTGGCCCCAGGGATCGACCAGCAGCGACTGGCCCCAGGTGCGCCGGCCATTCGGGTGCGTACCACCCTGGGCGGCGGCGGCAACAAACGCCAGGTTCTCGATGGCCCGGGCGCGCAGCAGCACTTCCCAATGGGCCGCTCCGGTGGTGTGGGTGAAGGCGCTGGGCACCAGGATCAGGTCCACGCCGTCACGGGCATAGCCACGGTACAGCTCGGGAAAGCGCAGGTCGTAGCACACGCTCATGCCGACCTGCCAGGTGTGGCCGTCCTTCGATGGCAGCGCAAAGCGGGTCGGCTGCGCGCCACGGTCCAGCACGCGGGATTCGTCGTAGGCCTCGGTGCCGTTGTCAAAGCGAAACAGGTGGATCTTGTCGTAGCGTGCGACACACTCGCCCTGCGGGTTGAAAGCCAGCGAGCTGTTGAAAACCCGGTCTGCGCGCGTGGCAGAAATCGGCATCGTGCCACCCACCAGCCACAGGCCGAGTTCGCGCGCGGCATCCGCCAGGAACTGCTGGATGGGACCACGGCCAAGGGGTTCCTGGATGTCGAGCTTGTCGGCGTCGCGCTGGCCGATCAGGCAAAAGTACTCCGGCAGCACGGCCAGTTCGGCACCGGCCTGTGCGGCCTGCTGCAGCAACGCATGCGCCTGTTGCAGGTTGTCGGACAGGGTGCCGGTGGACACCATCTGGATGGCTGCGACCTTCATGGCTGGGACTCCTTGGGTTTGGCGGGCACGGGGGCCGGCGCCGTCTTGTGTTCGACCTTGGTGACACGGGGATCGACCCAGGTGCCATCCACCAGGAACTCCTGCGTCGCCGCTTCCATGAGCGGCCGGCGCAGGATCAGTTGGGCCAGGAAGGTGCTCAGGCCCACCACCGGATTGATCGTGGAGGCCAGCAGGGATGCACCCCCGGCGTTGATGTCGGGCACCACCACGACCTTGATGGACTGGGTCTCATGGGCAATGTCGGCCTGGCCCTCCATCAGCACCGCAGCGTTGATGCCCTTCATCTGCAGGTTGTTGGTGCGGGCTAGCCCCTTGTCGATGGTGACATCGCCGCGGATGAAGTCAAAGGCAAAGCCTTCGCTGAACACATCACGGAAGTCCAGCGTCAGGCGGCGTGGCAGCGCCTGCAGGCTGAGCACGCCCAACAGCTTGCTGATGCCGGGGTCGGTCTTGAGGAATTGCCCGGTTTCCACGTTGACATTGAAGCTTCCGCTCAGGCTGGGGTAGTCCAGCGTGAGGGGCGAACCCAGCCAGGCCACCTGCCCTTCCACCTTGCCCTGACCCTTGCGCACCACGCCCTTCATGCCGAAGCGGTTGAGCAGTTCACCAGAATCGGCAATGTCGAGCTTGAAGTTCATCACCGTGCGCCGGCGTTCCTTGACGCTGCGCGGCTGCGGCACGCCGGCGGGCTGGTTGATGTTGGCCCAGTTGCCGCTGGCCGTCAGCACTGCCTCGGGTGTGACGATGTTGAAGCGGTTGAGTCGCCATTCCCGGGGCACATCGCGCGCGGCCGAGGCAGCCGAGGCGCCCAGATTGACGGCCTCGATCTCAACACGCCCCAGCTTCTTGCCGCGCAGCTCCAGGTCCTCAACAACAATGTCCAGCGCCGGAATGCTGGCCGGCTGCTCATCGAGCACGCTTTCCACGTCCTGCGCCGCGTTGGGGGCAATCACGAGACGCGCCAGGCGACCGTACAGGCGCCCGCCGGTGGAGCCCTGGGGTTGGCGGTACTCGACATAGCCGTTCAACTCGGAGGCATCGACATTGGCGCGCCACAAGGAGCCGTCGCGCCCGCCACCGATGATCACATTGTTGAGCTTGCGTCCACCCACCGTCAGCTCGCGCGCGCGCACCGCCAGGCTGGTGGGCAAATAGCCGGTGCTGGCGTGGCTGGCGGGACTGACGATGTTGTTGGCCGACAGGTCCGCCCCGGCGGCATGGGACAAGACATCGGACCAGGCGTCCATGTCCAGCGCCGCGAGGTTGAAGTTGGCAACCACGCCGTCAGCAGGCATTGGCGCGGATTCATCGGCCGCCAGGCCCACGCCAATGGCGCCGCGCAGCACCCGGGCATCCGTGCCGGATACGTCACGCACGTAGACGATATTGAGCAGCTTGCCCACATCCAGTTGCAGTTGATCATGTTGCCGCGACGCCCCCTCGCCGGGAGCACCGCGCAGTGCCGCCATGTCCAGTCGCACCGGCAGGCTGGCCTCGGCTGTCTTGGCGAATGGCGCGGGCAGGCTCAGGCCCAGGCCCACCAGGTTGCTGCTGACGAGCAGCTCCGGCATGCCCGCGCGAAAGCCCAATGTGGCGTTGTAGGACGCGGAACCACTCGCATACTGCGCCAGCCGCGCCGCGAAGCCCAGTTCGCGTGCCTGGCGCAGGCCCTCCGCCGAGGCCGTTCCCTGCATGCGCAGCACCGGCGCAATGGCGGGTTTGGCCCCGGCAGGGACTGCGGCATTGCCGGAGGTGAAACTCAGGCCACCGTCGATGCGCACATCGCCCCCCAGCGCCTTGGCCTGCGCGCCCGCCACGGAAAACCCGGTTTCTGAAAATGCAATGCTGCCGCGCGCGCGCGTCAGGCGCGGCGTCTCGGGCGTGACCTGCAGGTCGCTGCCCGATAGCGTGACCGTGCCGCGCACCGTGGCACGGTCCACCGCAGCGATGGGGAAGGCCAGGCGGAAGCGGTAATCGGCAGAGCCGCTGGCCGTTGCGTGCTCCAGCGCCTTGCCCATCAGGCCGCCCAGCGGCGAGCCATTGACCAGGCCCAGGACTTCCGCCACGGGCCCCTGCGTCTCGGCGTTCACGGTGACGGTCGCGCCACCGTACAGGCTGTCCACCACGCCGTCCGCCTTGACTACCCGCAGACCCGGCAGGCCGGCCACTCCGCCATGCGCCCCTTTGACCTGTAGCACGGCCCGGTCAATGACCAGTTCCCCGGACAACTGCGTCAACGCCGGCCATTGCGGGCTGTCCTTCGGCAACAGAAAGGCCGGCACGTATGCGAAGGTGGCGTTGTGCACGTCGGCAGAAATGCGGAAATCACCCTGCTTGGGGGTCGTGTACGGAAAGTCATGCAGATTGCCCTTGACCTTGAACTTGACACCCGAGGCCGCGCCACCCGTCACTGCGTCACGCACGTAGTCCCTCACATCCCTGGGAAGGCCCAGTGGCAGGTAGCGGTAGACCCGTGTGCCATCGGCCCGGCTCATGCTGCCCTGCAGGTCCAGCACTCCGGGGAAGCGGTCGCCGCCACCGGCTGCGCTGTCAGCCGTCTGCCACTTGAGCTGAACTTCGCCCTGTGCGTCGGCGTTGCTGAAACGCAGATTGGGCAGATTCAGGCTGATCTGTTTGCCGTCAAGCTTCCATTGCAGATCCGTACTGAACTGGTCAAGGCGCAGCAGCGGATCCTCGAAGATGCCAGGCAGGTCGACGACACCGCCATTGAGCACCACCGAGGCCTTGCCACCGGACTGGTTCAGGTCAAAGTCAATATCGGCGCCCTGGATGCCCGGCATGTGCCCTCCCGCATCCAACGCCCGCGCTGCGACCTCAAGGTGTGCCACCCGACCCTTGGCGCTGTAGCGGGTGGGCTGCTCAAAGGGCCCCTGCCAACTGGCCTGCACCTGTTCGACCAATCCCTTGGGCGAGAGTTGCTGCAGTTGCAGACGCGCCTCTTCCGGCAAGGGCAGGCGCTGTGCAATTTGCGCCATGGCGGCCAGATCCAGGCGGTCAGCCACCAGCTCACCACGGGCAGACATGCGCGCATCTCCGTCAACCAGCGTGACGCGCACATTGCCACCGGGCCAGCGCAGACCGTCCTGGGTCTCGAATTGCAGGGCCTGCGTGGAGACTTCGAATCCTCCCTCCAGCACCTTGGCGCCCAGGCGTCCGGAAATTCCACGCAGAGCCAGCGCATCAAGCTTGGGGCTCAGCGTAGCCCTGACACCGTCCAGTGCCAGGTCTGCCGTGGCACCGATGACACCGCCATGGCGCACATCGACCCAGGCACGCACCGCTCCGCTGCCCTGCGCCAGATCGACGCCCAGATCGGCATAGCGGCGCAGCTCGCCCAGGTCGACCTGGGCGAAGTCCGCATACACCTGTCCATCCCATTCGCGCCACTGGCTGGCACGCCGCGACAACAGCGGTTGGCGGAAGATGCCCGAAACGCTCAGGCGCGCGCCCCAGTGCGCTGGCGGATTGGCGTCCAGTCGCATGGCGTGTGACCGGTGCTGGTTGCGCAGCACCCATTCCACGTCGGTCAGCGCCAGCGATGGCTCCCCCCGCATCTCATCGGTCCAGGTGACCGTGCCATGCCGGATCACCAGCTCGGGCTGGGAAAACACCCAGTCCGCCCCGGCGCTTTCCACACTGTCCCCACTGGACAAAGGGATACCGGCAACCCAGATGCGCCCGTCAACCGAGCGGCGCACATCCAGTTCCGGACGGTCCACGGTCAATTGCTCCAGGCCCAACCCCATGATGGATCGCGCCGACAGTGCAGCCAGAACCAGGGGGAGCTTCAGGGTTTCTCGACCCTGGGCGTCCAACAGACGCACATCCTTGAGTTCGAGCGAGGGGATCAGACCATTGGAGCGGGCCACGATGTCGCCCACGCGCACCGTCACACCCAGCACACGGGAAACCTGTTGCTCCAGTGCCGGACGGAACTCGGCGATTCGCGGCACAATCACAAAATGCAGTCCGCCCCAGACCATGATCAACGCAATCCAGGCTGACGCCACCAACCAGAACGCTGCACGGATGGCAAATGCACCTACCCGGAGCAAGGGTGAAGGGGTTGAGGTCAATTCAGTCATCGCAATCGGAGCACCATGTCAGGAATTATGACCCGCAATGGACACCCGGACCTGAGCGATGGTTCCCGTTTCAGCCAGCGTATCCGCCGCCGCTACGCCCAGCAATTGGGGCTGCTGCCCCCAGGTGCGCCCACCAAGCAGGGCATGCAGGCGCTCTATGAGAGCCTGCGCGCAAGCGGCCAGGACGCGGCTGCCAGCCTGCGCACCTTGCGCCAGCTCGTCGTCGAACGCCTGATCCACCTGGATTGCAATGAAGACGTCCCCCTGTCGACAGTAACGGGGGCAATGACCGAGCTGGCGGAATTCGCCCTGGATACGGCATTCCAGGAAAGCAGCAGGACGCTGGACACCCAGCATGGTGTGCCACTGACACCGCAGGGCACGCGCGCCGCGTTGTGCATCATCGGCATGGGCAAGCTGGGCGCGCGCGAACTCAATGTGTCCAGCGACATCGACCTGATCTACATCTACGACCAGGATGGCGAAACCGCCGGAGACGCCGATGGGCGCGGACGCCTGTCCAACCAGGAGTACTTTGGCAAGATGGTGCGCGCCATCTATTCCCTTGTCGGCGACACCACCGAGCATGGCTTTGTGTTCCGCGTCGACCTGGCCTTGCGCCCCAATGGCAATTCGGGGCCACCGGTGGTGTCGCTGGGCGCGCTGGAGGAATACTTCCATGTGCAGGGTCGCGAGTGGGAACGCTTCGCGTGGCTCAAAAGCCGCGTGGTGGCCCCGGCGCAAGCCATCGGTTCGGCATGTGCGCAGAGCCTGCGCAGTGTGGTTGTGCCCTTTGTGTTCCGGCGCTATCTGGATTACAACGTGTTCGATGCGCTACGGGTCCTGCACCGGCAAATCCGCGACCACGCCACCAAGCGCAGTGCCGGCAAGCCGGAGCGAAACAATGACGTCAAGCTCTCGCGCGGAGGCATCCGCGAGATCGAATTCACCGTGCAACTGCTGCAGGTGGTGCGTGGTGGCCAGTTCCCTGAGCTGCGCACCCGTCCAACCCAAAGTGCATTGCAACGCCTGGTACGTGCCGGCCTGATGCCGCAGACCACCGCCGACGCGCTGACACGCGCCTACGTTTTCCTGCGCCGGGTGGAACACCGCATCCAGTATCTGGACGACCAGCAGACCCATGTGCTGCCCACGGCGGATGCAGAACTGGAATGGATTGCCCAGACGCTGCGGTTTGCCAACACCTGCGAATTCCTGCACGAGCTCGACAGCCACCGCGAGTTGGTGGCCCAGGAATTTGATGCCCTGCTGGGAGGCTCCCAGAAGGAATGCAAGGGCTGCTCCAGCACGGCGGCCACTCCCGGCAGTGGCGACTTTGAAGACCTGCTGGTGCAGTTGAACGGGCGTTTTCGTGAACGTGTTTCCAGTTGGCGCGAGCACCCGCGTGTCCTGGCGCTGCGGGAAGAGTCGCGTGCACGCCTGGCGCGCCTGGTGCAGCGCACTGCACAGTGGCTGGCCGAAGGCAGGGTCAGCGAGGACGCGGCCGTGCGTCTGGCTGACTGGATCGAACCGCTACTGCGCCGCGAGAGTTACCTGGCACTCCTGCTGGAACGCCCCAACGTGCACGAGCGGCTCTTGCACATGCTGGGCGCGGCGCGCTGGCCCGCACGCTACCTGCTAAAGCACCCTGGCGTCATAGACGAACTCGCCGGGAATGCCATGCTGGAAGAGCGATTTGACCCCGTGGACTTTGAGCAGGAACTCGAACACCGCCGCCTGGCGCTGCAGACCAGCGGAGAAGACGACGACGAGGCGTTGCTCAACCTGCTGCGCCGCGCCCACCATGCCGAGGTCTTCCGCATTCTGGCGCGTGACGTGGAGGGTCGCCTGACGGTGGAGCAGGTAGCCGATGACCTGAGCGCTCTGGCCGAAGCCGTGTTGCGCATCACCACTCGCTGGTGCTGGGATCGGCTGAAGAACCGCCACCAGGCGGACTGCCGCTTCGGCATCATTGCCTACGGCAAGCTGGGCGGCAAGGAGCTGGGCTATGGCAGCGACCTGGACATCGTGTTCGTCTACGACGACCCGGACGAGCGCGCCGGCGAGGTGTACGCGGCCCTGGTGCGCAAGCTCATCAACTGGCTCACCGTGAAGACCGGTGAGGGTGACCTGTACGAGATCGACACCGCGCTGCGTCCCAACGGCAATTCCGGCCTGCTGGTGACCAGTTTCGAGGCTTACTCCAACTACCAGCAACAACGCGGCAGCAACACCGCCTGGACCTGGGAGCACCAGGCCATGACACGTGCCCGCTGCGTGCTGGGCGATGCGGAACTGCATGCACGCTTTGATGCGGTACGCGAAGCAGTGATCTGTTCGGAGCGCGACAGCCGGGGCTTGGCCACCGAAATTGGCGCCATGCGGGCCAAGGTGCGTGCCGCCCACCCGGTGCGTGGCGAGCAGTTCGACGTCAAGCACAGCCCCGGAGGCATGGTGGACGTGGAGTTTGCGGTGCAGTTTCTCGTTCTGTCGCAGGGATGCCGCCATCCCGAACTGCGGGCCAATGCCGGCAATATCGCGCTGCTGCAGCGGGCGCAGGCCTGTGGCCTGTTGCCTGCACCCATAGGTGAGGACGCGGCGCAGGCCTACCGCAGCCTGCGCCAGATCCAGCACCGGGCGCGCCTCAACGAAGAGGCCACACAGGTTGACCGGGACGCGGTACCAACGGAGCGCGCGGCCGGATTGGCTTTGTGGGCTGCGGTGTTTGACACCGTTCCAATCCCTCAGACCCTTTAGTGCTGGGCCCTGATCTTTTGCAGCAACCGGGTGGTTGAATAGCCTTCGACAAAGGGCAGCGTCTGGGCGCGTCCGCCCCAGGAACGTACCAATACGGTCTCTGGCAGCTTGTCCATGTCGTAGTCGCCACCCTTGACCAGGATGTCGGGGCGGATCTCGGAGATGATCTGAACCGGCGTGTCTTCATCAAACCAGGTCACCAGATCAACCGCCTGTTGGCTGGCCATGACAATGGCGCGGTCCGTTTCCTGGTTCAACGGACGGTCCTCCCCCTTGCCCAGGCGCCGAACCGACGCGTCGGTGTTCAGGGCGACGATCAGACTCCCTCCAAGGGCCCGCGCCTGCGCCAGGTACATCACATGCCCGCGGTGCAGCACGTCAAACACCCCGTTGGTGAATACCCAGGGCCGGGGCAGGCTGAGCAGGTGCCGCGGCAAGTCCCCGCGATGGCAGATTTTGGACAAAAATGCGGGTGGAAGGTCGGAAGAAGGCATGGGCGCAATGCTAGCAGGCGCGATGCCGGCTCAAGACTGGCTCCGGTTTGCCGATCTGACAATGCATAATTGCCACCCACCCATGCACCTTGTCCCTGTCAGCGTCGAATCCATCCGCATCAACCAGCCGTTGCCTTTTCCCTTGATGGACAAGCATGGGGTCCTGCTGGCCAAGCGCTCCTTCGTCATTGATTCCCGCGCGGATCTCGCGGCCATGGCGCAACGCGGAGGAGGCCTGTACATCGACGTTGAGGACTCGGAGGCGCACCACCGGGCCTACGTGGAGAGCCTCCACAAGCTGGTGCGCGCCAACAAGTCTCTGGGCGAGATTGCCAATGCCCAGATCACGGCTGACATGCTGGCTGCGCGTAACGCCCAGGAAAACGACCGCCCCGACTGGCTGGACTTGCAGATGCAGGCCAATACACTGCTACGTGACAGCAATGCCGCGCAGTTCATGGAGCGCTTGCTGCGACTCAATGACCAGTTGGGCCGGCACTCGCGGCGCAACCCGGATGGCACGCTGTTTGCGCTTGTCCACCTGTCTGCCACCGAAGTTCACATGTACAGCGCCACCCACAGCATGCTGGTCAGTGTGATGTGTGGCCTGGCGGCCCGGGAAGTCCTCAAATGGCCCGAGGAACGGGAGACCCAGCTATGCCGGGCGGCACTGACCATGAATCTGGGCATGACGGTGCTTCAGGATCAGTTGAACCGCCAATTGGAAGCACCCACGCTGGCGCAACGCAAGATCATCGATGCCCACGCGGCCCGTTCGGCCGAAATCCTGGCAGAAATGGGCGTGGACGATCTGGTCTGGCTGGAGGCCGTGATGAGTCATCACACCCAGATGCCAGGGCCTCTGCAATCGCGCACTCCCGCACAACAAATCGCCAGGCTGATCCAACGTGCCGACATGTTTGCTGCTCGTCTGGCGCCACGGGCATCACGTACGCCGATTTCGCCGGCGGCAGCAATGCAAGCCTGCTATTTTGACGAGAATCGCCATGTGGACGAAGGCGGCGCGGCCCTGATCAAGGCCGTCGGCATCTACCAACCAGGCACTTTTGTGAGGCTGGCCACTGACGAGATTGCCGTGGTGGTGAAACGGGGCCTTAATACCAGCACCCCGCGCGTTGCAGTCCTGGTCAGCCGCAGCGGCATGCCAACCATGGAACCGACCATCCGGGAGACCAGCACACGCGACTATCGCATTGTGGCGAGCGTGCCGCACAGGGAAGTCAAGGTTCAGGTCAATATGGAGCGGCTACTGCCACTGACTGCCGCACCCGCATCCGACCGCCCCTGGTAAGAGTGGCTCAGCCGGGAAAGGAGCTGGGCTGGAAATCCTGCGTGCGGCGGGGCTCCCACCATGCGCGCAATGACGCGAAGATATTGCGACAACCCGTGCACTTGTATTCACCGGTGGCTTGCAGCGCACCATTGGGCGCACGGCCAATCACCCGCTGGTAGCTGGTTGCGCCGCATTCGCGGCACTTGTAGACGGTCTTGTAGGTCGTTGCCATGCGCCGCACACTGTAGTACCAAGCGCCCGGTTTGTGAAGCCCAGAAATGTAAAGCGATGTGAAAAATGCACCCGCATCGCACCAACTCTGCAGGAGAAAGCGCCAGTCTGTCAGGCCGGCGCGGTGTCTGCGAAACTGGCGCGTTGCATCAATTTGTCGTGCAAGCGGACCAGATTGGGGTATTCGCCGCGCCAGTCGATCTGGGGAAAGCGAAAGTCCACATAACCCAACGCGCATCCCACAGCCACATCGGCCAGACTGAAATGGATGCCGCCACAAAACGGCTTGTCACCGAGTCCATGACTCATGGCCTTCAAGGTGGCATTGACCTTGCCCAACTGGCGGTCGATCCAGGCCTGGCTGCGCTGGCCCTTGGTCCGTCCGGTCCATGTGGCCTCCAGACGCGCCAGGATGGCGGCGTCCATCAGGCCGTCGGCCAGTGCTTCCCAGGTCTTGATCTCGGCGCGCTCGCGGCCCACCGGTGGAATCAGCTTGCCAACCGGGGACAAGGTATCGAGATATTCCACGATGACGCGCGAGTCAAACAGGGCCTCGGCACCCTCCATGATCAGGCAGGGAACCTTGCCCAGGGGATTGGATTCGGCAATCGTCGTATCGGCACTCCAGACGTCCTCGTTCACGAAGGCGTAGTCCAGCTTTTTCTCCGCCATGACAACGCGCACTTTGCGGACATAGGGGCTGGAGGTGGATCCGAGTAATTTCATGGGCGTTCTGCAGTTTCAGGAGCGTTCATTCTATCCATTGGGGGGTTACGCAGGCCTTTCGGGGCCCAAAGGTGGCGTACAACCTACAATTCACCCATGACTTTCTCTTCCATTTCCGCCCTTTCCCCACTGGATGGCCGCTACGCCGCCAAGCTGGCTCCCCTGCGTCCCCTGATGAGTGAACAGGGTTACATGCACCGTCGCGTGCAGGTCGAAGTGGCCTGGTTCATTGCGTTGAGTGATGCCGGCTTTGACGAATTCAAGCCGTTAACACCCGGAGCACGTACTTACTTGCTGGGCCTGGTCAAGAACTTCTCCGAGGCCGATGGCGAGGCCATCAAGGCTATCGAGAAGACGACCAACCACGACGTTAAGGCGGTGGAGTACTGGATCAAGTCCAAGTTCGAGGCCCGTCCCGAACTGCTGGCGGCCCAGGAATTCGTGCACTTTGCCTGCACCAGCGAGGACATCAACAACACCAGTCACGCGCTCCAGCTCAAGGGCGCACGCGATCTGGTGCTGCTGCCGGCGCTGGATGCCGTCATCACCAAGCTGCGCGGCATGGCCCACGGCTTTGCCAACGTTCCCATGCTCAGCCGCACCCACGGCCAGACCGCCAGCCCCACGACCGTGGGCAAGGAAGTGGCCAACGTGGTGGTGCGCCTGGCCGCCGCGCGCGAGAAAATCGCCAGCATCAAGATCATGGGCAAGATGAACGGCGCCGTGGGCAACTACAACGCCCATCTGTCGGCCTGGCCCGATTTCGACTGGGAGACCTTCAGCAAAAAGGTCATCGAGACGCCCGAGCCCCTGGGCCTGGGCCTGACCTTCCAGCCCTACAGCATCCAGATCGAACCGCACGACTACATGGCCGAGCTGTTCGACGCCATTGCCCGCGTGGACACCATCCTGATCGACTGGTCGCGCGATGTGTGGGGCTATGTGAGCCTGGGCTACTTCAAGCAGAAGCTCAAGGAAGGCGAAGTCGGCTCCAGCACCATGCCGCACAAGGTCAATCCCATCGATTTCGAGAACGCCGAAGGCAACCTGGGCCTGGCCAACGCCCTGCTCAAGCACCTGAGCGAGAAGCTGCCCATCAGCCGCTGGCAACGCGACCTGACCGACTCCACCGTGCTGCGCAACATGGGCGTGGCCGTGGGCTATGCCGTGCTGGCCTACCAGTCGCTACTGACCGGCCTGAACAAGCTGGAAATCAACGAAGAAGCGATTGCCACCGACCTGGACGCATCCTGGGAAGTGCTGGCCGAACCGATCCAGACCGTGATGCGCCGCTTTGGCCTGCCCCAGCCCTACGAGCAGTTGAAGAAGTTCACCCGCGGGGCCGCCATGACGCGCGAGCTGATGCAGGGCTTCATCGCCGGACTGGACATCCCCCCGGCCGAGAAGGACCGCCTGCTGGCCATGACGCCCGGCAGCTACACCGGCAAGGCTGCGGAATTGGCCAAACGCGTCTGAGCCCAATCTCTTTGACCAAAAAGCGCCTCCAGCCCTCGTCAAATGGGCGCGAGGCGCTTTGTTTTTGATAGCACTCCATGGCACTCAAGTCCACCATCTTCAAGGTCAATCTGCAGATTGCGGACATTGACCATGGTTACTATGCCGACCACGCCCTGACCCTTGCGCGCCACCCCAGCGAGACCGACGAGCGCATGATGATCCGCTTGGCCGCGTTGGCGCTGCACGCGCACACGCTGCAGGACATCTGCAACGGCGACGGCACGCTGGCCTTTGGCGCTGGCCTGTCGGACCCAGACGACCCGGACGTGTCACTGACCGACTTCACCGGCCGCAAACGCCTGTGGATCGAGGTCGGCCAGCCCGAAGACAAACCGCTGACCAAGGCCTGCCAGAAGGCCGATCAGGTGGTGGTCTATGCGTTCAACCACGCGGCCGAAGTCTGGTGGAAGGGCATTGCCAACAAGCTGACCCGGCTGGACCGCCTGCAGGTCTGGCGCGTGCCCACCGAGGGCGCGCAGGCGCTGGCCAAGCTGGCGCAACGCAGCATGCAACTGCAGGCCACCATCCAGGAAGGCACGCTGACGCTGGGCGACGACAAGGCTACGGCGCACATCGAACCGATCCGCTGGAAGTGACCCGGCCTCGGTGGTTTGAGGCCGAATTGGCCAGTAGCCCTCGTCGAGCATGCGCAGTCAGCTACTTATTTGATAGCATTTCAGTGCCACCATCGACCGCCCGCTCCGCGTACTTATTGAAGCGCCAGGCCGTGCCCTCGGCTGTGATGCGCCGCCAGGTTTCCCGCTTTTCGACTGGGCGCATCTGTGGCCAGAGTTGCACCTCCTCAAAGGTACGGCCACATCCCTTGCACGAAGCATCACCCTGGCTGGTGGAACAGATCGCGATGCAGGGCGTGTCCGGGGTCGTGGCGTACCACTGCAGCCAAGCCGCCAGCGTTGTTTCGGACAGGACGGCCTCGTCCACCAGTGCTGTGCGGGCATAGACCATCTCTGCATACACTTGTGCCAGCGCGCGGGTCGGCACTGGCAGCAGAACGCCATCCGGCGATGGCTCGCGTTCGCGCCAGTAGTTGATGGCAGATTCGATGTCGGTGATGTGGAGACAGGCCACTACAGGGTCGGTAAGTCCAGTAACGCGCGCTGCCACTCGGTTGGCTCTGTTTTGAATGCCAGCGCATGAACAGCCAGTTCCGCGCCCTCCGCCAAATAGATATGCCGAAAGCCGCCGTCATACAGAAAGCTCATGAGCGATTTGGCAGTAAACCCCGTCTTGTGCGCGTAGAAGTCTTGCCCGCTGTTAACGATCTCGGACTGTAGGCCATACATCACATCATGCGCAGTGATGGGACCAGCCGGGCTGACATACAAGACATCGTCAAGGTCGAGCTGTTTCTGCTGTACGGCTGCGATGACCAGTGCAATATCAGGCACACGAATTTCGGCGAATCCCTCGTCTTTCAACATGTGCATGAAACCCTGCAAAACCCGGCGCCCATCGTGGCGGTAGTAGTGCTCCAGATTATGCGAGCAATAAATCGCGTCATACTGCCCCGGCTCCAGCGAGAGGAGTTCCCGTGCGTCACACACCAGATCCGGATTGCCCCGCGCATCGATGTCCAGAAGATCATGTTTCCAGCCGGAGAAATAATCCGGAATCGGGGTCGCCTTGCTGCCGCCGCCAACATTCAGGACCTTATAGGCGAAGGACTCGCTTGCGGCTTCTGGCGCGATAGGAGGTGGCGCAGTCCGTCTTCGAGCAAAAATATCGCCGATGGCTTGAATCAAGATTCCCAAAACGACTTGCTCCTTGGAGTGCTGGAAACGTGCCACGGGAGCACGGCGCAAGCCATTCTATACAGGCTTCAGCAGTGGCTTGCGCACTCCAGACTCGCACATCCCTGTGGTCCTGAGCAGGCTTAGAATGATCCGATCCCCCATTTCCGGGCCTCTCCGTAAGTCGAATTGGAAAATGAGCATGTTTAAGTGGTTGAGCGCAAAAAATGCTGAGGCATTTGGTTCAGAGCTGGCCAAAATGGTCACAGAGTTTGTACCCAACGACGCGACGCTCAGTGACAGTAAACGCCAATCAAAGGCGAACTATGCGAAAGAGCGAATGCTCAAGCGAATCCGGCAATTCAAACAAGAAGAAATACTGAACTTCTACAAGACCGCCAAACTGCTGAATACCTTCAAATGGGATCTGAAGGATGCCGGCTACGACTCCAGAATCACGGATTCTTTGGCGTCCTGGATTCTGATCAACTTGCGCTCCTGATACCCGCTCCATGTTTGATCAATTGCGCCAGTCATTGCAGCGTCGACTGGATAAGCTTACCGGTCAAAGCGCGCCTCTGCCAACGCCTGTATCCGACCCGGAATACGCCAATAGCCTGCGGGTTAAAGGTAACGCTTTTCTGTCGGAGGAAAAGCTGGAAGCAGCAGAGGCATGCTTCCGCGAAGCTCTTGAGCACAATGCGGATGACACACGGACCTTAGTTTGTTTGGGTTACGCATTGAAAGAACAGGGCAGATTGACCGAGGCTCGCGTCGTTTTGAAGCGCGCAACCAACCCTGCCAATACCGACCCAGAAGTTTTCGAGGCACTGTATTTGCTGGGTGAAATCAGTGAAGCGCAAGCCGATCTTGAGGATGCCATCAGGCATTTCAAGTCCGTTCTGAATTTGAAGCCAGATTTCACGCGTGCTTGCAAGAAGGTCGCAAGAATACTACAGCTGCAGGGACGTAATCATGATATGAAGGCGTTTCTGGAAGATCAGGTAAGACTATGTTCAAGCAACAGCGATTACCGTCTCATGCTCGCCAAAGCCTATACCGACACACTTGAATTTCAGGGAACTGTGGACAACCTCCTGGCTGCAGTTGCACTGGGCGTCAGCTCGGTGCCAATCAACATGATGATCGGAGCTGCGCTGTGCCGGCTCGAACGCGAAGAGGATGCGCGCCCGTATTTCGAAATGGCGCGGGTAGCGGACCCGTCTGTAACACATGAAATCAACTACCACCAAGGATACTTTCACACGAGAAGTGGGAATACACGCGCAGCCATTGGGCTCCTGGAACGCTCGTTGGAACTCGAACCGGACTACCTTCCCTCGCACTCATTGCTGCTGCTTCTCTTGAGTCATGCTGCGACTGAGCTGAATCGGTCATACAGGGTAGCAGCAGAGAACTTTGCGACAACAGTCGAAAATTCCCATCCGCGATTGCCCGACTTACATCCAAGCCCCGTTGAAATGGATAGCCGGGTATTGCGCATTGGCTTTGTGTCGGGAGAGTTTGTGGAACATCCGATATATCACTTTCTAATCGGCATTCTGGAGCAGATTGACAAGACACGTTTCCATCTGGTTGCATTTTCCAACAATCAAGTGAATGACGCCTGCACTGCTGTATTCAAGGCACTCTTTTCTGAATGGCACGACATACAGAATATGGGGCACGCCGCTGTGGCAGAACTAGTACGCACACAACAGATCGACGTTCTTTTTGACTTGAGCGGTCACACTGGCGATGCACGACTGCCAGTTTTTGCGTATAAGCCTGCGCTAGTTCAAGTTGCGTGGTTGGGTTACTTCGCCAGTACCGGTTTGAAAACGATGGACTACATCATTGCCGATGAAGCGTGCGTGCCCAAAGACTCTGGCGAGTGGTTCAGCGAAAAAATTGTTCGCCTTCCTGACACGCGGTTATGCATGACGGCACCTCGAACCTCGCGCCCGATACCAGTCGCGCAACCGCCTTGCTTAACCAAAGGCTATGTTACTTTCGGATCGTTCCAGCAAGCGGCCAAAATCAATCGTCAGGTGCTGCTTGTTTGGGCCCGTGTCATGGCGTCTGTCCCACAATCTCGATTGAGGATTCAGAACAAGGGGGTCGACAGCGCCACCACGGAGAAGAAGCTCCGTGAGGACATGGTAATAGCGGGAATGGACTTGTCACGCGTGGACTTAGTAGGTGCAACTGGTTGGGAGGAATATCTTGAAGCCCACTGCGAAACCGACATCCTGCTTGACACCTTTCCCTATCCCGGCGGCACAACCACTGCGTTTGCGCTGTGGATGGGGGTGCCAACCGTTACACTTACTGGCACGACCATGCTTTCGCTGCAAGGTGCGTCCATGTTGGAGTGTGTCGGTTTGACAGATTGGATCGCCAAGACTGCTACAGAGTACGTGGACATTGCGAATCGGTTCGCAGGCGACACGGATGCGATTATCCGGCTACGCCAACAGTTAAGAGTGACCGCGGAGAGTTCGCCGCTCTTCGATTGCAAACGTTTCGCCTCCAACCTTGAAGATGCAATTGGCTTCATGTACCACGACAGGATGGCGAGCGTAACAGTGACGCAACCTCACGTCAGATTCTCACATGGGTATTGAGTCAACCGCTACCGATCTTGCTATGACAAAGAGCATTTTTGTCACCGGTGGTGCCGGATATATTGGCTCTCACACTTGTGTGGAGCTACTCTGCGCCGGCCATAGCGTCACGGTATTTGACAATTTCTGCAACAGCACGCCGGAGGCTCTCAATCGGATTGAACGCATCTCCGGACGCCAACTGGGACGTGTTCAAGGCGATGTCCGCGACCCCAGGGCGTTGGAGGACGCCTTGCGCGCCAGCGGCACTACGGCAGTGATGCACTTTGCCGGACTGAAGGCAGTTGGAAAGTCCGTAGAAATGCCGAGGCAATACTACGACGCCAATGTAGTTGGCACTCTGTGTTTACTAGACGCGATGGAGCGTTGCAATGTCAAGACACTAATATTCAGTTCATCCGCAACGGTGTATGGAAAACCGGAACACCTTCCATTGACGGAAGAACACCCTCTATCTGCAACGAATCCGTATGGTCGTACCAAATTGGTGGTGGAGGATCTGTTGCGCGACACCTTTGCCGCCGATGCATCGTGGCGTTTCGCTCTATTGCGCTACTTCAATCCCATTGGTGCGCACAGCAGCGGCCTGATTGGTGAAGCCCCGCAGGGGACGCCTGACAACCTATTGCCCTTTGTCACCCAGGTGGCGATGGGTAAACGCGAGTTCTTGAACGTGTGGGGCAATGACTACGAGACCCCGGACGGCACTGGCGTGCGTGACTACATTCACGTGGTAGACCTGGCCATCGGGCACCTGCGCGCGTTGCAGGCACTGGGGCAAGGGAGCTCCGGGCAGTGCACCGCCATAAACCTGGGCACCGGGATAGGCTATAGCGTATTTGACGTGGTTCGCACCCTAGAGCAGATAAGTGGGCGACGGGTGCCCTACAAAATACGGCCACGCCGCCCAGGGGACGTTGCTGTCTGCTACGCGTCACCAGAACGTGCCGAGCGTCTCTTGGGATGGCGAGCCGAACGCGACCTACAGACAATGTGTACAGATGCCTGGCGGTGGCAGAGCCAAAACCCGCAAGGGTACGAATGCTGAGGCGATATCCAGCAGATACCTCTCGCACGATGCTATTCTCCGCTCATGAAACTCATTGCTAAATGGCTGCTCAGCGCCGCCGCTCTTCTGGCCGTGGCCTACCTGTACAGCGGCGTGGAAATCAAGAGCTATTCCGCAGCCCTGATTGCCGCCCTGGTGATTGGCCTTTTTAACACCGTGCTGCGCCCCATTCTGGTCATCCTGACGCTACCAGTCACCGTGGTCACGCTGGGCCTGTTCTTGTTTGTCATCAACGCGCTGATGTTCTGGTCGGCCGCTGGTATCCTTGACGGCTTCAGCGTCTCGGGATTTGGTGCGGCGCTGATCGGCTCACTGATCTACTCGGTCCTGGGCATCGTCATCGACTCAGCGCTCCAGCGCCTGTTCCCGAACCAGTGACTCGATCTGCCGGGTGCGGGTGTCCACGATGGATGCCTCGTAGTGGTCCGTGCCGGAGCCTTCCTTGCGCGCCCATTCCTGGGCGGTCTTGAAACGCGCCAGCGCTGCCGGGTAGTCGAGCTGGGCTGCGCTGATTTCGGCTTGCGCCCGTATTGCGCTCAGCGTGCGTCCCTGGGCGGCATAAGTGCTGGCTAGCAGTTGCCAGGCCTGCGCATCCCGCGGGTGGTCGGCCACCCAGGTCTGCAGACGCTGGGCGGTAGCCGCCAGCGCCCCATTAGCCTTGGGGTCGGGTGATGCGCCTGCGGCAGGCGTGCGGAGCTTCAATTGAGCCTGGGTAGCCAGGAAGAGTTCTGCACGACTAACGACGCCTTGCGCATCGGAGCTGCCGAGCAGCTTGATGGCCTGCTCGCTGTCGTCCGTGGCTAACATCAACTCCACCCCCAGCAAACGTGCCAGACGGGCAGCGGGGGCATCCTTGCGTACGCTGTCGCTCAAACGCACCCACATGGCGTGTGCCTGAGGGTAGTCACGCAGTTTGAGGGCCGCCAGTGTGGCGCCATACAGCGTGGCTGCCTGCTGCGCCGGTGGCTGGCGACGCAATACCGGAGGATCGGCCTCAAGCGCCCAGGTGCGCAAGGCATCCACTGCAGAATTGGACAGCACGCGCGCCCGGGCAGACATCATGGCCTGGTCAAATTCCTGCTCGTTGTGGCGCGCAGTAGTCTGAATCGGTGCGTCGCCCGTCGGCAAATCGATGCGCGACTGCATATCTGCCATGCGCTCGGTGCTCAAGGGATGGCTGCGCAGATAAGGGAAATTACCCGCATCATTGAGCCGAGAGGCTTGCTGCAGCTTGGCAAACATGCTGACAAACCCTTGGGGCGCAAATCCCGCCTGCGTGGACACGCCAAAGCCCACGCGGTCAGCCTCTCGCTCCATATCGCGCGAGAAATTGAGCTGGCTCTGCGCTCCGACCGCCTGCCCGCCCACGATCATGGCATTGGCGGCATCAGGACTCTTGCCGGCGGCCAGGATGCCCAGAATCATCGCGCCCAGCATCCAGGGCGCCTGCTGGCTCTGGCGCGTCATCATGCGGGCGATGTGGCGCTGCGTCACATGGCTGAGTTCGTGGGCCAACACCGACGCCAGCTCATCGCGGCTGGTCACCACACCGACCAGGCCCAGGTGCAGCCCCAGATAGGCGCCCGGCAGGGCAAAGGCGTTCACGGTGCGGTCACGTCCCAGGATGACCTCCCAAGCGTAAGTGCTATCTAGTTCCGGCGTCAGTTCACCGCGCTGGCGCGCCGCCGCCAACAGGGGTTGCCAGATGCCCTGGACGTATTCCACCAGAATGGGGTCATCCACATAGTCGGGATCACGGTACAACTCGCGGGCGATGCGGTCGCCCAGACGGCGCTCGGCGCTGGGGGTCATGTCGGTGCCATCACCAAGGTTGGGGAGGGTGGCAGTGGGGGTGCTCACCCGATCACCAGCGGTCTGAGCGCGCACACCGATGGCCGCACCAAATGCTACCAATAATATAGCAGCTTGAACAATGGTGACGAGGGCTATCGTCTTATTTGATGTATACACTGTCTTCAAAATGGGTCCAAGGGCATGGTGGCCACAATATGGGCGTCAACGGGGTCCAGGAAGACGGTCCAAAAGAAGCTACGACCCACCAGGGGCAGGTAAACCACGCTGTCAGGCTTGGCCCCAACTGAAGTCAACACGCGGTCTATCTCTGCTGCGCGATCAGCAAAGCGGACCTTGAGGGCCTGTACCGAAAGGGCGGCCTTCAAAACCTGGGGAATCGCGTCGGCGTAGGGTTGCCACAGGTCGGGTCGGAACCCCAACTGCACCCCCTGCAGGGCGGCCAGGGTGGCGTCCGCGTTCTCCTTCTGATCGCGAAAGGGCCGCACCGCCAGGAGTGTGGGGCCGGTGAGGGGCAGGGCGACCACGCCGGGCGGGGTCTTGTCCAGCAACTCGGGGGCGACGTCGATGGCATGCACGACACGAAAACGGTCGATTTCAAACACCAGGTGCACCGGGCGCGCCACGCTCACGGTCCACAGGCCATAGCCCAGCGCGGTCAGTTGAACCAACACGACGGTGACCAAATCCCTGCGGAGTTCAGCAATGGGCTTGCTGCGGTTGAACACCGCCAGCGTGATCAGCGGTCCCAGGATGACATCCACGCTCACCACCAGCAGGAACAGCTCCCGCCCACCTGATATTTCCCGGTAGGGATACGGATACCAGATGCCAAACACCAGCAGCGCGGCCAGCAAGGCGATGGTCAGGCTGAGCCCGAGGTGAATGGCGCTTGCCCGCAGGCGGTCACGCCAGAACGCAGATGTCGTCAGTAACATGTTCGTAGGATGCGTCAAATGGGTTGAAGGTTCGGTTCCCAAAGATGAAGCTCGGGTAAAGTCTACACATGTCCACGCTCACCCATTTTGACACCGCCGGCCATGCCCACATGGTCGATGTCGCCGCCAAGGCTGCCACGCACCGCGTCGCCATCGCCAGCGGTCGCATCGAGATGCTGCCGCAAACCCTGGCGCTGATCGAATCCGGCAGCGCCAAGAAGGGCGATGTGTTGGGCATTGCCCGCATTGCCGGCATCCAGGGCGCCAAGCGAACCAGCGACCTGATTCCGCTGTGCCACCCCGTCGCGCTGACGCGCGTTGCCGTGGAATTCACAGCAGTGCCCGCCAACGGGACGCATACCGCCCACGTGCAATGCCAGGCCACCGCCGAAACAGTGGGGCCAACCGGCGTCGAGATGGAAGCCCTGACCGCCGTGCAGCTGGCGTTGCTGACCATCTACGACATGTGCAAGGCCGTGGACCGCGGCATGACAATTTCCGATGTACATCTACTGGAAAAGCACGGCGGCAAGTCAGGGAGTTTCGTGACGGGCTGATGCTCGCGCAATACGAACTTATGGCGCCGCCAGCATCGCCTTGAGTACACCCTCCAGCGCTTCGGCCCAAATGGTGTAACCCTGCTCCGAAAGGTGAAGGTAGTCTGGCATCACCGTCGACGACAAGGTGCCATCCTTGTTCAGAAACTTGACTCCGATGTCGCGGAAGATCACCCATTTGCCATCGTCCAGGTGGCGAATCTTTTCGTTCACAGCGGCCAACTTCAAGCGCTCCGCATTGTCAGGCTTCTCCCCCCGGGGGAATACCCCCAATAGCAACACCTTCGTTTGCGGATGCTGTTGGCGAATCAGCTTGACGATGGCCTCGATCCCGATTGCAATCTCACTTGCACTGTCAGCGACACTGTTATTGGTACCTATCATGAGCACCACTGCCCGGGGATTCAAACCCTCCATCTCCCGGCCCGCGCCCAGCCGCCACAGCACGTGCTGGGTGCGGTCACCACTAAAGCCCAGATTCACAGCCCGCAACGGCGCAAAATTCCTCTCCCACACCCCGCGCCCCGGTCCTTCCCAACCCTGGGTAATGGAGTCGCCAATGAACACCACCACCGGGCGCACTGCCTGCACCCGCGAAAGACACGCAGCGTGCCGCGCCTGCCACCAAATGTCTGGTCGGTCCACCGGCAGTGCCGTGATGGCGGGTCGCACTTGCCCAGCCACCGCTTTTTCGACCGGGGTAGCGAGGCACGGGCCAGCAAGCAGCAATGACGCAATACACAACCAGAAGCGCATCGTGGTCCTTTTCAAGCCAAGCCGACCGTTATCACCCACGTATGATCCGTGGCAATAACAGTGCCTTACTACAGAATGACACAGGCTATCACACGCAATGCCCACCCTGACTACCGACCCGACATTGATGGCCTGCGTGCGGTGGCGATTCTTTCGGTGCTGGTGTTTCATGCCTTCCCCAGCGTGCTGCGCGGAGGCTTTGTGGGAGTGGATATTTTCTTTGTCATTTCCGGCTTTCTGATTTCCAGCATCATTTTTAAAAGTCTCCAGCGGGGGAACTTCAGCTTCGCAGAGTTTTATGCTAACCGAGTCAAACGCATCTTCCCGGCGCTGATTCTGGTGCTGATCGCGGTCTTTGCGCTCGGCTGGTGGACCTTGCTTCCGAGCGAACTCAAACAGCTAGGAGAGCACATGGCGGCAGGCGCTGGTTTTGTCCAGAATGTCGTACTCTGGCGAGAGAGTGGATATTTCGACGCAGCGGCTGAACTGAAACCGCTGCTGCACCTGTGGTCACTGGCGATTGAAGAGCAGTTCTATTTACTCTACCCGGTCCTGATTTGGGGCGCCTGGCGACTCGGCTGGAATGTGCTGGGTGTCTTGCTGACAATGGCACTGCTGTCGTTCGGGGTCAATGTGGCATGGATCCAGATCGATGCAACCCAAACGTTCTTCGCTCCGCATACTCGTTTTTGGGAGTTGCTGGCAGGTGCGGTGTTGGCCCATGTGGAACAATTCAAGCGGCTTGGAGCGCCTACGCACAGAGCGTTGGGCCAGCACCTGACGTCAGTCAGCGGCCTCGTACTGATCCTGATATCGGTCACCACATTCAGTAGAGATTTGACCTTCCCCGGCTGGTGGGCTGTGATACCCGTTCTGGGTTCCAGCTTGTTGATTCTGTCCGGCCCAGGTGCCGTGGTGAACCGCACCTTGCTGTCCAGCCGCCCGCTGGTTTGGGTGGGCCTCATCAGTTATCCGCTGTATCTGTGGCACTGGCCAATTCTGTCTTTTGCCCATATTGTCGAATCCGAGCGCCTGTCAACAGAGATTCGGCTGTGGTGTGTGATCTTGAGTTTTTTGCTGGCGTGGGTCACCCGCAGTTGGGTTGAAAAACCGCTGCGCTTGGGGCGCAAGACCTGGGTCAAGACAGCGGGGCTCTCACTGGTGTTGGCCTTTGTCGGGGCCATTGGCTATGCAACCGCTATCCAGGACGACCTGGCCTCCAGATGGCCCCCGGAAATCCGGGAAATAGTCGCCCTCGAAGGGCAGCAAAGTTTTCCCTTCACACCCTTCCCTCGGTCACGCGTCTGTCAGCAAGATGGGCATCAGACACTTTGCACGGAAGTGGGCCACCCCACCATCTTCCTGTGGGGCGACTCGCACGCAGCATCCCTTTATGCAGGCTTCAACGGCTTGCAAAGGACGTATCCCGACCTGGGTATCAGTCAATCCACCGGCTGTGGCAACCCGCCCTTCGTAAGTCTTGGCCACTACACCGATACCGCGTGGTGCAACTCACCCGGACAGCGCTACACCCAGAACCAGGCAGCCATCAGTGCCATTGCCAAGACGCGTCCCGAAATCATCATCTTGCACGCCCGCTGGGCCTACTCGCACTACCACACCAGTCAGATCGAGGCGATCCAGAAACTGCAGGAAACCATCAGCCAGATTCACGCGATTTCTGCGTCATCCAAGATCGTCGTGCTGGGGCCGGTACCAAATTGGGACAGCACGCTGGCACACGAAATGTATAACTACTGGCGCAACAGCTTCCCCCATGCACTGCCCCCTGTCTATATGCGTTCCGGGTTGGTCCCAGAAATCGCCGCTTGGGACGATTTTTTAGCCACGGAAGTGCCAAAGCTAGGCGTACTCTACCTGTCTTCCTACAAGCAACTGTGCAACGCCGAGGGCTGTCTGACCCGAGTGGGGCCAAAGGCGACCGATCTGACCGCCTTTGACTACGGTCACCTTTCCCCGGCGGGTTCCCTGTATCTGGCTCAGCACTTGGAACCAGCCCTATTCAATCTGCTGGCGCCCGGTCAGCGCCCAAGCAAATAGACCTCAGGGAGTTTCACGACGGGCTGATGCGGCCGCCCATTGCGCATGGGCTTGCGGAAAGGCCGCCCGATAGCGCGCCAAGTAGTAGAGGGCCTCATCATCGCGCCCCAGCATCACGGCACTCTCAATCAGCTTCTCTACCACCCGTGGCTCCGGTGAAAAATGAAGCAACTGCTTTGCCAAGTCCATCACATACGCTGCGTTGTGTGGTGTTAGTTGCATGGTTGTAAGCTCGGCGAACTGCACCTGACTCTTGAAGAGACAGGAGCCCCGAAGTTTGTCCAGTGTGTTGTCCTGGTAGGCGCTGGCGCGCTCGGCTGGAGGCAAATACATCTGGCTGATGCGCCAATAGTCCCATGCGGTATAGCCACAGAATGCTATCAGAATAGTAGCTGCTGATGCCGATAGTGCGGGGGGTAGAGGCCGAAATGGCTGCTTGCCATGGGGCGCCAGGGCAACTGTCACGGGGATGCGCCACAGCAGCCATACACACAACCCAGTGGCAATCTGAAACGGCCCGTACCACAGCGGGTACTCCAACAGACTGTGCAAGCCGATGAGCGCAAGGACCGCCCACGCCATGTGTCGTGTCGGGTCGGTTTCACGCCACGGCTTGGCCCGCAGCGCAGCCCAAAGCCCGGCGCCGCAGGCCGCCAGGGCAATCGGCAGCCCCAACTCCACCGCCAGATGCAATGGCAGGTTGTGCGCGTTGTCCAAAATGTCACAAAAGCGCGCGCCGGGATACAGGGTCACGAAATGCGCATAGTCCAACTCGCCCCAGCCCCAACCCAACCAGGGCTTTTGGACGATGAGATGCAGCACGTTGGACCACAGCGTCAGGCGCCCCATGCACGCCTCGTCACCCGCGCGCAGCCGGGCCCAGGCACCGCTGGTCAGCGGATCCAGTCCGGCTAGCCACGGCAGGGCCAGGGTACCTACCGCGTAGGCCAACGCGGCGACCAACAGCACCCGCCGCAACGCCGACTGGCGATCCCCGCCCCACTGCGCCGCAAACCCTATGAACAACACCCACTGCAAGAGACCCGTTCGCGACGACGACGCAACGCTGCCCAAGGCCAGCAAGGTCGCGGCCGCGCCAGCCCATCGCCAGGCAACACCCTGCATGACCCACCACGCCAACGCCGCCATACCCAAAGCAACAAGCGTAGCGAACTGGTTGCGTTGGCGCAGATTTCCATACGCCTCGCCCAGCCCGGTGCCATTCACCCAGGGGGCCAGGGAGGCGCTTGCCCCGAAATACTGCACCAGGCCCATGATGGCGCTGATCAGGGCCGCCGCCAGCCAAGCGCCGGCGATGGCGCGCACCCATCCTTGCCTGCCCCTGCCAAGCGCCGTGGTTGCGCCGGTGGCAGCCCCAATCCCCAGCACAGCGCCAACGCAGACCATGGAAAACAACCATGGGACCACGGCGGGTGTTGGCCCAATCGTGAAGGGGTTCAGCCAGGGCAATGTGAGCAGGCAAAAGACACCGAATGTGGGCATGAGGCGATTGGCTGGAGGGATACAGCCGTTTGGACGGAACCGCGGATCGGGTATTTTCACCGCAATGGCTTTACCATCGGGCGTGTGCCAAACAGCAAAAAAAAAATACTGATCGCATCCACCAATGCGGATTGGGCCGGGGCGCCCATTCACGTCCTGACACTCGTGACCGCGTTGCAGGCGAGCTTTGATGTGTTTGTGGTTTTTGGAGAGGAGGGGCCGGTTCGACAAGCCCTGCTGGCAAAGGGGGTTCCGAGCGCCGTTGTGCCCACACTCAAAAGCAGCATCAACCCGGTGCGGGATGTCCGCTGCCTTCTGGCCTTCCTGAAAATTGTTCGGTCCGAGCGCCCTTACCTGCTGCATGCCCACAGCAGCAAGGCCGGCATGATCGCTCGTCTGGCTGCTTTCATACTGCATTTACCGTGCCTGTATACGGTTCACGGTTGGGGGTTTGGCGCTGGCCGGGCCCGACTTCAGAGTGCACTGGTGTACTGGGTAGAACGGGCGTTTTCACACATTCCGGGTACGGCTTACATCTTTGTTTCCCACGCCGATCAGCGCGTTGGAATGGAACGGCTGGGGCTTCCCCCTGATCGGTGCCAGACGATTCACAACGGCATGCCAGATCACGGTTTCCGCGCTCGGGTGGAGAACAGCTCAACCGTCATCATGGCGGCACGCGCTTGCCACGCGAAGGACCATGACACCTTGTTGAATGCGTTTCAAGCGTGTGGCACGTCATTCCGGTTGGTGCTGGTTGGTGAAGGCACCGATTCCCCCGGCTTTCGTGATCGGGTAAGGGCTGGCGCGCCCGGCAAGCACACCCAAGTTGACTGCCTGGGCCTGAGTGACCGGGTACCGCAGTTGCTGGCGCAGGCGGGTGTATTCGTACTGAGTTCCCGTTACGAAGGTCTGCCGCTGTCGATCATCGAGGCCATGTGCGCCGGCCTGCCCATTGTGGCGACCGATGTCGGAGGGGTCAGCGAGCTGGTTGAGGACGGTGTGAACGGATTCCTGGTGCCAGCGGGCAATCAAACAGCCTTAACGGAGCGCCTTGACCACTTGCAAAGCGACCCGGCACTCAGGGTCCGCATGGGACAGGCCAGCCGGGCGCGTTACCTGGCAAGCTTTAGCGACCAACAAATGGCGAAAGCTGTGGCCCGGCGGTATCGGGCAATGCTTGGTACAGTGTGAGGCACAGATTCTTACCCATGCACACGGCCCCCACCCAAGCACCATTGCGCACAGATCGTGGCACGCTGGCCTCATCCACCGCGCGGCGACAGAGCGCCCAACTGGGGTGGTCATTCGCCGGCGGCGTCACACTGGTGCTGAGCTACGCCATTGCCCTGGGGCTGATGCAGCTAGGCTGGGTGACACCGCAATTTGCACAAACGGTCCTGTGGTGCAGCTTGCCCTATGTGCTTTGCGCGCACTGGATTTACGGCAGCGCAGGCCTACCTGCCGCCGAGCGAACCAGCATGCTGCTGGTCACAACGGTCGCACCGTTCCTGTTGCTGATGTTGGGATTTGCCTTGTTCCAACAGCCTTATTCGCGTGGTGCTGTATTGCTGGTCTATGTGCTTTGCACCACCTGGTTTGTTGCTGGTGACCGGCTGCGCAAGCGCAGCCATGTGCAACGACTCGCGTGCCTGGATGCGGGCATTGCCGACCAGTTAAGTGCCTGGTGCGGCAAGGGCGGATGGAGCAGTCATGACATTGAACTGCATCCATTGCCAGCCCATGGCGCAGATGCCGTGGATCTTCTAGCTTTTGACGGTGTCGTACTGGACCGCCGGGTTGCGGCAAGCCCCGAACGTAGCCAATTGCTTGGCACGCTCAAACTCAATCACATGCGCCTCTACAGCGTGGAGGCCGTCGCCGAGTTGCTGAGCGGTCGCAAGATGCTGCCAAGAGAACAGGATGAACTCTGGGAACTCGATGGCAATCCCGCCTATGACGTGGCCAAGCGCACCATGGATGTGCTTTTGGTTCTAGCCGCCGCACCACTGTGGCTAGCGATTTGTGTGATCGTGGGCGTTGCGGTTCGCATCAACTCCGACGGACCCGCGCTGTACTCCCAGATGCGGGTTGGTCGGGACGGGCGGCCATTTCGGCTATGGAAATTTCGCAGCATGCGCCACCAGGCACGGGAGTCAGAAGCGCGTTTTGCACAGACCAATGACGAACGCATCACCCGTGTAGGCCGCTTCATCCGGCGTTGGCGTTTGGACGAACTGCCCCAGTTGGTCAACGTGCTAGCGGGTCATATGAGCCTGATCGGCCCACGTCCCGAACAAGTGGCGTTTGTGGAAGCCTTTGCCACCCGCATCCCGGCCTATACCTACCGTCACCTGGTTCGCCCGGGGTTGACCGGCTGGGCTCAGATGCAACAAGGCTATGCGGACAGTGAAGAAGGCGCTGCGATCAAGCTCAGCTACGACCTGTATTACGTTGCGCACTACTCCATGGCTCTGGACTTGCTTATTTTCTACAAGACTGCCCGTGTTGTGTTGAGTGGGTTTGGGGCGCGGTGAGATGTCCATTCAATATGCCCTGGTTCCATTTTCTGATGCAGTGCGCAATGCCTATCTTGATTTGCTGGAACAGCAGCAACGGGAAGTTGCATTGGGCAAACTTGAATGGAAATTTCGTGCCAATCCCAGTGGACCTGGATTGATCTCCGTCGCAACGAAAGATGGAAATATCGTTGGCATCAATGCCTTCATAGCAAGCACACTCCATGTCGGTGGCGCCAGAATATCGGGCTATCAATCCATGGACACCGTTGTGAGCCCAGACGTCAGGGGGCAGGGCGTGTTTGTGAAACTGGTTGAGACCTTTTACGACCACAGCGATGATGCTGCTGTGGTTTACGGCTTTCCCAACAGCAACTCAGCCCCTGGTTTTTTTGGAAAACTGGGATGGATGAATTTTGGGGCTGTACCGATGCTGATACGTCCGTTACGTACGGGCTACTTCTTGAAACGTTTTTTCAGAAGCGCTCCCGATTTTCGTGTTCCACTGCTATCTCAGCCCCATCCTTCGCCCGAACGGATCACAAGATTTGGTCAACAAGATACAAAAACGTGGGAAAAATTCTCATCCTCCTGCCAATGTGCAGTTCAGCGCGATGCCGACTTCCTCAACTGGCGTCTGATAGACCACCCCACCGAAAAATATGAAATTCTGCGCGCGCCGGACGGTACTTTTGTAGCGTCGACGCTTACCTATAAGCATGGGGGCCGCGTCGGCTACGTCATGGAAGCTATTGGCGAAGAAGTGGCGCTGACTGCGCTCATCGCCACAACTCTTAGGCACTTGCAATTCCAGGGGGCCGATGTGGCACTGGCGTGGTGTCTACCCCACTCTCCGAACTACCGCGCCTACCGCAGAGCCGGATTCTTTCCTTTATCAAAATCGCTTCGCCCAATCACTGTAAATTTTGGCGCTAGACCCTTACGTAGCGATGTTTCAGCGGTCGGGGATAGGAAAAGTTGGTATGTCAGCTACTTGGATTCGGACACAGTCTGATGCCCGGCGTATTCATTTTGTCGCTGGACTGCGAAGGAAAATGGGGGGTTGCCGACCAGCTCAATACAGCCCATAGTGCGCATTTGGATGCGCCTCGCTTGCGTGAAGCCTATGCTGCGGTTGTGATGCTGCTTGATCACTTTGGTGTTAGCGCCACATTTGCCTTTACCAGCCTGTTTATACTGTCTCCAAGCCAGCTTTGCGCGCTTCCCGGCGACGAAATTTGCGCCCGTCTGCCCTATGTCCGAAGTGCGTTCAAAGATTTTCGGAATGGATCGTTTGGGGGGTGGTCGGCACCGTGGGCACGGGATATGGTGGCATCCCGTCATGAGATTGGTTGTCACGGCGTAACACACACGCCTTGGGATTCGATGAACGAAGAGCAAGCCCGTTTTGAACTATCGCTTGTTCCGCTCGAAAGTAACCAGACCTTTGTCTTTCCACGCAACCGGGTGAGCCACTTACCACTCCTGGAGCAAGCAGGTTTTAAGGGATATCGTCAAGCGCCACCCGCCCGATCACGACTGCGATCTCTCATGAACGAGTTCGACATATCAGCCACGGCAGAACTAAGCCCGGCACAGAACCAACCCCAAGCCATCCCGGCTGGATACTTTATCAATTGGCTATCAGGACTAAGGCGGATCGTTCCACAGGCAATCACGCGACTGCGTGTTCGCCACATACTGGACAATGCGGTGCATTCCAATGGAGTCGCTCATTTCTGGATGCATCCTGAGAATATCGCCTCCGCGCCTGAAACACTGTCGAATTTGCGTACCGTGATTGAGGAAGCTACCTACCTGCGTGCACAAGGAAAAATTGTGTGTCTGACCCAAACCCAGTATTGCGATCACATTGCGGGGAGAGCCTCACCGACTTGATGATTGAGCGGCTTTGACGAGTAGATCCGCAAGCTGTGGTCCTGTCCGCTGCAGACAGTACTTCTCCTCGACCCGTTTGCGACCATCAGCCCCCATTTGAAGACGCAAATCACGGTTAATCAAAAGCTTCTTCAATGCATCGAACCAATCATCAGGCGTGCTCACCAAAAACCCCGTCACACCATCCCTAACGATCTCTACATTTGCGCCCACATTTGATGCGACCACGGGCAATCCACATCCCATATATTGGATTAGCTTGTAACCACACTTACCCATTTCAAATGGTGCTTTCAACAGGGGCATGACTCCGATGTCGCATTCGCGAATATTTTGAACTTCTGTATCTTCGTCCCAACGGATGACCTCTATCTGCACACCGGCCATCTCAAATGTTTCCACACCAATGACACGGAGCACAAATTGCGTATGGTCAGCAAGACGCGCTAGCGGCGCACGCAAGGCATCCAAATAGTGCGCTGTGCACGGTGAACCAATCCAAACAATACGCGGGGGTTCCGTGTACTGGGAAAGGGAAAAATCACCCCCTAAAGGATATCGAGCCAGATCAATGACAGTTGGCACTACTTCTACCCACCGCGCACCGGCATCACAAGCACGCTGCGCCAAGTAGCCATTGCCCGCAAGCACCAATGCAGCGTCGGCCATCAAACCATCCAGGCGTCGGCTAAAAATTCGCCGCACCCACGCCCACCGATGCAAATCGTAGTAATGAAAATCCGCATCGTCATAGTCCAGCACATAGGGCACCCCACGTAGTAGCAACCGTTCCAACCACAACGGCCACCAGGGTAAAGATTCTTTCTCTATCCAAAGCAGGTCGAATTTGCGGCGCCCCAACAAGGCCACCGTCCTCCGAAAGTAGGCATTCAATACGGTCGCAACACTGTAAAAACCCCGCCGATATCGTGCGGACAGCGCGGCATCCGATAGCAAGGACTGAACCACTACTTCTGCGGCTTGGAGATCAGGCAAATACTGCAAAGTACGAAGGCGCGTAGAGGCTCCCAGGCGCCCATATTTTGCCAAGAGCAATACGCGCGTGTACTTCAATGCGTTACCCCCTTGAGTAACCATTGGGGCATCCAACGTAAAAGCATTTCATATGCAGCCCACGTTTCCCCAACTTGCGCTCGTGATCGCTTCACCGCCGCCAGCAGTGTTCGTGAAAACGCTTCCACAAGGAATGTCACAAACAGCACACAAACAAATCCGGCCACGGAGAAGTGCTTCGACGCGTACAGCAATCGACTCCGAAGGAAATAAAACAGTCGTCGTGCTTTGATCTGCCGTGAAGCCCCCCCGCCGAAGTGATAGGCGCGAACCTCGGTAAGGCACACACTACGCCATCCGGCTTTACGTGCCCGCAACGAGAAATCGACCTCTTCAAAATAGACAAAGAAGCGCTCATCAAAGCCCCCCAACTGGCGAAACAACGCGGATCGAACCAAGAAATAGGCACCAATTACCTGATCAACCTCGAATGTGGGAACCTCACTTGGTAACTCCGTGGTATTTCGCGGCTGCAATCCCAAGGAGGTTCGAAGAATCGCCATCGGAGTTGGAAACCCTGCATAACTGGTCGTGTAGTTGCCGCTCTGGTCTTCCAGATATACGCCGCAAACCCCAACGTCTGCAACGGTCGAAGTCGACATAAAGCCTAAAGTGAGCGCGAGTGTATGTTGATACACACGCGCATCAGGATTCAGAAACAAAATGAATTCGCCAGTAGCCAGCGCAGCCCCCTGGTTGCACGCCGCTCCAAAACCCCGGTTAACCTCATTGACTATCAAATTCAGCGGCAATCCGAAGCGAATTATTCCATCTGCGGAACCATCTGTAGACGCGTTATCGACTACGATGACTTCGCGCAATAACACCTCTGTCAAGTCCGAGTTGGCAATAGACTGACAACACTCACCCAGCATACCTCCAGTATTCCAATTCACGATGACGATTGATATGGAAATACTCATTTCTTGACTAGCAAAAAATCTATCTCGTAACAAGAAATCAAGCCCGCCAGCATGTCTTCATAAAATTCTTGGTTGTACGCGCATAGATTGACTAACCACTGAACAACTCTCTTAAATCCATAACGCACATAGAACGGCGGCGGTGACTTAAAAAGCAGATCCACCCGCTCCAGCTTAAAGACGGGCGTATGTCCATAAGTTGGAACCCTCCGCGAGAATAAATCGCACTCTGCCAAGTAACAAAAGGTATATAGCCCGAAGGGAGTTTTATGCGTGGGGTCCGAATAAAAATAGGAATTCGAAAAATGAGGAACAATGATTCTTAGCTCTCCCGCCGGCTTTATGACTCGCTCCAATTCCTTAAAGATCACCTCGATATCATGCAGATGTTCCATGAAATGACTGGAATGAATACTATCAACCGAGCTATCCGGCAGCATTTTCAATACCTCATGCACATCACCCACAATATCAACTCCTGGGTATTGCAGCACATCTATACCAATGCTAGCCACATCTCTCTTTCTTTGGCCACACCCAATATCCAGCAAGACAGGCGACAATCCTCTGCCGATTCTTGGAATAATATTATTATTATCAATGATCATATATCAAAGAATGCAACATCAAATCAGAAAGAGTAGCGAAGAACATATGAAATCTTGTATATCTCATCTCCACGCCTCATGGACTTTTACACATGAGAATTTTTTTTAAATCTCACGCAGTGACTGCATAAATTGGAACCCACGATACTAATCCAAGAGAAATTCAAAGCACAACCGATACCAATCTTGGCAAAGGAAAAACCAGCTTTTGACCTCTCAGTAAATTAGAGTTTACGAAAAAATTTCTAAAATGCCAAGGCAATATTACCAAATAATCTATATTCTTCGTCAGTATTTCTTCTTGAGAGATAATTGGAATCCACGTCCCGGGCGTGTAACAACCATATTTTTCTGTATTTACCTCACCGACAAATAGGATGTCTCTCTCTGTCAACCCGCAGTATTGCAACAATACATTTCCCTTTGTCGAAGCGCCAAGAGCAGCAACGGTTTTGCCATTGCATTTGGCGTCAGAAATAAAATCAAGCAAATCACTCTTGGTTTTTGCAACGCGCTCCGCGAAATCCCGATATGGCACTAGAGTGTCAAGGCCCAATTCATGTTCTTCATTCAGTATTTTTTGCACAGCGGGCAACATCGCCGACTTGCCTGTGGTCTTTGCAACAGTAGTCGAAAAACTCCCGCCATTAATGCCATTGAATTCCACGTCTAGAATCCTGAATCCAGTCCGTTCGGCCATCCACTGAATCTGTCGGAGCGCGTAAAACTCCAGGTGCTCATGACATACCGTGTCATACGAGTTCGTTTCCAACATCGTCGGCATATAGCTCTGCTCGAACACCCAAATTCCATCATCCGCGAGTACTTCGTGAACTTCTCTCATGAAGTCCATTGGCGACTCAAGGTCATAGAACATTGAAAACGAAGTCACCACCTTGGCCATGCGTCCAGGAAAGCGCTCCTTCAGAACACGGGATGTGAAAAAATCTGGCACAAGTTTCACGTGAGGAGGGTAGTAGCTGTGGAACTTATCACCAGTCGGGTCGATACCCACTAGATCAAGGTCTTGGGGATAGGCCCGCAGAGTCGTACTGTCGTTACTACCGACATCCACTATTAGATCGCCCGGACTCAGCCTCACCAGTGATCGAATGCGCTGCACTTTGGCATGCAGGTGCGCCACCATGTCTGGATTTAATCCAGATCGGTAGCCATAGTTCTTTCCGTACATCTCACTCAGATCGTATGAATGCTCCAATTGCAGCAGACCGCAAACGTCATCACCACCCGCGCATTTAACTAAACGTAGCGGCCCCGTGGTTACTCGTGCGCCCCTTTTTCGGGGAAATACGCCCGTCAGCATTTGGTCACCCAAATCCAACACGCACTCTAAATGTGAGTTACCGCAAATCCTGCATTTCGATATTTTTTTGAACATGGCTTTTTTCTGCTCATCTTAAATAAGCATACTATTTTCTCTGTGTATTAACTCTACATCAGCATCTACCATCATTTCAACGAGTTCACGAAATCCAATTTCAGGCATCCACCCAAGCTGTCTTTTTGCTTTTTCAGCGTTCCCAACCAACTGCACAGGCTCCAACGGACGATACGCAGAAGACTCCACTTGTACATAATCTTTGTAGTCAAGCCCTAGATGCTCAAATGCAAGCTGGCAAAAGTCGCGTACCGAATGGGTTTCACCGGTTGCAATCACATAGTCATCAGCTTGTGGCTGCTGCAGCATCAAGCGCATTGCACGGACGTAGTCACCGGCATAACCCCAATCTCTTCGAGCATCAAGATTGCCCAATCGAAGCTCACTCGCAAGCCCTAGCTTGATCTTGACTGCAGTGTTTGTAATTTTTCTGGTTACGAAGGCTAACCCCCGTCGCGGACTTTCATGATTGAATAGAATCGCTGAACAAGCGTACAGCCCATAGCGCTGGCGGTATATTTGCACCATCGCGTCCGCGTATAGTTTTGCAGCCCCGTAAGGGTTACGCGGACTAATCGCTGTGCGCTCCGACTGTGGGCTCTCTTTGGCCACCCCAAAGATCTCGCGACTTGAAGCTTGGCAAAAACGAATTTTGGTGTCTATAGTTCGAATTGCCTCCAACAAGCGCGCCACAGCCAAGCCGTTGACATCACCAATGCCAACTGCGTCATCGTACATTCCTACACCGGATGAATGGGCTGCAAAGTTATAGATTTCGGAGGGGCGGTATTCGAGCAATACATCGACCATCGCTTGCTGACTGAGCATATTCCAGTAGACAAACTCAACCGCGGGAGCTGACTGTACCGCGCGCCAAACTAGAGCCTTATGCTCATCCCGTACAGCCCCAATAATTCGGCACTCTGCTCCCGCTAATTGCTGAGCAAGATAGAAACCGTCTTGGCCGGTTATACCGGTTATAAGCACCGTCTTCATAAACGATCAAAGATTCATGATGCGGGCCACAGTACGACTAATCACAGTGGAACTAGCACTGCGGGAAAAATCATATATGCCCGACAGAGCCCGTCTGTTGAAAACCATGCAATACAAACTAGCCAGTGCATTAACCAGCCATGCTGGTGTACAGGCCACCGCGAAGGCCTTCATTTTCGTCCACCCAGAAACCCTACCCGACAAATACTGTCGGTATTCGGTAATTCCGTAAACACCAACCGCCCTCTTTAAAACAAGTTCCCTTACTGCTTTGTAAGGCTCCCGTGCGCACACCAAGGCTTTCGTCTGATCAGAAATGTTGCCGAACGACCAAACCAATTGAGGCCATTTGAACATCCAAATTTCGAATCCTTTTGAGGTCCACATTGCATTGCCGTATCTGATAATAATTAGTGGCTCGGAGATCGCATACACATTTTCAATAGCTTTTTTTTGAAAAACCACCCCGACATGCACGAACAATGTTCCATAATAGGTTTTTCGATCACGATTTAACCAGGTATTTCGGCGTATGACAACACCACCGATAAACGATAGGTACTTCATGCATTCGACACAAAACTGCTCAAAATTATTGCCTCCATAAGTCCTATCATCTATTACATTTAATTGTCGTGGCGCCAAGGTTCGCGAAAGGTCGACATTTTTTACCTCTGCATTCACTACAATCAGATCCCATTGCCCTGTTAACTTACCTAATACCTTAGCGATAGCACCCGGACGTAGTAGATCATCATCGGTCATCAGCCAACAATATTGCCCCTTCGCATACCCAACAGCCTTATCATAATCAGCATCGACACCAGAATTTTTCGACTCTCGAAAATAGCGTATCTCTGGATGACTCAGTAAATATGACGTCATCACCCCGAATGTATTGTCCACAGAAGCGCCATCCACGACGACCAATTCAACTTCTGGCGAGAGTTGACTCAAAATTGAATCGAGGGTTTCGCCGATATATCTATCTCTATTAAATGTGGCTATGCAAATCGATAGTTTCTTACCCATTTCTTCGATCACTTAGTTTTGGATTGCGCATTCTGCGTCAACATCAAACCTCCTTAAATTGTTGATCAGCAATTAGTTGAAATTGCTTTTCGAAGCCCCCTCTGAATTTCCTAAATTGATACATATTTTCAACAAATGTAGATCCATTAATTTCGGACAAGAAGCTCTTATCGAAACATTCAGGGTCAACAAAAAATGCATTCACCCCTTTGCCATCAACCGCAACAAAATGATAGCCATAATGAGCAAATAATTTCCGCCACGCTGCAATGGATGCACCATAATATAGTTGCGTTGAATGCACTTTCGTAAAAACAAAGTTTTCCAGATAAGGAATCGTAATACTCCGTGTCGGCCCGAAGACTGAGTTGTATTCCACCACAAATATCTTTGGCCTAAGCCCGCCATCCATGACAGCTTTGGCAATGTAATAATCTACTCCATCAATATCAAGGGAAAACACATCTGGATTTGTGTAAAGTGCCAGCGCTTTCAGCTCCTGAATACTATCTGAATTTACAAACATATTAAAACACTCAAGCCCAATGCTATGATTTAGCAGCATTCTTTTTGCTCGCTCAACCAAACGGGGATTACCTTCAATCATCAAACCGTTATACCGCTCCGCCACTACCAACCAGGACGAATTATTCTGCATGCCATCAGCAGAACCTATTTCAATAAAATAACGATTACTATTTAGCAACTGTTTTCGCAACACGTCGAGGATCCCATCCTCGCCATTTTGACTAAAGCCAGAGAACTCCCAAGTCAAAGGTCGCTTCAGGTCAACATTTCGCGCCGGCATCATCGCCGCGCCCTTGCCTAATGCAATCGCCATTTGCTGCCGATCCCGCACATCCAGCAAATAATTCATCAGTTTTTTAATCATTTTCTCTCCAGCAAGTAACGCCTGTCTAAGCCGGCGATACCTTTGTCATTCGTCCAAGACTTTTCAGAATGAATGTCCAATATTTATTGGATTCCGAAATACAAAGACGGATAAGAAATTCCACCGCATGAGCTAAAGTATGGCACGAGTTTTGACCAGCAAACGTCTGGTTTACGCGGTAGTATTCGCCCAATGGAGCGAAGTCTGTCCGCAAGTCGCCGTTCTGTCTACCGCGCACACAACCAGTCCCGCTGTATCGCAGACCCAACAAGGAGCACCCCATCCACAAGATCTATCCCACCTGCCGCGCGGCTTGCAAATTGACCGTTTCAACCAGGTTTGGGCCGTGGACATCTCCGACACCGACTGCAAAGTTTCCTTGAAGGTTGAATCTAATTTTAACGCCGACCATTTATCTTTTCTCGGCACTCTGGCGACAGAACCACTGATCGAAAGTTAGGTGATAGTAAAGCTGATAAAATTGAAACCACCAATGCCGTCAGCCCACCATACGCCATTTTTGTATATTCCACTCCAGAATTTTCTTTACTTAGATAGTTAATTAACACCCCTCCGATTAACGACAAGAGAAGCGGGATTCCGACATCAAAGAATAGCCATTTGGCACCAACTCCTTTGAGCAAGTGCCGATGTGTCAGCAATGTTCCCAGCAACATGTACAGCACGTGAAATACTAACCACGCCATGGCTCCGCCCTTTGCACCGTAGGATCGAGTTAGAGTAACAATCAATGGGATAACAATAATGAGTAGTATGCTATTTATTGCAAGAGGTAGTCGTGTCATCCCGTAGGATAATTGCAGCGCATAAGTGAAGGTCATAATCCCATGCAACGCCGAACCAAAAGTTAACAACATAATAATTGGCGCGACGCCTGTCGCAATTTCGGGATTTCTAGTCCACAAAAGTACAATGTCCTTGGCAAGGACTGCAAGAAGCATGGCTAGAGGAAAGAACATCCCTGCAAATATGTTGGTCCACAATCGATATATATGGGTTAATTTGACGACATCACCTTCTGCAACAAGTGCAGAGAATCTCGGATAGACAACATTAAAAACTGGGGTTATTAGCAGATACAATCCTCCAACCACGGTTGAAGCAAGGACATATTGCCCAAATTCCGCGAGACTTAGCATTTTGCTAAGAACAATCTTATCCAACTGCGTCAATAGTACCGCTGACAGCGCTATGCCACTAAGCCCCGCGGAAAATCGCCATATACGTTTCAATGCATCAATATTGAATTTTCCGACCCCTTCCCGCCCAATCACCGCCCATGCGGCCCATCGCAATGCCGCAACGTTAATCAAGGCAACTCCTGCTTGCCAGACAAAAAGCGCCTCTATTGTTGGCGAGATGAAAGCGAGTATCGATACGGCCCCAATACCACTAATAGATGTGGTGACTACATTTATGCAGCTTGACAGGACCAGGCGTTCCATACCCATCAATGCACCCTGATATAGTGCCGAGGGCCAACGACATGAAACAACAAATCCCATAAGAATGATGGCCCGCTCCAACATGGCAACGCTAAGCTGACTAGATTGAAGCCATTGATTTGCTACAAATGCAGTGAGTCCATAAATGAGTATAAAAATCACAAAAGCCGTTGCGACATAAATCCCGGATAGAGTGTGAAGCAAGTTTCTTGCCTCGCGTATATTGCCGGTTGCCGAGCAACGGGCCATTTCGCGACTTATAGTGGGCGCCATTCCGAGATCGAGTAGCGACAATAACGCTTGAATTGTTGTGAATAGCCCGATCAGCCCGTAGGTCTCCACACCGAGGTATTTGAGATATATCGGGATAACAGCCAATCCGACCAAGGCTGTACAAAACGAATTTGCTAGCCCCGCCAACAAGTTGCGGCTCAGTGCCATGAGGCGCTACTCATGGTAGTCATTGGCGTAGTAGCCATGCCGCTTGACAAGCTCGTCCCGCTCAGCGGACTTTAGGTCATCGCGCACCATTTCCTCAACCAACTCATGGAAAGAAATTTTTGGTGTCCACCCTAGTTTCTCTCTGGCTTTTGAGGCGTCGCCAAGCAGAGTTTCCACTTCCGTGGGGCGGAAGTAGCGCGGGTCCACCGAGACAATACAGTTGCCTGTTTCATCAAATCCCTTTTCATCTACCCCGCTGCCTTCCCATCGAACCTGAATCTCCAATACGTTCGCTGCCGCATTCACAAAGTCGCGCACGCTATATTGCACGCCGGTGGCGATGACAAAGTCTTCTGGGTGGCGCTGTTGCAACATCAGCCACTGCATTTCTACATAGTCTTTGGCGTGCCCCCAGTCTCGTTTGGCGTCCAGATTTCCGAGATAGAGCTTGTCTTGGAGCCCCAGCTTAATGCGCGCCAAAGCTCGCGTGATTTTTCGGGTTACAAAATTCTCCCCACGCACTGGGGACTCGTGATTAAATAAAATACCATTGCAGGCAAACATGCCATAGGCCTCGCGATAGTTCACCGTAATCCAGTACGCATATAACTTTGCAACGGCATATGGGCTGCGCGGGTAAAAAGGCGTAGTTTCTTTCTGCGGGGCTTCCTGCGCCAAGCCATAAAGCTCCGAGGTAGACGCCTGATAGAAGCGTGTTTTCTTTTCTAACCCGAGAATTCGAATTGCCTCCAACAAGCGTAAGGGGCCCAGTGCATCGGTATTTGCGGTGTATTCCGGCTCTTCGAACGACACTGCAACGTGGCTTTGTGCTGCAAGGTTGTAGATTTCATCCGGCCTGATCTGTTTAATAAGGCGGATTAAATTGGACGAGTCAGTCAAGTCACCATGATGCAGAAAGAACCGCACACCTTCTGTATGTGGATCGCGATACAGATGGTCTATCCTGGCAGTATTGAAAAGCGAGGCGCGGCGTTTTACGCCGTGCACGATGTAGCCCTTAATTAGTAAGAATTCTGCTAAATAGGCACCGTCTTGCCCTGTTATGCCAGTTATTAGTGCGACTTTCGGTGGCTTTACAGAAGGATTCATTCGATAACTTTATTGATTCAATTAAACTTGTCGCTAGAGTCCGTGATTGCCTACGCGATTACCGGATTTTGTTTGATATAACGCCAAAATCACCACCCCGCCCAGTACTGAGCGAACTTTATATATCTCAATGCATGTTTCGTCGAGTCGATTCAATATTGATCCAGCTGACCCTTTTATTTCCAACTGTAGACAGATCAAACGCTACAGAAGTTACAACTAGATTCGTATGATCGGCACCTTCTCAAGAGGTTTATTCGCATTGGGTCAGGGTAGCTCAATGGCGTTTAGTTGTGGATACCTTTGCGCTGCCTGTTGTGCCCAGGCCTCTTTGACTTTCCGGTACGTGTTCTCGCCACGTTGCGAACGGATCACCTGAAGCTGACGGATCGCTTCCGATGGCGATCCATTCAATGCCAACGACAAGGCGTAGCGATTCTGTGTAGCCAGCCATGGGTAATGCAGAGCTACTTTTCGGGCAAGCTCAATCTCCTCTTGAGGCATGCCTGGTCTCGGTGTGATACGGCCCGCATATAAGAGTGCATCCAATTGTGTCAACAACCGCACATTCGGTCTTTCGTAGTCGCTTGGTGTCTCACCAATATGCAGGGCCTCAAAGCGCACAACCCGAAAGTCCTCCTCCACGGCAACGTACTCAACCACTGACCACAGCAGTACCACGGTCGCAACAGAAAGCCCAAGAATCAACGGCTTTGGCCGGATTTGGAATGCTGGTTGCGTACTTAGTTGGGATTCCAGAATGCCAAATGCAAACACTACCGGCGCTAAAAAGTATGCATAAGCGAATGGGAACTCCAACATGGAATGTACGGCAACCGGCACAGCAACTGCCAAGCAATACCACGCTTCACGGGTGCATGCCCCACGAGCACGACGCCACAACCACACGCCGGTAGCCAACACCAACAACAACGTGAGCGGTAGCCCTATACCCAGTGCTAAGTCCAGCACCATGTTGTGTGCGAAAGTATAAGGTTCACTGATTGGATAGTGATCGATAACGGCATTGTGTGCCGTCGATACCTGCCCGAAACCCCAGCCCAACCATGGGTGCAGGCGCACCGCTTCCAACAATTGGGGCCAAATGATTAATCGGTTGTAGGCAACGGCATTGACCACGTTCTCGGACCCCGGGTTCTGCAAAACCACTGCCACCACTTTTGGCCAAAACCAGAGCGCAAATAGCAGCCAGAGTCCGACAAGTGCCGCATACCAGGGTGAAAGTCTGCCGGCGATAGACTTGCGCTTTACAAGCCACCATGACACCAGCACAGCAAAACTCAGCACGCCCGCTCTTGAACCCGTTGCAACCACGCCAACGATCAGCGTAAATGCAATTAGTGTCGACGGTATTCCCCCAAGTTTTCGTGACTCATATATATACAAACCGCTAACCAGCCCCATCAATAGCAATGTAGCCAATTGGTTGGGTTGCCCTAAATTGCCACCTGGACGGTCAAGGAACTGCATGCGATTGATCCAGGCGCAGCCTTCCCACACATCAAAAACCTGGGTAAGAGCAACAATCACCGAAAAAATGGCTCCCACCATCAGCGTGATAGCTAGCGCCGACAGATTTGAGGATTGGTCTTTCTTGCCGTTGTATCCCAATAACAAGCCACCCAAGCAAAGCAACAGGTAAGCCGAGAAAACTAGGGCATCCCCAAAAAACGGGAGTAAGCCGCTTGCCCACTGCCCCCAGATGATCACCCCGAGCCCGAGCAAGGGCAGCGCGGCAATGGGAAAGGCAATCCGTTCTGAGGCATCTCGCCGAGCGGCGACGAGCACTCCGTGCCACGCTAGCAGCAAAACCGAACCGAAGGCCAGCACCTCGCTGTGCCAACTCATCCATGGCATGAAATGGTCGGGTTGCAGCCAACTGAGTCCCAACAACAACAAAGCAATATGGTGCATTGAACAGACTCAATAAAAAACGCCCCCAGCGGGGGCGTTTTCAGTTGTCAGAAGCAATTTTCTACTTACAGGTTACCGCGGCAGGAACCCGGCAAGAACTTTGGATCAACAGTAGTTCCATCACCAGGAAGACCGCAACGCCATGCATAAACGCTCAAACCAACATCTGTTTGTCCGAAAGCGGCAACACCAGTAGCGGTATTTTTCAATGGCACCAAAGATACAACACCACCTGTTACAAAGCTATTCCCAGAGGGAACGTTATTGACGCCTTGCGATGTCACAAGAATAGCCCCATACCCTGGAGTAATAGCCGTAACAACAGTTTTCACGTATTTCGATGTTGCGGTGCTGGACTCACATCCCCACGCATTGGCGTCTGGCAATTGGCTCGATGCCGATTGAACAGTTTCGGTAATCGACGTGCGGCAGCCGGAAGCAGCCAAAATCACTTCAGACATCTTGGCACGCACAGTGTAATCCTGATAAGCCGGCAAAGCCACAGCAGCCAAAATACCGATGATCGCGACCACGATCATCAATTCGATCAGGGTAAAACCCTTTTGCAGAGAACGCTTCATTTGAAACTCCTTGGTTGAAAACAGCAGGAATCAAAGAGCAGATTCCGTGCCAGGCATTCTAGGCGCTAAATAAACACCCGTAGCGCCAAATATCGACAGCGTTGGCGCTGATTCGCAGCATTTTTTGGCACCGGATATTGGTGAACGACATTTTTGTCACGAGCACAGTCACTTGATACACACCTGCCGCACCATCTTCAAATCGGTTAACCCCATCATGATCTTTTCCATGCCATCCATCTTCAATGTACGCATGCCGCCCTCAACGGCGGATGCAAACAGCTCAGCGACCCGTGCTCGCTCCTGAATCAGTTTCTTGACACCATCGTCGGCCACCAGCAATTCATGCAAGCCGATCCGCCCCTTGTAGCCAGTCTTGTTGCACTTGTCACAGCCAACGGTCTTATAGAGCCTGATGTGCCCATCTTCGCCGTAGGTTTTAAGCCAGCTATCAATCAGCTTCTTTCTCTCCCCTTCAGGGTCAGCCATCCACGCCTTGGAATGGCGCAACTCCTCTGAGTATTCGGTGACAAACAGACGGAATTCGTCCGCATCTGGCACATATGCAGCCTTGCAATCGCACAGCTTCTTGGCAAGACGCTGGGCCAATATGCCCAACAGGGCGTCGGCAAAATTGAAAGGATCCATGCCCATGTCCATCAGGCGGGTGATGGATTCTGGCGCCGAGTTGGTGTGCAAGGTCGAAAAGACCAAGTGGCCAGTCAAAGAAGCCTCAACGCCCATGGAGACGGTTTCCTTGTCACGCGACTCGCCAACCATGATGATGTCAGGGTCCGCTCGCAAAAAGGCCCGCATGATGAGTGCGAAGTCGATGCCGGCCTTTTTGTTGATCTGAACCTGGCGCAAACCTTTTTGGGTTATTTCCACCGGGTCTTCCGCCGTCCAAATCTTGGTATCTGGCGTGTTCAGAAACTTGAGGATGGAGTGCAGCGTAGTCGTCTTACCAGAGCCCGTGGGGCCGCACACATAGAACAAGCCATAGGGTTTGCTGACGGTGGCTTCCAAACGCGCCTTGTTGTGCGCAGTAAGACCCAGTTTTTCCAACGGAATGGGTTCTCCTGCAGCCAGAATCCGCATGACTACGTCTTCGACACCACCTGCGGATGGAATGGTTGCAACACGCAACTCAATATCCAGCGGCCCATATTTCTTGAACTTGATTTTCCCGTCCTGCGGTTTGCGCCGTTCTGAAATGTCCAGATCGCACATGATCTTGAGACGTGTCACCATGGCTTGGCGGAAGTGTGCAGGCACTTCCACATAAGGGACCAAGCTTCCATCAATGCGAAACCGAATGCCCGTTTTGAACTTGCCAGGCATGGGTTCGATATGGATGTCGGACGCCTTCTGGTTATAGGCGTCAATGATGACCTTGTTGACAAACTTAACGAGCTCGTTGTCGGCCGCCGCAGACTCAAGGGACTCGTCATTGAACCCGTCTTCGATAGGACCGCCGTCCATATCGGCCAGCAGTTGGTCAATCGTCCCGCTATCCGCAGAGGCACCAAACAGTTGCGCTAAGGTCTCCTGAAATTCAGTTTGCGTGGTGACCCGGTAGGCAAATTTGGCAATGCGCGGGTATACCTGCGGCACCACGCGTGACCCCCTCACTGCCTCCGGGTCCATGCACATGATGACCAGACCTTCCGGGGCCTCTTCCAACGGAATCCAACCCTGCTCTTCGATGAACTCGCGTTTGAGCGCTCCGTGCAACATTTCCGAGCGAATCCGGCCAGGGTTGAACGCTTCGTAGGGTACGCCAAAGAATTTGGCCAGCGACGGGCCAATCTGCACCGGCTTGATTTTGTACTGCGCCATCAGCAGGTGCTCGACCGACTGTCCCTCGGTGCGCGCATCCTGAATACATTGGCTCAGTTCGCTATCAGTCAGCAGCCCATCCGCCACCAGACCATCGTATTTCGTCGCCTTCTTTCGGGGTGCACCGTTGGCACGTTGGCGAATTGCGGTGGCCAGCGTCTTGCACAGTTCTGCAACGCCATCAACCTCCAAATCACCAAATGGCTCATCACTTTTGTTGTTGATGACCTGTAGCACCCCATGCAGCGTGTTGCCTTCCAAAATCGGTGCAACCAGCATTTGCTTGGTCCGATAACCGGAACGCTTGTCCACAACTTTCAAGAAGGTCAAGGCTGGATGAATTTGCTTGAGGGCCTCATCGTCATACACGTCCGGCAGATTCAACAGCTTGCGACTGAAAGCCACATACCCCGCGATGCTTTGGGGCGAGATTGGCAACTTCAAATCACTGCTGCTATTCAACCCGGTCTTGATCTTGGAGACAATGGCTGTCTGGTCTTCGTTGACGGCATACAGCGTCAGCCGATCAGCATTCAGCAACTTGCAAATGTCCTGACTTGCCTCGAGCATGATTTGCTCCAGGTTTTCCGTGTCATGGATGCGCGCGGTGACGTGGTGCAGTTGCCGGTAGAAAAGTGCCTCAAAGGTCATGCCCCGCTTCTGCGACGGAAGTTTTTGTGATTCGAAGAAGGCCTGCTCTGACGCTTTATCCGATCCGGTTGGCAGCACTGCACTCATATATCGAACTCCTGACCGGCACGCATTCTGCGGATGTCATGGGTCACATTGGGACCGAAGGGTTGGGTTTGGTCAAACCGCTGGATCTCTGCCATGATGAGTTCCGTTTCTGCCGGCTTGGTATGGGTGATATAGATAGGGTAATTCTTGCCTTTGGCAATGCAATCCAGTTCATTGGCCAATACCGTGGGTGACAAATGGAGACTACGCCGCGCCAAGTCTTTTTCCCGATTGCTGAATGCCGTTTCGATGACCAGCATGGCAACATTTAGCTGGTTCACCCGATCCCAGAAGGCCGGGTTGCGCTCAGTATCACCGGTAAAAACCCAGCATCCATTGCCAGCGGTGATCGCAAAACCCGCAGCGGGTACGGTGTGGACTGCGGGAAGCACTTCAATATATTTGTCTGACAGTTGAATCGTCTGCCCGATTCTGATTTCATGAAAGCTGATAAACGGCGCCTGAGGCGAAGGTATGCGGGAGAAGTCGGGCCAAATGATATTGTTGAAGATATGGGTCTTCAGTGCCTGAATTGTCCCTGCCAACGCGTAGATTTTTAGAGATTCCTTGCGCTGTGCCGCAATGGCATCCACCATCAGGGGCAACGCAGCGACATGATCCAAGTGCGAATGGCTGAGCAGCACGTAGTCCACATTACGCATTTCATCCAAGGTCAAGTCACCCACTCCGGTACCCGCATCCACCAGAATCTCGCCATCAATGAGGAATGATGTGGTGCGGCAATCTTTGGCAATGGCACCCGAGCACCCCAGTACACGTACTTTCACTGCGAGAGCCTCATTTGTTTGCGAAGTTTGTGGCACCGTCCCATTCTGGATCGAATGGCAATAGACGCATGGAGGCTACCCGCTCTGCATAGAGTTGGTAAAGGAACTTTTTGGCATTCATCCGCATTAAGTTGATGAGTAGTACTTCTGCCTGATCCCAATCCTGGGAGCGGTAAGCCCGCACAAAGGCCGACCAGGTCTTGAGTTCTGTGCCAGCAGCCTCGCCCAATTGGGAAACTGGCGCAATAGGGGAAAAAATTGCAACAGCCTGCTCCTTGCCCTTTACACGAACCCGATCCAACTCCTGCCATGCATAGTCCGGTGCCAATTTCCGGGTTGACTCGCTGACTACGATGTCAACGCCATAGACTTTGGACAGCCCCTCCAGCCTGGAGCCCAGATTGACTGCATCGCCAATGACCGTATATGCACGGCGAATATTGGACCCCATATCTCCCACACACATGTCGCCTGTGTTGAGCCCAATTCCAATTCCAATGTCCGGCAGCCCCCTGGCCCGGTGACCCAAGTTAATCTCGTGCACGGCGTGGGCCATTTCCATGGCCGACTTGACGGCCAGGCTTGCGTGCTCCGCTGTTTCAACTGGGGCGCCCCAAAACGCCATAACGCAATCACCCATGTACTTATCGATCGTTCCTCGGTTGGCCCTGATTAGACTTGTCAGCTTGCTGAAGACCCCCGTCAATAGTTCTTGCAACTGAATGGGCTCCATATGCTCTGACATTTTCGTGAAACCACGCATGTCACAAAACATCACGGTCAATTCTCGGTTTGTTGCCTTCATGCTGTAGCTGTCTGGATCCTTCACCATCTCATCCACCAACTCTGGGGGGACATAAGTTCCAAAGAGCTGTGCCAATTCGCGCTTCGAACGACTCTCTACAAAGTAGCCATAGCTCATGTTCAAGGCAAATGCGGTTAGCGTCATTGCACCGGCTGCAGCCAATGGCATGACTAATCCATGTGAAACATATAGCCACGTATTTATCGCAGAGACAACGGCTAAAACGCCGACACTCAGTGCGACGGCACGGGGCGCCGACAAGAGTGGCAAACCGAACGCCAACAACAAGCCGACGAGCGTCAAATTGAACACGTCGTATCCCAATGCGTAGTCTGGTTTTAGCGTCACTTTGGCGTCCAGCCAACCTGAAATCAGGTTGGCGTGTGACTCGACTCCCGGATATACCTCCCCAACGGGAGTAACTCGCGAATCCATCAATCCAGGAGCCGTGGTGCCCACCAGCACTATCTTGTCTTTCAAACTTCCCGGGGGCAGCCGCCCCGCCAAGACGTCTGCGGCTGATACATAGCGAAAGGAACCTCCGTTGGCACCTCCCGGCCCTCTATAGGGCACCAGGGTGGCGACATGCTGGTCAACTGGAATGGCAAGACCGGTCTTGCCTTCTCGCAAGAGAATGCGGTCTAGCCCCTGGTAATTGCGAGACAACCACTGCTCTTCAGAAAAGCCTAGATCCACACGCGGAGAACCAAGCAATCGGCGGAACATGGCCAACGCCAACGACTCGTAATATTGTCCCTTGTACTCTGCGAGCAAGGGTAAGGAGCGGACAACACCGTCACTGTCAGCAATAGGATTGAAATGCCCGGCCACTGGTGCGGCCTTGTTTAGAACTCCAATATTGGCGCCGTATCCAGTCCATTGGTACGCGTCCACCATGCGCCCTTTTATGTCCTCCTTCGAAAGGACCGATGCCGGCAAACTACCTGCGATGTGTCCGTCCCTGTCGTTCGTGAAGTAGTACCCCAGCACCACGGGGCGTCTTTCGAGCGTCTTGGAAAAAACACTGTCGTAATCCAGTTCGGGCCGGAGTTGCCGGACCCGCTCTGCAAACCCGGGCTGGTCCTTGAATTCATCGCGAGCCAACTCACCCAAACGGCTCAGTCCGGAGCTGTCGTCGGGCTCCGCAAACACGATGTCAAACCCGAGCAAGGCGATCTGCTGCTGCTCAAACAACGCGTCCGTTAGCTGCCCGAGCCTATTGCGCCCCCAAGGGAAATGCCCAATCTCGGCCAGACTCTTTTCATCGATGTCAACAATGACAATGCGCTCATCCAATGTATTGGGCATCGTCGCGCGCAACCGCGCATCGTAGATGATGTCATCCAGTCGCTGCAACACTCCAATGGGAACAAGACCAATGGCATGCAACAGCGCAAAGACCAACGGAATCAGCGTCACCGCGATCCGTTGCCAGTGCCTTGCTAGTGTTTTCATGCCTCATCACCTTGAAAACGGGCGCGCAACGGACATCGCGGGATATTCACAAACCGTCAGGTTTGCACAAACTGCATCTGCGTACCAGCCAGTTCAATAAGGTCACCATTCTTCAATGCCACTGGCTCGGCTTTGATTGGGGTGCCATTCAACGTCGGATTACCCGCACCTTCAACATGGTGCACGACAAAACCGTGTTGGCGACGGGTGATTGCCGCAACGGCCACTCCCGGCTTGCCGATCGTGGTCACGACCTTGGTCAGGGGTACTTCTCGCCCCGAAGCAGCACCCGACAGTACCTTGATCGATGCATGGAACGCACCCAGCCCCATTGAGTCACCGCCTCCAGTCGGCACCGCCGCGCGTGGCGGTGGAGCTGGCGGCGCACTGGGCCTGGCCTTTACCACCATGGTCTTGTCAAAACTGTCCGCTTCACCGTCACCGACAAACTTGATCTTGTACTTGCCAATCTCGATGCTGTCACCATTCTGCAATTGCTGCTTCTTGATGGCTTTGCCATTTAGGTAGGTCCCGTTGGTGCTGTTGAGGTCTTCCAAGAACACCTCTCCTCCGGACATCTGGAGCACGGCGTGCTCGCCACTGACCGCGAGGTTGTCGATGACAATGTCGTTATACGGTCGACGACCCAAGGTTGTCTTGTCCTTGGTGAGTTGCACTTCTTTGATCACGACCTCATCGATCGAAACGATCATTTTCGGCATGATCGACTCCTTTTCCTGTAATGTGTTTCTGGAAAACGTTTTAGCATCTTATTTGCCCAACCATCGGGCGATTAAACCGCGCTTTTCCGTCGTTTCATGCACTTCGACCATCAGCACAGATATATTGTCGCGCCCACCATTTTCATTGGCCGAGTCAATCAGTCGCGCAGCCTTTTGCTCCAATGCGCCATCGTCCCCGATGATTCTAGCGATTGCACCATCATCAACCATGTCGGATAGGCCATCCGAACACATCAGGTAGATATCCCCGATTTGCACCGCGTACTCGTTGACATCCATTAGGACTGACTCGTCTACCCCCAGCGCACGCGTGACCAGATTCTTGATGGATGATGTCGCGGCTTGCTCCAGAGTAATCAGCCCGGCGTCAATCTGTTCCTGCAAAAGAGAGTGATCTTTGGTTATCTGCTCCAGCACCCCGGCGCGCATTCGATAGCAACGCGAGTCGCCAATGTGGCCCAGAACCAGGTGATCCTCCCGAAAAACGCCAACCACCAGCGTCGTTCCCATGCCAGCATAGTGTGCATTGGAGTTGGCAGAGTTGAAGATGGACCGATTGGCATTGTCCACGCAAATTTCCATGGCGCGCCGGACTTCCTTGGTCTTGGCGCCCTCCCCTGCTTCAAGGAGCCAGCGGCTGAGTTCCGACTTGATGAAAGCCGTCGCCATGCCACTGGCAATCTCTCCCGCGTTGTAGCCGCCCATGCCATCTGCCAACACGGCGGTCAGAGTGGCCTCATCGTACGCAACTGAATCCTCGTTGTTGTCGCGAGCCCTGCCTGGGTCTGACTTTGCACAAAAATGGTAAATCATGAACTCTTATCTCTCTGGATCCGGAACACCATCTGATCCCACAGTTCCAGGCGCAACTGGCTTCTGGATGACAGTCTTTTCGAATTGGGCGGCGGTTGCCGGCATGGTTTCTGCAAAGTCAGCGTTGTCAAACGGTCTGGCATCCATAGCAGGTGCAGTTGCAGAAAACGCCACGGTCTTTTCACTGGACACCCGATTTCCGGTCGTGCCCTGCATCGCAGACGATGGCACTTGAACGACGCCGCCGAGGAGCACCATGATGTTGCGCAAGTCTGCAGCGAACTGGTCTCCAGTCTGGTAGCGCGTTTCCGGGCGCTTGCTCAGTGACAAAGCCACCACGTCCGCCAGCGCCTGTGGCAGGTCCGGGCGGATGATGCGAATGTCAGGTGCTTCTTCGTTGGCAATCTTGTACATCAGTTCGGACATGGAGTCGCCCCGGAAGGGTAGGACTCCGGCCAGCATCTGAAACAGCATCACACCCAAGGAGTACAAGTCAGAGCGCCCATCCACCTTCTTGCCTGCCAGTTGTTCGGGTGACATGAAGCTGGGCGTTCCCAGGACCAGTCCCGTCTTGGTCTTGCTCGAATCCGTGATCCGGGCGATGCCAAAGTCAGTGACCTTGACGGTGTCACTTTGCGCCTCGTACATGATGTTGGCGGGTTTGATGTCCCGGTGCACCACATGCTGCTTATGCGCATACGCCAACGCCTCAGACACGCGCGCGACGATGCTGAGCACCACCGGCACAGGCAACAACTGATCGCTCCTGCAATGGTCAGCCAAGTCCTTGCCCTTGAGAAACTCCATGGCAATGTAGGCCAGATCGTGCTCTTCCCCAGCATCGAAAATAGTGACAATATTCTGGTGCTGCAAACGTCCTGCCGTCTCCGCTTCGCGGAAGAAGCGCTCACGGGCATCCACCAGTTCATCGCCGGCAAACTCCTGGCTCAGAGCCATGGTCTTGATGGCAACCACACGACCAATCTTTGGGTCCTTGCCCAAATACACCACGCCCATGGCACCTTTGCCCAGTTCCTTTTCCACCTGGTAGCGGCCCAGCATGGGTTTCTCAACCGCACCGCCGTCCAGCAACATGGTTCCACCGGGGTGGCTGCCTCCACCGCCCAGCATTACAGTCTCTGACAAATTTTTCGCGCGGTTGAGCTTGGCCTGAATGTCCTTGTAGTTCTTGTCAAAGGCCAGCATGTGCGTGTACACCGCCTCAGCCTTGTTGAACTGGCGCTTGCGCTCGAAATCCATGGCCAGGTTATACAAGTTGCCCATGACGGCTTCATTCGCCGGCACACGGCGGAACCGGTCAAATGCCATGTCCAGTTGTCCTTGGCCCTGCAACGCCAAGCCCATCATCCGATTCGTCTCAGCCGACTCCTCGTCGGCTTGAACCTTGCCTGCTTCGGTGACCAAAAAGCGCTTGGTTGTCAGCGCCAGATGCCCCAATACCAGTACAGCGGCCGGGAATACCAACTTGATCCAGGTGGCCGAGGCAGACAGCAAACCAAATTCCAATGCCAGCATTCCAACGAACAGAGCAAGGGTTGCAGTGGCAGCCATGCCTGCAGAAAGTCGCGGCAATGCCGCCACAATATAGGCAGCTACCAGCAGGAACGCCCCAAGGGCCGCCCAAGCGCCCCACGTCGGCTGGACTATGAAATGCTCATTCAGGATACTGGATGTGATGTGCGCAATGGTCTCGGCGGGTGACAACGTCGCGTTGCCCGGGACGGGAAATTGCACACCCACTCCGGCCGCCGTTGCCCCAATGATCACAATCTTGTCGGCGTATTTGGAGGCAGGAATCTTGCCAGTCAGAACGTCATAAAAGGAGTCCACGGCGAAGGCAGGCTTGCCGTCCCGACTCTTATAGAACTGCGGAAGCATCAGGGCAGACTCGTCGGTCTTTACCCGGAGCTTGCCGATTTGTACGGATTGACCGTGATTGAGACGGACATCTGCGGTGGAAAGATTCAGGCTCTTGACCGCGGCCAGCAGCGCCATCGAGGGCACGGCCTTGCCGTAGTAATTGACCAGCAGCGGTTCCTGGCGAACGGCGCCATCCACATCCTGGACTTGGTTCAGATGCCCGATGCCGGCAGCAACCGCGCCAATGGCGGCAATCGGCTGCTGACCCCGCACCGCCGGTATGGAGAAGCCATTGGTTTCATCTAACGTACTGGCCAAGGCGTAGGGCGGTAAGGGGCTGTCGGGCTTGCCTTGCTGTTCTCCCAACGCATAGAACGATGGCAGCAACACATTGCCGGCCTTCTGGATACTGGCGGCCAGCACCGCATCCGTGTCCAGCGCCACCTCGGCCTCGGTAATCAATTGCGTCAATTGTTCATTGGTGGCGCTTGCGTCTGGACCCAGTGCCGATTTCATCTTGCGGATGAATACCAATCCCGGGTCGACCTGTGGTTCAAAGAAAAATGCCGTATGGACAATGGTCTTGGCCTTGGCGGCAGCGAGCTGGTCGATCAGCTTGGCATGGATATCCCGCGGCCAAGGCCAGCGTCCCAGGTTGGCGATGCTCTGGTCGTCGATGGCGATGACGGCGATGCGGTCCGAAGGCTGACGGGATGTGCTGGTACTGGCGTAGTCGTAAAAACGACGCTCTAGGGTGCTAATGAAATCAGTGGCAACGTGGAGCCCCATGGCCGCGATCACGATCGCAACGCCAGCAAACCAGTCAGCCTTCCAGAAGGCCCCCGATTTAGATGAGAAAGATTTCGCCACTTGCCTGCCTACCCCTATATGCAGTCGCTTTCAGACAGCAACGCTCCGCCATGACTCCCGACCCGGCGGCCGAGGCTCGCACCTACGTTAGCAGATGCTGCCCATTCCGACAAGGTACTTGTGCACGCGCGCGAACCATTTTTGATAGCGCCCGCATCACTGCGCGTGCCGCTTTTGCAGTTTCTTCCCCAGAAGTATGACCAGTGCCGCGCCAACCACCGCCCCCACATAGTGCAGGTTCGGATGAGCCGCAACAACCCCATGCAGACTGGTGTCGCTGACAATGGTTTCGCCACCAACCCAACCAATCAGCCCTGCGCCCAGCAGAATGATGACGGGAAAACGCTCCATCAAACGGATCATCAGGGTACTTCCAAAAATCACCAAGGGAATGCTGATGGCCAGACCCAGAATCAAGAGGACCATGTCCCCTTTGGCTGCTGCAGCGACTGCAATCACATTGTCAAGACTCATCACCAAGTCGGCGATCAGGATGGTGCGCACAGCCGCCATCAAGCCGCCGCCACCCCTGGACGCCGGTCCATCTTCCTCTTCCTCGCTCAACAGTTGCACCCCGATCCACAGGAGCAGGAGACCGCCGACGATTTGCAGGAAAGACAATTCCAGCAACTTGGCGGCCACCACAGTCAGAGCAATTCGCAGGACCACGGCTGCGCCGGAACCAAAGAAAACCGCCTTCTTTTGCTGCTCTGGCGGCAGGGACCGGGCCGCCAGGGCAATCACTACGGCGTTGTCACCGGACAGGATGATGTTGATCCAAACAATCTTGAGCAGACCAATCCAGAAGTCCGCGCTACTCAGCCAATCCATCAAACCAACTCCTGTCGTTCAATACAAAAAGCGCCCCAAACATGTCGCTTGGAGCGCTTCCATGGTCTTGCGCACAGTGTAGCGGCCTCGCCGCATCTGCACTACGGCCGGGAGATTACAGCATTGCCTTGAGCAGCTTGGCCATTTCAGATGGGTTGCGTGTGACCTTGAAACCACACTCTTCCATCACCGCCAGCTTGGCTTCAGCCGTATCGGCACCACCGGAAATCAGGGCACCCGCGTGGCCCATGCGCTTGCCGGCAGGAGCCGTCACACCGGCAATGAAGCCAACGATGGGCTTCTTCATGTTGAGCTTGCACCACCGTGCGGCCTCGGCTTCGTCGGGGCCACCGATTTCGCCAATCATGATGACGGCGTCGGTATCGGGATCATCATTGAACGCGCGCATCACGTCGATGTGCTTGAGGCCATTGATGGGATCACCGCCGATACCAACCGCGGAAGACTGGCCCAGACCAATTTCGGTCAATTGCGCCACGGCTTCATAGGTCAGCGTACCGGAACGGCTCACCACACCGATACGGCCCTTGCGATGGATGTGACCGGGCATGATGCCGATCTTGATTTCGTCGGGCGTGATCAAACCGGGGCAGTTCGGGCCAAGCAAAAGGGTCTTCTTGCCGCCAGCAGCTTCCTTGGCCTTCATGCGATTGCGCACTTCCAGCATGTCACGAACGGGGATGCCTTCGGTAATGCAGATCGCCAGGTCCAGATCCGCTTCAACGGCTTCCCAGATGGCTGCAGCAGCGCCTGCGGGCGGCACATAGATCACAGACACGGTAGCGCCGGTTTCCGAAGCGGCTTCCTTCACGGAGGAGTAGATCGGGATATTGAAGATCGACTCGCCGGCCTTCTTGGGGTTCACGCCAGCCACAAAGCAGTTCTTGCCGTTGGCGTATTCCTGGCACTTCTCGGTGTGGAATTGGCCGGTCTTGCCGGTAATGCCCTGGGTGATGACCTTGGTGTCTTTATTGATGAAGATAGACATGTTCGTGCTCCGCCTTACTTGACCGCTGCCACAATTTTCTGGGCCGCTTCGGCCATGCTGTCTGCGCTGATGATGGGCAGGCCACTCTCGGCCAGCATCTTCTTGCCCAGCTCTTCATTGGTCCCCTTCATGCGTACGACCAGAGGAACACTCAGGTTCACAGCCTTACAGGCGGTGATCACACCGGTGGCAATGGTGTCGCACTTCATGATGCCGCCAAAGATGTTGACCAGAATGGCCTTGACCTTGGGGTTCTTCAACATGATCTTGAAGGCTTCGGTGACCTTCTCGGGGGTGGCACCGCCGCCCACGTCCAGGAAGTTGGCAGGCTCTGCGCCAAACAGCTTGATGGTGTCCATGGTGGCCATGGCCAGACCGGCACCGTTGACCAGACAGCCGATGTTGCCGTCCAGGCTGATATAGGCCAAATCGAACTTGGAGGCTTCCACTTCGGCCGGATCTTCTTCGTCCAGATCGCGGTAGGCCACGATCTCGGGATGGCGGAACAGGGCGTTGGAGTCGAAGTTGAACTTGGCGTCCAGGGCAATAAGGTTGCCCTTGGAGTCGCAGTTCAGCGGGTTGATTTCGACCAGCGACGCATCGGTGTCCATGTAGCACTTGTAGATCTTGGAGAAGATGTCTACAGCCTGGTCAATGGAAGCACCGGTCAGGCCGATGGCTGCGGCCACCTTTTTGCCCTGCTCAGCGGTGATGCCGGTCAGGGGATCAATCATCTCGGTGACGATCTTCTCGGGCGTGGAGTGGGCCACTTCCTCGATGTCCATGCCACCTTCGCTCGAAGCAATCAGGGCCACCTTCTGGGTGGCGCGGTCGGTCACCAGCGATACATACAGTTCGTTCTTGATGTCGGCGCCGTCTTCGATATACAGGCGACGCACCTTTTGCCCTTCGGGACCGGTCTGGTGGGTCTTGAGCTGCATGCCCAGGATTTCACCGGCCAGGCGCTTCACGTCGTCGATGGACTTGGCCACCTTGACACCGCCGCCCTTGCCACGCCCACCGGCGTGGATCTGCGCCTTCACGACCCACACCGGGCCACCGAGCTTTTGGGCGGCTTCCACCGCCTCTTGAACTGTAAAGGCCGGAATGCCGCGGGGTACGGGCACACCGAATTGGCGCAAAATTTCTTTGCCTTGGTATTCGTGGATTTTCATGACGTCTCTTTGGGGGCTGGACAATGTTCATCAGTTTGCAACACAAGTCTGCCGCAAATCTGACACTGGACACATCAACTGCGAAATGTATCATGTTGCAACGCATCAAACTTGTGGCTACCTTACAGCCCGGTTTTGGCCCCGATTCCCTTCTCTCTACGGAGCCGCTGTCGCGGCGTTGGCATGAAGAAAATATTCATTGATGGCGAAGCCGGCACCACCGGCCTGCAAATCCGCGAACGGCTGCAAGCCATGGCCGGCGTGGAACTCATCAGCATAGCCCCGGCCCTGCGCAAGGACGCCAGTGCCAAACAGGCGCTGATGGCCCAGGCCGATCTGGTCGTGCTCTGCCTGCACGACGACGCCGCTATTGAATCAGTAGCAATGATCGACGCCTTGACGAGGGCCAGCGGCGGAATTGGGCCAAAGGTCATCGACGCCTCCACGGCCCACCGCACGGCGCCGGGTTGGGTCTATGGCTTTCCCGAACTCGCGACCGGCCAACGGGAAGCCGTGGTGCAAGCCAACCGCGTGGCCAACCCGGGCTGCTACGCCACCGGCGCCATCGCGCTGATCCGCCCGTTGGTGGATGCCGGGTTGCTGCCGGCCGATTTTCCGGTCTGCCTGCCCTCCATCAGCGGCTACTCGGGCGGCGGGCGGACCATGATCGAGGCCTACGAGGCCGGCCAGGCTCCGGCGATGGAGCTGTACGCGCTGGGCCTGAAGCACAAGCACATTCCTGAAATCATGCGCTACACCGGCTTGACGCGCCGCCCGTTGTTTGTGCCATCGGTGGGCAATTTCAAGCAAGGCATGCTGGTGCAGTTGCCGTTGCACCTGGACACGCTGCCGGGCCAACCCAGCGCCCAGGATTTGCAGGCTGCCCTGCAAGAACACTATGCCGGCAGCGAATGGGTGACCGTGGAGCCCGCCACGCCAGACCAGAAACTCGATGCCGTGGCACTGGCCGACACCAACAAGATGGAGCTGCGCGTGTTTGGCAATGACGCCAAGGCAGACGGCTTCGCCCACGCGGTGCTGGTGGCGCGGCTGGACAACCTGGGCAAGGGCGCGTCCGGCGCGGCCGTGCAGAATCTCAAGCTGATGCTGGGGCTTTGAAGTTGCTCCTGTTTTAGGAGCTACTCACGCAGATCTGGCGAGGGATACCGGCCTTATTCATCATCCATGGCGCTGGCGACCACCTTGCGGATCGCCTCGCCGCCAAAACCACGGCTTGCCAGAAAACGCATCTGTTTGGCACGCTCAGTGGCGTCCGCCGGTGGTTCGCCAAACTTCTTGCGCCAGACTTCACGTGCACGCTCGACCTCAGTGGCGCGCAATTGCTCCACCGCCTCCAGCACCGCATCAGGCGCCAGGCCCTTGCCTTGCAGCTCCTGGCGGATGCGGGTGGTGCCCAGCTTGGCTGCACGACGGTGCAGCACGGACTCCAGCACGCGCTGCTCGTTGATAAAGCCCTTGGTCTGCAGCTCGTCAAGCGCCCGAGCCAGGCTGCCAGGCTCCTCCTCGTGCGGGAGGAGCTTGCGTTCCAGCTCGGCGCGCGAGTGCTCGCGGGTGCCGAGCAGGCGTAGCGCACGTCCTTTGAGGGACAAGGGGGGAGTGGACATGACCCAAATAGCTATTGTTTTGATAGCTGCTTACGCATATTTCACAAGGGCTAGTCGGCTTTTTTGTTGGAAGCCTTGGTTTTCACTTCGGGTTCCGACGCCGCCACCGGCAGCAGCGGGATGCCCAGCGACTCGCGCACCTTGTTTTCGATCTCGGTCGACAGGGCCGAGTTCTCGCGCAGGAATTCGCGTGCGTTGTCGCGGCCCTGGCCGATTTTCTCGCCCTTGTAGGCGTACCAGGCGCCGGATTTCTCCAGAATGTTGGCCGTCACCCCCATGTCGATGATCTCGCCATGGCGGCTGATGCCCTCGCCAAACAGGATGTCGAACTCGGCCGTCTTGAACGGGGGACTGACCTTGTTCTTCACCACCTTGACCTTGGTCTCGTTGCCGATGGCCTCGTCGCCCTTCTTGATGGTGCCGGTGCGGCGGATGTCCAGGCGCACGGAGGCGTAGAACTTCAGCGCATTGCCGCCCGTGGTGGTCTCGGGCGAACCGAACATCACGCCAATCTTCATGCGGATCTGGTTGATGAAGATGACCATGCAGTTGGTCTTCTTGATGTGGGCGGTGAGCTTGCGCAGGGCCTGGCTCATCAACCTAGCCTGCAGGCCGGGCAGGGAGTCGCCCATTTCGCCTTCGAGTTCGGCCTTGGGTGTGAGTGCGGCCACCGAGTCGACGACGATCAGATCGACCGCACCGGAGCGCACCAGGCTGTCCACAATTTCGAGCGCCTGCTCGCCCGTGTCGGGTTGGCTGATCAGCAGGTCCTGCAGGTTCACGCCCAGCTTCTGTGCGTACTGGATGTCCAGCGCGTGCTCGGCGTCGACAAAAGCGCACTGGCCGCCCTGCTTTTGCATCTCGGCAATCACCTGCAGCGTCAGCGTGGTCTTGCCGGAAGACTCTGGCCCGTAGATTTCAACCACACGGCCACGTGGCAAACCACCCACGCCCAGCGCAATGTCCAGCCCCAGCGAGCCAGTGGAGACCACCTGGATATCCTCAATCACCTCGCCCTCGCCCAGGCGCATGATGGTGCCTTTGCCGAACTGCTTTTCGATCTGGGCCAGCGCCACCTGAAGGGCTTTGGCTTTTTCGCTGTTGGCGCCATTCAGGTTGCCTGGGTTCTTGACGGGTGCGTCCATGGAAATCTCCTTAAAAATCAACGGTTAGATGCGAAGCAGTGCTTGGGATTAATTACAGGCTGGATGCTTGAACAGTAGTTTAAGCGCAATGATCAAATCCTGTGAATAGATTTTTTAGTCAGATTGCATTACCATTTGGCAATGCCTCCATTGCCTCCCAACAACGACCCGAACTGGCGCCAGACCCACATCGGCCACTGGCTGCGGCTGGCCCTGGAGCAGTTCGACGCGCGCGTGCTGGCGTTGATGTCCCGGCATCCGGCCGTGCCGCTGGGCCTGTCCAACCTGGCGCAGCGCGGGCAGGTGGGCGCAGCCCATGTGCACATTACCCGGCACCTGGCACCGGCAGGCTCGCGCCTCACCGATCTGGCCCGACGCGCCGGCATGAGCAAACAGGCCATGGGCACACTGGTCGACCAGTGCGAGGCCTGGGGCATGGTGACCCGCGCGCCCGATCCGGCCGATGCGCGGGCGCGGCGGGTCTGCTTCACCGGCATTGGACTGGCATGGCTGGGGGCCTACCAGGACGCCGTGGCACAGGCCGAATCTGAACTGCGCCAAGCGGTGGGCAACGAGGTGGCCACCGTGATCACCCTCGGGCTGGAGGCCTACTGCGGTCAGTGACTTCGGGCTCTTTCACAGCCACATCTCCGTGGCCGCATACCCTGCAGCACGCCTAGAATGGCAACAAACACCACGCGCAGCGTCCGGCAGGACGCCGTTGCGCTGACAACAAGGAGCAGACATGCGGATACTGATTGCCGAAGACGACCAGGTTCTGGCCGATGGCCTGCTGCGCGCACTGCGTGGCGCCGGTGCAGCCGTTGACCATGTGGCCAGTGGCTCCGAGGCCGACGCGGCGCTGATGACCAACACCGAGTTTGACCTGCTGATCCTGGACCTGGGCCTGCCCAAGATGCACGGCCTGGAGGTGCTGAAAAAGCTGCGTGGTCGCGGCTCCTCGCTGCCAGTGCTGATCCTAACTGCGGCCGATGCGGTGGATGAGCGCGTCAAGGGCCTGGACTACGGTGCCGACGACTACATGGCCAAACCCTTCAGTCTGCAGGAGCTTGAAGCCCGCGTGCGTGCCTTGGTGCGCCGCGGCATGGGCGCCACCACCAGCAGCATCAAGCACGGTCCGCTGGTGTACGACCAAGCCGGCCGTGTGGCCACCATCGACGGCAAGATGGTCGAACTGTCGGCCCGCGAGTTGGGTCTGCTGGAAGTACTGCTGCAGCGCGCTGGCCGCTTGGTCAGCAAGGACCAATTGGTGGAGCGCCTGTGCGAGTGGGGTGAGGAAGTGAGCAACAACGCCATTGAGGTCTACATCCACCGTCTGCGCAAGAAGATCGAAAAGGGCCCGATCCGCATCGCCACCGTACGCGGTCTGGGCTACTGCCTGGAAAAGATTCCGAACTGATGACCCCCACGCTTCCTCACTGCGTGTGGTCGCTGCCCCCCAGGGGGGCGCTCGCAGATAGGGGCGGCCCGGCGCCGCTCAGGCCGTGAAAATCTTCCAGCGCGAGCAGCGCAGCCTGTTTGGCGAAATCCTGGACTGGATGCTGACGCCACTGCTGCTGCTGTGGCCGGTGAGCCTTGTGCTGACCTGGCTGGTCGCCCAGGGCATTGCCGGAAAGCCGTTCGACCGCGCGCTCGAATACAACGTGGGTGCACTGGCCCAACTGGTCACAGTCAACCACAACAAGGCGCAGTTTGTGCTGCCTCTTCCAGCGCGCGAATTGCTGCGTGCCGACGACTCCGACACCGTCTATTACCAGGTTCTGGGCACCAATGGCGAATACCTCAGTGGTGAGAAAAGCCTGCCGCTGCCACCCGAGGAAGAAAAGCTTGCCCCCGGCGAAGTACGCATGCGCGACGACGAATTCCGCGGCGTGAGCATCAAGGTGGCCTACACCTGGGTCAAGTTGGAACTGCCCAACAGCAAGCCGGCCCTGGTGCAGGTGGCCGAAACCATGGACAAACGCTCGGTGCTGGCCACTGAAATTGTCAAGGGCGTGATGCTGCCGCAGTTTGTGATCCTGCCGCTGGCGGTGCTGCTGGTCTGGCTGGCGCTGGTGCAGGCCATCAAGCCGCTGAACCACCTGGAGGAACGCATCCGCGCCCGCAGCCCGGATGACCTGAGCCCGCTGGATGCGCAGGCCGTGCCGCTGGAGGTCGCGCCGCTGGTGTCCTCGGTGAATGACCTGCTGGAGCGCCTGAAGGACTCCATCGCCACGCAAAAACGCTTCCTAGCCGATGCCGCGCACCAGCTCAAGACCCCGCTGGCGGGACTGCGCATGCAGGCCGACCTGGCCCAACGCGAGGGCGCCAACGCCGAGGACCTGAAACAGTCGCTGCGCCAGATCGGGCGCTCCAGCATCCGCGCCACGCACACCGTGAACCAGTTGCTGGCGCTGGCCCGGGCCGAGAGCAGCGGCACGGCCATGAGCCAGCAGCCCTGTGACCTGGTCCGCCTGACGATGGATGTGATCCGCGACTGCGTGCCACGCGCCATGGACAAGCATATCGATGTGGGCTATGAGGGCGCCGAACCTGGCAGCGAGGATGTGACCCTGATGGGCAACCCGACGCTGCTCAAGGAAATGGTGCGCAACCTGATGGACAACGCCATCAACTACACGCCATCCAACGCCGACAAGCCCGGCATGATCACCGCGCGCATCCTGAAGGACCCGTTCAGCAAGGTGCTGGTGCTGCAGGTAGAGGATTCGGGCCCCGGCATTCCGGCGGCCGAACGCGAGCTGGTGTTCCAGCCCTTTTACCGTGTGCTGGGAACCGAGGCAGACGGCTCCGGTCTGGGCCTGCCCATCGTGCTGGAGATTGCGCGCCAACACCACGCCAGCATCACCGTGGAAGACAGCCGACCGGGCCAGACGCCTCCAGGCACCTGCTTTACCGTACGCTTCGCGCAATTCGAATGAAGAACGCCTAGCCGCAAGGCTTGAGGGGGCGCCCGGCCAACGCCGGCCTGATTTCACTCAGGTGCGCCTTCTGTTCCGCCGTCAGCGCCGGCAGCTTGAGCTGGTTTTGCTGCCCGCCCTGCAACTCCTGCACCACCTTGGCCGTGCGGATGCCGCGCAGGTTCATCAGTCGCTGCAATTCCGTCGTGGCCGCAGCCTGGGTATCAAATCCACCCAGCGAGAAACCCAGCTCCAGGTCCGCGTTGTTCAGGGACTGGGGCACGATGTTCATGGCCCCCAGTTCTCCACGCTTCTTGGTCATGGCCTCCGCATTGGCGAACTTGCCCATGTAGACAATCCAGCGCGCCTGCACCGTCACGGGATCAAACTGCCAGCTCCCCGGTGCCAGGGCGGACTCCAGTGCGCGACGCAGCACGACTGCCTGTGCCTCATCGAAGGGGCCTGCCTGCAGACATTCCTTGGGCACCAGGTCGGCCTGCACCTGAGCCTCCACGCGTTTGAATTCGGCAGGACTCAGCAGACGCAGCGCCTCAGGCTTGAGCTGCTGTGTCATGCGCTGGGGTTCGCTTTGCTGGGCCGGGGCAAAACCATAGGCCCGCAGCCAACCGTCGCTCCACGCGAAGTACACGCCATTGGCCAGAATCAGGAACAGTACAAGCAGTCGCAACATCGGTTCAGGAAGGGTGGACAGGTGGCTCGGGCACAGGGCGCACGCTGACCTCTGCACTGGTGATTTTCCGCAAGCCGCTTTCAGTATGCACCATGAGCGCGCCGCTGGCATCCACCCCATGGGCCACTCCGGTCAGGCCGTCCGAACACTGCACCGTGCGGCCCCGCAGCACATCACGCTCTTGGTAGGCGCTCACCAGCGGTGCAAAACCCTGTCCTGCAAAGCGTTGGATCGCGCGTACCAGCGGCGCCACCACGTGTTCCAGCACATCGGGAGCCTGCACCTCGGGCAACAGCTCGCGCAGGCCGGCCGGTGGCGTGCGCAAGCCCGTCGCGTCAGGCGCGGTGATGTTGATACCGATTCCGGTGACGGCATAGCGCTCGGTACCAAAACTGGCGGTTTCAATCAGGATGCCCACCAGCTTGCGCTCATCCAGCCAGACATCATTGGGCCACTTCAGACGCAAGCGGGGATGCAGGGACTGCACGATAGACAGGCCTACCGCCAGCGAGAGGCCCGACCAGTCCTGCGGCGCCAGCGGCAGCCCCAGTGAGAACGTGAGTGTGCGGCCCAGTGCCTCGTTGTCGCTGCTCCAGTCCCGCCCCATGCGACCGCGCCCAGCGGTCTGGCGCTCGGCCACCAGCAGCACTGGCTCCAGGCGGCCGGCGCGTGCACGGCGCATCAGCTCGGTATTGGTGGAGTCAATTTCCGGCAGGATTTCCACCGAAAAGCCAGGCAGCAGCGGCTCGACCGCCTCCCAGATCGCCTCCGCAGGCCAGATCATTTCCTGCCGCGCTTGGGGGCCAACAGGGTGCCACGGCAATTTGGGGACCCGCACCAGCAGGGGTGCTCGGCCTTGAGCTTCTTGGTGTAGCGCTCGTCCAGCATCAGGCCATAGTCGTAGAACAGCTCTTCTCCGGGCGCAATGTCGCGCAGGGCCTTGATGAAGACGCGTCCATCCACCTCGTCGGCTTCACAATTTCCATCGCACGAATGGTTGATCCAGCGGGAGGAATTGCCACCAACCTTGGCATCGATCACATGGTCTTCATCGATGTGAAAATAAAACGTGTGGTTGGGGTCTTTCGGGTCGTGCGGGTGGCGCGCTTGCGCTTCCTTCCAGGTGATGATTTCACCCACGTATTCGATGATGGTTTCACCCTCGCCAATATCCTGCAAAGCAAAAACGCCCTTGCCGTGCACACCGGAGCGGCGGGTCTGGATACGGCGGGTGTCGCCACGGGGCATGGTCTTGCTCACTTTTGCTCTCTTTTCTGCGCGTCAGGAAACCGGACTCAAAATTTGGTATGGTGAACCGTATGGGCGTGCGTGCGTGCGCGCTCACGTATGTGCGTGCGCACGCACGCACGCGAGAACTGGATTGTAGTCAGATGAAAACGTTGGTCATTGCAGAGAAGCCTTCGGTCGCACAGGACATCGTGCGCGCCCTCACACCCACTGCGGGAAAATTTGAAAAGCACGACGAGTACTTCGAGAGCGACGCCTATGTCGTCTCCAGCGCAGTAGGCCACCTGGTGGAAATCCAGGCGCCGGAGGAATTTGACGTCAAGCGCGGCAAGTGGAGCTTTGCCAACCTGCCCGTCATCCCGCCGCACTTTGACTTGAAGCCCGTGGACAAGACCAAGACCCGCCTGAACGCGGTGGTCAAGTTGGCCAAGCGCAAGGACGTGGACAAGATCGTGAATGCCTGCGATGCGGGTCGTGAAGGGGAACTGATCTTCCGCCTGATAGAGCAGTACGCCGGGGGCGCCAAGCCGCTGGGCAAGCCGGTCAGCCGCCTGTGGCTGCAGTCGATGACACCGCAAGCCATCCGCGACGGCTTTGGCGCCCTGCGCACCAATGCGCAGATGCAGCCGCTGGCCGACGCCGCCCGCTGCCGCTCCGAGGCCGACTGGCTGGTGGGCATCAACGGCACGCGCGCCATGACCGCCTTCAACTCGCGCGACGGCGGCTTCTTCCTGACCACCGTGGGCCGGGTGCAGACCCCCACCCTCTCGGTGGTGGTGGAGCGCGAAGAGCAGATCCGTAAATTCATCAGCCGCGACTACTGGGAAATCCATGCCAGCTTCCACGCAGAAGCGGGCGAGTACCCCGCCAAGTGGTTCAACCCTGCCTGGAAGAAAGACGCGGAGGATGCCGAGAAGAAGGCCGACCGCGTCTGGTCCGCCCGCGAGGCGCAGACCATTGCCGACGCGGTGCGCGGCCAGCCTGCCACCGTCACGGAAGAGAGCAAGCCCACCACACAGGCCTCACCCCTGCTGTTCGACCTGACCAGCCTACAACGCGAGGCCAATGGCAAGTTCGGCTACTCGGCCAAGACCACGCTGTCCATTGCACAGAGCCTCTACGAACGCCACAAGGCCCTGACCTATCCGCGTACGGATTCGCGCAACCTGCCCGAAGACTACGTGCCGGTGGTGAAACAGACGCTGGAGATGCTCGCCGACAGCGGCATGAAGCATCTGGCCTCGTTTGCGGCCCAGGCCGTGAAGGGCAACTATGTGAAGCCCACCAAGCGCGTGTTCGATAACGCCAAGGTCTCGGACCACTTTGCCATCATCCCGACCCTGCAGGCTCCGTCCGGCCTGTCGGAAGCCGAGCAGAAGATTTATGACCTGGTGGTGCGCCGCTTCATGGCCATCTTCTTCCCCAGCGCCGAATACCAGGTCACCACCCGCATCACCACCGCCGTGGGCCACAGCTTCAAGACCGAAGGCAAGGTACTGGTGAAACCGGGCTGGCTGGCCATCTACGGCAAGGAAGCGGCCGACGAAGTGGCCGATGCCAAGGAAGGCGACAAGGGCCAGAACCTGGTCGCCGTGGCCCCCGGCGAGAAGGTCAAGGGCGACCCGGTCGACCCCAAGGGCCTCAAGACCAAGCCACCCGCACGCTACTCCGAAGCCACGCTGCTGGGCGCCATGGAAAACGCCGGCAAGACCGTGGACGACGACGAACTGCGCGAAGCCATGGGTGAAAAAGGCCTGGGCACGCCAGCCACCCGCTCCAGCATCATTGAAGGGCTGATTGCAGAGAAGTACATGCTGCGCGAAGGCCGCGAGCTGATCCCCACGGCCAAGGCGTTCCAGCTCATGACGCTGCTGCGCGGCCTGGGCGTGGAGGAACTCTCCAAAGCCGAGCTGACTGGTGAGTGGGAATACAAGCTGGCCCAGATGGAGCACGGCAAGATGAGCCGCGCGGCCTTCATGGCCGAGATTGCTTCGATGACCGAACGCATGGTCAAGAAGGCCAAGGAATACGACCGCGACACCATCCCCGGTGACTACGCCACCCTGCAGGCACCGTGCCCCAACTGCGGCGGCATCGTCAAGGAAAACTACCGCCGCTACACCTGTACCGGAAAGTCCGGCACGGAAGAGGGCTGCGGCTTCTCGTTTGGCAAATCGCCTGCGGGGCGCACCTTCGAGTTGGCCGAGGTGGAGCAGTTCCTGCGCGACAAGCACATCGGCCCGCTCGACGGCTTCCGCTCCAAGGCCGGCTGGCCGTTTGTGGCCGAGATGGTCATCAAATACGACGACGAGGCCAAGAACTACAAACTCGAATTCGACTTTGGCGACGACAAGGCGGGCGAGGAATCCGGCGAGCTGATCGACTTCACCGGCAAAGAGCCTTTGGGCACCTGTCCCAAATGTGGCGGTACCGTGTTTGAACATGGCAAGAACTACGTCTGCAACAAATCCGTGCCGACGATGGAGCAACCCACGCCCACCTGCGATTTCAAGAGCGGTCAGATCATTCTGCAGCAGCCCATTGAACGCGCACAGATGACCAAACTGCTGGAGACCGGCAAGACCAATCTGCTGGACAAGTTTGTCTCCATGCGCACGCGCCGCGCCTTCAAGGCCATGCTGGCCTGGGACGCCGAGGCTGGCAAGGTGAACTTCGAGTTTGCCCCCAGCAAGTTCCCACCGCGCAAGACGGCTGCTGCCAAGACCGCGGTTGCTACAAAATCAGGAGCTGGTCGCGCAACATCCACGAGGGCTACCGCCACAAAAGCCCCTGCAAAAAAAGCCGCCGCCAAGAAGACAGCGACGGCCAGGGCACCGCGCAAGACCACCGCTGCCAGCGGCAAGCAGCCCAGCGCCGCGCTGGCCGCCGTGATCGGGACCGAGCCGGTGTCGCGCACCGAGGTGATGAAGAAACTGTGGGACTACATCAAGGCCCACAACCTGCAGAACCCGGCAGACAAGCGAACCATCGTGGCCGACGCCAAGCTGCGCGCCGTGTTCGGCAAGGATCAAGCAGGCATGTTCGAGTTGGCCGGCATCGTCGGCTCGCACCTGAGCTAAGAGGCTGGGCGGCGGAGCGTTTTGCGCAGGTGAAGGAGGAGGGGACACGGAGCAAAATGCTCCACCGCCCAGCCTCCTAGATAAACTCCCCGTCGATGTAGTACCAGCGCCCGCTTTCGCGCACAAAGCGGCTGCGTTCGTGCATGCGCTCGGCGCGACCCAGACTGTCGCGGCAGCGCGCCACGAACTCGACCACACCCGCATCGCCGCTGCTGGCAGCGTGGCGCACCTCCAGCCCCAGCCATTTGACCGGCTGCAGCTCCAGTTCGCCCGGTGATGTGGCGGGGTGCCAGGTCGCCAGCAGGTAGTCGATCAGACCCAGGACATACGCGCTGTAGCGCGAGCGCATCAGCGCCTCGGGGGTGGACGCATGGAGCCCCCCTTGCAGACCACGGTGCCACTGGCCGCAGCACGCAGCCAACTCCAATCCACTTCCACAAGGACACGCGATTTGCTTCACATCAGACTTTCATTCATTGCTGGGTTCATGCACTGAACTGTAAGGGAACCCACGCAAGAATCCGGCGACAATCCGCTGCCCTTCAGGCCCGCTCCTCGCCTGGCTCCTGGCCTCGCGGAACTTCCATCCTGACAACAAATCCATGCACCACACCATTTTTGACACGCCGGTTGTCAACACTTTGCTGCGCGCCCTGTCCCTGGCGTTTCTCAAGCTAACCGGGTGGAAGGTGGAGGGCCAGTTGCCCGCCAACGGCGACAAGTGCGTGCTGATTGCCGCCCCCCACACCAGCAACTGGGACCTGCCCTACACGCTGATGGTGGCGTTCGCGCTGCGCCTGCATGTGTACTGGATGGGCAAGCGCCAGCTATTTGGCTTTCCGTTTCGCCACACCATGATGTGGCTGGGCGGCATACCCGTGGCGCGCGAGACGTCCAACAACCTCGTGGCCGCCTCGGTCGAGGCCATGAAGGCCGCCCGCGGTCCGCTGCAGCTCATCGTGCCACCCGAAGGCACGCGCGGCAAGACGCGCTACTGGAAGACCGGTTTTTACTACATTGCCGTGGGCGCGCAGGTACCCATCGTCATGGCCTACATGGATTACGAACGCAAGATCAGCGGCCTGGGACCGGTATTCCACCCAACCGGCGACATCGAGGTCGACATGCACGCCATCAAGGCCTTCTACGCCCCCTTCAAGGGCAAGAACGCCGACCAGTTCCACGCCGGATAGGCCCCCAACGACGGCCTCATTACAATTTCAGGCGACATGAAGATTGGTCCCAGCGGTTTAAGAAAGATCATTCGCAGCCGGCATTTCAAGGGCCTGCTGTACGGTGGCCTGCTGTTGTTGCTGGTCACCACCACTGGAACCATCGGCTACCACACCATCGGCCAACCCACGGCCACCTGGATCGACAGCTTCTACATGACCTTCATTACCATTGCCACCATTGGCTATGGTGAGGTGGTCGACTTGAGCACGCACCCCATGGGTCGCCTGTTCACGGTCGGTGTCGCAACCGTTGGCATAGGTACGATGAGCTATCTGTTCTCGACATTGGTTGCACTGTTCATTGATGCCGACCTCAACGCAGACCTCAGGAAGAAACGCATGGAAAAACAGATCGCCCAGATGAAGGGGCATTACATCGTGTGCGGCATCGGGCGCGTGGGGTCCAACGTGGCCCACGAGCTGGTCAAGACCCGTCGCAGCTTCGTGGTCATCGAACGCGACCGCACCGTGCTGGACGGTTGGCTCGAACACCACCCCAGCGCGCCGTACCTGCACGACGATGCAGCCGATGACGATGCCTTGCGCCGTGCCGGACTGGTGAACGCCACAGGCGTATTCGCGGTGACCGGAGACGACAGCCACAACCTGATGATCGCGCTGTCGGTCAAGCTTCTCAGCCCCAAGGTGCGCGTCGTAGTACGCCTGCACGACATTCGCAACACCAACAAGGCCAAACGCGCTGGCGCCGACGAAATCGTCTCTCCCGACTTTACCGGCGGCATGCGCATTGCCTCAGCCATGGTACGCCCCCATGTGGTCAACTTCATGGACCAGATGCTGCACACCGAGGACAGCCTGCGGGTGGAGCAGGTATTGGTGCCCGCTGGATTCAGCAGCACCTCGGTGGGAGAGCTGATTCCCAAGTCCAAGGACTACCTGCTGATGGCGACGCACGAGCATGGCAAATGGGTCTTCAACCCGCCCGACAGCCATCTCATCAACGCCGGCACTGCGCTGGTGCTGATGGCCAGCCCGGACGGGCGTGTACAGGTGGAGAAGCTGGTCAAGGTCTGAGACGCGACCGCCACCAGCCTTCAGCGGTGTACAGCGCCAGCGCGACCCAGATCAGAACAAAACCCAGCACCCGCGGCCCGGCAAATGGCTCGCCGTAGAGCCACACACCCAGCAGCACCAGAATGCTGGGGGCGATGTATTGCAGGATGCCCATCATGGACAGCGGGATGCGCCGCGCGCCCGCCGCAAACAGCAACAGCGGAATGGCAGTTACCGGCCCGGCCGCCATCAGCCAGGCCAGCAGGGCCGTGTCATGGCGTGCCATCACGCCCTGGCCCTGCCAGGTCATCCAGCCCAGCGCCAACATGGCAAGCGGCGCCAGCAACAGGGTCTCCAGTGACAGGCCTTCCAGCGCACCTAGGGGCGCCAACTTGCGCAACAGTCCGTACAGGGCAAACGTCAACGCCAGCGTCAACGCCACCCAGGGAAGGCGCCCGCCCTGCACCGTAAGCCACAGCACGCCTGCGCAGGCGATGGCAAACGCCAGCCACTGCACCCGGCGCGGGCGCTCGTGCAAGAACACATAGCCCAGCGCCACATTGACCAGTGGCAGGATGAAGTAACCCAGGCTGGCGTCCAGCACATGGTCATTGTTCACCGCCCAGATGTAGACCAGCCAGTTGCTCGCCAGCAGCGTGGCCGAAAGGGCAAACGTGGCCACCACCCGCGGCGTGCGAAACACCTCGCGCAACCAGGCCCAGCGTTTGAGCGCGGCCAGCACCAGCAACACGAACACCAGCGACCACACCAGTCGGTGCAACACCACCTCCAGCGCGCCGGCGCCGGCCAGTTGCTTGAAGAACAGGGGGAACAGGCCCCACAGCGTGTAGGCCAGGGCCGCGTAGACAACACCGATTTGCATGGACAGGGATGTGAATAGGGACCTGAATCTTATCGACTCAGGCGCAACAGGTGCTCGCGCAGGGCCATCACCGTGTCGCGATCACCGAACAGCGCCGCGCGGCGCTCCTGCATGCGTTGACGCAGCACTGAGCGTTCCGTCCTATCCTGAACCAACTGCTCAACCAGTGCCGCATAGTGCTCAGGGGACTCGGCAACCCACTCATCCAGCCCCATCTGGCGCAGGATGGCGCTGGCAAAGCGCCCCCGCAGGAACGCCCCCTCAAAGGCTACCAAGGGCGTGGCCCGTTCCACGGCCTGCATGACGGTGTTGAAACCGGAGAATCCCTGCGTGTCCAGATAGACATCGGCGCGGTCCAGCCAGGCAAAAAAGCCGGCCTGCGGTTGCCAGGGCGCAAACACGACACTCGCATCGATATCCACACCCTGCGCCGTGAAGGACGCCCGCAGACGCGCTTCCAGCAAATCCGATATCGCCCGTGGCTCACTACGGAAAAAGACCAGTTTGCAGGGCTGGCAGCGCCGCGCAATGTCTATCAGAACAGCGTCATGCTGGGGCGCGTATTTGAAGGGCGTACCGGCGCACAGCAGTACGCGGTCTGTCGTCTGAATGCCCCATTGCGCAAAGTCGAGCCGCGCCGGGGCCGTGCCAAAGGGTTGGTAGCAACAGCCCAGCCGTGGCAACGTGATCAAAGCCTCGCGGTAATGATTTGCAGCCCCTGGTGGCTCCATCGCCTCTGCGCTGATGTAGCCGTCCATGGTCGGCAGGCCGGTGGTGATGGGGTGGCCCCAGGACGCCAACTGCACCCGTGCCAGGCGCAGGGCGGACAGACGCACGGTGGTGGCGTCCATGCCGATCTCGGGGTAGATCAGCACATCCAGCCGTGCATCGGAAATCGCCTTGGCCCATTGGGTCCAGTGACCCAGGCCGTGGTGCATCTGCGTAACCCGTTGTGCCGCCCACTCGGTCTCAAAGTCACGCCCGCGTCCGGTGTGAAATATCTGGATATCGAAGTCTTCGGCGGGCAGATGCTCCACCCAGCCCCGGACCAGTGCGTGCCACACCGAATGGCTGAGGATGTGGGCTGAGACTATGCCCAAGCGGCACTTGCCAGTGTGTGCAGCAGCAGGAGGTGGCACGCCCACCTTCTTGGCCCACGTCGCCATGAGCTTCGTGCACAGGTCCCCGTAACGGGATAGTACGGCGCGGTGATTCTCAGCCCGGTAGGCCAGGTAATAGGGTTGCTGTGCGCCCACCGCCAGATGCCCCGTGGCGCTGTAGGTGGCCAGCATCTTGGTTGCCAGTTGATCCAGCTCCTGCCCAAACGCCGCACAGCCTTGGGCATGTTCGACCTCCGTTGCAGGCACCGCGGGCAATTGGGCCATGGCCAAACCCCAGCGCGCCTGCACGTAGCCCGGTTGCAGGCGTACCGCAGCAAGGTATGCCTGGCGAGCGCCAGCCACATCGCCCAGGCCTGTCAGGGCGTTGCCCAGCCAATACTGCGCATCGAAGTGGTTAGGGGAACGGGCAAGCAGATCACGCAGGTGAGTCACAGCATCGCTCCAACGCCCTTGGTCCACACATAGCATGGCCAGGTTAAAGCGGGCGGTGCCGAGTTGGGGGTCCAGTTCGATGGCGAAGGCCAGGTACTGTTCGGCCTCGGCAGTCTGGCCGCTGTCTTTCAGCATGGCACCCAGGTTCGCGCAGGCCGGGGCAAGTGCGGGATGCAGGGCGATCGCGTTGCGGTAGTGCTGCTGCGCCGCATCCAGTTGTTGGGCTTCTCGCTGCCGGTTGCCTTGCTCGAATTCGGCCAGCGCCTGGGTGCGATCCTGATCCGGCAAAGACGCAGATCGCTGGATGGCGGATTCCCGGTCCAGCAAAACGGGCCGCACAGTGGCGGCCCGCGAAATCTTGGAACGCAGCCAGTCAAACACGGTTCACACCGGGGCGATCAACTGGCTGCGAACTGGCCTTACTTGGCCACCACGCGCACCATTTCCAGGCACTTGTTGGAGTAGCCCCACTCGTTGTCGTACCAGGCGACGACCTTGACGAAGGTGCCGTCCAGGGCGATGCCGGCGTCGGCGTCGAACACGCTGGTGCAGGTCTCGCCGACGAAGTCGGTGGCCACGACCTTGTCGGTGGTGTAGCCCAGCACACCCTTCAAGGCGCCTTCAGACTGGGCCTTCATTTCGGCGCAGATGTCGGCGTAGCTGGCTTCCTTGCTCAGTTCCACGGTCAGGTCGACCACGGAAACATCGCTAGTGGGCACGCGGAAGGACATGCCGGTGAGCTTCTTGTTCAGCGCGGGAATGACCACACCCACCGCCTTGGCGGCGCCAGTGCTGGAGGGGATGATGTTTTCCAGAATGCCACGGCCACCGCGCCAGTCCTTGTTGGAGGGGCCGTCCACGGTCTTTTGCGTGGCGGTAGCAGCGTGCACGGTGGTCATCAGGCCGCGCTTGATGCCCCACTTGTCGTTCAGCACCTTGGCCACGGGGGCCAGGCAGTTGGTGGTGCAGGAAGCGTTGGAGATGATGGCTTGGCCGGCGTACGTGTCGGAATTCACGCCGAACACGAACATGGGTGTGTCGTCCTTGCTTGGCGCGGACATGATGACCTTCTTGGCGCCGGCTGCGATGTGCTTCTCGGCGCTGGCCTTGTCCAGGAACAAACCGGTGGATTCGATGACGATGTCGGCGCCGACTTCGTTCCACTTCAGGTTGGCGGGGTCACGCTCTTGCGTCAGGCGGATCTTCTTGCCGTTGACGACCAGGGTACTGCCGTCCACGGAGACCTCCCCCTTGAAACGGCCGTGCACGCTGTCGTACTTCAGCATGTAGGCCAGGTAGTCCGGCTCCAGCAGGTCGTTGATGCCAACGACTTCGATTTCGCTGAAGTTCTGCAGGGCGCTGCGCAGCACGTTGCGTCCGATGCGGCCGAAGCCGTTGATGCCGATCTTGATAGTCATAAAGTTGCTCCTGGGTAAAAACTAAGAAAGGTCCAGATTCATGCATGGCACCGCGATGGTGGCCGACTCCCCAATCAACACGCGCTCATAGCCTTCGGGGTAATTAAAAACCAAGCTCGCCATCCATTCCAGGAACTCTTTCCTGCGGGGGTCAGATCGTTCTAGTTCTCTCACCACATTCGGAGCATGGGGCTGCAAGAGCGTGACCTTGACCTCAAACGGGCAAGACATGGTTTGGAAATCAAACTTGGGTTTGCCCAGGGAACTACGGACCACGGATCGCAAAAACGGGACAAACTCCATGTCTTTCAGTGCAACCTGCTGTCCACCGTATGGCGTATAGCGGTGCCTGTACGTGGTTTCAACAGGAGCTTCGATTGGTTTGGCACAACGAAGACGGTATTGCTCCGCGATGGATTTTGTTGTTTCAGCCAGCAAATAGTGACCACCGCCATAGACGACGGTTATTTGGGGGGGCTCATCGCGCTGCATGAACTTCATGCGCAAGTACACATTGCCATACGGTGATTGAGATCCTGACGGATAGACCGGCTTGGGTCCCGTGTACTCAAATCTGCATTCAGACTTAACCATCTCTGATTGCGCGTCGGAGGCTTCAAGCGAAACGACCCTTTTGGCATCTGGCTCAAACTGGAAGTTCTGCTGGATTCCGACGGCCCCCGCGGTCCAGCAAGGCAAGCGATATTTCGCCACAAATCGCTCAACGGAGCGGGAAAAGTCCTCAAACGCAGTCTCGTTGAATTGGTTCGTATTCAGTATGCGAACGTGCGGCGCAGTGTCCCTGCCCGTGAATGTCAGCGCGACGCGAACAAGGCCGCCCGTTTTTGCAAATAGCTGCGCCGATGGGTACTCCGGGGTTCCTCGATCTGCCATCGCAGGGGTCATGCATGCGATATAGGACTGGTTTTCCAATACTTCGGGAGCCTCCTGTGCAAAACAGGCCCCGGCACACAAGGCGGAAGTAGCCAGCAGGGCCCCGTGCCATTTCAAGCCGTTCATGTTCTTACTCCCTGAGTCCGGGCTATTTAGCCCAATACCTTACACACCGTATCGGCCACGTTCTCCGGCGTAAAGCCAAAGTGCTTGAACAGCACCGGGGCCGGAGCCGATTCGCCGTACGTATCGATACCGACCACGGCCGACACGCCGTACTTCCACCAGCCATCCGTGGAGCCCATTTCCACGGCCACGCGCGGCAGCTTGGCCGGCAGCACGGTGGATTTGTACTCGGCGCTTTGGCGGTCAAAGGTGGTGGTGGACGGCATGGAGACCACGCGCACGGCGATCTTGCGCTCGGCCAGCAGCTTCTGCGCGGCCAGTGCCAGTTGCACCTCGGAACCGGTGGCGATGATGACGGCCTGGGCTCGTCTCTTCAGGCCGACGGCGGTGGGTTCGGTCAGCACATAGCCGCCCTTGTTGATGGCGTCCAGGCCGGAGGCGTCGGGCGCGTCCGCGGAATCACCCTTGGGTGCGTAGGCCAGGTTCTGGCGGCTCAGCAAGAGCGCGGTGGGTTTGTTCGTGTTTTGCAGAGCCACGGTCCAGGCCACGGCCGTTTCGGCGGTGTCGGCGGGACGCCACACGTCCAGATTCGGGATCAGGCGCAGGGATGCGCCGTGCTCGATGGACTGGTGCGTGGGGCCATCTTCGCCCAGGCCGATGGAGTCGTGCGTGAACACGTGGATCACACGCTGCTTCATCAGCGCAGCCATGCGGATGGCGTTGCGGCTGTAGTCGCTGAAGGTCAGGAAGGTGCCGCCGTAGGGGATGAAGCCACCATGCAGGGCCACGCCGTTCATGATGGCGGCCATGCCGAATTCGCGCACGCCGTAGTTGATGTGGCGACCACCCTGGCCGGCCTCGTTCTTCACCACGGCGCCGGTCATCGCGTCAAAGCGCAGGTTGGGCGTGGACTTGGTGTTGGTCAGGTTGGAGCCGGTCAGGTCGGCCGAGCCGCCCAGCAGTTCGGGCAGCGCGGCGGTGAAGGATTCCAGCGCCAATTGAGAAGCCTTGCGGCTGGCAACCGTCTCGGCCCTTTGGTGCGCGGCGATCACGGTGTCGACGGCGGTCTGCACGAAATTCTTGGGCAGGTCGCCCTTCATGCGGCGCAGCAGTTCCTTGGCCAGCGCGGGGTGGGCGACCTGGTAGGCGGCGAACTGTTCTTTCCAGGCGGCTTCCGCGGCCTTGCCGGCTTCCTTGGCGTCCCAGTCGGCATACACCTCCTTGGGGATGACGAACGGAGCGTGGCTCCAGCCGATGGATTCGCGGGTCAGCTTGATTTCTTCCGCGCCCAGGGGCTCGCCGTGCGCCTTGGCGGTGTTGGCGCGGTTCGGGCTGCCCTTGCCGATGTGGGTCTTGCAGATGATCAGCGTGGGGCGGTCGCTGCCCTTCTTCGCTTCAGCAATGGCGTTGGAGACGGCGGCAGCATCGTGGCCATCGACGGGGCCAATCACGTTCCAGCCATAGGCCACAAAACGCTGGGCCGTGTTGTCGATGAACCAAGGTGCGACCTGACCGTCGATGGAGATGCCGTTGTCGTCGTACAGGGCGATCAACTTGCCCAGCTTCCAGGCACCGGCCAGTGCGGCGGCTTCGTGGCTGATGCCTTCCATGAGGCAGCCGTCACCCATGAAGACATAGGTGCGGTGGTCGACCACGGTGTGGCCTTCGCGGTTGAACTCTGAAGCCAGGAGCTTCTCGGCCAGCGCCATGCCCACGGCATTGGTGATGCCCTGACCCAGCGGGCCGGTGGTGGTTTCCACGCCGGGTGTGTGGCCCACCTCGGGGTGGCCAGCGGTCTTGCTGTGCAACTGGCGGAAGTTCTTCAGTTCGCTCATGGGCAGCTTGTAGCCGGTGAGGTGCAGCAGCGCATAGATCAACATGGAACCGTGGCCGTTGGACAGCACAAAGCGGTCGCGGTTGATCCATTTCGGGTTGGCCGGGTTGTGGCTCAGGTGTTGGCCCCACAGCGCCACGGCCATGTCCGCCATGCCCATGGGCGCACCAGGATGGCCGGAATTGGCGGCCTGAACGGCGTCCATTGCAAGGGCACGGATGGCACTGGCCATTTGTTGGGTGTTGGGGGTGGTGGCCATGGGCTGGGCGACTCCGGGTAAGGTGGGGACTGGGGGAAACCCGGTATTTTACCGGGCGCCGCTTGCCGGCCAGACTCGTCCCAAAATAATCTACAGTCACTCCCATGCAAGGCCTGCACCTCACCGCCGATCTGAGCCACTGTCAATGCGACGGAACATGGCTGACCGATGCCACGCGGCTGCTGACGCGCTGCGTGCTTGAAGTGCAGTCGTCGGGCCTGCAGGCGGTGAATCAACTGGCCCACACTTTCCCCGGCACTCAGCATGGTCCGGGCGGCGTGACCGCAACCGTGTTGCTGGCCGAGTCCCACCTGTGCGTGCACACCTGGCCCGAGCAGGCCGGGGTCACGGTGGATGTGTACGTCTGCAATTACGGCGCCGACCACTCGGCCAAGGCGCATGCGCTGATGGATGCGCTGGTGGCCCTGTTTGAACCACGGAAAGTGCTGCGCCAAGCCCTGCAGCGTGGGGCATTGACCGGCGCGTAATGCTACAAAATTAGTAGCGGCCTACGCACAATTCACGAGGGCTTGTGGCTCAAAATGCTGGAAGATTTACGCCAGCGAATCGTGCAGCGCCACAAACTCCTGGGTCAGCTTGTGGCTGGGGTCCAGAAAGATCATCGGAAGGGACTGCTCATGTGATTCGCGGATGCGAACCGATGAGCCCAGATACGGTTGCAGGACCGGCAAACCTTCGTCAATCAGCTCCTGGACCATGCGCTGGGGCAGGTTGGCGCGCGCCTGGAACTGGTTGACGATGATGCCTTCCACCTTGAGGTCGGCGTTGTGGTCGGCCTGGATTTCCTGTACGTTTTCCAGCAAGGTGTACAGCGCGCGGCGCGAGAAGTCGTCGCAGTCAAACGGAATCAGGCAGCCCTGCGCGGCGATCAGCGCACAGCGGGTGTAGAAGTTCAGCGCCGGAGGCGTGTCGATGTAGATCTGGTCGTAGTCTTCGGCCAGCAACTCCAGTGCGTCGCGCAGCTTGTAGATCTTGTGGCGCGACTCCAGCTTGCCGTGCAATTCATCCAGGAGCGGGCTCGATGGCATCACGTCAAGACCTTCCCATTGGGTGTTCACGATGAACTCCTTGGCGCCCTTGTCGCGGATCGTGAATTTCAGGCTCTGCTCGAAGAATTCCGCCACGTTGGGCAGGTCTTCCGGCATGTCCGATCCCAGCAGGTAGCGCGTGGAGTTGCCCTGCGAGTCCAGATCGATGACCAGGGTGCGCAGACCCTGCCACGCACTGATGGCCGCCAGATTGCAGGTGATGGTGGATTTGCCTACGCCACCCTTTTGATTGAAGACGACATGCTGCATGGTAGGAGCCCTGGATATACGATGGAATGCAGGCACCGGGGTGCCGCAACGCCGAGTTTAGCGGTCGCTCACCCCGCGACCAGCGTGCAATAGGCCTGGCGCGTGGCCGGGGCCACCGATTCCAGCACCTTCTCGTATGGCGTCTGGTGGCGCAGCACCAGCCGAGCCGAGGCCACGCCCTTGGATTTGCAGAACCAGTGGCAGGTGTGCTGCATCAGAAACAGCTCTGCCAGAAGGGTGAACGCCTTGTCCCTGGGGCTGCGCTGCGCGGCATTGTTGGCAGCCTGCCGTATTCCATGGGCATGGATGGCAAGGGCCTTGCGCAGATCGAAACTGGCATGCGGCATGAGCCTGCCGGTGTAGAAAATGGACAGCGGCAGGCGGCTCACGCGGGCCTGATCGGCATCGACCGCGGCAAAGTCGGCAGAAAAGCGCTGGAACTGTTCCCCCAGGGCGGCCTCGGCGGTTGCGAGCATGCTCCATATCTGGTCCTGCCGGGCCGGATCGGCTTCGCCAAGGGCCCGCATATACCCCTCGGTCAGGGTTTCCATGAGCTTTTCGATCTGGTAGTGCCCCAGGTAACCAGACAGCAGGGCCATGCGCCGCCGCTCGTCGCGCGCCTGAAAGCTGCGCACCACAAATCCCGCCATCAATACCAGAACCAGAATTTCCATGACCATCGCAGGCTTCGGTTGAACAGGACTCCAGTGTAGTCACCCGCCTGCGGACGGAAACGCCAAAAAAGAATCCCGCCGGCGGCGGGATTCCAGGGCCCGCGTGACGCGGCACGGGGCGGGGCGGCTGACGGCTGGATCAGCCGCGATAGTCCACCGGCGAGATCGCGCCGGCCCTGTTGGTTTGCAGGTATTCAGCCTTGACAGCAGCGCGGGTGACGGCACTGGCAGCGCGTTGCTCGCGTACGTTCACGCCCTCACCCATGGCGGGCAGGTTGCCGGCCTTTTGGGCCTGGAAGTATTCCGTCTTGACGGCGGTGCGGCTCAACACGCTGGGTGCCGACTGGGTGAAGTAGGAGCTGGTTGCCACCGTGTTCAGGCGGCTTTGGGGTGCGCTGTCAGCAGCAAAAACAGAGCCTGCGGACAGGGCTGCGGTGACGATCAGGGCGGTGGTAGCGAATGCGTTTTTCATGATGTTTCCTTCAAATGGTTGATAGACATTTCCGGGCAGGCCCGGGGCCTTGTTGCCCCGGCTTGTCCAGCCTCGGTGAGTCGTCTCATTGGGTTTCGGCTCATCGATGGAATGAACTTTAGGCCGATTCGACCCATTTAAAAACCATCCGGTCAGTAATTAAGCATTGCGCAAATTGGAACAATCATCGCAAATTGGTCCTTTTATTGCTAAACGAAGTCAGGCCCTTGGCAGGGGCCGCATCTTTGATGCACATCAATCAGTTCTCGAGTTTTGGCCGGCATCCATTCCTGATGGCAGGTGATCTGTAGTGCAATCGAAATGTCGCTTCCGTCGAAGCATTGTTCACAGGAACCGCCATGGTCCAAGCACAAAGCCGTCAGAGCGCAGGTGCGCGCTATGCCGAGGAAATCCGCGCCGCGACGACACAGTTTTCCCGCCTGTTGTCGAGCCAGAGCCACTACGCGGCCCGGATTGCCGGCACCCAACGCAAGGCCAGCCAGGCCGCCGCTGAGCAACTCTCCGCCTTGGGACAGTCGCTGTTCGCTTCGGCGCGGGCGGGAACGCTGTGGGCTGACTGGCAACAGTACCTGAACGACGCCAGCCAACGCTACTGGCTGACGCTGGACACGCTGCGCGAGCGCGGCAACACCGACATTGCGCACGAGGCTGCGGGAGCCCCACCGGTGCTCAAGTACGACTACGAACTGGTGGTGGACGGCAGGACACTCGCGCGCCCGGTCAACTACCAATTGCTGCGCATCGTGCCGCCCACGGGCGTGACGGTCATTGACTCCAAGCGCCCCTACATGATCATCGACCCCCGCGCCGGACATGGCGCAGGCATTGGCGGCTTCAAGGACGACAGCCAGGTGGGTGTGGCCTTGAGGGCCGGGCATCCGGTGTATTTCGTCGTCTTTCGGCAGCACCCGGAGCCGGGCCAGACCCTGGCCGATGTGACCCGCGCCGAGGCGGGCTTCGTGCGTGAAATCGCGCGCCGGCATCCCAAGGCACGCAGGCCGGTGGTTGTGGGCAATTGCCAGGGCGGCTGGGCCACACTGCTGCTGGCCGCAGCCTATCCCGACCTGACCGGCCCGCTCGTCATCAACGGCGCGCCCGTGGCAACCTGGTCCGGGCAGATTGGCGACAACCCGATGCGCTACAACGGCGGACTGCTGGGCGGCGTGGTGCCCGCACTGTTTCTGTCCGACCTGGGCGCCGGCGAATTTGATGGAGCCCACCTGGTCTCCAACTTCGAGGTGCTCAACCCCGGGCGCAACCTGTTCGAGAAATACTACGACCTGTTTGCCAACATCGACACCGGGCGCGAGGGTTTTCTGGAGTTCGAGAAATGGTGGGGTGCGTACCACTTCACCAACGAGGAGGAGATTCGCTGGATCATCGAACAGCTCTTCGTGGGCAACCGTCTCTCTCAGGGATCGGCGCAGTTGGAGCCGGGCATGCCGGTGGACCTGAAGACCATCAAGTCGCCCATCATTGTGTTCGCCAGCCGGGGCGACAACATCACGCCACCCCAGCAGGCGCTCAACTGGATTGCGGACACCTTTGTCGACGAGCAGGAAATCCGCATACGCGGCCAGCGCATCATCTACATGGTGCATGAAAAGGTGGGCCACCTGGGCATTTTTGTCTCGTCGTCGATTGCCCGCAAGGAGCACACCGAAGTGACCTCCACGTTGAAAGCCGTCGAGGCCCTGCAGCCGGGCCTGTATGAGATGTCCATCGACGAGACGCTGGAGGACGCTGGGAATGAGCATTTCCTGGTGAGCTTTCACGAGCGCACGATTGCCGATGTGCTGGCCGCGGTGGAAAACGACCGCGAGCTGGAAACCGAGTTCGCCACCGTGGCACGCCTTTCCGAAGCAGGGGCCACCGCCTATGAGTTGGCCGTACGGCCATTCGTCCAAGGCGTGGTGAGCGAGCCGGTAGCCCAGGCAATTCGCAACGCCCACTCCGCACGCGCCCTGCGCAAGGCGTTTTCCGACCAGAACCCCGCCATGCAATGGGTTCGCAAGTTCGCCGACGTGGCCCGACGCAAGCGCCAGCCAGCGCACCCCGACAACCCCTTCACGCACCTGGAACAAGGCGTTGCGGGTAGTGTGACCCGCGGCCTGGATCTGTACCGTGATTTGCGCGATGCGCTCTATGAGTCGAGCTTTCTCGGGCTCTATGGATTGCCACTGATGCGCGACTTCGGGCAACGCAGCATGCAGCGGCGCAGCATGCACCAGGCGGCTGAGCTGCGCAATCTGCCGGAGGTGCAGCGCATCCTGAACGGCATGGAGCACGGGGACGTGGCCGCCGCCGTGATTCGCATGCTGATCCTGCTGGCCGAATCCCGCGGTGAAGTGCGCAAGGACCGGCTGGAACGTTCGGCCACGCTGCTGCACGACACCCAGCCCTTTGCGGCCATGGGCGCGGAGCGACGCGCAGCGCTGATTCACGAGCAGTCGATCCTGGTGGAGTTTGAGCGCGAACGCGCGCTGAGCACGCTGCCCACCCTGTTGCGTGGTGCCGAAGCCCGCCGCCAAGCCATGGCGTGGATTCATTTTGTGGTGGGGGAGCGCAGCGACATGGTGGCCCACTCGCTGGAATTGGTAGAGCAGTTCGAGCAGTTGCTGGGTGTGCCCTTTGAAGCCTCCAGAAAGCACAAAACCGGTGTGGACAAACCACACCGGTCAGGCAAGAGCGGCGGGGCAGGTACTTCGGTCAGGACTGTGAAGTCCGTCGCGAAGAAGGCTACTCCCTGAGGTGCGGATTAACCGCGGTAGTCCACAGCCGACACGCCACCAACCCTGAGGGCGTGCACGGCATCAGCCTTGACTTCGGCGCGGCTCAGCACGCTGGGGGTAGGCTTGGGGAAATGCGAGCTGGTTTCCTTCACGCTCAGGCCAGTGCGGGCCTGGACGGCAGCGACCACTTGACCCTTGACTTCGGCGCGGCTGACCGTGCTGGTGCTGGGCGCTTGGTAGTAGCCGCTGGTCTCCCAGACATTGGGACGGGCACGCACGCTGCTGTCAGCGGCAAAGGCGCCAGCGGCGGTCAGGCCCAGGGCAACGGCGATGGTGGCGGTGGTGAATGCGTTTTTCATGATGTTTCCTTCAAAGTGGTTGATAGACATTTCCGGGCAGGCCCGGGGCCTTGTTGCCCCGGCTTGTCCAGCCTCGGTGAGTCGTCTCATTTGGGTATCGGCTCATCGATGGGATGAACTTTAGGCCGATTCGACCCATTTAAAAACCATCCGGTCAGTAATTCTGCATTGCGTAAAATGGAATAATCATGATCAATCACACTATTTATTGCTGTTATGGATAGACTCCAATCCATGCGGGTGTTCCAGAAAGTGGTGGACGAGGGCGGCTTTGCCGCCGCCGCCCGTGCGCTGGACCTGTCCCCTGCGGCGGTGACCCGCCTGTTTGGCGATCTGGAGCAGCATCTGGGCGCGCGGCTGATGCAGCGCACCACCCGCAAGCTGGCCCTGACCGAGGCCGGCGAGTTGTATCTGCTGCGGGTGCGCGCCATCCTCAACGAAATTGACGACGCCGAAGCGGCCGTGGGTTCCAGCTCCCAGGAACTCAACGGTACGGTGCACGTGCTGGCGTCGCCGCTACTGGCCTCTTACTTTCTCGCGCCACAAATCGGCAAGTGGCGCCAGCGCTACCCCAAGGTAACGCTGGAGATCGCCATTGACCCCTTCCCCCAGTCCAGGGTGGATGAGTTTGACGTGACCTTCATGGCCGTGAACGAGGGCTACGATGCCAATGTGGTTGCCCGTCCGCTGGCTACCACGGAGTGGATCGTGTGCGCCTCGCCGACCTACCTCCAGCGCGCCGGCACGCCGCAGCATCCACAGGACCTGCAGCGCCACGACTACCTGAAATTCCCCTGGCAACAAGGCGGCGGCACAAGCAACCGCAAACTGCGCCTGCTCCCGGCAAATGGCGACGGCGAGCCAGTGGAAGTGGAGATGCCCCTGGCCCTGCAATCGGTCAGTTTTGATGTGCTGTATCGCGCGGCGCTGGACGGTGCGGGCGTAGCCGTGCTGTCGCGCCTGCTGGCCGAGCGGCACCTGGGCAGTGGCGACCTGGTGCACCTGTTGCCCGACTGGATCTTTGGCCGCCTGACCGTGTTCGCGGCCGTGCCCTCACGCAAGCTGATGCCGGCCCGCACACGGGCGTTTCTGGACTTCCTCTGCGAGTGGTTGCCGCCACAGCCGCCGCGCATGGCGGGAACCTGAACGGGCTGCGCCACACGCGGCCATGGCTAATCGTGGCTGCGCATGATCTGGTGGCGCCGCCAGTAGTGGCTGACCGCGGCATTGAAGGCATCCTTCTGCTTGCCCAGACCGGCCAGCTTGACCTTGACGGTCTTGGAGCCGACCAGCCCTTTTTCGTGCAAGGTGACGGTCAGGCTGTCACCAAAGCTGCTGGCGTTGTACTGCAGCGCCCGCACGGCATCCCACGGCAATAGCGGCTCACCACCGGCGGGCAGGATGCCGCTGTAGTTGACCTCGACCTGCTGGTGGTCCTTCAGCGCAAAGACCACTGGGGGGAAGTACTTCAGCACCAGTTGTGCCTCCGCCTCATTGGCCGGCTCGTAGCGGTAGGCCAACGACTGCTCGTGGCTGCGGGCAAACTCCTGCTCATAGCGCGCCCACAGGCGCTGCTCAATGGCATCGGCCTGCAGGATCTCGTCGGCCCATGTGGTCTGCGGTGTCTGCTGGACGATGGCGCCATATTCGTCGGGATGCACCCGGTGTGCCACCGCCCGCATGCGCTCGCCCAGCGGCGGGTGGCTGTCAAACGGGTGGGGAATGTGGGCCGTGCGCATGTCGTCCACAAAATCGTCGGAAGCCGCATAAGGGCGCAGGCCCTGTGCCACGCTGGCGGCAATGCCCAGCGTGCTGCCCAGCAACTGGTTGCGCTCGAACAGCGTGCGCTCGGTGTTGGAGCGGTAGTGGTCGTAGGCCGAAATCTTCACCAGCGCCTGCACGATGGCCTGCGGCGACACCAGCTTGGCCGCCGTGCGGTCGGCCTTGAATTCGCGTGCGCGGCTGTCCCCGGAGAGGGCCAGCTGGAACACCATGCGGTAGAGCTGCAGAAACGGGTGGACCACCATGGTGAAGCCCCCTTCGGCCATGCCATGCACGTACTGGTCGTACTGCTGCAGCCGCGGCCCCAGTTGGGCGCTGGCGCGGGTATCGCCCCCGCGAAAGTGGGCCAGTTCGTGGCCCAGCACCGCATCGGCCTCCGCCACGCTGAGCACCCGCAGCAGCGGGATGCTGACAAACAGCGTGCGCCCCTTGAGGGTCTGCCCCCCCACGGCAATGGGGGCTTCGGTGACAAAGAAGTTGCTGTCAATGCCGGCCACAAGCTGGTCAGGGGGTGCAATCTTCAGGCGTTTGGCCATGTGGCGGATGCGCCGCCACAGCAGGGGGGCATCCGCCTCGGGAACGACCTCGCCCTCCACCGCGTTGCGGCTTTGCACCCGCTGGAACAACTTGATCACCAGCACCGCCACGGCGCCCAGCACGGCGATTCCGACGACGGCAATAAGCTTGATGTAGTACTTCTCGACGAAGAAGGCCGTGACCCAGAACGACAGCCAGACCCCCATGGAGCCCTGAACCACCACCTCGGCCGCGCTGGCCAGGGTCATGAAGCGCCAGCCCAGCACGAAGCTGGCGTACTGCCAGGCGCGGTTCACAAACGCCAGCGCCCCCAGCGCCCCCACTGCCAGCAGCACGACCACACCGCCCGCCAGCGTCCAGCCGGATGCCGCGCGCATGGCATGGAACTGCCAGACCTCGCCATAGGGCGCGCACACCGCCTCACGGTAGGTGCGGGCCTGCTCCTCGCGGTTGGAACAGATGGTGGAGGGCAGGCGAAGGCGGTAGAACGCGATCTGGGCCTGCTTCTCCTCACTGGTGGCGCGGGGGTCTGCGTAGGTGCGCTCTTCGACCATGTGCAGGAAACTGGCATCGCGCTGCTTCTCGGCGTAGCGCACGAAGCCGTAGGTCAGCGCCGGGATCAGGAACAGGGCCAGCGCGGCCAGCAACAGGGTTTTGAGCAGGTCCTGGCGCAACGCGCTATCGGCTTTCATGGGGACGTCCTTGGGGCATTGACCGGCGCAGCCCAAGCCCTTGAACTGCTCATCGCGGGCATTCTAGGAGTCCGCCCCGCACGCGCACAGTGCCGTCCGCTGAAAGGCAGCCGCTAGCCGACAGCCGCATGCCCGGCGGTAAATGCTTCCTCAAACACGGAGTAACCCGCCCAGTCGCTGTGGGCGAAGCGCAGGCGCTCCCAGGCCAGCACCGGGCGCGGCGGAGAGTGCTCTGATTTTGATAGCTGCCTGCGCACATTCTGCGAGGGCCGGTGGCCGATTTGACCATTGGAACTGGGCTGCGGAATGGCCATCGCGTGGCCGTAGCGGGTGATGTCCATGCGCGTGGCCTTGGACGCCAGATCGGGGTGCGCCTGGGAGAGTTCGGTGACGATACAGTCACGCCAGGCGGACCAGGGGCGCTCCAGCAGCAACGTGCGGCCGGCCGTGCCCACAGGCTTTCCCTCTGGGGTGCCCGACACGTCCCCCAGTGCACGGTAGTGGGTCAACACGGTGGCACCGGCGACCGGGGTCAGGCTTTGGTGTGTGGCGTCCACATAGCCCAATCCGAGGCCGGCATCGCCGCCGCCAGCGCCGTACAGCACGTTGTCCCAGCTGGGCGCCGCACCGGGACGGTCATGCAGGGGCCGGTCGATGTGGATGTTGGCCACCAGCCACGGGGCATAGGCCAGCGCGCTGGCCGCCTGGCGCACAAAGTCCGGCGGGTTCTGCAGCACGCGCGCCGCCAAGAACACCGGCAGTGCGACCACAACCTGCTCGGCCTGCCAGCGCTCCACTTCTTGCGTGGCGGTGTTGAAGGCGTCCACCTCCACGCCGTGGCGACCGCTGGCGATGCGCAACACCACACGCCCGGTGCGCAGGCGTTCGCCCAGCGGCTGGGCCAGCCGGCGCGTGAGCCAGGCATTGCCCTCAGGCCAGGTCAGCAGGCCTTCACGCTCGGCGCCCTCGGTGCCGGGTGCGTGAAAGCCGTGGCGGCTGGCGAAGTAGTGGATGCCGGCCCAGGCCGACACGGTGGCAATGCCGGCGCCGTAATCGTCGCGGCAGCAATAGTCCAGGTACCAGCGCAGGTGGGGATCATCAAGGCCCTGTTGCTCCAGGTACGCTACAAAAGTCATAGCTGCCAGCGCAGTCTGCACGGGGGCTACTTGCCAATTTTGTACTGGCATATGCCAGTGGGCGGCGTGCCGGGCCTCTTCCACCAGGGTTGCAAACCGGCGGTACTGCGCCAGTGTGGAGGCTCCCACGCCCTGGACCGGCAGCAGGCCCTCCTGCCACTGGCCCTGGAAGTACAGGCGCTCCTGCGGGCTGTGGCACAGGTGGCGCTCGTCGTACTGCCAGCGCCCGGCCACGCGGGTGCGCAGGCCCAGTTCCTCCAGCAGATCCTGCACCTCCGGAGCATCGTCGCCCGGCAGGGGCAGGTAGTGCGCGCCCTGCGGGCAGGCCAGGCCGGCGATGGCGCCCCTGCGGCTGTTGCCGCCGGCCGCATCTTCCAGCTCCAGGAGCGCAAAGTCATCCTCGCCACGCAGGCGCAACGCGCGCGCGGCGGCCAGACCGGCCACACCGCCACCGGCGATCAGCACCTTGGTCTTGAAAACTTTCGCTGGCGCCGGCCACGGCTTGCCGCTGCGCAGGCCATCGCGCAGCCAGTGGCCACGTGCATGGTCGACCCCCGTGAAGCCACCGGTGATGTGCGCCGTGTCCGAGGCATTCTGGCAACCGGTGGCGGCCACGGCCAGGCCCGCGCACAGGAATTGACGGCGGTCCAGCATGCCTGACAACGCGTCAAAGGGCGATGGCATGCTGCAGCACGCAGTCTGCAATCGCGCGCGTGTCTGCCAGGTCCAGCCGGGCCGGGGGCACGTCACCGGCAGGCTGCGCTGCGAGCTCTGCAGGACCGTCGCTGGCAATGGCCACAATGCCCGGCCACTGGGGCCATAGCGTGGGGCGCTGCAACTCGGCACGCCAGACCTCGATCTTGGGAAACTGTCCGTGCTTGAAGCCCTCGATCAGCACCAGATCACAAGGCGCCAGACGGCCCAGCAGGTAGTCAATGGAGGGTTCGGGTGCGCCGCGCAGTTCGTGCATCAGCGCCCAGCGCTCGTTGCCCAGCAGCACCACCTCGCCGCAGCCGGCCTCCCGCAGGCGGTAGGAGTCCTTGCCGGGGCGGTCAATGTCGATGGCCTTGTGGCTGTGCTTGATCAGCGATACCGAAAGGCCGCGTCCGCCCAGCTCGGGGATCAGGCGCTCCAGCAGCGTGGTCTTGCCCATGCCGGAGTGGCCGGCGATTCCAAAAACTCTCATAGGTCCCATGCGTGGTCATGATGGGGCGATTGTGCAACGGCGCACCACCTAGGCGGTGCCGAACTTGGTGTCGAACTGGATCCCAATCTGCTGCAGCAACGGCGTGGGCAACACACCCCCGGCACACACCAGCACGACATCGTTCCTGAAACGCTGCACCACGCCATCGTGGTCGATATGCACATGGTGCTCCTCAATACGCTGCACGGTGGATTGCAGCAACACGCGGATGCGTCCGGCCGCTTGCTGCTGTTCCAACTGCGTGCGGTTTTTCTGCTTGACGCGGGAGAAGGCGGCACTGCGGTAGGAAAGCGTGACGTCCGTCCCCTCTTCCCGGGACAGTGCAATGGCCGCCTCCAGGGCGCTGTCGCCACCACCCACCACCAGCACCGATTGACCTGCATACTGGGCGGGGTCAGTCAGGCGGTAGGCCACCTTGGGCGACTCTTCCCCGGGCACCTCCAGCTTGCGTGGCGTGCCGCGCCGGCCCATGGCCAGCAGCACGGCACCTGCGGTGTAGCTGCCGCGGTTGGTCTGGACCACAAAGTGCCCATCCCTGCGTTCGATGGATTCCATGCGTTCCCGAAAGGCAATCTGCAACCCGGTCTTCTGCACCACGCCCTGCCAGAATTCCAGCAACGCTTCTTTCTGCACCTCATTGAACCTAACCTTGCCAATCAGGTCCAGTTCCACCGGGGCGGTCATCGCGATCTTCTGCCGGGGGTAGTGGTAGACCGACCCGCCCAGCGAGTCTTCCTGCTCGATGAGTTTGTAGCGCATCTGGTGGTGGATGGCTGACAGGCCGGCGGACAGACCGGCCGGGCCGCAGCCCACAATGAATACGTCGAATTCCGCCCCGGAACCCTTTTTCTTGCGGATGGAGTCCATGGCCTGGCGACCCTGTTCCGCCGCCTTGCGGATCAGACCCATGCCACCGAGTTCACCCGCAATGAAGATGCCGGGTACATTGGTCTCAAAGTGTGGCGTCACATTCGGAATGTCGATGCCACGCCTTTCCGTGCCAAACACGAGCTTGATGGACTCCACCGGGCAGGAGGCCATGCAGGCGCCATGGCCGATGCAGGCCGCAGCGTTGACCAGCGTGGCCTTGCCATTGACCACGCCCAGTGCTCCTTCGGGACAAGCCTTGGTGCAGGCGCCCGAGCCCATGCAGCGGCTGGGGTCCACCACCGGGTGCAGTGAAGGCGGCTCCAACAACCCAGCCTGCACGGCCTGCTGCAGTTCAGCGGAGTAGGTATTGTGGATGCGGCGCTGTCGCCGCAGGTACAGGGTCATCACCAACAAACCGATGGCGACGTAAATCAGGATGTAGTTCATGGCTCCAACGATCCGGCGGATTGACCAGAGACAATGCGATCAGGGCTTGGCAGTGTTTCCCCTGGCGGATGGGCCGGCCAGTTGCCGGGCCTGCTCCAGGCTGGGCAGGATCTGGCGCCCCATGGGGCTGTCAGCAGGACCCTGGTCCACCAGCTGCTGCCAGTACTGGATGGCCTTCCTGTAGTCCCGTCGGTCAAAGGCCTCAGATCCGGCCATGGACAGTGCCTTGGGGTTGCGAGAGTCCACCTTCAGCGCGCGTTCCACCAGCTTCAGCGGCTCACCGGCCAGCACGCGGTTGTTCTGCACGGCCAAGGTGTCGGCGTAATCAGCCAGCAGGTTGGCGTCGTCCGCGCGCAGCGCCACTGCCTTCTCATAGGCATTCAGAGCCTCAGTATTGCGCCCCAGCACGCTGTAGGATCGCGCCAGCATGGCCCAGCCTTCGGCATCCTCGGGCTGCTGCTTCAGACGGGCAGCCAGCCGGTCGGTCATGGACATGACCTGATCCGAACTGGTGCCGTGCGGCGCACTGGCCGGCGGCGCCGGCTGAGAGGCGATTGTCGGTGCCGGGCCGGTGGCGACAGCGTGCGACGCCACCGGCGGACCGATCGGGACGCGCGCAGTGGACCACCAGTATCCGGCGCCGACCGCGGCAAGTGCCAACCCTGCAATGGCGGCAAACAGGATGCGCGCATGGGTGTCCCCAGGGGACTGGATCAGCACCTGATCCAACAGACGATGCTCCAGCGCGGCTTTTTCGACCTCGCATTGCTGGGGGGTCAGCGCCCCGGATGCCTGCTTCTCCGGAAGTTGCTGCAACAGCTGCCGCAGGTTATCGATGGATTCATTCATGGTCAGGATGGGTAGTGGTGATGGTGGCGTTAGAAGTCAAAGCGAGCGCCGAGGTAATAAAACATCCGTTGGGACGACTCGTTACGGGTCGGACCTGTGGAGTCGGAAATCTCGTAGGTCAACTCGGTCTCCAGCGAGACGCGTTTGATGATGCGGTAAGTCATGCGGATCCCCGGTGTCCAGCGCTTCATCCTGTTGCCAAGACTGTCCTCCTGCACGTACAGGCGCAGCGATGGCTCCACCTGCCAGTCCTCGTTGATTCCGGTCAGGTTGTTGTAGGAGAGCAGGGTGCCCTTGTAGGTCGGACCCGACAGGTAGTTCACATTGAACACATGGGTATCCCGCGCAGAATACAGATTGGAGCCAATGAGTTGCAGACCCAGGCTCCACAGGTCGCCAGTGCTGGGCTGTCCATTGGGCAGGATGACGGCGATCGGCTTGATCTCGTCCACATTGGTGTAGTTGAGGTTGGCGCCAGCCTGCCAATTCGTGGCAACCGGCATGGTGAAGCCGACCATGCCCTGGGTCTGGAATGAAGTAATGCCGTTGACCTGGCTGCGCAGCATGTCGATTGGCGTTGTTCCCAGCAGTTCGGCGAGACTGCGGGCCGGTGTCGCAAGGCCGGGATCCTGGAAGAACAGTATGTTGCCCAGTGATCGCACCGGGGTGGCGCGCCGGTCGAACAGGAAGTTGATCACGGTGGTATCGGGAAACTGCCACGAGCCCTGCATGGTGGCAATATTGAGTCCGCGCAGCACCTGGTCGTAGTCCACCTGACCGCTGAGCGCCAGGCCATCATTGAAGTAGCGCAGCTCGGCTCCCACGGCACTGCGGTCTACCTGTTCGTCAATCATCTGCTGGTTCACGTAGACGCTGCCGCTCATGTTGGTGGCCAGCGCGTCCGCATCGACCCAGGCACCATAGAAGTAGCGGCGGCTGTCGAGCAGGAGGTCCGTGGGCACGCCATAGACGCCATTGAGCTTCCATTTCGGCGCAAAGGTGTAGGAGCCCTGAATGCCATCAAAGCGGTACAACACGCCACCGCCAACGGGCGACTGGCGTCCAATCTTGAAGGCTGTGCCATTGGTCAGCGAACGCTGGTCAAAGTACAACGCCGCGAGGCGGTTCTTGTTGGGCCGGTTGGGCATGAGGTCTGCACTGTAGGTGTCGCGCAACACAAAGCGCATGTCCTTCTCTGCATCGCGGTACCGCCAGTTCAGGTCCACATTCGTCTGCACCTGCTTCTGGTCCGTACCGGACAGATTGCTTTCCGATTGCAGCACCGGCAGTCCGCCGACGGGCGAGTCCACAAAGTCCTGGGAACGGGTTTGCGACTGACCGCCGTAATAGAAGAGGGATACCGAGCCATTGGTGGTAGAAACAGGTTCAGCACCCGTGCGGCGCTTGGCAACCATCGTCTCGGCAGGCAGGTTAACCAGGTACTGGCGGATCTGCTCACTGTCTTCCCCGCTGGGATAGAGTTTGAGGAAGGTTTCAAACTCGCCGCGTGCGCGCTGGTTGTCGCCGGCCTTCAATCGCGTCAGACCGATCTGTTCATGGGCCTTGCGAGTGCGGGTATTGGGCGGCAGATTCAAAAGCGAATCCAGCGCGGTAATGGCATCCTGGAAATCGCCACGGTCATTGGCTGCATTGGCAACGGCCATGAGTTTGGCGGCCTGGGCCTCCACCTCCGGTCCTGACGCCACGGGCGTGCCCGTCTCGGCCGGCTCCGCGCCCTGCGCTGCCGCTGCAGGTGTCGCAGACGCTAGCGATGGGTGCAGGCTGACGACCGCAGCCTGCGGAAACCGCTTGGCGAGAATGCGTTGTGCGTTGTCTGCCTCGACCTGGGTTTCAAAGTAGCCCAGAGATATTTCGTAACGGGTCCTGCCATCTTCCACCCGGCTGGATGTAAATACCTCCGCCTCTTGCAGAATGGCCGGGATAGACGCCTTCAACTGGTCACCGGGATCAGTGGAATGCTGCAGCAACACGGCAAACTGCCTGCCTGGCTCCCGGGCCTTGGGTAGCGTCTGTGTGGGCGCTGTCACCTGTGGCCCCATCCCTTCCAGCACGATCTCCAAACTTTCCTTTTTGCGCCCGGCACGGACCTTGATCGGCGTGGCCTTGCTCAAGCGCACCAGCAGCTTGCGCTTGAAGAGATCGTCACCGGATATTGCCTCGTCCGTCACCACCAACTGCGGCAGGCCGCTGCCGCCGACAATGCGTCGCTCGCCGACCTGAGTCAGCGTAGAGTCCTTGCGGGGCAGGATGTTGTAGAACACCTGCAACAGATCACCCGAGCGGGCGGCCACCGAACGCTGGAACTGCACCGGCACCGAAAAGCGGATTACGGCCACTGCATCCTTGCCATCGGATCGGATTTCAATGTCATCCAGCAGTTGGGCATGTGCCAGAGTGGCCAGACACAAATGACCGGTGATGGCCAGGGGCCAGAGAAGCTTACGCATGGGCATGAATGGGTTGGGTTGACGAAGAGGCAAGGTGTGCATCAGTTCCATTTGGAATAGCTTGAGCCCGTATTGCCCAGGGGACGGTGGCAGCCGGACTGCGAGCAGTCCGTGGGCGCAGGCGTCTTGTTGCGGTGATTGAGGGCCATCTTGTCGGCAGTGCCCAGATAGCTGGCACCCGTCTGGTGGCAGGTCTTGCACCAGCCGGCTCCATTGCCCATGGTCGAGTTATGGTTCATGCGCTCCGTCAGCCAGCTCGTCGTGCTGCTGTGACAGGTATTGCAATCCATGGATGCGCCACCGGTCAACTGCGCCTCAGGCACATGATTGGCTGGCTTGGCCAGTGCGCCCTGTGCGCCAGCGGACAGGTAGCTTCCGTTGTGGCAGGACTTGCACGTCGCGCCGGTCACCACGGTGTGGTTCATGCTGACGGAGGTCGCAAAGCTCACCTGCGAGCGGTGGCAGGAATCGCACTTGGCGGTGCCCGCTGGAACTGGTATGTGCGTGGCGGGCTTGGACACCGCGCTGCTGCTTCCGTTGTGGCAGTTGTCACAGGTTCCGGTACCCACGGCGTTGGCCGCTGCGTGGGTGTATTGCACACTCAACCAACTGCTGGTGGAGCGGTGACAACTCTCGCAGTTGCCCGTCACAGTCGAGTGGGTCGCCGTGGCAGGCTTACTGGTCAATCCGTATCCTGCACTCAGGTGGCAGGTGGCGCACTGTGTCGTGATGGACACATTGCGGTGGAACTGCCCGGGGTTCCAGCTTGCGTATCCGGCCTTGTGGCAGCTGTCGCAGTTGGTGATCGCCACCCCAGTGAGGGACTGGTACGGGATGTGGTTAGCCGGCTTGCCATCCGCCGGAGGATAGGCGCCACTGTGGCAGGTGCTGCACTGGTTGGTGACCGGCATCTGGCTGTGGTTCCACTTGGTAGGCTTCCAACCGGTGACGGTGTGGCAGCTTACACAGTTCACGCTCGTGGGAATGTGGGCCCCCGTCTTGCCGGTGGCGGCACTACCGTTGTGGCAACTGGAGCAGACAGTAGCCGCTGTGAACAGACTGTGATCGGGTTTCGCCCCAATCCAGTTGCTGGTGGATTTGTGGCAGGTCTCGCACACCGTCTGGCCATTGTGGATGGCCGTTGCTGGACGGCTTGTCAGTCCATAGCTGGCGCTCAGGTGGCAGGTAGCGCATTGCGTCGTGACCGATACATTGCGGTGGAACATGCCGGGGATCCAACTGCCGTAGCCGGACTTGTGGCAACTGTCACAGTTGGTGATGGCCACGCCGGTGATTGACTGGTAGGGGATATGGTTCATGGGCTTGCCATCGGCCGGCGGGTACGCGCCACTGTGGCAGGTGCTGCACTGGTTGGTGACCGGCATCTGGCTGTGGTTCCACTTGGTAGGCTTCCAACCGGTGACGGTGTGGCAGCTTACACAGTTCACGCTCGTGGGAATGTGGGCCCCCGTCTTGCCGGTGGCGGCACTGCCGTTGTGGCAACTGGAGCAGACAGTAGCCGCTGTGAACAGACTGTGATCGGGTTTCGCCCCAATCCAGCTGCTGGTGGATTTGTGGCAGGTCTCGCACACCGTCTGGCCATTGTGGATGGCCGTTGCTGGACGGCTGCTCAGGCCATAACTGGAACTCATGTGGCAGGTGGTGCACTGGGTGGAGACCGACACATTGGTGTGGAACATGCCAGGATTCCAGCTGCCGTAGCCGGACTTGTGGCAACTGTCGCAATTGGTGATGGCCACGCCACTGAGCGACTGGTAGGGAATGTGGTTGGCTGGCTTGCCGTCTGCCGGCGGGTACGCGCCGCTGTGGCAGGTGCTGCACTGGTTGATGACCGGCATCTGGCTGTGGTTCCACTTGGTCGGTTTCCATCCAGAAATGCTGTGGCAACTCACACAGTTCACGCTCGTGGGAATGTGGGCCCCCGTCTTGCCGGTGGCGGCACTGCCGTTGTGGCAACTGGAGCAGACGGTAGCCGCCGTGAACAGGCTGTGATCGGGCTTAGACCCCAGCCAGGTACTCGTGGACTTATGGCAGGTCTCGCACACTGTCTGGCCATTGTGGATGGCCGTTGCAGGACGGCTGCTCAGGCCATAACTGGAACTCATGTGGCAGGTGGTGCACTGGGTGGAGACCGACACATTGGTGTGGAACATGCCAGGATTCCAGCTGCCGTAGCCGGACTTGTGGCAACTGTCGCAATTGGTGATGGCCACGCCACTGAGCGACTGGTAGGGAATGTGGTTGGCTGGCTTGCCGTCTGCCGGCGGGTACGCGCCGCTGTGGCAGGTGGAACACTGGTTGGTGACCGGCACTTGGGAGTGGTTCCACTTTGTCGGCTTCCACCCCGTCACGTTGTGGCAACTCACACAGTTCACGCTCGTTGGAATATGCATGGCCGTCTTGCCGGTCGCCGCATTGCCATCGTGGCAACTGGAGCAATTGGTGGCTGCCGTGAACAGACTGTGATCGGGCTTGGACCCCAGCCAGGTGCTCGCGGACTTATGGCAGGTCTCGCACACTGTCTGACCGTTGTGGATGGCCGTTGCAGGACGGCTGCTCAGGCCATAACTGGAACTCATGTGGCAAGTGGCGCATTGCGTGGACACCGACACATTGGTGTGGAACATGCCAGGATTCCAGCTGCCATAGCCACCCTTGTGGCAACTGTCGCAGTTGGTGATGGACACGCCGCTCAATGACTGATAGGGAATGTGGTTGGCCGTCTTGCCGTCGGCTGGTGGATAGCCCCCCGTGTGGCAGGTAGAACACTGGTTGGCCACCGACATCTGGGAGTGGTTCCACTTTGTCGGCTTCCACCCCGTCACGTTGTGGCAACTCACACAGTTCACGCTGGTTGGAATGTGCGAGGCCGCCTTGCCTGTGGCGGCACTGCCGTTATGGCAGCTTGCGCAGTTGGTAGCACTAGTGAATGTGGTGTGGTCAGGTTTGGATCCCAGCCAGGTCGTGGTCGACTTGTGGCAGTTCTCGCAGACACTTTGACCGTTGTGGATGGCGGTCGCCGGGCGCGCCGTGACGCCGTAGCTGGTGCTCATATGACAGGTCGCACACTGCGAGGACACCGAAACATTGGCATGGAACTGTCCCGGATTCCAGCTGCCGTAGCCTGACTTGTGGCAGCTGTCGCAATTGGCAATGGAAACGCCACTCAATGACTTGTAGGGAATGTGATTGGCCGTTGGCCCGCTGGCGGGTGGAAAGCCGCCGGTGTGGCAGGAGGAACATTGGTTTGCCACGGGCATTTGCGAGTGGCTCCACTTGGTGGGCTTCCAGCCATTGGTGTTGTGGCAGCTTACGCAATTGGCGCTGGTCAGTATGTGCGACGCAACCTTGCCCGTGGCACCACTGCCGTTGTGGCAACCAGCGCAATTGGTCGCGCTATTGAATCCGCTGTGGTCCGGCTTGGCGCCACCGAGCCATGTGTTGGTGGACTTGTGGCAGTTCTCGCATACGGTCACGCCATTGTGAATCGCCGTCGTTGGTCGTGCCGTCAGGCCGAAGCTGCTGTTGAGGTGGCAGGTCGAACACTGGCTGGTCACGGCCACATTGGCATGGAAGGCACCGGGGTTCCAGCTGGAGAAGCCGCCCTTGTGACAGCTGTCGCAATTGGCAATGGAAACCCCGCTGAGCGATTTGTACGGAATGTGGTTGCCCGTCAAGCCACTGGCGGACGGGTAGCCGCCTGTGTGGCAACTGCTGCACTGGCCAGCCACCGCCATCTGGCTGTGGTTCCAGGATGTTGGCTTCCAGCCCGTCGTGGCGTGACAGCTGGCACAGTTCAGCGATGTCGGCATGTGCGTGCCGCTCTTGCCCGCCGCGGAGCTTCCGTTATGGCAATTACCGCAGTTGGTGGCGCTGTTGAACAGGCTGTGATCCGGCTTTGAGCCCAGCCACGTACTGGTGGACTTGTGGCAGTTCTCGCAGACACTCTGGCCGCTGTGGATGGCTGTTCCGGGACGCGCGGTCGTGCCAAAGCTGCTGTTCAAGTGGCAGGTTGCGCACTGGGAGGACACCGGAACATTGGCATGGAACTGCCCCGGATTCCAGCTGCTGTAACCACCTTTGTGGCAACTATCGCAATTGGAAACGGAAACTCCGCTGAGCGATTTGTACGGAATGTGGTTAGCGCTGAGCCCGCTGGCGGGCAGAAAGCCACCGGTGTGGCAACTGCTGCACTGGCCGGCCACCGCCATCTGGCTGTGGTTCCAGTTGCTGGGCTTCCACCCGGTAGTGGCATGACAACTGGCGCAGTTCAGCGAAGTGGGCATGTGGGTCGCCGTCTTGCCAGTTGCCGAGCCGCCGTTGTGGCAGTTTGCGCAATTGGTCGCAGAGGTGAAGCCGCTGTGGTCCATGCCCGACGCTGGCAACCAGCCGGAAGTCTTGTGGCAGCTGCTGCACGATGCCTGCGTCTGGATGTGCGCAGACGGTTTCCCCACGGTGGTGGAACCATTGTGGCAACTGCCGCAGGCGTTCGGTGCAACGCCCTTGTGGTCAAACTTCGCTCCGGCAAAGGTCACGACCGAGTGGCAACTGTCACAACCCAACTGGGTCGGAAAGTGGGTCGCCGGCTTGACCATATTGGACCGCGAAAGCCGATTGCCCTGGGTATGACAGGTCGCGCACTCCTTGGGCGTACCCTTGAACACACCGGCGACATGACACGATTCACAACGGGCGTTGGCGTGCATGCCCGCCAACGCGAAACCGGTCTTGACGTGGTCGAAATTCTTCACCGCGCCCTGGGCCCACGCCAGGCCGGTCAGCAGCGACAGGACCAGGGCCAGCCAAACCAACAGTCTCTTATTCATGCCACTCCCTTCCGCTAGCCACCAACTGCGCGACTGCCATCGCCTTGTCATCCAATCTCATGGCCGCACCTCCCCGGTTTCTGATCTTTTTCCAGTTGTCTGTGCCGTGGCATTGCTCACAGCGATTGCCGAACTGGGTGTCGTGGACGTCATCCGGCGCATGGCAAGCAAAGCAGTTGCTTCCAATTCGCGCGGCATTCTTCCCCTGGGGTGCCGGATGCTTGTGGCAGCTCTCGCATGCCACGCTCCGGTGCGCCCCATCCAGGCGGTAGGTAGTGCTGCGGTCGTGATCAAAGGCCCAGACGGACCAGGCTCGGGTGTTGTGGCAGTTGTCACACCGCTCCCCAAAACGTTCCTTGTGCTTGTCCTTCTTCTGGTGACAGGAGAAGCAGTCGCGCGGAGCGTCCTTATAGCGGGCACTTGTGTGGCACTCCTTGCAGGGCGTGGCGGTGTGGCGTCCCGTCAGCGCAAAGCGTGATCGGGCGTGGTCAAACTGGGTTGTTTTCCAGGACTTGTCACTGTGGCACTGCTCGCAACGGGAGCCCAGCTGATTCTCGTGCTTGTCGTCCCTCTTGTGGCAACTGATGCAATCCAGCGCCGTATGCCGGAAACTGCGCAGATCCTTGTGGCAGGCATCACATCTAACTTTGGAATCCGCATGGGCATTGCGCAACTGGAATCGGGTGCGATCATGGCTGAATCGGCCCTCGGTCACCTTCCAGTCGCGTTCCACATGACACTCCGCGCATTTGTCACCCAGATTGCCGACATGCTTGTCGTCCTTCTTGTGGCAGCCAACGCACTCCTTGGGAGCGTCCTTGAACATGGCGCTCTTGTGGCACTCCTTGCACTCGGTCTTGGCATGCTTACCAAGCAGGGGAAAGCTGCTGGCCTCGTGGTCGAACTTGGCTGGCTCCTTCCAGTTGCGCTCGGTGTGGCAGTTGCCGCACTCCTTGCCCAGTGACTCCTTGTGCTTGTCGTCCTTGCGGTGGCACGTGTTGCACTCCTGGCTGAGCTTGATGCGGTAGACGGGGCCGGTGTGGCAATCGGCGCAGGTGGTGCTGCGGTGCTTGCCGCGCAGCGCATAGCGCGTGTCGGCATCATGGTTGAACGTGGCAGGCTTCCACTGCTTGGCGTTGTGGCAACTGTCACACTTCTCACCGTACTGACCCTTGTGGCCTTTCTGGTCATCGTCCTTGCGGTGGCAGGCGTAGCAGTTCTGCGGCGTTTCCTTGTAGTTAGTCGTCTTGTGGCAGTCGCCACACTTGGCATCCACGTGCTTGCCGGTCAGTGCAAAGCGTGTGGTTCCGTGGTCGAACTTGGCTTCCTTCCAAAGGTTCTCGTTGTGGCAGTCGGCACACTTGGCTCCCAGGGAACCCTTGTGCACATCGTCCTTGCGGTGGCAGGCGTTGCACTCCATCGGAGCGTCACGGAACTTCTTGTCCGCAACGTGGCATTTCACACACTCCACCTTCTGGTGCCTGGCGCGAAGGCCAAAGTCCGTGAGCGTGTGGTCAAAGCGGCTCTTGTCGAACTCGGCGATAGCCGCGCCGCGCCCCTTATGGTCGGTATGGCAGGTGCGGCAGGCCTGCGGCTTCATCTTGCCGTGAAAACCGGTTTTGCCGCGCACGTCGGCACCGACTTCCTTGTGGCAGTCCTTGCACAGTCCGTCTTGGGCCTTGCGGTCAAACTTCATATGGCAGTTCCTGCATTCGTCGTCGACCTTGGCGTGCGCTTGGATCAGCTTTCCGGGCGACACGATGGACTCGATCCCCTGCCCCCAAGCCGCCGGCGTAAGACAACAGCAAGACAACAGGGTCAGCAGAAGCCACAAAGCCTGCAGGCGCAGGCTTTGTGGGGTGGCAGGGCTGGGACATGGCCTAGTACGCATGCACTGCAATGACATGGACCACGGCGCTGATCACCAACAGGTACACAAACGGAATGTGTGCCACATGCCATAGGGAAAACAACTTCTCGTACGCCGTGTAGTGCGCCACCTTGACGACCGCCGTCAGGTAGCGGCGCACCAGCTTGCGGGCCTGGCGCTCGCGGCGCACCAGATCGTCCGACGACCACTTGCTGTGCGCTGCGAGCCGGTGGATGGGCTCCCGCAGCTCGACCACGCACTGGTGATACACCCACGCCTGCTTAACGGGCAGCAAGAACACCTGGCGGAAGTAGGTCAGCCAACCAGTACTGGCCTTCAGTTCAGTCTGCTCGAAGGCCCGCAGCCGGGCCTCCACCACCGGCGCGAAGGCCAGCCGCGAGCGCACCTCCTCCTGCTCAGGCGCAACATAGGCCTGCAGTTCCTTCAGGCTGACCTCTTCGCCGCGCAATCCTCTGTGCACGCGCGCATAGATGAAACGCCCCACCACCCCGCTCAGGGCAACAATGAGCATGCTGTACAGCGCAACCGCCGCGTTGAGCGAACCCACGTGGAAGGTGGAGTGCAGCAGGATCAGCATGGGGCCGCCTACTCCCAGCAGCATGTGCACCAGGAACCACCACTTGACCCGCCCCCACCCCTGGGCGAAACGGAAATGCTTGCGCAAAGGGTAGGAAAACAGCAGCAGCATCATGACGCCACCGGCCACGCCGAGCCAGTAGCCCACATCGTCGCCCGCCTCGAAATAACCCTGCCGACTAATCTGCCAGACCAGCGCGGTCAGGCTGACCAGCACCAGATAGATGACAGTATCCGTAGCCAGCGGCCGGGCCGCCGCCGTGGGCGTACGAAGGGTGGGCGAAGACTCGCTCATATCGGGAAATGCAGGCGCGTGTCATGAACAAAATTTGATGTCCAAAGTGTAAAGTTGGGTTTCCTTAAGAAGCCTTAAGGTTGTAACGCGCGGTAATTCCGGGAACGGAACGGATGGCCGTGAAGAGGGTCCGTTTCCGCCTCCCCATCCATGCTGGGGAGAACGATGATAGCTATCATATTGATAGCTATAAGCGCTTATTTTTAGAGGCCTAGCAGTCCAATATATCCATCGTCATTGCCCGACACGACCCCATTCCTGCCCATAGCTTGTCACCAGGACCTGGTTGGACAGGCGGTTGACATCGGTCGGGACACGCGCCATGTCGACTGGAAAGTCAAACAGCAAGGGCAGTGTCTGCAGACTCAGATATCGCAGCCCCGCGGGCAGGTGCGTTGGCACGCGCCAGGGGCGATGGCTGGCGATGATGTAGCCCCATTCGCCAAAGCTGGGCACATTGGCATGGTAGGGCGTTGCGCGCAGACCGACCGACTCGATCGTCGTGGCCACGGTCCAGAAACTCTGGCGCGCCACCAGTGGCGACGTGGTCTGGATCACCGCATAGCCGCTGGCGGACAACCGCTGGGACAGCAGCGAATAGAAGCTGTTGGTGTAGAGCTTGCCAATCGAGAAATTGGTCGGATCGGGAAAGTCGACGATGATCACATCGAACATCTCCGGCTCCGACGCACCATCGCCCTGCAACCACTGGAAGGCGTCGGTATTGACGATCTGCAGCTTGGGCGAGCGCAACGAGCCGGCGTTGAGTCTGGCCATGGCCGGATCATTGGCAAACAGGCCCGTCATGTTGGGGTCCAGCTCCACCAGCGTCACGCGCTCCACGCTGGGGTATTTCAGGATTTCGCGCACCGCCATGCCGTCGCCGCCGCCCAGCACGGCCACCCGGCGCGGCACGCCAAAGGCGGACATGGCCGGGTGCACCAGGGCTTCGTGGTAGCGGTATTCGTCACGCTCGGCAAACTGCAGGTTGCCGTTCAGGAACAGCTTGTGTCCGGTGCGGCCATCGGTGACCACGATGCGCTGGTAGGGCGATGTGGCCGCCAGCACAATGCGGTCATGGTAGAACTTGTCTTCTGCCAGCGTGGTGATGTGGTCGGCCACCGCAAACCCGCCCGCCAGGGCGGCCACGGTCAGCACGCAGGCCCAGCCATGGGCCGCGAGGCGGCGCAGCTCGTGGCGGAACACCCACAGCGTCCAGAAGGCCACGGCCGCGTTCATCAGCCCGAACAGCAGCCCGGTGCGGATCAGCCCCAGCTGCGGCACCAGCAGCAGCGGGAATGCGACCGACACGGCCAGCGCGCCCAGGTAGTCAAAGGTCAGCACCTGCGACACCAGATCCTTCAACACCACTTCGCGCTTGAGGATGCGCATGACCAGTGGAATCTCCAGCCCCACCAACACGCCCACCAGGCCCACCATCCCGTACAGCAGGAAGCGAAAGGCCCCGGGCATGTAGGCATTGGCCAGGAACAGCAGGGCCGGCAGGCAGCCCCCCGCCAGGGCGACCAGCAACTCGATGCGCAGGAAGTGCGCCGGCAACTGGCGCTCGAAGAAACGCGACAGCCACGAGCCCACGCCCATGGCAAACAGGTAGCAGCCGATGACGGTGGAGAACTGCAGGACCGAATCGCCCAGCAGGTAGGAGGCCAGCGCACCGGCCGCCAGCTCATAGACCAGGCCGCAAGCGGCCACCACGAATACGCTGGCCAGCAGCGTGACTTCCAGGGGCCGGTGGCTGCGGGCGACAACGCGGGGAGACGACAAACCGACCGAAAGGCTAATGGATGGCGGCGGCCACGATGATGCAGATGCCGAGACTCATGGCCGCCACCACCAGCGCCAAGGCCACGTTCTGTTTCTCGACGATCTCGCCCCACAGGTCATAAGGCGTGATCTTGTCGATGATGATGAAGCACAGCCAGAACACCACCACACCCAGCAGCGCAAACACCAGCGATGCCAGAACCGCACCCGGTTTCAACATGTCAAAGTCCATGAATCTCTCCTTGTATCACTTGTGACCACCACCGCCCGAAAAACCACCGAACGAGCCACCGGAGCTGCGGGAACTGGACGACGTCGAACAGTTCTCCACGCGGGGATCGCAACGGGAACACCGGCTCAACAATGCCAGCAGGATCAGTGTGATGATCAACACCACGATGATGGTGCCAATGCCGATGGAACGCGCGGCGCTGAACGGCGCAGCGTCGTCGCGCTTGAACAGGTCCTGCTTGCCCTGCAGGTTGAAGGCCTTGGCCACCACGTCGAATGCCAGTTGGTCACCCGCAGACCATACCACCTCCGTGGGGCTTTGCTCCAGGGACAACAGGCGCTTGCCGGCGGCAAAGTCCTTGTTGCTGGTCTTCTGGCCGCGCTGCACCACCCAGTAGAACTCGCCGCAGACGTAATTGGTCTCGGCCTCATAGCTGTATTTCAGCGTGTAACTGGTGCCCATGTAGCTGGCGGTGCGTGCCGTGGAACTGGACAGGTTGGGCGCACCCGTGGTGGGGCGCACCAGGCTCCAGCCCTCCTCCGAATCCACCAGGAAGCTGAAGCCGCGCTTCTGGTTGTAGAGCAGGTACTCGCTCCAGCCAAAGTGCTCATCATCCCCCGGCTCCACGCCCATGCGGTGCTGGAAGCCCACCACCTGCCATTGCGTGCCCTGCAGTTGGCCAACCGTGCCGAGCGGGATCAAGGGTGCTATGGGCTCGTCCTGAATCGCCGACTTCAACTCGGCACCCATGCCTTGGCTCAGGTCGATGATGCTGTTGCAACTGCCGCAACTGATGCTCTTGCTGGTCGCCAACGCTACCGTCACTGGCGCACCGCAATGCGGGCAGTTGAACTGGCGGCCCTTTTCTTCCTTGGCTGAGCTGTCCTTGAGCCCTTTCAGCGCCAGATCGTCCAGCAGCACGGCCTTGCCCTGCGACACCGTGGGCGGTGTGCCGGTGTAGTCGATGCTGATGACCTCGCCGCTGGCGCTACGCAACTCCACCACGTCAAAGGCTTGACCCAGCGGCGGCAGCTTGGGCAGCTCACCCTGGGCGCTGATGAGCGTGGCCGACACATTGCTCGCCACACTGAACGGTTTGCCGCTGACATTGACCGAACGGCCCACCACATAGCGGTCGGCCGGCGGCATGTTCATCTGTTGGGTGTCGGGACGCGTGAAGACATAGGCACCGTTGTCCTCGGCCAACCAACCGGTGGTGCCGTCGTCAAAGAAGGCATTCCACTCGGCCCATGTGCCTTCCGCCGTCTTGTACTGCAGGCGGCCGATCAGCGTGAAGGCGCGCTTGTCGAAGGTGCCGGTGGCGAATAGTTGTAGCGGGCTGTGGTCGTCGAACAGCTCGGCCATCTTGCCCAGGCGCGACAGCACGTCGCCCTGGCGCACTACGGTGCTTTGGCAGTAGCCGCAGACGGCGTGGGTGGATTGCGCCGAGCGGAACTCCACCGGGGCGCCGCAGCCGGGGCAGGGGGCACTGTAGCTGCGCTGGACGGGTGCTGTGGCCATGGTGCTCTAGTGGTGGCCCATGGCTGGGTGGCGCTGGCTTGTGAAGATGTTTCCCTGCGGGGCTTCCTCACTCCACCCCCTATCCCCCCCGCCCCTTTCCACCCTCGCCAGGGCGGAAAGGGGGGCCTTAACAGCCGATTTGGCCGCGTGTTTTAAGGGGACACGTACAAGGTGGTAACGACGCCTTTGGGTGGCGCAGTGGCTAAACCGGCACCCCATACGCGTTGTGGTGTTGGCTATTGGACGTGTACGTCCTTCGTTAGAAGACGCGGCCAAATCGGCTGTTAAGGCTCCCTCTTTCGCCCCGGCGGGGGCGAGAGAGGGCGGGGGGTGTGAGGGGGGATGTGAGGAAGCCCCGCAGGGAAGAAAAATCACAAGCAAGCCAGCAAAAAATCAGACCAGCTTCTTCAACAACTCCGCCTTCTTCGCCGCAAACTCCTCCTCGGTGAGGATGCCCTTGGCTTTCAAATCACCCAGCTTCTCCAGCGTGGCAATCACGTCATCCGGCTTCAACGTAGCAGCCGCCTGCGCCGCAGCCGCAGAAGCTGCGGCCTGGGCATTGCCCTGCAAGCCTGCTTGCAGGTTCTGCGCCAGCACCTGGCCCAGCGCCACGCCGGCGCCCAGGCCCATGGCGTCGCCAGCAATGCCACTGCCGCCACCACCGCCTTGCGCCATGGCGGGGATCGCCTGCGCCGTCTGGTACTGCATGAACTTGCCCATGTCGTTGCCGACCATGCCCATGCCGATCTTCTGGTCCATGATCTTCTGCAGTTCCTCGGGCAGGGACACGCTCTGCACCGTCATGGATTCGAGCTTGATGCCGAGCTTGGCCATCTCGGGGCCCAATTGGGCGGTCAGCGCCTTGGCGAATTCGATCTGGTTGGAGGCCAGGTCCAGGAACGGGATGCCGCTGGCGGCAATCGCGGTGCTGATGTTTTGCAGCACCAGGCCGCGCAGTTGGCCTTCCAGATCCGCCACCGGGTACACGTCACGCGTACCGGAGATTTCGGTATGGAACAGCTTGGGGTCGGCGATGCGGAAGGCGTAGTTGCCGAACGCGCGCAGGCGCACGGCACCGAAGTCCTTGTCGCGGATCGTGATCGGCTGCGGCGTGCCCCATTTCTGGTCGATCTGCTGGCGCGTGCTGAAGAAGTAGACGTCACTCTTGAAGGGGGACTCAAACAGCTTGTCCCAGTTCTTCAAATACGTCAGCACCGGCAGCGTCTGCGTGGTGAGCTTGTAGGTGCCGGGGCCGAACACGTCGGCCACCTTGCCCTCGTTGACGAACACCGCCATCTGCGACTCGCGCACCACGAGCTGGCCGCCGTTCTGGATTTCCATGTCCCGCATGGGAAAGCGCCAGGCCAGGGTCCCGTCGCCGTCTTCGGTCCACTGGATGATGTCTATGAACTGTTTCTTGATGAAATCCATCAGTGCCATGGCGTGGGCCTCCTTTATCGGGTTTAACACAGAACCGACGGCAATGATACACAGCGCGGTACTGGCGGCGTCACCCCACAAGTTCGATGGGATATGCTTTCGCCATGAGCCTGCTTTTCACACCTTTTCACCTTCCGTCGCCCCGCGGCGGCCTGGCGTTGCCCAACCGGATCGTGGTCGCGCCCATGTGCCAATATGCGGCGGACAACGGCGAGCCGACCGACTGGCATCTGATGCACTGGGGCAACCTGTTCAACAGCGGCGCGGCCCTGTTCATCATCGAGGCCACGGCCGTGCTGCCAGAAGGCCGGATCACGCCAGCCTGCCTGGGCCTTTGGGATGACCGCACGGAGGCCGCGCTGGCCAGCACGCTGCTGCGCGCCCGCCAACTGGCCCCGCCCACCGCGGTGTGCATCCAGCTGGCGCATGCCGGGCGCAAGGCCTCCAGTGCCCTGCCATGGGCGGGCGCCCAACTGCTGTCGCCTGCGCAGGGTGGCTGGGAGACCTTCGGCCCCTCGGCACTGCCGCAATTGCCCGGCGAGACGCCCCCAACCGAAATCTCACGCGCCCACATGGATACGGTGCGCGATGCCTTTGTGCAGGCCGCGCAGCGCGCCGAGCGCGCGGGCGTGGACGCCATTGAGCTGCACGCGGCCCACGGCTATCTGCTGCATGAATTCCTGTCACCCCTGGCCAACCAGCGCAACGACGCATACGGTGGCAGCCTGGAGAACCGCATGCGCTATCCGCTGGAGGTCTTTTCCGCCATGCGTGCCGCCTACACGGGCGTGCTGGGCATCCGCATTTCCGCCAGCGACTGGGTGGAAGGCGGCCTGGACGTGGTGCAAAGTACCGAATTCGCCCAGCGGCTCAAGGCCCTGGGTTGCGACTTCATCCACGTGTCGTCTGGTGGTGTATCGCCCGCGCAAAAGATCGCCGTGGGGCCCAACTACCAGGTGCCGTTCGCCCGCGCCGTGCGCCAGGCCAGCGGCATGGCCACCACCGCTGTGGGATTGATCACCGATGCGCAGCAGGCTGAGGACATCTTGCAGGCCGGCGACGCCGACCTGATCGCGCTGGGCCGTGCCTTCCTGTACGAGCCCCGCTGGGGCTGGCATGCCGCCGCCCGGTTGGGCGGCGAGGTGCGGGGCAAGGAAAACTATTGGCGCTGCCTGCCACGGGAGGCCCAGACCGTGTTTGGCAAGGTGTCGGTGGGCATGCGCTGACACCCCCCGCCATGGCCAGCCCCCCCATTGCCGCCATGTTGCTGGCAGCCGGTCGCGGAGAGCGCATGCGCCCGCTGACCGACACCACGCCCAAACCCCTGCTGCGGGTACAGGGCAAGCCGCTGCTGCAGTGGCCGCTGGAGGCGCTGGCACGATCCGGCTGCGCCAGCGCCGTGGTGAACACGGCCTGGCTGGGAGAGCAGATTCCAGCCCTGTTTGGAAGCGAATTCGACCCGGAGCCCTCGTCAAATGGGCGTAGCAAGCTATCAAATAATGAGCAAGCATTTACCCCCATGCCGATCCGCTACTCCAACGAAGGCCAAGACTTTGGTGGCGCGTTGGAGACGGCAGGCGGAATCGCTCGGGCCCTGCCGATGCTGGGCGAGGTGTTCTGGGTCGTCGCGGGAGACGTTTTTGCTCCGGACTTTGACTTCCCTCCCACTGCCGTAGAGGCATTTCTGGCCAGCGACCACCTGGCCCATCTGTGGCTGGTGCCAAACCCGGAACACAACCCCCGGGGCGACTTTGGCATGGAGGGTGGCCTGGCGCTGAATCGGCCAGCCTCCGACCCGCGTCCCCGCTACACCTACAGCACCATGGGCCTCTACCGCAAGGCCCTGTTTGAACCGCCCTGGTGTGACATTCCCGCCGGCAACCCTGGCGGCGTCAAGGCCGCACTCGCCCCCTTGCTGCGCGCGGCCATGGACCAGGAGCGCATCGGCGCCGGGTTGTACACCGGCCGTTGGACCGACGTTGGTACTCCCCAACGTCTGACCCAACTCAACTCCGCAGCCTGATACGCCGTCCTGGGACCCCGGCCGGGGTCGGCACTCGGCGGTTTCCTGTTGACAAATGTCATGGTATTCGCCCCATGGCTACCCATACTGAAATTGAGTATTCATCAACCATCAGGAGGGCACCATGCGAAGATTTCATTCACACCTGTTTCGGTGGCTCATGTGGCCGGCATTGCTTGCTGTGGCCTCAATGGCTCAGGCGGTGACGGTCAGCATCACGCCGTCGGGCAACGTCGCAACCAACAACGTCAGGGTCGTCGTCACGGTCACCACCACCGGCGGCGGAACCCCCGCGTTGGTGGTCAAGGTGGACGGAGTGGATGTCAGCAGCTACTTCAACCAGGGCGCCACGGTCAGCACCAGCGGCAACACGACCACGGCGCGTGTGGAATACCTGTTCGGGGGCGGCACCAAGACGGTCAGCGCCACCGCCACGGTGGCCGGTGAAGGCAGCGCCACGGGTACCACCACGTTCGTCGTGCCTGGCGATCTGCAGGAAAGCCGCAAGAACAACGTGCTGTCCAAGGTCAACCAGTTCCTGCACCAATGGGACGCCTACGACTTTCATCGCTGGTCCAGCGCAGGCAACTACACCACGTTCGCCAACCGCATCTGGGCACCCGCGATGCAGGTCTATGTGGACCCCGGCTACCTGGCCTCCGGCGGCAGCGCCGCAGAGTACGTCGAGTCCTATATCTGGAAGTACATCTGGACCATCTACGACCAGGATCTGGTGATATCGGCAGAGCCCGAAACCGACGCCGTCGGCATGATGACGCTGTGGCACGAAATGATCCATGCTGTCAGTCATGGCGCCCAGGTTGCCGGCGGCGCCGGCCTGCCCGGCAACGACCACGTCTACATTGGCTGGGCCGAGAGTTGCACCTATGGATTCAACAAGCTTCGGCTCTTCGAGACCAAGGCCAAGGCCTACGGTATCGGCAACCCCACGGCCACACAGGCTGTCGAGGTGCGGGCATTCTGGAAGCAGTTCATGACGGAATACAACGGTTCCACCTATTCCGAGTTGGGCAAGATCACGGACGCACAGAAGGCAACACTGCTGGGATTGGTGGGATTCAACTGTGACGCGAATGCCATCAAGTCCGGCTATCTGGGTGCGGGCTATTCACCGCTGTACTTCGCCGACATTGCCGTGACCATCAACAGCCCCGCCAACGGCACGCAGACCGCCGACAACCAGACCCTTGTCTCGGCCAGCGTGGTCAACAACGAGCCTACCGTCACCCTGAGCCGGGCCGGCTTTGCCGTCAATGGCGTGATCCAGGAAACGGCCCTGTCGGGCACGACCTTCAGCACCACGGCCGTGTTGAAGACTGGCGACAACAGCATCGTTGCCGGCGTCATGGACACCGCAGGGCAGATCTACCAAAGCACGCCGATCTCGGTGAAGAGCACGGCCCTCAACAACACCTACCATGCCCGCATTAGCTGGGACAAGGACGACACGGATGTGGACCTGCACTTTTCCTGGAGCGGTGGTTCGGAGTGCTACTACTCGAACAAGACACCGACATGGGGTACGGCCGCCACGTCGCCACGGCTGGATGTGGACAACACCCACGGCTATGGCCCGGAGAACATCACTATCGGTGGACTGCCGGGTGCCGGAACCTTCCGCATCTTCGTGAAGTACTATTCGGACCATGGCAAGGGTCCGACGACGGTATCTGCCGCAATCTATGAAAACGGCGTTGCCAAGTTCACCGGAACGCGCACCATGGGCAATGGCGACAACTGGACCCTGATGGAATTCACTATCCAGTGAATGGGCGCGGGCTACCCCCGGCCAAGAACCCCGCCCGCAGCGCGACGGCGCCACGGGCGGGGGTTCCTTTTCGAGGTGCCAACCTCACTCCTCCAGGTAGTGCACGCCGGTGAGTTCCTCGGACACCTGCCACAGGCGCGCAGCGTCTTCCACGCTGCGCGAGCGCCGGTTGGAGCCGACCTTGACCGGCGCACCGCGCATTTCACCCAACGCACCCGGCCCGCAGTAGTCCCCACCCACAATGTCATCGCCCAGTGCGGCGTACAGCGTGGGCTGCGCTCCGCCTTCGGCCGACTGGAACACCAGCGCGGTCAACGGACTCAACAGGCCCGCCACGCCCGACATATGCCGAAACAGGCTGGTGGCCGACACGCCGGGGTGCGCCGCCACCGACAGTGTGGCGTGGCCGGCACGTTGCAGGCGGCGCTGCAACTCATAGGCGAACACCAGACAGGCCAACTTGCTCTGGCCATAGGCCAGTCGCCGGTTGTAGCCTCTGGCGAAATGAAGGTCATCGAAGTGGATGCCACTCCATTTGTGGGCCAGGCTGCTGAGCGACACCACGCGGGCACCCGGCGTCGCGTTGAGCTGCGGCAACAGCATCCCGGTCAGCGCAAAGTGGCCCAGGTAGTTGGCGGCCAACTGACTCTCAAAACCATCCTTGCTCAGGGCATAGGGTGGCATCATGATGCCGGCGTTGTTGATCAGCAGATCCAGGCTGGCGTGGCCCTGGGAAAAGGTCCGTGCAAACGCCCGCACCGACGCCAGGTCACACAGGTCCAGCGTCTGGCACTCCAGGTGGGCGTTGGGGTGCTCTGCCTGGATACGGGCCTTTGCCGACTCGGCGTTGGGCAGGCTGCGACAGGCCAGCACGACCCCGCAGCCTTTGCCAGCCAGTGCCCGCGCGGTTTCAAACCCGAGGCCGGCATTGGCGCCGGTGACGATGGCGATGCGCCCACTTTGGGACGGCGCGTTTGAAAGGGACCATGGCATGGACGCACTCCTGACGGTAAAGGGGTTCCCGCGCATGGTAAGGCACTTCATTAGACTACCCGCATGGCAGCGACTTCCATTGCACCCCACTCCGACGGCACCCGATCCGGCTGGACGGCGGTATGGGGACGCTTCCTGTGGATCGTGCCCTTGCTGCTGTCGGTCACCTTCACCGCGCTGGTGGTGGTCTGGGCCCAGGACAACGAGAGGCTGGAGCGCGAAATTACGCAGCGCACGGTGGTGGCCGACACGCTGAGCCTGGAGGCACAGCTGTCCAGCCGCATGGAAACGGAGGCCACCCGCTTGCGCTCGGCTGCGGTGCATGTCCCGGTGGCCGGGCCCGACGCAGACCGCCAGTTGGCCAGCCTGCCCGAGATTGCCGCCGGGCTTGACCGGCGCTGGATCAGTGTGTTGTGGCTCGACGCAAACAACCGTATCGTTGGCGAGGCCAAACGGGAACCGCGCCCGGGTGCGCTCCGCCTGCCGCCTGGCGAGGGCATCACCCTGCACCTGGTTGCCCCCACCAGCGACGCACGACGCCCACAGACCGGCCAGTTGATTGCCCGCTATGACCCGGCAGACCTGATCAAGAGCAAGGACTTCTGGTGGCTGGCGGCGCAGTACGAGGTCCAGCTGCTGAGTGGACAGGATCAGGTCATCGTCTCCACCGAGAGCGCGGGGCATGCCACACTGGGTGAGAGCTACGAGATGCCGTTCCAGGCCATACCGGACGCGCGCCTGCGCCTCACCCAGCGCGCGCGCCAGCCGCCCTGGTTCGCAACGCTGCCGGTGGTCCTGATGGTGGGCTTCCTGGCCCTGATCACCGCCGCCACGCTGCTGCTGCGCCGCCAGATCAACCAGGTGGCGCGGGCCGAGTCGGCCTGGCGCTCGGAGGCGGCCTGGCGCCAGTCGCTGGAAGAGTCCGCCCTGGTGGGACTGCGGGCCCGTGACCTGGAAGGCCGGCTGCTGTTTGCCAACCGCACCTTTTGCGAGCTGGTGGGTTACTCACTGGAGGAGCTGGTGGCCCAGGGCTCCGGCCTGGACGCCGCGATGCAGACCCGCTCCGGCACGGCTCCCTTGCGTACCAAACGCGAGGGCTACGAGACCCGCTGGCGCCACCGCGACGGCCATTTCATTGACGTCATGGTGTTCGAGTCACCGCTGGTCGACGGCCTGGGCCACCAGGTTGGCTGGATGGGCTCCATCGTCGACGTCACCGAGCGCAAGCGCCTGGAGGAACTGGAGCGCCGCCAGCGCGAGGTATTGGCCAACCATGCCCGCCTGTCCACGCTGGGCGAGGTCGCCTCCACACTGGCCCACGAGCTGAACCAGCCCCTGACCAGCATCGTGAGTTACAGCGCCGGCATCGCCAAGGCCCTGCAGCGCCGGCCCGACTCCGACCCCGACCTGGTCGCCGCCGCCCAGGCTCTGTCACGCCATGCCACGCAGGCCGGAGGCATTGTCCACCGCATCCGGGCGCGCCTGGCGCGCCGCGAGCTGGTACCGGAGGCCTGTGACATCAACCCCATCGTGGCCGACGCGGTGACGCTGTTGCAGCGCGAAATCCGCCGCGCCGGTGTCGAAGTCTCGCTGGAACTGGCGCCCCATCTGCCGGTCGTGCGGGTGGACCGCATTGGCATCGAGCAGGTGGTCTCCAACCTGCTGCGCAATGCCTGTGACGCCATGACCGGATCGGACCAGGGCAAGAAGATGCAGGTGCGCACCAGCCTGAGCACGCACCCCCCGGTGGACAGCGTGCTGGGCTGGATCGCGGTGGAGATCACGGACCAGGGTCCCGGCCTGGGCGGGCGGGATATCGAAACCCTGACAGAGCCTTTCTTTTCCACTAAACAGGAGGGAACCGGTCTGGGCCTGGCGATCTGCCGCTCCATACTGGAATCGCACGGCGGTGTCCTGCATGCCCAGGACCAGCCCGGTGGTGGCGCCCGTTTCAGCTTTTTCCTGCCCACAGAACAGATCAACACGGAGACCAGCCTCCCATGACGGAACAAACCATCTTCCTGTGCGATGACGACGAGGGCGTGCGATCCTCCCTCGCTTTTTTGCTGCGCCAGCACGACCTGCAGGTGGTCGCCCATGCCAGTGGGCCGGAGCTGCTGGCCGCGCTGGATACGTGGGCCACACCCCGACGCGGCATCTTCGTACTGGATGTGCGCATGGAGCCACTGTCAGGCCTGCAGGTGCACGACGCCCTGATCAGCCGGGGGCTGGACAAGCGCATGCCGGTGCTGTTCCTCAGCGGCCACGGTGACATTCCCATGGCCGTGGCAGCCATGGCCAAGGGCGCCTTCAATTTCGTGGAGAAACCTTATGCCGACGATGCCCTGGTGCAGCTCATGCAGCGCGCCTTGGAACTGGAGGAGCAATGGCATGGCCGGATGGCCCGCCATGACGTCTTGCAGCAACTCATGGCCGGGCTGTCGCGCCAGCAGGTGCGCCTGATGCCGCTGGTGGCCGCCGGCGAGCTGAACAAGACCATCGCCTGGAAAATGGAACTCAGCGTGCGCACCGTGGAAGAACACCGGCGCAAGATCTTCGACCGCCTCAACGTGCACTCGGCGGCCGAACTTGCCACCTTGCTGGCAGAGGCGCGCGCAGCCGGCATCGACATTCCCGCCGGAACACCGGCCGCCTGATTCCAGGCTGTCACTGCCCTGCAGCAGAAAGCGCAAAGTCAATGAAGCCGCGCTGCACATTGGTCTCCGTGAGCTGCACGCGCACCAGTTGGCCGATGGCCAGACCCGCCTGGCCGGATACCAGCCGCCCCTCGACCGGCGGAGTGAAGATGCGCACCCAGGTGCCGCTGTCGTTCAGCCCCGTGACGACGCCGTCAAAATGCTGGCCGATCTGTGATTCGAGCAGCAGTGCCGCCTCGGATTTGCGCATCTGGCGTTCCACCTTCTTGGCGGCGTCCTCCTGGCGCGTGCAGTGCACGGCAAGTGTGGCCAGCTCTTCCGGGGTATACGGGGCAGGCTCACCACGCAACAGGCTCTTGAGCAGGCGCAGGGTGATCAGGTCCGGGTAACGCCGGTTCGGTGCGGTGGAGTGGGTGTAGTCACGCAGGGCCAGCCCGAAGTGGCCCACCGGCCTGCCATGGGCCTGCTCCACGACGTATTCGCCTGAGCCCATGAGCTTGACGATGACGAGTGACAGGTCGGGGAAACGCAAAGGATCCAATCGGCGCCGTTTCGCGAGGAATGCCTCCAGCGCCGCAGAGTCCGGCTGGGTGGGCAGCGCCTCGCCATATTTTCGGGCCTCCACCACGATCTGCGCCCAGCGTTCTGGTGAGCGCACCACGCGGCGCAGGGACGCCCCGCCACGGTTCATCAGGAAATGAGCGGTACAGATGTTGGCCGCCACCATGAGTTCTTCGATCAACTGGCGCGCCCGGTTGTGCTCCTGCTGGCGAATGGCCACGACCCGCTCCCCCTCGAACACGGCACGGGGCTGGAAGGTCTCGAACTCCAGTGAGCCCTGGGCATGCCGTCGCGCCCGCAGGCGCTGCGCCACCGCGTCCTGCACGCGCAACTGGACGTCCATGCCCGGCACCGCCTGGGCGGCGACCGGCAGCGCCCCGTGGCCATCGATCCAGGCCGACACGGCATCGTACGCGAGCTTGACCTTGTTGCGCACCCGGGCGCGGTAGACCGAAGTCTGTTCCATGGAGCCGTCGGGGGCAATCAGCATCTCGCTGACCACGGCCAGCCGCATCTGATCAGGGTTGAGCGAGGTCAGGTCGGTACTCAGGCGTTCCGGCAGCATGGGGAAGACGCGCGCCGATGTGTAGACCGACGTGGTGTTGGTGCGGGCGTGCTCATCGATGGCCGACCCTTTTTTGACCAGCACATCCACGTCGGCAACCGCCACAAAGACCCGTACACGCCCGCCGCCCAGAACTTCGCAGGCAGTCAGTTGGTCCAGGTCCAGCGAATCATCGTTATCGATCGAACACCAGGGCAAGGCCGTGCGATCCAGTATCCGCGGATCGGCGTCCTGGCCGGGGCCCTGGATGCCGTCCAGTTGCCGCAATGCCCCGGCGGGAAATTCGGACTCCAGACCCCGCTCGCGCATGGCGTCGCAGGCAATTCGTGAAAGGTCGGTTCGGGTTTTGTAGGGCGCAGAACTCATGGCTTTCCTGGATGCATGGGTGGCGTGCAGGCGCAGTGCCCGGTTCGCCGGGGCACGATATGCATGCAGTCCATGCCCCAAGTCTACCGGGGCGTGCATGTGCCGGTTCCCCCGGCCCCGTAACGGTAAGGTCAGGACAGGTTCGCAGACGAGCCCGGCGCCTCCAGTGGAACCAGAATCCACAACAGTACGTACAACACCAAACCCGTGCCTCCAAGGATCAGCATCAGGGCGAACACCAGGCGCCACAGCCAGGCGTCCAGCCCGGTGAAAGCGGAGAGTCCGCCACACACCCCACCGATCCACTGGTCACGGGCGGAGCGGCGCAGCCCGTTGATTGCGGCCACCTTGTTGAGCGGTGCCGATGGCGGCGGCTGCAACAGCCGGGCCTTGGCCTGCTGAAACTCGGCTTCGCTGAGACTGCCGCGGTTACGCATCTGTTCGAGGTTTTCCAGGTCTTGCGCCAATGCCATGCCAAACTCCATCTGTGTATTGATGCGCAAAGAATAGCCACCTGCCTTCCGTTGCGCCAGCAACTTGTGACCAGTGGTCGTTTTGCCGGTACCAGATGAAGGCCTGAAGGATCAGGCCCAGATCCCCAACGGATGGTGCGTACGTGCAACGGTGAACATGAACACAAAGCACAGCAGGGAAGCGACATAGAACACCAGCCGCATGCGCGCCGTGCGTGCCCGCTTGAGGGCCAGGCTGCCCAGGACGATATAGAGCAGCAACAAGGCGATCTTCGTCCCGAGCCAGCCCACGGAGAACGGGTTGAGGTCCAGGATGTAGAGCAGTGTCAGGGCGGCACCGAGCAGCGCGCTATCCACCAGATAACTCAGACGCCGCACGCCCGGGGCCATGGGCCACCGCGCACCCAGCAGCACACCAAGCCCCCGCGCGGCGAACAGCGAGCCGCTGGAGAGCACCAGGCCGATGTGGGTCCAGCGGAAGATGGGGTACAGCTCGGACAGGGTCATGGTCGGCGCACTATAGCAAGGCAAGCGGCAAGGCAAGCGCGCCTGTGCCCGGTGATCCACTGCTCTGCAGCGCATAGGCGATCTAAATGAGATACACTCTCATTTAGAAACCCATTTTCCACCTGCACACTTCTCCCAGTGACCAACCTGCGATTGACCCACCTCCCCACGGGCGCACATGCCACCGTGGCGCGCGTCAGCGCCACGTCCAGTCACACCGGTGAGGCCACGCTGCAGCGCCTGGGTGAGTTGGGCTTCATTCCCGGCGAACCGGTGCAATTGCTGCACCGTGGCCCCGGCGGGCGCGAACCGCTGGCCGTGGTCGTGGGGGAGACCATGTTCGCCCTGCGCTGGCTGGAAGCCGATTGCATCGAGGTCAACACAGCATGAATGCCCACACCGCCACACTCCCGGCCAGCCCCTGGAATGTGGCGCTGGTGGGCAACCCCAACTGCGGCAAGACCGCACTCTTCAATCTGCTGACCGGCGCACGCCAGAAGGTTGCCAATTACGCCGGTGTCACCGTGGAACGCAAGATCGGCATGCTGCGCCTGCCCAGCGGCCACAGCGTCTCCATCATCGACCTGCCCGGCATCTACAGCCTGCACCCTGCAACGCCGGATGAAGAGGTCACGCTCGAAGTGATTGAAGGCCGCCGCGTGGGCGAGGCGCCGGTGGATGCCATCGTCGCGGTCGTGGACGCCACCAACCTGCGCATGAACCTGCGCCTGGTGCTCGAACTCATGCGCCTGGGGCGCCCGGTCATCGTGGCCCTGAACATGACCGATGTGGCCCGTTCCCGCGGTCTGGCCATCGACGTGGCCAAGCTCTCGGCCGAACTGGGCTGCCCGGTCGTGGAAACCGTGGCGGTGCAGCACAACGGCCATACCAATCTGCTGGCCCGACTCGACCAGGACCTGGCCCGCCCGCTGGCCGCACCTGCTCCGGCCGTGCACCATGCCCCGCGCAACAGCACCGACATCCAGCACGAGGTGCGGCGCATCCTCGCGATTGCCGCGCCGAACGCAGGCCAGTTCCAGCGCTTCCACTTCAAGGTGGATGCCTGGGCCATGCACCCGGTGTGGGGACTGGTGATTCTGGCGGCACTGCTGTTCCTGGTGTTCCAGGCGGTGTTTTCCTGGGCCAATGTGCCCATGGACGCCATCAAGTCGGCCATGGCTTTTTTCGCCGAGTGGACCACCGCCCATATGTCGGATGGCCCGCTGCGCAGCCTGCTGGTGGATGGCGTGATCGCCGGCGCTGGCGGCGTGCTGGTGTTCTTGCCGCAAATCCTGATCCTGTTCTTCTTCATCCTGGTGCTGGAAGATTCTGGCTACCTGCCGCGCGCCGCCTTCCTGCTGGACACTCTGATGGGCAAGGTCGGCCTGTCAGGCCGCGCCTTCATTCCGCTGCTGTCGAGCTTTGCCTGTGCCGTGCCCGGCATCATGGCCACCCGTACCATCGCCAACTGGCAAGACCGACTGGCCACCATCATGATTGCCCCGCTGATGACCTGCTCGGCGCGGCTACCGGTTTACGCGCTGCTGATTGGCGCCTTTGTGCCCGACCGCAGCATCGGCATTTTCAACCTGCGCGGCCTGACCCTGTTTGTGCTGTACGTGGCCGGCGTGCTGTCGGCCATGGCCGTGGCCTGGGTGTTCAAGCGTATCTGGATGAAGAACCGCTATCAGCCCCTGATGCTGGAGTTGCCGCCCTACCGCATTCCGGGTTTGCGCAATCTGGTGCTGGGCCTGTGGGAACGCGCCCGCATCTTCCTGCGCCGCGTGGGGACCATCATCTTTGCGCTGATGGTGGTGCTGTGGTTCCTGTCCACCTATCCGGCCCCGCCCGATGGCGCCACCGGCGCGGCCATCCAGTACAGCGTGGCCGGCATGCTGGGCCACTTCCTGGAACCGCTGTTTGCGCCGATTGGTTTCAACTGGCAGATTTCGGTGGCCCTGGTGCCGGGCATGGCGGCACGTGAAGTGGCGGTTGGTGCCCTGGGCACCGTGTATTCCTTGTCTGCGGCCGGTGAGTCGGTGGCCAGTTCCCTGGCGCCCGTGATTGCACAGGGCTGGTCGCTGGCTACCGCGTTTTCACTGCTGGCCTGGTATGTGTTTGCTCCCCAGTGCATCTCCACGCTGGCGGTGGTCAAGCGCGAAACCAACTCCTGGCGCTACCCCGCGCTGATGACGGCCTACATGTTCGCGTTGGCCTATCTCGCTTCGTTTGTGACGTACCGCCTGACCTCGTGGCTGGGGGCTTGAACACCATGGGAACACAACACCTGATCGTCTTTTCGATAGTACTGGCCTGCAGCGTGTATGCGCTGTGGACGCTGATGCCATCCGCCTGGCGGCGATTTCTGGCGGCACGCCTGGTGCGGTTGCCACTGGGGTCCACCCTGCACGCCACGTTCCAGCGGGCTGCGGCGCCGGCTTCGGGCTGCGACTGCAGTGGCTGCGACAAGGTGGTGGACCTGCGGCGCGCATCGCAGCCCAAGATCATCACCATCCACCGTCAGCCGCGGGACTGATCCCCTGCGCGGCTGAACAGCCGCACCAGTTCCAGCCACACCAGACACAGTACCAGCAGACCTGCGGCCACCGCCGCGCCGTGGCCCGACAGCGGAACCAGTCCCATCAATGTGCGCAACCAGGGAATCCCAAACACCGCCACCAGCAGCGTACCGACGCCGGCCGCCATGCGCCACAACCAGCGATTGGATGCCACCACGCCCAGCACAACCGGTCTGGCGGGGTCACGATTGGCCAGGATCAGCAACATCACCGAAAGCACCAGGGCGCCGAACACCACGGAGCGCCCTTCGGTCGCTATCGCGCTGTATTGCGTCACCCAGGCTTGTCCGGCCAGCAGCACGCCGGCCACGCCCAACCCTTGCAGCACCCCGATCAGCAGGGGCCGCGCGGCAAACGGCGAATCCGAGACCGACCGGGGTGGTCGCTCCATCAGGTCATGGTCCTCCGGCTCGGCCTCGAAGACGATGGAGCAGGCTGGGTCAATCAGCAGTTCCAGCAGCACGATGTGCACCGGCAGCAGCAGCATCGGCCAATGCGCCAGCGAGGGCACCAGCGCCAGCAGGATGATGGGCACGTGCACGGCAAAGGCAAAGCGCGCGGCCTTGCGGATATTGTCATCAATGCGGCGCCCCTGCCGGATGGCGGCAACGATACGGGCAAAGCTGTCGTCCAGCAGCACCAGGGAGGCCGCTTCGCGCGCCACGTCGGTACCGCGCTCCCCCATGGCAATTCCGACGTCGGCGGCCTTCAGCGCTGGTGCGTCGTTGACGCCGTCGCCGGTCATGGCCACCACCTCGCCGTCGGCGCGCAACAGATGCACCAGACGCAGCTTGTGCTCGGGCTTGAGGCGGGCACACAGGTCAACACGGCGCAGCCGCTGCTGCAGGGCGGCGGTGTCCAGGGTTTCGATCTGGGCACCGGTAATGACATCGGGCCGCTCCGACAGACCCACCTGCTGAGCGATGGCCCGCGCGGTGGCGGGATGGTCACCCGTCATCATGATCACACGCACACCGGCACGCCGGCATTCAGCCAGCGCCGCCGCGACTTCCGGCCGCGGCGGATCCGCCAGCGCAACCAGGCCCAGGAACTCAAAATCAAAGTCGTGCTGGTTCTGTGGCCACGGCGGACTCACGTCCGGCGTCGCCGTGACAGCGCTCCAGCGCCCGCGTGCCACACCCAGCACACGCAAGCCCCGCTCGGCCATGGACTCCACCTGCAGCCGGATGGCGTCGCGTGCACCCGTGTCCAGATGGCAGAGGTCGGCGACCGCTTCGGGCGCACCCTTGGTGGCCAACAGATGCTCGGTCGGATCGGCACTGGCGAAGACCCGGGTCATCGCCAGGATTTCGCCGGAGAGTGCGTATTCAAACTCGGGCTCGCGGCCATCGTGCACGTGCTCTGTTCCGTCCAGCCACTGGTGACCGAACTGCTGGATGGCCTTTTCCATTGGATCGAACGGGTCCCCCGGCGTGGCCAGCATCGCAAATTCCACGAGCACATGGAACTCCTCCGCCAGTCCGTCCGCGCCCTCGGGGCGAAAGTGGGTGCTGCGCGTGGCTATCTCGGCCACGGCCATGCGGTTCAGAGTCAGCGTACCCGTCTTGTCCACCGCCAGCACCGTGATGGCGCCCAGAGCCTCCACGGCGGCGACGCGGCGCGTCAGCACCCGCTGTTGGGAGATCCGCCACGCGCCCAGTGCCAGGAACACCGTCAGGATGACCGGAATCTCCTCGGGCAGGATGGCCATGGCCAGCGCGATGCCGGACAACAGGCTCTGCAACAGCGGCTGGTCATTCCACCACCAGCCCAGTAGCACCTGGGCCAGGGCCAGGGCCAGCGCGCCCACGCCCAGCCGGCGCACCAGCCCGCGCGAGCGCTCCTGCAGGGCCGATATGGGTTCCGTGGTGGCCGCCAGGTCGGCGCCAATGCGCCCCACCGCGGTGGCGGCGCCCGTGGACAGCACCCGGGCCAGCCCGACACCCCGGGTGACCACGGTGCTGGCAAACAGGGCCCCCATGCTCTCAGGCGCCTGATCACCTTGCGCCACGGGCAGCTTGGCCACCGGCACCGCCTCACCGGTCAGCAGCGACTCGTCCACTTCCAGCTGGCCGTCCAGCAACTGCGCGTCGGCGGCCACACGGTCGCCCTCGTGCAGCACCAACAGGTCACCGCGCACCACGTCGCGCCCGGCGATGCGCTGCTCCTGCCCATCGCGCACGACCAGCGCCCTCGGGGCCGACAGGTCACGCAGCGACTCCAGTGCGCGCTGGGTCTTGCGCTCCTGCGCCAGCGTGATGCCGATGACCACGAACACAAAGCCCAGCAGAAACAGTGCCTCCGCGCGGTCCCCCAGCGCCAGATAAATGCCGCCCGCGGTCAGCAGCATCAGGAACATGGGCTCGGTAACCACGTCGCGCACGATGGCGGCAGTGGACTTCGGCGCACTGCCCGGCAGCAGGTTCGGGCCGTCGTCCTGCAGACGGCGCGCCGCCTCGACGCCACTCAGGCCCTGTGAGCCGTCCCCCGCGGTGTCAGGCAGGGAATGCGTGCTATCCATGGGGGGCCCGTTGCGGGACCGTCGCCGGCGCGTGGTCCAGGTCCGGGCGCTTCCAGGGGTCCACATGCGTCATCAGGTTGAGCACGCGGTGCCGTTGCAGCACGCGTTGGCGGGCCACCACGGCGATGTCGTGACCGGCCTCGACCGAGATGGCGGCGTCGACCTCGATGTGGGCATCCACCACAATCATGTCTCCCATCTTGCGGGTGCGCACATCATGGACGCCGCTGACCCCGGGCGTTTCCACCAGCGTGCGGCGGATGGCGGCAACCTCCTCCTCGTCCACCGCACGGTCCATCAGGTCGTGCATCGCGGCCCAGCCAAACTCCCAGCCCATTTTGGCCACCATGAAGCCCACAATCAGTGCGGCAATGGGGTCCAGAATCGGGTAGCCCGCCAGGTTGCCAATGATGCCGATCCCCACCACCAGTGAGGACGCTGCGTCCGAGCGCGCATGCCAGGCATTGGCCACCAGCATGCTGGACTTGACCCGCTTGGCCACCGCCAGCATGTAGCGAAACAGCGATTCCTTGGCAATCAGCGCACCCGCCGCCACCCACAGCGCCACGGCATGGACCTGTTGCACCGTCTCGGGTGCTTCGAGCTTGCGAAAGGCCGACCACAGCATGCCCACGCCGACGGCCAGCAGCAGCAGGCCCAACACCAGCGATGCCGCGGTTTCAAAGCGTTGGTGGCCATACGGGTGATCCTCGTCGGCGTCCTTCTTGCTGTGGTGGCTGGCGAACAGCACCACGAAGTCCGCCACCAGATCGGACAGCGAATGGATACCGTCTGCCACCAGACCCTGGGACTTGGCGAATACACCGACGGCGATCTGCGTGGCGGTCAGGACCAGATTGACGCCCACGCTGACCCAGGTGCTGCGCGATGCCGCGGCGGCGCGCTCGGCGGTGGTGTGGGGCGTGTCTTCGGTGTCGTCGGTGATATCGGGGAAGTTCATGGTCGCGGGTCCAGGGGACCAGGAATAGTTGCAAGTGCGGGAGTCTGTCGCCTGCATCTTAAGGGTGTCTGATTACGGCGCCACCGCACACCTCACACCGAACACCCGGTGCCGGTGCAGAAAGGCGACAACGTGATTGTGCGATAGTAGCGAGCCCAGCCCATGGCTGGCTATCTTACGTCTACCGTCCTGCGGGGGTGTCATGGTCTGGCTCAAAAATAGCATTCGTTGCTCGGCACTGTTGGGCCTACTGATGTGTGCGGCATCGATGGCTTGCGCACAGACACTCAAGGTCCTCACCGAGGAGCTGCCTCCCTACAACTACACCGACAACGGCAGGATCACCGGCTTCAGCACCGAGGTCGTGCGCGCCGTTTTGCAGGAGGCGCGGTTGCAGGGTGATTTCCAGTCCCTGCCCTGGGCGCGGGCCTATGAGACGGCGCAAAGCACCGATGGCGTGCTGATCTATTCCATCGCGCGCAACCCGCAGCGCGAGAAGCTGTTCAAGTGGGTTGGGGTCATTGCGCCAACCCAGTACTACCTATTCTCCCTGCCACAACGCAACATCCGGATTGAACATCTGGAACAGGCCAAGGCGTTCCAGGTGGCCACAGTCAACGAGGACGCAGGCGAACAGTTTCTGCTGACCAGGGGTTTCGCCAAGGGGAAGAACCTGCAATCCAGCGTGCGCTACGAGCTCAATTACGAGAAGCTCAAGCGCGGTCGAGTCGACCTGTGGATCATGCCGGAACTGGTGGCGGTACACCTGGCGCGCCAGGCGGGGGACACTCCCGCACAAACCCTGGCTCGCAGCTACGCCGTCACCGAATTGGGCAGTGACGGCTATTACATGGCGTTCAGCGCGACCACGCCGGACGCGCTGGTGGAACGCCTGACCAGGGCACTGGCAACCATCAAGAGCAATGGAACCTACGATGCACTCAAGCGAAAGTGGCTCTAGTTCGCCTGCCGACCGTGACGTGACGGTCGCTACCCCGCGCCACGAGGCGGCCAGCCACTCGCTGGGTACACGCCTGGTGGTGGCCACCCTGGGCTTCTGCTTTGTGTTCACGCTGTTCGCCGTGGGAGCACGCACGCTGCTGGCATGGAACGAGGCCTGGGATGCGATGAACGCCGATCTGGCACTGCTGGAGCAGGTCTACCGGCAGACGCTGAGCAAGGCCATTTGGGAAATGGACCGCGACGCGCTGCACGCCCACGTGGAGAGCACGGTCCGGGTGGCGGCTGTCGGACATATCTCGCTCAAGCTGCATTCCAACAACCGCACCTCCGAGCGGATCGAGCGCAGCGCGCAGGGTTGGCAGGCCTCCACGCTGGCGCCCACCCGGCATCTGGATCTGGTCTATGCACCGTTTCCCGGCGGCAGCGAGACCGTTGGCGAGCTGACGCTGGCCGGCGATGAACGCGTCCTGTGGGCCCGGCTGCGCGACGAGATCAAGAGCATCGTCATCACCCAACTGCTGCAGTCGCTGTTGCTGGCCGGACTGATCATGCTCATGTTCAGCCGCACCGTCACCGTCCATGTGCAGCACATCGCCCGCCACCTGGGCCAGCTCACGCCACAGAACATGGGACGGACGTTGCGCCTGGCGCGCAACCCGCACTACCGTGACGAGCTGACGCTGCTGGAATCTGGCGTGAACCAGTTGCAGGGCAAGCTGACGGACCACCTGACCCAGTTGCACCGCTACGAGGAGGAGCTGGGCGCCCACCGCGACCATCTGGCCGATCTGGTCCAGGCCCGCACCGCCGAGCTGGAGTCCCTGACGGAAGCGCAGCAACTGGTGCTGAGTCTGTCCAACCGGCTCATCCATGCACCGCACGAGTCGTTTGATGCCTGCCAGCAGGAGTGCCTGTGCGAAGTGGCCCAACGCCTGGGCGCCAACCATGCGCTGTGGCTGGTGCCGGTTGCGGGCCAGCCGGCTTTTTGCGTGTTCATGGAGTGGCGGACGAATGAGGCGGGCGACCTGACACCTCCATTGCCGCTGGCGGGACTGACCCAGGTCCCTACGCGCCTGTCCCGGGAAGAGTTGCTGTTTTTCTACAGCCAGGCCGAGATGGGGCGCAGCCTGAGCCCGGCCGAAACCGCAGTCTTCACCACCCAGCCGGTCGGCGCCTGCGCGCTGGCGTTGCTGCGCGGCGACGGCGAGGACTACGGCATGCTGTTCATCGGCAAACCGCTGGGGCGGGGTGACTGGCCGCCCGAGGACCGGGCACTGCTGGCCATGACCGCGCAAATGCTGCTGCACAGCGCGCGCCACAAGTCGCAGCTCATCGCCATCCTGTCCACCCAGGAGGCGCTGCGCACGGCCAATCGGCAGCTCGAAACACTGTCGCGCCACGACCCGTTGACCGGACTGTCGAACCGGCGCCATTTCGATGAAATGAAACAGGACGAATTCCAGCGTGCCCTGCGCAACAACCAGCCAATGAGCCTGTTGATCTGTGACATTGATTACTTCAAGGACTACAACGACCGGTATGGCCACGCCGCAGGCGACCAGTGCCTGAGGGAAGTCGCCCGGGCCATGAATGCCGCCATCGTCCGCAGCGGTGACGTACTGGCCCGCATTGGCGGCGAGGAGTTCGCCATCCTGCTGCCAGCCACCGGCGCGCCGGCGGCCATGCAGGTGGCCGAGCGGGTGCGCCAGGCGGTTGCCGATCTGCGCATGCCCCATGCGGCGTCCGGCGCGGGCCCCTGGGTCACGGTCAGCATCGGGCTGGCGCAAATGGAGCCGGGGGCGACGCCGCACTTCGATGCCCTGTTCGACGCGGCTGACCGGGCCCTGTACCGCGCCAAGGAACAAGGCCGCAACCGCATTGAACCCACCGCCCAGGAGTAGCACCATGATGACCGCCTCCCTTCGACCGATGAAAGCCGGCTGGCACACCCTGCTGCTGGCCAGCGCGCTGCTGTGGCACCAGGCGCAGGCACAGACCCTGCGCGCCGTGACCGAGTCCACGCCCTACACCTACCTGAAGGGTGAGCGGGTGGAGGGCTCGGCCACCGAGGTCGTGGAAAGGACGTTGCAGGCCGCCGGCCAGACCGACTATCAGGTGCGCCTCTACCCCTGGGCGCGCGCCTACGACATGGCGCTGAAGGAACCCAACGTCTTGATCTTCCTGATCGCCCGCACGCCGGCACGCGAGACCCAGTTCAAGTGGGCCGGCGAGATCATGAAGATCCAGTACCACCTGTACCGGCTCAGGGAACGCAGCGAGATCGCCGTCAGGACCCTGGCCGATGCCAGGAACTACACCATTGGCGTGATGCGCGATGACGTGCGCCAGCAGTACCTGCAAGGCAAGGGATTCACCCGGCTGGCGGTTTCCGCGCAGTGGAGCGACAACTTCAGCAAGCTGATCAAGCGCCAGGTGGACCTGGTGCCGCTGACCGAGGACGACGCCATCAGCCTGTGTGCCGAGGCCCGCTTTGACTGCGGCGGGCTGGAACGGGTGCTGACACTGGACGAGGCATCCACCGGCCTGTACATGGCCTACAGCCATGCCACGCCCGACAGCACCGTGCAGAAGACCCGCGCTGCGTTCGACCGGCTCAGGGCCGATGGAACCGTGCGCCGCATCATGGAGAAGAAGTTTTGATCGACGTTAGGTCGCTATGAAAAACATAGCTATCTACGCAATCTCCACGAGGGCTACAGCCGATTTTCATTCATGCTCATGGGCTGACGGGACCACTCGCTTAAGAATGCCCTAAGAAGCCGGCGGCAGCATGGCGGCCCAGGAGTCACCATGATGCTGTCGCTGTCCAAGCCGTTTCCCATGCGTCTCGCCGGCGTTCTGCTGGCCGGCGCAACCCTGCTCATCCAGGCGCACGCCGCCACACCCGGTGAACTGCTCGCTGGCTACACCAGGCAAGCCAACACCCCGGCGCAGGCTGCACGCGGCCAGGTATTCTTCACGACCCGACACGGCAGGGACTGGAGCTGCTCCTCCTGCCATGGCGCGGTGCCCACCCAGGCCGGCAGGCACGCTGCCACCGGCAAGCCTATCCAGCCAATGGCGCCTGCCTTCCACGCCGAGCGGTTCACCGACGCCGCCAAGACCGAGAAGTGGTTCCGCCGCAACTGCAATGACGTGGTCGGACGCGAGTGCAGCCCCGCAGAAAAGGCCGACATGCTGGCCTGGCTGCTGTCGCTCAAACCCTGAGCCGCCATCCATCCAACCACACGCCCGGATCGTTCCCATGCCCCTGACATGCCACCGCGCCTTGCTGCGCCTCCTGATCGCCAGCGCGACCTGCCTTGGTACGACCCCCCACGCGCTGGCCGACGGCCATGGGCGCAGTGTGCCTCTGCTGCCCCTGTACCAGCAGGAGTGTGCCTCCTGCCATGTCGCCTACCCGCCCACGCTGATGCCGGCCGCATCCTGGTCACGCATCCTGGCCAGCCTGCCAAGGCACTTCGGCACGGATGCTTCAGTCGACGCCGCCAGCCTCAAGGCCATCACGACCTGGGTTCAGGCCCACGCCGGCACCTACAAGCGGGTCAGCGAGGAACCGCCGCAGGACCGCATCACCCGCACCGCATGGTTCGAACGCAAGCACCACGAGGTATCGCCAGCCAGTTGGAAGCTGCCAGCCGTCAAGAGTGCTGCCAACTGTGGCGCCTGCCACACCAGGGCCGAATCCGGGGACTTTGATGAACACCACGTCCGTATTCCACGTTAGGGCCGTTGCCAGCGCCATCGTCGTGTGGGACGCGCCCACACGCGTATTCCATTGGCTGATGGCGCTGTGCTTTGCCGTGGCCTATGCCACGGCCGAGAGCGAGACCTGGCGCCTGGTGCACGTCACGCTGGGCTACACCATGGCCGGTCTGGTGGCGTTTCGTGTGGTGTGGGGCCTCATCGGAACCACCCACGCCCGCTTCGCGTCCTTTGTCCGTGGGCCCAAGGCCGTGGCCCGCTACCTGCACAGCCTCTGGCGGCGCCAGCCCGAACACCACACCGGGCACAACCCGGCCGGCGCGCTAGCCATCGTCGCGCTGCTGGTTCTGACGCTGGCTGTGGCGCTCACCGGCTGGTCCATATACAACGACGTCGGCGGCGAGTGGCTCGCTGATCTCCACGAGAACGTCGCCAACGGCATGCTGGCGCTGGTGGGCGTGCACGTCGCAGCCGTGCTGCTGTCCAGTTGGCTGCACCGTGAGAATCTGGCCCGCGCCATGCTGACCGGCCGCAAGTCCGGCGCGCCGGACGAGGGGATTGGCCGCACCTGGCCGTCACTGGCCATTCTGGTGCTGGCGGCGGCTCTGGCCTTCTGGTGGTGGCAGTGGCACGACGCGCGAGCCACCGTGGAGCCCGCGGGCGCGACGACCGAAAACCCCACAACCAGTAGGACAATCTGACCATGCGCATTCTGCTTGCCGAAGACGACCCCCTGTTGGGCGATGGCCTTCGTGCCGGCCTGCGCCAGCTCGGCTTCCAGGTGGACTGGGTCCGCGACGGCGAGGCCGCCGACCGCGAACTGCGCGCCCAGGAATACACCGCTGCGGTGCTGGACCTGGGTCTGCCGCGCCGCGACGGGCTGGAAGTTCTCAGCTCCATCCGGCAGGCGCGCGTGATGACCCCGGTGCTGGTGTTGACCGCGCGCGACACGGTGTCCGAGCGAATCCTCGGACTGGATCTCGGCGCAGACGACTACGTGGTTAAACCTGTTGATCTCAACGAGCTGGCCGCCCGCCTGCGTGCCCTGGTACGCCGCGCCCACGGTCAGCCCCAGGAATGCCTGCGCGCGCAGGATGTGGTACTGGATCCAGCCTCGCGTACGGTGCGCCAGGACGATGTTCCGGTCACACTGTCGACCCGCGAATTCGATCTGCTGCAGACCTTCATGCTCGCTGCCGGGCGTGTGCTGTCGCGCGACCAGTTGGAGCAACAGCTCTACAGTTGGGGCCAGGAGGTGGACAGCAACGCTATTGAGGTCCATGTCCACAACCTGCGACGCAAGCTGGGCAACAAACTGATCCACACCGTGCGCGGCGTTGGCTACATGCTGGTGCGGGATACTGCGTCACCATGAACATCCAGCCCCACTCCCTGCAACGCCGGCTGCTGGCACTGGTTCTCGGAGTGGTGACGGCGGTCTGGCTGGCCACCGCGACCATGACCTGGTTTGACGCCAGCCACGAATTGGACGAGCTGCTGGATGGGCACCTAGCGCAGTCGGCGGCCATCCTGGTGGTGCAGCAGGCCGACGAACTCGACGAGGATGACCACAACATCGACGCTCCATCCCTGCACCGCTACGCCCCGAAAGTCACGTTCCAGGTGTTTCACCAGGGCCGACTGGCCATGCGTTCGATCAATGCGCCGGAGACGCCGCTGGGCGGCACGCCAGGACACTTCAGGCCCGGATTCGAAACCGTTGTCAAGGCGGGTACCGAGTGGCGGGTCTTCTCCGCCTATGGCGTGAACCAGGACGTACAGGTTTTCGTCGGCGAAGAGATCGCCTCGCGCGCCAGCATCCTGTGGGCGGTCCTGCGCAGCACGCTGTTGCCCATGGCCCTGGCTCTGCCGCTGCTGGCCGTGGCCTTGTGGTGGGCCATCTACCGCAGCGTGGCCCCGGTGCGCGAACTCGGCACGGCGCTGGCGCGCCGCCGCCCGGACGCGTTGGAGCCGCTGGTGCTGCAGAACCCACCCGCCGAAGTGGTCCCCATGGTCAACGAGCTCAACAGCCTGCTGGAGCGTGTCGGCACATTGCTGGAGTCCGAGCGTCGCTTCACGGCGGACGCCTCCCACGAGCTGCGCACACCCATTGCCGCGATACGCGCACAGGCCCAGGTCGCCCTGGTGGAGATGGACGACGGCCTGCGACGACATGCCCTGCTGAGCACGCTGGAAGGCTGCGACCGCGCCATCCGTCTGGTGGACCAGTTGCTCACCCTGTCGCGCCTGGAGGCCTCCGCTGCTACGGCGTTGCAGGACCTGGACCTCTGCGCGGTAACCCGACAGGTGGTGGCCGATCTGGCTCCCCTGGCGGTGGCCAAGGGGCAAAGCCTGGAACTGCAGGCACAGCGGCCTTGCATGATGCCGGGCAACGCCACGCTGCTGGCTGTGCTGGTGCGCAACCTGGTGGACAACGCGGTGCGCTACAGTCCACGCGCAGCCAGCGTTCGGGTAGTGGTGGAGCAGCACGCGGAGCGCGTGGCACTGACGGTCGAGGACAGTGGCCAGGGCCTGTCGGGTGCCGACCTGCTGCGCCTGGGCGAACGTTTCTTCCGGGTCGCCGGAAACGACGGAAGTGGCAGCGGTCTGGGTTGGTCCATTGTCAGGCGCATCGCCGCAGTGCACCATCTGCAATTGCAGGCCGCGCGCTCGACCGCGTTGGGCGGTCTGGCGGTAACCGTGGTCTTCGATGGGCCGTATAACCCCATGCCTGATCTGCATTAGCCTGTGGTAACTACGGGGCGACACGAGCGGCCTGAGCACGTACCGAGGTCTACAATGCAAGGCCCATAACAGGGCACCGGGCCGTGCGCCTTCGCATCGGCCCCGCGCCGCAGAGGATGCAAGATGCCACATCAGACGCCCCTTACCCCCAAGGCCCCGGTCTCCAACTCCGCCGAGAAGAAGGCCCAGTTGCGCCAGGCCGCGCTGGAATACCACGAGTTTCCGACCCCCGGCAAGATCGCCGTCGTCGCCACCAAGCAGATGGTCAACCAGCACGATCTGGCCTTGGCCTATTCGCCCGGCGTGGCGGCTCCCTGCGAGGAAATCGTCAAGGACCCGAATAACGCCTTCAAGTACACCAGCCGCGGCAACCTGGTCGCGGTGATCACCAACGGTACCGCCGTGCTGGGCCTGGGCGATATCGGCCCGCTGGCGGCCAAGCCGGTGATGGAAGGCAAGGGCGTGCTGTTCAAGAAGTTCGCCGGCATTGACGTGTTCGACATCGAAATCAACGAGAAGCACGACCTGGACCGGCTGGTGGACATCATCGCCTCGCTGGAGCCGACGTTTGGTGGTATCAATCTGGAAGACATCAAGGCCCCGGATTGCTTCTACGTCGAGCGCAAACTGCGCGAGCGCATGAACATCCCGGTCTTCCATGACGACCAGCACGGCACAGCCATCGTGGTCGGTGCGGCCATCCTGAATGGCCTGAAAGTCGTCGGCAAGGACCCCAAGAAGATCAAGCTGGTCACTTCCGGCGCTGGCGCCGCCGCGCTGGCCTGCCTGGGCCTTCTGGTCAAGCTGGGCATTCCGCGCGAAAACATCTGGGTCACCGACCTGGCCGGCCTGGTGTACGAAGGCCGTACCGAACTGATGGACGATGACAAGGCCCAGTTCGCCCAGAAGACGGAACAGCGCACCCTGCGCGAGGCCATCGCCGGTGCCGACATCTTCCTGGGCCTGTCCGCGGGCGGTGTACTCAAGGCCGACATGGTCAAGAGCATGGCAGCCAGACCGCTGGTCTTTGCGCTGGCCAACCCAACGCCCGAGATCCTGCCCGAGGAAGCGCATGCTGCGCGTGACGACATCATCATGGCCACCGGGCGCACCGACTATCCCAACCAGGTCAACAACGTCCTGTGCTTCCCCTACATCTTCCGCGGTGCGCTGGATGCCGGTGCTTCCACCATCACGCTCGAAATGGAAATCGCCGCGGTGCACGCGATTGCCGAGTTGGCCCAGGCCGAGCAGAGCGAAGTGGTGGCGGCCGCCTACGTCGGCGAGCAGCTGGCCTTCGGCCCCGAATACCTGATTCCAAAGCCGTTTGACCCGCGCCTGATGATGAAGATCGCCCCCGCCGTGGCCAAGGCGGCGGCCGACAGCGGCGTGGCCCTGCGCCCGATTGCCGACCTGGATGCCTACCGCGACAAGCTGCAGACCTTCGTCTACGCCTCGGGCACCACCATGAAGCCGATCTTCACGGCCGCCAAGAAGGCCTTGAAGAAACGCGTGGCCTATGCCGAGGGCGAGGACGAGCGCGTGCTGCGCGCCGCCCAGATCGTTGTCGATGAGCGCCTGGCGCTGCCCACGCTGATTGGCCGGCCTTCCGTGATTGCCGAGCGCGTGGAGAAGTTTGGCCTGCGGCTGAAGCAGGGCGTGGACTACAACGTGGTCAACGTCGAACAGGACCACCGCTACCGCGACTTCTGGCAAACGTATCACCGCATGACCGAACGCAAGGGCATCACGGTACAAGTGGCCAAGATCGAAATGCGCCGCCGCCTGACGCTGATCGGCGCCATGTTGCTGCACAAGGGCGACGTCGACGGCCTCATCTGCGGCACCTGGGGTACGACTGCCCTGCACCTCCAATACCTGGACCAGGTCATTGGCAAGCGCGCCAGCAACGCGGCTGACGACGTACCGATTTACGCCTGCATGAACGGCCTGATGCTGCCGAGCCGCCAGGTCTTTCTGGTCGACACCCATGTCAACTACGACCCGACTGCGCGTGAACTGGCCAAAATCACCATCATGGCGGCCGAGGAAATGCGCCGGTTTGGCTTCAAACCCAAGGCGGCGCTGCTCTCCCACTCGAACTTCGGCAGCAGCAACGAGCCCAGCGCGATCAAGATGCGCCAGGTACTGGCCCTTCTGCAGCAGCAGGCCCCCTGGCTGGAAGTCGACGGAGAAATGCACGGTGACGTGGCCCTGGATGGCGCAGCCCGCCAGCTCCTGATGCCCAACAGCACGCTGCACGGCGACGCCAATCTGCTGGTGCTGCCCAACATCGACGCCGCCAACATTGCATACAACCTGCTCAAGACGGCCGCCGGCGGCAACATCGCCATCGGTCCAGTGTTGCTGGGTGCGGCCAAACCGGTGCATGTGCTGACCGCCAGCACCACGGTGCGCCGCATCGTCAACATGACGGCACTCACGGTGGCTGATGCAAACGCCATTCGATAACGACTTTACAAACAGTTAGCGCCCACTTACAAATGTAAAGGTCGCAAAGACCTTGCCTAAAATTTGGGCAAGGTCTTGCTTTTTGGGGCGAAATACGCGACACTGCATGCCTTGGATTTCTCGGGTTTACCCGGGGTCACTTACGAGGTGTCATGGTGTTCAGAGGAATTGTCAAGTTAGTGCTTACTGGCGTTTTGCCAGTCCTAACTCTGGCATGGAGCGGCGTACAGGCCCGAGAGCTGGCCGGCCCCGGCGCAACGGTTGCATTGAACCAGTTGCCGGCACAAGGGATCGAAGCCTACCAGTTGATACACCAGGGCGGACCCTTTCCCTTTGAAAAGGACGGTGTGGTTTTTGGCAATCGGGAACGTTTGCTGCCCGCTGAAAAACGCGGCTATTACCACGAGTACACCGTCAAAACGCCCCGGTCACGGGACCGGGGAGCTCGTCGAATTGTGTGCGGTGGCCCAACCACCGCGCCGGATGCGTGTTACTACTCGGACGATCACTATGCGAGTTTTCGCAAGATCGTGCCCTGAACTGGTTTTTTACATTTTTAGAAAGTGAAGCGGGGATGGATATGCCACTTCGAACAGTCAGAACCAATATCGTCCAATCGATCCGGGCGTTCCGCGTGCCCGATTTGCAGGCGGCCGCGCAGACCTTGGGACACCACTTCCTCTACGCCAATCTGGCCGAGGCACAGACCAAGCAGGACGTGCTGGACTTGATCGGTCAGCAGTTCAAGTTGCCGGCCCATGTCGGCAAGAACTTTGATGCGCTTTACGACAGCATGACCGATCCGGTGCACAAGTCGGGTCCGCAGCCCGGCTTCATCGCCGTGCTGGAGCACATCCCGGCCAACGCCAAGTTTGACAAGGAAGCCCGCGAGCAATTGCTGGACATCTTCCGCGACACGGCGGATTACTGGGGAGACCGGAAGATACCGTTCCGATGCTTCTATTCTTTTCTGTAGCCCGTTCTGCACACACCAGCCAAGCAGAACGGGCGAACGAGGCTACCGGTACCGCCGCACAGACTCCCGCCATCGCAGGAATCGAAATGGCCGCCGAGTCCGGCGAAAAGATGCCGACCGACAAGTTGTTGGATGTATCCCCATTGGCGCTGCGCATGAGCAGCCCCTTCAATTCCGGGTACTGGCTGGCTGCGGCCTGAAGCCCGCCCACGGATTCGACGCCACGCGGCGTCGGTGAAGCAAGCAAGTCCCAAGCCCATCCCTGTGATGGGCTTTTTTCCGCCCCTCCTGTACTATCGCTCCCACACAACTACGGCCCGCCACCTGAATGGGACTCCTGGAAAACCTGCTGCCGGCAGCAATCAGACGTTGGTTACTGGCCTCTCTGGGCGCCAACAACGACGACCGGTATGCGCGGGTCTTCCATGCCAGCCCCGACTGGATCGTGGTGACGCGACTGCGTGATGGCCTGATCGTGGATGCCAACCAGGGCTTTGAGTCCATCAGCGGCTACCTGGCATCGGAGGTCCTGGGGCACACCATGGGTGAATTCAATGTCTGGACTCTCCCCGCGCAGCGCGACCAGTTGGTTGCCGAACTCCTGCGCACCGGCGTGGCGCAGGACGCCCTCGTGCAGCTGTGCCGGCGTGATGGAACGGTGCGCGACTGCATGGTCAATGCCTCGCTGATTGCCCTGGAGGGTGAGACCGACTCACACGCCGTCTGGATTGCCCGCGATGTAACGGACCAGAACGCGGTGCACGAGCAATTCAAGGCCGCTTTCCAACTGACACCGGACTTCATGTCCATTTCCCGCCTGGATGATGGCACCTACGTGGAAGTCAATGCGGCGTTTGAACGCATGACCGGCCTGAAGCGTGAAGACACCCTGGGTCGAACCTCCATCGAGGTGGGTGTGTGGCACGACCCCCAGGCACGGGCGGCCCTGGTCCAGGCATTCCAGCACACCGGCTCGTTGCATGAGTACTCCATCCTGATCAACGGACGGGGTGGCCAGGTACGCGAGGCGCTGGTCAACGCGGCCACTTTCGAGAGCCGCCGCGAGCGCTACATGATCGCGCTGGTGCGCGACGTGACGGACGCCCGTGTGGCTGCCCGGGCCCTGCAGGAGAGCGAGTCGCGTTTTTCACGTTTGTTTGACGACTCTCCACTGCCCATGTGCTATTCCGGCGACAACGACGGCTTTGTCGCCACGCAGTGGAACCGCGCATGGTTCGCTGCCTTCGGTTTCGATCCCGCCACCGCACAAGGGAAATCGGGTACCGAGCTCGGAATCTGGGTTCATCCCGAAGACCGCGAAAAACTGCTGAAGCGGTCCATGCAGGGTGACGACCTCACCGATGTCGAAGTGCCCCTCCTTCGTGCCAACGGCGAGCAGCGCTGGATTTCCATCTCGACCCGCACGTTCAAGGAGCCCCAGCGCACGCTGGTCCTGTTCACTTACTTCGATACCACCGAGCGGCGCCGCGCTCAGGAGGAGATCCAGAAGCTCAACGCCGAACTCGAAGACCGCGTCGCGCGCCGCACGGCCGATCTCGAAAGCGCCAACCTGGAACTGTCCCTGACACTGGCCAACCTGAAGACCGCCAAGGACCAATTGGTGCAGTCGGAAAAGCTGGCCGCGCTGGGTGCCCTGGTCGCCGGCGTGGCACACGAACTGAACACGCCTATTGGCAACGGTCTGACGGTGGCCAGCTCCCTGCAATACCGCGTCGACGAACTGGCGTCCCTGATGGACAAGGGCATGAAACGCTCCGACCTGCAGGGCTTCCTGGACGATACCCGCCAGGCCGCCGATATCCTGACCCGCAATCTGGCCCGGGCTGGCACCCTGGTGTCCAGCTTCAAACAGGTCGCGGTGGACCAGACCAGTTCGCAGCGCCGGCCCTTCACGCTGTCGGTCCAGGTGGCCGAGATCCTGCTCACACTCAGCCCCGCCATCCGCGCGGCCGGCTGCAATGTCACCGTCGACATCGACGAGAGCCTGCAAATGGACAGCTACCCCGGCCCATTGGGGCAGGTGCTGACCAACCTGATCAACAACGCCATCGTGCACGGCTTTGCCCAACGGCCAGGCGGCACCATTTCCATCACAGCGCAAACGCTGCCGGACGAACAACTGGCTCTGCAGGTCCAGGATGACGGGTGTGGCATCCAGAGAGCCGACCTGACCCACGTCTTCGAACCTTTTTTCACCACCCGCATGGGCCAGGGAGGCTCGGGGCTGGGCCTGCACATCGTGCACAACCTGGTTACCGGCGTGCTGGGCGGGTATATTGAGGTCCACAGCGAGCCCGAACAGGGTGCAACCTTCACCCTGACCCTGCCCCGTAGCGCGCCCCAGCGCAGCAACAATCCGCACGCGCCTTTGAGCGATCTCTAGCCGCGTTGCCCGTCCCTCCCCAAGACAACCACCACCAGGACCCTGTCATGACACTCCCTACCACCGACATCGAAATCTCGGAAGAACTGGTCCGCAGGTTCGACAAGCTCGGCCCCCGCTACACGTCCTACCCCACGGCAGACCGCTTCCATGCGGGCTTTACCGAACAGACCTACGGCAGCTACCTGGACGAGCGCGGCGCTCGCACCAGCAACCCGCCGCTGTCGATCTACATCCATCTGCCGTTCTGCGAATCGCTCTGTTATTTTTGCGCCTGCAACAAGATCATTACCAAGGACCATGAGCGTGTGGCCGAATACCTGCGCTACCTGGACAAGGAAATGGCCCTGGTGTCCGCGCGCCTGGGCAAGGACCGCAAGACTGTGCAGTTGCACCTGGGTGGCGGCACCCCCACCTTCTTCAATGCAGATGAACTGCGCCAGTTGATGGCCATGGTGCGCAGCCACTTTGAATTCACCGATGATGCAGAGCTGGGTGTGGAAATCGACCCGCGCACCGTGCACCCCGACACGCTGGCCAACCTCGCAGGCTTGGGCTTCAACCGCAACAGCTTTGGCGTGCAGGACTTCGACCCTGCCGTGCAGCAGGCGGTCAACCGCATCCAGCCACTGGCCATGGTCGAGGCCGCCGTGGTGGAGAGCCGCCGCGCCGGCTTCCAGTCCGTCAATGCCGACCTGATCTATGGCCTGCCCAAACAGACACTGGAGAGCTTTGGCCGCACGCTGGACAACCTGATCCGCGTCTCGCCCGACCGCATTGCGCTGTACAACTACGCCCACCTGCCGCAGCGCTTCAAGGCCCAGCGCCTGATCATCGAAAGCGACCTGCCGTCCGCCGAGGCACGGCTGCAGATCTTCCTGATGTCCATGCGCCGCCTGCTGGACGCCGGCTATGTCTACATCGGCCTGGACCACTTCTCCAAGCCCGATGACGAGCTGAACAAGGCCCGCCTGGACAAGAGCCTGCACCGCAACTTCCAGGGTTACACGACACGCGCCGAGTGCGACCTGATCGGCTTCGGTGTCTCGGCCATCAGCAAGGTGGGCGACTCCTACAGCCAGGGTGTGCGCACCGTCAGCGCCTACTACCAGCACATCGACGCTGGACGCTTCCCCATTGAAAAGGGTTTCGAGCTGAGCCAGGACGACGTGCTGCGCCGCGACATCATCATGACCCTGATGTGCAGTGCGCCGGTGGAGGTGGCCGCCGTCAACGCCAAATACGGCATTGATTTCAACAGCTACTTCGCCCCGGAACTGGAGCGGCTCAAACCGTATGAGGAAGCCGGGCTGATCACCATTGACCCCACGGCCATCCGCATCACACCCAAGGGGCGCCTGTTCGTGCGTGCCAGCGGCATGGTGTTCGACAAGTACCTGGGCCAGCCCACCACATCCACCTATTCCAAGCTGATCTGAGAGCTGCGCCGACCGCGCGGCGCCGTGCCCCGCATCAGCTGGCTACCGGCGCCTTGGCGAAGAACTGGACGGCCTGCGCCGCAGCCGCGCCACCAGGGCGCACGGTGGTCTTGCGCACCAGGTGTTCCAGCGTCACGGCGTCCAGCACCTTGAGGTAGGCCGCCGTGGCCTCCTCCAGCGCATCTTCCAGCACGCAGGCCGAGGCATAGACACAACGGTTGTTTTCGCGGTGAAAGCACTCCGCCATGTGGAAGTCGGTCTCGGTCAGGCGCACCACCGAACCGATGTTGATGTCCGCCGGCTCACGCCCCAGCTTGAGCCCGCCATTGCGGCCCCGGATGGTGGCCACCAGACCCAGTTGACCGAGGTGGTGCACGACCTTGGTCAGGTGATTCTTGGAAATGCTGTGCAGGCTGGCAATGTCCTGGATGGTCACCAGGCGGTCGCGGTTGACAGCCAGATACATCAGCGTGCGCAGGGCATAGTCGGTGTACGTGGTGAGTCTCATACCCCGCAGCTTACCCCAATGTGGCGACGGCCGGCCATATCCGCAGGCAGTGCCGGACTCAAGCCATTGCCCGCAGTTGCCGGGCCAGGGCGACGTAGTCGTCTACCGGGACCTCCTCGGCGCGGCGTTGCACGTCAAAAGTGCCGGCAAAGCCCTTGTCCTCCAGCCAGCGGCCCAGCGTGTGGCGCAACAGCTTGCGACGCTGGCTGAAGGCAACCTGCACCAGCTCGCTGAGCAGCGCCACGTCCAGCGCCGGCGGCTCGGCCAGCGGCAGCATGCGCACCACGGCACTATCCACACGCGGCGGCGGATCGAAGCTTTCCGGTGGCACAAACAGCACGTTCTCCATCGCATAGCGCCACTGCAGCATCACGCTCAGCCGGCCATAGGCCGACGTGGCCGGCTGCGCCACCATGCGGTCGATCACTTCCTTTTGCAGCATGAAATGCTGGTCTTCGATGACGTCGACCGCGGCCAGCAGATGGAACAGGATGGGCGTGGAGATGTTGTACGGCAGGTTGCCAACAACCCGCAGCTTGCCACTGTTTGCTCCTGAATCAGGAGCACTCCACGCAGTATTGACGAGGGCAAAATCGACTTTCAACACATCGGACTCGATGACGGAGAGCTGCCCATGGCCGCGCAGACGCTGGGCCAGATCGCGGTCGAGCTCGATCACGGTCAGATGCCCCAGCCGTTCCACCAGCGGTTGCGTCAGCGCCGCCAGGCCGGGACCGATTTCCACCATGCGCTGTCCCGGGCGCGGATCGATGGCCCGCACGATGGCATCGATGATGCCGCCGTCGGTCAGGAAATGCTGGCCAAAGCGCTTGCGGGCAATGTGCTTCATGCCGGTGCCCTTGCCGCTCACTGGGGCGGCTCGCGGTACTCCACGAAGGCCTTGCCACGCACGTCCTGCGCCCAGTTTGCAAACGCACCCTCATAGCGGCTCTCGCGCAACTTGGCGCGGATGGATTCGCGCACCTCGCGTTCGCTCATTTCCACACGGCGGCGCTCGATCAGCTGGATCAGGTGCACGCCGAAACGGGACACCACGGGCTGGCTGATCTGTCCGTCCGCCAGGCGGTTCATCGGCTCCTCGAACTCCGGCACAAAGGCTCCCGGCGCCACCCAGCCCAGATCACCGCCCTGCGCGGCGCTACCGTCCTGCGAATGCTCGCGGGCCAGCGCCTGGAACGTGGCACTGCCAGACTCGATGCGCTTCCTGAAGTCGCTGAGCTGGGCAATGGCTGCGGCCTGTGTCAGTTGCGGGCTCAGGCGCAGCAGGATGTGGCGCGCATGGCTTTGCACCACGGTGCGGCCCAGAGAAGACGGCACACGCTTTTCCACCACCTTCAGGATGTGGAAGCCGGCACCTGAGCGCACGATGTCGGAAATGCCGCCCACCGCCAGGCCTTGCGTCGCCGTCACGAAGGATGGCGGGTAGCGGTCGGCACGGCGCAGCCCGAGTTGGCCGCCGTTGGCACGGTCGGCCGACGACAGCTCCTGCACCAGGGCAGCAAAGTCCTCTCCGGCGCGCAGGCGGGCAAGGATCTTTTCCGCCTTCTGCTGCAACTCCGCCACCTGCTCGGCGCTGGCCCGTTCCGGCACCGCCACCAGCAGGTTGGCCAGGTTGATCTCCTGCGCCTGCGGGTCGGTGTTGCTGACTTGCTGTTCGGCGATGGCGGCGTCAATGTCTCCCTCCGATATCCGCAGGCGGGCCTCGACCTCGCGCTCGTGCAGGCGCGCCAGCGTGATCTGGTCGCGCAACTGGCTGCGGAACTGCTTGGCGTCGATGCCATCCTTGGCAACGCGCCGGCGCAGTTCGGCCACATCAATCTGGTTCTGCCGGGCCACGGCCTGCTCGGCCTGGTCCACCGCGGACTCATCGACTCGGACGCCATTTTCCGCGGCCACCTGCAACTGGGCGCGCTCGTTGATCAGCCGCTCCAGGACCCGGCGGCGCAATTCGTCCATGGGAGGCACCGCGGCACGCTGCTGGGTAAGCTCCCGGAGCAGGCGCTGGGTGGCGGTGCGCACCTCGCCATTGGTGATGGGGTCGGAATTCACCACCGCCACGATGTAGTCCACCGGCTGCGCGTTCTGGGCGTGCACGCCGCCTGCGAGAAAGCCGCAAAAAATGCCGAGGGCAGTGGCCCAGGTTCGAAAATTCATGGTTGCTCAATCGTAGTTGCTAAAGCGGCTGGGGCTGCCGCCCGGTTCACGCAAGTTCTGGTAACGCGAAATGTTCTGTGTCAAGGACTGCAGCGGACTCACACCCAGTCGGGTGAAACCCACAAACTCCAGCTGGAACATCAGGCGCCCCGTCGCCGTCGAGGTACTGGTCTGCACCCGCTCCAGCACGACCCGGGCCAGCCAGCAGCCCGCATCGTACTCGACGCCCAGAATCGTGTCGACCAGGCGGCGCTCGTTGAGGCTGTAGTTCAGCCGCCCCACGCCGTAGTAGCGCCCCGGTCCCTGGCCGCGCCCGGAACCCAGGTCCTGCCCCATGTCGCCCCACAGGTTGTTGAGCGGCCACTGCCAGCTCACATCCAGCTGTTCGCTGGTATCGCGCTGGAAGCGGTAGGCCGCGTTGAGCACCTGGTAGGGGCCCGGCGTGTAGCGCGCGCCCACGGTGGAGCGCACGGACTGGTCGGTCTTGACGTTGTACTGGACGGTCGAATCCAGCGCCCAGTGCTCCTGCAGGTTGAGCGATGCACCCAGCAGCACATCGCTGAAACCGGTCTGCGCCGCTGGCGTGGCGCTGTTCAACGTGACCTGCTGATCGTTGAAGCGCAGACGCTGGGCCACGCCAAAGCTGGCCAGCTGGGCGCCGCTGTCGGCATCCAGGAACCGCGTGCTCACACCCAGGGTCAGCAGGTTGTTGTCCGAAATCTTGTCGTGGCCGACAAAGGCGTTCTCGGTGTAGATCGTCGCAAAGTTGAAGTCATTGGCCGCCGTATCGTAGTTGGGCAGCAGGCTCTGGTTGCGGTAGGGTGTGTACACATAAAACGCCCGTGGCTCCAGGGTTTGCACCACATTGCGCCCGAAGAACTGCGCATCGCGCTCGAACACCAGGCCGCTGTCCAGGCTGAAGGTGGGGACCACGCTGTCGGCGGCGCGGCTGCCATCGGCCAGCGCGGCGTCAAACTGGTAGCTGCTGGCGTGCCACTGGATCTTGGGCGTGATGAATCCAGCCGGCGCCAGCCAGGGCCGGCTGAGCTGCAGCAACGCCACGCCACGCCGGGTGTTGGGCTGCAGGGTCAGAGCGCGGTCGGCCTCGAACTGGGTGTAGTCGCCCTCGATCGACCAGTCAAAGCCATGCACATTGGTCAGCGCATAGCGGCCCGTCAACTGCGGTGCGCGGTCATAGGGCGGCACGATGGGCGCCGTCACATCCTGCAGGGTCTGCCACTTCAGCACCCGGGCGGTCGCGGAAAATGGGCCCAGCCCCCACAGCGCAATCACGTCGGTGGGCAGCAGGCGCTGGGTGATCGCGGCGCCGGCGGCCGTGGTGGCGGTGCCCAGGGTGCTGGTACTCGTGCTGTTGCTGCTGAAGTCACGCCAGTAGGTGTCGTCACTGACGCGGTTCACGTTGGCCGCCACCAGCACGCCACCCAGCGGTGTGCTGATGGAGCCCTGGTGGGCAAAGGACAGGCCCCAGCGGTCCGTATCGGTCAGCCTGTCACCCGGCATGTAGTTGGCACGCACGGCACCGTAGTAGCTGGGCTCCAGGTAGCGGAACTCCGTGCCCAGGTCGATGCCGCGGTGCGTCATCAGACGCGGTGTGATGGTGGCATCGCGGTTGGGGGCAATGTTCCAGTAATAGGGCAAGGCGACTTCCACGCCGTTGTCGGTGCCCAGTCCAATGGTGGGCGGCAGGAACCCCGACTTGCGCTTGTCGGTCAGCGGAAAGCTGATGGCCGGTATCGGCAGCACCGGAATTCCCTTGAAACTCACCACCGCGCCGTGGGCGACGCCCACATCCTCGTCGTTGTCGATGTCGATGCGGGTGGCCCGCAGAATCCAGTCCGGCAGCCACGCCGGGCCGGGCCGGCGCAGGCAGGTGGTGTAGGTGGCGTTGTGGATGATGGTGTGGCTCTCGTCCACAAACTCGGCCTTCTCGGCCTCGCCATGGCCGTCGCTCTTGAGGAACTGGAAGCTGGGCGCGGTGAAGAACCCCTCGAAGGCGTCGACCTTCAGGTCCAGCAACGGCCCCTCGAACACATCGCCCTTGCGGTTGATGCGCACATTGCCGCTGGCCTGGGCCCGGTCGGTGGGCTGGTCGTAGGTGATGCGGTCGGCACGGATCACCGTGCCGGCCTTGCGCAACTCCACATCGCCCTCGATCACGGTTTCCAGGTCGGGGCGGCCGCTCAGGCGCTGGCCCGTCACAAAAACCGGCAGCTTGCCGGCCGATACGGGCGGCGGCAGCTCGTCGAGCAGGCCCGTGGATTTGAGTGCCACCCCATCGCTGCCCTGCGCCCATGCGGTCGCACCCACGCAGCCCAGGCTGACCAGCACGGCCAGACTCGACAACAGAAAACGATGCCCCGGCAACCAGAAACTCAGGTCACGCATGGGAACAGGCAACAAACAAGGGACTGGGGCGACAAGGGGAAAGCGACTCTGTGCGAAAGGGTGCCAAGGAATAAGGGACGGGCTTTGTAGAATGGATTATCCATGAGCCACACCCCCAGCCCCACGACCCCCGCGCCCATTTCTCCCGACACCCAGGCCCCCCTGTGGACCGATCCACAGCGCCAGTCCCTTTTCAATGGCTGGCTGGCTGGTCTGCAAGCCAGCCACACACTGGCATTGGACTCCGTGCGCCTGGCCTCGGCCGATGCCAGCTTTCGCCGCTACCTGCGGGTGGATACCGCCGCAGGCACCAGCCTGGTCATCATGGACGCGCCACCCGACAAGGAAAACTGCCAGCCCTTCGTGCACGTGGCCGGCCTGATGGAAGAGGCCGGGCTGAAGGCCCCCCAGGTACTGGCCTGGGACGAGGCCAACGGCTTCATGCTGCTGACCGACCTGGGCAACCTGACCATGATGCAGGTGATAGACCCCGCCAAGCCACCGCCGCTGGCCTTATACCTGGATGCGGTCGAGACCCTGGTGCAGTGGCAAAAGGCCTCACGCGAAGGCGTGCTGCCACCCTACGACCGCGCGCTGCTGCTGCGCGAGCTGGAGCTGTTCCCGCAGTGGTACGTGGCCGGGCACCGCCAGGTCACGCTCGACACCACCCAGCGCAAGGTGTTCGACGACGCCTTCGAGAAGATCATCGCCAACAACCTGTCCTGGCCCAGTGTCTATGTGCACCGCGACTTCATGCCGCGGAATCTGATGGTGGACCCCAATGCAGCGGCTGGCGCTCCGTCTGCCACCCGCCTCGGCGTGCTGGACTTCCAGGATGCGGTGTACGGGCCCATCACCTACGACATTGCCAGCCTGCTGCGCGACGCCTTCCTGAGCTGGGAAGAGGACTTCTGCCTGGACGTGACCATCCGCTACTGGGACAAGGCGCGCAAGGCCGGCCTGCCGGTGGGCGATGACTTCGGCGAGTTCTACAAGGGCGTCGAGTGGATGGGCCTGCAGCGCCACCTGAAGGTGGCCGGCATCTTCGCCCGCCTGACGCTGCGCGACGGCAAGCCCAAATACCTGGCCGATACGCCGCGCTTCATCGACTACATCCGCTCCACCTGCGGCCGCTACATGGAACTCAAGCCCCTGCTGCGCCTGGTGGAGAAGATCGACGGCATTGAGGCCCCCACCGCCTTTTCGTTCGGTCGTTCTTAGTCAAATTGACCTCTAGCCCTCGTGGATACTGCGTAGACAGCTCCTGAATTTGTAGCAACACACCATGCCCCGTTTCTACTGCCCCACCCCGCTGAGCACGGGCGCGCTGCTGGACCTGCCAGCGGGCGCGGCCCGGCACGTGCAGGTGCTGCGCCTGCAGCCGGGCGACGGCATCACGCTGTTCAATGGCGGCCACGACACCGCCAGCGCTGGCGAATTCGACGCCACCATCACCCACATGGGGCGCAGTGACGTGCAGGTGAAGGTGGGCGCCCACCACGCGGTCGAGCGCGAGCCCGGCGTGGCCGTGCACCTGGCCGTGGGCATGCCGGCCAACGAGCGCATGGACTGGCTGGTGGAAAAGGCCACCGAACTCGGCGTGGCCAGCATCCAGCCGCTGATGACCGAGCGCAGCGTACTGCGCCTCTCCGGCGAACGCGCCGAGAAGAAGGTCGCCCACTGGCAGAGCGTGGCGGTTGCCGCCTGCGAACAGTGCGGCGGCAACCGCGTGCCCCGTGTGTGGCCCATGCAGACCCTGGCCGCCTGGCTGCAGGGCCTGTCGCCCAAGGAACACCACGACGCGCGCTGGCTGCTATCCCTGGCCGATGGCTCCACACCCCTGCGCCAGCACCTGGCCCATGGGGTGGTGGCGCACAGCACGTTTCTATCCGGGCCGGAAGGGGGGCTCAGTGCTGGCGAGGAGGCCGCTGCTGCGGCTTGCGGGTTTGCTCCCGTCACCCTGGGGCCGCGGGTGCTGCGGGCGGAGACGGCGGCGTTGACGGCGCTGGCGCGGTTGTTGGGTTAACCAGACTGGTTTGGAGGGGGCTTTGCCTTGCAGGCGGCTTCCTCACGTTCCCCACTCTCCCCCCGCCCTCTCGCCCCGCCAGGCGAGAGGGGGCCTGAACAGCCATATTTGGTCTTGTCTTTGAAGGTGGGACGTACACGATCAATGGCCAACACCCAACAGGAACCACTCGGTTAGCCACTACGCACAGAAGAGCCCCCTCACCGGCTTGTACGTGTCCCCTTAAAACACGCGGCCAGATATGGCTGTTTGGCTCCCCTTTCCACCCTGGCGAGGGTGGAAAGGGGCGGGGGGGGATAGGGGGTGAGTTAAAAAGGAGTCAGGGTTTATCCGCGTCTAGGTTGGCGCCCCAACTATCCCTGGCGTGGGCATACTACAGTGCCGTCTTTGTCCAATTGCCAGGAGACTCTCCGTGATATCCGAATCCATGCGCAACACCGTCCGCGCCAAGGGACTGGGGGCTTTGATGAAGGGCGCAGGTCTGGTCACCCGCTTCATTCCGATTCCACAGCCCACGCTGTTGGTGGGCCCCGGTTCCAGCGCTCGCCTGGGCCAAGCGGTTGCCGGCTTTGGCCACCGCAAGATCCTGATCGTCACCGACAGCATCATCTCCAAGCTCGGTCTGCTGAACAGCCTGACCGACGCACTGACCGCCGGTGGCGCGCAGTTCGTGGTGTTTGACGAGATCACACCCGACGCGCCGATTCCGCTGATCCAGAAGGGCATCGATTTCTTCCACGAGCATGACTGCGACGCCATCGTCGCCTTTGGCGGCGGCTCCAGCATGGATGCCTCCAAGGCCATCGCCGTGGCCGTGGCCAACCCCAAGCCGCTGAACCAGCTGGCCGGCTACCTCAAGGGCCTGCGCGCACCCATCAAGATCTACGCCGTGCCCACCACCGCCGGCACCGGCTCCGAGGTGACCGTGGCCGCCGTGATCTCCGACCCGGTCACGCACCGGAAGCTGGTCATCGTCGACCCGCGCATGGTGCCCAAGATGGCCGCACTGGACCCCACGCTGATGACCGGCCTGCCGCCCGCCATCACCGCCGCCACGGGCATTGATGCGTTGACGCACGCGATTGAGGCCTTTGTCGGCAACTGGACCACGTCGTACTCCGACGGCATGGCCCTGTCGGCCGTCAGCCTGATCTTCGAGAACCTGCGCACCGCCTACACCGATGGGGCCAACCTGGCCGCGCGCGAGAAGATGTCGCTGGCCTCCACCTACGCCGGCTTCGCCTTCACCCGCGCCAACGTGGGTTATGTGCACGCCATTGCCCACCAGTTCGGCGGGCTGTACCACACGCCGCACGGGCTGGCCAACGCCATCATGCTGCCCTTTGTACTGAAGTACTCGCACCCGGCCATCGTGGACCGACTGGCCCTGCTGGCGGTGGCCGCCAAGGTCGGCAATGCCGATGAGGACGAGGCCACGCTGGCGCAGAAATTCCTGGATGCGGTGGACCAGCTCAACCACGATCTGGGCATCCCCACCACGCTGGCCGCGCTGCGCGAGGCCGACATCCCCAAGCTGGCCCGTGCCGCCTGCCACGAGGCCCACACCGGCTACCCGGTGCCGCGCTACATGTCACAGGCCGAGTGCGAGGACCTGATCCGCAAGGCACTGCCGCCCATGGCGACACCAGCCATCGGACAACCTGCAGCAAAGCCCGCCGTCAAGCGCACGCGCAAGCCCAAGGCGCCATCCAAGGCCTGAGACAGGATGCCGGCATGCCGGTTGCGGTAGAGTCACATGAAAAAGAACGAGGAGAGAGAGCAATGAAGAAAGTCGTCACCGTCACCCTGGGTTCGTCCAAGCAGGACCACGAATTCCAGACCGAATTTCTGGGTCAGCCGTTCACCGTGCGCCGCATGGGCGCCGACCAGGACACCGGCAAGGCCTGGGAGCTGATGCGCCGCCAGCAAGCCACCGCCGATGCCATCGGTCTGGGCGAGATCAGCGACCACTACCAGGTGGGTGTGCGCACCGTCGTCAACAAGGAGACGCAGCGCCTGACCAATGTCGTGACGCGCGTACCGGTGACCACCGGCGCCACGCTGCGCCGCCTGCTGCAGGTGCGCGCCGTGCGTTACGTGCAGAAGGAGCTGGGCCACTACTTCAACAACAACCTGGTGCTGTTCCTCTCGGGCATGCGCAACTACGACATGGCCGTGGCCATGTCCGACTACACCAAGAACCTGAGCTTTGCCGACGCCCTGTTCCAAACCGGCGCGCCCAAGATGCTGACCTCGCTGGAGCAACTGGAGCTGTACGCCAAGGGCAGCAAGTACATGCTGTCGGGCAAGCCCGGCCAGATGCTGGAAGCCGCGCTGTCAGGCATCAAGAACCGCATGGTGGCCGAGGTGGTGGCCAAGTCCCACGTCATCGTCGGCACCTTTGCCGAGATCAAGGCCGTGGGCAATGCCACCAACCTGGAGGGCAAGACGCTGATCACCTCCGCCGTGGACGACGAGCGCCTTGCGTTCTTCACCAAGTGCAAGGTCAACCTGGTGGTCGACGTCTCGCCCAAGCTGTTCCCGGAGGTAGTGGGCATCAACACGCTGGAGGCCATGATCCTGGCCGCGCTGGAGAAGCCGCAGGAAGAAGTGTCGGATGACGACTTCGAAGAAATCCTGGACGAGCTGCACATCCAGCCGCGCCTGCTGCACCCCACCGGCAAATTCCGCAACATCCGCCGCTTTGCGTTCGTGATCCACCCGCTGAGCCAGAACTACATCCGCAAGGCGTTCCCGATTCCGACGTCCACACCCAAGTTCGTCATGGACAAGGTGGAAGCCCTGGCCGCGCACATGCCGCCCATGGTGTATTGCAAGATGAGCAACATCGTCTCGCCCAACGGCGCGGAGGCCGAGGGCTGGTTGATCAGCGTCGGCGGCACGCCCAAGGAAATGCTGACCCGCAGCCCCGAGTTCACCTACCGCCGCCTGTTGCATGCCTCCAAGATGGCCGAGAAGATGGGCGCGCAGATCATGGGCCTGGGCGCCTTCACCAAGGTGGTGGGCGATGCCGGTGTCACCGTGGCGCGCCGCTCCAGCCTGCCCATCACCACCGGCAACAGCTACTCCGCTTCCGGCGCGCTGTGGGCCGCGGCCGACGCCATGCGCCGCATGGGCCTGGTGCACCTGAACAAGCACAACAAGAAGGTGGCGGCCAAGACCATGGTGATCGGCGCCTCCGGCTCCATCGGCTCGGTCAGCGCGCGCCTGCTGGCCATGTCGTTTGACGAGGTCTACCTGGCCGGACGCACGCTCTCCAAGCTCGACGAACTCAAGGCCTCCATCCTCAAGGAAACGCCGGACGCCAAGGTCTTCACCACCATTGACTACAACGACCTGCTGGGCGACATGGACATGATCGTCACGTCCACCTCCGGCGCCGGCAAGGAAATTCTGGACATCATGAAGGTCAAGCCCGGCTGCGTCATTACCGACGTGGCACGCCCACTGGACCTGCCCGCGTCCGACGTGGCCAAGCGCCCCGATGTGCTGGTGATTGAATCCGGCGAGATCGAGCTGCCGACCAAGGTCAAGGGCCTGAAGAGCATCGGCCTGCCGCCCAACGTCATCTACGCCTGCCTGGCCGAGACCATCGTGCTGGCGCTGGAAGGCCGCTTCGAGGTCTTCACCGTGGGCCGCGATACCGAGTGGGAAAAGGTCAAGGAGATCTACAAGCTCGGCCTCAAACACGGCATGAAGCTGGCCGCCATCTCCGGCGTCAACGGCGTGTTCAGCGACGAAGACATTGCCAAGGTGGTGGCCCGCGCCAAGAAGGCGCGCCTGACCTGGAATGGTGGGGCGCCAGCCAAGGCCGCACCCAAGCCTGCGGCCAAGAAGGCGGCCCCCGCCAAGACTGCACCCGTCAAGACCGCCGCCACCAAGTCAACGCCAGCCAAGAAGGTGCCTGTGGCCAAGGCCCCAGCCAAGAAAGTGGCAACGGCCAAGACCGCTGCCCAGCCTGCCGTGAAACCAGCGACCAAGAAAGCCGCACCGCGCAAGAAGGCCGTAGCCGCCTGATGCAAAGCCGCAGGTTGAAACGGTTGCGGACATGAACCGCAACCTGTGGCTGCTGGCCCCTTACGCCTGGATGGCCACGCTGCCGGTCGTGGCCCCAACCTAGCAGCCCGTTTACGGAGCCTGCTCGACATTCCCTTTACGGGGGCCTACGCGGTACTGACCCTGATGCTGCAATGGGGACATCGGTCATGCGCCGCGCGGATGACATCAATCCCCGAACCATCGGGCAAATCCAAGTCAACCAGCAGAACGTCTGATCGGGTGTCGTACAGCGTGGCTTTCGCGCATGGCCGGTTGAAAGTTCACGTCCTCCACCACAAGAGCAACTCGAATGGGGAAACCGTTTGTAGTTGATTGCATGGTGCACGGGTGGGCCTGCACCTCGACGCCGTGGCAGATAGCTGCCCAAAGTTCCACGTAAATGCAGGTTTTGGACGCCGCGTTGGCCCGATCTTGTACCTAGTTCTAGTGACAGACAAGCCTGCTGGCTGAGCCTATTCTAGTCAGGCCTCTTGGCACTCCCCTCAGCGAATACCCACCATGCATTTCATGTCGACCACCCGCACACCATCTGTGCATCAACCGCACTGCGGTGTGAGCCCCTCGACGCGCATGCTCGCGACTCTCGTGCTGGCCGCCGTTGCCGGCTTGTTCAGCGTGGGCGCCAATGCGGGCTCGTGCAACATCACAACCCCCGGCGCTGCGACCTGTGCCATTCCTGCGGGGGTGGCGTCCGTCAACGTGGTGGCCACAGGCGGTGGTGGCGGTGGCGGCGGTGGAGATACGGGCGCCAGCGGTGGCGCAGGCGGGGTTGTCACCGCAACACTGACGGGCGTTGGTGGCACAAACCTCAGCCTATTCGTTGGCGGTGGCGGCGGTAGCTCCGGTGGCGGTGGCGGGGGTGGGTCCAGCACGGTGAATGCAGGAACTGGCTCGCAAATCATTGCCGGTGGCGGCGGCGGCGGCGGCGGCATAACAGCCCGCGGCAATCTCGCCACCACGGGCGCTGGAGTTGGCGGCAACGGCAACGGCCAAGCCGGCGGCACTGCCCCAGCCTCTGGTGCGAGCGGCGGCGGCGGCGGTTCCGGTGGCATAGGCGGCGCTGGCGGCGCCGACAATATTGGAAACGTCGAAACCATGGCCCGCGGGGGCAACGGCAACGGCGGCAGCGGTGGTGGCCGCGACAACTATACGCCTGAGGGCGGTACGCCTGGCGTCGGCGTCTCAGGTGGCGGCCAGGGCGGCGGCCTCTATAGTGCTTGCGGGTTTGGCATCTTGACTACCACCGGCGGCGGCGGCGGCGGCGGCTACGGTGGTGGTGGCGGTGGCGCCGTCAGTTTTAGCCACGACTTTCTTACGTGTGCCGGTAGCGGCGGTGGCGGCGGGGGTAGCACTGGCGGCGTGGTCACAGTCGCTAGCAATGGCGGTGCCCCGGGCATCGCCGGCGGCAACGGATCGATTGTGGTCACTTGGATCACCAGCCCCAGCTTTGTGGACGCCAATCCAGGTGCCCTCACGGTGGCGGAAAACGCTGGTGCCATTGATGTAACGGTGCTGCTGCACGTCAACGATACCGACACCGGCAAGACAGAGACCTGGACCCCCATCGTGGGCCCCAGCCACGGGACGCTCGGCCTTGCAAACGCCAGGGCCAGCAGCGGCAGCGCCGATATTGCGCCGGGGGGCTTTATCACCTACACACCTGCAGCGGGCTATGCCGGGCCCGACAGCTTTGTGTTTGAGGTCAGCGATGGCGTAGCCACAAGCACCCACACGGTCAACGTCACCATCAGCGCGGCAACTGTCAGTGTGCCCAACGTGGCCCTTAACAGCATGACAGTGGGCAGAACCTATGTCGGCCAGACGCTGGCGGCTAGCGGCGGTTACGGCGCCTATAACTACAACATCAGCGCGGGTGCGCTGCCAGCCGGTCTGGTGCTCAACCCCAGCACTGGCGCACTGAGTGGCACGCCAAGCGCTGGCGGCGCCTACAGCTTTACCCTGCGCGCAACCGACTCCAGCACGGGCACCGGTCCGTTCAGCGACACGCGCACTTTTACGGGAACGGTCAACACAGCCCCCAGCTTTGTGGGCGCCAACCCCGCCACGCTAACGGTTGCTGAAAACGCCGGCGCTACGGACCTCAAAGGTCTGCTGCATGTCAGCGACACCGATAGCGGCCAGACTATCACCTGGACGCCAAGCGCAGCACCCAGCCACGGCACGCTCAGCATTGCAGGTTCCACGGCCAATAGTGGTGGCGCCGACATAGCCCCGGGCGGCACCATAAGCTATACCCCCGCTGCGGGCTATGCGGGTACCGACAGCTTTGTGATCACCGTCAATGATGGCGTAGCCGCCAGCACATTGACAGTCAACGTCACCATCAGCGCAGCAACTGTCAGTGTGCCCAACGTGGCCCTTAACAGCATGACAGTGGGCAGAACCTATGTCGGCCAGACGCTGGCGGCTAGCGGCGGTTACGGCGCCTATAACTACAGCATCAGCGCGGGTGCGCTGCCAGCCGGTCTGGTGCTCAACCCCAGCACTGGCGCACTGAGTGGCACGCCAAGCGCTGGCGGCGCCTACAGCTTTACCCTGCGCGCAACCGACTCCAGCACGGGCACCGGTCCGTTCAGCGACACGCGCACTTTTACGGGAACGGTCAACACAGCCCCCAGCTTTGTGGGCGCCAACCCCGCCACGCTAACGGTTGCTGAAAACGCCGGCGCTACGGACCTCAAAGGTCTGCTGCATGTCAGCGACACCGATAGCGGCCAGACTATCACCTGGACGCCAAGCGCAGCACCCAGCCACGGCACGCTCAGCATTGCAGGTTCCACGGCCAATAGTGGTGGCGCCGACATAGCCCCGGGCGGCACCATAAGCTATACCCCCACTGCGGGCTATGCGGGTACCGACAGCTTTGTCATTGCCGTCAATGATGGCGTGGCCTCCAGCACATTGACCATCAACGTTGCGGTCAACGGCACGACCATCCATGTGGCGGCCTTGAGTCTCAACAGCATGACCGTGGGCAAGACCTACGTTAGCCAGTTCTTCACGGCTACCGGCGGCTACGGCGCCTATAGCTACACCGTCAGCGCGGGCGCACTGCCAGCCGGTCTTGTGCTCAACGCCAGCACTGGCGCCTTGAGTGGCACGCCAAGCGCCAGCGGTATCTATCAGTTCACCATCCGCGCAACCGACTCCAGCACCGGCACCGGTCCGTTCAGCGGCACGCGCGCTTTTGACAGCGCGGTGGCGGTGGCACCCGTTACCGGCATTCCCGGTGTAGTGACGCCACCGCTCATCACCAACCTGCCGACAGCGGTGCAGGCCAAAGACTTGAACAGTGGCCAAGGCCCTGACATGACCGTGTGCCTGACGGACGCCGTCAGCACACTGCTGGGCGAACAGGCCACCTATCAGGGCCAAGGTGCCGATGGTGGCGCACGCCTGAGCCTGGCTACAAAGCCGGTGCAATGGCTGTCGTTCTACCCCATGGATGCAGACACCAGCAGCAGCAACCCAACTCTGGCATTGACGGGCGGCAACGCCTTGAATGTGTTGACGCGCTGCGGCACGTTCACCACCCTGCCTGCATTGTTCAACCGTGGTGAGTTTGGCGCGGTGTTGAACACCATGGGCCTGACTGCTACCACCGACTTGCAAGGCGTAGTCACCATCCAAAGCGGCAACACCATCTACGTGGCCCGCCCGGACTATGTAGTGACACCGGGCACAGCGGGTGCTGCGCCCGGCCTGGTGCAAGGAGCAGACGGCCAGTTCCGTTTTACCGACAGCGCGGGCTATGTGCAGGTGCTGCGCCCTGCCCTGCTGGAGCCACAGGTGCTGCGCACGGCCCTGATTTCCATGCTGGGTAACCAGTTTGGCTCGTTCGTCATACAGACCGATGGCACAGCCTTGCTCACACTGACCAATGGTGCTGTTTACGTACTAACCCCCTCCTTGACATTGGATGCCGTGCCTGCGGCACATTCAGTCGACAGTGCTTGGATGGATGCATCGGGAACGGGTTACCGCGTCTATAGCGTCCCCAATGCAAGCCAGGCCATCACCGTGACTCCTCGCTGACCTGCGCCCCTCTGGATCAGCGGTGTGCCCCGGCTCATGCGGGCGCGGGTGCTGTCGATGATGTCGGCCAGGTCGTCCAGCAGCCGGGTGTCGGTGGGCTGGCTGCCGCGTGCTCGCGGCGGCCAGTCCTGGATGACACCGTGCTGGAGCGCGCGAGGGTGGTTTGAGCCGCAGGCCTCACTCTGACGAGGCCACCATGCGTGCCAACTCGGCCAAAGATCCCGCATCCATCTTGCTCATGATGGACGCGCGATACGCCTCCACAGTCTTGACGGACAGTTCCAATTCGTAAGCAATTACCTTGTTAAGCTTACCCATCAAGATGCCGTCCAGCACTTCGCGCTCACGCCGACCCAAGCGCGCCAGGCGCTCGGCGATGCTGCGTTGGCGCGTCTGGCGGGTCAGCGTGTCCTGCGACTGACGGATGGCGGCTGCCACCATGTCCAGAAGGTATTGTTCTTTGAACGGCTTTTCAATGAAATCAAACGCACCCGCCTTGAGCGCCTGAACCGCCATCGGCACATCGCCATGGCCAGTGATGATCAGGATGGGCAACGGAAACCCTCGTTCGTTCAGGTGCCGCTGCAATTCCAAACCGCTCATGCCAGGCATCCGCACATCCAGCACCAGGGCGCCTGGGCGGCAGTGTTGCCCAGGCGGCCAACTGGCCAGGAAGGCCGCCGAATCAGCAAAACACCTGGCCTCCAGACCCACCGAGGCCAACAGAAACGCCATGGAACGGCGCATGGCTTCGTCGTCGTCCACAACGAGGATCAGAGGGGGTTCCGCTGCGGGGGCGTTATCGGGAACAACACCTGGGGTCATATCGTGTCTTGCTGGATGATGGGTAAACGAAACCGCATGGTAAGCCCACCCTCGGCTTCGTTGCATGCCCACAGGCGCCCGCCGTAACTTTCCACAATGGTTCGGCAGATGGACAAGCCCAAACCCAAGCCTTGCGGTTTGGTGGTAAAAAAAGTGTCGAACAGATGGGCCTGAACCTCTTCACTCAGACCGCTGCCATGGTCGCGCACGGCTACCTCCACGCCACCATCGCTCAACTGGGTGCTCACCTGGATGCCACGCCAGCGCTGCTCAGGGTCAACCAGGATTTCCATGGCATCCAGTGCATTCTGTAGTAGGTTAAGCAGCACTTGCTCCAACTCCAGCAGGTCGGCTGATATCTTGGGCAAGTCAACCCCCAGGTTGACCTGCAAAGGAATGTGACGCAACTCGGCCGCCCCCTTGAACAGCAGCAGAGTTTCGCGCACCAGATCGTTCACATCCAACTCTTCCCGGCACACCTCACGCCGCTTCACGAAGCCACGAATGCGGCTGATGATCACGCCGGCACGCGCAGCCTGTCCGGCAATCCCACGCGCGCCATCACGGATGAACGCGGTATCGGTTCGCCCTGCATCGATGAACCGGGTAATGCCTTCCGCATAGTTGCTGATGGCTGCCAGCGGCTGGTTCAGCTCGTGGGCAATGTTCGACGCCATTTCTCCCAGGATACCCAGGCGTGAGAATTGGTCGCGCTGCTCGCGGTGCAAACGGGCCGCCAGCTCGGCGTTTTCGCGGCCTTCAATGGCTCGGGTCAATTCAGCGGTGCGCCGCCTGACCAGCGTCTCCACACGTGCCACATGGAACACCCACCACACCACGGCCAAGCCAGCCAGAACCAGCCATTGCCAATAGTCTCGGGCAACACTTTGCAGCGTGGGATGCGCCAGATGCTCATAGGGGCCGATCTTGAGTTCGCGGAACAGCGCGTGCACCGCGGTGTAGTCCTGCGGCGCGGTCCAGGCCCGGCCATCAACCGGCTTCATGCTCAACAGGCTGGCGGTCACCGTCTTGGCCAATTCAGGTGGGGTGCGGGCCAGCCGCGCAAAAGGCCAGTCGGGATACAGCCGTGATGACAGACGACAGGGGAATAGGCCCCGCTCGCGCTCGGCCACCACCACAAATTCGTCGGACCGCACGCTGCCACGAGCCACTTCTTCTTCCAGCTCACAGGCGCGCAGCACGCCCGCGTCAGCCCGGCCCTCACGCACCGCCTGTATGACCTTCTGCATGGGGAAACCCGTTTCCACCAGCGCGTCCAGTTGAGAGGGTGAAATGCCGGCATCTTGCATTTCGCGCCAGATCACGCGCCAGCCGCCGAAGGCATCGTTGGCCACCACGGCCAGCCGCCGCCCCGACAGAGAGGCAAACTTTCTGGGCGCGTCCGGGCGATTGAGCGCAATGACGGTTGAGCCCACCGTGTCGGTAGGCACCGAGTGCTCGTGGCTTTCCAGGGTGGCCAGGCGGGTGACACCTTTTGCATCTTCCAGCTCCACGTAGTAGCCGGGGTTGGTCACCACGAAGTCCACCGACTCTTCCGACACCGCCTGGGCAATACCCGCCGGGTCCAGCGTTTCCATCACGAAGTGGTGCTGGGGCAGGCTGCGGCTGAGGTGCGCCAGCGTGGGCTCGAAGTCGCGCGCCGCGCGCTCCGACCCATGCACCGCCAGCACCGCAACACGCACGTCACGGGCCTGGGCAGGCGGTATTGGCCCTGCCAACCAAACAACAGCGGCCAGAACAGGAATAGTCAGTCGAGACACGTGGGCGACGTTAGCACGAAGCCTGCGGCATCAATACCGGGCATCCTTGGGTTTGGGGTCCTTCGGCCAGTCCTTCACCTTGTCAGGAAAGTCGGGGCGTGGCTGGTGGCTGAAATACTCGGCCACGTCCACCGCGTCCTGATCACTCAGGCCGCCCTGGCCCAGCGGAAATTTCTCATGAAACCCGATGGGCATGTTGCGCTTGACGAAGGCCGCAGCGGTGTAAGTGCGCGCCATGCCAGCACCTATGTTGAACGAACGATCTCCCCACAAGGGTGGGTAGACCGTGCGCCCAGCGGCATCCTTGAGGCCTTCTCCGTCTTGGCCATGGCACACCGCACACTGGGTGGCATAGATCTTCTGGCCATGGTCGGTATTGGGAACAAGGGAAGGGTCTACCTTGCCCACGCCCCGACCTGCCACCTTGTCTTGCGGCTTGGTGGCACCTTTCATCCAGTCAAAGTAAGCCACCATGGCTTTCATGTCTTGCGAATCCAGCGGGAGCGGCTTGCCGTTCATCGAGCGGCGGAAACAGCCGTTGATACGGTCTTCCATGGTGATGGTCTTGCCGGCACGTGGCGCGTACGACGGAAAGAACGCGCTCACCCCAACGTAGGGGGACCCTTCGGCCACTGTGCCGCCATTGAGGTGACACGAGGTGCAGTTGAGGTCGTTGCCGACGTTGTTGGGCAACAGGGTGTGCGTTTCGGTATTGAGCCGCATGCCTTGCACCAGTTGCTTGGCGTTGGGCTCGGTCAACAAGTTGGCCAGGCGTGGGGTCTCGAAATTCGATTTATCGACTTTCGGGTCCAGGCTCGTGCGGGCTGCCGCCACGTCCCGCTCACTGACCGGGCCGGCACCGCCCCCCCAGACCTGGCGCACAAAACTGAGAATTTCAGCAATTTCCCCATCCTTCAGGCGGGCAAATGCAGGCATCGTGTACACACGAGGGTGGGCGCTGGTTGAAGCCGTTTTCCAGCCCGTGAGTGTGATATGGATCAGGGTTGCGGGATCTTTGGCCGCAATGGACGGATTGCCCGCCAGTGCCGGGAAGATGCCCTTCACCCCTGCGCCATCCAGCCGATGGCAATCGGTACAAAACTGGGCGTAGCCCAGTCCACCACGGGTGGTGTACATGGCTTCAGGTGTCTCTGTGCTGAGGGCTTGGTCAACGGTCGTCTGGACAGGCCGGTCCGACGGCAGCGACTTGAAGTAAGTGGCCATGGCCACCAAATCGTCATCCACCATATGTTGAGTGGAATGCCGGATCACGTCGGTCATGCTGCCCGACACGGTGGCATAACGGTTCTGCCCGGTTTTGAGAAGCTCCACCATATCGGGCACGCGCCACAGGTTGCGCAAATTCACAGCGTTCCAATGTTCCACCTGTGCCCCTGAGAGGAATTGGTGGCCTTGGGGGCCCGCATCACCCATTGCCAGTTCCTGAAAGCCGATGCCGCGGGGTGTGTGGCAAGCACCACAGTGACCCAGACCCTGTGCCAGGTAGGCACCACGGTTCCAAACCGCGTCCTTGCCGGCATCGGGCTGGAACGGCTTGCCCTCCACAAAAACGGCATCCCAGTACGCCAAACCGAAGCGCAGGTTAAACGGAAAGTGCATTCCGCTGGGGCGGTTGACCTGGGCAACGGCTTTGACGCCGTGGTTCAGATACGCCCACAGGGCACGCATGTCCTCGTCGCTGATCTTGGCGTAGGAGGGGTAGGGCATGGCGGAATACAGTCGGTGCCCATCAGCCGACACACCACGGCGCATGGCGCGGTCAAATGCCCCGAACGACCAGCCCCCGATACCGGTTGTGGCATCCGGCGTGATGTTGGTGGACCACAGGGTGCCAAACGGTGTCTCCAGTGCCAAGCCCCCCGCCATTTCGGCGCCGCCCTTGTCTGTGTGGCAGGCGACACAGTCCCCCAGTTGGGCCACATAGCGGCCTTTTTCAACCAGTGCGGCATCGTTGACTGCGCCTGCATCGGACGCAGCGTTTTCCTGAATGGGCGGTGGAACGGCCACCCAGGCCGCAACGCCCAGTGCCACAACGGCTACCCCGCCACCTATCCAGCGCCATTGAGTTGGCTTACGCTTGTTTTCTGTCATGACTGAAGACCTGTGTTGATTCGTCATTTCAGTCTAGGGCGGGCCTCTTTGGGGCACCAGCCGGGGTTCTACCCTGCGCAACCCGGGTTTCCCCGGGTTGCCACGCCAGGCTTGTTTTTGCGATTCACGCCCTCCTGCGTCTCCGGCGCACCACCATCATGCCAACGCGGTGACCCGCGTGCCAGGAGAATGCGCATCCAGCCAGCGCTTCAGCTCGGCAAACACCGGCCCCGCATCCAGCTCGTTGAATATCTCGTGGTACAGGTTGTCAAAGCAGACGGATGTCACCACACTCTTGGGCGCGGCGGCGGCAAAGCTGCGGCTACCCTGCGGGTTGAGCAGGCGGTCGTCCCCCGCGTACATCAGCAGCGTGGGCACCTTCCACTGCGGTGCCAGCGCCAGCGTGGCGGGACCGGCGTCCGCAATGAAGCGGGCCAGGCGTGCCGAGATGCGGTCGTGCACCATGGGGTCGGCCTTATAGGCCGCCACTACCGCCGAGTCGTGCGAGATGTATTGCGGCTTGACCCCGTTGCCCACGCGTAGGTTGGGCGACAGCTTGGGCAGCACGGACACCAGAAACTTCTGGAACGCGTTCATGCCCGCGTCCAGCGCCGGCGATGACATGATGAGCGCATCCACCGGGCGGATGCCCAGTGACACAAAGCGCCCCACCACCAGCCCGCCCATGCTGTGGCCCAGCAGGATCAGCGGTGTGCCCCGGCTCATGCGGGCGCGGGTGCTGTCGATGATGTCGGCCAGGTCGTCCAGCAGCCGGGTGTCGGTGGGCAGGCTGCCGCGTGCGCCGCCCGACTCGCCGTGCCCGCACTGGTCGTAGCCGCGCACCGCAAAGCCCCAGGCGTTGAGGTGCTCGGCCACGCGCTCATAGCGGCCGGCGTGCTCGCCCAGGCCGTGAACCACGATGACCACGCCGCGCAATGGCATGTCGGGCTCCAGCGGCCAGTCCTGGATGACAACGCGGTCACCATCGCTGGCGACAAAGGTGGAGAGGCGGGATTCGGTGTTCATGGGAACTGTGCAATCACCTGCGCTACCGCTGCTGTCAGCTTCTTGGCGTAGTCGATGTGCAGGAACTCGTTGGGTCCGTGCGCGTTGCTCTTGGGGCCGAGCACGCCGCACACCATCATCTGCGCGGCAGGGAAGCCTTCGGACAGCATGTTCATCAGCGGAATCGTGCCGCCCTGACCAACGTAACCGCAGGGCGCGCCGAAGTGGGTCTGCGAGGCGTCGTTCAGCGCCTGCTCGAACCACGGCGCGGTGCTGGGTGCGTTCCAGCCGGTGGCGCTGGACAGCCCCTCGAACGTGACCTTGGCCTGGTAGGGTGCGTTGTCCTCCAGCAGGGCCTTGAGTTCCTGCACGGCGGTGGCGGCCTGCACCAGCGGCGGCAGGCGCAGCGAGAGCTTGAACGCGGTGTAAGGCCGCAGCACGTTGCCGGCGTTCTTCAGGTCCGGGAATCCGTCGGCGCCGGTCACGCTCAGGGTGGGCATCCAGGTGCGGTTGAGCAGGGCCTGCAGCGGGTCGGTGGTGGTGGGCAGGGCAAAGGCGGTGGCGCCGCCGCAGTCGTAATGCGCCCAGGGGAAGCGCTTGTAGATTTCGTCGCCCAGAATGGCGGCGGTGGCCTTGGCCTGGTTCAGGCGGTCGGCCGGCACCTCGCAGTGGAAGCTGGCCGGCAGCAGGCGGCCGGTGGCGCTGTCTTCCAGGCGGTCCAGCACCTGGCGCATGATGCGAAAGCTCGACGGCACCAGGCCGGATGCATCACCCGAGTGGATGCCTTCGGTCAGGATTTCCACCTTGAGCACGCCGGCGGCCATGCCGCGCAGGCTGTTGGTGAGCCAGAGCTGGTCGTAGTTGCCGGCGCCGGAGTCCAGGCAGACCACCAGGCCCACGTCGCCCAGACGGGGCTTGAGCGCGTCGATGTAGTGCAGCAGGTCGTAGGAGCCGCTTTCCTCGCAGGTCTCGATCAGGCCGACGATGCGCGGGTGCCCCACGGACTGGGTCTTGACGGCCTGGATGGCGGCGATGGCCGCATAGGCGGCGTAGCCGTCGTCCGCGCCGCCACGGCCATAGAGCTTGCCGTCGTCGATCTTGGGCGTCCACGGGCCCAGGTCGCTGCGCCAGCCGGAGAATTCGGGCTGCTTGTCCAGGTGGCCATACATCAGCACGGTCTGCGTGGAGCCCGCCTTGGTGGCATCCACCTCGAAGAACAGCACCGGCGTGCGCCCGGGCAGGCGCACCACCTCCAGCCGCAGGCCGGCCACTTTTTGCGACTCGATCCAGGCGGCGGTGTTGCGCACCACGGTGTCGATGTAGCCATGGGCGGCCCAGTCGGCATCGAACATCGGCGACTTGGCCGGGATGCGGATGTAGTCCTGCAACTGGGGCACGATCTCGGCGTCCCACAGCGTGCTGACCTGGTTGAGTGTTTGTGCCGCGTTCAGCACGGAAGGGGGGATACGGGCATTCATGGGGCTCTCCTCATACGCCGGATGGATAGGCAAGCCGGCATCATGCCACGCCTTGTGACGGGGCGGTCACGGCCCGGTGCAGCCACCCCAGGCCGTGTCGGGTTGCGCCCGGTTGCGTGCCGGCGCGGGGGCGGTATTCGCAGCCAATCCAGCCCGAGTAACCGAGTTCGTCGATCACGCCGAACAGATAGGGGTAGTTCAGCTCGCCGGTATCGGGCTCGTGGCGTTCTGGCACGCCGGCTATCTGGATGTGGCCCACCCGCCCGGCGGGGATGTAGTGGCGCAGCCTGGTGGCCAGGTCGCCCTCCATGATCTGGCAGTGGTACAGGTCCATCTGCACATGCAGGTTGGGTGCGCCAACGGCCTGCACCAGGGCGTGGGCCTGATCCTGGCGGGTCAGGAAATAGCCCGGCATGTCGCGCGTGTTGATGGGCTCGATCAGGATGTCCACGCCGACCTTGGCCGCCTCCGTGGCGGCGTGCTGCAGGTTGGATTGAAACGTGGCCTGCAGGCGCTGCGGGTCCGCTCCCGCCGGTGCCAGGCCGGCCATCACATGCACGCGCGGGCACGCCAGGCCCACCGCATATTCCAGTGCCAGTGCCAGCCCATGGCGGAATTCCGCCTCACGCCCCGGCAGGCAGGCCGTGCCGCGCGCACCGCTGGCCCAGGCGCCGTGAACCGAGTCCTTATCGGCTCCAGCCGGTGGGGCGTTGAACAGCACCTGCTGCAATCCGTTGGCCTGTAGGCGGGCCCTGAGTTCGGCCACCGGATGGTCGTAGGGAAACAGGTACTCCACGCCCCGAAAACCGTCCTGCGCCGCTGCCTCAAAGCGGTCCAGAAAGGGGTATTCGGTGTACATCAGCGACAGGTTGGCGGCGAATTGGGGCATGGGCAAACATTGCTAAAGTGGTGTCAGTTTCAGACTGTACGTTTTTTCACCGGAGTCCCCTATGGTTCGCTTGTCTTCCCGCCTTGTCACCACCCAACTCAGCCGCCGAGCCCTGTGCGCGCTGGCCGCCGCCCTGTGCCTGGGCGGCATGGCGCATGCCCAGCCCGGGCCCGTGAAGATCCTGGTGGGTTTCCCACCCGGCGGCGGCACGGACGCCATCGCCCGCACCCTGGCGGACAAGCTCAAGGACCAATTGGGCCAACCCGTCATCGTGGAGAACAAGGCAGGCGCCGGGGGCCAGATCGCGGCCCAGACCCTGAAGGCCGCGCCGGCCGACGGCACCACGCTGTTCCTGTCGCATGACCACACGGTGTCCATCCTGCCGCTGGTGGTCAAGAACCCGGGCTTTGATCCTGCGCGCGACTTTGTCGCCGTCGGTGGTTTTGCAACCTTCGTGAACGCATTCGCGGTATCGGGCGGCACGCCGGCCAAGACCATGAACGAGTATGTGGCCTGGGTGCGCGGCAAGGGCAGGGACACCGTGGGCGTGCCGGCCCCGGCCTCGGTGCCCGAATTCCTGGTCAAGGTGATCGGGCAGAAGTACAAGCTGGACCTGCAATCTGCACCCTACCGTGGCAGCGCCCCGATGATGGGTGACATGCTGGGCAACCAGATCGCGGCCGGCACCGGTTCCATCCCCGACTTCATTGAAAACCACAAGGCCGGCAAGATCCGCGTGGTGGCCGTCATGGGCAGCGCGCGCCAGGCCCTGCTGCCGGATGTGCCGACCTTTACTGAACTGGGTCTGGCCGGATTTGAGGACCTGCCGTACTACGGCATCTTTGCGCCAGTGGGCACACCAACGGCCACCATCGACAAGATCTCCGCGGCACTGGCCAAGGTGGTGGCTCTGCCCGACGTGCGCGAGCGCCTCACCGCCATGGGCCTGAGCGTGGGCTACATGACGCCGCAGCAACTCACCAGCCGCGAACAGGCCTACACCAAGACCTGGGCCGGCATCATCAAGGCTAGCGGCTTTGTGCCGCAATAGGTTTGCGAACCCGCTTGACCGCGGGTGACTTGCGCTTGAGCGCGCGCTGGGCCAGGGCCAGGTACTCCTGGAAGCTGTCGCGCAGGCACTGGGCCAGCACCTCGGGGTCGGGCAGCTGCTCGTAACAGCCGGTGACCGAAACGACGATGGTGTCGTTGTAACCCGTGACCGAAAACACCAGCCCCATGCCATCGGAGATCGGCATGATGGCCGACAGGTAGGTCAGCTTGGCACCCTGCAGGTAGAGCGGCTCGCGCGATCCCGGCACATTGGTGATGGCGCAGTTGGCCAGCGGTGCCCAGTCGCCCAGCAGGGCGGACGCCGAACGCAGCATCTTGCTGGTGGCCATGATGGCCAGCGACGGCGCCTGCTGCGCCAGGCTGGTCAGCTCCCGGGCGCTGATGGCCTGCGCCATGGCGGTGGACGAGGAACTGGCTCCCTGGATCGCAACCAGGCGTTTGACCGGGTCGGCAATGTCGGTGCCCAGGCCCACACGGACCCAAGAGAAATGCGTCTGCGGGTCGGATTCCAGATCGCTGTGCACTGCTATCGGTGCCGCCGCCACCAGGCTCTCGTCGGGCAATTCGTCCTGCATGGCCAGGTAGCTGCGCAGGCCGCCGGCGCACACGGCCAGCACCACATCGTTCACCGAGGCATTGGGCACCAGGGAGCGGATGGTCTTGAAGTCTTCCAGCGCGAAGCGGCGGGTCTCGAACACGCGGTGCGGCGAAACCTCGGTGTTGAAACGCGTCATCGGGAAGGCATGCGGCTGGCCCAGGAACTCCCCGGCAAAGGTCTTCGCCGTGGACTTGATTGCGGTCCAGCTCGCGCGCAGCGGCTGCGCCATGCGCAGCGGGAAGGTTGCCAGATTCATGCCGGCCAGCCAGACCAGCGAAAGGCTGCCGGGTGGCGACTCGGGGAACCAGGGCGCGGCCGGCGCGGGCAGCGGCGCAGTGGGGGAAAGGTCGTGCAGCAGGCTGGTGATCTCGTTGCCGCGCTCCATGTCGACGGCGGCGTGGTGGATTTTCAGCAGCACGGCGAAGCTGCCCACCGGCAGGTCCAGAAAACTGTCCAGCCCCTCGATGACATACATCTCCCATAGCGGGCGCTGCAGGTCCAGCGGACGGGCATGGATGCGCGAAGACTGGATGCAGAACTGGCGCCAGTCGCCCGGCTTGGGCAGCGCGATGTGGCGCACGTGGTATTCGAGGTTGAAGTGCTCGTCCTCCACCCAGTACGGGTAATCCAGGTCCAGCGGCACGCGCAGGATTTTTTCGCGGAAATTGGGCAGGCGGTCGAGCCGGCTTTCCACATGGGCCAGTATCTGCTTGAAGCGCACCATGCCGCCGGGCGCGGTGGACTGGTCGTAGATGTGCAGCAGCGTGACGTTGGAGTTGGCGTGCGCGCTGTCCGAGTAAATGTAGGCGGCGTCGTGTTCACTGAGTTGGCGCATGGTGGTCTCTCAAGATTCAGGTCGTCAGGCCCCAGACCTGGCCCAGCAGGCCGGTTGGCGCAAAGGGCTTCCAGTCGTCCTCGGGCTGCGCCAGACGGTCGGCGACGATGGCCAGCACGATGCCGTTGAAGCCCAGGCCGATGTGGCTGCCGGCCACCTGGATGTTTTCGTGCAGGGCCGGGTCGCCGTCGATGGTGGCCTCCTGTGGCGGCACCACGCCGTCGGACAGCGAATACAGGCAACTGGTGGGAATGGCCAGGCGGCGCCGTTCCCGCAGGTTCTTGGCCTTGGGCTGCATGACGTGGGCCGTGGCGCCCAGGCGGTGCGACACCAGTCGGTACAGGGCCTTGACCGCCGGCGGCGACTGGCTGCCCGCCGCGTCCACACTGACGGGGCTGCCCAGCGTGATGATGGAGCGCACGCACTCCAGGGCCTGCTGGGCACCGTACATGGAGAAGACACCACCCAGGCTCCAGCCGACCAGGCTCACCTTCTTGCCGGTGATGTGGTGCAGGTAGCGGATTTTTTGCGGCAGCGCATTGGCGTGCTTGCTGCGAAAGCCGACGTTGCGCCCCAGCCCCCAGGTGTGCACGTCGTAGCCCTTGCGCTGCAGGAACACCTTGAGCGCGATCAGCGAGACCTCGCTGGCCATGAAACCCGGCACCAACAGCACGGGGTGGCCGTCGCCCTGGGGTGCCTCCATCAGCAGCGGCAGCGACGCGGGCAGCAAGGCCATCTCCAGAAGGCCCCGGGGTTCGAGCAGCGAACTCAGCACATGCGGTGTGCCCACATGGCCATGGCGAACAACGGGACGGCGACGGTGCATGGAAGAGGTTCCTGGGTGTTGCGGTGACGATGGCATCGTCACAGTCTAAGACCAATCTCCGGCGCGTTTTTTAGGAGCGCCGCCTAATGCGATGCCTAGGCGACAACCAAAGCATTCCATAATCCCGACTTTTGTCAGGGAGCCCCCATGCGCAACCGCCTGGCCCACGAGGCCTGCACCGTCCTGGCCGCCGTCTGTCTTGCCGCCACCGCGCAGGCCCAGAACGGCGCGCCACCCGGCACGACGCCCATCGCAATCCCCCGCAGCCCATCCCCGGCCGATGCGCCCTACCCGGGCCTGATCACGCTGGAGGTGGACGCCACCGACCTGGACCACCGCGTGTTCCAGGTGCGCCAGCACATGCCGGTGGTGCCCGGCCCCCTGACGCTGTACTTCCCGCGCTGGCTACCCGGCACCCACGGGCCCAGTGGCACCGTGGAGCGCCTGGCCGGCCTGCAGGTGCGTACCGCCGACCAGCGCCCACTGGCCTGGCAGCGCGACCCGGCCGACCCGTTTGCCTTCCGCATCGAAGTGCCGGCCGGCGTGCAGGAACTGGCGCTCGAATTCCAGCACCTGAGCCCGCTGGAACCACGCGGTGGCCGCGTGGTGATGACCCGCGAGATGCTGAACCTGCAATGGAACGCCGTGCTGCTGTACCCGGCCGGCCATGCCAGCGCACAGATCCAGGTGCAGCCCCGCGTGAAGCTGCCCGCCGGTTGGCAACAGGCCAGTGCGCTCCAGGTGCAGCGCGAAGACGCCGACGGCATCACCTTCCAGCCCATCAGCCTGGACACGCTGGTGGACTCGCCGTTGTTTGCCGGCCAGCACATGCGCCGCGTGCCGCTGGACCCGCCGGGCAAGCAGCACCCGGTGGTGCTCAATATCTTCGCCGATGCGCCCGAGCAACTGCAGGCCAGCGAGGAGCAGTTGCTGGCCCACCGCGCCATGGTGCAGCAGGCCGACCGCCTGTTTGGCGCGCGCCACTTTGCGCGCTACAACTTCCTGCTGGCGCTCAGCGACCACCAGTCCGGCATCGGCCTGGAGCACCACGAGAGCAGCGAGAACGGCGTACACCCCAATTACTTCAAGGACTGGGCCAAGCGCGCCGGCGGGCGTGACCTGCTGCCGCACGAATTCACCCATTCGTGGAACGGCAAGTTCCGCCGCCCGGCCGACCTGTGGACGCCGGATTTCAACAGCCAGCCCATGCGCCCCGGCCTGCTGTGGCTGTACGAGGGCCAGACCCAGTTCTGGGGCCGCGTGCTGGCCGTGCGCAGCGGCCTGATCACGCCCGAACAGGCACGCGACAGCCTGGCCCACGTAGCCGCTTCGCTGGAGCACCGCAGCGGGCGCGCCTGGCGCAACCTGCAGGACACCACCTACGAGACCGTGATGGACCCGCACAAGACCGCCCGCGACTGGTACGACTGGCAGCGTGGCCGCGACTACTACGAAGAGGCGGCCCTGGTCTGGCTGGAAGCCGACGCGCTGATCCGCGAACGCAGCGCCGGCGCGCGCTCGCTGGATGACTTTGCCAGGGCGTTCTTCGGCGTGGAGGATGGCCGCGTGCAGCCGCTGACCTACACCTTTGACGACGTGGTGGCCACGCTGAATGCGGTGCAGCCGTTTGAGTGGGCGCAGTTCCTGCGCGAACGCCTGGACGGCCACGCCGCCGGTGCACCGCTGGCCGGGCTGGAGGCCAGCGGCTGGCGCCTGGCCTACGCCGACAAGCCCAGCGAGTTCGCCCGCAATGACGACCGCGGCGACCGCGGCGACGACTTCACCTATTCGCTGGGCCTCTCCGTGCAAAAGGAAGGCAAGCTGGGCAGCGTGCTGTGGGACAGCCCCGCCTACCGCGCCGGACTGAGCAGCGCCATGCAACTGGTGGCGGTGAACGGGCGGGCGTACAAGGCCGAGGGCCTGGCGCAGGCCATTACCGCCAACAGGGCTGGCAAGGCCCCGCTGGCGCTGCTGATCCGGGACGGCGACCTGTACCGCACCGTCAGCATCGACTACCGGGGCGGCCTGCGCTACCCGCGGCTGGAGCGCCTGTCCGGCACACCGGAACGCCTGGACAGCGGCGTGCTGGCGGCCAGGCCCGCCCCCTGATTGCTACCAATTCAGTAGCGCCTTACGCACATTCCACGAGGGCTGCAGCCCGATTTTATTCAGAACACCTGACTCGAACGGAGCGCCGCAGGCAGGTGTACCAGATCGGCCGGCTCGTCGATGTCGTGCAGCGTCGGCCCGACCCACACGCGCTGGCCCAGCGCGGCCAGGCGGTGCAGCGTGACCGTCGCCACGCTGGGCGTGCTCCAGGCCATGTCGGCAAAGATGGCCGGGCAGGGCGCGTGCAGGCCCACCAGCACATAGCCACCATCGGCCACGGGGACCAATGCGGCATCAAACTGCGCCAGGGCCTGTGCAGCCTCGGTGATGCGGGCGGCACTTAAAGCGGGGCAGTCGGTGCCCATCAACAACACAGGTTGGCCCGACGCCGTAACGCGCTCCACGGCACGGGCCATGCGCTGGCCCAGGTCGCCCTCGCCCTGGTCGGTGCGCAGCACGGCGGCGGGAATTTCCACGCCGGCCCAGGCAGGGTCATCGGGGCCCGGGCTCATGCACAGCTCCACAGGCCCCAGGTTCGCGGACTGTGTTGCGGCCAGTGCCTGCTGCAGGGTGTGCCGCAACATCCGCAGCGCCAGGTCCGCCGCACCCTGCGCGCCCAGCGCCGGGATCAGCCGCGTCTTGGCCACGCCGGGTTGCGGCGCCTTGGCAAAGACCACCAGACGCGGCGTCATCGATACCACCGCGCCAGCACGTCGGGGCTGGCCCCGCGCCAGTAGGCAAAGCGCAGGCGCCACATCAGCCACACGGTGCGCCACACGCCGCGCGTCTCCCAGCGCCGCCCGGACGTGACCACCTGCTGCGCCAGGCAGGCCGGTCTTGAGTGACGCAGCAATCGTTTGGAGATCTCGATGTCTTCCATCAGCGCCTGATTGGGGAAGCCGCCCACCGCGTCAAACGCCGCACGGGTCATGAACAGGGCCTGGTCGCCGGTGGCAATGCCGCTCCAGCGCGAGCGCCGGTTCATCAGCGCGGCGATCACGCGCAGCATCCACGGCCGCCCGGCAATGCGGACATCGAAGCGGCCCCACACATGCCGCCCATCCATCAAGGCGTGGGCAATCAGCGCATCGGCATCGGCTGGGAGTTGGGTGTCGGCATGCAGGAACAACAGCACCGCTCCCTCGGCCCGCTGCGCGCCCGCGTTCATCTGCCGGGCGCGGCCGGGTGGGGAGTGGAGCAGGTGACCATCAGGCGCCAACGCCGCCTCGGCCAGCGCCACGGTGCCGTCGCCGCTGCCACCGTCAACCACAATGACCTGTGCGCCCCGCGCACGCACGGGCGCCAACGCCTGCAAGGCCGCGGCAATGCCCGCCGCCTCGTTGCGCACCGGGATGATGATGGACAGGGCCGGCGCCGGCACGGGGCTGGGTCCTAGTGGTCCAGTGCCCCGCCGCAGCTGCTGCCCTGGCCGGCGGTGCAGCCATAGCAGTGGCCGGCCACGCGAATCGGCTGGTCGTCCAGCCCCCGGGCGAGCAGGTCGCGCAGGTGGCGGCGCACGCCGGTTGCGCCCAGTGGCAGGCCGAGCTGCTGGTTGAAGTCGCAGTCATACAGCCAGCCCTGCCAGTCCACGCTGACCAGGCTGCGGCACATTACCCCGGCCAGGTTCTCGGGGCGGAAGCTATCCCGCAGCAGCGCCATGTAGCTGTCGAACGTGCCCTTGGACACCAGCGTGGAGCCAAAGCGCTGGATCGGCATATTGGTCAGCGCCAGCAACTGGTTGAACACCACGCCGTGGTGCTGTCGCAGCTCGCGCTGGTAGTCGGCCTGCAGCGCCTGCTGGTTGGGCGGCAGCGACGGGCCCTGCGGGTTGTAGACCAGGTTCAGCAGCAGGCCCGAACCATCCACACCATAGCCCAGCGCATTGAGCCGCTGCAGCGCGGCGATGCTTTTTTCGAACACGCCGTCGCCGCGCTGGCGGTCCACATTGCCGGCCTGGTAGCAGGGCAGGGAGGCCACCACCTCGACCCGGTTGTCGGCGAGGAAAGCGGCCAGATCCTCCTGCCCCGGCTCCAGCAGGATGGTGAGGTTGCAGCGGTCGATGACCCGCACGCCCTGCGCGCGTGCCTGCTGCACCAGCGCGCGAAAACCCGCGTGCAGCTCGGGCGCGCCGCCGGTCAGGTCCAGCGTGGTGATGGCGCGCGCGGCCAGCACCTGCGGGATCAGGGCCAGCGTGGCGTCATCCATCATCTCGGTGCGGTTGGGCCCGGCGTTGACGTGGCAGTGCAGGCAGGTCTGGTTGCAGCGGTAGCCCAGGTTGACCTGCAGCGTGTCGAGGCGGCTGCGCTGCAACGCAGGGAAGGCAATGGTTTGCAACTGGTGCAGGGTGTCGTGCATGGTGGTGGTCGTTATCCGTTGAGCAGGGCGGCCAGGCGCGCGCGCACATCCGGGGCCATGGCGTCGGGCTGGGTCACCAGCGCGGTTTGCAGCGCACTGTGGGCGGCGCTTGCGGGTTGTTCGGCACCCAAGAGGCGAATCGCCTCGGCCACCACCTTCTGTGCGCGACCCGCGTTCTGCATCAGATTGGCCAGCGCCATGTTGGCGGTGACATGCGCCTCCACCGGGTGCCAGCAGTCGTAGTCGGTCACCATGGCCAGCGTGGCATAGGCCATCTGTGCCTCGCGCGCGAGCTTGGCCTCGGGCATATTGGTCATGCCGATGACGCCGGCGCCCATGCTGCGGTACCAGTGCGACTCGGCCTGGCTGGAGAACTGCGGCCCCTCGATGCATACATAAGTTCCGCTACGGTGCAGGCCAATGCCCGTGGCGCCCTCGGCAGCCAACACGCTCTGCACGGCCCGCGCCAACGCGTGGGACACCTGCGCGCACACCGGCTGCGCCATCGACACATGGGCCACCGCGCCGTTGCCAAAGAAGCTGCTGTCGCGCCGCTTGGTCAGGTCGATGAACTGGTCGGGCAGCACCATGTCCAGCGGCTTGAATTCTTCGCGCAACGAACCCACGGCCGACACCGACAACACATAGCGCACGCCCAGTTGCTTCAGGGCATGGAAGTTGGCGCGGTATGGCACCTCCGACGGCAGCAGGCGATGGCCGCGCCCGTGCCGCGCCACAAAGGCCACGCGCACGCCGTGCACAGTACCGGTGACCAGCACGTCCGACGGATCGCCAAACGGCGTACTGATGCGCTGCTCCTGCGCGTCATGCAGCGCATCCATCTGGTAGAGGCCGCTGCCTCCGATCACGCCGATGAGGGGCTGGGTCATGGGGGGTCCTGGGGGATGAAGGAAGACAAAAAAGGGCGCTCGCGTGCCGGAGCGGTGATTCTGACATTTCCGGTGGCGCGGTGCTGCGCAAGCTCCGGTTTACGCCGGCTATAGTGCAAAGAGCAAAGTCGAGGCGCAACTGAATTTGCACATTGAAAGTCATGAAATGGACCTTTCGACCATCATCATTCTTTTGCTGATCGCAGAAGCTGTTCTGTGGATGGTTCTCCATCGCCGTCGGCTACCCAAGCCTTACCATGATCGAACTTGCCAAGGAAAAGGCTGGCGCAATACCTTCCCCACCTCGCCAAAGAAAGATATCCGCGAATTTCTCTCCGTTTTTGTGGAGGCTTTTGCCTTCTCGCAAGCGCAGAAGCTCAAGTTAAACCCAGGCGATCCGATTCTTCAGATTTATCGCACCCTCTATCCCCACAAGTGGATGCCGGATTCTCTCGAACTGGAAACGTTGGCAATGGGCATTGAGGCGAAATATGGTTTCTCACTTGAGAGCATTTGGCACGCACAGCTAACGCTTGGGGAGCTATTCCAGGCGACGCAACGGGTTCGCGCACCATGATGTGCCCCACTCTCACACCAGCAACCGCACCACCAACCCCGCCAGCCCACACGCCGCAATAACGGGTATCACCCCCACCTTGTAGCGCAACAACGCCACCGCCGCCGCAGCGGCCAGCAGCAGCGCCAGCCAATCCACATTCAAGGGAAATGCGGCGCCAGCCCTCGCAGGAAGTGCGATATGCGCTATAAAAAACAGAGCAAGACTGGCAATCACGCCCACCACGGCCGCGGTGATGGCGGTCAGCGGGGCGGTGAGGTGCAGCTTGCCGTGGGTGGATTCCACCAGCGGGCCGCCGGCCAGGATGAAGACAAAGGACGGCAAAAAGGTGAACCAGGTCACCACCGTGGCAGCCAGCGCCGCGCCCAGGAACTGCGCGTCCGGCCCCAGCACCTGCTTGGCCCAGCCGCCGACGAAGCCGACAAAGGCCACCACCATGATCAGCGGCCCCGGCGTGGTTTCGCCCAGTGCCAGGCCGTCGATCATCTGCGCGCCGCTGAGCCAGCCAAAGTGTTCGACCGCGCCCTGGTAGACGTAGGGCAGCACGGCGTAGGCGCCGCCAAAGGTCAGGAGCGCGGCCTTGGTGAAGAACCAGCCCATCTGCGCCAGCGTACCGTCCCAGCCCTGCCAGGCGATGAGTGCCGCCATCGGCAGCAGCCACAATGCCGCGCCCACGCCCAGCACCGTGGCCAGGCGCGACGGCACAAAGCGCGCATGGGGCGGCATGGGTGTGGTGTCGCCAATCAACCAGTCCACCTCACCAGGCTTCAGTGCGACTGGCTTGGCCGCGCCATGGCCGCCAGCGCCGGCGAACTGCGCTGGCGCCCAACGCGCGCCCAGCCAGCCGATGAGCGCGGCCCCCGCCACGATCCAGGGAAACGGCACATCGAAACCATAAATTGCTATGAAACTCATAGCTGCTACCGCCCATAGTACGGGGGCTACCGTGGGTTTCTTCAATGTCTTGGAGCCGATGCGGTGCACCGCCTGCAGCACGATGGCGGCCACCGCAGGCTTGATGCCGTACAGCACGCCCGCCACCCACGGCACGTTGCCAAAGGCGACATAGACCCAGCTCAGTCCTATCAGCAGGAACAGCGAGGGCAGCACAAACAGCGCGCCGGCCACGACGCCGCCCCAGGTGCGGTGCATCAGCCAGCCGATGTAGGTGGCCAGTTGCTGCGCCTCGGGGCCGGGCAGCAGCATGCAGTAGTTCAGCGCGTGCAGGAAGCGGGATTCCGAGATCCACCGCCTCTCCTCCACCAGCTCGCGGTGCATGATGGCAATCTGCCCAGCCGGGCCGCCAAAGCTGATGAAGCCCAGCTTGAGCCAGAAGCGAAAGGCCTCGGCAAACGGGACGGAGCGGGTGGGGGTGGATGCGGTGGAGTGCATAGGGTGGCGCACGGCGAGCGCAATGTAGCACGGCGTTCGAACCCGGGTATACCCCATGGGCGGCCGCCTCGACAGCGTCCCGCGCCTTGACTAACATCAAGCTCCACTTTGGGAGGCACGCCATGGGCGCTGTGTTCAAACGCATCGGGCTGGGTTTGGGGCTGTTGCTGGTGCTGGGGGTGGCTGTGCTGCTGTTTGCCAGCATGCTGGGCGAACGCAAGCGCCAGCGCACCGTGGATGTCTCCGTGCCGGGCGTGGCCTGGGCCACGGATGCACCGGGAATCGCGCGCGGGCACTACCTGTACCGTTCGCGCGGCTGCGCCGACTGCCACGGCCAGGATGGCGGCGGGCGCGAGTTCATCAACGATGGCAAGGGCATGCGCGTGCGCGGGCCCAACATCACGCCTGGCAGCCCGGTGGCGCACTACACCGCCCAGGACTGGGAACGCATCATCCGCCACGGCGTCAAGGCCGATGGCCGCGCCGCGCTGATCATGCCCAGCGAAGACTACAACCGCCTGACCAATGCCGACGTGGCCGCGGTGGTGGGCTATGTGCGCACGCTGCAGCCACGCAGTGGCGGCGAGGCGGTGATGGAGCTGGCGCTGCCGGTGAAGGTGCTGTATGGCCTGGGCATGATCCGCGATGCGTCCGAGAAGATCGACCACAGCCTCGCGCCGGCCCAGCCGGTGGTGGCCGCAGTGAATGCCCAACATGGCGCGTATGTTGCCAATATGTGCATTGGCTGCCACGGGCCCGGGCTGTCCGGCGGCTCCATTCCCGGCGGTCCGCCAGACTGGCCGGCAGCGGCCAATCTGACCCCGGGCCAGGGCAGCGCCATGGTGCGCTACCGGGATGCCAGCGCCTTCGTGGCCATGCTCCGCTCGGGCAAACGCCCCGACGGCAGCAGCATCGCCGTGATGCCTTTCGATTCGCTGCGCGAACTCAATGACACTGACGCGCAGGCGCTGTTTGCCTACCTGCAGACGGTTGCGGCCCGCTCAGCGGGACAACGCTAGTGCGCCACCCTGCGGCAGCAGGAACTTGCCCACCAGCTCACCCAGCACGGCCGCCTGCTCGCTCATGGAGGAGGCGGCTGCCGCGCTTTGCTCGACCAGGGCGGCGTTCTGCTGGGTCATCTGTTCCAGTTCGGCCACGGCGGAAGACACGTGCTGCATGTCCGCACTTTGCTCCGCGCTGGTGGCCGATATCTCTTCAATGATCCCGGTCACACGCTGCACGGAGCTGACGATGCCTTGCATGGTCTGGCCGGCCTGGTCGACCAGTTTGGTGCCGACTTCCACATTGGCAACCGATGCACCGATCAGGTCCTTGACCTCCTTGGCCGCAGCAGCGGAGCGGCCCGCCAGGCTGCGCACCTCGCTGGCCACCACGGCAAAGCCGCGACCCTGCTCGCCTGCGCGTGCGGCTTCCACCGCAGCGTTGAGCGCCAGGATGTTGGTCTGGAAGGCAATGCCGTCAATCACACCGATGATGTCCACGATCTTTTTGGACGAGCCGTCGATCTGGTGCATGGTCTGCACCACCTGAGACACCGACTGGCCCCCACTCTCGGCCACCGAAAAGGCGGTCCCCGCCAATTGGTTGGCCTGACCGGCGGCAGTGGCCGACTGTTGGACCGCCGCACTCAGGCGTTCAATGGTGGAGGAGGCGCGCTGCAGGTTGGCAGCGGTCAGTTCGGTGCGGTTGGAGAGGTCCTGGTTGCCGTGCGCGATCTCCGCACTGGCGCCGCCGATGCTGACCGCCGAACTCTGCACCTGCCCCACCAGCGCGGCCAGCGACTGCGTCATGGCGTGCAGTGAGCGCATCACATCACCCATCTCGTCCTGGCGGTCGGTCTGGATGGTCACCCGCAGGTCGCCATCGCCAATGGCGCGGGTCAGGCGCACGATTTCGTCCAGCGGATCGCAGACATTGCGCTGCAACACCCGGGTTCCCAGGCACACCAGCAGGGCCACAAAGGCCATGATGCCGGCCACGCTCCAGACGGTCTTCAGGCGCTCTGCGCCCACCTTGTCGCGCAGGGCGGTGGCGCCCTGCTCCGCCAGGTGCACCAGATCCTGCTGGGCAGCCAGAAAGGCCGCCAGTTGCGGCTGCGTGTCAGACTTGATGTGTGCCTGCACGGCGGCGGCGTCACCGGCGGCCTGCAGTTTCTGCACCTTCTCCAGCGACGCGGCCAGTGCCTGCGCCTTGGTCTTGACCGCTTGCAGTGCGGCCTGCTCCAGGCTCTCGGTCATCAGTCCATCCAGCGTCTTTTCGATGCTGGCCACTTCGCCCCGCGCATCGGCCTGCCCGGCCTGCAGCAGTGCGGCTGCGGCGGCATCGGCATTGAGCGCCACACCAATGCCGCGCAGGGCCTGGGCCTCGCCCAGCCCGCGCCAGCGGGCCGCGAGTTCCAGCTTGCTCTGCTGCTGTGATTGTTCGGCCGCCGTGGCGGCCTGGGACTTGATGGTCCGCACCGCCGAGCCTATGGACATGGCCACCAGCCCCACACTCACCAGAATGGCTGGCATCCAGATCTTCAAGGCAATACTGACGGGCCTCATCGCACACCACTCCCCAAGGACAGGTTTCTCCGCACGCAGGCGGTCACCGCACCCATTGTGTGGAACTTATGCCGTCTGCGAATCAGCATCAACCCGCCCCCGTGGGCGGGCTCAGGCGCCCTTGGCGAGCTTGTAGACCGAGGTGCCGGCGCGCAAGTTGGGCAGGAAGCGCACCGTGTGGCCGTCCTGCAGGCCGAAGCTGTCCTGCACCCGCAGGCCATTGCGTGCCGCCAGCACGGCCAGGTCGGCATGCGTGCCGACGCGGATGTTGGGCGTGTCGTACCACTGGTAGGGCAGGCGCTTGGTCACCGGCATGCGGCCCTTGAGCACGCTCAGGCGATTGGGCCAGTGGGCAAAGTTGGGGAAGGCGATGATGCCGACGCGGCCCACGCGCACGGTCTCGCGCAGCATGACCTCGGCGTTGCGCAGGTGCTGCAGCGTGTCGATCTGCAGCACCACGTCAAACGACGCGTCGTCGAACATGGCCAGGCCTTCGTCGAGGTTTAGCTGGATGACATTGACGCCGCGCCGCACACAGGCCAGCACGTTGGCGTCGGAGATCTCCACGCCGTAGCCGGTGCAGCCGCGGGTCTTTTGCAGGTGGGCCAGCATGGCGCCGTCGCCACAGCCCAGGTCGAGTACGCGGGAACCGGGCGGCACCAGTTCGGCGATGGCATGCATGGTGTGGATGTCCGTCATGCTGTGGCTCCCTGCGTCATGCTATCGAAATAGGAGCGCACCACGCCCATATAACGAGGGTCATCCAGCAAAAAGGCATCATGTCCATGGGGCGCGTCGATCTCGGCGTAGCTGACGTCGCGCTGGTTGTCCAGCAGGGCCTTGACGATTTCGCGGCTGCGTTTGGGGCTGAAGCGCCAGTCGGTGGTGAAGCTGACCAGCAAAAACTTGCAGGTGGCGCGCTGCAACGCCTGGCTCAGGTCGCCACCGAAGGCACGGGCCGGGTCAAAGTAGTCCAGCGCGCGGGTGATCAGCAGGTAGGTGTTGGCGTCGAAGTATTCGGCAAACTTGTCGCCCTGGTAGCGCAGGTAGCTCTCGATCTGGAACTCCACGTCCTGGGTCGAATACTTGTAGCCGCTGGCACTGTCCAGCACCGCTTCGCGCAACTGGCGCCCGAACTTCTCGTTCATCACGTCGTCGCTCAGGTACGTGATGTGGCCGATCATGCGGGCAATGCGCAGGCCGCGCTTTGGCACCGTGCCATGTTCGTAGAAATGACCGCCATGGAAGTCGGGGTCGGTGACGATGGCGCGTCGCGCCACCTCATTGAAGGCAATGTTTTCGGCCGTGAGGTTGGGCGCACTGGCCACCACCACGGCGTGGCGCACGCGGTCCGGGTACTGCAGTGTCCAGGAGAGCGCCTGCATGCCGCCCAGCGAGCCGCCCATCACCGCGGCCAGCGTCTGGATGCCCAGTGCGTCGAGCAGCCGGGCCTGGGCATTGACCCAGTCTTCGACGGTGACGACGGGGAAGTCGGCGCCATAGACGCGACCCGGTGCATCCGGGTTGGCGTGCATGGGGCCGGTTGAGCCAAAGCAGGAGCCCAGGTTGTTGACGCCAATGACGAAGAAGCGGTTGGTATCGACCGGCTTGCCGGGGCCGATCATGTTGTCCCACCAGCCCTCGGAGTTGGCCTGCCCCTCATAGACGCCGGCGACATGGTGCGAGGCGTTCAGCGCGTGGCAGATCAGGACGGCGTTGCTGCGGTCGGCATTGAGCGTGCCGTAGGTCTCGTAGCTCAGGTGGTAATCGCGCAGCGACGCGCCACCCTGCAAGGACAGCGGCGCCTCGAAGTGAAGGGACTGTGGTGTGGCAAACATAAAAAAACCCGGCAATGCTCGCTTATCAACTAAGGGCAGTACCGGGTGGCGCATGTCTTTAGCTGAACTTATAAAGCGCCCGCAAGCGAAAGCAAATCGGCGCTGACAGGTAGTATAAGTCCATCTGGTCAACCGCCGCCAGCACGGTGAGCCGGCGCTACGCCAGCAGCGCCAGCAGGCCCAGCGCCATGAAGATCAGGGCGGAGACCACGTGGACGATCCTGAGCGGCACCAGTTTGGTGATCTTGTCGCCCAACCAGACGACCGGCGCGTTCGCCAGCATCATGCCCAGTGTCGTTCCGGCCACCACCCAGGCCCAGGCGTGGTACTGGGCGGCCAGCATGACTGTGGCGATCTGGGTCTTGTCACCCATCTCGGCCAGGAAGAAGGCCACCACCGTGGTCCCGAACACGCCAAAACGCGGCGTGCCGCTGGTTTCATCGTCATCCACGCTGTCGGGAATCAACATCCACACCGCCATGGCGATGAAGGACGCACCCAGCACCCAGCGCAGCACGTCCGGCCCCAGCACCGTGGTAACCCACGCCCCCGCGGCACCGGCCAGCGCGTGGTTGGCAATGGTGGCCGTCAGAATGCCCAGCACGATGGGCCAGGGTTTGCGGAATCGCGCCGCGAGGATGAGGGCGAGCAGTTGCGTTTTGTCGCCCATTTCGGCGAGTGCGACGATGCCTGTGGATACGAGGAAAGCTTCCATGGTGGTGATCTCCGGCCGGCTGTGAAACCCATGACTGCACGACACCCCCGGCCAAGAAACGGAGGCGTGCAGCCAAAAGTCTCGCCAAGCTCCACCTGCGTGGATACCGCTTGCGCCATGTCCGCCACTGCTGTGACCCGACAAGTCTGTTGACGCAAGCCCCTCTCAGTAAAGAAGGGCGGCTACTCCCCAATGACAAACGCCATTGTAACGGGACCCTGTGACCATCTATTTTGGTGCACGCATTCCATTTTGGCGCGAAACTTGCTTTCATTTGGTGCAGTTTTGAGAATTCGATCAAAACCGCACCAATAAACAGCATTTCAAACAAGAGGTTGATATGGAAGCACTCAAACAGGGCGCGGATGCCTTATTCATTTTGCTCGGCGGCATCATGGTACTGGCCATGCACGCCGGGTTCGCATTTCTGGAACTGGGCACCGTGCGCCGCAAGAATCAGGTCAATGCCTTGGTCAAGATCCTGGTGGACTTTTCCGTCTCCACCGTGGTGTATTTCATGGTCGGGTACGCCGTGGCCTACGGCACCAGTTTCTTTGTCGGCGCCGAGGCCCTGGCCGCCAGGAATGGCTATGAGCTGGTGAAGTTCTTCTTCCTCTTGACCTTTGCCGCAGCCATTCCCGCCATCATCTCCGGCGGCATTGCCGAACGCGCACGTTTCTGGCCGCAACTGATTGCTACGGCGGTCATCGTCGGCTTTGTCTACCCCTTCTTCGAAGGCATCATGTGGAACCAGCACTTTGGCGTGCAGGCATGGATCAAGGCCACCACCGGCGAGGAGTTCCATGATTTTGCCGGCAGTGTGGTGGTGCATGCGGTGGGCGGCTGGATTGCCCTGCCCGCCGTCATCCTGCTCGGCGCGCGCAGCAACCGTTATCGCAAAGACGGCGCTATCTCCGCGCACCCCCCGTCAAGCATCCCCTTTTTGGCACTAGGTGCCTGGATTTTGACGGTGGGCTGGTTTGGCTTCAACGTCATGAGTGCACAGACGCTGGACAAGATTTCCGGCCTGGTCGCGGTCAACTCGCTGATGGCCATGGTCGGCGGCACGTTGGCCGCACTGGTGGCCGGCAAGAACGATCCCGGCTTCGTGCACAACGGCCCGCTTGCCGGCCTGGTGGCCGTGTGCGCGGGCTCGGACCTGATGCACCCCCTGGGCGCGCTGGTGGTAGGTGCCATGGCCGGAACCATCTTCGTGGTGATGTTCACGCTGACGCAGAACAAATGGAAGATCGATGACGTGCTGGGCGTGTGGCCGCTGCACGGCCTGTGCGGCACGCTGGGCGGCGTGGCTGCCGGCATCTTTGGTGCCAAGGCGCTGGGCGGGCTGGGCGGCGTGTCTTTTGGCGCGCAACTGATTGGCACGGCCATGGGCGTGGTCTGGGCCGCACTGGGCGGGCTCGTGGTCTATGGCGTGCTCAAGGTCGCCGCCGGCCTGCGCCTGAGCCAGGAAGAGGAGTATGACGGCGCCGACCTGTCCATCCACAAGATCAGCGCCACTCCGGAGCGTGAGGCCAACTGGTAAGCGCCCATCTCCATCCGATCGACTGAACCGGCACGGCGGTTCAGAATCAAAGCCCGGTGATCACCGGGCTTTTTTATGCACAAACTCAGAATACTTGAATCGATATTCACAATCATTTCAAATTTGTTGAATCTTTGCGACAAGTAATTTGAAGTTTCTGAACGTCGGTCACTTATAAACTTTCGCCATGAACACTGCTTCCACTTCCCGACGCTACACCGGCTTGGCCATGGCCCTGCACTGGATACTGGCCATCGCCCTGGTGGGGCTGTTCGCCATGGGTCTGTACATGGCGGACCTGCCGTTTTCGCCGACCCGTCTGAAGCTCTACAACTGGCACAAGTGGGCTGGCGTCACGGTGCTGTTTCTCTCGGTCATCCGCCTGGCGTGGCGCCTGGCCCATCGGCCGCCCGCCTTGCCGCAAGCCGTCACCTTGGCCATGCCAGGATGGCAGATGAAGGCCTACCACGCCACCCACGGCCTGATGTACGCACTGTTCTTTGTCGTGCCACTGGTGGGCTGGGCCTACAGTTCGGCAGCGGGGTTTTCCATCGTGTGGCTCGGGGTGCTCCCATTGCCCGACTTTGTTCCGGCCGACAAGGCACTGGCGGAGCTGATCAAGCCCTGGCACGAAGCCTCGGCCTTTGCGCTGGCAGGTCTGGTTCTGCTGCACGTGGGCGCTGCACTGAAGCACCAATGGATCGACAAGGACGGCCTGCTGACCCGCATGCTGCCCGGTGGCCGCTGAAGCGCCTTCCCCCTCCCACCCCACACCCCAACGGAGTATTGCCATGTCCCCATTCCCCACCATTGCCCGCGCCACCGGCGTGCTGTTGCTGGCAGCCTTGGCCAGTGTGGCCGCGCAGGCCCAGCAGAAGCTGGTGCCCGCACAGAGTGAAATCGGCTTCGTCAGCAAACAGATGGGCGTGCCGGTGGAGGGCCGCTTCAAGAAGTTCGACGCCCAGATCGCCCTCGACCCGGCCAAGCCCCAGACCGGCAAGATTGCCTTCACAGTGGACATTGCCAGCGCCACACTGGGCGCTCCCGAGCCCGACGCGGAGCTGCCCAAGGCCGAGTGGTTCAACACTGCCAAGTTCCCGCAAGCCACCTTCCAGTCCAGCAGCATCAAGGCATTGGGCGGCGGCAAGTTCGAGGTGGCGGGCAAGCTGGCCATCAAGGGTGCCAGCCAGGAGGCCGTCATTCCCGTGACCCTGACCGCCAGCGGCGCAACCACCATGGCCACTGGCACCTTCACCCTCAAGCGCCTGGCCTACAAGATCGGCGAAAAGGAATGGGCCGATACGTCCATGGTCGCCGACGACGTGCAGGTCAAGTTCAAGCTGGCGCTGACCGGCGTCGGCAAATTCTGATTTCCCCCTTGTGTTTTCTTCTCAACCCGCAACCTTCCTCATGGAGCAATTGAACATGCGCAAAACCCTGATCGCCCTGGCCGGCGCCGCCCTGTTGGCCACCGCCGCTCACGCAGAGTCCGCCAGCTACGCACTGGACCCCTCACACACTTTCGTGTCTTTCGAGATCGGTCACTTCGGCACCTCTACCAACCGCGGCCGCTTCGACAAGAAGGAAGGCACAGTCCAGTTTGACCGCGCCGGCAAGACCGGCAAGGTGGACGTGACCGTGGACGTGAACTCGATCAACACCGGTTTTGCCGCCTTCGAGAAGCACCTCAAGAGCCCCGACCTGTTCAATGCCGAGAAATTCCCGACCATCAAGTTTGTCTCCGACAAGTTCGTCTTTGACGGCGACAAGGTGGCCGAAGTCCAGGGCAACCTGACCCTGCTGGGCAAGACCCAGCCCGTGACCCTGAAGGCCAGCCAGTTCAACTGCTACCAGAGCCCCATGCTCAAGCGTGAAGTCTGCGGCGGCGATTTCGACGCCACCATCGACCGCACCGCCTTTGGCCTGAACTACGGCATCGACTGGGGCTTCCCCAAGAACGTGCACCTGATCATCCAGATCGAAGCCGTCAAGCAGTAATCCCGTCCGTTCGGCGCAACAAGAAACCCCGCAAGGCAAGCGCCCTGCGGGGTTCTTTTCATTCTGGGCCTGGCGATCAGGCGAATACGTTGAACCTGGCAGCCAGTTGCTGCAGATCCCTGAGCTTGCCCCAACCCGTGGCAGCAGGGGATGCCGACTCGGCGGCGGGCGCCTGCACGGCTTTCTGGCGCTCGGCCTCATCGCTGAACTCGCGCATGGCCGACACGGCCAGTGCCACGAAGTCGGGCTGTTTGACCTGCGGCGTGGCCTGTGGATCGGCGACCAGCACGCCATCCTTGCTGACCGACAGCCGGGTGAAGACACCGGTGTTGCGATCCAGTGCACGCTGGTGCTCCTGGGCCTGGCTGTCCGCATCGGTGTCATCACGCGCGGGCACCTTGCTGGCCGGGGCGTAGACGGCGGCATCCGCGCGGGTGCGCTGCACCGCTGCATCGTCGGGCCACTGAATCTTGAGCACCACGCTTTCGGCACGCGCCACACCCGCTTCGCCGGCGGACGCCGCAGACACACGGGCCTGGGGCTGGGTCATGCCGGAGGCAGGTGCGCCCGACGCGGACTCGTTACCGGTCGCGGTGGGCGCGTTGTCACGCGGGAAAAGAAGGTGGTTGTAGCGGTCGATTTGCATGGCACATCCCCCAAGGGTCAGTGGATGCGCCAAGTATGGGGAGCCCGCGAATCCATCAAGACAGAAATAAAGCCCGATAAACAAGGCATTTCCGGACCTTGCAATTTGCAACTTGCGACCCATGTCCATGGGCACACCCACGGACTTCCCAAGGCTTTTCCGTCCATCAACCACCGAGAAACTCTCAATGACCACTTTGTTCGATCCCATCCAGGCAGGCCAGCTTTCCCTGGCCAACCGCGTTGTCATGGCACCGCTGACCCGCAACCGCGCGCCCGGCGCCCTGCCCAACGCCTTGATGGCCACCTACTACACCCAGCGCGCCAACCCCCGGGACGGCGCCGGTCTGATCATCACCGAGGCCACCGCCATCAGCCACCAGGGCCAGGGCTATGCCGACGTGCCCGGCATCTGGAGCCAGGAACAGGTCGACGCCTGGAAGCCGATCACGGATTCCGTACACGCCGCGGGTGGCAAGATCGTGATGCAACTGTGGCACGTGGGCCGGGTGTCGCATGTGGACCTGCAACCCGGTGGCCAGGCACCGGTGGCACCCTCGGCCATCACCGCCAAGACCAAGACCGTGCTGATCAAGGATGGCGTGCCGCAGTTTGTCGACACTTCGGCCCCGCGCGCACTGGAGCTCACCGAGCTGCCCGGCATCGTCGCCGACTACCGCCGCGCCGCCCGCAATGCCGTTGCCGCCGGCTTTGACGGTGTGGAAGTGCACGGCGCCAACGGCTATCTGCTGGACCAGTTCCTGCGCTCTGGCTCCAACCAGCGCACGGACGCCTACGGCGGCTCCATCGAAAACCGCGCCCGGCTGCTGCTGGAGGTGATGCAAGCCGTGTGCGACGAGATCGGGGCCGGCAAGGTGGGCCTGCGCCTGTCGCCGGTGACGCCGGCCAATGACGCCTCCGACCCTGCGCCGCAGCCGCTGTTCACCTACGTCGTGCAACAGTTGGCGCCAATGAAACTGGCCTACCTGCACTTCATCGAAGGCTCCACCGGGGGCCCGCGCGACTACACCCAGGGCGACGCGCCGTTTGACTACGCCGCGCTGCGCCAGGCCTACCGCGCCGCTGGCGGGCAGGCCGCCTGGATGGTCAACAACGCCTACGACCGCAGCCTGGCCGATCAGGTGTTGGCAGAGGGTTCGGACCTGGTGGCTTTTGGCCGCCCTTTCATCTCCAACCCCGATCTGACGCGCCGCCTGCGCGAAGCAGCGCCCTGGAACACCCCGGACCGCGCCACCTTCTACGGCGGCGGCGCCGAAGGCTATACCGACTACCCGACACTATCATCTTGATAGCGCATCACGCACATTCCACGAGGGCTAGAGCCCGTTTTCGTTCAAATGGTCGGGCCTGACAAAGGCCTGACGACCAAGCTACCATCAGGGTAAACCTGCGGCCCAAGCGGCCGTCAGGTGCCTAGACTGTTCCGCACCCTTTAACCGGAGACAGATGATGCGCAGTACCCCACGTTGGATAGCGGCCCTTGCCGCAACGGCTGCCTTGTGCGTGTCGCTGACCGCGCAGGCACAGGGCGGGCCTACGTTGAAGCTGGGCATGATCGGGCCGTTCACCGGCCCGTCCTCCGACTTTGGTGTGCCGATGCTGCAGGGCGTGCAGCTGGCCATCGAGGAAATCAACGCCGTGGGCGGCTACATGGGCCGTCAGCTGGAGCTGGTGATCAAGGATGACCAGGCCAACCCGGACATCGGCCTGAAGATGGCGCAGGAACTCGCCGCCGCCGGGGTAACCGCCACCATTGGTTTCTGCAACACAGGTGTTGCGCAAAAGGCGCTCGACGTGTTCCAGCATGCCAAGCTGCCGCTGATCATCCCCTGCGCCACCGGCACGCCGCTGACCGCCAAATACCCGGCGCCGGAGAGCTACATCTTCCGCACCTCGCCCAGGGATGCCATCCAGGCCCCGTTCGTCGTGGACGACATCATCAAGCGCGGCTGGACCAGGGTGGCCATCTTTGCCGACACCACGGGCTATGGCGAGGCCGGCCTGAAAGACGTGGAGGCCGCGCTGGCCGCCAGGAACCTCAAGGCGGTGCACGTGGCCCGCTTTCCACTGGGCGTGAAGGATCTGCAGGCCGAGTTGACTGCCGCACGCAACGCCGGCGCGGACGTGGTGTTCAGCTACACGGTGGGCGTTGAGAACGCCGTCATCGCCAATGGCCGCAAGGAGCTGAAATGGAAGGTGCCGCAGGTCGGCGCCTGGCCACTGTCCTTCCCGTTCTTCATCAACGGCGCCAGGGACGCGGCCGAGGGCGCAATGATGGCCCAAAGCTTCATCGCCGAACCCAGCAACGAGCGCCGCGCCGCCTTCCTCACGGCCTACAAGCGCAAGTTCCACTCCGCCATGACCGTCCCCATGGCCGCGGCCCAGGCCTATGACAGCACCTACCTGCTGACCTATTCGCTGTTCGGGATCCGGGACGGCAACCTGAGCGGCCCGGCCATCAAGGGCGCGCTGGAGAACATCTCCCGCATCTACTACGGCGTGGTAGCCACCTACGAACACCCGTTCAGCCTGAACGACAAGGACGCCATGTCGCAGAACATGCTGGTCATGGGCAAGGTCAGCAGCGGGATCGTGACCTTTGCCCGCCCGGAGGATGCCAGGCGCAACGTGCTGGTCAAACGCAAGAATTAGGGGGCATGCGCCCGTCCGCCGGGAAAGATCAATCGCTGTCGGCACCAAGTGGCGGTTGGGCCCTGAGCACAATCCGGGTGAAGAGCCGGTCATAGGCCGGATTGGGCGGGTACTTGCCGCCCAGCGGGTCGGTGTTCTCCCGGAAGGCGGCGTCCAGCACCATCCAGTCGGCCTCGCTCATCCACTTCTCGGCCTCGGGCAGCACCAGGGTCTCCTCCACCGCCATGTGCTCCTGGTAGAAGTCCAGGTAGCGCAGGCTGGCTTCGACAAAGGCCGGCATGCGGCATTCCCCCAACAGTTCCCACGCCAGCAGCAGGTGCTGCAGCTCACGCACCGCCTGTTCCCCTTGCTGGTGGTCACGGTCCAGCCGGTCCAGTGTCTCCCCTAGCGCCGGCACGGCCTGGCGCACGCGTGGAAACAGCAGCGCCGACTCCTTGGTGTGGTGCAGGCGCTCCGGAAATTCGTCGATGTAGAACAGCATGGCCCGCAATACATCGAAGTACGGTTGGGGGAAATCGCCCGGCCCGCGCAGCACCAGCGCGCGCATGGAACGAAGCATGGCTCCCAGCGAAGCGTGCTCATCACGAATGGTTTGCAGGCTGCTGTGTGGCATGCGCTACACAGTGCCTCCTGCGCGCCGGATCTGCCATGACAAAAATCAAGCTTTATCGAGGTTTCGCACTTGCCCCGCACGGGTGGCAGGCCTGTGTGCGGATGGACACACAGTGGCCGCGGCGAATCTGCTACGCTGTGGCATCCACCCCATTTTTCAAGAAAGGTTCACCATGTCTGATACTCCAACCACTTCCGTGAGCGCCCAGGAAAAGCTGGTCAGCGACATCCGCGCCGTCATCGCCGATGCAGAAGAAATACTGCACGCCACGGCCGACCAGACCGGTGAAAAGATTGCCAACCTGCGCGTGCGCATCCAGGATCGCCTGCTGGATGCCCGCGAACGCCTGACGGCCGCAGAAATCATTCTGGTCGACAAGACCCGCGCCGCAGCCCGTGCCACCGACGATTACGTCCACGAGAACCCCTGGCAGGCCGTGGGCATCGGCGCCGGCGTCGGTTTCCTGATCGGTTTCATCCTGGGCCGCAAGTAAACGGCACCCATGCAAAACCCGCAAGGTGACTCCGGCGTCTGGGGCGCGGCGAAGGCCAAGGCCATCACGCTGCTGGCCATCGGGCAGACACGCCTGGAGTTGTTGGGCAACGAGATTGAGGTGGGCCGCGTCACAGCGATGCGCCAGCTCATGCTGGCGCTGTCCGTGCTGTTTTGCGTGGCCCTGGGCGTGGTGCTGACCGTGATCGGCCTGACCTTGCTGTTCTGGGAGCAGCGCCTGGTGGTGGTCTCCCTGTCCGGCGTGCTGTTCTGGGCGCTGGCGCTGTATTTCTACCTTGCCATGCGCAACACAAACCGGAAGACCGAACCCCTGTTCAACGCCAGCCTGGCAGAACTGCAGGAAGACCTGCGTCAACTCAAGGCCGCGGCCCGCCATGGACCAACGTCTGATTGACCTCTACGTTCAGCGCGGGCGCCTGCGCGAACGCATTGGCGTGCAACGCGGGGAATTGGCCCAAGCGCTGGCGCCCGTGGGAAGTGCCCTGCAGGCGGTGGACCGCGGCGCCCTGTTGTTGCGCCAGGCCCGGGCCTGGGCGGCGGCCCACCCGACCCTGGTCACGGCAGTGATCGTGGCGGTGTCCATCTGGCAACCAAGGGCCGTGTGGCGCGTGGCACGCAGAGGCTTCTCGCTGTGGCGCAACTGGTCCCGCATCCGGGAATGGGCTTTGCTGGGCATGCGCGCGCTGTGAATGCCGTGCCAGATAATTCCGCCATGCAGCCATCCGACCCCAAGCCACCCACAACTGACGCAGCGCCCGCTGCCCAGGGCACTGCATTTGATCCGGACAAAACCGTCTCCTACCAGTCACGCATGCGCCGCGCGCCGCGCTGGTTCCATTCCTTCCTGGCCAGCAACAGCCGCGAAAAGAACCGCCTGCGCCACGAACTCAACAAGATCAAGGGCGCCATTCCGCTCCTGATGAAGCCACGCAACGGCATCAAATGGACGGCCCAGGACCGCCGGGAACTGCAACACATGCTGCGCGCAGCATCGGCCGTCTATCCCTACCTGATCATCTGGGCGCTGCCGGGCTCCATTGTGCTGTTGCCCTTCCTGGCATGGCATCTGGACGCCCGGCGCAAAAGCCGCGAGCGCAAGGCCAGTACCGAACCTACGGTATAAACCGATCTACCCGTTCCCGACGGAGCAGTAGCCGCCTGCGATCCAGCGCGGCCAGGGCGAGCGACAGGAAAGACCCGTTCCTGCCAGCGCCGTCGGGGCATCTCTCTCTACCTGAAAGACCCTTTGCATGAAGCGATTCGCTGGATTGGTGTTTTCGTGCCTGCTGTCACTGCAGGCCTTCGCAGGCGATGACGTCCTGCCCCTGCGCCTGCCCACCGGCGTGGCACCCACGGCATACAGGCTGTCGCTGACGGTGGACCCGAACCGGGAGCGGCATCACGGTGAAGTGGCCATCTCCGTCAGCATCACGCAGCCCGGCAGTCTGATCCGCTTGCATGCGGCAGAGATTGATGTCCGCTCCGCGCGCCTGGAAGTGGCCGGCAAGACCTTTACCGCCCGCGCCCGCCAACGCAATTCCGACCTGATGGACCTGGACTTTGCTGCGCCCTTTCCCGCCGGCAAGGGAATACTGCGCATCGCCTTCAGCGGCCATCTGGAGGACAAGGACAGTCAGGGCCTGTTCCGCCAGAAAGAGGGCGGCGAGTGGTACGCCTTCACGCAGTTTGAATCCATCAGCGCGCGCCGCGCCTTCCCCGGCTTTGACGAGCCGGGCTGGAAGGTGCCATGGACGCTGTCGTTGACGATTCCTCAGGCCATGACCGCCGTGGCCAGCGCCCCGATGGCACGCGAAGTCCCGCTGGGCAACGGTCTGAAGCGCGTGGACTTCCGGACCACCAAACCCCTGCCCAGCTACCTGCTGGCCTTTGGCGTGGGGCCGTTTGACATACTGGACGGTGGCAAGGTGGGCAGGACACCGGTGCGCTTCATCACACCGCGTGGGCGGGCCCGTGAAGCCACGTTTGCCGCCAGCATGACGCCCGAGATCCTGCACCGGCTGGAAGACTATTTCGGCATGCCCTACCCGTATGAAAAGCTTGATGTCATGGCCCTGCCGATGACGCTGAGTTTTGGCGCGATGGAGAACCCCGGACTGGTGACGTTCTCGTCACTGCGCCTGCTGGCCAAACCGGGAGAGGAGTCCACCACCTTCAAGCGTTATTTCGTCAGCACCCAGGCCCATGAACTGGCCCACATGTGGTTCGGGGACCTGGTCACCATGGCTTGGTGGGACGACCTGTGGCTCAACGAGTCTTTTGCCTCCTGGATGGCCGACAAGATCACCAGCCAGATGGCCGTCGAGTACCACGGTGAAAGCGGCACCCAGGGTGCCCGGGCCTGGGCCATGCAAACCGACCGTCTGCTGTCCACCTCGCAGATCTACCAGCCAGTGACCGGCAGCTTCTCGCAGGGTGATCCGCTGGGCGGCCAGGTCGCCGCCATTGTGTATGGCAAGGGCCAGGCCACGCTGGCCATGTTCGAAACCTGGCTGGGCGCCGACCGCTTCCAGCACGGTGTGCGGCGCTACATGGCCCAACATGCCTGGGGCAACGCCACCGGCGAGGACTTTGTTGCCGCTCTGGCGCAGGGCGACACCCAACTGGCCGGCGCCTTCAAGTCCTTCACCCACCAGCCGGGCATTCCACGCGTCACGGTGGCGCTGGACTGCAGCGCCAAGCCGGTGCTGAAGCTGGCGCAATCGCGTTTTCTGCCCCAAGGCGTGGAGGCCCCCACGCCTTCCCTGTGGGCCGTACCGGTGACGGTGCGCACACCAAGCGGCACCGCGCAACTGCTGCTCAGAGAAAGAACCGGCGAGTTGGCGCTGCCCGATGCGAGCTGCCCGGCCTGGGTGCAGGCCAATGCGGGTGGCTCCGGGTACTACCGCGCCGTGTACGCCAGCGGTGCCATGGGCTCGCTGATGCACAGTGCCCGTCTGAGCCGGGACGAACTGCTGGCCAACCTCAACGATGCGCAGGCCTTGACCGAATCGGGTGACATGACCGTGGCCGAGGCCCTGGCGCTGGCAAGCGACTTCACCGCACATCCTTCACGCGAGGTGTCGGAGGCGGCCCTCGATCTGATTGCCCACATGGAGTATCTGCTGGAGCCGGGTGACCACGCCGCTTACGCCGCTTTGTGGCAGCGGGTTTTTGGCGAGCGGGCGCGCAGCCTGGGCCTGCTGGAGAAGGCCTCCGACACGCCCGATGACCGGCTGGTCCGCGCCGATTGGGTGGCGCGCTTTGCCGAACTGGGTCAGGACGCCAGCCTGCAGGCACAGGCTGCGAAGCTGGCGCAGGCGTGGCTCAAGGACCGCAAGGCGCTGCCAGCGACGAGCCGGGGTCGGGTCCTGCGCACCGCCGCACTGGAGGGTGATCGGACCTATTTCGATGCGCTGCAGGCCGCCGCGCTGGGCAACCCGGATCGGCGCGAGCGCGCGGATATTTATGGCGCGTTGGGCAGCTTCCGCCAGCCCGCACTGGCCCAGGCCGGGCGTGAGCTGTGGCTGTCCAGCGCGCACGACATCCGGGAGGTCATGACGGCCGCGCGTACCCGGGGCCGATCAGAAGTGGTGCAGGAACCCCTGTTCGAATTCATGGAGCGCCATTTTTCCGAGCTTTCCGACAAGCTGCCCACCGAGATGGTGGCCCGCTTCCCACTGATGTTCGCCGGTGCCTGCACCCAGCAACAGGCCCAGAAGATGGAAGCCCTGTTTGCGCCCAGGTTGGCCCGTGTGGACGGTATGGCCAAGTCGCTGGAACAATCCCTGGAAACGGTGCGCCTGTGCGCCAACTACCGGCAAGCGCAGCGGGCCAGCCTGGAAGGCTTCCTGAGACCCCTGCGACCTGCTATGTAGCCCTTGACGGGCTACAGGATGCGCTGAGCCGTACGCTCCAGGCGCGGCATCCAGTCGCCCTTGATATCTGCCGACACGACGATGTGGTGAGCCCGGCCAATCAGCAGGTGGCGCGGCACCATGCCGATAAAGCGGGAGTCGGCGCTGTTGTCCCGGTTGTCGCCCAGGAAGAAGTAATGATCTTGCGGAACCGCAACGGGGCCAAAGTTGCGCAAGGCCGCAACTTCCGGCAGAAACTGCACCGTGCGGGCGTTGCCGGCAATGTGCTCGGTTGCCTGCAGCGCGACGATCGGCGCACCATGCTCCAGCGTCTCGGTGGCGGCGTGTGTGCCATCGTAGTCGGCCCGGACTCCGTTGATGGTCAACACCTCGTCACGCAGTTCCACAACGTCCCCGGGCACGGCCACCAGGCGTTTGATCAGGCGTGTGCCGTCCTTGGGTGAGTTGAATGTGATGACATCGCCGCGCTGCGGTGTGCCGGTTTGCAGCAGCGACACATCGCTGAGCGGCAGCTTGAAGTCGTAGGCCAGCCGGTTCACCAGCACCACGTCGCCCTCGACCAGCGTGGGACGCATGGAACCGGACGGAATCGGGTTCCAGTCGGCAATGGCCAGACGGAAGAAGCCAAAGCAGACCAGGAAGGCGATGAAGCCACGGTTGTCTTTGAGAAGGCTTTTCAAGGCGGACTCCTGGAAGAGGTTGGATGCTGTTCTGGCGTTCAGGCGCGGCGGGTGCTCACCACCACGCGCTCCAGCGTGACCGCTGCGCGCGCTGGCTGGGTCTTGGCCAGCATCGTGGATTGCACCAGACCGTGGTCACCACGGGCGGCAATCTGGTCGAATCCCAAGAGCAGGCTGCCTTGCAGCGCCAGCGTCATGACGGCGGCGAACGCAAAGCCTGCAATGCTGAAGCGGCGTGTGGTGGCAAAGTTCGACATGGTGTTCTCCGGTTGGCTGGTCATAACGACCCGATGAGCGAACTGTAGGAGCATGCATTGTTTGCTTCCAGCGGCTTGCGACAGACTGCAGGACGACGCGAGGAATGGCGGATTTCACGGGATGGCCGTGTACTTGCCGCGGCCACGCGCCCGCTCAAGCCTTGGGCTTCCAACGTTTGAGCAACAGGGCATTGGTCATGACGCTGACCGAGCTCAGGGCCATCGCCGCGCCGGCCACGACCGGATTCAGGTAGCCCAGCGCCGCCAACGGGATGCCGGCCACGTTGTAGAAGAAGGCCCAGAACAGGTTTTGCCGGATCTTGGCCACCGTGCGATCCGAGATGTCCAGCGCCGCGGCCACCAGGTCCAGGTCGCCACGCATCAGCGTGATGCCGGCGGCATGCATGGCCACATCCGTGCCGTTGCCCATGGCCAAGCCCACATCGGCGGCCGCCAGCGCCGGGGCATCGTTGACACCATCACCCACCATGGCCACGGTGTGACCACCTTCCTTCAGGCCCGCCACCAGGGCTGCCTTGTCACCCGGCAGCACCTCGGCCATGACCTCGCCGTCTTCGGGGCGCAGGCCCAGGCGACGAGCCATGGCTTCGGCGGCTCCTCGGTTGTCGCCGGAAACCATCACGGTCTTGATGCCGCGCGTGCGCAGCACGGCCAGCGCGGCCTGGGCGCCGGGTTTGGGCTCGTCGCCAAAGGCCAGCAGGGCGCGCAGCGTCATAACTCCATCTGCGCCCCGTTCGGCCAGAGCGGACACGGTGGCGCCATCGGCCTGCAGGGCCGAGGACCGTGCCGCCAATGGTCCCAGGTCCACACCCAGTTCGGCCATCCAACGCAGGCTGCCCATGCAGTAGGTGGCGCCGCCGACCACGCCCTCGCTGCCGCGGCCGGGAACGGCGCGCAGGGCTTCAGGGGCGGTGATGGCAATGCCTTTCTCGGCGGCCGCAGCCAGCACGGCACGCGCCAGCGGGTGTTCGCTGCCGCTTTGCAGGCTGGTGCTGGTGCGCAGTGCCGCATCAAGGTCCATGGCGGCATTGGGCGGCACCACCAGCGCGTTCAGACGGGGCCGGCCCAGTGTCAGCGTGCCAGTCTTGTCGAATGCGACCACATCGACCTTGTGCGCGAGTTCCAGCGCCTGGGCATCCTTGATGAGGATGCCGTGCTGGGCCGCCACGCCGGTCCCGGCCATGATGGCCGCAGGTGTGGCCAGCCCCAGAGCGCAGGGACAGGCGATAACCAGCACCGCGACGGCATGGATCACCGCCGTCTCAAAGCCGGCGCCGCTGAACCACCAACCCAGCAAGGTCAGCAGGGCCAGAACGAGGACCACCGGCACGAACACAGCGCTGACCTGGTCTACCAGGCGCTGGATCGGCGCCTTGGCGGCCTGGGCGTCTTCAACCAGGCGGATGATGCGTGACAGCACCGTATCTACACCCACGGCCGTGACCTGCAACACGACGCGGCCTTCACCGTTGATGGAGCCGCCGGTCAGCTTGTCACCTACGTCCTTGGCGACCGGCAAGGGCTCGCCCGTGAGCATGGATTCGTCGACCTGGGTCTCCCCCTCGGTCAAGGTACCATCCACCGGGAAGCGCTCACCTGGCTTGACGACGATGCGGTCGCCCACCAGCACCTCGGCCACCGGCACATCCACCTCTCCGCTGCGGCCCAGCACATGCGCCACGTCCGGGCGCAGCGCGTGCAGGGCCCGGATGGCCGCGGTGGTCTGGCGCTTGGCACGGGCCTCCAGCCACTTGCCCAGCAGCACCAGGGTGATGACCACAGCCGAACCTTCAAAGTACAGGTGCACCATGGAGTCGCCCGGCGCACTGAGCCACAGCCAGACCGACAGCGCCCAGCCCGCCGTGGTGCCGATGGACACCAGCAAGTCCATATTGCCGCTGCGCGCCAGCACCGCATGCCAACCGGCCTTGTAGAAGCGTGCGCCCAGGATGAACTGCACCGGTGTGGCCAGCACGAACTGCAGCCAGGCCGGCAGCATCCAGTGCAGACCCAGCCAGTCACCGACCATGGGCAGGGCCAGTGGCGCCGACAACAGCGCTCCCCAGGCCACCGGCGCAAAGCCGGTCCATGGCGAAACCGACTCCAACGCATCTACCTCCGCCGGGCTGCGTGGCTCATAACCGGCATCGCGCACCGCGCGCTTCAGGCGTGCCTGCATGTGCGCGTCACCCGCATAGACGATGCGTGCCGACTCGGTGGCCAGGTTGACGCTGGCGCTGTGCACACCGGGCACCTTGTTGAGGGCGCGTTCCACGCGGCCGACACAGGAGGCGCAGGTCATGCCGCCGATGCCGATGTCCAGCGTCTCGTCGGTTGGGGAAGGGTTTGAAGGTGTGTTCATGTCGCGTAGCCTAAACCCTCCAACCATGGAAAGGTCAAGGCCCATCCCTGTGATGCCGTCAGGGGCTTGACTCTCCCACCATGGTAAGGTTCAGACTAGTGCTCTCTTGATCCATTTCACACAAGGAAACACCATGAACCAGACCTTTACCGTCACCGGCATGACCTGCGGCCATTGCGAGCGCGCCGTTACCCAGGCATTGCAGCAAGTGGACCCGCAGGCCCAGGTCGTGGTCGACCGCGCACAGAACCGCGTGCAGGTGGAGTCCACCCAGCCGCGTGAGGCGCTGGCCCAGGCCATCGCCGAGGAAGGCTATGCCGTCGCGGCCTGACACCGCCGCCACCGGACCCGCCGTCAACATTGGCGAGGCCGCCCGACGTTCCGGTGTGTCCGCCAAGATGCTGCGCCACTACGAGTCGCTGGGTCTGCTGGGTGCGGTGAACCGCACCGACAGCGGCTACCGCCAGTACACACCGGCTGATGTGCACACGCTGCGCTTTATCAGGCGCAGCCGGGATCTGGGTTTCTCCATGGCCGAGATCGCCGAACTGGTCAACCTGTGGCAAAACCGCAGCCGTGCCAGCGCCAGCGTCAAGCGCATCGCGCAAAAGCATGTGGAAGAGTTGAGCGCGCGCATTGCCGCGATGCAGGCCATGCAGCGCTCGCTGCAGGAACTGCTGCTGCACTGCCATGGCGATGCGCGTCCCGATTGCCCGATCCTGGACGACCTTGCCGGCCATTCGGGTGCCTGCTGCCATTGACGGTCTGGCCGCTACACTGCGCCCATGCTTGATCCCTGCACGCTGTACCCAGCCCTGTTGAAGGTTGTCCCATCCCTGGCGTCGCTGGGCAGTTCCGTGGGGCCCATGACCGTGCCGGTGGGCGCCGTGTTGTTTGACGAGCGCGCGCCCTGCCACGGTTTCCCGCTGGTGCTGGACGGTGAGGTCAAGGTCTCGCGCCATTCCAGCGACGGTCGATCGCTGGAGTTGTACCGCGTGGTTCCCGGGGAGTTGTGCCTGGCTTCCAGCGCCAGCCTGTTTCGCAGCCAGCCCTTGTCGGCGTATGCCATCGCCACCAAGCCGACCACGCTGTTGCTGATTCCACCACCCGTGTTTGCCCGATGGCTGGAAACTCCGGCCTTTCGCAACGAGGTGCTCGGCCTGTTTGCCGAACGCATGGCCGATCTGACCGGGTTGATCGACGCCGTCGCCTTCCAGCGCCTGGACCAACGCCTGGCTGCCGCACTGCTGGGCCGCGGCAGCGATCTGGCACTGACGCACCAGGAGTTGGCCGACGAGTTGGGCACGGTGCGCGAGATGGTCTCGCGCCTGCTGCGCCGCTTCGAACGCGACGGCCTCGTGGAGCTTTCGCGCGAGCGCATCCAGATCCGCAACAGCGCCGCATTGCGCGCTATTGCGGCCACCCCGGCGCCCTGAGCACACGCACAACCTTGACACAGGACATGGTCATCCTTTAAGATACATATTAAATACACTTTATAGACGCTGCCATGCCACCACCCATCCCGCGTAAGTCGACCAAACTGATCCAGTTGGAGGAACCGGCCAAGACCAGCGGCGGAGCGCCCAATCTCGGGGTCTTTCTGGAAATGGGGTTTCGCCCGCTGTACCTGGGCGGCGTCGCTTGGGCGCTGGTGGCGATTGCCGTGTGGATTTACGCTCCGATGGCGCTGACCGGCCCGCTGCAGGGCATTGCCTGGCACGCCCACGAAATGCTATGGGGCTTTATTGCCACCATCGCCGTCGGCTTCCTGATGACGGCCGGCAGCAACTGGACCGGCATCAACCCACTGCAGGGCCGCGCCCTGGGCGCCGTCAGCCTGCTGTGGCTGGTGGCGCGTGTGGGCTACCTGGTCAACAGCGAGTCTGCCTTCTGGATGGCAGCGATCTGCGAACTGGGTTTTTTCCTGTTGGCGGCAGCAGCCATGATGCGCGCCGTCCATGTGTCGAAAAACACGCGCAACTACGCCGTGCCCTGGCTGCTGGTGGGCCTGGGCGCGGGTGACGCGCTGTACCTGCTGGCCGCGCGCGGCGGCGACTACGGCCTCTTGATGCAGCGCTTCAATGCCGCGCTGGTGGTGATGGCGCTGATTGCGCTTCTGATCGGGCGGCGCGTGATTCCGTTCTTTGCGATGCGCGCCGTGCCGGGGCTGGACATCCCCAAGCACACCGGCTCCGGCCAGGTGCAACTGGGGGCCTGCACCGTGGCCGCCCTGGCGCTGCTGCTGGGCTGGCCACACACCAGCGCGCTGGCGTTGGGTGTGGCTGGCATCCTGGCCCTGGTCCAGGTGCTGAGCTGGAAGCCGCTGGCAGTGCGCCACAACGCGCTGCTGTGGATTCTGTATGCCGGCTACTGCGGCATTGGCACCGGTCTGCTGGCCGCGGCTCTGCTGAATGCCGGCGTCGACCTGCCGCGCGTGCTGCCGGTGCACCTGATTGCGATGGCGGGCTTTTCTGTGCTGATCATCGGCATGGTGACACGCACCGCGCTGGGCCACCTGGGCCGCGCGCTGGCCACCGATGCCAGCATGCGCGCCAGCTACTGGTTGATGCTGCTGGCCGTTGCCCTGCGTCTAACCGCCATCGCCGCGCCGGCAGCCAGTACGCCAATCCTGCACGCTGCGGGTTTTACCTGGATTGCATCGCTGGCGCTGTACCTGTGGCGCTTTGCGCCCATGTTGATCCGGCCCCGCCTGTGAGCGCGTGAAACCTCCTTACCAACCCTGAATGGATCCACCCTGAGAAACCCCACCATGACCCAAGCCTGCAACCACACCCATGCCGACGCCACCTACCCCTTTGACGCACGCGGCGTGGCCAAACGCTTCCGCCACGCCGCCATCTTTGGCGCGCTGGATGCACTCACACCCGGTGAGACCATGCGCTTCGTCAACGACCACGATCCCCTGCCGCTCCTGAACCAGTTGCAGGCCCGCTACGGCACGGCGCTGGACATTGAATACCTGCACCGCGAGCCCGGTGCCATCGTCATCGACTTCATCCGCCGCTAGGCGCGTGCCTTGGCTGTGTGACGCAAGTCACAGACCCGGGGACGGCAACGGCGTCCAATACGCCCATCACCACTCACCCCAAGGAAGAAGCCATGAAACTCAACGTCGGCGGCATGGACCGCATTGCACGCATCGTCATCGGTCTGGTTTTGATCGGGCTGACCCTGACCGGCACCATCGGTGTCTGGGGCTGGCTGGGCATCGTGCCGCTGGCCACCGGTGCCATCGGCTGGTGCCCGCCGTATGCGATGCTGGGCTTCAGCACGTGTTCCGTGAAGAAATAGGAAACATCGTCAGCTATCATTTTGATAGCGGCTTACGCACATTCCACGAGGGCTTCGGCCCTCTTTTGCATTGTGTAAAAGCTTGTTACCGGCGTCATCGCCGCCCGACCTGCGGCGTTAGAGGATGACAAGCCGCTACGTCTAGCGGCACGGGCTTTGGCCCCAGACCGCCATGTACTCAGACGCGAGCACTCCATCCCCGTCCACCCCGCCCCGCTCCCCGTGGGCCGCGTTGCTGCACAGCAAGTGGGCCTGCCTGGCCCTGATTGCCGGCGGCCTGGCAACCGCATCCTCCGCCAGCCGGGCCGATGAGTTCAACACTGTGCTGGGCGCTGGCGTGGGCGCGGTTGCCGGTGCAGTGATCGGCCAGTCCGTGGCCGGGCGCAACGGGGCGATCATCGGTGCGGGTGCCGGCGGACTGGTGGGCGCCAGCATTGCGCAGCGCGGGTCCCACCCGGCACCGGTTGCCTATGCACCGCCACCCGCCGTGGTGGTAGCCGCTCCGGTCTATGCCGCGCCCCAATGGCGCCCGGCACCACCTCCGCACCACCACCATGGTTGGGAACGGGAGTACCGCGACTACCGGGTCTACGGACCGGTGGTGCGCGTGGAGCCGCGCCCCTTCATCGATGGGCGTGGTGACCAGGAACGCCTGCGCCACGAACGCTGGGACTGATCAGCCCAGCGCGGCCTCGCCGCCCAGGGCCTCGATCAGTTCCGGAATCAGCTTGCGCAGCTCGCCCGTGGCAATGGCCACATCTGCATCGAAGTGGTCATCCTGACCATCGCCGGGGGCAGTGGCGGCACCCTCGAACACGGTGTCCAGGAACGCCAGCTTCTTGATCTGCAGCGACTCCGTGAGGACAAAGGACACGCGGTCGGCCCAAGTCAGAGCCAGGCGGGTGGGCATCTTGCCCATGGCGATGTGCTGGCTGACCTCCTCGGTGTCCAGCGCGTGGCGGGTGTAACGCACCACGGCACGGGATTCGTCGGCGGCCTTGAGTTCACACTCGCGGTCCACGCTGAAGCCGGACGGAGCGTCCTTTGTCCCCAGCCAGTGCGCCATGGCAGCAGCCGGTGAGGTTTCGGTATTGACCAGCTGCACCACCAGACCATCCACCGCCTTGATCAGGCAGGTCATGACCTCGTCGGCCTTGGCCTGGCTACCGGCGTCGGTCAGCAACAGACCGGCCCCGGGGTCGACCCAGACCTGCACGCTGGATTGCTTGGAGAAGGCCATGGGCAACAGGGACAGGCGAACCTCGTCGCTGATCTCGCGCTTTTCCTTCTTGCCGGGCTTGCGCCCGGTGCTGGACTCGATGTGGTCGACCTGGTCCTGCACCTTGCGCTTGATCACGGAGCCCGGGACGACCTTCACCTCCATCATCAACTTGAGCAGCCACTGGCCACCCACGACCTCGACCAGGGGACCATGGGCATGGCCGCGCGGCTCGACCCAGCCGACCGACTTCTCCTGGGTCGCGCCGCACTCCACAAAATGGGCCTCTTCCAGTGCGGATTCCAGTGGTTCAACCGCGGCCGGCCAGCCCGACACCAGACGGTAGATCATCAAATTCTTGAACACGTGCTTGCCTTTATTCCGATTGACGGGTTTCACCCGAGGGCTGTATTGTCAACGCTACGCGCACACCCGGTTTCGCCCAACTTTACAAATTCTTTTCCTGGCGCAATGCTGCCGATACAGACGGCCCGCACACTGACTGCAAGCCTGATCGCGATGTCCGCGTCAGACCCTAGCAACAAAGGAAGACACCATGCAATCCGGTTTCAAATCTCTCCTCCTGGCAGGCGTGTTGGCCACTGCCGGCTTCTCCACCCTGGCACAACCTGCGGGTCCCGACGGAGCCCCTCCACCCATGATGGGTGCCGGTGGCCCCATGGGCATGCGCGGGCACATGGACCCCGCCAAAATGGAGGCCATGATGGCCAAGCGGCACGACGCGCTGAAAGCCAAGCTCAAGCTGACCCCCGAGCAGGAAGGCGCCTGGGCCACCTTCACCGCCGCGATGAAGCCGCCAGCCCGCACCGACATGAAACGCCCGGACCGCTCGGAGCTGGACAAACTGACAACGCCGGAACGCATCGACAAGATGCGCGCCCTGCGCGGCGAACACATGGCTGCCATGAACAGTGCCATGGAAAAACGCGAAGATGCGATCAAGACCTTCTACGCGGCACTGAATGCCGACCAGAAGAAGGTGTTTGACGCCGAGCATGCGCGCATGGGCTCTCGCCAAGGTGAGCGCCGTGGACCCGGGCCTGGCGCCGCCAAGGGTGGCGCTGGGCAGACCGGAAAATAAGGCCCGGCTAGGCCAGCAGCGTCTTCAGTTCCCCGCTGGCGATCAATTTCTCCACATCATTGGCACCCCCGACCAGGGTGCCCTTCACGAACACCATGGGAAAGGTGGGCCAGCCGGTCCACAGCTTCAGCGCATTGCGCTCGCGCCAGCGGTTGAGGTAGTTGCCGTACTCCAGGTAATGGTAGGCCACGCCGGCGCCATCCAGCAGCTTGCAGGCCTTCTTCGGAAAGGGGTTGATCCCCATACCCACCACCACTACCGCGTGCTTGGCCACGGCAGCTTGCACTTCCTTCACGATGGCCTGCTGGTGGGTTTGCACCCGCTCACGGATGGCAGGGTGGATACGGGACTCATCAAGTATCGGGCGGGGCATGCAAGCTCTCCAATCGCAGCAAAAAAGATGCCCATTATGGCTTCGGGCTAGAGGTTTTTCCGTATCGTTTGATCTCTATCAAACGACTATAGTGTTTGCAGAACTACACTGCGCCGCTCGGCGCTCAACCGCCATGTCTCTGCCCAACACCCCACTTCCCACTGTGCACACGGTTTCGTTACAGCGCCCACTGGTCTGGCTGGTCTATGCCTGGCGGGACATGGCGCGCGTGGGTTGGGTCAGTTTTGCCCACGGTCTGGTGTTGGCCTGTGTGGGAGCGGCCATTGTCGTCCTGGCACGCCAACGTTTCTGGCTGCTGGCCGGAGCACTGTCGGGCTTTCTGGTGATTGCGCCGGTACTGGCCACCAGCCTGTATGCGCTGAGTCGCACGCTGGAGCGCGGCGAAAAAGCCGGATTGGGCGTGGTCCTCAAGACCTGGCTGAACTGGCAGCACAGCAATTTCAACAAATGGGGCAACGACTACTGGTGCATGGTGCAGTTCGGCGCACTGCTGGCGCTGGCTGCCACCGGATGGGTGGTAACATCCGCCGCCCTGATCACTTTGCTGGCACCGGCTCCCATCCTCAGCCCGCTGGATTTTGTGCACCACGTCGTGCTGGCACCGGATAGCTGGCTGTTTGAGATCTGGCTGGCCGTGGGCGGCATCCTGGCGGCCCCGCTGTTTGCCTCCAGCGTGGTGTCCATGCAGTTGCTGCTGGACCGCCGCATCTCGCTGATACAGGCGGTGCTGACCAGCTGGCAGGTGGTGCTGGCCAACCCGATTCCCATGGGATTCTGGGCGGCCCTGATCATGCTGTTTACCCTGCTGGGGCTGGGCTCGCTGTTTCTGGGCTTGATCGCAGTGATACCCATGCTGGGCCATGCCAGTTGGCATGCCTACCGCGACCTGGTGGATGCCAGCAACTTGCCGGCGCGCGAACCGGTGCCCTGAGCACCTTCTGAGTACGGAACGTATTGATGTTTGGTTTTACGGAAGAACAGATTGCAAGCTTTGGCCTCACCTTCGGCGTGGGGGCCTTCATGCTCTACATGCTGTTCATCATCGGGCACCTGGCGTGGGAGTCCAAGGCCGGCAAGTTCGGCACCTTTGTGATCTTCCTGGGACTGGCCTTTGGCATGGTCGGTTTTGTCGCCAAGGGTGTTATCCAGTGGTACATGACAAGGTAGGCCTGCTCACTTTCCTTAACCAAACGGACGGATACCGATCAGCAGTCCGTGCAGCTTGAAGGCAAAGGCTGCCCAGGCGATCACACCCACCAATACCGTGATCGCGGTCGCAGAGGCGGTTCCGGACGGATACTGCGTCCCGTTGGCACGGTCACGCCGACGCGAGGCGATGAAGTCCAGAACGCCCCAGACCAGAAACGCGGCAAACAGCACGACATGCGCCACGCTGCCATTGGCGAGCAAATGCGCCAGTGCCCAGGATTTGACGCCCAGCACCATGGGATGGTGCACACGGGCCTTGATGCCATTGCGCGGTACATAGGCGGCAGCCAGCAGGACAAAGGCCAGCAGGGTCAATAACGACGCTGCATGGCGCATGCCGACCGGCGGCATCCACAGCATGGTCGGGGTTTCACGGGCCACGCCAAAGCCGTAGACGATAAGCACAAACCCCACCAGGGACAAAAGGGAATACATGCCCTTGTAGAAACCCTCGCCAACACGCGCGAGCGTCCGGGTGCGCCAGCCATCGGCAACGATGCGCACCGAATGCACACCCAAGAACAGCACCAGTCCAGCAATCAGATACACCATGGCAAACATTCCGTCATGAAAAGGAGCCAATGGTAGGGGACAAGTGAACTACCCGCCTATCACCCGGTTCTTGCCCGCACGCTTGGCAAGGTACATGGCCTTGTCGGCGCGCTTGATGGCGTCCGGCCCGCTTTCATTGGGTGCGAGTTGGGCCACGCCGGCACTGAAGGTGATCAATACCTTTTCCGTGCCGGCCAGGAAGAACTTCTTGGTCAATTCGCGTTGCAGACGTGTCATGGCCTCAATGCCCCTGTCCAGCGACGTGTCAGGCAGCAGGATCACAAACTCCTCGCCGCCATAGCGGGCCAGCGTGTCCTGCGGGCGCATGCATTCGCGCGCAACCTTGGCCAGGTGGGTCAGGGCGGCGTCGCCCGTATCGTGACCCAGACTGTCGTTGAGCTTCTTGAAATTGTCGATATCGAGCAGGGCCATGCACAGGGGCGTGTCCTTGCGGCGCACGGTCGAGAGTTCGCGCTCCACGGCCTCATCCAGTCCCTGGCGATTGAGTGCGCCGGTCAACGGGTCATGGCGCGCCTGGGTACTGACGCGGTCCAACTCCTGGTGGAGCTTGGCCAACTCGGCATCCGTCTGGTTGACACGTTCACGCATGGCCTGCAGCTCTTTGCTGGAGGTCAGTGTCTGGCTGGCCATGGAGCGTGTGGCGCCGACCACTTCCTTGAGCAGCGGCGCAATCTCTTCAATCGTCTTGGCCTGTTCGATCTGGCGGGCGTTTTCCTCAAGCTTTTCGTGGAATGTTCCGCTCGACTTGGCCATTTCCGACAACCGGTCGATAAAGGTGGCCAGCATCTGGCGCATCTCGTTCTGCGCCAGCACTGCCCGCTCCTTGGCGTCTTTCTGCTTGAAGATGACATCCTTGAGCAGGCGTTCCACCTCATCCAGCCGTCGCAAGGTCAACGGCGGGGTGGAGGCCGACATCAGCGTCTCCATCTGGCCGCGCAACCATTGTTCGTCCAGGCTCAACTCGGCAATGTTCTCAAATACCATGTGCAACAGCTTGAGCAGGGCCTTCTTGATCTCTGCCTGGTCCTCGGCAACGAAGGAAACGCGGTCTGTGTAGCTCAGCAGCAGGGTCTTCAAGGCCACCACGTCGCCGCCAGGCTGGCGCAGTGCTCCGGTGACAGTCTTGGCGAGTTCGCCGAAGCGTTCGTCGTCGTTGCCCAAGGCGGGTTGGGTGAACTCGATCAGCCGGCCCATCTGGCCAAGAAATTCTGCGGTCAATGCAGGTGCGGCCACGCTGGCAGCCGGCTTGGACGCTGCAGTGCCCGGTGTTTCCGGGTCTCCCGTCAGGGGTGCGAAGCTGCCATAGGCCACCAACGCCGTCTTGACTCCATCCCAGTTCATGCGGTCTATGGCGTATTCCAGCAGGCCGCGCTGCTTTTGCTGGCCCGGTGTCTTGGTGGGCAGGGCCTTGGCAATATCACGCAGCGTGTCGGCGGGAAAGGGCGCCAGCAGTGGAATGCCCGCAATCTCGTTGTAGATGGCCTGGTAGTTGGCCGGCGTGGGAACCAGCTTCTTGGTCGTCAGTTGCTTGAGCGTCTCACGCGCAATTTCGAACGGTTTCTTTTCACTCATACCCAATACCTGCTACAAAATAAATAGCTAACCACGCAAGGATCACGAGGCCTATTCCCTATTTAACCACTGAACGTCACCGCACACCGGCGCTGCTCACGGCAAGGCCACAAAGGCCTTGAATGCCTGCACGGTCTGTTCCGGATCTTCTTCATGGGGTACGTGACCGAGCGCATCAAAGACAACCAGCCTTGCACCCCGGATGTCTGCCGCAAAGCGCTGTCCATTGTCGGGTGGAATCAACCGGTCCCTGCCGCCCCACAGAATCAGCGTGGGCAACTGCAATTGCCGGATCGAGTCTTCCTCGGTGCTGATCCGCTGATCCAGGCGGTAGGCCAGTGCCCGCCGGTTGCCGGCACGCAAGGCCAGCTCATAGTAACGGTCCACCAATTCGCGCGTTACCCTGGCCGGGTCGCCATACACATTGCGCACGCTGCTATCGACCATGCCGCGAGGCAGCACATGCTCCATCACGGTGCGAAAACCCGGTGTGCCGGCCAAGCGGAATCCGATCGGGACCGAAGTCGGCTGCAGGGGGTAGCCGGCAGCATCGACAAGCACCAGTTGGCGCACCCGTTGCGGCATGGCCAGCGCACTGCTCCAGGCAATCTGTCCCCCCAGGGAATTGCCGACCAAGACAAACCTGCGCACACCCAACTGGTCCATGACGGCCTGCACAAAACGCACGTAGGCGGCAATGGAGTAGTCGTTGTGCGGATCCGGCCCGGTCAGGCCGAAGGCGGGTAAATCGAAGCGGATGACGCGGCGTTGATCCTTGAGACTCTTGGTCCATCCGTCCCAGGTGTGCAGGCTGGCCGACGTCCCATGCAGCAGAACAATGGGCAGCGGGTCATCGCGCGGTCCTTCATCCCGCAGGTGCACCTGCATGCCATTGACCGCAATGAACTGCGACGGTGGCTGGGCCCAGCGCGCCGAAAGCTGTGCCACTGACCGGTCCGGCGCCCAGGTTGCCAGCAACCCCGCAACCAGGAAGACCAGACAGGCCAGTAGCAGGACCCCGGCGATGCGAAGAAGCAGTTTCATGGGTTCGAACTCTACACCCCCGATTCACCTGCCTGTCAAAGCACAAAGCTGTGGATAGTTCTGGCATAAGCACCGGCTTATCCACAGGCTGTAACAAAACCGGAAAGTTGTTCATGTACCGCAGCAATCCCGGAAGCACGTTCACCCACAGGGGTTGATGAATCGCAAGTCTTTGATTCATAAAGAAAAAAATAGCTTGTACACACTGGATGGCAATGCTTATCTACTACTACTACCTTTGAATTACATATTTAAGACAATAGAAGACAACAAGTTTTTTCGAAAAATTTTTGCGCTGGACAAGAAAATGGGCCGTTGGAAAATCTTTGAAAAAAGAAGCTGGACCGCGGCCGGATTTAGCCCTGTCAATCAAGTAAGATTCGCCGACTCCGGCATAAGCCCTTCACGTTTTTACGGCACGTTCCAGTAATTCTTTCCCTCATGTCTGTTTCCTCCGCGGGTCATCGTGCGGGCCAGGGGCCTGCATCCTTCGAAATCAAGAGTGCCCAGCTTCCGCTGGTGGCTCTCTTGCTGAAGTCCAGTGACGTGAACCTGCTGAGCGAGGAATTGTTGGCGCAGTTTGGTTCGGCGGGAGAGAGTCCCGATTTCTTTGACCACGATGCGCTGGTCCTGGATTTTTCGCAACTGGACCCCGATACCCCGGTGTTTGATTTGGTTCCGTTGCTCAAGGTATTGCGATCCTGCAGTCTGGTGCCGGTTGCGGTGCGCGGAGCCAGTCCGCAGGCCATGGCGGCGGCGCTGGCAGTCGGCCTGGTCGAGGCGCCGATGGAGGTGCACCGGGCGCGACCGGTACTGACGGAGGTCAGCGAACCGGTGGCGGTGCAGGAAGTGATCCGCGAAGTCGTGCACGAAGTGGTGCGTGAGGTACCCGGGCCGGGCACGCTGGTGGTGGACAAACCGCTGCGCTCGGGCCAGAAGGTCTACGCGCGTGGTGGTGATCTGGTCGTGCTGGCCATGGTCAACCAGGGCGCCGAGGTGGTGGCCGATGGCAACATCCACGTCTACGCACCGCTGCGTGGCAAGGCCATGGCCGGTGCCCGTGGCAATGCCGCTGCACGCATTTTTTCGCTGTGCCTGGAGCCCGAATTGATCTCCATCGCCGGTGTCTACCGTACCAGCGAAAACCCGTTGCCCGCCAATGTGCAGGGCAAGGCTGCCCAGGTGCGTCTGAGCGACGACGGGCAAGAAAAATTGATCTTTGAACCGCTCAACAGTTAAGGACAAGAACCATGGCAAGAATCATCGTCGTGACGTCGGGCAAGGGAGGCGTGGGCAAGACGACCACCAGTGCCAGTTTTGCTACCGGTCTGGCCCTGCGCGGGCACAAGACAGCAGTGATTGACTTCGACGTGGGCCTGCGTAACCTGGACCTGATCATGGGTTGCGAGCGCCGCGTGGTGTACGACCTGATCAACGTGATCCATGGCGAAGCCAACCTCAACCAGGCTCTCATCAAGGACAAGCAATGTGACAACCTGTACGTGCTGGCGGCTTCGCAGACGCGCGACAAGGACGCCCTGACGCAGGACGGCGTGGAAAAGGTTCTGAAGGACCTGGCAGCGATGGACTTCGAATACATCGTTTGCGACTCGCCCGCCGGCATCGAAACCGGCGCGTTGATGGCCATGCATTTCGCCGATGAGGCCCTGGTGGTGACCAACCCCGAGGTGTCATCGGTGCGCGACTCGGACCGCATCCTGGGCATGTTGTCGAGCAAGACCCAGCGTGCCATGACGGGTGCCGAGCCGATCAAGGAACATCTGCTGATCACTCGCTACAACCCCTCGCGTGTAGACCAGGGTCAGATGCTGTCCCTGGAAGACATCCAGGACATCTTGCGCATCAAACTGATCGGCGTGATCCCCGAGAGTGAATCTGTGCTGCAAGCCTCCAACCAGGGTGTGCCGGCCGTGCACCTGCAGGGCAGTGATGTGTCGGAAGCCTACAAGGATGTGATCGCGCGCTTCCTGGGCGAGGACAAGCCCCTGCGCTTTACCGAGGCCCCCAAGCAAGGCCTGCTCAAGCGCCTGTTCGGAGGGAAATAAGCCATGGCATCGTTCCTGTCTTTTCTGCTGGGCGAGAAGAAGAAGACCGCCAGCGTCGCCAAGGAGCGCCTGCAGATCATCCTGGCGCACGAGCGCAGTGGCCGCAACGCTGCCGAACCCGACTACCTGCCCGCGCTGCAGGCCGAACTGGTGGCCGTGATCAGCAAGTACATCAAGATCAACCAGAACGACATCAAGGTACACCTGGAGCGCCAGGACAACCTGGAAGTGCTGGAAGTCAAGATCGAACTGCCCGAGAACCGCTAAACGTTGCCCCCACGTTCGCCCACTGTGTGTGGCTCTCTGCCCCCCAAGGGGGCCGCGTTTCACCTTGGGGCGGCCCGGCGGTGAAACCTTGTTTTACGCCCGCACCAGCCGCAGGTGCGTGATTTCGGACGGCGCGCCAAAGCGCTTGGGCGGACCCCAGTAGCCCGTGCCCCGGCTGGTATAGACCCACAGGTTGTGCAGCTTGTGCAGACCGGCGGTGAAAGGTTGTTGCAGCTTCACAAAGTGGTTCCATGGCCAGAACTGGCCGCCGTGCGTGTGGCCGGAGAGCTGCAGGTCAAAACCGGCATCGGCTGCGGCTGATGCACTTCGGGGCTGATGGGCCAGCAGCAGTTTGAAGACGGCATGGTCGGGTGCCTGGGCCATTGCCTTGTGCGGGTCGCTGCGGTGGCTTTCGTCAAAGTGGTGGGCGCCAAAATCGGCCACGCCGGCAATCACCATCACGGCGGGTTCCGGGTCCTGCGTGTCGGTACTGTGTTCAATCAGCACATGCTCGTTCATCAACACCTGCACACCCAATCGGCGCAGCGCGTCGATCCAGCTGTGGGCGCCGGAGTAGTACTCATGGTTGCCGGTCACGAAGAAGGTTCCGTGGGTGGAAACCAGTTGTGCCAGAGGCGCAATGTGGTGGCCTAGTTCCTTGACGCTGCCGTCCACCAGATCGCCGGTGATGGCCACCATGTTGGCCTGGAGCCCATTGACCCGGTCCACAATGCGTTGCAGGTAGCGTGTCTTGATCGTGGGGCCGACATGGACATCGCTGATCTGTGCCACGGTAAAGCCCTGCAGGGCTTCTGGCAGGTTGGTAACGGGAACGTCCACCCGCACCACACTGGCGGTGCGCCGGGCGTTCCAGAAGCCCAGTGCACTGACCAGCACAGCCACTGCAGGCAGCGCCAGCGCCGAGTCGGCACGCAGGGCAGCCATTGAGACGGCTTCACTCCACAAGGGTTCTACCAGCCAGGCGACGGCCAGCAGTAACTCACGCAGAATGGTCAGCACCAGCAGGGACGAGAACAGGCCCATGCACAGCAGGCCCAGCCAGGTCAGGACCTCGGACAGGGGCGGCTTTGCCACCCGGCGTGCCAGCATTCCCATGGGCAGCAGAATGGCCGAGAGCGCCAGCATGCACCACAACGCAATGCCAAGCGTGGGGGCTATCGTTGCCAGATCGGGGGCCAAGCGCCAACCAATCAGCACATGCAAAGCCAGGGAGAACAGAAACAGCGGAGCCATGCAGGGGAGCGGCGCGGTGTGGCCGCGCAGCACATTTTTAAAAACCTTACATGGAGCCTACAGCCCGCACTTCAAGCCCCGGACTGCAAGGGTTTTACTCCAGTGCGAAAGCCTGCTGCTGTTGGCCTATCAGCCCCTGATAATCAAAGCTCTGTTCGGTGAACTCGGCACGGTCCTGGTGCAGGGTGACCACGCTGCAGGCGCGTGTGCCGTAGTGCGGTGTGACTATGAAGGCCGCCGACAGTGCGCGTTCCAGTTCCCGTGGCACACCGGTATCTGGAAGCTGTTCATCGGGAGCCAGCGTGCGGTCATGCAAGAGGGGCAGCAATTGCTCCGCGTTGGTCTGTGCCTGGTCGATCTGTGTCTGCAGGCGCTGGCGCAGTTGGGTGAGCTTGGGCCAGGGCGTGTGGAAGGCCGCATTGGAGACGCCACCAACGCCAGCAGGCATGGTCTGTATCCCGGCAGAGCGGCTGTGCAACCCCAGCAGTTGCCGGCCATCGCAGACCAGCAGGTTGAAAGGGTTGTAGTCCCGGGCATGGCCGGCGATTTGTCGCAGGAAGTCTTCCGCCGTGGCATCACTCTGCAGGAATGCGGCGACCAGTTCACCGCGTGAGGGCGCGTCGGTGCGCTGCGGGACTGCGCTGCGCACATTGGTCAGGGCGGCCAGGCGACCCCCGCGGCTGACGCCCAGCCAGGTGCCGCCCGCCTGCAGATCCTTGCCAGCCAGCACGCTGGACACCTTGCCGGCCTGTTCCGCCGAAGCTTCCCACCAATGCAGGGGTTGGGCGGCGCGGGCGTAGAACTCGTCACGGTTGGACAGCAGCAGCAAGGGCGTGGCGCTGCCGGGCTGCCAGTTCCAGGCGATCAGGCACATGGTGTTGCAGTCCTCAGGTGGTGCCGGTGGACAGGGCCAGCGCGGTCTTGGACACCACCTGGCGCAGCACAAAGCTGGAGTGCACGCCGGTCACGCCCTCGATGCGGGTCAGCTTGTCGAGCAGCAGGGCCTGGTAGTGGTCCATGTCGCGCACGGCAACCTTGAGCTGGTAGTCGGCGTCCTGACCGGTGATCAGCAGGCACTCCAGCACCTCGGGCAGCAGACCCACCGCAGCCTCGAAGTTGGCAAAGCGCTCGGGCGTGTGCAGGTCCATGGAGATGTGGATCAGCGCCATCAGCGTCAGGCCCAGCTTGCGGGCGTCCAGCAGTGCACGGTAGCCAACAATCAGGCCGGATTCTTCCAACGCACGCACGCGGCGCAGGCAGGGCGAGGGCGACAGACCGATCTGGTCGGCCAAGTCCTGGTTGTTGATGCGGCCATCCATCTGCAGGATTTCCAGGATTTGCTGGTCGTATCGATCAAGTTTCATATTTATGCCAATATGCAATTGAATTTAGACACAGTATGCCAAAAGTTCAAATTTTCCGGGCAACAACGCAATCATCTGCCGGGTGATGCGGCCTACACTGGAGTCCTCTGTTACCGCAGGACCTGCAACACGGTTTTCCCCCTTGCCGCTGTTGCGCAGGCCGGCCCCACAAGGGCCCGCAGTGCGAAGCCAAACCCCCGGGCGTACCCACCGCCTGCGGGGCCGGTCTTTGATCTCCCCTTACCATTGCGCCATGACGCACGAACCCCGCCTGACCCAAGCCCTACGCAGCCTGTTGGCCAGCCAGCGTGTCGCCGCCCTGGGCACGTTGGGTGCTGACGGTTTTCCCTTTGTGTCCATGGTGCCGTTTGCCGTGGAGGCCACGTCGGCCCAGGTGGTCATCCACGTCAGCGGTCTGGCAGCCCACAGCCGCAACCTGCAGGCGGCACCGCGGGTGTCCTTGCTGGTGATGCAGGCCGAGGTGGCCGGTGAGCCGGTGCACGCGCTCCCAAGGGTCACGCTGGAGGGTCTGGCCACGGTGCTACGGCGCGACAGCGCGGAGTGGTCGCGGGCGCGCGACGCCTACCTGGCGCGTTTTCCGGACGCCCAGCCCATGACTGAACTGGGCGACTTCATGTTTGTGGGAATTGCCGTGCAGGGTGCGCGCCAGGTGGCCGGCTTTGGCGCGGCGCGCTCGCTGGATGCGGACGCCATCACGCAGGCTTTGCGCCCGGCGTCTTAAGCTTCCGCTTTTTCGAGGAAGGCCACCACCATGCGGGCGATGTGCTCACCCTCGTGACCCAGGGCCAGGCTGGCGCGGCTGGCGTGGTACTTGTCCTCACCCAGCAGTTCGCGGCGTTTTTCCATCAGGTAGGCGCTTACACCTTCCTCAAACTCGGGGTGGGGCTGGATGCAGAACACCTCGTGCCCGACGGTGAAGGCGGCCACCGGGCAGAAGTCGCTGCTGGCCACCAGCCTGGCGCCGGGAGGCACTTCGAAGACCTGGTCCTGGTGGCTGGCCAAGAGGGCAATCTGGGTGCGGTCCGCGCAGGCAGGCAGGTCCGGGCGGTGCCAGTCGTAGGTCATGCGCCCGGCACCCCAGCCCTGCGGTGCGCGGCCCACCGGTGCGCCCAGGCACAGGGCGATCAGTTGGTGGCCGAAACAGACGCCGACCATCTTCTTCTTCTGGCGCAGCAGCTCGGTCACCCGCCGGCGCAGTTCCACCACCCAGGGCTCGTCCGAGAAGGAATCGGCCCGGCTGCCAGTCAGCAGCACCGCGTCATAGTCGTCAAACGCGTCCGGGTACTGGCCGTGCTGGGTGTTGAAGACCTCCATGGTCCAGTCGACACCGACGCCACGGAACAGGCGGATGAACATGGCGCCGAAGCTGGAATAGGTCTCGCCCAGATGGCCTTCGAGGATGTCGTTGTCGAGGATGCAGAGTTTCATTGCTATCTATTTGGTAGCTGGATACGCATATTCCATGAGGGCTAGCGTGCTCTTCGTTCACGAACGGCTGCAGCCAGCTGCTGCAGGACCGGCACCGTCTGCTCCATGCTGATGCAGGCGTCGGTGACCGAGACGCCGTGCTTCAGGGGTGTGCCGGGCTTGATGTCCTGGCGGCCTTCCTGCAGGTGGCTTTCGATCATGATGCCGGTGATGCGCTGGTCGCCGGCAGCTATTTGCGCGGCCACCTCGCCCGCCACCACGATCTGGCGTGCGTGCTGCTTGCTGCTGTTGGCGTGGCTCACATCAATCATCACCTGCTCGCGCAGGCCAGCGGCCTTGAGCAGGGCGCAGGCGGCGTCCACGTCCTCTGCCGAATAGTTGGGCGCCTTGCCGCCGCGCAGGATGACGTGGCAGTCGTTGTTGCCACGGGTCTCGAAGATGGCGGCCTGGCCCATCTTGGTCATGCCCATGAAGGCGTGCGCGGCCTGGGCGGCCTGGATGGCATCGGTGGCGACCTTGATGCCGCCGTCCGTACCATTCTTGAAGCCCACCGGGCAGGACAGGCCGCTGGCCAGTTGGCGGTGGCTCTGGCTCTCGGTGGTGCGGGCGCCAATCGCGCCCCAGCTCACCAGCTCGCTGATGAACTGCGGCGAGAGCAGGTCCAGAAACTCGGTGCCCACCGGCAGGCCGAGTGCCAGCACATCGAGCAAGAGCCGGCGTGCCATTTCCAGCCCCTGGTTGATGGCAAAGCTGTCGTCCAGATGCGGGTCGTTGATGTAGCCCTTCCAGCCCACGGTGGTGCGGGGCTTCTCGAAATACACGCGCATCACCACCAGCAGGTCATCCTTCAATGCATCAGCCTGCAGCTTGAGCTGGCGTGCGTATTCCATGGCCTGTTCATGGTCGTGGATGGAGCAGGGACCCACCACCACCACCAGGCGGTCATCCTTGCCGTGCAGCACCTGGGACAGGGCTGCGCGGCTTTCCTCAACCAGTGCTTGCGCCGCTGCCGGTACGGGCAGCTTTTCTTCCAGCAGGGCCGGGGTGATCAGGGGCCGCACCGCGCTGATGCGGGTGTCGTCGATGCGGGTGGTGTCGAGGGTGGTGAGTTCGGTTTTCATTACTATGAATTTTATAGCCCGCCATGCGCGGTGGCATTGGCGCAGCGTCCCGCCTCATAATGGGACTCCGAACTGTTGCGTTGCGCCATGGATTCCAAGCCGTTGATACTTGTCGTTGATGATGGACCCAAGAACATCAAGTTGTTGCGGGCTTTTCTGGAGCCGGCCGGATACGCGGTCGGTGCCGCGGCGGATGGAGCGACGGCGCTGCAGATGGCGCACAGCGATGCCCCGGCCCTGATCCTGCTGGATCTGATGATGCCCGGCATGGATGGTTTTGCCGTGTGCCGGGCGCTCAAGGAGAAGGAGTCCACCCGGGAGATTCCGGTGATCTTCATCACCGGCCGCGACGATGTGGAGGCCGAATCCCGCTGCTTTGCGCTGGGCGCGGCGGACTACATCGCCAAGCCGATCAGCCTGCCGGTGGTGCTGGCACGGGTGAAGATGCACCTGGCCCTGGTGAGCCAGCGCCGCAGCCTGGAGGGCATGTTCCGCGACGTGATGGAGTTTGCGCCGGATGCCATCATCCTGTCGGATGCGCGCAACGGCATCGTGCGCGTCAACCGCCGTGCCGAGCAGATGTTTGGCTACCGGCGCGAGGAGCTGATCGGACGCCCGGTGCGCGAGTTGGTGCCAGGCCACCCCGCCGTGGGCAGCGGCCTGGCATGCCTGCGCCGCGATGGCAGCGGGTTTCCCGCCGACATCAACTACAGCCCCCTGCAGACACCGCAGGGCGAGTTGACGATGGCGGTGGTGCGCGACGTGACCGAGCGCCACAAGGCCGACCTGGCGTTGGCGGAGTACCGCGAGCAACTGCGTGCGCTGGTGGCGCAAAACGTGGCCGACCGCGAGGAGGAGCGCAAGCGCCTGGCCCGCGAGGCGCATGATGAGCTGGGCCAGATCCTGACGGCGCTGCGCATGGACCTGTCCCTGATGGACATGCGCTTTGGCGCACTCCATCCCGGCGTGAAGGACAAGGTCCTGGACATGAAGGCGCTGCTGGACCGTGCCATCCAGGGCGTGCGCAATGTGGTGTCCAACCTGCGGCCCACCGCGCTGGACGTGGGCCTGATCCCCGCCTTGCAGAACCTGTGCGCGGAGTTTGCGCAGCACACCGGCATCGCCTGTGCCTTTCACACCCGGGAGGAGGGCCTGGATCTGGACGAAACCCGCACCGTTGCCGTGTTCCGCATCGTGCAGGAGTCCCTGACCAACACCATGCGCTACGCCAGGGCCACGCACGTCACGGTGACGTTGTGGCGCTCCGGCGACGCATTGGGGGTGGAAGTGCGCGATGACGGCCAGGGCTTTGATCCCCAGGCCGTTTCAGGGGCAAAATCCTTTGGTCTGCTGGGCATGCGCGAGCGCGCCATTGCGCTGGGCGGTCACGTGGACATTGTCAGTGCGCCCGGTAACGGGGCAATGGTGGCCGTGACCATTCCCCTGGTCACCACGGAAGAGAGGGACGTTCCATGATTCGTCTGTTGATTGCGGAAGACCACGCCATCGTGCGCAGCGGCCTGCGGCAGATATTTGCCCTGATGCCGGACGTTGCGGTGGTCGGGGAAGCCGTCAACGGCGCGCAGGTGCTGGAGCGGGTGCGTGAGGGCGGGCTGGACCTGCTGCTGCTGGACCTGAACATGCCGGGCATCAGCGGGGCGGACCTGATCCAGCGCGTCAAGGCCCACCATCCCGGTCTGCCGCTCCTGGTGCTGAGCATGCACAACGAGGCGCACATGGTTGCGCGGGTGCTCAAGGCCGGGGCCGACGGCTACATCACCAAGGACTGCGAACCCGATATCCTGCTGGCGGCGATACGCAAGGTGGCGGCGCACGGGAAGTACGTGGCCCCCGAACTGGCCGAGGGCATGGTGCTCGACCGGAACGCCTCCAGCCTTGAATCACCGCATGCCATGTTGTCCGAGCGCGAGCTGCAGGTGTTTCGCCAGCTGATCGCGGGCCAGAGCGTCAACGAAATCGCCGAACAGCTGGCCATCAGCAACAAGACCGTCAGCACCCACAAGCAGCGGTTGATGGAGAAGCTCAATCTGTCCAACATGGCGGACCTGATGCGCTACGCCATGCAGCACCAATTGCTGGGGTGACTGCGGTACGCTATTAAAACAATAGCTGCACACGCATATTCCACGAGGGCTACTGGCCGTTTTGTCGATGAGAGTTTGCCGGGACCGGGCAGCGGAAGTCCGAGTGTCCTGGTGGCAGAAAAAGAAAAGGGTGCAGCGTGGCGACGCCACTCTGGATACTATGGTGCTAGCCCCTCCCAACCGCACTTTTCCAGGACCGCCATGCGCACCAACTTGCCCGTCAGCCAGAACGAGTACGAGTTTCCCGAGTCGCAGACCCTGCTCTCCACCACCGACACCGACAGCCGCATCAGCTACGCCAACGCAGCCTTCGTGCGCACCAGCGGCTTTGAGGCCGAAGAACTGCTGGGACAGCCCCACAACCTGGTGCGCCACCCGGACATGCCGGCAGAGGCCTTTGCCGACATGTGGCGCAGCCTCAGGGAGGGCCAGTCCTGGCGCGCGCTGGTGAAGAACCGGCGCAAGAATGGCGACCACTACTGGGTGTGCGCCAACGCGGCGCCCATGCGCCGCAACGGCCGGATCACGGGGTATCTGTCGGTGCGCACCAAGCCTTCGCGTGCGGCCGTGGCCGCAGCCGACAGGCTGTATGCCCGCTTCAAGGATGGCAGCGCGACGGGCCTTGCCTTCCACCACGGGCTGGTTGTGCGCACGGGGCTGATGCGCTGGGCCAGCGCGCTGCAGCTGTTGCCCACCGCCTGGCGCGTGCGCCTGCCGCTGATGGGTCTGGGCGTGGTGCTGATGGCGGCCCTGCTGCTGTCGGGGGTGGGCGGTCCGGCCCTGTTCACCATGGGCATTGCCACGGTGCTGGGACTGTTGCTGGCGGACTGGTTCATCGAGGCGCAGGTCAGCGCGCCGCTGGAGCGCATTCTGGAGGTGGCGCAGCAGGTGGCCAGCGGTGAGGCGGGCAAGGACCTGGAGCTGGACCGCTGTGACGAGATCGGGCTGATTGCACGGGCCATCAACCAGGCGGGTCTGAACCTGCAGTCCCTGGTGGCCGATGTGCATGAGCAGGCTGCCGAGGTCCAGGTGGCGGGGATGCGGATCGCTTCGGCCACACAGGACCTGTCGAGCCGCACCGAGCAGGCCGCCTCCAACCTGGAGCAGACCGCAGCCGCCATGGAGCAGCAGACGGCGTCGGTGCGGCAGAACTCCGACACGGCACAACAGGCCAGCCAGGTGGCGCAGGCGGCCACCGAGGTGGCCCAGCAGGGGAGCGAGGCCGTGGGCCATGTGGTCTCCACGATGGAGCTGATATCCGAATCCAGCCGAAGGATTGCCGACATCATTGGCGTCATTGATGGGATCGCCTTCCAGACCAACATCCTGGCATTGAATGCCGCAGTGGAGGCGGCCCGGGCAGGCGAGCAGGGCCGCGGCTTTGCGGTGGTGGCGACGGAGGTGCGCAGCCTGGCCGGGCGTTCGGCAGCGGCGGCCAGGGAAATCAAGGGGCTGATTGACACCTCGGTGGGCAATGTCGTGAGTGGAGCCCGTCTGGTGGCCCAGGCCGGGCAGACCATGGGCGAAGTGGTCAGGCAGGTCCGCCAGGTCAATACCCTGATCGCAGAAATCACCACCGCCTCCAAGGAGCAGGCACTGGGCGTGTCGCAAGTGGGCCAGGCCGTGGCACAGCTCGACGAGATGACGCAGCAGAACGCCGCCATGGTGGAACAGAGCTCGACGTCGGCCGCGAACATGGGCGAACAGGCGCAGCGTCTGGTGTCGGCGGTGCAGGTGTTTTCCCTCTAGCGTGCGCGCGAACAATTATGTGAAATGACCCACCAGCCCTCGTCGAACAAGGATATGTTGCTATGAAATTTGATATATCCCCGTTGCGTTCGGTCAAGGGCCGGATGGCATTGTTCACGCTGGCGGTGTTCCTGGTCAGCATCTGGTTGCTGTCCTACGTTGCTACGCGCGAATTGCGCAACGACCTGTTGGCACTGTTGGGCAACGAGCAGCGTTCCACCGCGGCCCTGCTGGGCGCTCAGATTCGCGACGAGGTGGAGGAAGCCCTTGCCGCGCTGGACAACCTGGCGGCCGAAGCGGGTAAAGAAACTTTGCGCGAGCCCAGGGCGCTCCAGTTGCTGCTGGAGCACCACAGCTTCGAACAACGGTTCTTCAACGGCGGCATTCTGATTCTGGACGCCGATGGCACGGCCATGGCCGAGGTTCCGCCGGCACTCGGGCGCGCCGGAGTGAATTACCGCGACGTGGAAGCCGTGGCCGCAGTGCTGCACGATGGGACAACGACCATTGGCCGGCCCGTGATGGGACGTGTGCTGAAGGCGCCGGTGTTCGGGATGGCGGTGCCCATACGCGACGCCGCCGGAGGCGTGGTGGGCGTCGTCTATGGCGTGACCAACCTGGGCAAGCCCAACTTCCTCGACAAGATCACCGAAGTGCAGTACGGCAGAACCGGCGGCTTCTTCATTGCCTCGCGGAAGTGGCGGGTGAATATCACCGCCACGGACAAGACCCGCGTCATGGAGCCGCTGCCACCCGTGGGCGCCAGCCCCGCCATGGACCTGTTCGTGAGCGGATTTGAGGGCACACAGGTGTTGCGTGATCCGAACGGGCAGGAGGTGATGGTGTCTGTCAGGCACCTGCCCTTTGCCGGCTGGTCGATTCTGGTCAACATAACGACCGAAGAAGTGTTTGAACCGATTCGCGCCATGGAACGGCGCATGCTGATGGCGACGGCTGCGCTGTCACTGCTGGCCGGGTTGTTCACGTGGCTGGTGTTGCGCCGGGAGTTGAACCCGCTGCTGGAGGCCGCGCACACGCTGGGCGGGCTGGTCGAGGAGGGCCGCGAGCTGCAGGCCCTTCCCATCGTCCGTGACGATGAGGTGGGCCAATTGATCGCCAGCTTCAACCGGCTCATCGCGAAGGATCGGGACCGCGAAGTGCTGTTGCGTGAGCGCAATGCGTTCATCAGCAAGCTGGTGGACGTCATTCCCGGCATGGTGGGCTACTGGTCCAGCGATCTGCACTGCCGGTTTGCCAATACGGGGTATCTGGGTTGGTTTGGCAGGACACCCCAGGAGATGGACAACATCGACATGCGTGAATTGCTGGGCCCGGAGTTGTTTGGCAGGAACGAGCCCTACATCCGCTCGGCGTTGGAGGGGCAAGTGCAGCAATTCGAGCGGATGCTGGTGAAGGCCGATGGCTCGGTGGGCTACACCTTGGCGCATTACGTCCCGGATTGGCACGATGGGCAGGTGCTGGGATTCTTCGCCGTGGTGTCCGATATCACCGCGGTCAAGCATGCCCAGGTGCATCTGGAAGAGGCCAATCAGGCGCTGCAGATGGCGCGCGATGAGGCGCAGCGCGCCAACCAGGCCAAGTCCAATTTCCTGACCAGCATGAGCCATGAACTGCGCACGCCCTTGAACTCCATCCTGGGATTTGCGCAGCTCCTGGACCGCGATCCGGCGGTGCCTGCGGCGCAACGCGAGCAGGTGGACGAAATTCTGGCGGCGGGATACCACCTGCTGCAACTGGTCAAGGACATATTCGACCTGGCCAAGGTTGAGGCCGGCGTCATGGCGGTATCGATGGAAGTCGTCGAACTCGATGCAGTGGTGCAGGAATGCCTGCACCAGGTTGCCTCGCAGGCCGCCGAACGGCGCATCCAAAGCACCTATCGGGCACTGGCCGGAGCCACGGTGCGGGCCGACCGGACCCGGTTGCGGCAGGTGTTGCTGAACCTGCTGTCCAACGCGATCAAGTACAACCGCGAAGGCGGTGGCGTGCATGTGAGCGTGGAGGCGCACGGCGAAGACCGGGTGCGCGTGGTGGTGGCGGACACCGGTGCCGGCATTCCCGCCGACCGCCTGGGTGAACTGTTTCAGCCCTTCAACCGGCTGGACGCGCAGTATTCCGGGGTGGAGGGCACCGGCATCGGCCTGAGCCTTTCGCGGCGCATTGCCAGTTTGATGCAGGGCACCGTGGATGTTTCCAGCGAAGTGGGCACAGGCAGCCGTTTCTGGATTGAACTGGCGCGGGGGTGACGCGGCTGGCGCGCGGGTATCCGCGACAATCCCTGCCATGAACGACTCATTGCGCCTCTGGTTTCGCCTGGTGCCGGCCTATGCTGCCGGCTATTTTTTGTCCTACGGGTTGCGCAGTGTCAACGCCGTGATTGCGCCCGAACTGATGCAGGAACTGGGCATCACGGCGGCCGGCCTGGGCATGCTGACATCGGCCTATTTTCTGGCGTTTGGCCTGTTCCAGTTGCCCTTGGGGCTGCTGCTGGACCGCTTTGGTCCACGTCGGGTGGAGGCCGCGCTGTTGTTGGTGGCTGCTGCCGGTTGTGCGCTGTTTGCCGTGGGCACGTCCTTGCAGGCCCTGGCGATGGGGCGGGCGTTGATCGGTTTGGGTGTATCGGCGTGCCTGATGGCCAGCTTCAAGGCTTTCAGCCAGTGGTTTCCGCTGGAGCGGCAGCCTTCGTTGACGGCCACGATCATGGTGGCCGGGGGCTTGGGCGCGCTCACGGCCAGCGTGCCGGTGGAAGCGGCGCTGCCGCTGCTGGGCTGGCGTGGCGTGTTTTTCGTCGTGGCCGCGTTGTTGGTGGCCACCGCCGGCACGCTGCTGACGGTGCCGGAGCAGGCGATGGGCGCCCAGCGCGAGACCCTGGGCCAGCAATTGCGCGCGCTGGGCGGCATCTATGGCAACCGGGTGTTCTGGCGCTTCGCGCCCCAGGGCAGCCTGACGGTGGGCGGCTACATGGCGATTCAGGGTCTGTGGGCCGTGCCCTGGTTGATCGAGGTGAACGGTGCCTCGCGCGGCGACGCGGCCGGAGTGCTGTTGTTGCTGTCGCTGGCCATGCTGGCCGGTTTCCTGTTTGTGGCCACCTGCTCGGTCTGGCTGGCGCACCGGGGCATCACGCCGATGATGCTGCTGACCGGGGGCATGGGACTGGCGCTGGTGGTGGAGTTGGCCATCATTCTCAACCTGGCCGAGCCCAACTGGCTGTGGCCCCTGCTGGGCCTGTCGTTCAGTCTGGGCAATATCGCCTATTCGCAGTTGACGGCCGCGTTTCCGGTGGCGCTGTCCGGGCGGGTGAACACGGCACTGAACCTGCTCGTGTTTGTGGGCGCGTTTGTGTTGCAGTGGGGCATTGGCGCGGCGGTGGACGCCATTGCCGGCGCCGGCATGGCGCGCGCCGATGCCTTCCGGGCTACCTTCAGTGCCTTGCTGGTTGCGCAGGTGCTGGCGTTTGCGTGGTTCCTGGTTCCGGTGAAGCCGAAGGTGGGCTGACGCCGCCTGCGGCCTCTTGTGGGCCTTTCTTGTGCCAATCGCTATTGACTTGGACCGTTCAGTGAAAGAATGAACGGTGTCCAAGCTCTGTTTGTGTCCACCACCATGAAAAACGTCGTCAGCATCAGCCTGGGATCAAGCGGCCAGGATTTTGATTTTGTGACCGAATTTCTCGGCGAGAAGCTGCATGTGCGGCGCATCGGCACCAATGGCAGCACCGCCACCGCCGTGAAGCTGATCAAACAGTGGGAGAAGAAGTCCGCTGCCATGGGTCTGGGCGTGCTCAAGGACCACTACTCCGTGGGTTCACGACGCTTCATTGCCAAGGACAGCGCGCGCCTGCTGGCCGTGACCCACAAGGTGCCGGTGACCACCGGCGGGCGGTTGGGCGACATCTTTCAGGAATGGGCCGTACGCCATGCGCAGGCGCATCTGGGCAGCTTTTTCAACAATGCGCGGGTGCTGTTCTTCTCCGGCATGGCCGACTACAAATTGGCGCAGGCTTTTGCCGAGTACACCAGCAACCTGCAGTTTGCCGATCCGCTGCTGCAGTTGGGCGTGCCCAAGCTGCTGGGCTCTCTGGACGCGCTGGACCTGTATGCCAGCGGCGCGCATTACGTCAAGGACTGGACGCTGCCGGCCGCCATGGCCTCGGGGCCGGTCAAGGAGTGGACGCGCTTTGTGCTGGGCAAGGCCATGCAGAAGGCCAGTGTCATCGTGGCGCCGGTGCACGAACTGGATGACTTTGGCCTGGAGGAATTGGCGGGCAAGACGGTGATCACCGCCACGGTCAATGACGAGCGCATCAGCCAGTTGCGCGACAAGGGCGTGGCCACCATCATTGACGGCTCGCCGGTGATGCACGGCCATGTGCTGGGCGCCAATCTGCTGGACGCGATGGTCATTGCCGCGACCGGCAAGGCCCCTGGCGAGATTCTGGAAGACGACTATCTGGAGATCATTACCGGCTTGCAGTCGGAGCCGCGCATCATCCACCCCAACGGAGTGCAGCGCATCAACCGCTTTGCCTTTGTGATCCACCCGCTGTCGCAGGAGTATTTCAAGAAGGTCAAGCCCATCGAGCTGCTGTCGCAGGTGTCGCCGCCGGTACTGATGAATTCGCTGGAGAAGATCATGGCCTACGCGCCGCCGTTCGTGTACTCCCGCGTCACGGGCATCCAGTCGCCCACCGGCGTGCAGGCCGAGGGCTGGCTGATCTCGGTCGGCGGAACGCCCAGGGAAATCATGCGCCACAGCCCCGAGTTCACCTACCGGCGCCTGTTAGACGCCGCGGCCATGGCCAAGCGCCTGGGGGCGCAGATCATGGGGCTGGGGGCCTTCACCAAGGTGGTGGGCGATGCTGGGTTGACCGTGGCCAAGCGTGCGCCGCTGCCCATCACCACCGGCAACAGCTACAGCGCCTCCGGTGCGCTGTGGGCGGCACACGACGCGCTGTTGCGCATGCGCCTGTTGCCCAAGCCCCGGGGCAAGCAGCGGGTGAAGTTCAAGGCCATGGTGGTGGGGGCCACCGGCGCCATTGGCTCGGTGTGCGTACGCCTCTTGGCCAAGGCCGCGCAGGAGGTCTACATGGTGTCGCCCGAGACGGCCAAGCTGCTGGCGCTCAAGGAATCCATCCTGCAGGAGACACCGGACGCGAAGATTTTCCTGTCGGCGCAGGCCGACCGCGACATTGCCGAAATGGACATGATCGTCACCGCCACCTCAGGCGCGGGCAAGAAGGTGCTGGACATCATGAACGTGAAACCCGGCTGCGTCATCACCGATGTGGCGCGCCCGCTGGACCTGCCGCCCAGCGAGGTGGCCAAGCGCCCGGATGTGCTGGTGATCGAATCCGGCGAGATCCAGCTTCCTGGCGACGTGCAGATGAAGAACATCGGCCTGCCCAAGGGTGTGGCCTACGCCTGCCTGGCCGAAACCATCGTGCTGGCGTTGGAAGGCCGCTTCGAGAACTTCACCGTGGGCCGTGCCATCGAGTGGGAGAAGGTGCGTGAGATTTACCAGATGGGCCTCAAGCACGGCATGAAACTGGCAGCGATATCCGGTGTGAACGGGCCGTTCAGCGATGCAGACATTGAGAGGGTCCGCGAACTGGCGCTGGCTGCCCGTGCCCGTGCCCGTGCCCGTGCCCGTGCGGCATAGGGGGTTTGGCAAGCGCGCTTATGCATACCGTGTTACATTAGACGGTCGCATTTGGCGACTGGTCACGGTCCCGCATAGCACGCGGCGACGGTAAATACCCCCGGCAGAGGGGTCGCCAGTCCAGCCCCTCAACTGCGTTCCCGCTACCCATCTCACGGCGTAGTGGCTTTTCCCCTCTGTGGTCACCGCCCCTGCTATGGCGCGGACCCCGGCCTGCTGTTCCTGGTGAACGGATTGGTCGGGATGAATGGATGGATACCCCGGCATGGGGGCATGCCATGAGTGCTTTCAGGCAATAGGAGCCGGTTGGCCCATTGCCTTTTGATTTTTTAATGATTTTTACGACAACTACAAACCAAGCGCCCATCACGATGGGCAAATACCGCATCGCTGCCTGCCCGCGTGAATTACCATGTGGGCAGTTCGCCGCTCAGGTTTCCATAGCCAGTGGCCGCGGCAGCGCCTCCACTGACCGTGTGATGCGGTTCCACGATGCATTTCCCTCGCATGACGCGGCGTCTCGCTACGCGATTGCGCAGGGCATAGACTGGGTGCGTGACAACACGCGCCCGCACTGATTTCAGTTTTACAGGAGTACCACCATGGCCAAAGAAGACTTGATCGAGATGATGGGTGTCGTCAACGAAGTGCTGCCCGACACGCGTTTTCGGGTGACGCTGGACAACGGGCACCAATTGATTGCTTACTCCGCCGGCAAGATGCGCAAGAACCACATCCGCATCCTGGCGGGTGACAAGGTGTCGTTGGAGCTGTCGCCTTATGACCTGAGCAAGGGGCGCATCAATTTCCGCCACATTGAAGGTCGCGCACCGATGACACCACGGCGCACGTCCTGAAGCTCGGCGCCTTTCAGGCGCCAACCATACTGCGCAGCCGCTGGGTGATGATGCCCTCGGCCTCGCGCATGATGCGTTCAATCAGTTCCCTGACGGTGGGAACGTCGTGGATCAGCCCTGCCACCATTCCGCAGGACCAGGCACCCGCCTCCATGGTGCCGTCGATCATGATGCGCGGATAGACTCCGGCAACTTCCTCCATGATGTCCTCGAACTTGAGGTTGGCGCCCAACGTACGCTCCTTCTCCAGCAAGCGGTCCACGGCTGCATTGCGCAGTACGCGTTCGGTGTTGCGAAGCGGGCGCATCACCAGCCTCGTATCCAGTTCCGACGCCGCCACGATGGCCCGCTTCACGTTCTCGTGAACCGGCGCCTCTTTCGTGGCGATGAAGCGCGTGCCCATGTTGATGCCGTCGGCACCCAATGACAGGGCCGCCACCAGTGATCGGCCGTCGGCCATGCCACCGGAGGCGACAAATGGGATCTTCAGCTCGTCTGCTGCGCGGGGCAGCAGGATGAAGTTGGGCACGTCGTCTTCGCCAGGGTGGCCTCCGCATTCGAATCCGTCCACGCTGACGGCATCGCAACCAATCGATTCTGCCTTGAGCGCATGGCGCACGGACGTGCATTTGTGGATGACCTTGATGCCGGCTTCATGCAATGCAGGCAGGTACTTCTGCGGATTGTTGCCTGCGGTCTCCACGGCCTTGACACCACCATCGATGATGGCGCGGATGTAGCCGGGGTAGTCGGGCGAGCTCACCGTGGGCAAGAAGGTCAGGTTCACGCCGAAGGGCTTGTCCGTCATCTCGCGGCAGCGCCGGATTTCGTTGGCCAGGGCCTCGGGACTCTTCTGGGTCAGACCGGTGATCATGCCCAGGCCGCCGGCGTTGGAAACAGCCGATGCCAGTTCGGCAAAGCCTACATAGTGCATGCCGCCCTGGATGATGGGGTGCTGGATGCCAAAGAGTTCGGTTATCTGGGTTTTCATGGTCGCGTCTCTGTCTCTGTGAATGGGGTTGAAGGCTCGGGATCATTATCCCGATGGCCCCGCACTTCGCTGTCACACAAGCGGCTCCGCCTGGTGTCCCAGGCGGTGAGTTAGCGATTTTCCAGGCGGTTGTAGTCGAGCAGGCCTGCGTCCACGGGCGCCAGTCGCTGGTGGGCGTCCTGCAAGGCGTCGCTGAAGGCCCAAAAGCGCGGGTCGGTGCGCCGCACGGCATAGCGGCTGGCAAAGGCCTGGTAGTCCTTGTCCGAACTCAGGCGCGACAGGGCCGTGGTAAATGCCCCGAGCTGTGCACGGCCCACGTGGTACAGGGCATTGGGGTATGAGCCAATGAATCCGCTGGCAACCGTCAGCGTGTCTTCGACCGGGATCAGGGCCAGTTTCTCGGACAGCAGTTGAGAGACGTTGCGGTGTCCGGTGTTGCGGAGCAGCGTGAAGTAGCGTGGCGCGCTTCCTGCCTCGTCTACTTGGAGGTAGCTGAGCTCAGGAAGCCATTCCAGATTGCGCCCCTTGACCTCCGACAGGCGCTGCAGGTCATTGTGTAGCGTGGTGTCGGCGGTCGATTTCCAGTCGTGCCGGGTATCGAGCACTGGTGCGAGATGGTTCTTGAGCAGCGCATAGAGCTCCTGTTGCGGTTGCGCTGTGCGGTAATGGATGTGGGTGTCTGGCAGGTTCTGTGACTGCGCGCTTTGCAGGAAGATCGTGGCCTGCGCCGTTGCCCCCCGGTACCAGTATTGGTGCAGGCTCTCACGCTCGGTACGCGGCAGGAAGGTGAGGAAATTCACCTCGGCTTCCATGCGCAGGAAGTCCATATACAGGCGCGACAACAGCTGGTGCCCCACGTTGCCGTACACGTCAAAACCTGCCACGAGCAGGTAGTGAATGCGTTCCATCAGGGGATAGCTCAACACCCATGCGGTTTTTGGGTTGTCACCCACCAGGCCCTTGACAACCGAGGCGTTGTCGAAGTGCCTGAATACCGTCAGCGCCGCGTTCGGGTTGTGACCATCGCCGCGCCAGATCAGGTCCAGATTGATATGCCGGCCCTGCGCGACCTTCTGTGTCATGTAGGCCGACTTGGCCTGCAGGTAGTCGTGCTCGCTCAGTGCGTAACGCATCCAGGGGCTCATGAAACCGGCCTGGCTGCTCTGCTCGGCGGGCAGACTGAGGTTGTGGGCCTGTTGGCGTAGCAGTTCGTCAACGCCCTCGCCGCCGGCGTCCATGGCTTCGTTGTAGAAGAAGACCCAGAAGTGGTCCTCAATGACGTTCAGGGCAACCTGGCCGCGGCAGACCGGGCCCTTGATGAAGCCCATGACAAAGTACTCGGCCTCATCCAGCAGGAAGCGGTATCGGGTGGCGGCTGGTATGGCCTGGAATGCCACAAAGGGATTGTTGGCCACGTCAGGGGAGTAGCCTGGCAACGCGGCGACCGGGTAGGGATCGTCGAGAAACCAGGCCCGCCATTGCGCCATGCGGCCCGGGCTGAGCGCGAAGGGCATGTGGGTCTTGTCCACAATGGTTTCACGTTCCTGTTCCAGCCGGTAATAGAACTGCGTGGTCTGGGGATCGTCAGTAGGACGGCGGCTCGTCAGGGGTTGAACCGGCTGGCCCGGCGGGGTGTGGGAGCGTACCAGGCGGAAGTAGGGTTGGCGGGGTCCGGCCTCAAAGTGCAGGTGGGCCTGGAACAGGTGTTCGAACAGGTAGCGGCTGACCAGGCGTTCCTTGGCCGAGTGGCCGTTGAGGAAGGTTTCCCATTGGGAGACCTGGCGCTGGACCTCCGGCGCCAGGGTGCGGACCGTGTCATCCCGGGCACCTTGCTGCAGCCATTGGTTGATGGTGTCCGTCTCGCCGGCATCCAGGCCGGGCAAGCCATAGGGCATGCCCCAGCCGGGATGCTCGCGTTCGAACTGGTCCATTTCCTGCGGCGCCGGGCAGCTCTGTTTACGGTCCAATGCGAAGTCGTAAGTCGCGGGCAGGACCGGTCCCGCGGGCAGGGGATTCTTTTGCTTGAGCGCCAGGATGCGACTCAGCACGCTGCCGGTGTTGCGGGATGGGTTGCCTTCTTCAGCGACGACTGGGGTAAATCCCTTATCCCGCCATTGTTGGGTCTGCAATGCATCCACAAACAAGCGCGAGGGGGGTGCTTCCTTCAAGCGGGTTCCGTCGTAGACCTTGTCCTTGTTGGAGCCACGCAGAATGCCCTCGACGGATCCGAGTTTGAGCTGGCAGGGCGCGTCGTAGCAGGCATGGCAGACCACGCAGCGGCGCTCCAGGATGGGTTGTACCTGGCGGGCATAGGAGACGTATGAAGGTTCGGAGCCGCTCGCGCAACAGGTAGCAAGCCACAATACGCATGCTGCAAGCAGGCGAGACCGCATGGTCGGCTATACGTCGATGTTCCCCGCCCTTAGCGCGTTGGTCTCGATGAAATCGCGGCGCGGCTCGACCTCGTCGCCCATCAGCATGGTGAACACGCGGTCGGCTTCGATGGCATCGTCGATCTGCACGCGCAGCAGGCGGCGCACCGTGGGGTCCATGGTGGTTTCCCAGAGTTGTTCGGGATTCATTTCACCCAGACCTTTGTAGCGCTGGCGGCTGGTTGTGCGTTCGGCCTCGCCAATCAACCAGGCCACGGCCTCGCGGAAGTCGGATACCTTTTCTTCCTTCTGGCGTTCGCCCTCGCCACGCATGACACGCGCTCCGTCAGACAGCAGTCCGCGGAAGGTGTTTGCGGCCTCAGCCAGGGCAGCGTAGTCCGCACCATGGACAAAGTCCTGTGTGAGCACGCTGCTCTTGACGTTGCCGTGGTGGCGTCGGCTGATGCGCAGGATGGGCTTGTCGGTGCGGGCGTCGAATTCACCGGCCACTTCGGCGTCGGGTAGCTTGGCCTGCAGCGCGGCGGCGCTGACTTCAGCGTCAGCCACGGTGTCCAGGTTGAGCGCCACGCCATCGGCGATCGAGCGCAGTGCTTCGGCGTCCATGAAGTTCTTCAGGCGGGCGATCACGGCCTGGGCCACCATGTGTTTGCGGGCCAGTTCGGCCAGGGTGTCACCGGCAATGGTGGTGCCGTTGGGGCCGCCCGTGAAGACGGAAGCGTTGAGCAGTGCGATGCGCAGCAGGAAGCCGTCGAGTTCAGAGGGGCCTTGCAGGTACAGCTCTTCCTTGCCGGCCTTGACCTTGTACAGCGGTGGCTGGGCAATGTAGATGTGACCGCGCTCAACCAGCTCAGGCATCTGGCGGTAGAAGAAGGTCAAGAGCAGCGTGCGGATGTGGGCGCCGTCGACGTCGGCATCGGTCATGATGATGATGCGGTGGTAGCGCAGCTTGGCAACGTTGAAGTCGTCGTTGCCGGTGGCGCCTCCGGCCTTGCCGATGCCGGTGCCCAGAGCGGTAATCAGCGTCAGGATTTCGTTGCTGGTGAGCAGCTTTTCGTAGCGCGCTTTTTCCACGTTCAGAATCTTGCCGCGCAACGGCAGGATCGCCTGGAACTTGCGGTCGCGGCCCTGTTTGGCGGAGCCGCCGGCGGAATCACCCTCGACGATGTAGATTTCGCAGCCTGCGGGGTCTTTTTCCTGGCAGTCGGCCAGCTTGCCGGGCAGGCCCATGCCGTCGAGAACCCCTTTTCTGCGGGTCATATCCCGAGCTTTTCGGGCGGCCTCGCGGGCACGGGCGGCTTCGATGATCTTGCCGACGATGATCTTGGCATCGTTGGGGCGTTCCTGCAGGTAGTCGGCCAGCAGCTTGCTGACGATGTCTTCCACCGGGCCGCGCACTTCGGATGACACCAGCTTGTCCTTGGTCTGGCTGCTGAACTTGGGTTCGGGCACCTTCACACTCAGTACGCAGGTCAGGCCTTCGCGCATGTCGTCGCCCGACACTTCGACCTTGGCCTTCTTGGCCAGTTCGGATTCGTCGATGTACTTGTTGATGACGCGGGTCATCGCGGCGCGCAGGCCGGTCAGGTGGGTGCCGCCGTCGCGCTGGGGAATGTTGTTGGTGAAGCACAGGACCTGCTCGTTGTAGCCGCTGTTCCACTGCATCGCCACCTCGACACCGATGTTGGTGCCCTGGTCGCTTTGGCGGTCGCCCATGGCATGGAAGATGTTGGGGTGCAACACCGTCTTGCCCTTGTTGATGAACTGCACAAAACCTTGAACACCACCGGCACCGGCGAAGTCGTCTTCCTTGCCCGTGCGCTCGTCCTTCAGGCGGATGCGCACACCGTTGTTCAGAAAGCTGAGCTCGCGCAGGCGCTTGGAGAGGATCTCGTAGTGGAAATCGTTGTTTTCCTTGAAGATTTCGGTGTCGGGCAGGAAGTGCACTTCGGTGCCGCGCTTCTCGGTTTCGCCAACGATCTTCATCGGTGACACCTCAACGCCGTTTTGTGTCTCGACGATGCGGTTTTGCACAAAGCCCTTGCTGAACTCCATGACGTGTACCTTGCCGTCGCGGCGGATCGTCAGGCGCAGCATCTTGGAGAGCGCGTTCACGCAGCTCACGCCGACGCCGTGCAGACCGCCCGAGACCTTGTAGCTGTTCTGGTTGAACTTGCCACCGGCATGCAACTCGGTCAGGGCGATTTCAGCGGCGGAGCGCTTGGGCTCGTGCTTGTCGTCCATCTTCACACCAGTGGGAATGCCGCGGCCGTTGTCGACCACGCTGATGGAGTTGTCGGAGTGGATGGTGACCAGGATGTCGTCGCAGTGGCCGGCCAGCGATTCGTCAATGGAGTTGTCCACCACCTCAAACACCAGGTGGTGCAGGCCGGTGCCGTCGGACGTGTCGCCAATGTACATGCCTGGGCGCTTGCGCACGGCTTCCAGGCCCTCCAGGATCTGGATGGAGCCTTCGCCATAGGCCTCGGTGGCGCCGGCCTGGTTGGTGTCGATGGTGGGCTGGAAGTTGGAGCTGTCCGAGCCGCCCTCACCCGTATGCACGGCTGCATCGTTGTTTTGGGGGGTGCCGTTGGGCTTGGTTTCTTCGGTCATGGCTCACTTCTCTCTCAATCAGTTGGGGACAGAACTAAAGGTCTGTCCCACAATTTTCAGTATTCTTGAATGACCAAACCCCCGTAGGCCGGGGGTTTGCGTCGGAGGGCGCTATCGCATTTGCCGCATCAAATTCTCATCGGCATCACCACGTACTTGAACGTGGCGTTGTCCGGGATGGTGAACAGCGCCGAGCTATTGCCGTCGGACAGCTCCAGCTTGACCATGTCCTGGCTCATATTGGCCAGTGCGTCGATCAGGTAGGTGACGTTGAAGCCGATCTCGATGCTGTCGCCACCGTAGTCGATGTCCAGTTCGTCCACCGCTTCTTCCTGCTCGGCATTGTTGGACGCCACGCGCAGGCTGCCGGGATCGATGTTCAGGCGCACGCCCTTGAACTTGTCGCTGGTGAGGATGGCGGTGCGCTGCAGCGTGGCCAGCAATGCGGTGCGGCCCAGTGTGATGCTGTTCTTGTGGTTCTTGGGGATGACACGGTTGTAGTCGGGGAATTTGCCCTCAACCAGTTTGGTCACGAACTCCATACCGTCGAACACGAATTTGGCCTGGTTGTTGGCGAACTGCATCTCGATGGCGCCTTCGGCGTCACTCAGGAGGCGCTGCAGTTCGACCACAGTCTTGCGCGGCAGGATGACTTCCTGCTTGGGGACTTCAATGTCCAGGGTTGCGGATGCAAAGGCCAGACGGTGGCCGTCCGTGGCAACCAGGCTGAGCGTCTTGCCCTCCGCCACAAACAGGATGCCGTTGAGGTAGTAGCGGATGTCGTGCACCGCCATCGCGAACGATACCTGGCTGAGCAGGCCCTTGAGTGTCTTTTGCGGCACGCTGAACACAGGGCCAAAGTTGGCCGATTCCTGCACCAGCGGAAAATCTTCCGCAGCCATGGTCTGCAGCGTGAACTTACTTTTGCCGCCCTTGAGAATGATCTTGTTTTGGCTGGACTCCAGCGTCACGGTCTGGTCGGCAGGCATGGTGCGCAGGATGTCGATGAGCTTGCGCGCGCCAATGGTGGTGGTGAAGTTGCCGGTATCACCACCCAGCTCGGCCGTGGTGCGGATCTGGATTTCGAGATCGCTGGTGGTGACCTGCAGGGATGTGCCGGTTTTGCGAATCAGCACATTGGCGAGGATGGGCAAGGTGTGGCGGCGCTCCACAATTCCGGCTACGGATTGCAGTACCGAGAGGACCTTGTCCTGCGTTGCCTTCAAAACAATCATGTCGACCTCTTCTGTTGTGTCTGTGGTGGCACCGTTCTCCCCGGGTGCCCATTTTTTCTAAAATCCTGCCATTTTCCCAGTTTTGGACGCTTCTTTTGCCGTTTTGGCGTTTTATTCCTGATCAGCCTTTGAGTGTCTGTTCCAGCACGTGCAATTGTTGGTTCAGTTCGGTCATCTGCTGACGCTCGCCGCCGATCTTGCGCACGGCGTGGAGCACTGTGGTGTGGTCGCGGCCACCGAACAATTCTCCAATTTCCGGAAGGCTCTTTTGTGTCAACTCCTTGGCCAGGTACATGGCGATCTGGCGTGGGCGGGCAATGCTGGCTGGCCGCTTCTTGGAGTACATGTCGGCGACCTTGATCTTGTAATAGTCTGCCACCGTCTTTTGGATGTTTTCCACCGAGATTTGCCGGTTCTGTATGGATAGCAGGTCGCGCAGGGCCTCCCGTGCCAGTTGGATGGAGATTTCCTTTTGGTTGAAGCGGGAATACGCCAGGATTTTGCGCAATGCACCTTCGAGTTCGCGGACGTTGGAGCGAACGTTCTTGGCGACAAAAAACGCCACTTCTTCGGGCATCTCCGAGCCCTCCATGCGCGCCTTGTTGATTAGAATCGCTACCCGCATTTCGAGTTCGGGGGGCTCGATGGCCACAGTCAAGCCGGAATCGAAGCGTGAAACCAGGCGCTCGTGAATGTCGGTCAGGCCCTTGGGGTAGGTGTCGCTGGTCATCACGATGTGGGACTTCTTGGCCAGCAGCGCCTCAAAGGCGTTGAAGAATTCTTCTTGTGTGCGGTCCTTGTTCGCGAAGAACTGGACGTCGTCGATCAGTAGCAAATCCAGGGAGTGGTAGCGCTCCTTGAACTCGTCGAAAGTTTTGCGCTGGTAGGCCTTAACCACATCCGAAACAAACTGTTCGGCATGGATGTAGAGAACTTTTGAACCAGGTCTGTCCGCCAGCAGCCGGTTGCCCACGGCGTGCATCAAGTGGGTCTTGCCCAGGCCGACGCCCCCATAGATGAAAAGGGGATTGTAAAGATGCCCCGGTGAGGTGGCTACATGCATGGCGGCCGCTCGGGCCATGCGGTTGGCTGTACCTTCCACCAGGTTCTCGAAGGTGAGGGTGCTATTGAGCCGGTTCTTGGGCAGGCTGGAGGGGGTGGCTTCAGCACCCACCGGACTTTCCTCGACCGAAACCAATTCAGGAGCCGATGGCACTGGTGATGTCCTGATAATGGTTTCTCTGGGAGTGATTGCTAACTCAACTAGTACGGGTTGGCCATACATCTTTTCCAATAGGGCGGCAATGCGCGTACTGTATTGGGCGCGCACCCAGTCCAGCTTGAAGCGGTTGGCAACGAAGATGGTGACTCTGGAAAAGTCTTCTTGAACCTGGGCGGAAAGGGGCTTGATCCAGGTGTTGAATTGCTGTTCAGGGAGTTCCTGAGCGAGCTGGTCGACACAGCTTTGCCACAAACTTTGGCCGATATCAAGTCCGGCCGGCAAGGGGTGTTGGTGTGGGAGTCCCTCGGACATTATTCTTTTCAGCTTCTGTGGATAGTTATGGGTTGCTGCGTCGCGGATTGTAATTTATCAAAACCTTATCCACAATTTTTCTAGGATGCTCCAACTTCCTGCAGTACGCGGTGTTCCCGACGTAAGGTGTTGCCCTGATTCAGAAAATTTGCGATAATCGGCGGTTCCCCTGATTGTGTTCGGGGCGATTTGACCAAGATCCACCTGATTTAAGGTGTTGGATCGGAACTGAGCCTGTTAGGAATTCCAAATGAAACGCACTTACCAACCTTCCAAAATCCGCCGCGCCCGTACCCATGGTTTTCTGGTGCGCATGAAGACCCGTGGTGGTCGTGCAGTGATCAACGCACGTCGCGCCAAGGGCCGCAAGCGCCTGGCTGTCTAAGTAGCAACCAACTGCGGGCCCACTCCGTTCGGCGCATGCATTCTTGTGCATGGCGGGTGTACGGGTCTGGTGCCACACCACCGTGCAACGATTGAAGACGCGGCCCCAGTTTCAGGCAGTTCTGGCGGGTACCACCCTTGCCAGAACGGCGCATTTTGCCCTGCATTGTTGTGCGCTGGACGTGCCTGCTGTTGGTGGGCACGGGGATGTCCCGACGGCCTTGTTCCCGTGCCCCGGCATATGGCTGGGGGCCATGGTGCCCAAGCGGTGGGCCAAGCGTGCCGTCACGCGCAACGCCATCAAACGCCAGGTCTACAACGTGAGTGCTGATTTCGAGCCCCTACTGTCTGATCGCGCGCACGTTGTGCGGTTGCGTGCGGGTTTTGACCGCGCCCGGTTTGTCAGCGCCAGCTCGGAAGTGCTCAAGGCTGCGGTGCGTGCCGAATTGCAGCAACTTTTTTCCCGGGCATGCTCGCCGGTGGTGCCCTGATGCAGTCCCTGCTCATTGGCATTGTTCGTGCCTACCGGATCTTCCTGAGTCCCTGGCTGGGGTCTTCCTGCCGTTTCGAGCCCACCTGCTCGGTGTACGCATTGCAGGCCCTTCAGGCCCATGGCGCCGCTGGTGGCGCCTATCTGGCGGCGCGGCGCCTCGTACGCTGTCACCCTTGGTGCGATGGGGGCCAGGACCCGGTGCCTGTAACATCTCCTCGGCTGTTTACCCGGCTGCTCTCTTCTTCCTCTGAAAAGAAACCTTCATGAACGATATTCGCCGCACCATTTTGTGGGTGATCTTTGGCTTTTCCATGGTCATGTTGTGGGACCAGTGGCAGGTATACAACGGCAGGAAGGCGACCTTTTTCCCCAGCCCGGCCCATCAGACCGCCCCTGCTGCGTCGCCAGCATCGGCGGTGCCGGGAAGCGTTCCGGCTGCCAGCGCTACAGGCGTGCCCAGTCCCACTCCGACGTCGGTCGCAAATGGCGTGGCGAGTTCCGCCATTGCATCCGCTTCGGCACCAGTCGTACCCAATGAACGCATTGAGGTCACCACCGATGTGCTGAAGCTGACCTTCGAAACGGAAGGCGGTTCCCTGGTGCGCACCGAGTTCCTGAACCACATCGATATGGCCGACAAGAGCAAGAACTTTGTTCTGCTCGACAACACCCCGGAGCGGGTCTATATGGCCCAGACTGGCGTGATTGGTGGCGCTTTCCCGACACACAAGACCGCCATGACGTTCAGTGGCGCGCGCGCGCTGAAGGATGGCGACAATGAACTGGTACTGCAGTTCACCTCCGCTGATGTGGGTGGCATCAAGCTGGTCAAGACCTACACCCTGCGCCGTGGTGCCTATGACATGGCGGTCACGCATGCGTTGACCAATGTGTCCGGCGCGCCGTTGACGCCGCAGCTGTATCTGCAACTGGTACGCGATGGCAACAAGCCCAAGGGCGAGTCTTCGTTTTATTCCACTTTCACTGGGCCAGCGGTTTATACCGCGGCCAAGAAGTACCAGAAGGTGGAGTTTGCCGACATCAAGAAGAAAAAGGCGGACTATGAGAAGCAGTCCGCCGATGGCTATGTGGCCATGGTGCAGCACTACTTTGCAAGCGCCTGGATTCTGCCGGAGGGGGTGCAGCGCACGATTTCCGTGGATGGCGTGGACATTGGATCGTCGGTCGCCGACTGCTGCTACCGCGCAACCATGATGGCGCCGCTTGAGACACTGGCTCCCGGCGCGACCAAGACAGTCAACGCGACTTTCTTTGCCGGTCCGCAACAGGAAACCATGCTGGAGAAGCTGGCCCCTGGTCTGGAACTGGTCAAGGACTATGGCTGGCTGACCATTCTCGCCAAGCCGCTGTACTGGCTGCTGGACAAGTTGCATGGTTTCATCCAGAACTGGGGTTGGTCCATCGTGGCCTTGGTGCTGCTGCTGAAGATTGCTTTCTACTGGCTCAACGCCAAGGCCTACGCCAGCATGGCCAAGATGAAGGCCATCAACCCCAAGATCACCGAGATGCGTGAGCGTCTCAAGGACAACCCGCAGCAGATGCAGCAGGAGATGATGCGCATCTACCGTGAGGAGAAGGTCAACCCCATGGGTGGCTGCTTCCCGATCATGATCCAGATCCCGGTGTTCATTGCCCTGTACTGGGTGCTGCTGTCCAGCGTGGAAATGCGCAATGTGCCCTGGATCCTGTGGATCAGGGACCTGTCGTCGCCCGACCCGTTCTATATCCTGCCGCTGTTGATGACGGCGACCACCCTGCTGCAGACCTCGCTGAATCCGGCACCGCCGGACCCGATGCAGGCCAAGATGATGTGGTTCATGCCGTTGATCTTCAGTGTCATGTTCTTCTTCTTCCCGGCCGGGCTGGTGCTGTACTGGATTACGAACAACATCCTGTCCATCCTGCAGCAATGGGTCATCAACACCCGCATGGGTGTGCCGCCGAAGTTCAACTTGCCGAAGTTCCGCTAAACACCACCACAAGGGCCGCAGATTGCGGCCCTTGTCCCTTTGGGCCCTCCTAAGCTGCTACCAAAGCCATTGCCATGCTGAGCCGCAACCGCCAAGCCATCGTCGCCATCGCCACTGCCCCCGGGCGCGGGTCCGTGGGCATTGTGCGGGTCAGTGGCAAGGGGCTGAGCCCATGGGTTGAACACCTGCTGGGTCGTGCGCTGCGACCGCGGGAGGCGACTTACCTGCCGTTCAATGATGCGCGGGGCTCTCCCATTGACCAGGGGTTGGCCCTGTTTTTTCCGGGACCGCATTCGTTCACCGGTGAGGACGTTCTGGAACTGCAGGCGCATGGCGGGCCGGTGGTGTTGCAGTTGCTGCTGGCGCGCTGCCTGGAGGCTGCGACCGAGGTGGACCCGGCCAGCGGACAGCCGTTTCTGTCCGGTTTGCGCATGGCCCAACCTGGCGAGTTTTCTGAACGCGCGTTCCTGAACGACAAAATCGACCTGGCCCAGGCCGAAGCCATTGCGGACCTGATCGACGCCAGTACCGAAGCCGCTGCGCGCAGTGCCACGCAATCGCTGTCCGGCGCCTTCTCCCGCGAGATCCACGCGCTGCGTGATGCGTTGGTCCATTTGCGCATGCTGGTCGAGGCCACGTTGGACTTCCCCGAAGAGGAAATCGACTTCCTGGAAAAGGCCGACGCCGCCGGCCAGTTGGCGCGGCTGCAGCAGGCTGTGCAAGTCGTGCTGCAAAAGGCCTCGCAGGGCGCATTGCTGCGCGAGGGCATAACGGTAGTGATTGCGGGTCAGCCCAACGCCGGCAAGTCGTCCCTGCTGAACGCGCTGGCCGGTGCGGAGCTGGCCATCGTCACGCCGATCGCCGGCACCACCCGCGACAAGGTGCAGCAGACCATTCAGATTGAGGGTGTGCCCATCCACGTGGTGGATACGGCCGGCCTGCGGCCCAGTGACGACGCTGTGGAGCAGATTGGCATAGCGCGCGCCTGGGAGGCCATTGAAGGTGCTGACGCGGTCCTGTTCCTGCACGATCTGGTACGTGCGGATGCTACAGAATATATAGCTGCTGACGCAGTTATTACGAGGGCTATAGCCGAGAAACTCTCTGATGGTGTGCCCGTCATCGACGTCTGGAACAAGGCCGATGCCGTGCCTGGTGGGGCCGCAGCGGCGAACGGCATCGTGCTGTCCGCCAAAACGGGCGCCGGCCTGGACACCCTGCGCCAAAGCTTGCTGGAGACGGCCGGCTGGCAGGCACCCAGCGGTGGCATCTTCATCGCGCGTGAGCGCCATCTGCAGGCGTTGCGCCGTGTGCAGGCCCACCTGGAGCTGGCAGGCGAACACCTGGCGGCGCAGGACCAGGCGCTGGATTTGCTGGCCGAAGAGCTTCGGCTGGGACAGAATGCCCTGAACGAAATCACGGGGGCCTTCACGTCGGACGACCTGCTGGGCGTCATCTTCTCCAAATTTTGTATTGGAAAGTAGCTGGACTACACTCTTTCGGTCGTCGATACCGAAAGCAACAATAATGTCCCTACTGAACTGGTTCTCCAAGAAGCCGCCAGCCAGGCACTCCGTGCCCGCCGAGAGTTCCGGCCTGAGTCACGTGGATGCCACCGAGCCATTTAGCCCTTCTGGCAAGGGGCACGGGCGTGGGCCGGTGAGCCCACCTGGCAGCGCGGCCAACCGCAAGCACGAGCGCCTGGAGCGCAGAGAGCTGCTGTACTCGGTGGTGCGAGAGGCCATGATCCGCGTTGGTGTGTTGTCGTCCAGCTACAAATTCAAGGTTCTTTCGCTGGACTCCAGGGGCCGCCAGTACCTGATCATGATGGACCTTGCCCGACAGTACATTGGGGAGCCTGCGCGCCTGGCCGAAGTGGAAAGTTTGATTGCCCAAGCAGCCAAGTCGCGTCACGATATTCTGGTCACTGCCGTTTACTGGCGGGTGAATGAACATGTTTCCGCCGGCGTGGCTGCACGTCTGGCTCCGTCGGCGGCATCTGCGCCGGCGCACGCGGCGCATGCTGCACATGCCCAGAAGCAGTCGGCAAATGGCGTTCCTGTGGCTCCCGCGTTGACGGGCTACGAGCCGCTGCACCCTGAAGAGGTGGCCGCGTTCAAGCAGGCGTTGGCTTCGGTCGCAACGCCCAAGCCCTTGGTTGCGCCTGGAGAAATCATCCATTCAGGCCGGCGCAACCCGGCGCCGATGCCAAATTTTGAAGACACCGAAATGGATGACCGACCGTCGCCGCTCAGCGGGACCCAGTACGGCGATCTGTGACTGGATTCGGCGGGCGCACCAGGTCGGCCGGTTCAGTGGCCGGCAAAGTCCACCAGCGTGAACAGGGGCAGCCCCGAGTCGCGCAATTTCTGTGAGCCGCCCAACTCGGGCAGGTCGACGATGGCGGCACCTTCCATGACAGTGGCGCCCAACCGTTCCAGCAGTTTGCGCCCGGCCATCATGGTGCCACCAGTGGCGATCAGATCATCGATCAACAATACCCGGTTGCCGGGCTTGACTGCGTCGGTGTGCAGTTCGACGGTTGCGCTGCCGTATTCCAGCTCGTAGGTTTCCTCGACGGTTGTGAAGGGCAGCTTGCCCTTCTTGCGGATGGGGATGAAACCGACATTGAGTTCATAGGCCACCACAGCACCCAGGATGAATCCACGCGCGTCCAGTCCGGCCACGATGTCCGGGCGCATGCTGGCGTCCATGTAGCGATGCACAAAAGCGTCAATCAATACCCGAAAGACCTTGGCGTCCTGCAGCAGGGGTGTGATGTCACGGAACTGGACACCAGGTGTGGGCCAGTCCGGTACGGTGCGGATGTGGTCTCGAAGGTATTGGTTGAGACTGGTGTGTTGGTGCATGGTGGTGGCGTGGGCGCAATGGGCCAGCGGATGGCTGAGGTGCCTATTGTGCCCCGGTGCGTGCCGGTAAGGCGGTGAGCAGTTTCTGCTCGGCCATGGCCAGAGCCTCTGCCTTGCCGGACAGCACTAGGGTATCGCCCGTTTGCAGCACGGTATTTCCCTGGACGGGGATTGTCTTGCCATCGCTGCGGCGCAGACTGACGACCCGGACATCCAGCAAAGGCAGCGCGAATTCGTCGAGTGAGCGCCCAGAAGCCTTGGCCGCCAAGGGCAGGGTTAGCGTGCTCAGGCGTTCGTACTGCAGCTCGTCGACCGAGTCATCATCGGCACCCCGAAAGAAGCCCCGCAAGAGGTTGTAGCGGGCGTCACGCTGCTCCTGCACGATCCGGATCACGCGGCGCATCGGTACGCCCACGAGGGCCAGCGCATGGCTGGCCAGCATCAGGGAGCCTTCGATGGTTTCCGGCACCACTTCGGTGGCGCCGGCTGCCTGCAGCACCTCCAGGCTCAGGTCGTCCTGCGTGCGAACAATGACCGGAACTTGTGGGGCATGCGCCCGCACGTGGCTCAGCACCTTCAATGCGCCCGCCACGTCCAGATACGTGATGACGACTGCACTGGCGCGCGCGATGCCCGACGCCATCAGGGCCTGGAGCCGCGCGGCGTCCCCAAACACCACGGAGTCACCGGCCGCCGCAGCCTGGCGCACGCGGTCCGGGTCCAGATCCAGCGCCATGTACGGGATGCCCTCGCCTTCCAGCATCTTGCCCAGATTCTGGCCGCAACGTCCATAGCCACAGATGATGACGTGCCGGTTGGCGTTGATCGATTTACGTGCAATGGTGGTCATCTGCAGGGATTGCTGCAGCCATTCGCTGGTCACCAGCTTCATGACGATGCGATTGCTGTACATGATGATGAACGGCGTCACCAGCATCGACAGCACCATGCCAGCCATGATCGGGTTCATCAAGGCCGGGGGTACCAGGGAATTGGCCTGGGCCAGAGTCAGAAGCACAAAGCCGAATTCTCCCGCCTGGGCCAGGTACAGGCCGGTGCGCAGGGCCACGCCCGAGCTGGCGCCCAAGACCTTGGCGAGTGCGGTGACCACGATTGCCTTGAACAGCGTGGGTACGACCAGCAGCAGCAAGACAAGCGGCCAGTTGGCCAGCACCAGGCGCCAGTCCAGCAGCATGCCGATGCTGATGAAGAATAGCCCCAGCAGCACGTCATGAAAGGGGCGGATGTCGGTTTCCACCTGGTGCTTGAATTCGGTCTCGGAAATCAGCATGCCGGCAATGAACGCGCCCAGCGCCAGGCTCAGGCCCGCGAGCTCGGTGAGCCACGCCAACCCCAGCGTGATGAACAACAGGTTCAACACAAACAGTTCCTCACTCTTGCGTCGTGCGACCAGGGTCAGCCAGCGGCGCATCACGTGCTGGCCTCCGACCAGCAGTACGGTAATCAACATGGCCGCCTTGATGGCCGCGACGACCAGAGCCCCAGCCAATTGTTCGCCGGATGCGCCCAGGGCAGGGATCAGCACCAGCAGTGGGACTACTGCGAGGTCCTGGAACAGCAGCACACCCATGACCCGCTTGCCGTGCTCGGACTCGCGCTCCAGTCGCTCCACCATCAACTTGACCACGATGGCGGTGCTGCTCATGGCCAGCGCGCAGGACAAGGCCAGTGCGGCTTGCCAGGACATCGCCCAGGTTGGAGGAATCAGTGCGGCCAGCGCCACGGTGGCTGCTGTTGCCACGACAATGGTCACGACAACCTGGAGCAGTCCCAGGCCGAATACATGTTGGCGCATGGCGCGCAGCTTGGGCAGGTTGAATTCCAGTCCGATCACAAACATCAGAAACACCACACCGAACTCCCCCAGATGGCGTACACCGTCGGAGTTTTGGGATAGCGCCAGGGCATTGGGCCCCACGGCAATACCCACTGCCAGATAGCCCAGCATGGGTGGCAACTGGAAGAAGCGGCAGGTCACCACGCCCAGCACTGCGGCCAGCAGGTAGAGAAGGGTAATTTCCAGTCCGGTCATGGCGACATACTAGCAAGACACGTTCCGCTCTATAAAATGCCGGGATGATGGATCACGCACCCCGGCACCCGGCCCATTCGGCCCAACGCGCAATTGCACTGGCGCACGAGACACTGGATATCGAGGCTGCAGCCGTGCTGGGGTTGAAGAACCGCGTGGGGCCGTCTTTTGCCCAAGCTGTTGAAATGGTGCTGGCCACGCAGGGCCGGGTCGTCGTGATGGGCATGGGCAAGAGCGGTCACATTGGCCGCAAGATTGCTGCCACATTGGCCTCGACCGGAACGCCGGCGATGTTTGTTCACCCGGCTGAAGCCAGTCATGGCGATCTGGGCATGATCACCGCCACCGATCTGGTGCTGGCGATTTCCAACAGCGGTGAGTCCCAGGAAATGGCCGCCATATTCCCGATGCTCAAACGCCTGGGCGCGCCGGTGGTGGCTATGACCGGCAACCCGCAGTCCACGATGGCCTTGCATGCCGACCTGTGGCTGGATACCGCTGTGGACAAGGAGGCCTGCCCGTTGAACCTGGCGCCCACCGCGAGCACCACCGCCCAGCTGGCCCTGGGAGATGCACTGGCCGTGGCCCTGCTCGATGCCCGGGGTTTTCGGGCCGAAGACTTTGCGCGTTCCCACCCGGGTGGGGCCCTCGGTCGCAAGCTGCTTACGCATGTCAGCGATGTGATGCGTTCGGGTGACGGGGTGCCGCGCGTGGCGCCGGATGCCGGGTTCAGTGCCCTGATGCGCGAGATGAGTGCCAAGGGGCTGGGTGCCACGGCGGTTGTGGACACGAGCGACAAGGTGCTGGGTATCTTTACCGATGGTGATTTGCGACGCCTGGTGGAGCAGGGTGTCGATTTGCGGCACAAGACCGCCCAAGAGGTCATGCACCGGTCGCCATTTACCGTGGACCAGGGGGCACTTGCAGTGGATGCAGCCGAACTGATGGAACGCAACCGCATCACCAGCGTATTGGTGGTAGATGCGGATGGACGTCTGTGTGGTGCGCTCAACAGCAATGATTTGATGCGTGCGAAAGTCATCTGATGAAACCGGTATTGCAATTCGATCCCGCACTGTTGTTGCGTGCACAAGGCATCAAGGTTGCATTCTTCGACGTGGATGGTGTGTTGACCGATGGTGGTTTGTTGTTTTCCGAGTCCGGGGAGACGCTCAAACGCTTCAACACCTTGGACGGCCACGGTCTGAAGCTCCTGCAGCGTGGAGGCATCACGCCGGTGGTGATTACCGGGCGCGATTCCAAGGCCCTGCGCGTGCGTTTGCAGGCCCTGGGCATAGAGCATGCCCACTTTGGCACCGAAGACAAGCGCCCCGCAGCCGAACAGACGCTGGCAATGCTGGGGCTGGACTGGAGCCAGGCCGCAGCCATGGGTGATGACTGGCCCGATCTCCCCGTGATGCGCCGCTCTGCGTTTTCCTGCGCGCCGGCCAATGCGCATGCTGAAGTGCTGGCGGCGGCGCACCATGTGACGGTTGCGCGCGGTGGCGACGGTGCCGCACGTTCTTTTTGCGACATATTGCTGGTGGCCAGTGGCCGTTACGTGGACCTGCTGGAGCAGTACGCGCAATGATGTCCCTGCTGCGCGTGGCAGGGGACCGTTTCCTGCTGTACTTCCCGCTGATTTCCATGGGGCTGCTCGCGTCGGGTACCTACTGGCTGGTGCGCAGCACGCCGTCGGTCAGCGGACCTGCGGTGCAAAAGCCGGTGCGCCACGAGCCCGACTACTTCATGCAGGACTTTCTGGTGCGCACCTTTGACGCGCAGGGTCGCGTGCGTACCGAAGTGCAGGGTGCCAAGGCCCGCCACTACCCCGACACGCTGTGGCTGGAGATTGATGCCATCCGGGTGCGCTCCTTCGACGAGCAGGGCCGCATGACAACGGCCACCGCCGAGCGCGGACTGACCAATGAGGATTCGTCCCAGGTGCAATTGATGGGCAATGCCGTGGTGGTGCGTGAGGCCGACCCCAGCCAGGGTTCCCATGGGGCACCGCGTGTGGAATACCGTGGAGAGTTCCTGCATGCCTTCATGAATACCGAGCAGGTGCGTTCGCACAAGCCGGTTGAGCTGGTACGCGGCAAGAACCACTTCACCGCCGAGCGCATGGACTATGACAATGTGGAGCAATCGCTGCGGCTGAGTGGCCGGGTGCGCGGCACGCTGGTGCCGCCCGACCCGGCACAACCCTAGGAGGCGGAAGATGTCCCAACTGGTCTTCATCACGGGTGCGTCCAGCGGCATTGGGCAGGCGCTGGCATGGCGTTACTACCAAGCGGGTTATGTGCTGGCGTTGGTGGCGCGGCGGACGGATGAGATCGATGCCTGGGCTCTGCGCAGTGGCCTGGATCCGGTGCGTTACTGCGTCTACAGCGCCGACGTGGCCGTGGTGGACAGCATTGTGGCGGCCACGCAGCAGTGTTTGCAGCAGCAGGGGGTGCCGGATGTGGTGATTGCCAATGCTGGCATCAGCATCGGCATGGATACTGCGGTGCGGGGAGATCTGGATGTCATGGCGCGCACGTTTGCCGTCAACAACGTGGGACTGGCGGCCACCTTCCATGCGTTCATAGCCCCGATGGCCGAGCGCGGTTCGGGCACGTTGGTTGGTATCGGCAGTGTGGCTGGCATCCGTGGCCTGCCAGGGCACGGCGCCTACTGCGCCAGCAAGACCGCGGTGATCAGCTACTGCGAGAGCCTGCGTGGGGAGCTGCGTTCCAGCGGCGTCCGGGTCTGCACCATCTGCCCGGGCTATATCGACACGCCCTTGACGCAGAAGAACCGGTACCGCATGCCGTTTCTGATGTCCGCCCGCGACTTTGCTGACCGGGCCTATGCGGCAATTGCCGACGGCGCCAGCTACCGCGTGATTCCGTGGCAAATGGGCTGGGTGGCCAAGGGCTTGCGTGTGCTGCCCAACTGGCTGTTTGACAGGGTGCTGTCCGGACGACCCCGCAAACGCCGCATCAACGAGGTGTGAATCCGGCGGCGAAGCTCCAAGCAACAAAAAAGGACCCGAAGGTCCTTTTTTGTTGCTTGGAGAGAATGTCTCCGGTAGCTGCTTAGTAGCTGCTACGGCCACCGCCGTAACCACCGCCACCGCTACGGCCGCCGCCGGCGCCACCGCCGTAACCACCGCCGCCGCCGCCACCACCGTAGCCGCCACCGCTGCGGCCGCCGCCGGCGCCGCCGCCGAAGCCACCGCTACGGGGAGGGCGAGCCTCCATGGGACGTGCTTCGTTGACGACCAGACCACGGCCACCGAATTGTTGGCCGTTCATGCCGCCGATGGCTGCTTGTGCTTCTGCGTCGCTGCCCATTTCCACAAAGCCGAAGCCCTTGGAGCGGCCGGTGTCACGTTCCATCATGACTTTGGCGCTGGAAACGGAACCGTATGCAGAGAATGCCTGTTGTAGGTCTTCATCACGGAAAGAATAGGGCAGGTTGCCCACGTAAAGTTTGTTGCCCATGTAAGGACTCCTCAAAATAACTCAAAACGCGATGGTGTCCAAACCCGCAATCAACAAACCATTGAAGACTTAAAGCAGACGCGAAACTGGTAAATCACCGCAAACCAGTATTGTCAAGATTTCACCGAAATTTCGGCAATACTGCACCATTATGCTGGTAATTCTCAAAGACACCTAATTTTATTTTGGAGGCGTCTCGCCGGGACTTGAATCCGTCGATCCCGCGTAGTTGCGCCATTGGCGCATGCTATTGCGCATGGTGAGGATCTGGCGCTCGAACGAGGGGCAGGCATCGCAGATCACCATGTGCAGGCGCAGGGCCAGGCGGTCTGCCAGCCCCAGGTGGCGGTCTTCCCGGGCGATCAGGAGGGCTGCGACTTCGCGGCAGGTTCGTGTAAGTAGCGTCATGGCGCAACAGCCTTCATAAACCAGTTGAGCTCCAGGCACTCCCGCAGGCGCAGGCGGGCCCGGTGCAACTGCACATACAGGTTGGTCGGCGTGAGCTGCAATTCCTTACAGATTTCCTCGCTGGAGAGCTCCAGCCATTCGCGCATCAGGAACAGGCGCCCCTGAGCTGCGGGCAGCTTGCTGGCGCAGGCCTCCAGGATCTCGAAGAACTGCCGGCTGCTGGTTTGTTGCTCAGGGTCGCCCCAGTCCGCTGGTTGCTCGGTGAAATGCCCGTCAGCCTGGAAGGCGATGGACTCCAGCGGGTCGGCCTGTGCGTCGTCGCTGTCTGCTCCGACACAGACCTCGCGGTGGTGGTGGCGCAGGGCATCGACCACCTTGTGTTTGAGGATGCCGATCAGCCAGGTCTTGAGTTGCGAGCGGTTGCCAAAGGACTGTGGCTTGGCCAGCGCGGCCAGCACGGTCTCGGACACCGCGTCCTCGGCCCAGGCATCGTTGCGCAGTTGCAGGCGTGCGAACTTGAGCAGGTAATCCTGCAACGCAACGATCTGATCTTCAAAGCTCGTCATTGGCTGTGTCTGGATGTGGGGGCTTGAGGATGGTGCATGCAAGTGTACGGGGTGTGGCCTGCGACCCCGTGGGCAAGCCCGGGCCGGCGCTCGCCAATCTTTTTGGGACCTGTCTGTAAGAACGGGTGCGCCCGGCAGACTAACCCTCAACCAGCGCAATGGGGCCTGACCTGCAGGCCGCGCTGGTTGACCTTCATTATCAACCTGTCCCATGAGGAGTTATTCCATGAACCAACGTGCAACGATCGCTGCCACTGCTGCTGCATTGATGTCCCTGTCCCTGCTGGCGATGCCCGCCGCCGCCCAGGAAAAAGAAAAATGCTTTGGTATTGCCAAGGCCGGCCAGAACGACTGCGCCAGCGTCACCGGCGCCCATTCCTGTGCCGGCCAGTCCAAGGTGGACATGGACAAGATGGAATGGAAGTACGTCGCCAAGGGCACCTGCAAGGACATGAAGGGCCTCTCGCTGGATGAGGCCAAGATGTCCAAGAAGGGCTGATGGCTCCCATCGGCATCGGCTGGCGGCACCCCCATTACCGGGAGTTGCTGGAGCGCCGGCCCGCGCTGGATTTTCTGGAGGTCCACTCCGAGAACTTCTTTGCGCCGGGCGGTGCCGCGCTGGCCGTGTTGGAGCAGGGCCGCGCGCAGTACCCCATCAGCCTGCACGGCGTGGGGCTGTCGCTGGGCTCGGCCATTGGTCTGGATGCCTGGCACCTGGACCAGCTCGCGCGCTTGGTGCAGCGGGTCGACCCGGTGCGGGTCAGCGACCATGCCGCGTTTGCGCGCGGCACGCTGGCCGGCAAGCCGGTGCATGCGGCCGACCTGCTGCCCATTCCCTTCAGCACCGAAGCCCTGGACGTGTTGTGCGCCAACGTCAGCCAGGTGCAGGACCGTCTGCAACGGGTGTTGCTGGTGGAGAACCTGTCGGCCTACCTGCGCTGGAACCCGCTGGACCCGGACACCGCATGGAGCGAGACGGCCTTCCTGGCTGAACTCGCGCGCCGCACCGGCTGCCAACTGCTGGTGGACGTGAACAACATTTACGTCAACGCCCGGAACGCGAAGATGCGTGAAGGCGCGGACGGTGAGCCGTTGCAGCACTGCCGCGACTGGCTGGATGCCATTCCGGCGCATGCGGTGGGCGAGTTGCATCTGGCCGGGCATTGCCATGTGAGCGACGTCCATGGCGACATCGTCATTGACGACCACGGCAGCCGTGTCTGCGATGCCGTGTGGGACCTGTACCGCCACGCGATCGGTCGCTTTGGCGCGGTGCCCACGCTGATCGAGTGGGACACCGACGTGCCGGCGCTGGACGTGCTGCTGGACGAGGCCGCGCGGGCGCGCGCCCATTGCTCCGAGGGGTTGGCTGGCGCATCCGTCGAGGTGGCGGCATGACCCACTTGGCAGAACAACAACAGGTTTTGCTGGACGCGCTGCTGGCGTGGCCGGTTGATGATGATGCTATTAAAACAGTAGCTGCCTACGCAATCGATCCGAGGGCTAGAGGCCTAAAAGCCTATCAAACGAATGGCCACATGCTGGCCGAACGCGCGCTGCTGGCGGCCTACCCGGTGCTGGCGCAGTTGCTGGGTGGCGAGAGTTTTGCCGATCTGGCACGGGCTCTGTGGCACGCCCACCCGCCCACGCGTGGCGATGTAGCCCACTGGGGTGGCGATCTGGCGAACCTTGTGGAGTCCAGCGCGCAATTGCAGGACGAGCCCTACCTGGCCGACGTGGCGCGTGCCGAGTGGGCCCTGCACCGGTGTGCCGGTGCGCCGGACGCCAGCGCCGATCTGTCCACGCTGGCGCTGTTGACCCGCGAGGACCCCGATCAATTGACCTTGGCGCTGGCCCCCGGTTGCACCGTGCTGCGCAGTGCCTGGCCGGTGGCCGCGATCCTGGGGGCGCACCGCGATGGCAAGCCGGGCCTGGCGCAGGCTGGGGCGATGCTGCGCGAAGGGGTTGCGCAGGATGTGCTGGTCTGGCGTGCCGGCTGGCGGCCGGAGGCACGCGCCGCCGTGGCGGGTGAAGGGGATCTGGTGGAGGCGTTGCTGGAAGGTGCCTCGCTGGGCCAGGCCCTGGAGCGTGCACCGGCACTGGATTTTGGGCAGTGGTTGCCGCTGGCGGTGCAGACTGGGTTGGTGCTCACTGTGGTTTCTGCTACTTGCTGACGCGCTCACTTTCCCCACTCTCCCCCCGCCCTCTCGCCCCGCCGGGTGAGAGGGGGCTGGGGGGAGTGGGGGAAAACTACTTGAGCAAACCCTCAGCCTTCATCGCCGCCGCCACCGCCGGCCGGGCCGCCACGCGGGCGCGGTAGGCGACCAGGTTGGGGAATGGCGTCAGGTCCAGACCCACGTACTGGGGCCAGTTGGTGACGGTGAACAGGTAGCCATCGGCCACGGTGAATTGGTCGCCCATCAGGTACTGCTTGCCGGCCAGTTCACCATCCACCCACTTCAGGCGGGACTGCAGACGCTCCAGCGAGGCGGCCTTGGTTTCGGCGGGCGTGGTGGGTACGAACAGAGGAGAAAAGGTCTTGTGCAATTCCGTGCCGATGAAGGTCAGCCACTCCTGCAGCTTGTAGCGTTCGTAGGTGCCGTTGGCGGGTGCCAGATTCTTGGCCGGCACTTGGTCGGCGATGTACTGCACGATGGCCGGGCCTTCGTGCAGGCTGCGGCCGTCATCCAGCGTCAGGTAGGGCACGTAGCCCAGCGGATTGATGGTGTAGTAGTCGGTGCCGTCGGGCAGCTTGTGCGTCTTGGTCGGTGCGGGGATCGCCTCGAACGACAGACCCGCCTCATGCAGGGCAATGTGGGGAGACAGGGAGCAGGCGCCGGGGGAGTAATAGAGCTTCATGGTGTTCCTTCAGGGGGGAATGCAAAAGTGCAGTCCGCCATGCTAGCGACAAAGTGGATCCGTTGCAGGGAGGCGTCCATTGGCCTTTACACGTCGTTCGCCGGGGCTTAAGCAGGGCTTCAGCCGACGGCGCTACAGTTGCGGTATCGCATAACGCACGCAGCAGGAGGAACCGCATGAAGACACCAACCACCACCAACACGCGCTACAGCAGCGCCAGCATTGCCATGCACTGGGCCATGGTGCTGGTCTTTGTCGCGGTGTATGTGCTGATCAATCTGGCGGAGGGCTTTGAGAAGGGCAGTGCCGAGCGGCAGATGGCGCGCGACTGGCATGCCACCTTCGGGCTGCTGGTCTTTGCCCTGGTGTGGCTGCGCATCGCGCTGCGCGTGCTGGGCACCACGCCACCCATCGTGCCGCAGCCGTCGGCGTTGATGGAGAAGCTGGCCAAGTTGGGGCACCTCGCCCTGTATGTCTTGATGGTGGCCCTGCCTTTGGTGGGATGGCTACTGCTCAGTGCACGCGGCAAGCCCATTCCCTTCTTTGGCCTGGAACTGCCCGCGCTGATGGCACCCAATAAGGAGCTGGGCCGCACCATCAAGGAGATCCACGAGTTCGGTGGCAACCTGGGCTATTTCCTGATCGGCGGGCACGCCGCCGCCGCTCTGTTCCACCACTACGTGGTCAAGGACAACACGCTGCGCCGCATGGGCTTCATGCGCCAGCCCTGATCAGGTCGGCGGCCTTCTCGCCAATCACCATGGTTGGCGCATTGGTGTTGCCGGTGACCAGGTTGGGCATGATGGATGCGTCCACCACGCGCAGGCGCGCGATGCCCCGCACCCGCAACTGCGGGTCGACCACGGCCATGGCGTCGGTGTCCGGCCCCATGCGGCAGGTACCCACCGGGTGGTATTCGGTGTCGCAGGTGGCGCGCAGGAAGGCCTCCATGGCCTTGTCGTCGTTGATGTCAAACGGATGCAGTCGCATGCCGCGGTAAGGCGCCATGGCCCGGGCTTCCAGCACCTCAAAGCCCATGCGCGCGCCCTTGATGGCCACGGCCATGTCGTCGGGGTGGGTGAAGAAGCCGGGGTCGATCAGCGGTGCCTGGTACGGGTCGGCACTTTGCAGGGTGACGCTGCCGCGGCTCTTGGGTCGCATCAGCGTGGTGTGCAACGTGTAGCCGTGGCCCAGGTGCTGCTTGCGCGTGTGGTCATCGACGATGCTGGGCAGGAAGGCGAACTGGATGTCCGGATGGTCCGTGTTGCCGCAGGTGGAGACAAAGCCGTTCGACTCGGATACACAGGTGGTCACCCAGCCGGTGCGCTTGCTGCGCCATTCAAAGATGGCTTTGACAATGGCCCAACCGCCGCGCAGCGACATGCCCACCGTGTCTTTCCAGCGCGGTGTGCGGTAGATCAGGTTGGAGGTGACGTGGTCCTGCAGGTTCTGGCCCACGCCGGGCAGGTCCTGCACGACGGGGATGCCATGCTGCTTCAAATGACTGGCCGGACCGATGCCGGAGAGCATCAGCAACTGCGGTGAGCCATAGGCACCCGCGCTCAGGATGACTTCCTTGCGGGCCCGAATTTGCTGGATCTGTCCGCCTCGGCGCAACTCCACGCCGACGGCGGTCTGGCCTTCCAGCACCACCTTGCGCGTGTGGCATCCCGTCCAGACCGTGAGGTTCTTGCGGTCCGCATTGGCGTGCAGGTAGGCACGCGCCGCGTTCCAGCGTTCGCCGTTGTACTGCGTGGCCTGGGTGGGGGAAATGCCGAACTGGCTGGCGCCGTTGTAGTCGGGGTTCAGCGGGATGCCCTTTTCGGCGCAGGCGGCGCGGAAGGCCTCGTTGGCAGGCGAGGGGCTGCGCAGGTAGCTCACATGCAGCGGCCCGCTGTTGCCGTGGAATTCGTTGTTGCTGAAGCAATGGCTGTTTTCCGCACGCTTGAACAGGGGCAGCAGGTCGGCATAGCCCCAGCCGGGGTTGCCAAGGGCGGCCCAGCCGTTGTAGTCGTTGGGGTTGCAGCGGGTGTAGACCTGTGCATTGACCGAGCTGGAGCCGCCCAGCACCTTGCCACGGGGCTGGAAGCCCTTGCGGCCACCCAAGCCCTTTTGCGGCGTGGTGAAGTAGTGCCAGCTGTTCATCAGACCGAACGGAAGCATGACGGCAAAGCCCAGCGGCGCGCGCACGAATACCGAATGGTCTGCGCCCCCGGCTTCCAGCACGCAGACGGTGGTCTGCGGATCTTCGCTCAGGCGGGCGGCCAGGGCACAGCCGGCCGAGCCACCGCCGACGATGACGTAATCAAACTCTTGCATACAGGTCCGTCTTTATTTGGTCAGGAAGTCCAGGTACTTGGTGGCGAACTTGCCATAGGGCGGCCACAGGAACTTGATGGCGCTGAACGGCGCCTGGTAGAAGACGGGGCGCAGCTTGGAGAAAGTAACGAAGCCCTCAAAGCCGTGGTAGTGGCCCATGCCGCTGTCGCCCACGCCGCCAAAGGGCATGTCGTGCTGGCCGGTGTGCAGCACGATGTCGTTGACTGTGGCGCCGCCCGACATCACGCGGTTCAGCAGGGTGTGGATCAGTTCCTTGTCATTGCTGAAAGGGTAGAAGGCCAGCGGACGCGGGCCGGCGTTGATGGCGTTGATGACGTCTTCAATGGCGGTGTAGGCCACCACCGGAAGCACCGGGCCAAAGATTTCACGGGTGCGCAGTTCGCAGTCGGGCGGGGCGTTGAGCACGATGTGGGGCGCGATCTTGTGCGTGGCGGCATCCCATTTCGGGCCGGCGATGAGCTGGACCAGTGTGGCGCCGCGTGCCTCGGCCTCGTCCATCGCGCGGGTGATGCGGTTGAAGGCGCGTTCGTCGATGATGGATGTGAAATCCGGCGTGTCCAGTGTGGCGTAGCGGCTGGATACAACCTGCTTGGCCAGTTCCACGAACTCGGTGACCTTGGCCTGCGGCACAAACGCATGGTCGGCGGTGGTGCAGATCTGGCCGGCATTGAAGTATTTGAAGAAGGTGATGCGCTCCACCGCCTTTTTGAGCGGGAAGTCGTCACACACCAGGGCCGGGGCCTTGCCGCCCAGCTCCAGCGTGACGGGGCACAGGTTCTGCGAGGCGGCAGCCATCACGGCGCGGCCAGTGGCGCCCGAGCCGGTGAACAGGATGTGGTCGAACTTGAGTTTGGAGAACTCGATGCCCACGCCGCCGGTCTCGTCAAAGAAGGCCAGCTTGTCCTTGGGGAAATAGGCCGGGGACTTTTCAATCAGCAGCTTGGCCAGGTGGCGCGAGTTCTCCGACATCTTGACCATGCAACGGTTGCCGGCGGCAAAGGCCGATGTCAGACCGCCGAAGCACAGGAAGATCGGAAAGTTCCACGGCACGATGTGGCCGACCACCCCCAGCGGCTGGGGAATGACGCGGTTCTTCGCGCCGAAGAAGTTCTTCAGGTCGATACCACGGCGCTGTGACTTCATCCACTTCCCCAGATGGCTGACCGCATGGTCCACGCCATCGACGATGCCATAGACCTCGGCAAACAGGGTCTCATGGCGCGAGCGGTTGCCGTAGTCGGCGCTGATGGCGTCCAGGATGGCGTCGCGGTTGTCCTGGATGAAGGCCTTGAGCTTCTTCAGGTCGGCCTTGCGCTCGGCCAGGCTGGGATAGGGGTGCGCGAAATAGGCGGCGCGCTGCAGGGCCAGGGTTTCTTCCAGCGTGGTGCGGATGGCGTCGGTGGGTGTGACGGCGTGCAGGGGGATGGCGGACATGGTGGGCTTCTTTCTCGTGAATCAGGATTGGTAGCTGGTGTCCATGCGGTCCAGCTTGCGCAGGAGTGCAGGCCACGCCAGGGCGGCTCCCATGCCGGCGGTGGCGGTCTTCATGACGCCGGCAATGCCTTGCAGGATCTGCGGGTTGACGTGCACCAGTTCGCCACCGGCCTGGGCATCGATCTGGATGCGGCAGGTGTTCTCAAACGTGTACATGTGCAGGAAGGCGTCGGGGATGGTTCTGCCCACCGTCAGCAGGCCGTGGTTGCGCAGCATCAGGTAGTTGGCGCTTCCCAGATCGGCCTGCAGGCGTGGCTTTTCATCGTCGCGCAGCGCCACGCCTTCGTAGTCGTGGTACGCCAGCGAACCGAGCACGAAGGTGGACTGCTGGCTGATCGGCAGCACGCCGCATTTCTGCGCGCTGACGGCCACGCCGGCGCGCGAGTGGGTGTGCAGCACGCAGCCGGCGTCCTCGCGCACCTCGTGCACGGCGCTGTGGATCACAAAACCGGCCGGGTTGACGGGGAAGGGCGAGTCGATCAGCTTGTTGCACTGCTGGTCGACCTTGACCAGGCTGCTGGCGGTGATTTCGTCAAACATCAGCCCGTAGGGGTTGATCAGGAAGTGGTGGTCCGGGCCGGGAATGCGGGCGCTGATGTGGGTGAACACCAGATCGCTCCAGCCGTAGGCTGCCACCAGGCGGTAGCAGGCGGCCAGATCCAGGCGCAACTGCCACTCTTCGGGACTGACCTTTCCCTGCAGGGAGGGGATGTGCATGCGGGCTTCCTTTGATGATTGCGTCGCACCTTACCCCGCCCACCCCCGCAAGACTGTTTAAAAATTTACAATTTAGGGTATATACCGGGGGGAAATGGATGACCGACTCAAATGATGCGCTGCTGGAGGCTTTGTCGTGCAACCCTTGGTTTGGTGCGCTGGCACTGACCGAGCGCCGGGCCATGCTGGCAGCCAGCGAGCGGGTGCACCTGCGCGCCGGTGAGATGCTGTACCGCAAGGGCGATGCCGTGGGCGGATTCTTTGGCGTGGTGGAAGGGGCGTTCAAGGTGTCCACGGTCGGGGAGGATGGACGCGAGGGGATCCTGTCCGTGATGGAAGCCGGCAACTGGTTCGGCGAGGCATCGCTGATTGACGGCCTGCCGCGCCCGCACGATGCCACGGCGGTGCAGGCCAGCACGGTGCTGGTCATCAGCCCTGCCGCTTTCAACCGGTTGATGCAACGGGCCGTCTTTGCCCGCGCGGTGGGAGTGCTGCTGTGCAGCCGGGTGCGGGCGTTGTACGGGCTGGTGGAGGATGCCATGCTGCGCTCCACCCGCACGCGCATTGCCCGCCGGCTGCTGGTGCTGGCGCGGGGGGATGCCACCATGGCCAGCGATGCACGCGCCAGCGTGGCCGTGTCACAGGAGTCCCTGGCCATGATGCTGGGCATCACCCGCCAGACCCTGTCCAAGGAACTCAAGGCACTGGCCGGCGCCGGGGTGCTGACGTTGGGCTATGGCCGCATCGAGATCGTGTCGGTGGCCGAGCTGGAGTTGCGCGGCGCGTTGGCCTGAACATCGATTGCTATCAATAGCGTAGCTGCTCACGCAGTATTGGCGAGGGCTGTAGCCGTTTTATGCAAGACGCTGGGCGGCCCACAGCACCTGGTCGATCACGGCTTGCGTGCTGTGGCGGTGGGATTCCGATTGCAGCAGGCCGGCTTCGTCAAAGGCCTCGCTGGCGCGGCCCAGCGCAAACTGTTTGGGGCAGACCCAGCATTGCATGTTCTGCATCAGCGGGTTCAGGTGGCTGAGCGAACGCAGGCCGCCCAGGGCGCCGTTGGAGGCACTGAGCAGGCCGACGATCTTGCCCTCGAAGGGTTTGCTGCCATCGGCCCAGACCGGGTGGCCCTTGACCGGGCTGGAGGCCCAGTCAATGGTGTTCTTCAGAAGGCCGGTGTAGCTGCCGTTGTATTCGGGCGAGCAGATGATCCAGGCCGGGTGGGCATCCATGATCTCTTTCAGTCGGATCACGTCGGGCGGTGTGCCCTGGGCTTCCAGGTCGGCGTTGTAGAGCGGGATGTCCAGCGTGGACAGTTCCAGGTGCGTGACCTCGGCGCCGGCGGCACGGGCTTGTGCCACGACATTGGTTGCGAGGCGGCGGTTGAAGGAATGGGTGCGGGTGCTGCCCGCGAAGACGAGAAGTTTGGTCATGGGGCGCATTGTCGCCAAACTTGCGTGTTGACCGCTGTTTATCCGTGGAAGACCTTTTGAGGCGGCAACTGCTGCCGCGCTGCATGTTGGGTTTGTTGCGCGCGCCCGCCGCCGGGTTTGGGTATGCGTTTTGCTCCGTGTCCCCCGGCCTTCGGCCTCCTCCTTGACCTGCGCAAAACGCATACCCCAACCCAGCAGCTCGAAACTGTATTCATCCAGAGGGGGCGCACCAACACCGCGCGGGATCAGGTGGACTGGGTGCTCTGCGAAGCGAGGTCAAGGAGGAGGCCGAAGGCCGGGGGACACGAGCGCAGTAGAGTACCCAGTCCGCCTGATCAAGACGTAACGCCGGATCATCGGATTCCCGCCAGGTGCCAAAAAATCGGGCAACCGGTAAAATCAGGGGCTATCCCTCTCAGGGTGCACGCTGAAGTTCTGCGCACCCTAAACGAACACCATGCTCTACCCACAAGATTTCGACGTCATCGTCGTTGGCGGCGGCCATGCCGGCACCGAAGCCGCGCTGGCGGCTGCCCGCATGGGCTGCAAAACCCTGCTGCTGACCCACAACATCGAAACCCTGGGGCAGATGAGTTGCAACCCATCCATCGGCGGCATTGGCAAGGGCCATTTGGTGAAAGAGGTGGATGCACTGGGCGGTGCCATGGCGCTGGCCACCGACGAGGCCGGCATCCAGTTCCGCATCCTCAACTCCAGCAAGGGCCCGGCCGTGCGCGCCACCCGCGCCCAGGCGGATCGCATCCTGTACAAGGCGGCCATTCGCCGCATGCTGGAAAACCAGCCCAATTTGTGGCTATTCCAGCAGGCGGTGGATGACCTGATGGTGGAGGGCGATGGCGACGGTGCGCGCGTGGTTGGCGCCGTCACCCAGGTCGGAATCCGCTTTCGCGCCAGGACCGTGGTGCTGACCGCCGGCACTTTCCTGGACGGCAAGATCCACGTGGGGCTGAACAACTACGCGGCAGGCCGTGCCGGTGATCCACCGGCCGTGTCCCTGAGCGCCCGGCTGAAGGAACTCAAGCTGCCGCAGGCGCGGCTGAAGACCGGCACGCCGCCGCGTCTGGATGGCCGCACCATCGACTTTTCCAAATGCCAGGAGCAGCCGGGCGACGGCATGCCCGGTGGCATGAGTCCGGTGATGCCGGTGTTCAGTTTCATGGGCAACGTGGGAATGCACCCGCAACAGATGCCGTGCTGGATCACCCACACCAACGAGCGCACCCACGCCATCATCCGCAGCGGCTTTGACCGCAGCCCGATGTTCACCGGCAAGATCGAAGGGGTGGGGCCGCGCTACTGCCCCAGCGTGGAAGACAAGATCAACCGCTTCGCCGACAAGGACAGCCACCAGATCTTTCTGGAGCCCGAGGGCCTGACGACGCACGAGTACTACCCCAACGGCATCTCCACCAGCCTGCCGTTCGACATCCAGTACGACCTGGTGCGCAGCATGGCCGGGCTGGAGAACGTGCACATCCTGCGCCCGGGCTACGCCATCGAGTACGACTACTTCGACCCGCGCAGCCTGAAGAGCAGCTTCGAGACGCGCCAGATTGCCGGCCTGTTCTTTGCCGGACAGATCAACGGCACGACCGGCTATGAGGAGGCTGCGGCGCAAGGCCTGTTTGCCGGTGTGAATGCCGCGCTGCAGTGCCGTGGACAAGACGCCTGGGTGCCGGCGCGCGACGAGGCCTACCTGGGTGTGCTGGTGGACGACCTGATCACCAAGGGCGTGACGGAGCCGTATCGCATGTTCACCAGCCGCGCCGAGTTCCGCCTGCAACTGCGCGAAGACAACGCCGACGCCCGCCTGACCGAGACCGGCCGCAGGCTGGGTCTGGTGGACGACGCCCGCTGGGATGCGTTCTGTCGCAAGCGCGATGCGGTGTCAGTCGAGACAGAACGCCTGCGCTCCATCTGGGTCAGCCCCAAGAACCTGCCAGCCAGCGAATCCGAGCGCGTGTTGGGTAAGGCCATCGACCACGAATACAACCTGGCCGACCTGCTGCGCCGCCCCAATGTGAACTACGCGGCGCTGATGTCCCTGGACAACGGACGCTACGCCAACCGGGATCTGCCCGTGGCGTCAGATGGTGTTTCACGTGAAACATCGGCGACGGAGCATTCGGCGCCGGACGTTGCGCAGGATGTGTTTGTGGCATCGGTCATCGAGCAGGTGGAGATTGCTGCCAAGTATTCCGGCTACATCGACCGCCAGAAGGACGATGTCGAACGCGCCGCCCACTATGAGAACCTGCGCCTGCCTGCCGAGCTGGACTACATGCAGGTCACGGCCCTGAGCATCGAGGCGCGCCAGCGCCTGAACAAGCAACGCCCCGAAACCCTGGGCCAGGCATCCCGCATGTCCGGCATCACGCCGGCCACGATTTCGCTGCTGCTGATTCATTTGAAGAAGGGCAACTTCCGCGGCTTTGCGTCGAATGCGGCGGTGGAGGTATCTGCCTGATGCACGCGCTGGAACCGGGATTGCGCCAAGGTCTGGTGGCGCTGGATTTGACGCTGGATGACGTGCAGGTGCAACGCCTGCTGGACTATCTGGACTTGATCCAGAAATGGACCAAGGTCTACAACCTGACTGCGGTGCGCGATCCGGCGGAGATGCTGACGCACCATTTGCTGGACAGTCTTGCGGCCATTCCGCCATTGCGGCGGCAGTTGCAAAGCCGGGGGCTGGTGGCGCCGAACGCCATTCGATTGCTGGATGTGGGTTCCGGCGCGGGGTTGCCGGGCATTGTGATTGCCATCTGCTGCCCCGAGATCATGGTGCACTGCGTGGATACGGTGGCCAAGAAGGCGGCGTTTATCCAGCAGGTGGCGGTGAGCCTGAAACTGCCGAATCTGCGCGGCCTGCATGCGCGGGTGGAGTCGCTGGTCGAGCCGTACGACGTGGTGAGTTCGCGGGCGTTTGCGTCGCTGGTCGATTTCACCAACTGGTCGGGCGGAGCGCTGGCGGAGCAGGGTATCTGGATGGCGCTGAAGGGCAAGCACCCGGCTGACGAGATTGCCGCGCTGCCGGATTCGGTGGAAGTGTTTCACGTGGAACAACTGCAGGTGCCGGGGCTGGATGCGGAGCGGTGCATTGTTTGGATGCGGGTTCGGGGTCAGTAATACCGGGTCGTTGAGGTTTGCTAATCGTGGGGGTGGATGGGTCGGGGCATGCGTTTTGCTCCGTGTCCCCCGCCCGCTGCGCGGGCTCCTCCTTGACCTGCGCAAAACGCATACCCCAACCCATCTTGTGGGGCGTCGGTTGTACTCGCCTGAAGACCGAACGGCCGAGTCGATGGACTTGCGTCACCGCGGAACGCGCGCAGTACATACCGAGGCACGAGAGGTTTCCGGCAGCGTAGGTGGGAGTGGCCCTGGGCGTTTTACGTAGGTAAAGGAGGAGCCCGAAGGGCGGGGGACACGGAGTAAAACGCCCAGGGCCGCTCCCGCCGGACAGCCTTCAAATCAACCTCGCAAACAGCGTCGATGAGTAACCGGAAAAGCAACCAGACGACGTAACGTAAACTCCCCAACTCCATCCCACAGGAAATCCCATGCTTGGCGTTACCGACTACGGCACTTTTGTCGTCACCGTGATTGTTTTTCTGCTGATTCCCGGCCCCGGAAACCTGGCGCTGATCACCTCCACCAGCAAGGGCGGGATCGCGGGTGGTCTGGGCGCCACCCTGGGCGTAATCCTCGGCGACCAAGTGCTGATGTGGTCTGCTGTTGCTGGTGTGGCCGCGCTGCTCCATGCCTACCCGGATGCCTTCAGCGCCGTGCAATGGCTGGGCGCCGCCTACCTCGCCTGGCTGGGTGCCAAGATGCTGCTGGCCAAACCCGGCGCGGCGCCGGTGCTCAACATCACCGCCGGCCACTACCTGCGCCAGGCCCTGATGATCACCGTGCTCAACCCCAAGGCCATCCTGTTCTACATGGCCTTCTTCCCGCTGTTTGTCGATCCGGTGCGCCAGCAGGGTCTGGTGACCTATGGCTTCATGGCGGCGACTATTGCAGTCATCACCTTTTTGTACGGCCTGTGCTCGGTACTGCTGACCTACTTTCTGGCCGAACGCATCCGCGCCAACCCCATGGTGTCGCGCGTGCTGGAAAAGATCGCCGGCCTGTTCCTGATCGGCTTTGGCATCAAGCTGGCCGTGTCGCGTTAATCCGTCCTATCTCACCCCAACCCGCCACGTTTCACGTGAAACACGACTGAGCATCCCATGGCCAAAATCTTCTGTGTTGCCAACCAAAAGGGTGGCGTCGGCAAAACCACCACCACCGTGAACCTGGCCGCCGGTCTGGCCAAGGTCGGGCAGCGGGTCCTGATGATCGACCTCGACCCTCAGGGCAATGCCACCATGGGCTCGGGCGTGGACAAACGCAAGCTCGAACTCACCGTATACGACGTGCTGCTGGAATCTGCTTCGGTGGCCGAGGCCCGCGCCCAGAGCGACAAGCTCAAAGAGGGCGGCTGCAGCTACGACATCCTGGGCGCCAACCGCGAACTGGCCGGTGCCGAGGTGGAACTGGTGGAAGTGGAACGCCGCGAAAAACGCCTCAAGCAGGCCCTGTCCGCTGTGGACGCCGATTACGACTTCGTGCTGATCGACTGCCCGCCGTCTTTGAGCATGCTCACCCTCAACGGCCTGTGCTGTGCCCACGGCGTCATCGTGCCGATGCAGTGCGAATACTTTGCGCTGGAAGGGCTGACCGACCTGGTCAACACCATCAAGCAGGTCAAGGCCAACCTCAACGACGACCTGCAGATCATCGGCCTGCTGCGCGTCATGTTCGATCCGCGCATCACGCTGCAACAGCAGGTCAGCGACCAGCTCAAGGCCCACTTCGGCGACAAGGTGTTCGAAACCGTGATCCCGCGCAACGTGCGCCTGGCCGAGGCGCCCAGCTATGGTGTGCCCGGCGTGGTGTTTGATCCCGCCTCCAAGGGCGCGCAGGCCTTTGTCTCCTTCGCCCAGGAGATGGTGGCCCGCATCCAGGCGATGTGAGGTACACCTATGGACAAGGACAAGGACAAGGACAAGGACAAGGACAAGGACAAGGACAAGGACAAGGACAAGGACAAGGACAAGGACAAGGACATGGGCATGCGAAATAGCGAGGTAAAGGAGGAGGCCGCAGGCCGGGGGACACGAGCGGTTTCGTATGCCCATGTCCCCACCACCGTCCTGATCCTGCCCGGCTGGCAGAACTCCGGCCCCGACCACTGGCAAAGCCGCTGGGAAGCCCTGCACGGCTTCCAGCGCGTGCAGCAGCACGACTGGATGCAACCCCTGCGCGGCGACTGGATGGCCCAACTGGAGGAGGCCGTACTGGCCGCACCCAGTCCGGTGGTTCTGGCCGCCCACAGCCTGGGCTGCATACTGACCGCTGCCTGGGCCGCGCACTCGCGCAACACGCACCGCGTCATCGGCGCGCTGCTGGTGGCGCCCGGCGACCCTGAGCGCGAGGAACTGCGCGCCGCGCTCAAAAGCTGGTCGCCCGTGGTCCTGCAGACGCTGCCGTTTGCCAGCACGCTGCTGGGCAGCCACGACGATCCCTACTGCAGCTTCGCGCGGGCGCAGACCTTTGCCAGCGCATGGGGTGCGAATTTTGTCGACTACGGCCACAAGGGCCATATCAACGCCGACTCCGGCCTGGGCGACTGGCCAGAGGGGCTGGCGCTGCTGCACCCATTCACGCAACAGAAGAAAGAGAACGCCTAAATGGTCACCAAGAAACCCAAGGGCCTGGGGATGGGCCTGGAAGCACTGCTGGGCCCCAAGGTCAAGGACCGTGCACCGACCGAAGAGACGGTGGCCAATTCCGGCGTGCCCAGCACGCTGCAGTTGACCGACATGGTGGCCGGCCAATACCAGCCGCGCACCCGCATGGACGAGGGCGCCCTGTACGAGCTGGCCGAGAGCATCAAGGCCCAGGGCATCATGCAGCCGATCCTGGTGCGGCGCCTGGCCGGCGGCGCCAACGCCGGCAAATACGAAATCATCGCCGGTGAACGGCGCTTCCGCGCCGCCAAGCTGGCCGGTCTGGAATCGGTTCCCGTGCTGGTGCGCGACGTGCCGGACGAGGCCGCCGCCGTTATGGCACTGATTGAGAACATGCAGCGCGAGGACCTGAATCCGCTGGAAGAGGCCCTCGGCCTGCAGCGGCTGATCAAGGAATTTGGCTTGACCCACGAGACGGCCGCCCAGGCCGTCGGGCGCTCGCGCAGCGCAGCCAGCAACCTGCTGCGCCTCTTGAACCTGGCCGAACCGGTGCAGACCATGCTGATGGCCGGCGACCTGGACATGGGCCACGCCCGCGCGCTGCTGACGCTGGAGCGCGGCACGCAGATCACGGCGGCCAACCAGATTGCGGCCAAGAAGATGTCGGTGCGCGAGGCCGAGAGCCTGGTCAAAAAACTCAGCGCCGAATTCGAGCTGGTGGCTACCAAGCCCAAAAAGGAAAAATCCCGCGACATCAAGCGCGTGGAAGAGGAGCTGTCGGACCTGCTGATGGCCCAGGTCGAGATCGTCGTCAAGAAGCGCGTCAAGCGCGCCGGGCGCATGGAGGAGTTGGGCGAGGTCGTCATCCAGTTCGGCTCGCTGGACGAACTCAACGGCCTGATCGAGCGCCTGTCGCCCGGCGCCAGCCGCTAGGCCGGTGATCCGGGTTGCAATGAATTGCTATCGAATCAGTAGCTGCTCACGCAATATCCACGAGGGCTAGAGGCCGTTTTCATTCATGACCATGGTGTCCGGACTGGTTGCACGGCTATCCATCTGGCCCCTGCCTGCGGTCGTCAGCTGGCTGGCCGCCTGGGCGGTGTTTCGCCTGCTGCTGGGGCAGGACGTGGCGCCAGACACCGCCCTGGGCCTGGCCACTGCTCTGGGCGTGGCCTTGAGCCTGTGGGGCGCAACGTGGTGGCGACGGGTGTTCATCGCCGCCGGATTTCCGTTGTCGCTGGCGTTGTCCCTGCCCAGCCTGGGACTGGCCGCGTTGCCGGCCTGGGCCTGGCTGGTGCCGCTGCTGCTGTTGCTGGCGGTCTACCCGCTGAATGCCTGGCGCGATGCGCCGCTGTTTCCGACGCCACCGCGTGCCCTGGACGAGTTGCCGCGTTTTGCCCCACTTGCGCCCGACGCGAGGATTCTGGACGCCGGCTGTGGTCTGGGCCAAGGCCTGGCGGCGTTGCGCCGCGCCTATCCGCAGGCGCAGTTGCACGGGCTGGAGGGCAGCTGGCCGCTGCGCTGGGCGTGTGCGCTGCGCTGCCCCTGGGCGCAGGTTCGGCACGGTGACATCTGGGCCGCGGACTGGTCGGGTTACGACCTGGTCTACCTGTTCCAGCGCCCGGAGAGCATGCCCCACGCCGTCGCCAAGGCCGGTGCCGAACTGCGCCCCGGTGCCTGGCTGGTCAGCCTGGAATTTGAGGCGCGTACCCTGCGTGCGACGGCACAGTTCACCGCACCCGGTGGCAAAATGGTATGGTTGTACCAGGCGCCCTTTGAGGCGCCACAAGGAGACTGAGCATGCCATCCGATACCACCGCAGCCCAAGCCGCTGTGACCGATGCCAATGAAATCCCGCATGCCCGACAGGTGCTGCTGTTGGCCTTGACCACGCTGGCCGAACAGCGCGAGGCGGATTCCGAGAGCCATATTCTTCGCGTGCAGCACTATGTGCTGACGCTGGCGAATGCGCTGTCCAGAAACCCCGGCTTTGCCGAGCTGCTGACGCCCGCCTATATCGACACCCTGTACCTGAGCGTGCCGCTGTACGACATGGGTTCCATCGGCATCCCCGACCGCATCCTGCTCAAGCCCGGGCGCCTGACGCCCGACGAGCTGACCATCATGCGCACCCACCCTACCATCGGCCATGCCGCCATCGAGCGCGCCGAAAGAACCCTGGGCCGCCCCTCGCCGCGCCTGAGCATCACCAAGGACCTGGTCCTGTGCCACCAGGAAAAGTGGGACGGCAGCGGCTACCCGCGCAAGCTGGCCGGGACCGACATCCCGGTGTCGGCCCGCATCATGGCCATTGCCGACGTGTACGACGCACTCATCAGCAGCAAGGTCTACAAGGACGGCGTGCCGCACGACAAGGCGGTGCAGATCATCTTCAGCGAGCGCGGTGCCCAATTCGACCCCGATATGGTGGACGCCTTCATCGAGATCCAGGACGAGTTCGCCGCCATCGCCCAGCGTTTTGCCGACACCGAGGCCGACATGCAGCACAAGATCGAGTACATGGCCAACGCCATAGCGGAGATCGCCACGCTCTGAGTGCGAGCGGCCCCGCTCAGGGCTGGTCAAACCGGTAACCCACTCCGTACACCGACGCCACCGTGTGCCCGGTGGCGCCCGCCGCTTCCAGCTTGCGGCGCAGGTTCTTGATGTGGCTGTCGATGGCGCGGTCGCTCACATCGCGCACATCGGCGTGCACATGGTCCAGCAGCCGCGCACGCGAGAACACGTGGCCGGGCCGCGCCATCAGCAGATGCAACAGCCGGAACTCCACCGGCGTCAGGGGCAGGACCACGCCCTGCCAGCGGATGGTGAGGCTGGCCTCGTCGATCTGCCAGCCGGTAGCCGTCGCCACGCCCTTGCCCGGGGGCAGCAGGTTGCCCTCCACCCGGCGCAACAGGGCCTTGATGCGTGCCACCACTTCGCGCGGACTGAACGATTTGCAGATGTAGTCATCGGCGCCGATGTCCAGGCCCAGCAGGCGGTCAATCTCGTCCACGCGCGCCGTCACCATCATGATGGGCACGGCAGAAAACGTCCGCACCTGCTGGCACACGGCCAGACCATCCTGGCCGGGCAGCATCAGGTCCAGCAGTACCAGCGCCGGTGCCAGGCTGCGCACCAGTTGCACGGCCTGCAGGCCATCGCCACAGGTCGTGGTGGCAAAGCCGCTGGCGTGCAGGTAGTTGGTCAGCATGTCGGCGATCCGGGCATCGTCCTCCACCACCAGAATGTGTCGCTCCGGGGGCGTCGTCATGCGGCGCTCCGCGTGGCTTGGTCGTCGGGATGCAGCGGCAGGCGCACCGTGATGCGCAGGCCGCCCCGCACGGAGGCCTCGGCCGAGATCGTGCCCTGGTGGGCCTGCGCAATCGAGCGGGCAATCGACAGACCCAGGCCGCTGCCATGGCTGCTGCCGCGCTGGCGGGCGCGGTCGCCGCGGAACAGCGGTTCAAACAGTTCACGCAGATCGGCCGGGCTCACACCGGGCGCACTGTCATCCACCGTGAGCGTGAGCAGGTGCCCGTCACTGCGCCAGTCCACGGCCACCGTGCCCGGCGCATCGGTGTAGCGCAGGCTGTTGGAGAGCAGGTTGGCCAGCAACTGTTCGATGCGGCCCCAGTCCCAGCCGGCCGGTAGGGCCGCTGCCTCGCGCCTTGGCAGCAGCAGCGTCAGGCGGCGTTGTTGCGCCTGCCCCTCGAACCGGTTGGCAATGCGCCACAGCTCGGAGTGGGCGTCGCCATCGGTCAAGGTGCAGCGCAGGCCACCCATGTCCGCCACGGACAGCGTGTGCAGGTCATCCACCAGGCGGTTGAGTTGCAGCACCTCGTCGCGCAGGCCGGACAGCACGGCGGGCGTGGGTGCACGGGCCCCGTCCTCAATGGCCTCCAGCTCGCCGCGCAGCACGGACAGGGGCGTGCGCAGCTCGTGCGAGATCTGGGCAATCCAGGTGCGCCGCGCGGCCTCCAGCCGGTGCAGCTCGGCGGTCATGGTGTTGACGTCTTCCATCAACTGCGCAATTTCCAGCGCGCCGGCCGGCTGCAGGGCCTGCGTGCGGCGTCCGCGCGCAATGTCGCGGCTGGCCCGCTGCAGCGCCAGCAGGGGGCGGCTCCAGCGGCCCGCCATCCACCAGGCAGCCAGCACGGCCACGGCAATGGTGCCCAGTGCCGCCCAGACCAGGCGGCGCGTCTGGCGCTGCAGGAAGCGGGCGTCCACGCCTTCGGGCTCGGGCTCGGCGGTCAGCTCCGCATAGGCCAGTTCCCGGCCCTCGACCTTGATCGCGCGCACCGTCTTGTGCACGTCCTGGGGCTGCGGGCGACCGGCCAGGCGCTGGCCCTGCAGGTCGCGGATGAACAGGCGCTCTCCCAGGCTGCCCAGGCCGCCGCGCGCCGCCTGCGGCGGGTCCTCGGGGCGGGGTGGGGGTGCCAAGCCCGGTCCCGGCGGTGGGGGCGGGCGTTGCAGGCGTTGGCCGCGGCCATTGAACGCATCCATCAGCGCGCGCATGGGCTCGGGATCGTTGCGCATCCACTGGAACTGGGGGTCGCTGGCCGCGCGTTGTTCCAGCAGGGCCACCAGGCGCATGAGCTGCTCGTCGTCACGCGCCTGCAGGTAGTCGCGAAAGCCCGAGCGCAGGTTCAGCACGCTCAGGCCCCCGACCACCAGCACCGCCAGCGCCACCGCGCCGGCGATCAGCAGCGAGAGCTGGGGGGCAATTCGTAGGCGGGGCATGCGCATGCTTCATCTTAGCCAGTCACGCAAGCGTTGCCCTACGGTGCGCGAAACCCGTCGGACAGCGTGTGCAGAAAGGCCACGATGTCCTGCACCTCGGGCTCGGTCAGCAGGGGCCCGGCGGTGGCTGCGCGGTTGAACGGTGCCTTGGTGGACTCGATGTTGGCGCGGTACTGCGCGGGCAGGTCGTTGGGCACGCCGCTGGGGCCGTACCAGCGCTGCGGGTTGCTGTTGCGGGTGGAGTAGAAGCGCACCACCTCGGCCAGGTTGTTGAAGACGCCGTTGTGCATGTAGGCGGGGCGCTCGGCCACGTTGCGCAGCGTGGGCATGCGGAACTTGCCGCAGAAGCTGGCGATGGTGATACCGGGTGCGACCGTGGCCGGCAGCGTGGGCACGGCGCGCTCGGGGCCGCACAGGCCCAGGTCGAAGAAGGCCGGGTCGGCGTTGCGGGGGATGGCCGTGTTGCGCGGAATGCCGGTGGCGTAGTAGGTGAACTCGGAGAACGGCGAATCCTCCGGCTTGCCGCTGGTTGGGTTCATCAGATGGCAGCCGGCACAGTTGGCGCGCGTTGCGTCCATGAACAGCGCCATGCCACGCGCTTCGCCCGGCGTGAGTGCCGCCTGGCCGCGCACCATGGCATCAAACTTGGAGCTGAATGGCTGCAGTGCCGCGCGTTCAAAGGCTGCAATGGCCACGCCGATCTGTGCGAAGGCGGCATCCGTGTCGTTGAAGATGCCGGCGCCAAAGACCTGGCGGAACAGTGGCGCGTAGCGGGCGGCGGCGATCTTGTCCACCACGGCGCGCCGGCTGGCATTGTTCATCTCCAGCGGGTTGAGCAGCGGCCCCAGCGTCTGCTGCTCCAGCGTGTCGGCGCGGCCATCCCAGAAGTGGCCGCCATGGGCCTCGGTCACGCCATCGGTGGTGACGAACGCCAGCGGCGCAATATCGGCAATGTAGGCGTTGGTCATCGCATTGCGCAGCCCCAGCGCCGTTGGCAGGCTGCCCTGCGCCACGCCGATGCGTGAGCCGTGGTTGCCGGCAAACCCCTGCGTCGGCTGGTGGCAGGCCACACAGGCCGTGCCGCGCGGCTCCGACAGGTTGGTGTCGCCAAAGATCTGCTGGCCCAACCGGGCGCGGTCATCCTGCAGCACCACGGCCTCGGCCTGGACGGTCTCGGCGCCCGCACCGACTGCGTCGGCCGTGCTACCGCCGCCGCAGCCGGTCAACACCAGCAGACTCAACAGGATCAGCAGGGACAGTGCCCCTGCGGCGTTCAGAATGGTCCAGAAATCGGGTTTGCGCTCCATGGCAGTTCTCCTTGTCGATGCCACTCCGGCATCGGTAAGAGCGACTGTGGTGCGCAAATGTGGAGGAAATATGGAGCCCGCCTGCGGCGCCGGCGCTATGCACCAAACAGGCCTGTAGCCCTCGTGGAATGTGCGTATGAAGCTATGAAAAATATAGCAAAGAGAATTCGCGATAATCGCCCATTACCTTCCCAACCTAGCGCCATGCCCGAAATCGTCTTCAAAGGCAAAGAGTACGTTTACAACCACCACCTCACGGTGCCGTACCGCCCGCTGCTGGCAGACAAGACCAAAGGCATCGGCCCCGAGGATCTCAACAGCAACCTCATCATCCATGGCGACAACCTGCACGCCCTCAAGGCGCTGCTGCCGCGCTACGCAGGCGCCGTGGACCTGGTGTTCATCGACCCGCCCTACAACACCGGCAACGAGGGCTGGTGCTACAACGACAACGTCAACAGCCCGATCATGAAAGAGTGGCTGTCCACCAACCCGGTGGATGGCGAAGACATGCTGCGCCACGACAAATGGCTGTGCATGATGTGGCCGCGCCTGGTGTTGTTGCGGGAACTGATGAGCGATAGCGGCAGCATCTGGATCACGCTGGACGACAACGAGGTGCACCACGCCCGCAATGTGCTGGACGAGATTTTTGGCGCGGACAACTTTGTGGCGACGTGTATCTGGCAGAAGAACTACTCCCCCAAGAACACCGCGCAATTCTTCAGTGAAGACCACGACTATGTGTTGGTTTACGCCAAAGACAAGCAGCAGTGGCGACCCAATCTGCTGGAGCGGACGGCGGAGATGGAAGCGCGCTACAGCAACCCCGACAACGATGCACGTAAGGCGTGGAAGCCTGCCGACTTGTCGGCTCGCAACTATTACAGCGAAGGAAGCTACCCGGTCATTTGCCCTGGCGGACGCAAGTTGGATGGACCGCCCGCAGGGCGCTACTGGTCCGTGAGCGAGAAGAAGCTTTGGGAGTTACACGCCGACAACCGTGTTTGGTGGGGGGAAGACGGCAACAACATTCCGGCGCAAAAGAAATTTCTGTCAGAAGTCAAACAAGGCCGCACCCCCCAAACCCTGTGGTTCTACGACGAAGTGGGCCACACACAAGACGCCAAAAAAACGCTGCTCGAAATGGGTGTGCTCAAAGACCAGGAGAGCACCATCACGCCCAAACCCGTGGCCTTGCTGGAGCGTATTCTGGAGCTGGCCAGCGAGAGCGACTCCATCGTGCTCGACAGCTTCGCCGGCAGCGCCACCACGGCCCACGCCGTGCTCAAGGCCAATGCCAAGGACGGCGGGCGGCGCAAGTTCATCCTGGTAGAGGGCGAGGACTACGCCGACAAGCTCACCGCCGAGCGCGTGCGCCGCGCCATCCAGGGCTACGCCTGGGTGGGCAACCAGCGCGAGACGCTGCTGGAAGAAAAAATCAACTTCACCCAGTTCAAAAAAGCCAACGAGTGGCTGGCCAAGATTGAGGCCATCAAGGCCAAAGAGGGTTTTGGCGCGGAATCAGCACAAATGGAGCTGGGCGGCTGGGTGGCGGGCGGTTCTGCGGAGGTCAAGGAGGAGAGCGCAAAGCGCTCGGGGGACACGCAGCAAAAGCTGGCCCCCCACTCCACGCCCACGAAAAAGCGCTTCGACAAACTCAATGTCGAACTCAAAGACGGCATCCTCAAGGTCGAAGGCGAAAAGCGCATCAGCGAACGCGTGGACGGCCTGGGCGGCGAGTTCACCTACTGCACCCTGGGTGAGCCGCTGGACATTGAAAAGCTGCTCAGCGGCGAACACCTGCCGGGCTTTGACGCGCTGGGCGCCTGGCTGTTCCACACCGCCACGGGCGGCACGCTGCTACCCGCGCCCAAAGACGCCCCGCGCTTCTACTTGGGTGAGGCCAAGGACGCCCATGTCTGGCTGGTGTACGAGCCCTCACTCCAATTCCTCAAAAGCCCCGATGCGGCGCTGACCCTGAGCCGCGCAGAAAGCTTTGTGGCGTGGGGCAAATTACATGCCAAATCGGGCTCTAGCCCGCATGCAGCAAGCGCAAGCAGCTCTGAAAATAATAGCAGCTTGGCTGGCAAGCGCCACCTGGTGTTCGCCCCCGCCAAGTACCTGAGCAACAAGCAACTGCTGACGCTGGGCGTGGACTACGCGCCGCTGCCGTTCGCTTTGTATAGGGAGGGTTGACATGACATTGCCACCGCGTGACGTAGTGCTGGCGCAGTTTGACCGCGCGTTGTTAGCCTTGCAGGAGGCTATTGACACCGATACGGGCGACAAGAAATCGCGCGATTCGATCTTGCTGAGCTATGTGTTCACTTTTGAAACCGGGGTGAAGAGCATGCGCAAGGTCTTGCAAGAACTGGGAATGCAGGTGCCGGACTACGCTACGGCGGTGCTCAAGGCCGCGTTTCAAGCCCAGTTGATTCACGATGCAACTGGCTGGGAGGCACTGCGAGATCGCCGCAACTTCATCAGCCATGCCTATGACGAAGAGCAGGCCATTGCCATAGCCGCTTACGTGCGACAGCACGCGCTGGACTTGTTCGGGCAGTTGCAGCAGCGGCTCCAGGCATGAGCGACGACGCATTGTTTGGCTTGCCCGCCAGCACCTGCGCCAAGTTGCGCGGTGTGTTTGATTCCACGCCGGGCATTGAGGCGGTGTGGGTCTATGGCTCGCGTGCACGGGGTACGCAGCGCCATGAGTCGGACATCGATTTGGCTGTGGATGCGCCGGGCATGGACTACAACGCCTTTCTGCGCGTGAAGAGCCGCATTGATGATCTGGAGTTGATTCACCGTCTGGATGTCGTGCAGTGGCAGCAGGTGGGAAGCACCGAGTTCCGCCACCAAATCGAACGGGATCGCAAGCTCTTCTGGGAACCCCGTCGCGCTGCCGTGAACGCTGCCAGTGCAGGTGCCGTGCAGATGAAGAAGTTCCAGGGCGAGACGCTGGAGCAGTTGGACCGCTACCTGGGCGAGCTGAAGAAGCACAAGGGGCAGTCCGATGCCGCGCTGGCTGCGCTCAAAGCCATGGAAGGCATGGAAGATCTGCAGCGCGAGGCGGCAGACTTCCCCAGGAAGACCTGGTCCGCAATGCAAAAAGCGCAGCAACTGCCCGAGGCGTTTGCGGCGCAGCCGCACTCCAGCCGCTTTGACGGCGCGGGCCGTGCCATTCCCAACGTGTGCCTGAAAATTCCGACCGGCGGTGGCAAGACGCTGCTGGCTGCGGCCAGTGTGGGGCGGGTGTTCAGCAACTACCTGCAGCGCCACACCGGGCTGGTGCTGTGGATCGTGCCCAACGAGGCGATTTACCAGCAGACCCTCAAGACGCTGAAGAACCGCGACCACCCCTACCGCCAGATGCTCAATGTGGCGGGTGCCGGGCAGGTGAAGATTCTGGAAAAGAATTCGCCCCTCAGCAAGATCGACACGGACTCGCACCTGTGTGTGATGCTGCTGATGCTGGCAGGCGCATCGCGCAAGAACAAAGAGACGCTGCGCTTTTTCCGCGACCGGGGCAATGTGCTGGGCTATACCCCGCGTGAGGATGACATCGAGGGCAACTGGGATTTGTTGCAGGCGGTGCCCAATCTGGATGCTTACACCTCGTGGGGCACCACGCAGGAAGAGGCACGCGCCACCAAGGGCAGCATCGTCAAAAGTTCACTGGGCAATGTGATGCGGCTGCTGCGGCCCATGGTGGTGATTGACGAAGGCCACCACGCCTACACCGAGACGGCGCTCAAGACGATTGACGGCTTCAACCCCTGTTTCATGCTGGAGCTGTCGGCCACGCCACGGGTGAGTTCCGACAAGGGCAGCGGCTCCAACATTCTGGTCAACGTGCGCGGCACCGATCTGGATGAGGCGGAGATGATCAAGTTGCCCATCCATGTGGACATGCGCGGCTGGAGCGATTGGCAAAGCTGTCTGGCCAGCAGCCTGGAGCGGCTGGACGGCTTGCAGCGTGAGGCCAACGCGCTGCAAAGCGAGACCAACCGCTACATCCGGCCCATATTGCTGGTGCAGGTGGAGCGCACCGGACGGGACATGCGCGACGCGGGCTTTATTCACGCCGAAGACGCCAAGGCGTATTTGATGCAACTGGGGTTGACGGAGAAACAGATTGCCATCAAAACCTCGGACCGCAATGACCTGAGTGCGCCGGAGAACATCGACCTGCTCTCGCCCCAGTGCGAGGTGCGCGCCATCATCACCAAACAGGCGCTGCAAGAGGGCTGGGATTGCCCGTTTGCGTATGTGCTGTGCGCGCTGGCGGCGGGCAAGGACATCCGCGCCATGACGCAGCTCATGGGGCGCATCTTGCGGCTGCCGCACGTGGCCAAGACGGGGCGCGAGGCGCTGGACGCCTGCTATGTGCTGTGCCATGACGCCAAGACCGGCGATGTGGTCAAGGCCATCAAGCAGTCGCTGGAGACCGAAGGCATGGGCGATCTGGGCTTGACCGTCACGGGGCCGGGCGCGGAGACGCTGACACGCAAAGAGGTCTTCAAGCGCAGGCCACAGTTTGCTCACTTGAGCATTTATCTGCCACGGGTGACCTGGGTAGACCATGACGCGATGGGCAACAAGCGCCGCCGCGAACTGGCGTATGAGAGTGACATCATCGCCCGCATTGACTGGGCCGCATTGAACACGACCGCTTTGGCGCAGGACTGGGCACCGGATGCCGTGGGCCAGCACGGCGCGCAGTTGCATTTGGGGCTGGAGTTGCTGGGCGCACTGCATCAGAACCCGACCACGGAGCCGGTGCAAGACGACGGTACACCGCTCAGACTGGACCGCGCCCGGTTGGTGCGTGGGTTGATTGACATCGTGCCCAATGCCTGGATTGCCTGGGGCGTGGTGGATGGGGCGTTGGCGCAGTTGCAGGCCAAGGGTCTGGCTGAACGGGCGATGGCTGCCAGCAGCGCCTCGTTACTGGAGCGCCTGCGCGCCGACCTGGAGGCAGAGCGCGACCGCTTGGCCCAGACGGTGTTTGAGCACTGCATGCAGCAGGGGCTGGTGGAGTTCCGGCTGCGGGCCGACACCACGGACTACGCGCTGCCGAAAGAGTTTGCGCTGGAACTGTCTGGCAAGCCCACGCCCATGATTCGCGATGACGCCAAGCTGGTGGAGAAAAGCCTGTTTGAACCCGCCTTGGCAGCCCTCACCGATTCAGGCCTGGAGCGCGATGTGGCCTGTTACCTGGACAGCCAGTCAGCCCTGCAATGGTGGCACCGCAACGTGGCCAAGGCGCAGTACGGCCTGCAGGGCTGGAAGCGCAACAAGGTGTACCCCGACTTCGTGTTTGCCCGTGTGACCGGCGAAGGGCAGAACACGGTGGTGGTGCTGGAGACCAAGGGCCTGCACCTGGCCGGCTCGGACGACACGAACTACAAGCAGGCGCTATTGCAGCGTTTGACGCTGGCCTACGCGTCACAAAGCCTGTCCAGCGCGGGTGAGATTGAACTCATTGGCGACGGGCAAGGGCTGGTTTGCGACTTGGTGTTTGATACTGCCTGGCAAGGGAGCCTGAACGCGCGGCATTTCCATTGATTTATGGTGCTCCCATGAACTTTCAATCCAGCCTGTTCGACGATGAGCAACCCGCAGCGCAGCCAGTGCCCGTTGGCAACGCCTTGGCCGCCAGTGCACTCCAACGGGGCGCCGCGCAGTCCTCGCCGGCACAGAAGCGCTTCAACCAATTGGTGGGGCAGGCGGAAAAGCTGGTGGGCAAGATGGAAGCCACCCGCCAAGCCGCCGATGCGCACCGCATCCGTTTTGCCAGCTGCATTCCACCCTTGGAAGCCGAACGGGATGGCTACATGCGGGAGATGGCGCTGTGGCTGGCTGGTCGCCTGCAAAAGAAGGGACTGACCGCCAAGCAAAAGGCAATGGCCACTGACCTCCTGTGCGGTCTGGCCGGGCCGATGGCCGCCCAGGGAGACGCGCAGATGCAAGCCCTGCATGATGCGCACAGCCCCCAACCCTTGGTTGACGTGCAGAAGGATGCCGCTGCCGACATGCAGCGCATGATGGAAGACATGCTGGGCGAGTCCTTGAACGAGGATGGAACGTCCTTTGAAAGCGTGGAAGACCTGATGCAGGCGGCCATGCGGAAAATGCAGGCCCAGGAAGCGCAGGATTTGGAGGCCAGGGCGCGCCGTGCCGCAAAGAAAAAGAAGACGCCCGCCCAGCTCAAAAAAGAGCAGCAGGCAGCCGCACATGCGCAAGACGCCGATGGCGCGCTGCGCACGCTGTACCGCCAACTGGCCAGCGCCCTGCACCCCGACCGGGAACCTGACCCGCAGGAACAGCTACGCAAAACCGCGTTGATGAAGGAGGCCAATGCAGCCTACGAGCGCCGGGACCTGCTGGCCTTGTTACAGCTTCAATTGCAGGCCGACTTGGCGGACGCTGACCATGTGGCAAGCCTGGCCCAGGAGAAGTTGGCGGCTTTGACGGCCCTGCTCAAAGAGCGCGTGGAGGTGCTCAACCAGGAGCTCCTGACCTTGCAGCATCAGGCCATGGCCGAGTTCGGGCTGCCGCCCTATGCCACGTTCAGCGAGTCCAGCCTGAAACGCCACCTGCTGATGCAGCAGCAAGACCTGCAGGCCGACATTGCCATGATGCAACTGGACTTGCAGCGGGTACAGGATGACGCCTACCTCAAGCGCTGGCTGAAGCAGCAGCACCAGTTGGCGCAGGAGGATATTGACCCTGCGGACTTCTTTTGATGCCAGCAGTCTTACGATAAAAGTGCCGGTAGCCCTCGCAGATACTGCGTGAGGCGCTACAAAGTTTATAGCGAGAAGATTTTCCCGGGGTTCAGGATGTTCTGCGGGTCCAGCGCCCGCTTGATGGCGCGCATCATGTCCACGGCACCGGCGCCAGTCTCGGCCACCAGGAACTCCATCTTGTGCAGGCCCACGCCGTGCTCGCCGGTGCAGGTGCCGCCCAGTTTCAGGGCGCGTTCCACCAGTTGGTGGTTCAGGCGCTCGGCGGTTTCGCGCTCAGAGGGAATGGCGGGGTCGATCAGGTAGCCCATGTGGAAATTGCCGTCGCCGACATGGCCGACCAGGAAGTAGGGGATGCCGGCCTCCTTGGCCTCGGTCACCGAGTCCAGCAGTGCATCGGCCAGGCGCGAGATCGGCACGCAGGTGTCGGTGGTGATGGCCTTGCAGCCGGGGCGCGACTGCACGCCGGCAAAGTAGGCGTTGTGCCGCGCGGTCCACAGCCGGGTGCGCTCCTCGGGCGTGGCCGCCCACTCGAAGGCGTTGCCGTTGTTTTCCGTGGCGATGGCCTGCACCAGTTCCACCTGCTCGTTGACGCCAGCCGGGGAGCCGTGGAATTCCATCAGCAGCATGGCGCTCTCGGGCAGGCTGAGCTTGGAGTGCTGGTTGACCACTTTCACGGTGGTGGAGTCCAGCAGCTCGCAGCGCGCAATTGGCACGCCCAACTGGATGACCTGGATGGTGGTGTTGACCGCATCGGCCAGCGAGGCAAAGGAGCAGGTGGCTGCCATCACCGCCTCGGGCAGTGGGTAGAGCTTGACGGTGACCTCGGTGATCACGCCCAGCGTGCCTTCGCTGCCCACCATCAGGCGGGTCAGGTCGTAGCCGGCGGATGACTTCTTGGCCAGCGTGCCGGTGCGGATGATTGAGCCATCGGCGGTGACCACTTCCAGCGCCAGCACGTTCTCGCGCATGGTGCCGTAGCGCACGGCGTTGGTGCCGCTGGCGCGGGTGGCGCTCATGCCGCCGATGGTGGCGTCGGCTCCGGGGTCAATCGGGAAGAACAGGCCGGTGGATTTAACCGCTGCGTTGAGTTGTGTGCGCGTCACGCCGGGCTGCACGGTCACCGTCAGGTCCTCGGCGTTGATGGACAGCACCTGGTTCATCTGGCTCACGTCCAGGCTGATGCCGCCTTCCACCGCCAGCAAATGGCCTTCCAGCGAGGTGCCGACGCCAAACGGGATGATGGGCACCTGGTGTTGGGCGGCGAGCTGCACCACAAATGCCACCTCGTCGGTGCTCTGCGCGAACACCACCGCGCCGGGCGGAGGCACGTCGAACGAGGACTCGTCGCGCCCGTGCTGCTCGCGCACCACCTGCGCGGTGGAGCAGCGCGTGCCCAGGCGGGCCTGCAGCGCCGCTATCAGTGCCGGTGGCACGGGCCGTTGGTTGACGGATGGCAGCAAATGCTGGGGGGCAGTAGGGGCATTCATCCAGCCAGTTTACGATAGGCGCACTATTTTTGTGCTTTCACGGAGCTGACCATGGGCCTACGCCTCTCGCAAATTGCCACCCGCACCGGGGATAGTGGCACCACCGGACTGGGTGACAACACCCGTGTCTCCAAGAACAGCCTGCGCGTGCACGCCATGGGCGATGTGGATGAGCTCAACTCCCACATCGGCCTGCTGCTGTGCGAGGACATGCCCGGCTCGGTGCGCACGCTGCTGGTGGAGATCCAGCACCAGTTGTTCAACCTGGGCGGCGAACTGTCCATCCCCGGCTTTGAGCTGCTCAAACCCGATGCGGTGCTGGCGCTGGACCAGGCGCTGGCCGACTACAACGCCGACCTGCCCCGCCTGCAGGAATTCATCCTGCCGGCCGGCACCCGCGCCGCATCGCAAGCGCATGTGTGCCGCACGGTGGCGCGCCGGGCCGAGCGCTCCGTCGTGGCCCTGGGCAATGAAGACGCCATCAAGGATGCGCCGCGCCACTACCTCAACCGCCTGTCGGACCTGATGTTTGTGCTGGCGCGCGTGCTCAACCGTTACCGCACGGACGGCACTGTGGGTGACGACGTGTACTGGAAGAGCGAGCGCATGGCGCACGCGGCAGCGGAGTAGCGCTGTCACCAGCGTGTCTGATCTTCGGGGGGCGGGCGTGCAACACTGTCACGCTTCAGACACCGTGAAACCACAACAATATGGCCGAGACAAGCCCCACACACCCAACCGCCCCCAACACCCCCCAGATCCGCCTGTACCAGGACTGGTTGCACCAACACCGCGGCCTGCGTTTCGAAACCTACCGCGAACTCTGGCAGTGGTCCATTACCGACCTTGACGCCTACTGGCAAAGCGTCTGGGATTATTTCGACCTGCAGTCCCCCACACCGCACACGGCGGTGCTGGCCAAAAACGTGATGCCTGGCGCAGTGTGGTTCCCCGGCGCGCAGACCAACTACGCGCAGCAGGTGTTCCGCCACGTGGCACCCGCGCACGCGGCCGGATTCCCTGCCGTCATCAGCCGCAACGAGAAGGGCGAGCACCGTGAGCTGAGCTGGCCCGAGCTGCGCCGCCAGGTGGCGTCGCTGGCGCTGCACCTGCAGGAGCAGGGCGTGCAGCCGGGTGACCGCGTGGCGGCCTACCTGCCCAACACGCCCGAGGCCATGATTGCCTTTCTGGCCACGGTCAGCATCGGTGCGGTGTGGAGCATCTGCGCGCCCGACATGGGTGCCAACGCGGTGCTGGACCGTTTCCAGCAGATAGCACCCAAGGTACTGATTGCCTGTGACGGCGTGCGCTATGGCGGTCGCGACTTCGACCGCATGGGCGTGGTGCAGGAGCTTCAAGGCGCACTGCCAAGCGTGCAGCACACCATCCTGCACGCCAACCTGGGGGTGGCCGACGATCCGCAGCATGCTACCAATTCAATAGCTGCTTGCGCACGTTTTACGAGGGCTACAGCCCGAAATGATGCAGAGACATCGGCCTTCGAGCCCCTGTGGCTGCCGTTTGACCACCCGCTGTGGATCGTCTACTCCAGCGGCACCACCGGGCTGCCCAAGGCCATCGTCCATGGCCACGGCGGCATGATCCTGGTGGCGCTGGCGATGAAGGTGCTGCACAACGATGTGGGCTGCAGCTACGAGCCCAACAACTGGGGCGAGCGCTTCCACTGGTACAGCTCCACCGGCTGGGTGATGTGGAACGCCCAGGTGGCGGGCCTGCTCAGCGGCACCACCTGCGTGATCTTCGACGGCAACCCCGGTGCCGGCAAGCCCCAGGGCGCCAACGCCACGGCGCCGGCCCAGCCGGACTGGACCACGCTGTGGCGCTTTGCCAGCGAGACCGGCGTCACCTACTTTGGCGCCGGCGCAGCCTTCTACGCCAACTGCCTGAAGGCGGGCGTGGACCTGTCCAGTTGCGGCGACCTGTCGGCCATCCGTGCGCTGGGCACCACCGGCTCGCCCCTCTCGCCCGAGGCGCAGAACTGGGGCACGGAGCAGTTCCACCGCATCGCGAAGAGTGAGGCGCAGCAGGACATCTGGTGGTGCAACATCAGTGGCGGCACCGACTTTTGTGGGGCCTTCATCGGCGGCAACCGCGAGCTGCCGCAGGAGCCCGGCGTCATGCAATGCCGCCTGCTGGGCTGCGCGGTCGAGGCCTGGAACGAGGCCGGCGAACCCGTGTTGGGCGAGGTGGGCGAGCTGGTCTGCAGCCAGCCGATTCCATCCATGCCGCTGTATTTCTGGGGCGACACCGCCAATGCGCGCTACCTGGCCAGCTACTTCGAGATGTACCCGGCCGGCCATGGCCGCAAGCCGGGTGGCGGTGATGCCAGCGTGGAAGCCGGTGGCGTCTGGCGCCACGGCGACTGGCTGCGCGTGGGCACCAAGGAGGCCGGCGGCGAGGGCTGCGTGATCTTTGGCCGCAGCGATGCCACCATCAACCGCCACGGACTGCGCATGGGCACCAGCGAGCTGTACAGCGCCATCGAGGTGCTGCCCGAGGTCATGGACAGCCTGGTGGTCGATCTGGAATACCTGGGGCGGGAGAGTTATATGCCGCTCTTCGTCGTGCTGCGCCCGGGGTTGACGCTGGACGAGGCGCTGCAACGCAGAATTGCGGACGCCATCAAGACCGCCTTGAGCCCGCGCTTTGTGCCCAATGCCGTTTTCCAGGTGGCGGAGGTGCCGCGCACGCTGTCGGGCAAGAAGCAGGAACTGCCGATCAAGAAACTGCTGCTGGGCCACCCGCTGGAGAAGGTCGTCAACAAGGACGCCATGGCCAATCCCGGTTGCCTGGACTGGTACGTGGCGTTTGCGCGCCAGCACCAGGGTGCGTCGGCTTAGTTCGGTCGGGCCGTCGTCGCAATCAGCCGCGAGTCCCGCAGTGCAGCGGTGCGGTGGTGCACGATGGCGGCGTAGTCCTGTGACTGGATCATGCTGACGAAGGCGTCACGGGAGGGGTATTCCACCAGGAGCACTTCATCCCAGTCCTCGCCCGGCGGTGCAATCAGTGCATGGTGCGCATCGGCGAACCATTGCACGCGTCCACCTGCGCGCGCGAGCAGCGGTCCAACCGCCTTGCTGTAGTCGGCATAGGCCTGTCGGCCAGTGCGTTGGCCGTCGGTGGCTACTTCGCGGAAGGCCAGCAGATTCAGCATGACGACAGGGCCCTGCGCCGGCACGCGTTCAAACAATTGCTTGAAGCTTTCGCGTGTGGGGTCAATGGCCGTGCGTTCGGATGGTGTATCCATGTTCGATCCCCTTACCTGGGTGCCAGGATGGCCATCGTGATGCGCGACACGCAGGTCAGCTCGCCGGCTTCGTTGCGCAGCTCGATGGCCCACACATGCGTGGTGCGCCCGATGTGCACCGGACGCGTGATGCCGGTCACCCAGCCGCTGGTGGCGGCGCGCAGGTGGTTGGCGTTGATGTCCAGGCCGACCACGCGCGTGCCTTCAGGGCTGGCGCAGGCGGCGGCGCAGGAGCCCAGGGTCTCGGCCAGCACCACGCTCACGCCGCCGTGCAACAGGCCGTAGGGCTGGCAGGTGCGCTTGTCCACCGGCACGCGGGCTGTGATGAAGTCATCGCCAACCTCCAGGAACTCGATGCCGAGGTGGTCGGTGGCGGTGTTGAGGCTGAAGGCGGTGAGTGATTCAACCGTGGCGGTGCGTTTCCAGATGGACATGGTTCAGGGGCCTTGCAAAAAAGAAGTGAGGTTGTGGTTTTACACTGCCGCGCCGGCCAGGAGGCCGCGCTTGTGTAACATGGGTTGCACCTGCGGGTCGCGCCCGCGAAAGGCGCGAAAGGCCTGCGACGGGTCTTGCGTGTTGCCGGTGCTGTAGATGGTGTCCAGCAGGCGCTGCGCGGTTTCGGCGTGAAAGACGTCCCCCGCTTCGGCAAATGCGGCAAAGCCATCGGCCTCCAGTACCTCCGCCCACATGTAGACATAGTAGCCCGCGGCGTAGCTGGCGCCGGCAAACAGGTGCTGGAAGTGCGCCAGGTAGTGGCGTTGGCCAATGTCCTCGGGGATGCCCAGCATGCGGCACTGCTCGGCTTCAAACGCGGCCAGGTCCACGGGTGTGCCATTGGGCAGCGCGTGCAGGGCCATGTCGATCAGGGCCGGGCCCGTGTACTGGATCGTGGCCCAGGCCTGGTCAAACTGGCGGGCACGCCTGAGCTTGTCCAGCCACGCCGTCGGCAAGGGTTCACCGCTTTGGAAGTGGCGCGCATGGCGCTGCAGGACTTCGGGCTCCAGCGCCCAGTTCTCGAACAGTTGCGAGGGCAGTTCCACGAAATCGCGCAGCACCCGGGTGCCTGCCAGGCGCTCGTACTGCACCTTGGACAGCAGCCCATGCAGGCCGTGGCCGAATTCATGGAACAGCGTGCGCACATCCTCAAAGCTCAGCAGCGTGGGGCTGGCCTTGGCAAAGTTGTTGTTGTTGATGACGATGGGTAGAGTGCCGCCACCGTGGCCGGACTGGCTGCGGAACACGCTCATCCAGGCACCGCTGCGCTTGGTGCTGCGGGCATAGTTGTCGCCAATGAAGAGGCCCACCAGCCTGCCGTCGGCACCCCGCACTTCCCACAGCCGGGCATCCGGGTGGTGCAGGGTGTGCCCCTGCTGTTCGACAAAGTGCAGTCCGAACAGGCGCTGGGCACAGTCAAACATGGCGGCGATCATCGCGTCCAGCGAGAAATAGGGTTTGAGCGCGGCTTCGTCCAGATCAAAACGCTGTGCGCGTACCTTGTGCGCAAGGTAGCGCCAGTCCCAGGCGGCAATGGGGGTGGGTTCACCCAGCGTGCGTGCCATGTCGGTCAGGGCCTGGCGGTCCGTTTCGGCATGCGCCTTGGCGGGCTCCCATGCCTGCCGCAAGAGGCTCAGCACGGCGGCGCTGCTGCCGGCCATGCGGTCCGCCATTTCATAGTCGGCATAGTTGGAAAAGCCGTGCAGGGCCGCCTGTTCCTGGCGCAGCGCCATGATCTGTGCCGCCACGGGGCGGTTGTCGTGCGGTCCGTCCTGCCCGGCGCGGGCAACGCGGGCGCGCCACAGGGTTTCGCGCAGGTCGCGCCGGCTGGAGTAGGTGAGAAAGGGCTCTGCCAGTGAAGGCGACAGGGTAATGGCATAGGCGTCATCGCCCAGGCCGCGTTCCTTGGCGGCGGCACGGGCGGCATCCAGCAGGAAGTCGGGCAGGCCGGCGCGGTCCGCTTCGGTGCGCAGTTCAAGGGTGTAGCTGGCTTCCGCGGCCAGCACATTCTGGGAGAAGCGGGTGCACAGCACGGCCAGTTCGCCCATCAGGGCGCTGTAGCGTTGGCGCGCCCGTTCATCCAGGCGCGCCCCGGCCCGGGTGAAGTCCAGGTGCACACGATCCAGCAGACGCAGCTGTTCGGGTGTCAGTTGCAGTGCATCGCGTTGTTTGTGCAACGCATCAATCCGTGCAAACAAACCTGCGTGCATGGCAATCGCGCTTTCATGGGCTGCCAGACGGGGAGCCAGTTCACGTTGTACGGCCTGCAAATCCGGGGAGGTTTCACTGGCGGTGAGGTTGTGAAACAGCAGGCTGATGCGGTTCAGCAGGCGTCCGCTCTGGTCCAGCGCGGCCAGGGTGTTGTCAAAGCCGGGGCGCGCTATCTGCGTTGCAATGGCGTCGATCTCCGCCCGGTGCTGCGCCAGGGCCTGCTCAAAGGCGGGCGCGAAGTGGTGCGCCTGCACTTGGGCAAACGGCGGCAGGCCGTAGGGGGTGTCCCATGGCGGGAGCAGGGGGTTGGCGGTGTCCGCCACAGGAGGAAAGGTAGGCATGCCCGGGTCCTTGGCGCGTGGCCGAAAGTCAGGAATTCTACGGATGCAGGAGATGCCGGCGCATCGGCATGGGAATTGCTAAATAGCTGTCACAAACCGTGGGTATAAACCCTGTTAGCGAAAACGCTAGGTGCCGTTCTGTCAGCTTCATGCAAAGAAACGTGGAGGCAACTTACAATGGCCGGTTTCAATTTTAGCAGTTTACGGACGCTGCGCCCCGAACCCCGACCCGGAGTTCAAACGCCAGTTAGTAGTTTTTCTATAAGGAAATGATTGTGCATACGAAGTTCAAAGTGCTTGTCCGTGCCTGGGTGTTGACCATGGGCCTCACATTGGTTGGTGTTGCAGGCGTTACCGCGCCCGCCGTGGCCCAGACTGCTGCGCCTGCTGCAGCCGCACCGGCCGCAACCGAAGTGAAGACCGAAGCCCCCGCTGGGGCAACTGCACCGGCGACAGCCAAGCCCGGTGAGGCATCTTCCAACCCCTACGGCATTGCTGCCTTGTGGAGTGGTTCCGACGCCGTCGCCAAGACCGTGTTGCTGATTCTGGCCGTCATGAGTATGGGCAGCTGGTACATCCTTGCCGTCAAGATGCTGGAACAGCGCAAGGTTGCCGGTTATGGCCGCGAAGCTGCCGAAAAATTCTGGGGTGCGGGGACCGTCGCCCAAGGCGCCGCCGCCCTGAACAAGGACAGCCCCTACCAGTTCATTGCGGCTTCAGGACTGGAAGCTACCAAGAAGCACGGTGGCTTGATGGGCCACATTCCCTTGACCGACTGGATCAGCATGAGCATCCAGCGCTCGGTGGACCGCGTGAACCGCGAAATGCAGGGCGGCCTGTCCTTCCTGGCTACTGTTGGCTCCATTTCCCCCTTCGTTGGACTGTTCGGCACCGTCTGGGGTATCTACCACGCGCTCACTGCGATTGGTATTTCTGGCCAGGCTTCCATCGACAAGGTGGCTGGCCCCGTCGGTGAAGCGCTGATCATGACCGCCATCGGTCTGGCCGTTGCGGTGCCTGCCGTGCTGGCCTACAACTGGCTGGTGGCCCGTAACAAGGGCGTGATGGACGACGTGCGCAGCTTCGGCAGCGATTTGCATTCCGTTTTGCTGGGTTCCACTGCATCCAAGAGCTAATACATTGCGTACCGTACGCAGAAGGATGGCTCTATGTCGATGAACGTAGGTAGTGCAGACGGAGACGAAGATGCAGTGATAGCGGCCATCAACACCACGCCCCTGGTGGACGTGATGCTGGTCATGCTGATCATCTTCCTGATCACCATTCCGGTGGTCACCACTTCCATTCCGGTTTCCTTGCCCAAGGAACGGGTGGAGGTACGGGAAACCAAACCTGAAAACATCATCATTTCGGTTGACACGGCGGGTGGTATCTACTGGTATGACCAGAAGGTGGCCAACGTGGAGGCACTGGTGGACAAGTTGAAGAAAGTGTCCACGGTGAAGCCCCAGCCCGAGGTGCAGATTCGCGGTGATATGGCTTCCCGCTATGAGGGCGTTGGCAAGATTCTTTACGCATGCCAGCGCGCGGGTATTGTCAAAGTGGCGTTCATCACTGAACCGCCACCCCTGGGAGGCTAACTATGGCTATGAACGTAGGATCCGGTTCAGGCTCAGGCGAGCCGGAAGTGATGATGGACATCAATACCACGCCGTTGATCGACGTGATGCTGGTGCTGCTGGTGATGTTGATCATCACCATTCCGATCCAGTTGCACGCGGTCAATCTTGATATGCCGGTCGGCACGCCGCCGGCCAACAATATCAAGCCGGAGAAGATCCAGATTGACATTGACGAGAACAGCGTCGTGTACTGGCAGGGTCTACCGGTATCAGCTGCCGAGCTGGAAGCCAACATGGCGACCATCAGCCAGCAGGCATCGCAGCCCGAAGTGCATATCCGGCCCAACAAGGGCTCGCAGTATGCGGTGTTTGCCAACGTCTTGTCGACATCCAAGCGCAAGGGCTTGACCAAGATGGCGGTGATTGGAAGTGAGCAGTTTGTCCAATGAATACGCTAGGCTTGCATCCGGTCTATAAACCGAAGGACCCTTCGCGACGCTATAAAGGCATCGTGATTGTGATCGCACTGCACATTCTGATTGGCTGGGGCATTGTCTCCGGTACCGCGAGGAACGCGCTGGTGGCCTTGAAGAAGCCACTTGAGGCCGTGGTTATCCAGGAAGTCATCATTCCGCCGCCACCGCCACCGCCACCCAAGCAGATCAAACCACCGGAGGCACCCAAGGTGGAGGCTCCGCCACCGCCGTTTGTGCCGCCGCCGGACGTGGCTCCGCCCGTGACGTCGACTGCGCCGGTGATCCAGTCGGTGGCAACGCCACCGCCAGCACCTGCAGTGATTGCTCCACCTGCCCCTCCCGCGCCGCCTAAGCCGGCTCCCAACCGCGCGGACTTGCGGGTGGCTTGCCCCACCCAGGTGGCGCCCGAAATGCCACGCAAGGCCATTCAGGAGGGCGCCGAAGGTGTCGTTCGAGCGCAGGCGCTGGTGAAGGATGGCGCGGTGAAGGAAGTGACCATTCTGTCTGGTCCACGTGTATTCCACGCCGCGGTCAAGGCTGCAATGATGCAATACAAGTGCACTGCGGACGCAACGGAAATCATTGCTACACAAGAGTTCGTGTTCAGAATCGAATAGAACCGGACCCTATGGAAAGTAAGGCCACCTTCAGGTGGCCTTACTTTTGGGGGTTACCAGGGCGGTGCACTCAGTCCCGACCAGAGTTCATCCAGATCCGGAAATTTCCATTGCGCCGGGTCCTCTCTGCCGATGATGCTCTCGTGCCCAGTGGTTCTTGCCAAGTCGACAAGCTCTGGTTCGATCCGCATACCTGCATTGGTGGAGTAGAAGACCCTTACGCACGGGGTGGTGAGGGAAGCCTTGCATTGCTCGACCACCACTCCAAGCCGGCCTGACCGCAACCGGACAAGTGAGCCGACGGGATAAATTCCAAGGCTCTTCACAAAGGCCTGGAAAACCGTCTGGTCGAAATGACCATTGGCCCAGGACGCCATCTTCCGCAAGGACTCGGCTGGATCCCAGCCGGCCTTGTAGGGCCGGTTCGAAGTAATTGCGTCGTACACGTCACAGACAGAAGCCATCTTGGCGTGTAGACTGATCTGGTCACCTTTCAGGCCTTTGGAGTAACCACTTCCATCCATCTTCTCGTGGTGATGCAAACATACATCCAGAACGATGGGGTCCAACTGGGCACCACTCTTCAGAATAGCAAGCCCGTCCTCCGGATGCCGCCTCATCGTGGCAAATTCGGCAGGCGTGAGTTGGGACGGCTTGTTGAGAACGTTCAGAGGCACCAACGCCTTGCCCATGTCGTGGAACATGCCCGCAAGTCCGGCAATGTGAATCTGTTCGTCCTCAAACCCGAGCTGCTTTGCCAGGGAGACCATTAATGCACTGACGGCCACGGAGTGCATGTAGGTGTAGTCATCAACCGACTTGAGCCGTGCAAGGCTGACGATGGCACCGGGGTTTCGGACCACCGAATCGGTGATTTCCTCGACCAACTGCTTGGCGCCGCCCACATCCACGCTTCTTCCCATTCGGACTTCTTCGAACATGGCGACCACGGCCTGCTGCGCGTCCTTGCATATTCTGGTGGCGCGCTCTATCTCGACTGCAACCGAAGTGGGCTCAGTTGAGCTTGACTTTGACGACCTGACAGGCATCTCTCCGTCGGTGGGAACAATGCTGACCTGCACCGGCAGGTGCGCGGGTTCGGCAACGTCGAGTCCCTTGGACACGTCAATCCACACCTCGGTGATTTTGCTGCTCTGGACAGCTTCAATATCCCGGGGGTCGGTTATGACAAAGGCCGTTCTCCAAAAGGGGTGATCCATCCATGAGCCGCAGAACGACTTCAAATGCATGCCCACGGCGAGTTGGCTGACAGGAATCTTTTTCAGCACAGTGGCATCTTGAAGAAAAGGGGACCGCCCTATGGCAGATGGTAACAGTTGAATATTGGTGATGGGAGTCCATCAAAGTCCCGGCTGGCGAACATAAAAAAAGGCCACCCCATGCGGGGTGGCCTTCGGTCCGAAATGAAAGAAATTCAGGCAGACATTGGTGAAGCCGCTGGCTGCCTGGCGCAGTTCATCAGAACTTGCGGCTGTATTGCACGCCCAAGCGCACAGAGCGGGGGTCGGTGTAGGAAGTGACCATGTTGGCCGTTGGGCTGGTGGTGTACAGCAAACGGTTGTTTTGGCCCTCATCCACGGCTTGGGCAGTCTGTGCATTGAACACGTTCAACACGTCAACCTTGAAGACCAGACCCTTGACCGATTGCGGCTTGTACTGCAGGTTCAGGTCAAAGCGGATATCCCAAGGCAAATCGCCAGCGTTGCCACGGTTCGGATCCATGCCCGGGCACAGGTAGAACGTGGAGCCATACTGAATCAGCCCCAAGCCTTGGGTATCCAAGTTGGCAGGAATACTGCAGGTCTTGGATGCAGGACGGCCGGAAGCTGCAAGGAAGTTGGCACCGACGGCCCATTCATTGCTGACTTCATACAGGCCGTACGCCTTGATCTGGTGCGTACGGTCATTGGGCAAGCGACCAACGCTGTTCAGGTTGTTTTCCGGGAAGTCCCAGGTGGAAGTGAAGCCCACGTCTGCCTGGCCGTTGTCGGACTTGGTCTGGCCTTCATGGTTACCGTAGTCGCGCGACCATGTGTACATGAACTTGCCGTACCAGCCATTCTTCAATGGGTGTTCGAACATCAGGTCAATCGCGGTGTAATCGCGTTGCAGATCATCCGGGAAGCCCAATTCGGCGGAACTCAAGGTCACGAGGCGGCGCTCAGTCGGGCTGATCGCCACATTGAACGTATTTTCCATGCCGGGGTTGAACAGCGCGCCAGCCCAAACGCCTTCGAAGTAGCTGGTATCAGCCACGCCCATTTGCTTGAGCTTCTTGATGATGGCACGGTTATCCGAATAATCGTCGATGGTGCTCTTGAGCTTGCGGTAGGTCAGGCGTGCACCCATGTTGTAGTCGCTGCCCAAGGCCTTTTCGAAGCCGAGGCTGAATTCATCCTGCGAGTGGGACTTGATGTCCACCGAGGCCAAGTCACGCACGTCCTTCTCCTGGCCCAACTCGTTGTTGGCGGACAGCGCAGGGCTGATCTGGCGCAGACCCAAAGGAGCACCGGTGACGGGGTCCACACCGGTGTAGGTGTAAGCGGTGTCGGTGTTGACCGACGGACCGGCGAAACGCACTGCCAGGTTAGCTGGCAGTGGCAGGTTGTAGCGACCGGCAGTACCAAACACCTTCAGCGATGCGTCGCCGTTCACGTCCCAAGTGGCTGAAAAACGGGGAGCGATCTGTTGCTTCTGTTCAACGAAAGTCTCACCTGCGGTGTTCTTGTTGGCGTACTGTTCATTTCGGATACCGAATGTCAGCAGAACATCCTTGTTCAACTGGAAGCGGTCTTCAATGTACTGGGCAGACTGGTCCACCGTCGGGATGGCCCCAACGGTCTGCACGTTCTTGTAGACATAGCAGCCACCAACGCCAGCTTGACCGGCAACGGTACAAGTTGCACCCAAGCCACCACCCTGCTGGGGCGACATGGTAAAGCCGTTGGGCACCGAAACGCCCATGTCAGCGGCGCGTACATAGTTCCACGTATTGCCACCAGCGCTGGTGGTGCCGTTTACGCCACGGATGCGGTTGTTGTCGATACCGACGCGCAGCGTGTGCGCAGTGGCCAGCTTGTATTCCACGTCCAGGCGCATACCCTTGTTGGTGTCCTGCGCGTCAGACCGCAGCAGCGCGGCACTGAACCCTTGAGGGTTGGTTGGGGAATAGCTGATGCCGTCAGCACGTGCGTCCAGAGTTGCGCTAATGGGTGCAACACCGGGCTGGTAGCCGAACGGATCCTGCACACGAGGCGTGTAGGATTGGCCAACCACAGCCTGCACGGTCAGATCGTCGTTGATGTATCCCGTGTACTTCAGGATGTCAATGGAAGCACCTTGGGAAGCCTGCAGGGCAGCGCCAGTGGCGCTCAGTCCCAGAATGCCGCTGGCGTAGTTGACAAATTTGGCGCCGCCGCCCTGGATGTTGTTGCGTTGCAGGGTGGTGTAGTTAAATCCGTAGTAGCGATCTTCCGTGAAGGATTTGTCGTCAATGCGGGTGTATTCGAGGTGGTGGTCAGGCGTAATGTTCCAGTCCAGTTTCAACAATGAGCGTGGAACCTGGGAATATTGCTCCAGCCAGCCTGTTGTGGCATTGGAGGAACTGGTGCGAGCCAAGCGGGCAGTTTGACGCTCGACGTTGGTCTTTTCTGCCGCGAAATACAGGAACAGTTTGTCTGCAATCAGCGGACCGCTGATATAGCCGTTGATGCCGTATTCATCGCGGACATCACCTTCCTTGTAGTTGTAGATCAGGCCGTCTGTTCCTACCGTGTTGGCAGAACCGGTGACAGGGTAGACAATATTCTTTGCCTTTGCTCGCAGGGAATTGGGAGCCCAGGTAGCGCCGACACCTGCTTCCCATTGGTTGGAACCGCTCTTGGTGGTGATATTGATCACGCCGCCGGTGGAGCGGCCAAATTCCGCACCGTAGCCGCCAGTGATGATCTGAGCCTGATTGATGGCGCCAAATGGCAGGGAAGAATAGCCGACTTGATACAGGCTATTGGTAACCGGGAAACCATTGATGAATGCAGCATTTTCCGAGGGGCCTGCGCCGCCAAAGCTCGCGGCATTGCTGCCGTAACGGTAGTCGCCACGAGTTGTTCCGGGTGCGATTTGCACAATATTGGAAACTGCGGGAGCGATAGGCAGTGCAGCCAGTTCTTTGGAAGTGAACACATTGCCAGCGTTGGCAGTGGAGACATCCAGCTTCTTGGATTGACCCGTCACAACCACGGAATCCAGAGTGGAGAAGGAAACCTCGCTACCCTGGCCGATCAGCACCTCGACATTCTTGGTGCTGAGCATGGAACCACCTTTTTCCAGGGTCACCTTGTAGCTGCCGGTAGGCAACGAAAGCGCTTGGAAACGGCCGGAGGCATCAGGCGTAATGGTTCGTTTCAGGCCAGTGCCTGTGTTTTCAATGACGACGACCTCACCTGCTTTGGCTTGGCCAAAGATGTTGCCGGTCGCATTGGATTGAGCCATTGCGCCGGTGGATACCGTGGCTGCAATAGCTAGCAGCACTGCATGTGCGAACACGGTTCGCTTGAACGTGGTTTTACGACCCATAAAAGGTATCTCCAAAAAGTTTCGGGAGTCTCATTCCTCCCTGTCAATGGTTTGACGGCCCGCACCCCCCCTCTTTGGTGCTTTTGTAAAGCAACCACCCCAAGAAAGTGCAGACCCACTTACAGTTTCATCAGCCATCTGCCGCTGACAGACATGTTTCAGCAAGAAACGCACCCGGCAGGAAAACAGCTTCCGTACGCCATGTTAAAAAGGCAGTAAGTGTTTTGTAAATAAGGGGTTTCAGTAAAAGTTTCCATACTGTTACATAACTACAACGAATGGATACAAATACTGTGACACCCCTATGACAAGTTGGGTGAAAGGCCCCCAATATCCAAGCCTTCCAATGCCGGCGCGGCCACCGTGGTCCCAGGGCGACCTTAGCTCAGGATGCACGCGGAACTGGCTTCAGGTGAAATCCGACGCAGCGTTGGCACGTCCTGAGCACATTGGGCAACTGCCTTGGGACAGCGTGTCCGGAACACGCAGCCAGACGGCTGATTGATGGGGGAGGGCAAATCTCCCTGCAAGAGCTGTAGCGTCTTGGCCCGCTCAAGCCGGGGGTCGGGAACCGGGATTGCGGACAACAGCGCCTGGGTGTACGGGTGGCTGGGGGTGTCGTACAGCGCATGCTTTTGCGCCACTTCCATGGCGCGCCCCAGGTACATCACCATGACCCGCTGGCTGATGTGTTTCACGACCGCCAGATCATGGGCAATGAAGATCAGGGCCAGACCCATTTCGGACTGCAACTCCTTGAGCAGGTTGATGATCTGTGCCTGGATTGAAACATCCAGTGCCGAGACCGGCTCATCGCAAATAACAACCTTGGGTCGCAGGATCAGGGCACGGGCAATGCCAATACGCTGGCACTGACCACCGGAGAATTCATGCGGGTAGCGGTTGATCTGCTGCTCGGTCAAGCCCACGCGCAGCATCATGGCCAGCACCCGCTCATTGTGTTCGGCGGCGCTCAGCTCCGGCGCATGGGTACGCAACGGTTCACCAATGATTTGCGCCACCGTCATGCGCGGGTCCAGCGACGCCAGTGGATCCTGGAAGATCATTTGCACGGTCTTGCGCTTGGCCTGCCAGGCTTGCGGGCTGGCGCCGCGCATTTCGTCGCCATTCCACACCACGCTGCCATCGGTGATGGGCACCAGATTCAGCAGCGCGCGGGCCAGCGTGGACTTGCCACAGCCGGACTCGCCCACAATGCCCAGTGTCTCTCCCGCACGCAACTCAAAGGACACGCCGTCCACAGCCTTGAGGAAGCGGGTTGGCGTCCACGGCCAGGCGTTGTCGCCGCGAATCGGGAAATGGACGCGCAGGTCCTTGACCGACAACAGGGGTTGGGATGTATTCATGGCGCCGCTCATGCCACAGCTCCCTGTTCTGCTTTCAGACGTTGCAGGTTCTGCGTCACGTCTTCGATGTTCAAGTGGCAGGCACGCAGCACCTGGGGGTCGTGTGCCGCAGGCGCAAAGGCAGGGCGTACGCTTCCACAGTGGGGCAGGGCCATCGCACAACGCTCGGTAAAGGGGCAGCCGGCCGGGAGTCGGGCCATATTGGGTGGGGCGCCCGGAATGGCGATCATCGGTGCATCACCGCCCTCCAGCCGCGGCACGGCGGCCAGCAGACCTGCGGTGTAAGGGTGGGATGGGCGATAAAAGATAGCCTCCGCATGGCCCTGCTCCATGACCTGTCCGCCATACAGCACCATGACCTCGTCGCACAGGCCCGCCACTACGCCCAGGTCGTGGGTGATCATGACAATGGCGGTGCCGAAATCCCGCTGCAACTCGCGCATCAGCGTCAGGATCTGGGCCTGCACCGTCACATCGAGTGCGGTTGTCGGCTCATCGGCGATCAGCACATCCGGCTCGCACAACAAAGCCATGGCAATCATGACCCGCTGGCGCATGCCACCGGAAAATTCGTGGGGGTACATGCGGATGCGGCGGGCCGCTTCGGGCATCTTGACGGCGTCCAGCGCCTGAATGGCCTTGGTGCGCGCCTCCTTGCGGCTCATGCCTTTGTGGAACTCCAGTACCTCGGTCATCTGCCGCTCGACCGTGAGGTACGGGTTCAGTGACGTCATCGGATCCTGAAAAATCATTGCAATACGGTTGCCGCGTATGCGATTCAGGTCTGCCTTGGGCATGTTGAGCAGATCCTGCCCCTGATACAGCACCTGTCCGGTTGCCTGGCCATTGATGGCCAGCAGGCCCATCATGGCCAGCACGGACTGGCTCTTGCCGGAACCGCTCTCGCCCACAATGCCCAGGGTCTGGCCCCGGTTCAGTGCGAAACTGACGCCGTTGACGGCACTGACCAAGCCGTCAGGGGTTTGAAATTTCACCCCCAGTTGCCTGACTTCCAATAGTTGCTTTGGTGTTGCGCTCATGCTTCAGCGGTCCTTGGGGTCCAGTGCATCGCGCATGCCGTCGCCGATGAAGTTGAAACAATACAGGGTGATGGACAGCATGGCACCCGGGAACAGCAGGATCCAGGGTGAGACCTCCATGACCTTGGTGCCGTCCTCAATCAGCACGCCCCAACTGGTCATGGGCTCCTGAATGCCCAGCCCCAGGAACGACAGAACCGATTCGGTCAGAATCACACCCGGCACGGTGACCGTGGTGTAGATCACCACCACCCCCAGCAGATTGGGAACGATGTGGGTGCTGATGATGCGGTGAATGGGAACCCCGATGGAGCGCGCCGCCTCAACATACTCCCGCGAGCGCAGCGACAGTGTCTGCCCCCGCACAATGCGCGCCATATCCATCCATGAAAAGACGGTGATGGTGACCACCACCAGATAGAACTCACGGCCCAGAATGGTCACCAGCAGGATGGCGATCAGCAGATAGGGAATGGCGTACATCATGTCCACGACGCGCATCATGAAGGCGTCCACTTTGCCACCCATGAATCCAGCCACCGCACCCCAGGCAATGCCCAAGGTGACCGAAGCAAACGTTGCCATCAGCCCGACCATCAAGGAGATGCGCCCTCCAATGAGACACCGCACCAGCAGATCGCGCCCGGCATCGTCGGTGCCCCAGTAGTGCGCATTCGTGAACGAAGGCGGCGCGCTCATCGCGTCCCAGTCGGCTGTGTCAAAGGCGTGGGGCAGAACCCAGGGTCCCACCACGCAGGCCAGAATGATGATACTGAGCACGGTCAGGCTGACGGCGGCGGCCCTGTTACGGAAGAACCGGATGCGGGCATCGGCCCACAGATTGCGTGGCGGTTGTCCGGGTTCGGGAAGCTGGCTCAGGCTGTTAACCAGCCCCTCGTTTTTGGGGGGAGTCAAGGGATTCACGTTGGGTCCAGTGTTGACGGTGTGGTCGCAACCACTCAGTAGCGGATCTTGGGGTCCAGCAGGGCGTAGGCCAGATCAACCAGCAGGTTCATGGTCACAGCCAGCACGGTGACCAGCACCACCAGGCCCAGCACCAGGGTGTAGTCGCGGTTGCCGGCGCCGTTGACGATCAACTTGCCCAAACCGGGTAATGAGAACACCGTCTCGGTCACCAGTGCGGCCGTGATTGAGCTGATACTCAAAGGCCCCAGTGTGGATACCACCGGCAGCAGGGCCGGCTTCAGGGCGTGGCGCAACACGACCACGCGCTCGGGCAGCCCTTTGGCGCGTGCCGTGCGGATGAAATTGCTGTGCATCACCTCGATCAGGCTGCCGCGCATCACACGACCGATGGTGGAAACATTGATGAAGGTCAGCAGCATGATGGGCAACACCATGAAGCGAAATTCGAAGTCGTGCCAGCCACCGGCAGGCAGCCATTTCAGGGCAATCGCAAACACGATGATCAATACCGGCCCCATGACAAAACTGGGAACGGCACTGCCGATATTGCCCATCAGCATGACGACATGGTCCGCCACGCTGTTCTGGCGCAGCGCGGCAAAAACACCGACTGTCACGCCAATGAGTACCGACAGCAGCATGGCGCAACCGCCAATGGCCAGGGACACCGGCAGGGCCTTGCCAACCAGGTCGTTCACGGACCAGTCGCCATAGCGGAACGACGCGCCCAGATCGCCTTGCAGCAGGCTCTTCAGGTACAGCAGGTATTGATCCCACAGCGGCAAATCCAGGTGGTACTTGGCCTGCAGGTTTGCCAGTACGGCCTCGGAAACCTTGCGGTCGCTGTCAAACGGACCGCCGGGCGTGAGATGCAGTAACAGGTAGCACACGGAGATGACCACCAGCATGGTCGGGACCGCCGACAGAATGCGGCGCAGGGTGTATGACCACATGGGCAGGCCCTCAGTGCTTGATGATGTAGAAGTCTTTGCTGCGGTAGTGATCCTGGGGATTCAACTCCGAATAACCACCCACATAGGACTTGATGAGACGGGGCAGCGAATACTGGACCAGGGGAATGATGGGGTAGCCATCCATGATCTTCTTGGAGGCCTGGGTCAGCAGTTCCTTGCGCTTGGCCGCGTCCGTGGATTGGCTGCCCTTCTGAATCAGCGCCTCGGCTTCCCGGTCGCAGTAGAAGTTGGTGTTCTGGTCCGAATCGCAACGCACCAGGGCCAGGAAGGTCGTTGCATCGTTGTAGTCCGCCAGCCAGCCATTGCGGGCCAACTGGAAGGCGCCATCGTGGCGCTTCTTGGCTAGCACCTTGAACTCCATGGATTCGGTTTCCATGATGATGCCCAGCTTGGTCTTCCACTCGGAGGCCACATACACCGCCATTTTCTTGTGGTACTCGCTGGTGTTGTAGGCCAGGCTGTATTTGGTGCCCGGCTTCACGCCGGCTTGTTCGAGCAGCTTCTTGGCCTCGGCCACACGCTTGTCCATGGGCCAGGTGGACCACTCGTAGGGCGTTGGGTCGGCTCCCACCACGCCGGCCACAATCAGGCTGTAGGCCGGCGGTTGTCCATCGGCAGTCACGCGCTTGGACAGGATCTCGCGGTCAATGACCATGGACAGGGCCTGGCGAACACGGACATCCTTGAACACCGGGTCCTTGGTCTGGAAGTCGTAATAGCGCAGACCGACGATGGCCTGGCTGCGCAGTTCTTTCGGGTATTTGGCCTTGTAGGTCTCGAAGACGCCAGGCGGCATCTGGTAGACGTAATCGGTCTCGCCCGATTCCCACAGCTTGATGTCAGCAAACTGGTCTTCAATCGGCAGGTAAGTCACCTTGGTCAGTTGCACGTTGGCCGCATCCCAGTACTGCGGATTCTTCTCCACCACGATGCGGTTGTTCACTTGCCAGTCCTTGAGCACAAAAGCGCCGTTGCCAACCATGTGGCCGGGCTTGACCCAGTCCTTGCCCCACTTCTCGACCGTGGCCTTGTGGACGGGCCCGAACTGCGTATTGGCCACCAGTTCCGGCAAGAAGGCAATCGGGTCCAGCGTCTTGATCTCCAGCGTGAACTTGTCAATGGCCTTTACGCCTACTTCGGTCGTCTTCTTTTTGCCTTGTGCAGCCTCCAGGCCATTGAGCAGAAAGACGCCAAACGTTGTTGCGTAGGGGGACGCGGTCTTGGGGTCGACCAGGCGGCGAATGCCGTACACGAAGTCCTCTGCGGTGATGGGATCCCCATTGGAGAACTTGGCGTTCTGGCGCAGCTTGAAGACCCAGGTCGTTGGGTTGGTCTGCTTCCAGCTTTCCGCAACACCGGGCACGGTCTTGCCGGTGGTGTCGGTGGCGGTCAGGCCTTCAAACAAGTCGCGCATGATCTGGTTGGCGGGAACCGTTTCAGCGACCGAGGGGTCCATGCTCTCCGGCTCGGAGCCATTGCTGCGAACAAAAGTCTGGCTTGCGTGCAGTTGGGTACCGGGGGGGATGATTGCGGCTTGGCTAGTGCCCAACAGGGCGAGGGACAGGGCTGCGATGACCGTCAGTGAGAAACGCGATTGCATGGTATTCCTAATCGTATGAGGAGTGACAGGGTTCGTTGTGCAAACCTGAGCCAATCCCGCCGGGTTGCAGATAAGCACTGGAGGAAAGTGCCGCATTGTAGGCGCTACCTTCCGGACCCAGCGGGCTGGGGTTTTGGGGGAAACCCTCTATTGCTTGGGCAGTTTGTCGAGGTCAATGTCGACGTAGCGCCAGAAGGCCCGGGACGTAGGGTGACGGCGATATCCGATCAGCCAGGGTTGCATCACGTCGGTGCGAATGCGGTGGGTATTAACCTTGTAGGGCATATAGGCCACCATGATTTTGGCTAACTTCCGCAAAATGGCCAGGCGTTCTGGGCCATCAGGCAGCATCAATTGCTGCTGATAGAGCGCATCGAAATCGGTATTTTGGAAGCGCGCCAAGTTGGCTTCTCCCTTCTGCAGGCCGTAGCCGCGCTCAAAAGCCTGACCTCCATCGGGGGATGTCGCTGTACTGCCAAGTGCCCACATCATGAGCTTGCCAGCGCGGCCCGCCTTCAGGTGTTCCGGCCAGCGGCCCATCTTGAATACGATTTGGATGCCCACGGCGTTCATGCTCTTCTTCCACACTTCGCTGAGCTCGCGGTCCCTGGCCGTGGGGGTGATGTAGTACTCCAGTACCAGCGGTTTGCCGTCAGGCATGTCGCGCCAGCCATCCCCGTCCTTGTCCACGTAGCTATACATGTCGAGCAAGGCCATCGCGCGCGCCGGGCTGTAGTCGCTCATTTCCGTCTTGAGCGTGGGGTCGTAACCCCAGGTCAATGGTGAAATCAGCGTTTGGGCGGGAATGGCCTGGTTGCGCCGCGGCAACCGGATTTCTTCTTCGGTGTTGTAGGCCAGTCCAATGGCTCGGCGCAGGGCCACCTTGTCGGGCGTATTGCCGCCCACAACCGGATCTTCCATGTTGAAATAGGTAAAGGTTGCATCCGCCACCGGAAGGCGTTCCATGGTCATGCCCCGCTTTGACAGATAAGGTGCTAGCTGGTTATTGGGCATGGCTTGGAGCGCGAATTGCTCTGGCACAAACATCATGAAGTCATGTTCGTTACCCAGGAAAGCCAGCCAGCGGGGCTGCACTTCTTCAATGATCGAGATTTCAACCCGGTCCACGATGGGGATGCGCTTGCCCTTCATGTGGTGGTAGATTTCCTGCGACTGGGCGTCGTCGGCAGGTGGAAAGGCCTCGTAATACTCTTCGCGGAAATTCGGGTTGCGCACAAACGTCATCTTGGACGAGCGCGTCCACTGGTCCAGTTGGAATGGCCCGGTGCCAACCGGGTGCTCCATAATTTTGTCGCCATACTTTTCCACTACTTCGCGCGCCAATGCGCCGAAGCTGCTTGCATCGGCAAGGTTGTAGATGAATCGCGGCTGTGTAGTTCCGAGCTTGAATTGAATCGTGTAGCGGTCCAGCGCGCGCAGACCTTCGACTTCGGTGTCATAGTTGAAGCTCCCACCGGGCTTCTCGGCGTTTTGGCGCAAGGCCTCCAAGCCTAGTATCTTGGCGTCCACAAGATCGGGATACACCTGATTTTTGTACTTCGGGTCGAACATGCGCTTGTAGCTGTAGACATAGTCGTGCGCCGTGAGTTCACGTTTCTTGCCGCCAAAGGCAGGGTCGTCCGCAAAGTAGATGCCGGGCTTGAGCTTGACGGTAAATGTTTTGAAGTTGTCGGTGATACTCGGCATGCCCTGCGCCACATTGGGCACCACCTTGGCCGGGCGTGCCAAATAGTCGTAGCGGTACAGCGCGTCGAAAATGTTTTCGAGCACGATGTGTGAGTACACGTCGGAAACCTGCGCCGGATCGAAACCGGTTTCCGCTACCTCAAACGCATAGCGCAACACCTTCTCGGCCTGAGTCTTGCTTGCGGCTGCCCCGCTGGCCAGCATGCCCCAGCACAACAGACCCAAGGTAACTCCTATTTTCACTAAGCCCATGGTCACCTTCATACAAATACCAATGTCTAAAACTAAACATGCAAGCATAATCCGCGCCGAGTCCCACTGCATCAGCGTTTAACCCTAGCTCGTGAATTTATGCTTCCCTATATCCTGCGACGCATCTGGCAAATGCTCCCCACACTGCTGGGGGTAATCTTGCTGATCTTCTTTTTGTTCAAGTTGTTTGGTGGCGATCCGGTCGAGATCATGGCCGGAATGAAAGCGTCTCCCGAGCGCCTTGCATCCATCCGGGCGCAACTGGGCCTCGATAAGCCAGTGCTGGAGCAGCTCTGGGTTTTTGTGCAGCAGGTCTTTACCTTTAACTGGGGCAAGAGCTGGACCACCAACGAGGCCATCTCCGATATTTTTTCCAGCAGGCTGCCTGCCACCCTGACCATCATGGTTCCAATCCTGCTGTTGGAGGTGGTGTTGGCGATTGGCGCTGGTCTGGCTGTGGCCTATGTACGTGGTAGTTTGACCGACCGAGCGATCATGGTCATCAGCACCGTAGCACTGTCTATCAGCTTTTTGGTCTACATCATCGTCGGCCAGTACCTGTTTGGCTTTGTGTTGGGCTGGTTTCCCGTGCAAGGCTGGAGCAGCAGCGTCTGGAAGAACCTGGCAACCTACGCACCGCTGCCGGTGTTTCTGGCCGTGCTGGTGAGCCTGGCGCCGCAGACACGCCTGTACCGCAGCTTCTTCCTGGACGAAATTGGCCAGGACTATGTGCGCACAGCCCGTGCCAAGGGCGTTTCGGAAAACGCCATCCTGTTCAAGCACGTGCTGCGCAACGCGATGATCCCGATCCTGACCAATGTGGCCACCGGTTTGCCGGGCGTGTTCATTGGCTCCTTCCTGATCGAAGTGTTCTTCTCCATTCCGGGCCTGGGGCGCGAGATTCTGGTTGCGGTCAACCGCAGCGATTACCCCGTTATCCAGGCGGCCACGGTGTATCTGGCGGCGCTGACGATGGTGATCAACCTGATCACCGATGTGCTGTACAAATTTGTTGATCCAAGGGTGACGTTGAAATGAGTACCGATATCCTGCAGTCCCTGCCCCATTCACCCGGCGTGTGGCAACAGGCGTGGCTGCGTCTGAAGACGGACCGTGTTGGCATGGTCTCGCTGTACGTGACGGTGCTCTTCATTGTGCTGGTGCTGGCGGCCCAGTTGGGACTGGTTGCCAAGGACTGGCAGAAAGAAGTGGGCGTGCCATTTGCTGCCCCAACCCTGGTGGGCAAGATTGCCGATGGCACCCAGAACGCCGTCGTGGAGACCGTGGTCGGCCCGAATGTGGATATCAGTGACGTGGACCCGCTGGCGCCGCGTTACAAGGAGTGGGATGAGCGCGCTGCCCAGTTCAAGACCACGGTGACGGTGAAGTCCGACACACTGCCCTTCGGCGCGGACCAGCAGGGCCGCGATGTCTTTTCAAAGGTCATCAAAGGCGCCCAGGTCTCCATCACCGTGGGACTGACGGCCGCCTTGTTTGCAACGCTCATCGGCACCGTGCTCGGCGCCATCGGCGGGTACTTTGGCGGCAAGGTAGGAGACATGCTGGAGTGGGTCTACAACGTGTTCACCGCCATTCCCTACATCCTGCTGGTGTTCGCGCTGGCGGCGGTGCTCAAGTCCGGGCCGCTGGCCAGTACGCTGGGCAGTGGTGTCTGGACGGTGGTCATCATCCTGAGCCTGGTCGGCTGGACCGGTATCTACCGTCTGGTGCGCGCCGAGTACATGAAGCACCGTTCGCGTGAATACGTGCGCGCGGCCGAGGCCATTGGCGCCAGCCATGCCTCGCGCATGTTCACCCACATCCTGCCCAACATCAGCCACGTCGTGCTGGTGCAATTGAGCCTGCATGTGGTGAGTTTCATCAAGGCCGAGGTCATCCTGTCCTACCTGGGGCTGGGCGTGCCCATTGACATGGTCAGCTGGGGCACGATGCTGGCCGAGGCCCAAACCGAACTGGTGCAGGGCAAGTGGTGGCAACTGGCTACGGCGACCCTGTTCATGGCCACGTTCGTCACGGCCTTTGCGCTGCTGACCGATGCCCTGCGCGATGCGCTGGACCCGAAACTGCGTTAGTGATTCTTGTGGGGTCAGACCACTTGCGAAGCAATGTGCTCTGACTCCAACCGATTGAGATGAACATGAATAATCTGATCAGCGTCCAAAATCTGGAAGTTTCCTTCCGCATGAGCAAGACCTCGACGGCACAAGCCGTCAAGGGTGTGAGCTTCGACATTCCCGCCAACTCCACCGTGGCACTGGTGGGCGAGTCCGGTAGCGGCAAGAGCGTCACCGCCATGAGCATCGTGCGTCTCCTTCCCGAGAACGCCATCCTGGGCGCCAACAGCAAGATCCTCTACAACGGGCGCGACCTGCTCCACGCTTCGGTGGAAGACATGCGCGCCATGCGCGGGCGCGACATCTCCGTGGTGTTTCAAGAGCCCATGAGTTCGCTGAACCCCGTGTTCACCGTGGGCGAGCAGATTGCCGAGGTGCTGCGCATCCACATGCAACTCAACTCGCGCCAGGCACTGGACCGCGCGCTGGAGCTGATGACCGAGGTCGGCATCCCCAACCCCAAGGAGCGCCTCAAGTCCTACCCGCACGAACTCTCCGGTGGCCAACAGCAGCGCGTGATGATCGCCATGGCGATTGCCTGCGAGCCCAAGCTCTTGATCGCCGACGAGCCCACCACCGCGCTGGACGTGACCGTGCAGCGCCAGATCACGGATCTGATCGCCAAGCTGCAGCAGCGCAAGAAGATGAGCGTGCTGTTCATCAGCCACGATCTGGGCCTGGTGGGTGAGATATCCGACCAGGTCATCGTCATGCGCCACGGCCTGGTGCGCGAGACCGGCGATGTGGAAACCATCTTCAACACGCCCAAAGACACCTATACCCGCGCCCTGATCGCCTGCCGCCCCAATCTGGATACGCGGCCACGGCGTCTGCCGGTGATCGACGATTTTGTGAACGGCCGCCCCATCGAGACCCAGCAACGCGTGACCGAGCGCGCCGCCGGTGAGCCGCTGGTCACCGTGCAGGGCCTGCGCAAGGAATACCGCTTCAAGAAGGGTCTTTGGGGCCATACCGTGTTCCCGGCGGTTCAGAAGGCCGACTTCACGCTGCACAAGGGGCGCACGCTGGGCGTGGTGGGTGAATCCGGTTCCGGCAAGACCACCATCGGCATGATGCTCACGCGTCTGACCGAAGCGACCACCGGCAGCATCCTGTTCGAGGGCAAAGACCTGGCCACGCTCAACGGCGACCAGATGCGCCCCTACCGCAGCCGCATTCAGATCATCTTTCAGAACCCCTATGCCAGCCTGAATCCGCGCTTCACCATCGCCCAGATCCTGATGGAGCCCATGCGCATCCACGGCATCGGCAAGGACGAGGACGACCGCGCCCGCATGGCCTTGAGCCTGCTGGAAAAGGTTGGCCTGCCGCGCGACGCCTTTGGCAAGTACCCGCACGAGTTCTCCGGCGGACAGCGCCAGCGCATCGCCATTGCGCGCTGCCTGAGCATGAAGCCCGAGATCATCGTCTGCGACGAAAGCGTGAGCGCGCTGGACGTGAGCGTGCAGGCCACCGTATTGAACTTGCTGCTGGACCTGCAGGAAGAGTTTGGCCTGTCCTACGTCTTCATCAGCCACGACCTGGCGGTGGTGAAGTACATGGCCGACGACATGCTGGTCATGAGCAAGGGCGAGATCGTCGAGCGTGGCCTGGCCGAGGACATCTACCGCAACCCCCAGCACCCCTACACCAAGCAACTGCTGCAGGCGATCCCGCGCGGGCTGGCTGCGCGCGCGGCGGCCTGAACCCGTTTTGACGAGGTGGTTGATGGTCAAATTGGACTCTAGCCATCGTGGAATGGGCGTGAACAGCTATAAAATACATAGCAACTTCGTGTCCAATCCGTCAAATTGAGTCCATGCGCGCTTGCGGAAAGTGCACCGGCAACGGATGACTGCTTCATAAGCGTCCCGTTTTTGCCGATATCACAGGCATGCAAGTCAGTTCCGTAACCTCGTCGACCAATGCCTCTGGTGGCAATGGCGAGATTGCGCAACTCCAGAAGCAGCTCAAGGAGGCCATTCAAAAGCTCAAGGATCTGGCGACGAGCAGTCTGAGTGCCGAGGCCAAGCAGAAGATGCAGCAGCTGTTGCAGGCCCAAATTGCCGCCCTTGAGCAGCAAATCGCTGCTGCCCAACAAAAGAGGCAGGAGCAGTTGCAAAAGGCCCAGGCCGCTTCGCAAGCCGAGAAAAACCGGGTCTCGCCCAGCACCAACGCCAAGGCCGGTGGCTCACTGGGGACTCAGGTCGACGTGTACGCCTGAGTCAGTCAGGCTTTCTCAACAGGACTGCCATTGCTACGCCTCCTGCGCCGGCTGCTTGTAGCGCGCGTAGGACCACAGGTACTGCCCCGGTGCCTTTCGGATCAGGCGTTCCATGCCGGCATTGACGGCTGCCGTGGCGGCTTCGGGTGAAGCTGAAGCATCGTGCAACTCCGGTGCGTCCAGCGGCTCGAAGTGCATCACGTAGCCCTTGCCGGAACCCAGACGCTCGCACCAGCACAGCAGCACCCTGGCGCCGCTTTGCTGGGCCAGGCGCGGCAGCAGGGTCATGGTGTAGGCGGGCTGGCCGAAGAACGGCGCCCAGGCTCCTTGGCCCGCGGGCGGCACCTGGTCGGGCAGGATGGCGGTGTAGCCGCCGCCGCGCAGCACGCGGATCAGGCTGCGCACGCCGGCCACGCTGGTGGGCACGGCCTTCAGGCCGGGGCGGTCGCGCGAGCTGGCCACCAGGGGCGCGAGCCATGCCTTGCGTGCCGGACGGTACAGCGCCACCAGCGGCCCGCGCGTGGGGCCAAAACGTTCGGCCAGGGATTGGCCAATCATCTCCCAGCAGCCCAGGTGCGGCAGCGCCAGGATCACGCCCTTACCCGCATCCAGTGCGGACTCGAACAGTTCCACGCCGTCCCAGCGCACCAGGTGCAATACGCCCTTGCCACGGGGGCGCAGCCAGAGCCAGGGGAGTTCGGCCACCATGGTGCCGATGGCGGCCACGGCAGGGCGGTATTGCTGTGAGCTGAAGCCCGCGGCGCTGGCCTGGCTTTCCAGGCGTCGGCGGTAAGCGGGTGACAGCAGCCAGACCAGCCAGCCCAGCAGCGCACCCACGCGCTGCATCAGCGACAGAGGCAGGCGCCCCAGCAAACGAAACAAACGCACCATGAACATGCGGGAATTGTCGCCCAGGCTCACATGGCCTTGAACAGGCCGGCGTAGCTGCGGCTCACTTCCAGCTTCTCGGTGCTGCCGCGCACACTGACCAGTTGACGCCCACGCTCGTCTCGGCTGACGCCGCTGATGGCCTTCACGTTGACCAGGGTCGAGCGGTGGATCTGCCAGAACAGCTGCATGTCCAGTTCCTCCACCAGTTCCTTGATCGGCTTGCGGATCAGCGCTTCCACGGTGGTGGTTTGCACCCGGGTGTACTTCTCGTCGGAGATGAAGAACAGCACGTCTTCTACGGGAATCATCTGGATGGCCTGGCGCACCGTGGCCTGTATCCACTGCAGCTTGGCAGGCGCCTGCGGGTTGAGTTGACCGGCCAGGCTTTGCAGCAGGCGCTGCATGTCGGGTGTGTGCGTGGCCAGGGGGGGGGCAGCGCCCGCGGGCTCGTCGGCTGTGTGGCTCGCACGTTCCGCCATGCGCTGGCGGATGCGGCTGACCGTCAATTCCAGCCGTTCGCGCTCGGCGGGTTTCAGGACGTAGTCCACCACGCCCTGCTCGAAGGCCTGCACCGCGTACTGGTCGTAGGCGGTGATGAAGACGATTTCGCAGCCGGGCCAGCCATCGGCCTCCTCAAACGTCGGCAGTTGTGCGATCTGGCGCGCCGCGTCGACGCCGGTCAGGCCCGGCATGCGGATGTCGAGGAACACGATGTCCGGGCGGTGCTGTTCGGTCAGGGCCACGGCCTCCAGGCCGTTCTTGGCCTCGGCCACGATCTCCAGCTCGGGCCAAACCTCAGCCAGGCGGGCGCGCAGTTGTTCGCGCATCAGGCGTTCGTCATCGGCAATCAGGGCACGCGGCATGGGGCTACTCCGTGTCGGCTCAATTCGAGGAAAGCGCTATTCTGTCTGATCAGCCGCCTTGGCTACATAGGGCACAGTGATGGTGACCGATGTTCCGCCTCCGGGTGTCTCTGCCACCACCAGGCTGGCCTTGTTGCCGTACAGCAGGGCCAGGCGCTCGCGGATGTTGGATAGTCCGATACCGGTTCCCGCAGTGGCGGCCTTGCCAAATCCCAGACCGGTGTCGGCAACGGTGACAGCCAGCTTGCCGTGGACGATTTCCGCGCTCACCGTCAGGCTGCCGCCCTCGGCCTTGGGCTCCAGGCCATGCTTGATGGCGTTTTCCACCAGGCTTTGCAGCATCATCGGCGGAAACTCCGCCGACAGCAGGCCGTCGCTGACGCGCACTTCGGTTTGCAGGCGCTCTTCCATGCGGACCTTGAGGATTTCCAAATAGGGGCGGATCACCGCCAGCTCACGCCCCAGGTCGCGTGTGCCCTGGGCGTTGGCCTCGCGCATGGTGGGCATGCTGGCGCGCAGCAGCGCAATCAGGTTCTTTTGCATGATGCTGGCGCGCGGCGGATCGGTCTCGATCAGGTGGTCGATGCTGGCCAGCGTGTTGAACAGGAAGTGCGGCTCCACCTGGGCCTGCATCGCTGCCATGCGCGCCTCCACGACCTGGCGCTTCAGTGACTCCGACTCGGCCACCTCGGTGGCCTGCGCGGCCATGGCTTCGGCCTGGACCTTGCCCTTGTAGGTGACCTTGATGATGGCCGACAGCAGGATGAACCACATGGTCAGCGGCATCAGCGGGTCGCCGATCTTGTGGGTGCGCAGGCGCGGGCGCCAGGCGCCTGCGGCTTCCTCGGCCGCGTCGATGGCGTCCTGGTGCAGTTCTTCCAGCGTGGCTTGCACCTCGCGGCGCGCTTCCTCGATGGCCTGGCGCACCTCCTCGCTGTTGGCACCCGGGGGCAGGCTGATGTGCACCTCTGGCACCACGCTGGCGCCCGGCTCCGGGCTGGCCGCCGAGGCGGGCGCGGCGGGCGGCTGCGGCGACTCGGGACTGGTGGGTAAGGACGGCGGGCTGGGCCGGGTGCGAATGCGTACGCCCTTTTCGTCGACGGAGATGTCAATGCCATCCTTGGCGCCGGACTGGCGCCCCTTGTTGTTCTTGGACAGTTCCTTGTCGGAGCTTTGCGGCGTGGGCGGGGTGCCGGGGTGCACCACTTCGGTGTAGCCAAAGCTGAAGGGCGGCACATCCTTCAGCATCCCCATGCTGATGATCAGCACGATCGCCAGGAAGAAGAACCGCCACCAGCTGATGCTGACCAGCCAGTTCGCATAGGCATGAAAACCCGTTACGCAGGTGTTGGCAAAGCGGGACCACGGGCTGGGTCGGGTTTGCGGGGCCAGGGTGTTATTCATGGCCTCCACTGTACCCATGCGCGGTGCCGGCTTTCCAGTACCTGGCGACGCGCTGCCCCAGTGCCAGACAGACTGCACTTGCGGGCGACAGGCCGGGGCCTGCTCAAGGCAGGTTTATCATCAGCGCCATGACCAGCGCTTCCGATCTGGCGCAAATCCGCTTTGACAACGCCTTGGCCTTGTTTGACGAGTTTGTGCGCAACACCATCAAACATCCCGACGCCGCCACCCTGAGAGGCCTGGAAGGCCGCTTTGCCGAAAAAGTCCAGATCCAGCCCAGCTACTGGAGCCAGATCAAGAGTCGCTCCCGCCAGATCGGGGAGCGCCTGGCGCGCCAGTTCGAGCAGTTGTGCCACAAACCCCATGGCTGGATGGACCAGGTGCACAACCCCGGCGCCATCAGTGCCAAGCCTCCGCCAGCGGCCGATTCCTCCAGCGACAGCCACGCACCGCGCGATGACGACGAGCGCTTCATCATTGGCCTGGTGCTGACCTACTACCGGCGCCACCCACAGCGCGCCCGCACCCGGCTGCTCGACCTGCTGGGGGAGGTGCTGACCCCGACCGCTGCCAGCGATACCAAGGGCACACCGGTGTCGGCGCCGGGGTCCAAACCCGCGGCGGTGGCCAAGCCGGCTGCCGCACAGGGGAGCGATGCCCACGCACTGTGGTTGCGATCCCAGGTCGGTGTGGCGCCACTGCGACAAAAAAAGTAGACACCCGTCTTTTTGGATAAATAGTATTTGCTCAAGATAAGTATTAATTTATCATTTGAGCAAGTTTGTAATGGATGATCCGCGTTCCGGTTCTGCCCATTGCATGTCCGATCAATCCCAAAGCTGTTTCCTGATCATGGCCCTGTCCCTGTCTGCATGCGTTTGCGCTCCACGGCGCAAGGCACAAGCGTCGGAGCCACAGACCATCGCCTGCCGATCCGGCTTTATCCATCTTCGTGCCCCGCCGGGGTGCCTTGCGAACTGACCTCGCCTGCATGGAGGTCGTCTTCTCGAAGGCCCGGGCGCGAAGTAGCCCCGGGCTTTTTTTTCAGCCAGAGAGGAGAGAAACCATGATGACAGGAACAATACCCGGCAGAACCCTGCCATTGCCCGCGCCGTACGGTTCGCCGCCGCGCCGCTTGCTGGCCGCCGTCCTGCGTGCCGCCAGTCGTGCCCTGGCCCGCATGGCGCGCCAGGTCAGTGCGACGGAGAGGCGCCGGGCCCGGGCCCGCGCCGATATGGTGCTGGAGTTCTATGCGGAGGCCGGTGCGCCGGAAGGCGCCCTGTATCTGGATGGCCAACTGATTGGCTATCTGCCCGGCGTCACGCGCCTATAAGAATGAGGGGGGCGGGTCCTACAATCGCCGGTTTGCGCCCTACCCGGGCGCGCCACCCCTTCCCACAAGGAACCGCGATGACCGCCACGCCCACTGTCCACGCCCAACGCCTTGCCGCCGCCCAGCACGCCCTGACGGAGCTGGGTCTGGCGGCCTGTCTCGTGCCATCCAGCGATCCGCACCTGTCCGAATACCTGCCGGCGCGCTGGCAGGGGCGCGAGTGGCTGTCCGGCTTCACTGGGTCCATGGGCACGCTGACTTTCACCCGCGACAAGGCAGCCTTGTTCGCCGACAGCCGCTACTGGACGCAGGCCGAGACCGAACTGGCCGGCAGTGGCATTGAGCTGGTCAAGATTGATACCGGTGCCTCCACCCAACACGTGCAGTGGCTGGTGCAGCACACCGGCGCCGGCAAGACGGTGGGGGTCGACGGTGCCGTGCTGGGGTTGGCCGCAGCCCAGCAGTTGCGTCAGGCGCTGGACAAGGTGGGCGCCAGCCTGCGCACCGATGTGGATCTGTTCACCCGTATCTGGCCGGATCGCGCGAGCCTGCCGCAGGCGCCCGTATTCGAGCATGATGCCGCGTACGTGGGCGCGACCCGTGGCACCAAATTGGCGCAGGTGCGCACCGCCATGGCCAGGCATGGAGCCAGCCACCACTTTGTGTCCACGGTGGACGACATTGCCTGGATATTCAACCTGCGCGGTTCCGACGTCTCCTACAACCCGGTGTTCCTGGCCCATGCGTTGATCGACTCCGCCGCCGCGACCCTGTTTGTGGCTCCGGGCAAGGTGCCCGCCGCGCTGGTGCAGCGTCTGCAGGCCGATGGCGTGCAGGTGAGCGACTATGCCCAGGCCGGCGCCGCACTGGCCGCGCTGACCGCTCCGTCCGTGCTGCTGGTGGACCCGCGCCGGATCACGCTGGGATTTCGGGACCAGGTTCCGGCTGGCGTTACGGTCGTGGAGGCCATCAACCCCAGTGTGCCGCTCAAGAGCCGCAAGACGGAAGCGGAAGCGGGCCACGTGCGCGCCGTGATGGAGCAGGATGGTGCCGCCATGTGCGCCTTCTACGCCTGGTTTGAGGCGGCCCAGGGCCAGGAGCACATCACCGAACTCACCATTGACGAGAAACTCAGCGCAGAGCGCGCCAAGCGGCCCGGCTTCATGGGCCTGTCCTTCAACACCATCGCCGGCTTCAACGCCAACGGCGCCATGCCCCATTACCGCGCCACGCCCGAGAGCCATGCGACCATCGAAGGCAACGGGCTGCTGTTGATCGACTCCGGTGGCCAGTACCTGGGTGGCACCACCGACATCACCCGTGTCTGGCCCATCGGTACGCCCAGTGCTGCCCAGAAGCGCGACTACACGCTGGTGCTCAAGGGCACCATCGGCCTGTCTCGCGCCCGCTTTCCGCTGGGTACGCTGTCCCCGATGCTGGACGCGCTGGCACGAGCGCCCTTGTGGGAACACGGCATGGATTACGGCCATGGCACCGGCCACGGTGTCGGCTATTTCCTGAACGTGCACGAGGGGCCGCAAAGCATCTCCAAGGCCATTCCCGATGCCAACATGGCCATGCAGCCGGGCATGATCACGTCCATCGAACCCGGGCTGTACCGCGCTGGCCAGTGGGGCGTGCGCATTGAAAACCTGGTACTCAACGTGCCCGCTCCCACCGACGAGCCGTTTGGCGATTTCCTCGAATTCGAGACGCTGACACTGTGCCCCATCGACACCCGTTGCATCGTCAAGGACCTGCTGCGCAGCGATGAGGTCGCATGGCTCAATGCCTACCATGCCACCGTGCGTGCACGCCTGAGCCCATTGGTGGATGGCGCGGCAAGGGAATGGCTGTTGGCGCGCACTGAGGCGATCTGAGCCTCCGGCTGCCGGGTTGGCGTCGCGGAGGCGCCCTCGGCGCGATAGGTGCCATGCTAAAGTGAAGCATGCCCCATTTCGACGAACCCAGCCATTTGCCCATCGAGGTGCCAGACCCTGCCGCGCAGGATGAGGTCACCGTCGTTCCCTTGAAAATAGAAGACTGGTTGACGGTCATTGTGATGGGTCTCTTGTCGCTCATCACCTTTGCCAATGTACTGGTGCGCTACTTCACAGACCAGTCATTCGCCTGGACCGAGGAGTTCTCCGTCTTCCTGATGATCGTGCTGGTGCTGGTGGCCGGCTCCGCATCGGTGGCACGCAACCGGCAGATACGCATCGAGTACTTTGCCGACAGCGGCTCCCCGGCACGCCAGCGCGCACTGGCCCGCTTCGGCGCCATCATGGTGTTCCTGCTGTTCGCCCTGATCGCGGTGCTGAGCGTGCGGGTGGTCTATGACGACATCCGTTTCGGGGAAACTTCACCCGGCATCGGTGTTCCCCAATGGTGGTACACGATCTGGTTGCCGGTCCTGTCGAGCGCCATTGCGGGCCGCGCCTTGGGCCTGTTTGTTCGCCGGGGACGCAGGGAATGATCCCCGCACTGCTGTTCACGGCCTTCGTTGTCATGATGCTGCTGGGCGTGCCCATTGGCGCGGCACTGGGCCTGGCGGGCGCCGCCTGCATTGCCCTGGCCAATTCCGACGCGCAGTGGTTTGGCCTGCTGGCCGTTCCGCAGAACTTCTACGCAGGGCTTGGCAAGTACCCCCTGCTGGCCATACCGATGTTTGTGTTGGTGGGCTCGATCTTTGACCGCTCGGGGGTGGCCATGCGGCTGGTCAACTTTGCCATCGCGCTGGTGGGCCGCGGCCCGGGCATGTTGCCGATGGTGGCCATCCTGGTGGCGATGTTCCTGGGCGGAATCTCCGGCTCCGGTCCGGCCAACGCCGCAGCGGTCGGCGCCGTGATGATTTCCGCCATGTCCCGGGCGGGCTATCCGGCGGCCTTCTCGGCCAGCGTGGTCGGCGCCGCGGCCGCCACGGACATCCTGATTCCGCCCTCCGTGGCTTTCATCGTGTACTCGGTTCTGGTGCCATCGGCATCGGTGCCGGCGCTGTTTGCCGCCGGAATGATTCCGGGCGTGCTGGCGGGGATTGCCCTGATCGTGCCCACCGTGTGGATGGCGCGCAAGCACAAGATGGGTGCGCAGGAGTCGACCCTGCCGCGCCCCCCGCTGTGGCAAAGCTTCAAGGAGGCAACCTGGGGCCTGGCGGCGCCGGTGCTGATCCTGGGCGGCATGCGTGCGGGCTGGTTTACGCCCACCGAGGCTGCCGTGGTGGCCGTGTTTTACGGACTGTTTGTCGGCATGGTGATTCACCGCACCATCAGGTTGCGTGACCTGTTTGTCATCCTGCGCGAATCGGGCGAACTCTCGGCGGTGATCCTGCTGGTGGTGTCGCTGGCGGGAATCTTTGCCTTTTCGCTGTCGACCTTGGGGGTGATTGATCCGGTGGCCAACGCCATCGTGAATTCGGGGTTGGGCGAGTACGGCGTGCTGTCGCTGCTGATCCTGCTGTTGATCACGGTGGGTATGTTCCTTGATGGCGTCTCGATCTTCCTGATTTTTGTGCCGCTGCTGTGGCCCATCGTGCAGTTCTACCACTGGGACCCCGTGTGGTTTGGCGTCATCCTCACGCTCAAGGTGGCCCTGGGGCAGTTCACCCCGCCGCTGGCTGTCAATCTGATGGTGTCCTGCCGGATTGCCAATGTCCGTATGGAAGAGACCGTGCGCTGGGTCGGATGGATGCTCTTTTCGATGTTTTTGGTGATGGTCGCCGTCATCATCTGGCCGGAGCTCGCGCTCTGGCTGCCACGTTACCTGGGCTATTGAACCCGGGCCCCCATTGACTATTCAGGAGACACAAACAATGAAATTGCGCAGAACACTGATCAGCCTGCTGGCTGCCGCCGCCGCACTGGGCGGCCTGTCCGGAGCCGCCACTGCCGCCGAGGCCTACAAGGCGGAATACCGCATGTCGTTGGTGCTGGGGCCAACAACACCGTGGGGGCAGGCCGGAAAGATCTGGGCCGATCTGGTGAAGGAGCGTACCCAAGGCCGCATCACCATGAAACTGTATCCCGGCGTGTCCCTGATCCAGGGTGACCAGACGCGGGAATTTTCCGCCCTGCGCCAAGGGGTGATCGACATGGCCGTGGGCTCCACCATCAACTGGTCGCCCCAGGTCAGGGAGCTCAACCTGTTTTCCCTCCCATTCCTGATGCCGGACTATGCGGCAGTTGATGCGCTGACACAGGGTGAGGTCGGAAAGAAGATCTTCCAGACCCTGGACAAGGCGGGTGTCGTGCCGCTGGCCTGGGGTGAAAATGGTTTCCGCGAGGTGACCAACTCCAAGCGCGCCATCAAGTCTCCGGAAGACCTCAAGGGCATGAAGATCCGGGTGGTGGGTTCCCCCATCTTCTCCGACATGTTCACCGCCATGGGTGCCAACCCCACGCAAATGAGCTGGGCCGATGCACAGCCTGCGCTGTCCAGCGGTGCGGTCGATGGCCAGGAAAACCCCTTGTATCTTTTCGTGGCACTCAAGATGCAGACCGTGGGCCAGAAGTTCATCACCACCTGGGGTTACGTGGCGGACCCGCTGGTCTTCGTGGTCAACAAGGACATCTGGAGTTCGTGGACGCCTGCTGACCAGGCGATCGTGCGCCAGGCCGCAGTGGATGCCGGGGCGCAGGAAATTGGCCTGGCCCGCAAGGGCCTGGTCGAGGCGGACAAACCCTTGCTCAAGGACATCGCTGCATTCGGCGTGACGGTCACCCAATTGAACCCGGCCGAGCGTGAAGCGTTTGTCCGGGTGACCCGACCGGTGTATGACAAATGGAAGACCACGGTGGGCCTGGATCTGGTCAAGACCGCGGAGCGCGATATCGCCGCACGCAAGAAATAGTACAGACCGGCGTGCACCAAATTCGACCAGCTATCAAAATAATAGCTGGTTGAGCATATTCCGCGAGGGCTCCTGCGCTATTTGCCTCTTTACGTGGGACAGAATGGCCGCGAGTGGGCGCAACCCGCTCCACCCGGGGCAGGGAAATACTGCGGGTAAGCCCTGTAAGGGTAAACCGGGGGCGGGGGTCCAATTGCGGTACGGAACTTGCAAGCAGTCCTACAATAACTTGACCAATCGGTTAGCTTTTGCCCCATGAATCCAGATCCCGCTTCCGCCCCCCCTCCCGTTTCTGCCGCGCCCACGCGACCTGCCGTGGAGGTACGCGATGCCAGTGTGGTCTACCAGACGGCAGACACGCCGGTCAAGGCGCTGAGCAACATTGACCTGCGCATCGGCGAGGGGGAGTTTGTCTCGCTGATTGGCCCCTCGGGCTGCGGCAAGACCACGCTGCTGCGCGTGATTGCCGACCTGGAGCAGATCAGCGCCGGCACGGTGCTGGTCAACGGCGTCAGCCCGCATGACGCGCGGCTGGCCCGGGCCTACGGCTATGTATTCCAGGCACCGGCCCTGTTTCCCTGGCGCACCGTTTTGGCGAATGTCATGCTGCCGCTGCAGATCCAGGGCGGCAAGACCGAGCAGAGCCGCGCGGTTGCGCTGGCGCATCTGGAACAGGTTGGCCTCAAGGGCTTTGAGGGCAAGTACCCCTGGCAGCTCTCGGGCGGCATGCAGCAGCGGGTCTCCATTGCCCGGGCATTGGCCTTTGAACCGAAGATCTTGATGATGGACGAGCCCTTTGGCGCGCTCGACGAAATCACCCGCGACCGCCTGAATGAGCAGTTGCAGCAGTTGTGGCAGCGCGAGCGGCGCACCGTGGTGTTTGTGACCCACTCGATTGCCGAGGCGGTCTACCTGTCCACCAAGATCGTCGTCATGTCGCCGCGCCCGGGGCGCATCGTCAAGATCATCGATTCGCCGCTGCCCGACGAGCGGCACCTGGGTCTGCGCGACACGCAGGCCTTCATGGATGTGGCGCACCAGGTACGCGAGGCATTAGCCGATGGCCACCTCGAATAAGCCGGCCCCAAAGCCCTGGCTGCACCAGGTCTGGGATACCGGGTTGCCGGTGACCGTGGTGTTGGTCTTCTTTCTGCTGGTCTGGTACGGCGCTGCCTGCGGCATGAATGCCAGCGCCGCCGTGGAGCGCGTGCTGGAGCCATCCGGCAACCCCTGGAGCTGGCAGGACCTGCTGGCCACCACCTGGAACATGGAGCGCCCGGTGCTGCCCGCGCCGCACCAGATCGCGCTGGATTTCTGGTCCAGCCTGGTGGACTGGCCGGTCGACTCGCCGCGCAACCTGCTGTTCCATGTAGCGGTGACCGGCGAGACCACCCTGGTGGGCTTTGTGCTGGGCACGCTGCTGGGGCTGGTTCTGGCGGTGGCCATCGTGCACTCGCGCACGTTGGACCGCGCCCTGCTGCCGTGGATCGTTGCCTCGCAGACCGTGCCGGTGCTGGCGATTGCGCCCATCGTGCTGGTGATCCTGGGCAGTCTGGGCATGGAAGGCCTCGCCCCCAAGGCCGTGATTGCGATGTACCTGAGCTTCTTCCCCGTCACCGTGGCCATGGTGCAGGGTCTGCGCTCGCCGCAAGTGATTGAGACCGAGATGATGCACACCTATGCCGCCTCGGCCTGGCAGTCGCTGTGGCTGCTGCGCCTGCCGGCCGCACTGCCGTTTCTTTTTCCCGCGCTGCGCGTGGGCATTGCCGCCAGCCTGGTCGGCGCCATGGTGGCCGAGCTGCCCACCGGGGCCACGGCCGGCCTGGGCGCACGCCTGCTGACCGGCTCGTACTATGGCAACACGCTGGCCATCTGGTCGGCGCTGGTGATGTCGTCCCTGCTGGGGCTGGTGCTCACCGCCGGGGTGGGCGTGACCGAGCGCCTGGCCCTGCGCCACAGGAGGCAGCCATGAAGCCCGCACCGCTGGTATCCCACCGCACCACGGCAGTGGCCGTGCTGGCCTCGCTGGCCGCGGCCAGCCTGCTCTTTCTGCACCCGGCTGCGCAGGGTGAGGCACCACCTACCGCCGTGTTCTGGCTGCTGATCGCAGGCCTGGGTGGTTGCGCCCTGTGGACGATCCGCCGGGTGGCGGCCATCCAGGGCACGCGGTTTGACGGCATCCTTACCGCCGCGCTGTTCGGCCTGTGGGTTCTGTATTTCTGGCAAATGCTGGTGGTGGCGTTCGAGGTGCCGCGCGTGCTGCTGCCAGCACCCACGCTGATCGTGCAGTCCCTGATGGACAACTACGGCAAGCTGTGGGGCGACTTTTCGCAGACGGTGCTCAAGGCCGTGTGCGTGGGCTGGCTGCTGGGCAGTGGCCTGGGTTTTGCCGTGGCCGTGGCGATTGACCGCATGCCCTTCCTGCAACGCGGGCTGCTGCCGCTGGCCTCGCTGACCAGCACCGTGCCGCTGGTGGCGGTGGCGCCCATCGCGGTGATGTGGTTTGGCTTTGAGTGGCCGTCCAAGGCGGCCGTGGTGGTGCTGATGACTTTCTTCCCCATGCTGGTGTCCACGCTGGCCGGGCTGCAGGCGTCAGGCAAGCTGGAGCGCGAACTCATGTACAGCTACGCCGCCAGTTACAGCCGCACGCTGTGGTCGCTGCGCCTGCCGGCGGCCACGCCGTTCCTGATGGGCGCGCTCAAGGTCAATGCCACGCTGGCGCTGATTGGCGCCATCGTTGCCGAGTTCTTTGGCTCGCCCACGGTGGGCCTGGGGTTCCGGATTTCCACCGAAGCCTCACGCATGAACATGGCATTGGTGTGGGGAGCAATCGTGGTGGCCGCAGTCACCGGTTCGCTGGCCTATGCCTTGCTTGTGCAGCTGGAGCGCCGCGCGGCGTTCTGGCATCCGTCGGTACGTGGCAAATAGTGCGCCTGGCAACCATGCCCCGTTGTTCCCTTCCTTTCTTCCAACCCAAGGAGTGTTCCATGATCCGTTCTTCCCTGATGCGTAATGGCCTGATGGCCGCTGTGGTGGCTGTGTGCGGCATGACCGCGCACGCTGCCGACAAGGTGACCCTGCAGCTCAAGTGGCTGCCCCAGGCCCAGTTTGCCGGCTACTACGTGGCGCAGGCCAAGGGCTATTACAAGGCCGAAGGGCTGGACGTGACCATCAAGCCCGGCGGCCCCGACATCGGCCCCGCACAGGTGATTGCCGGCAACGGTGCCGACGTGATCGTCGACTGGATGCCATCGGCCCTGGCCTCGCGCGAAGCCGGCGTGCCCCTGGTCAACATTGCCCAGGTGTTCAACCAGTCCGGCCTGATGCTGACCTGCAAGAAGTCCAGCGGCGTAGCCAGCCCCAAGGACCTCAAGGGCAAGACCCTGGGCGTCTGGTACGGCGGCAACGAGTACCCCTTCCTGAACTGGATGGGCAAGCTGGGCTACAAGACCGACTCCGACATCAAGATCCTCAAGCAGGGCTTCAACGTCGATCCGCTGCTGCAGAACCAGGCCGCCTGCATCTCCACCATGATCTACAACGAGTACTGGCAGGTGGTGGACGCTGGCGTCAAGGAAAGCGACCTGGTCACCTTCTTCTATGAGAAGGAAGGCGTGGCCACGCTGGAAGACGGCCTGTATGTGATGGAAGCCAAGCTGAAGGACCCGGCATTTGTGGCCCGCATGGCCAAGTTCCTGAAGGCGACCTTCAAGGGCTGGAATGACGCCGTCAAGGACCCCGAGGGTGCCGCCAAGGTGGTCGTTGCCGCCGACGCCTCCGGCAGTGCCACGGTCAAGGTGCAGAAGCGCCAGATGGAAAACGTGGCCAAGCTGATCACCAACGCCGGCACGCCCAAGATTGGGTACCTGGAACCTGCCGCCTACGAGCGCACCGTCAAGGTGCTGCTGGCCGGTGGCAGCTCGCCAGTGATCAAGAAGGACCCCGGTGCCGCAGCCATGTCGCACGTGATCTGGGATGCGGCAGCCAAGTAAGACCCGCGTCGCATCGTCAGCGCTGGAAGACGATGCGGCCAAGGGCCAGATCCGCCAGGCCAACGAGAACCGCATCCTGGGCGCCGCCGAAAAGGTGTTCGCCCGGGCCGGTTTTGGCGGTGCCACGATGGCTTCCATTGCCACCGAGAGCGGCCTGCCCAAGGCCAACCTGCACTACTACTTCGGCAGCAAGGACGTGCTGTACCGCGCCGTACTGGCGCGCATCCTGAACGACTGGCTGGCACCCACCCACGGCATCACGGCCGGTGCGGACCCCCGTACCGCGCTGGAACGCTATATCCGCGCCAAGATGGCGCTGTCGGCCCAACGCCCCGACGGCTCCAAGGTGTATGCCAACGAGATGCTGCACGGCGCGCCGGTGGTCAAGAACATCCTGGTTACCGAACTGCGCCCGATGGTGCAGGAGAAGGCATCCGTGGTGCAGGGCTGGATCGCCGCCGGCCGCATGGCGCCGGTCGACCCCACCCACCTGTTTTTCACGATCTGGGCCGCCACGCAAACCTATGCCGACTTTGACGTGCAGGTCTGCGCCGTACTGGGCCGCAAGACGCTGACCTCCAAGGACCACGCACGTGCCACCGAGCATGTGGTGTCGCTCTTGCTGCGGGGTTGTGGTCTTGAATGAAAAAGGGCTGTAGCCCTCGTCGAATGTGCGTAATGCGCTACGAAAATAATAGCAATTTCCGGTATTGACCGGCATCTGCTCGGCCCGCGTTGTGATCAGTTCCTGAGAAGTTGTCCCGCAATGGCGGTGGCGGCCGAACGGGTCTCCACGCCGAGTTTCTCGAAGATATGCTCCAGATGCTTGTTGACCGTGCGGTGGCTCATTCCCAGTATCTCGGCGATATCGCGGTTGGTTTTTCCCTTGGCCAGCCAGGACAGGACTTCGGTTTCCCGGGGAGTGAGTGGCACGTCGGGTTGGCGCACCGTACTGGCCGCCTGCGCGGGGACCACATGCAAGACCAGCATCGACTCGGCCATGCCGCTCTGCCCCATATGCCGGGCCACCAGACGGGCTTGGTCGGGCAGGGGTGTCTCAATGTCCGAGCGTTCGTGGGCCGATTGCAGCCATGCCTGCGCTTGTTGCGTGCCGTCCGGGCCGAAGCCGACCTCCAGCCAGCGCATGGCCTGTGGAGACCGCCATGCCACGCGTCCACGGCTGTCGAGCACCACGGTACCCAGGCCCGCCACGTCAACCGCCTCGCGTGCAAGGCGGGTGGCCTGCGCGTTGCGCACGTGGGTGGCCAGGCGCACCATCACTTCGGGCAGGCGCAGCGGTTTGACGACGTAGTCCACACCGCCGCTGGTGAAACCCTGGAGGATTTGCTCGGTATCGGACAGGCCGGTCATGAATACCACGGGAATGTGGGCCCAGTGGGGTGTGGCTTTGAGTGTGCGGCACAGCTCGAAGCCGTCCATTCCGGGCATGACGGCGTCCAGCAGAATGCCATCCGGGATCACGATCTCCAGGCGCTCAAGGGCCTCCTGCGCGTCTCTGGCTGCCAACACGGCATAGCCCTCAGCGGTCAGCGCGTCGCAAAGCATGCGCAGCGTATCGAGTGCATCGTCCACCACGAGGATGGCATGGCGTTGTCCCAGTGGGACGGGCTTAGGTGGAGGTGTCATGGTCAGGCTCGCGAAGTTGGACGCACAGGGCCTGAAAGTCGAATCGCTCGGCCAGGCCCTGCAAAAAGTGCAGCGTGACGGTGTGCTCCGGATGGGCCGTGAGGGCCTTGTGCAGGACTTCACGCAAGGCCATGGCATGGCCTTGCCGGGCCAACCGGCCGAGTTCCTCGCGCAACGGGTCGGGCAGGCTCCCGGGGGTGGGACGCACGATGGCCGTGACGGGTTGTGCGAGTTCCGAGCCGACCAAGGACCGTGGCGTGTTGTCCCGTATCCATTCGATCTGCAGGGTCTGTTCCAGTGCCGCCAGCAATTCAGATTCAATGATGGGTTTGCCGACGAACCCCTGGCATTGCATGGCAACCAGGCGGTCTGGCTCGTGGTCAAACAAGTTGGCGGAGACGAAGACGATGGGCAGTTTCTCGGGCGGCATCAGCTGGCGCAGCAGTGCCGCGGTTTCCCATCCGTCCAGGTCGTCCATGGTGATGTCCAGCAACACCAAGTCGGGAGGGTCGCGCTGCACGATCTCCAGGCACTCGCGCCCGCTGGCCGCCTCTTTGAGCGCAAATCCCAGGGGTAGCAGCAGGCCCGCCAGCAACTGCCGTTGCAGCGGTTGGTCGTCAACCACGAGCAGGGTCCTCTGTGGGGCCATATAGCCAATGACAGAGCGCAGCGAGTGCGCGCGCCGTGGAGGATTGACCGGGTCGGACGCCATGCCCGGAAGGTACAGGCGCACGGTGAACGTGCTGCCCTTGCCCGGAACGCTGGCAACCGTCAGCTCTCCGCCCATGAGCTGGGTGAGCAGGTTGGTAATCGTCAGCCCCAGTCCGGTGCCGGTCTCGCTGGCACGCCGCCCGGCGCTGCCGCGCTCAAACGGCAGGAAGATGCGCTCCTGGTCCTGCGGTGCAATGCCAATGCCGGTGTCTATCACTTCGATGCGGGTGACGTGCTGGCGAAAGTCCAGTCGCAGCGCAATCTCGCCATGCTCCGTGAAACGCACGGCATTGGACAGCAGGTTGATCAGTATCTGCCGCAGCCGCTTTGCGTCGGCACGGATATAGGACGGCGCCGCGCCCACCATCTGGACCGAAAAGCGCAGCCCCTTGCTCTCAGCCTGGGGCCGCAGCATGCCTTCCACGTCTTCCAGCAACTCGGCCAGAGGCAGTGGTACGGGATCCAGGCGCAGGCGTCCAGCTTCGATGCGGGCCAGTTCCAGTGAGCCATCGATCAACGCATGCATGTGCTGGCCGCTGTGGTGCATGGTGGCCAGCGTCTCGCGCATCCAGCCGTCGATCTGGGGGTTCTTCAGCAGGATTTGCGTATACCCCAGGATACTGTTGAGGGGCGATCGCAACTCGTGCGTCATACCCGCCACGTAACGCGTTTTGGCCTGACTGGCCGAGTCTGCCTGGTCCTTGGCGGACTGCAGGGCGGCATCGGTGCGCCGGTGGGCGTCGATTTCTTCCAGCAGGCGATGGGTCTGGTTTTCGGATTCGTCCTGGGCCATGCGCCGGCTGTCGGTGCTGAGCACCACCCACCATGCGGACACGGCGGCCAGCGCGGCCAACAGAGAAAAGACCTTGAGGAAGGGCATGCGCAGCACTTCAGCGGGCGTATTGAGGCTTTCCTGCACATAGACCACGCCGACCAAAAATGCCATGACCGCGCACAGCGACAGCATGACAAACAGGTATTGTCCAAAGCGGAAATTCACTTTGGGAATCCACTGCTTTGGCAGCAACCAGGCGGCGACCGCACGCAACTGGTCACCTGCACGGGCACCCCGCTTGCAGCGGTCATGGCAACGCGATTCCAGCGAGCAGCACAGTGAGCAGATGGGCGCGTCGTATGCGGGGCAACTCGCCATGTCTTCGGATTCAAACTGGTTCTCGCAGACGGTGCAGCGCACAATCTCGCCGGGTTGCCACTGCGTGTCGGGCATACGGGCCAGGTAGTAGCGTCCCCGCGTGGCCCAGGCCAGCAACGGAGCCAACGCCATGGACAGTGCCAGCGCAATGAAGGGTGAGAATGCCGCTGCACGTGCCCCAAACAGCCCCGCGTAGGCGCAGCAGGCCACCGTGGCCGCCATCCCCATGGCACCCAGACCCACGGGATTGAAGTCGTAGAGATGGGCGCGGCGGAACTCAATGCCGGGCGGACTCAACCCCAGAGGCTTGTTGATGACCAGGTCTGCCACCAGCGCACCCACCCAGGCGATCGCAACATTGCTGTAGACCGCCAGCACCTTCTCCAGCGCGCCGAAGACGCCCAGTGTCATTAGCAGTGTGGCAATCAGCACATTGAAGACCAGCCAGACCACGCGGCCAGGGTGGCTGCGGGTGATGCGGGCGAAGAAGTTGGACCACGCCAGGGAGCCGGCGTAGGCATTGGTGAGGTTGATCTTGGTCTGCGATACGACCACAAAGATGACGGTGACGATCACGGCCAGTCCGGGGTGACCAATGGCTTGGGTGAAGCCAGCCAGGAACATCTGGGTGGGCTCGGTGACCCGCTGTGCGTCCACCTCAAACTGCAGGGCGGCAAAGGCCAGGAAGGCGCCGCCCGCCATCTTGAGCATGCCCATCACGATCCATCCCGGCCCCGCCGTCAGCACCGCACCCCACCACCGCAGGCGCGTGGCGGGCGTGCGCTCGGGCAGAAACCGGAGAAAGTCAACCTGCTCGCCAATTTGGACCACCAGCGAGAAGATGACGGCCGCCGCTGCGCCAAACATCAGCGGATCAAAACCGCTGCTGCCGCTGCGCAGGCCGGACAGGCCCATGAAGTCGCGGTACATCTGGGGCTTTTCCAGTGCAATCCAGACAAAGGGCAGAACCAGCAGGAACAGCCATACCGGCTGTGTCCAGGCCTGCAGGCGTGAGATCAGGGTGATCCCGCGCATGGCCAGCGGCAGGATGACCAGTGACGACAGCACATAGCACCACTCCAGCCGCCAGGGCACCACCATTTGCAACGCCAGTGCCATGATGGCTGCTTCCAGCGCGAAAAAGATGAATGTGAAGACGGCGTAGATCAGCGAGGTGATGGTGGAGCCCAGGTAGCCAAAGCCTGCACCCCGGGTCAGCAGGTCCATGTCCAGCCCGTAGCGAGCCGCGTAGTAGGCAATGGGCAGCCCGGTCAGGAAGATCACCAGACCGACGGTCAGGATGGCCCACATGGCATTGGAAAACCCGTAGTTCAAGGCGATGGCGCCGCCGATGGCCTCCAGGGCCAGGAACGACAGGGAGCCAAACGCCGTGTTGGCCACCCGAAATTCACTCCAGTGCCGAAAACTCTTGGGGGTGTAGCGCAGAGCGTAGTCCTCCATGGTCTCGTCGGCGACCCAGGAGTTGTAGTCGCGCCGAAACCGGTAGATGGTCTGTGGTGCGATGTGCGGTTGTGCAGGGGTTGACGCTTGCATGCGCGTTACCAAGCAAGAATCGTTCACACACCCGCCTCCATCGGCAGCCCGAGGGGCTACGTTAATTGACGTATGGAGGGAAATACGGGTTGACCCTAATCTTTGCACCAGCACGGCGATTCCCGCCGTTCGTTTTCAACCCATGCTGCAAGGAGCGCTCGATGAAGCACACTTCCGATGACAACGTCCCCAACCTATCCACAGCGGACTTCAGCCGACGCCGCATGCTGCAGGCCCTCGGGGCCGTGTCCGTGGTCGGACTCCCCGGTCTGGCATCTGCCCAGACGACTGCCCAGGTCAACACCACCAAGCTGGCCGTGACCGATACCGAAGTCATTGTCGGTCAGTTGCATTCGGCAACCGGCACCATGGCGATCTCTGAAACCGGTTCCATCCAGGCCGAACAGCTTGCCATTGACCAGATCAATGCCATGGGCGGCGTGCTGGGCCGCAAGATCAAGGTGATCAAGGAAGACGGCGCCTCGGACTGGCCCACATTCGCGGAAAAATCCAAGAAGCTGTTGATCAACGACCACTGCGCGGCCGTGTTCGGCTGCTGGACCTCGGCATCGCGCAAGGCCGTGCTCCCCATCTTCGAGAAAGAAAACGGTCTGCTGTACTACCCCACTTTCTACGAAGGTCTGGAGCAATCCAAGAATGTGATCTACACCGGGCAGGAAGCCACCCAACAGATCCTGTACAGCCTGGACTGGGCGCAAAAGGAAAAGAAGGCCAAGTCCTTCTTCCTGATCGGATCCGACTACATCTGGCCGCGCACCTCGATGAAGATCGCGCGCAAGCATATCGAGAACTTCCAGAAGGGCAAGGTCGTGGGTGAAGAGTACTACCCACTGGGCAGCACCAACTTCGGTTCCCTGATGAACAAGATCAAGCTGCAGAAGCCCGATTGCATTTTTGTCGCCGTGGTCGGTGGCTCCAACGTGGCGTTCTACAAGGCACTGAAGGCCGCCGGCATCACCGGTGACAAGCAACTGCTGGTGACCCTGTCGGTGACCGAAGACGAGATGACCGGCGTGGGTGGCGAGAACTTCGCCGGCTTCTACTCGTCCATGAAGTACTTCCAGTCGCTGGACAACGAAAACAACAAGAAGTTCGTCGCTGCGTTCAAGGCCAAGTACGGCAAGGACGCCGTCATTGGTGACGTGACCCAGGCCGGCTACCTTGGCCCGTGGCTGTGGAAGGCTGCGGTCGAGAAGGCCAAGAGCTTCGACGTGGACAAGGTGGTCGCGGCCTCCGAAACCGGCATCGAACTCAAGACTGCGCCCGAAGGCTACGTCAAGCTCGACAAGAACCACCACCTGTGGAGCAAGTCGCGCATCGCCATGGGCATGCCGGACGCCACCTTCAAGGTGGTGTCGGAGTCGCCCGAGTTGATCAAACCCGATCCGTTCCCCAAGGGCTACCAGTAAACCGCTCCCCCCCCCCGTGCTGGGCTGGTGCCGTCTGTGCACCAGCCCCGGCGTAACTCGCCCCATGTTTTTCTGGAGCCTGCCAAATGACTTTTTCTGAAATGCTCAATATCGGACTGATGCAGGGTTTTGCCGGTCTGAGTCTGTTTGCCGTGTTGCTCCTGATGGGGTTGGGGCTGGCGATCATTTTTGGCCAGATGGGGGTCATCAACATGGCGCACGGGGAGTTCATGACCATCGGTGCGTACACCATCTACATGGGGTCCACGCTGGCATCGAACTATGCGCCCCAGATGGTCGCCTACTACTTTCCGCTTGCCATCATCGCGGCGTTCCTGTTCTCCTTTTTAGTGGGCTGGCTGGTGGAGTGGTCGCTCATTCGCCACCTCTACAAGCGCCCGCTGGATACCCTGCTGGCCACCTGGGGCGTCAGCCTGGCCCTGCAACAGATATTTCGCACGTTTATCGGTCCCAAGGAAGTCAGTCCGACGCTGCCCGACTGGCTGCTGGGCTCCTGGGCGCCGGCCGAAGGCCTGGACATCCCCATCAATGGCATGTTTGTGCTCGGCTTGACGGCCTTCGTGACCTGCGGTGTGTTGCTGGCGCTGCACAAGAGCCGCTGGGGACTGCGTGTGCGTGCGACGGTCAGCAACCGCGTGATGGCCAATGCCATCGGCATCGACACCAAGAAGACCGACCGCCTGACCTTCGCCATCGGCTGCGGCATTGCGGGTGTGGCGGGTGCTGCCTTTACCACCATTGGCTCCACCGGCCCCACCTCGGGCTCGCTGTACATCGTGGATGCCTTCCTGGTCGTGACCTTTGGTGGCGCAGCCAGCCTGTTGGGCACCGTGGTGTCGGCTTTCGGCATTGCCCAGACCCAATCGATCACTGAATTCTTCCTGGCTGGCTCCATGGCCAAAGTGATCACCCTGTCGCTCATCGTCCTGATCCTGATGGTGCGGCCGCAGGGACTTTTTGCCAGCAAGGTACGCCGCTGATTTCCTCGACTTTCCACGGAGAACTACCCCATGAATGCCCTCAAAGCCTGGATCCAGCGTTACCAGCTTGCCAGTCTAGTGGTGCTCGCTGCCTTGCTGGCAGTGGTGCTGCCACTGACCCTGGACATCTTTCGTCTCAATCTCGTCGGCAAGTACCTGACCTACGCCTTCGTCGCGATTGGACTGGTGATGGTCTGGGGCTATGGCGGCGTGCTCAGCCTCGGGCAGGGTGTGTTCTTTGGCCTGGGCGGCTATGCCATGGCCATGTTCCTCAAGCTCGAAGCCTCTGACCCCGTGAGCACGGCCATTCAGTCAACGCCCGGCATACCGGACTTCATGGACTGGAACCAGATCACCGCGCTTCCGGCGCTGTGGGTGCCCTTCAAGAGCCTGCCGTTTGCGGTGGCCGCGGTGGTCGTCGTGCCCACGTTGCTGGCATTCATCATCAGCTTTGCGATGTTCAAGCGGCGCGTGGGCGGCGTGTACTTCGCCATCATCACCCAGGCGGTTGCGCTCATCTTGACCGTGCTGATCATTGGGCAGCAGGGCTACACCGGCGGCGTCAACGGCATGACCGACCTCAAGACCGTATTGGGCTGGGACACGCGCACCGACAGCGCCAAGTACATCCTCTACTACCTGTGCGTGGCACTGCTCATCGGCGCTGTCGTACTGTGCCGCTGGGTGCAGACCAGCAAGCTCGGAACCCTGCTGCTGGCCATGCGCGACAAGGAAGACCGGGTGCGCTTCTCCGGCTATGACGTGGCGGACTTCAAGATATTCACCTTTTGCCTGGCTGCCGCGTTGTCGGGTATCGGTGGAGCGTTGTTCTCCCTGCAGGTTGGCTTCATGTCGCCCAGTTTTGTTGGCATCGTGCCGTCCATCGAGATGGTCATCTACGCCGCGGTGGGCGGGCGCATGAGCCTGGTGGGCGCGGTGTACGGAACCCTGTTGGTGAATGCAGGAAAGACCTACTTCTCGGAAAGCTATCCCGACATGTGGCTGTTCCTCATGGCTGCGCTCTTCATCGGGGTGACCATGGCCTTCCCGATGGGACTGGCCGGCGTCTGGGAAGAGCATGTCAAACCCTGGTGGAAAGACCGCCGCCAGGCGCTGCGAGAAGCGGCCATCAAGTCGTCGCAGCCACCCGCGCCCCGGGCTGCGGATGTGCGTGGCACGGCCAGCAACGACCCCGCCCTTCCCGAGGGCGCCAAAGCCCAGAGCGTCTGAGTTCAACGGAGCACCATCATGAGCAACACAGACTTCGCATTGGCAGTGGAAGACCTGACCGTCTCGTTCGACGGCTTCAAGGCCATTGACGCATTGACGCTGTACATCGACCGCAATGAGCTGCGCGTCATCATCGGCCCCAATGGCGCGGGCAAGACCACGCTGCTGGACCTGATCTGCGGCAAGACGCGCGCCACCGGCGGCAGCATCAAGTTCAAGAACGAAGAGCTGACCAAGATGGCAGAGCACCAGCGGGTACGCCGCGGCATTGGCCGCAAGTTCCAGACGCCTTCCATCTACGAAAACCTGTCGGTCTTCCAGAACCTGGAAGTGTCGTACCCGGCAGGCCGCTCGGTGTTTGGTGCGCTGGCGTTCAAGTGCACCGACGAAGTCAAGGCCCGCGTGCAGGTCGTCGCGGAAGACATTGGCCTGGGCGACAAGCTTGACACCGAAGCCGGTCTGCTGTCCCACGGACAGAAACAGTGGCTGGAGATCGGCATGTTGCTGATGCAGGACCCCGAACTGCTGATGCTGGACGAGCCCATTGCAGGCATGAGCGCGCGCGAGCGCGAACTCACCGCCGAACTGTTGCAGCGCATCTGCAAGAACCGCGCTGTGATCGTGATCGAGCACGACATGGAGTTTGTCAAGCGCATCGCCCACAAGGTCACGGTCATGCACCAGGGAAAGATCCTGGCCGAAGGCCCCATGGACAAGGTCCAGGCCGATCCCAAGGTCATTGACGTCTACCTCGGTCACTGACCACGCATTGTTGTTGAACCAGGAGCCCACTATGTTGGAAGTCAAGGATCTGTTCGTTGCCTATGGCCAGAGCGAGGCACTGCACGGCATCAGTTTTGAGGGGCGGGCCAATGAAACGGTCGCCATCATGGGCCGCAACGGCATGGGCAAGACCACGCTGTTCAAGAGCCTGATGGGCGTGCTGCCCATCAAGAGTGGACAGGTTTCGGTCGCGGGGCAGGATGTGTCCAAGGACGAAAGCTTTCGCCGCGTGGCCAAGGGCATCGCCTATGTGCCACAGGGCCGCATGATCTTCCCGACGCTGACCGTCGAAGAGAACATCCAGACCGGTCTGGAAAATGCCAAATACAAGCGCATACCCGACGAAATCTACGCGCTGTTTCCGGTGCTGTGGGACATGCGCGCCCGCAAGGGTGGAAACCTCTCCGGCGGACAGCAGCAGCAGTTGGCGATTGCCCGCGCGCTGGTGACCGACCCCAAGGTGCTGCTGCTCGATGAACCGACCGAAGGCATCCAGCCGTCCATCATCAAGGACATCGCCAAGGCGCTCAACGAGATCCGCAAGATGCGTGACATCACCATCATCGTCTCCGAGCAGGTGCTGTCGTTTGCCATGGATGTGGCGGACCGGTTGTTCGTGATCGAAGGGGGCCGCCTGGTACACGAGACGGCCCGAGCGGACACCGACCAGCAGCGCATCAAGGCCTATCTGTCCGTCTAAATTTTTCTTTGTCCACACCGCACTAACCAGGAGCACACCATGGCTGAAACCCTCATCAAAGTTGACCTCAAACAGTCCGCCTACGAAAACGAACAAGTCCACAACCGCTGGCACCCCGATGTGCCCATGGCCTGCTGGGTCAAGCCTGGCGACGACTTCATTCTGGAAACCTACGACTGGACCGGGGGCTTCATCAAGAACAACGACAGCGCCGATGACGTGCGCGACATCGACCTGTCCATCGTTCACTTCCTCTCCGGCCCGGTTGGCGTACACGGTGCAGAGCCCGGTGACCTGCTGGTCGTGGACCTGCTCGACATCGGTGCCAAGGATGAGAGCCCCTGGGGCTTCAACGGCTTCTTCAGCAAGAAGAATGGCGGGGGCTTCCTGACCGACCACTTCCCGCTGGCGCAGAAATCCATCTGGGACTTCAACGGCATGTTCACCAAGAGTCGCCACATTCCGGGCGTGGAGTACGCCGGCCTCATCCACCCCGGTTTGATTGGCTGCCTGCCCGACAAGAAGATGCTGGACGCGTGGAACACGCGTGAGCAGGAGCTATTGAATACCGACCCCACCCGCGTACCCGGCCTGGCCAACCCACCCTTTGCCGCAACGGCCCACATGGGCAAGCTCAGTGGTGAAGCCAAGGCCAAAGCCGCAGCGGAAGGTGCACGCACCGTGCCGCCGCGCGAGCACGGCGGCAACTGCGACATCAAGGATCTGTCACGCGGCTCCAAGGTGTTCTTCCCGGTCTATGTGGACGGCGCCGGCCTGTCCGTGGGTGACCTGCACTTCAGCCAGGGCGACGGTGAGATCACCTTCTGCGGCGCCATCGAAATGGCCGGCTGGGTGCACATGCGCGTCAACCTCATCAAGGGCGGCATGGCCAAGTACGGTATCAAGAACCCCGTGTTCAAGCCCAGCCCCATGACACCCAACTACAAGGATTACCTGATCTTTGAAGGCATCTCGGTGGACGAGCAGGGCAAGCAGCACTACCTGGACGTCAACGTGGCCTACCGCCAGGCCTGCCTCAACGCCATTGAGTACCTGAAGAAGTTTGGCTACAGCGGTGCGCAGGCCTACTCCATCCTGGGCACGGCGCCCGTGCAGGGCCACATCAGCGGCGTGGTCGACGTGCCCAATGCCTGCGCGACCTTGTGGTTGCCGACCGAGATATTCGAGTTCGACATCAACCCGACGGGTGCCGGCCCCATCAAGATGCTCGATGGCAGCATCCAGATGCCGATCTCGCCCGACGTCAAGTAAACAGCAGGAGCACGCAGATGCCAACCTATGACTATGCGTGCCCGAGCTGCGGTGGCTTTGATGCCATCCGCAGCCTGGCTGCACGCAACGAACCCTGTGCCTGCCCCGCCTGCGGAACCGAGGCGTCGCGCGTGTTTGTCAGTGCACCCCGGTTGGCGTGCACCTCGCCGGAACAGCGGCGAGCGTTTGACACGAATGAGCGTTCGCAGCATGCGCCGCGGTCTTCGCGCGACACCGGCGAAAGCTATGCCCGCCTGCGCCACCCTGCGGGCTGCGGTTGCTGCAGCATCGGCAAACGCGGTGCGACCGTCACCGCAGCCAACGGGGCCAAGACCTTCCCCAGCAAACGGCCCTGGATGATCAGCCACTAAAAATTCGGAGAAATCTGTCATGCACCACGGTGATATTTCGAGCAGCAAGGACACGGTCGGCGTGGCCGTCGTCAACTACAAGATGCCGCGCCTGCACACCAAGGCCGAAGTGCTGGACAACGCGCGCAAGATTGCCGACATGGTCGTCGGCATGAAGTCCGGCCTGCCGGGGATGGACCTGGTCATCTTCCCCGAGTACAGCACGCACGGCATCATGTACGACTCCGGCGAGATGTACGCCACCGCAGCCACCGTGCCCGGTGCCGAGACCGAGATCTTTGCCGAAGCCTGCCGCAAGGCCAAGGTCTGGGGTGTGTTCTCGCTCACTGGCGAGCAGCACGAGGAGCACCCCAACAAGGCGCCCTACAACACACTGATCCTGATGAATGACCAGGGCGAGATCGTGCAGAAATACCGCAAGATCATGCCCTGGGTGCCCATCGAGGGCTGGTACCCGGGCAACTGCACCTATGTGTCCGATGGCCCCAAGGGCCTGAAGATCAGCCTCATCATCTGCGACGATGGCAACTACCCCGAGATCTGGCGCGACTGTGCCATGAAGGGCGCTGAGCTCATCGTGCGCTGCCAGGGGTACATGTACCCCGCCAAGGACCAGCAGGTGCTCATGGCCAAAGCCATGGCCTGGGCCAACAACAGCTACGTGGCCGTGGCCAACGCGTCTGGCTGGGACGGCGTGTACAGCTACTTCGGGCACAGCGCCATCATCGGCTTTGACGGTCGCACGATGGGCGAATGCGGTGAAGAGGACTACGGTGTGCAGTACGCAGCCCTCAGCACCAGCCTGATCCGCGACTTCCGCAAGAACGGCCAGAGCGAGAACCACCTGTTCAAGCTGCTGCACCGTGGCTACACCGGCACGATCAACTCGCGTGACGGCGACAAGGGGGTGGCCGCCTGCCCCTACGAGTTCTACTCCAAGTGGGTCAACGACCCCGAGGGCACGCAGAAAGCAGTGGAGGCCATCACCCGGCCCATGGTGGGAACCGAGGAATGCCCGATCGACGGCATCCCCAATCCCGACAGCGTGAAGCACAAGTGATGTCCGCCCATCCGCTGCAGGCGTGGCGGCTGGAGGCGGAGCCCTACTACGCGCCGCAGGCGGATGAGGTGGCAGCCTTCGAGGCCGCCCATGCGCTGCGTCTGCCGGTTCTGCTCAAAGGCCCCACCGGCTGCGGCAAGACGCGCTTTGTGGAACACATGGCATGGCGCCTGGGCAAGCCGCTGGTCACCGTGGCCTGCCATGACGACTTGTCGGCCAGTGACCTGGTGGGCCGCTGGCTGCTCGATGCGCAGGGTACCCGCTGGCAGGATGGCCCGCTGACGCAGGCCGCACGCCACGGTGCGCTGTGCTACCTGGACGAAGTGGTGGAAGCGCGGGCCGACACCACCGTGGTGCTGCACCCGCTTACCGACGCCCGCCGCATCCTGCCGCTGACCGCCTGCAACGAGCTATTGCATGCGCATCCGGATTTCCAGCTGGTGGTCTCCTACAACCCCGGTTACCAGGGCATGCACAAGACCCTCAAGCCTTCGACACGCCAGCGCTTTGTCGGGCTGGAGTTCAATTACCCCGCTGCTGAACAGGAGGCCACGGTGGTGGCGCATGAAGGGCAGGTGGACGCCGCCCTGGCCCGCCAGCTGGTGGCCGTGGCCGAGCGCACCCGCCGCCTCAAGGACCATGGACTGGCGGAAGGCGCATCCACCCGCATGCTGATCCATGCTGCGGCGCTCACGCGCCAGGGGTTGAGCGCGCGCATCGCATGCCTGCAGGCCATAGCCTGCCCCTTGAGCGACGAACCCGACCTGGCCACCGCCCTGGCGGCGGCAGTGGATGCTTCATTCGTTCACTAACGGGCTGGCCGGGCGACCGACACGTGCCACCGGAACCCGGGCTGAGACGCAGCCCGGCGCGCGCCATCTGCCACCCTATGTCCGCGCGCTGTGGAACGTGGCGCCGCACTTCGCGCGGCTTGCACCGCCCGATGCGCCAGGTGGTTCCGAAACCGCTGCCGCGGATGCTGCGCGTCGCCAGCGGCCTGTGCTTGTTGCGCACTCTGCAGTAGTCCCCACCCCCACGCTGTACCTGCCGGTGCACTGGCAGCAGCCCGCCCTCTTGCGCGCGGCTGTGGCGCACGCCTGTGCCCATCTGGCCCACGGCGATGCGCCACAGCCGCGCGGCAAGCTCAAACCCATCCAGCTGGCCCTCGCGGGCGTGCTGGAGGACGCACGGGTCGAAGCGCTGGCGATTGCCGATCTGCCCGGCCTGCGTGCCCTGTGGCTGCCCTGGCACCAGGCCGACGCGAACCGTGGCAACACCTTCGAAGCCCTGTTGCAACGGGTACAGCGCAGCCTGCTCGATCCGCATTACACCGACCCCCATCCGTGGGTGCGCAAAGCCTGTGCGCTGTTCCACGCCGCGCCGGCCACGCCCGAAGGCATGCGCCAGGCGGCATCCCTGCTCGGCAACGATGTGGGGCAAATGCGCATGCCCTTCAATGCGCGGCTGTACGTGGTGGAACCTGCGTACCGCGATGACAACAGCTACCTGTGGGGGCCGGACCTGCAGGCGCCGCCGGCCACCACACCGCTGAGCGCTCCGAGCGATCCTCAGGAGGGGCAGGCCCAGAGCGACAGCAGCAGCCCCGCGCCGCAGCCCATCGAACAGCAAACCGAGCCCGCCGCAGCCCGACCCACAGCGGTCTATGGCGAGTGGGACCGGCTCATCGGCCGCGTGCGCCCCGGGTGGTGCCAGGTGTATGAAGAAGACGCCCCCTGCGGCACGCCCCAGGCGCAGCAGTCACTGGGGCAGACCCTGGCGCGCCATGCATCGCTGCTGGCACGTCTCACGCGCGTGCTGCAACAGGGGCTGCCACACACGCATGCGCAGGTGGTGGCCGGCAGGGCGGCCGAGGGCGAGCGCTTTCACCTCAATGCGTTGGTGCATGCCGCCACCGACCAGCGCCTGCGCCGCGCGCCCGATCCGCATATCTACCTGCACCCCCAGCGCGCTCCGCAACCCCTGCGCGTGCTGGTGCTGCTGGATGCCTCGGTTTCCACACTGCGGCCTGCACCGTCGTCTGAGGTCTCGGCGGCGGGCGGCACCCTGCTGGAGGTCTTGCGCGCGTCGGCCCTGCTGACCGCTGCCGCGCTGGAGCATGCAGGGCACCTGTGCGCCGTGCAGGCCTTTGCCTCCAACACGCGCCAGCAGGTGCGTGTGCAGCGCATCAAGGGCTTTGCCGACCGGGCCGACTCTGCGCACACGCTGGCGCGCCTGGCGGGCGTGCAGGGCGAGTGGTCCACCCGCATGGGTGCCGCACTGCGCCACGCCTGCGCGCAGTTGCGCGGCCAGCCCCGCGCACATGTGTTGTTGCTCACCGATGGACAGCCGCACGATGTGGATGTGCATGACTCGCGCTACCTGCCCGCCGATCTGCAGCGCGCCGTGCAGGAAGCGCGGCGTGCCGGCATCGCGGTGTCGTGCGTCAATGTGCAGGAAGCCGACGCGGCAGCGATGGCCGAGCACCAGACCATGCAGGGGGCACTGGGCGTCCACGCCTGCCGCGCCGTGCGCGGATGGGGCGATTTGCCGGTTCAGCTATTGGCATGCCTGGCCGCTGGCCGGGGATGAGGCTTGTAGTAAAAAAGGGCTGGAGCCCTCGTAGAATATGCGTGAACCGCTCCTGAAACAGGAGCAACCGCAGCTCTACTCCGGTGCCTTCGATGGCATGGACGCACCCAGGGCCGGGCGCAATTCGCGGGCCTGCACATCCACCACGTCGTCGCCGTTGTCGGCCGGAGCCGCCGGGCCGCGCGCCTGCCAGGGCCCTGGACGGAACCGCTGCGCAGACTGACTGAATTGTGCGAACGTGGTGAAGACGGCCGGCCTGCGCCCCGTCAACAGAAAGCGGACTGCACTCACCACAACCAGCACCAGGCCGATGCCCAGCACGGTCAGCACAAACAGGCCGGTGAGCACCACCAGGGCTACCTTGAACACGCCGCGCACGATGCCGGCGGCCAGACCACGGATCAGATTCATGGCCCCATTCTGCCTTGCCCGGCAATGACCCCAGCAGCCTGTGTTGGTATGGTTAACATGAAGGCCCTTGCCAGCCGGCGCCACATTCATTTTTTGCCACATGAGTTCCACTGAACCCGCAGCCAAGCCCAAGATCAAGCAGCCCCCGGTCCTCTTTGCCAAGACGCAGGCCGTGATTGCGCAAGTGTCGGCCCTGTTGGGCGGGCCGCTGATCACCTACTGGAACAACCCCAGGGGATCGGTCTGTTCCAGCGACGTGGTCGCGCTGTACGAGGTGCTCAAGCGCCTGGGCACCCACGAGACCATCTACCTGTTCCTGAAGTCGGATGGCGGCAGCGGCCAGGTGTCGCTGCGCATGGTCAACCTGCTGCGCCAGCACTGCAAGAACCTGGTGGCGCTGGTGCCGCTGGAGTGCGCATCGGCTGCAACCATGATCACCCTGGGTGCCAACCAGATCCTGATGGGCCCCACGGCCTACCTGACCGCCGTGGACACATCGCTGAACCACGCGCTGTCCCCGGTGGACCGGGACAACGACCGGGTGAGCGTGAGCCTGGACGAACTCAACCGGGTGATCCGGCGCTGGCGCTCCGAGCAGCAGGACTCCACCGAAAACCCCTACAAGAGCCTGTTCGGCTATGTGCATCCCCTGGTCATCGGTGCCGTGGACCGTGCCGAGTCGCTCTCGGTCATGCTGTGCCGGGAACTGCTGGCGTACCACATCACGGACGAGAAGCAGGCCCATGAGATCGCCGCAACGCTCAACTCCAAGTACCCGTCCCACAGCTACCCGATCCTGCTCAATGAGGCGCGAACCATCGGGCTCAACGCGGCGCCGCTGCCCTCCGACGTGAACGCCCTGTTGCTGGAACTCAACCGCCTCTACAGCGAAATGGGGCAAAAGGCCACCACCGACTTCAGCGAAATCCGCGCGCATGGAAACGAGATCCTGAATATCCTGGAGGGCACCGATGTCCAGGTGTTCTTCCAGCACGACAAGGACTGGTTCTACCGCAGTGAAGAGCGGCGCTGGATCACCATGAACGACAACAGCAGTTGGCGCCGCATCGAGCGCGCGCGGGGCCGCCTGGTGCGCAGCATCATGCACGTGGCCTGAGGTCGCCGTGCCTTACCATCACACCCCATGAAAACAAGCTACATCCTTGGCGCCATCCTGGCCTGCAGCCTCGCTGGCACCCTGGTGGGCGCACGTGGGACCAAGACGGTCCTGCTGGTGGCCACCGCCGTGCTCTCCGCCTACGGCCTGTTCCGCATCCTGGGCTGAGCCCACGCAACACACACGCACCTATGAACGACACCACCCAACGCCCCGCCTTGCCCGATCACCTGTCCGCCGACCCACGCAGCCCGCACCACGTCGCCGCCGTGTTCGAGCACGACATCGGCATCCGCCTCAACGACAAGGAGCGCAGCGATGTGGAGGAATACTGCATCAGCGAAGGCTGGGTCAAGGTCCCGGCCGGCAAGACGCTGGACCGCAAGGGCAAGCCCCTGCTGATCAAGCTCAAGGGCAAGGTCGAGGCCTACTACCTCTAAACCCCGGCTCCCAACCCCACGCTGGCCCTCAGATCGAGAGGGCCGGATCGTCCGCGCTGGTGTCCACGAACACGCGCGCCTTGCGCGGGGTCAGCAACACGGTGTCGCCTTCCCGCAGCGCCAGCGCCGCATATTCCTGCGCCGCAAGATGCGCCTCGATGGGGTCGCTGCTGCCTGTGGTGGATGCGTCCAGCGGCAGCAGTTCCAGCCGCGCGATCGGTCCCACCACAATGGCGCGCACCAGCCTGGCGGGAATGCCGCGCGGCCCGCTGTCCTGGTCGTCACCGGCCACGTAGCGGCGCACTTCCAGGTCGTGCGGGCGCACGTAGGCAAAGGCCTTCACGTCCTGTGCGCCGCTGTGCTCGGGGCTGTCCAGGCGTACGCCATGGTGGTCTTCGCCGATGCGCATTTCGCCCTCATGGGCGCGGCCATGGAACAGGTTCACGTCGCCCAGGAAACCGTAGACAAAGGGGCTGGCAGGCGTGTCCCACACCTGCTGGGGTGAGCCGATCTGCTCGATTTTTCCGCTGTTCATCAGCACCACGCGGTCGGCCACTTCCAGGGCCTCTTCCTGGTCGTGCGTGACGAAGATGCTGGTCACATGCAGGTCGTCGTGCAGGCGGCGCAGCCAGCGGCGCAGCTCCTTGCGCACCTTGGCGTCCAGTGCGCCAAAGGGTTCGTCCAGCAACAGCACCTTGGGTTCCACGGCCAGTGCGCGCGCCAGGGCGATGCGCTGGCGCTGTCCGCCGGAGAGTTGTGCCGGATAGCGGTCTGCCAGCCAGTCCAGTTGCACCAGGCCCAGCAGCTCGTGCACCTTCTGCTTGATGACGGCCTCCGAGGGGCGCACGGCGCGCGGCTTCATGCGCAGGCCAAAGGCCACGTTGTCAAACACGCTCATGTGGCGAAACAGCGCATAGTGCTGGAACACAAAGCCCACGTTGCGCTCGCGCACGTGGACGTCGGTCGTGTCTTCGCCGCTGAAAAGAATATTGCCCTGGTCGGCCGTCTCCAGCCCGGCGATGATGCGCAAGAGCGTGGTCTTGCCGCAGCCCGACGGGCCCAGCAGGGCGACCAGTTCGCCGGACGCGATGTCCAGGCTGACATCGTTCAGCGCCTGGAAACTGCCGAACGCTTTGTTGACGTTGCGAATTGCGATGCTCATAGGTTCTCTCAGGCTCAGACGGTTGGGCGTTCGGGTGGCAGGGCAGCGGCGGCCTTCTGGTCGCGCTCAAACTGCCATTCGACAAAGGACTTGATCACCAGCGTGACCAGTGCCAGCAACGCCAGCAGCGAGGCCACGGCAAAGGCCGCCACCGACTGGTATTCGTTGTACAGAATTTCCACATGCAGCGGCATGGTGTTGGTCTGGCCGCGGATGTGGCCCGACACCACCGACACCGCGCCAAACTCGCCCATGGCCCGCGCGTTGCACAGGATCACGCCGTAGATCAGGCCCCATTTGATGTTGGGCAGCGTCACATGCCAGAAGGTCTGCCAGCCGGTGGCGCCCAGCACCTGGGCCGCCTGCTCCTCGTCGGTGCCCTGGGCCTGCATCAGCGGAATCAGCTCACGGGCGATGAACGGAAAGGTCACGAAGATCGTCGCCAACACGATGCCTGGCACGGCGAACACGATCTTGATGTCGTGCGCCTGCAGCCAAGGGCCGAACCAGCCCTGCGCGCCAAACATCAGCACGTAGATCAGGCCGGCCACCACGGGGGACACCGAAAACGGCAGGTCCACCAGCGTCGTCAGAAAGGCCTTGCCGCGGAATTCGTACTTGGCAATGGCCCAGGCCGCAGCCACGCCAAACACCAGGTTCATGGGTACGGCAATGGCGGCGGTGATAAGCGTCAGGCGGATGGCGCTCCAGGCGTCGGGCTCATGGAAGGCCTCGAAGAAGGCATCGGAGCCCTTGCGCAGCGCTTCCGTGAAGACGGCAGCCAGCGGCAGGATCAGGAACAGGAAGATGAAAGCCAGCGCCAGTCCGATGAGGGTGTAGCGCACCCATGCCGGCTCCGTGGTGCCGGCTCGTGCGGTGCGAATGCCATGCGTGCCGCTCATGATTGGGCTCCTGCGCGCTTGCGCTGCCAGGCCTGCAGCGCATTGATCAGCAGCAACAGCGCAAATGAGATCACCAACAGCACAACGGCCACGGCGGTGGCACCGGCGTAGTCGTACTGTTCCAGCTTGCCGATGATGATCAACGGCGTGATCTCCGACACCATGGGCATGTTGCCGGCGATGAAAATCACCGAACCGTATTCACCAATGGCGCGGGCAAAGGCCATCGCAAAGCCGGTCAGCAGGGCCGGTGCCACGGTCGGAAAAATCACATGGCGAAAGGTCTGCCAGCGCGTGGCACCCAGGCAGGTGGCGGCCTCTTCCAGTTCCTTCTCGGCGTCTTCCAGCACGGGTTGCACCGTGCGCACCACAAACGGCAGACCGATGAAGATCAATGCAATCACGACGCCATTCGGGTTGAATGCCAACTGGATGCCGTGTGGCTCCAGGATGCTGCCGATCCAGCCATTGCTGGCCAGGAGCGCGGTCAGCGAAATGCCGGCCACGGCGGTGGGCAGTGCAAACGGCAGGTCCACCAGCGCATCAATGATCTTCTTGCCAGGAAAGGTGTAGCGCACCAGCACCCACGCCACCAGCAAGCCAAACACGGCGTTGACCAGTGCCGCAATGAACGAGGCGCCAAAGGTCAGCCGGTACGACGCCAACACACGCGGGCTGCTGACGGCGAACACAAATTGCTCCCAGCTCAGCGTGAAGGTCTTGAACACCAGCGCCGAGAGCGGAATCAGCACGATTACGCTCAGGTAGAACAGCGTGAACCCCAGCGTCAGCTTGAAGCCGGGCAGCACGCGACGCGCAGGCCGCTTGCCTGGCTGTTGGCTGGACAGCCAGTCCATGGGCAGCTTCTCGTCCATTTACTTGACCGTGTACAGCTTGTCGAACTGGCCGCCGTCGTTGAAGTGCACCTTTTGTGCCTCACCCAGGGAGCCGAAATACTCTTCCACGGTGAACAACTGGATGGGCTTGAAGGTGCTGGCGTACTTCTTCAGGATCGCCGGGTTGCTGGGGCGAATCGCGTGCTGGGCGGCAATCTCCTGCGCGGCATCGGTGTACAGGAAGTTCAGGTAGGCTTTGGCCTGCTCGGCCGTGCCCTTCTTGGCCACGGTGCGCTCCACCACGGCGACCGGGTTCTCGGCGATGATGGAGCTGCTGGGGTGGATGGCATCCACCTTGCCGGCGCCAAACTCCTTGTCCACGGAGACCACTTCGGACTCGAACGTGATCAGCACGTCGCCAATATTGCGTTGCAGGAAGATGGTGGTGGCATCACGCCCGCCCTTGGCCAGCACCGGAACGTTGGCGTACAACTTCTTCACGAAATCGGCCGCCTGCGCGTCCGTGCCACCTTTCTTGCGCACTGAACCCCAGGCCGCCAGATAGGCCATGCGGCCGTTGCCGCCGGTCTTGGGGTTGACCACGATGACCTGCACGCCGGGTTTGACCAGATCATCCCAGTCCTTGATGCCCTTGGGGTTGCCGTTGCGGGTCAGGAACAGCATCGTCGAGCTGGTGGGCGACGCGTTGTGCGCAAAGCGCTTGGTCCAGTCCTTGGCCACGATGCCGGCATTGGCCAGGAACTCCACATCGGTGGTGGTGTTCATGGTCACCACGTCGGCATCCAGCCCGTCGTTCACCGCACGCGCCTGCGCGCTGGAGCCACCGTGGCTCTGGTCGATCCGGATGTCCTTGCCCGTGCTCTTCTTGTAGCTGGCGATGAAGGCGGTGTTGATGTCCTTGTAGAACTCGCGCGCCACGTCGTATGACGCATTCAGCAGCGTTACCTGGGCTGCTACAAAATTGCTAGCTGTCAGCGCAATGACGGCGAGGGCTAGGCGGGCTTTTTTCTTGGTTGTCATGGTGAGGTCTCCAGTGTGGGTTGTGTGCGGGGTGCGGCGGCCCAGGGTGCGACCCAGCCCTCACCCACCAGGGATTGCAGCAGCGCCAGGCCCAGCGGCCACGGGCCGAAGCCGGATTCGATGTTGATGTGCCCTGCATTTTGCAGACGCACGAATTCACTGCCCCAGGCACGGGCATAGGCGCCTGCCGTGCGCACCGGGCAATAGGGGTCGTTGTTGCTGGCGACGATGATGCTGCGGTACGGCAGGGTCTGGTAGGGCACCGGCGCAAAGTCGGCCAGCACGCCGCGCCGCTCGGGGTCGGCGGGGGCCACCAGCAGGGCACCCTGGATGCGCGCGGCTACCGACTCGGGCAGATGCACCGTCGCCATGCAGCCCAGGCTGTGCGCGGCAATCACCACCGGCCCGGCCTGTGTCAGGATGGTGCGGGTGATCGACTCCACCCACGCCTGGCGGCTTGGCGTGATCCAGTCATCCTGCTGCACCCGCACGGCACCCGGCAACTGCTCCGCCCACAGGCTTTGCCAGTGGCCGGGGCCGGAATCGCGCCAGCCGGGAATGATGATGATGGGTGCCATGTGCAAGCAAACAGAGAGGGCAGTGCCGCGCCCCATGCGCGGTTTGACGGGATTGTGGGTGCCCTCTGTTAGATTGCAAAATATTGATTCCTAATTTGTTAATGCAAATAAACGTCTAAGCGTGCGGGGAAACCGGAAAATCTGGCCCCAACCCAGCCACAAACCTGGCGCAAACATGCGGACTGCCAGGATATGGACATCCATCCGGCAAGGCGTGAATGCAGCGCAGCCGGGGCCGCAAGCGATCAGGTCCGTGCCAGATTGGCCAGCCCCAGCGCGACAAACACGATGAATAGCGCCTTCTGGAATACAGGGCCGGCAAGGCGCCCGCGTACCCTCTCACCCATGGATAGCCCGGCAAAGGCGCCGATCATGGCGCCGGCCAGGGGGAGGCCCATGGTGGCCGCTGTCCCATGGACGTGTGCCGATGCGTGCAACCGGACGGCCAATGCCAGCGTGGCCACGGTAAACGAGAGTCCCAGTGCCTGAACCATGGCATCCTTGTCCAGCCGCAACGACTGGAGATAGGGTACCCACGGCAGCACGAATACCGCCGTAAGCGCGGTGACGAACCCGGTCGTTACGCCGGCCAGGCCACTGAGCCACACGGCGGAGCCCGACAGGTCCGGCAACCGGGGGCGCCAGAGCCCCCACAGGCCATATGCGACCAGCACTGCACCCAGCAAGCTGCTGGCAGACCCCGCGGCCTTTGACCCACCCAGCCCCGGAGCGAATGCAGCCGTCACAAAGATCAGCAGCCATCCGGGCCACAGTCGTCTGGTGAGTTGCCGGAGGTGGGGGCCGCGGCATTGGGCCACATTGGTGGCCAGCGACGGCAGCACCATCAGCACGGCTGCCTGTGCCGGCGGCATCCACAACCCCAGCAAGCTCATCGCCACGGTGGGCAACCCCATCCCGGTGATTCCTTTCACGCAGCCTGCCAGCATGAACACCGTCAGGACGATTGGCATGTGTTGTATTTCCATGGCCGCATGGTGCGGATTGTTCCGCGATGTGTCCATTCCATTGATTCGGACCTATCCTTCGGCAATTCCAAAGGATGAACGCCATGGGTTCCACGCAACGCCGCACGACTGACTATCGAATCCACCCGTTCGACCTGCATCTCTTTGCGGCCGTGCTGGAGCACGGCACGATCACCGCGGCGGCGCAGGCGGTCAATCTTTCCCTGCCGGCTGCGAGTGCGCGGCTCAAAGCTCTGGAGGATGCCACCGGATCATCTTTGTTGCAGCGCTCAAAGTCCGGGGCAGCACCCACGGCGGCGGGTCGGGCACTGGCACGTCATGCGAATCGCGTGTTGGCGGAGCTTGAGTCCCTGCACGTTGAAATGGCCGGCTTCGGCCAGGGATTGCGTGGAACCGTGCGTCTGCGCTGCAACACGGCGGCGATGGTGGAAGGAGTGCCAACGGCTCTGGGGCGTTTTCTCGTTCGGAATCCCGATATCGACATCGATGTGCAGGAGCAGTCAAGCGATGCCGTGCTCGACGCACTGCGCAGCGGCGTTGCCGATCTGGGCGTTGTGGCGGATTACGTCGATACATCCGGCCTCATCGCCCAACCGTGGCGGGAAGACCGCCTGGTCGCGCTGGTGCCCAGTCCATGGCAGCGTGGCAAAAGCAGGTCGGCTTCCTATGGCGAACTACTGCAACAACCGATGGTGGGCCTTCCCCGTGACAGTGGCCTGAGTCGCTTTCTTGCCACGCATGCCAGCCGAAGCGGGCGTGTGCCCCGCCACCGCGTTCGACTGGACAACCTTGCTGCCATCGCCGCCATGGTGGCTGCTGGCGTGGGTGTTGCGGTTGTTCCGCAGAGTGTGGCGTCACGGCATGTGCAGCCAGGGACCCGGATCGTGCCGTTGCGCGACAGTTGGGCATGCAGGCACCTGCTGGTCTGCATGACCCCCAACGGCTCCGCATTCCCCGGAGTACGCCAGCTTGCGCAGGCACTTCTGGACGCACAGCCATCATCAGCGACGCAAGCATAGGCAAAGGTCATTCCCTCATTAGCTGCGTGTGAATGAAGGGCCGCCGCATGGGGACTGCTACGCTGCGTACCGCAATGCGCCGACTTCCCCAAATGGCTTTCATTCTTGAAGAATCGGATGTTCCGAATGGATCAATCCCTTGGGTTGCCCTGCGTTGCGCTGGCCCTTGCCGCCAGCCCAGCGCGCGAGTGAGCTTCCGGGTTGGCGGGGGAGGGGGTGATGCTGGGCATCGCCGGTTCCGACTGGGTCTGGGGCAGCTCCTCACACGCGTGGTCCGACGATTCCCGGGACCAAGTCCAACGCAAGGCCATCCATGCACGACTGATCAGGGATATTTCAATGCCGTGAAGGGGATGTTTATGTAGGGAGTCAATCTTCGTGCCCGAAGAACCGGATGGTGTTCCGGTTCGCGGCCTTTGCCTTGTACATGGCTATGTCGGCCCGCTTGATCAGTTCTCCGGGACTGGCATTTGTACCCTTGAAGAGCGCAACTCCAATGCTGCACGTGCAGGTATGGCTGTACGCCCCGAGCAAATAGGGCGAGCCAATCACTTCAAGAATCTTGGTGCCCACAGCCGCGGCCTCATCGGTGGCGATCTGTTCCACGGGATGCAGGTCTTCCAGCATCACGACGAACTCATCGCCACCCAGCCGTGAAACGGTGTCCTGGGCGCGCACACAGGACGCCAGTCGGCGGGCGACCTCCACCAACAGCAGGTCACCAATGTCGTGACCCCGGGTATCGTTCAATGCCTTGAAGTTGTCCAGGTCGAGGAACAGCAGCGCGCCGAAGCTGTCATGCCGGTCGCTGGACGGCAGCGCCAGGCTCAATCGGTCCAACAACAGGCGCCGGTTCGGCAACTTCGTCAGCGGATCAAAGAACGCCAGTTCGTGGATCCTGGCCTCGTTGGCCTTTCTGGCACTGATGTTGGAGTTGGTTCCCGCCATTCGGGTGGCTCGTCCCGCCTCGTTCCGCTCGACAACCTTGCCTCGGCTGCGGACCCAGACCCAGGATCCGTTGCGATGCTCGACACGGCACTCGACATCCAGTTGTGCGATCTCCCCTTTCAGGGTCGCATGGAAGCTGGAAGTCAACTGGCCCAGATCCTCGGGGTGTATCAGCGAGCGCACCGTGGCAGGGGTCAGCGCGAATGCATCCGGCTCGTAGCCCAGCATGCTGAACAGCCTCTGGTTGTGCACGACCTGCCCACTCACAATGTCGTAGTCCCACATTCCCAGGTCTGCGCCTTCCAGGGCCAGTTCCATGCGTTGCTCGCTTTGTCGTATCGCCCGCTCATGCAGCCGGCGCTCGGTGACGTCGATGAATCCCCACAGGGACTCCCCGCTTTCACCGTCCAGCAGTGACCCGCTGACGTCGACCCAGATCGGCGTTGCGTCCTTGCGCACATATTCGAATTGGGAACGGAAGACTTCGTGCCGGGCCACCACAGGGTATGCTTGCGCGCCAAACGCCTCATAGGCGGCTTGGTCCCTGTAGAGCGGGAGCGTGGACTTGTCGGCCAGTTCTCCCCTGCCATAGCCCAACATCTTCTCAAAGGCCGGATTGGCCCACAGTATCGTTCGATTGCGGACCTTGACGATGCCAATAAGCTCGCTCTCCAGCATGGCCTTCTGCTCCGCCAGCAGCTGTTCCAGACGACGCTGGCTGGCTTTGCGTTCGGTGACATCACGCGAGGAGGCGTAGAGGTATGCGCGGCCATCAAGATCAATGCCCTTGGCGTTGATCTCCACGTCGATGAGGGAACCATCCTTGCGGCGGTGGCGGGTGTCAAAGGACTGGGGGTTCCCAAGCAGTTTCTGGATCGTGGGAACAATGTCCTTCTGCGGAATCTGCGCGTCCCAGTCGCATACGTTCAGTCGGGCAGCCTCCTGGGCGGTGTAGCCCAGCATGCGCGCGAAGGACTCTCCAAACTGGGTCACGTTGCCGAACTCGTCAAGAACGTGGATGCCATCGCTGGCCGTATCCAGCAGGATCTGGAGCCGCTCCGACGCGTTCTTGCTGAGCGTGATGTCCTGGATCTGAGCCACAAAGTGGACGGGCGTCCCATCCTTCGCCCTGACCAGCGAGACACTCAACTGGACCCAGATGATCCTCCCGTCCCTATGGAAGTATCTTTTTTCCATTTGATAGGACGCACGTGCACTCTGCAGGAGCTCGCGGACGAACGCTTCATCGGCGGCCAGGTCATCGGGATGGGTGATGCTCTGGAAATTCCGTGCCAGCAATTCTGACTCGCTGTAGCCAAGCATCACGCACAGTGCCGTATTCACCTTTTCAAACTTGCCCTCGGTTGATACGACGGCCATGCCATGCGCGGCCGACTCAAAAGCGCCGCGGAACTGCAACTCGCTTTGTGCGAGGGCGGCTTCCGCCTTCATTCTGGCGGTAACGTCTTCCATGACAGCCTGGCTTCTGATGGCGCCCGTGGCTTCATCGCTCTCGGCAATGGCAGAGAGTCGCATGTTCAGGATACGGCCATCCTTTGTCACAAAGTCGTAGGGAACATCCAGGCATGCGCCAGTGCGGAAAAACGCGGGAAGCACTTCATCCTGTGCCATTTGGCGGGAATGAGGGGTCAAGAAGTCCGAGGGCTTGCGCCCGATGACTTCGCTGCGTTCGTATCCAAGTGTCTTGAGCCACAGATCGCTCACGTTGACCAGGTTGCCGTTCGAATCAAGGGAATGCAGAATGGCTGGCGTTCGCTGGTACAGGGCGCGGTAGCGGTTTTCACTCTCGATGAGCCTGCGCTGCATGCGTCCCACCACCAGCAACGGCAAGCCAATGCCCATCGCGGTGTTCAAGGCAATGCCAATCACATGACCAAAGGTGTGGATGGGATTGGCCACCGCCATGAAGTCTTCGCCGGGAGCGTGGAGGACGGCGGTAACCGCCGCCCGAACGGCCATGAACACCGCCGTCGTCAGGAATGCACCCGCGACAAACCACCGCACCAGCCTGTCCTTGGAGTCGCCCCGGTAGATCAGGGCATAGGCGCTCGGAAACAGGAGCATGGCCGTTGCCGCCGACAGCACCACGATCCGCAGCGACAGGCTGGGTGCCAGATAGGTGAAGTGAAAGAGCAGTGCCGCCGCCCCCGCGGTGGGCAGCCAATGCCAGCGTGAATGCGTGGGGACTCCCTGGTACGCGCGGATTCCCAGGTACAACCAGGTTGACCCTGCAAGCAGCAGGGTATTGGCCAGGACGATGGAAACCAGGTCGGGGATGACGCCACGAAGCGCCAGAAGCACGAATGCCACCGCGTTGGCACATGTTCCCCATGTCCAAAGTCGCAGGCCCGCATCCCGGGCGATGACCCGGCCCACCAACAACAGGCCACCCGCAAGAAGCAGACTGCTCAACATGGCAAGAAAGCTGAGGGTTCGAATGTCCAGACTCGTCATGTGCACCAACTGCCGTTGGGTTTCTATGCCCCACGCTTTGCGGCTTCCAGATATTTACGATCCCTTGTGGCTCCAATGTACTTCGAATCCTGGGCCGTGGACAGCCCTCAGGGGTGCAGCACGCAGCCGCCGATGACATCTCCGCGCCACTTGGCGAGCATCGCCTCCTTGAAGTCACGGATGTCGAATACATTGGAAACAAGGGGCTTCAACCGGCCTTCGTGCACCCACTGCAGGATTCGCGCAAGGCGTGGCACCCGGATGGACGGGTCGTGCTCGGTGCTGATCACCATTGGGCTTCCCAGCACCGATACGCCTTTCATCATGATCAGATTCGTTGGCAGCACGTTGGCGTTGGGCGCTCCGCGCAGTCCCTTGCCTCTTGCGACCGCCGGTGTCGACGCCCACCCGACAACCACGAACCGCGCCCCAAAAGCCACGCATCGTAGACTCTCCAGGGACACGTCTCCGCCCACTCCGTCGTACACCACATCCACGCCACGCCCCCCGGTCAGGGCTTTCACATCGTCCCTGAACCTGCGCACGCCAGGACTTCCGTCTGCATGGGAAATATTGATGACATGGTCGGCCCCCTGCTCCTTCACGCATTGGAGTTTGGCATCCGAGCGCCCCGCAGCAATGACGGTCGCACCCATGAGCTTGGCAACGTGAACGGCCGCCAATCCGGTGGAGCCCGTTGCACCCAGGATCAGCACGGTCTCCCCCGCCAACAGTTGCCCCCTGGCCACCAGACAGTGATAGGCCGTCTCATAGTTCCCTAGCAGACAGCAGGCCTCATCCAATGAGAACTGCTCGGGAATGCGGTGAAGGGCCTCCTGCGGCACGACCGCGTAGCTGGCGAAGCCACCTTGCGACTGGTAGGCGCCGCCCGAGCGTGGTCCGGCCAGCAGTCCGTCGACGACAACGCGATCACCGACCCGGGCGTAATGCGGGGCCATGCCGCCACCTGTGGCCAGGACGTTGCCGCTGTATTCCAGGCCGGGCGTGTACGGTGGCTTTGGCATGTGCTGGTACTGGCCACTGGTCATGAGCAAATCCACCCAGCCCACTGCACAACTCTTGATCTCCACGATCACCTCATTCGGCTCAAGCCTGGACGGATCGGGCGCGGACATGGGCTCAAGCGTCAGATAGTGTTCCAGAGCGTCAATGGGGTCTTGCGCGAACGCACTGACCACGACACGGTGGCCCTCCTTCAGATGCAGGCTCGACATGGATGGTTCTCCCGGGACCGCGCGGTCCCTCGTTGTTGTTGATGGACTTGCCTCCCCCGCATGTAGGGAAAGCCCGTATCTGGCGGCACTGACTTCTGCTTCAAATCAGACTACCATCAGCCTAATTAGTTCTATAAGTAGGTTTATAAGATATTAAATGAAAACCGAGGCTGCAATCCAATCCGGCGCTTTGAAAGGGGTCCGCGTCATCGACATGACAGCGGTTGTGATGGGCCCCTCTGCGACCCAGATGCTGGGCGACCTGGGAGCGGACGTCATCAAGGTTGAAGCAACCACGGGCGATGTGCTGCGCGGCATTGGCCCCCAGGGCCAGCAGGGGCTGGGCCCGCTGTTCCTCAACCTGAACCGCAACAAGCGAAGCGTGGTGATTGACCTGAAGAGCCCCGAAGGCCTCATCGCATTGAAAGACCTGCTGCAGGATGCGGATGTACTGGCCTACAACGTCCGCCCGGCAGCCATGCGCCGCCTGGGGCTGGACTATGAAACCCTCGCCGCGCTGAATCCCCGGCTCATCTACCTTGGAATGTTCGGCTTTTCCGAACGGGGGCGCTACGCCGGAGAGGCCGCGTTCGACGATCTGATCCAGGCCGTCTGCACGCTGCCACACGCCGTAGCCCAGAGCAGCGGAGACATTCCACGCTACCTGCCCTTTGCCGTGGCGGACCGCATGGTGGGGCAGTACGCGTTTGGCGTGGTCTGCGCCGCCCTGTACGCCAGGGAGCAGACCGGGGTGGGGCAGCGCATTGATGTGCCCATGTTTGAGACCCTGCTGCCCCAGGTCATGGGAGACCACCTCTACGGGCACACATTTGTTCCCGCGCAAGGGGGATTCGGGTATCCCCGCCTGCTGTCGCCCGACCGGCGCCCCTATGCCACCCGCGACGGGCACGTGTGCTGCCTGATCTACACCGATGCGCAGTGGCGTGCGTTCCTGAAGGCAATCGGGCGGGAGACACTGTTCGACAACGACCCGCGCTTCTCGGGCATCGGCGAGCGCACCCGGAACATTTCCGCCCTGTATGCGCTCGTGTCCGAGGAAATCGCCAGGCACAGCACAGCGGAGTTGCAGGCCCTGCTGGCGCACACTGATATTCCCGTGCGCCCCTTGCACACCTTTGAATCGGTGCTGGAGGACCCCCATCTGGCCGACGTGGGTTTTTTCAGCGAGGTGGAGCACCCCCACGTGGGGACCATACGCCAGACAGCCGTGCCCAGTGAGTGGTCCGGCACACCGCCACCGGTGCCCGCGCCCGCACCCCGGCTGGGGGAACACAGCCGGGCAGTGCTGCGGGAGCTGGGGTATGGCGAGGAACGCATCGACGCCCTGATCGCCAGTGGCGCGATCCGGCAGGACCACGCCTAGGATGGACGCCACCTGATGGTGTGCCTGTTGGTTGCCAACTTACTTCAAGGAGATATCCATGCGATTTGTATGCACCCGCTCACGCCGGAACTGGTTGACCGGATGTCTTGTGGCCATGGCTGCCGGATGGTTTGCGCCAACGGTGTGCGCCCAGGACTATCCAAGCAAGCCGATCAAGATGATCGTGGCCTTTGGCACCGGCAGTGGCAATGACATCATTGCGCGCGAACTCGCCCTGCACATGTCGGCGGTTCTGGGGCAAAGCATTGTGGTGGAGAACCGGCCCGGGGCCGGCGGATCACTGGGAACCGATGCGGTAGCCAAGGCTGCTGCGGACGGCTACACCATCGGCTTGGGAACGAGTTCCCAACTGGTCATGAATGCGGGCCTGTTCAAGAGCCTGCCCTTTGATGTGGAGAAGGACCTGCGTTCCATCGGCCTGGTTGCCCGCACACCCATGATTCTGGTTGCCAGCAACAACATGCCCAAGTCACTGGGTGAGCTGATTGCGTATGCGAAGAGCCACCCGGGCAAGGTGAGCTATGGGTCGGCCGGGCCGGGCTCGATCAGCCACATCGTCGGCGAGGCCTTTGCCAAGGCGGCGGGCATTTCCCTGCTGCACGTTCCCTACAAGGGCAATGGACCTGCCCTGGTCGATCTGGCCGGAGGGCATGTGGACCTGTTGTTTGACGGGCTGGTCACCGGGTTGCCACTGTCGCAGCAGGGCAAAGGGCAGTTGCTTGCGGTGTCCCGGGCGCAACGCAGCCCGGTGGCGCCGCAATTGCCCACCTTTGACGAATCCGGTCTGACGGAGTTCACCGCCTACACCTGGAATTCCCTCTTCGCACCGGCCAAGACCCCGCAGGCCGTCATTGACAAACTCAATGCAGCCTTGAACAAGGCGCTCACCGTGCCGGCGTTTGCCAACCGGCTGGCCCAGAGCGCGGCCGACAATCTGGGCCCCACGACGCCCATGCAGGCCGACAAGTTCGCGCAGGGTGAACGCGCAAGGTGGGTACCATTCATCAAGAGCCTGAATATCGACATGAATTGACACCCCGTGATCCAGACCCGTTTGCCCCACCACCCGCTTGGGGTTGCGGGGCCCGCATTCGATGAAGACTGAATCCCATACCGGAATCGCCCAATACGTGCAACTTGCCAGCGTGCTGCGGCACCAGATCGCGCGCGGGGCGCTCAGCGCTGGCGCGCGCCTGCCCACAGTTGCGGAGATGGCGGATCGCCACGCGGTGGCGCGCGTCACGGTGCGCCAGGCCTATGGCTTGCTGGTCCGGGAGGGGTTTGTCACGAGTGCCAGGGGACGCGGAACATTTGTTGCCGATACGCCGCCCAGCCCCGGAGCCGAATTGAACCAGGGTTTGCGGGACGCAATCAACAACCCCGCCACCGAGGACCTGCGCATCGACCTGATGGAGCAGCGCCGAAAGGTCGCGCTGCCGTCGGCGCTGCAGGGGGCGTACGCCACCTTCGCGGACTATGACTTCTTCCGCAAACGGCACATCCATGCGGGCGAAGTCTTCTGTCTGGTGGAGATCTATGTCGCCAGCGAGATTCGGGCCCTGTTTCCCAGGGGCGCCGAAAAGAAGCACAAGATTGCATGGCTTCTGAGCCAGCACGCGCCTACACGGCTCTCGCAGGTGCATCAGACCCTCAGCGTTGCGCCTGCCGACATTGTCCTCAGCAACGCACTCGAATGTCCCTTTGCGACCCCGGTCGCCCACATGAAACGCCATGTCCTGGACCGGCAGGGCCGGATCGTTCTGGCAGGACTGTTCTGGTACCGCGGCGACCGCTTCTCGATGGATATGAAGATACCCTTCGGCGTGTGGCTGCAGGAACCTGGCCTGGTCGTCATGGGAATGCGAAACGGGACCGCGGCGTAAAACGCTCCCGTTCAGCCTGCCAGCGCCTGCTCCAGGTCGGCCAGCAGGTCGTCGATGTGTTCGATTCCCACCGACAGACGCACGGCATCTTCCGGCACACCGGCCTTGGCCAGCTCTTCGGGTGACAGCTGGCGGTGCGTGGTGGAGGCCGGGTGCGTGGCCAGTGATTTGGCGTCGCCAATATTGACCAGCCGGGTGAACAGCTTCAGCCGGTCCAGGAAGCGGGCACCGGCCACGCGGCCTTCGCCGGCAGCGGCCTTCACACCAAAGGTCAGCAGGCCGCTGGCCTTGCCGCCCAGGTACTTCCGGGCCAGCGCATGGTCCGGGTGGCTGGGCAGGGCGGCGTAGTTGACCCACGCCACCTGGGCGTGCTTTTCCAGAAACTGGGCGACCTTGAGTGTGTTCGCGTTGATGCGCTCCACGCGCAGCGCCAGCGTCTCGATGCCCTGAAGGATCAGGAAGGCGTTGAACGGGGAGATGGCCGCACCCGTGTTGCGCAGCGGCACCACGCGGGCACGGCCAATGTAGGCTGCCGGGCCCAGGGCTTCGGCGTAGACCACGCCGTGGTAGCTGGGGTCGGGCTCGTTCAGGCGTTTGAACCTGGCCTTGTGCTGCGCCCACGGGAACTTGCCGCTGTCTACGATGGCACCGCCGATGGTGGTGCCATGGCCGCCCAGGTATTTGGTCAGCGAATGCACCACGATGTCGGCGCCGTGCTCGAACGGGCGCAGCAGGTAGGGCGTGGCCACCGTGTTGTCCACGATCAGCGGCACGCCATGGCGATGGGCGATCTCTGCAATGGCTGCGATGTCGGTCACCGTGCCTTGCGGGTTGCTCAGGGACTCGATGAACACCGCCTTGGTCTTGTCGTCAAACAGGGCCTCAAAGCTGGCCAGGTTGCGCGAGTCGGCAAAGCGCGTGGTGATACCGAATTGCGGCAGCGTGTGGGCAAACAGGTTGTAGGTGCCGCCGTACAAGGCGGTGCTGGCGATGATGTTGTCGCCGGCCTCGGCAATGGTCTGGATGGCATAGGTCACCGCGGCCTGGCCCGATGCCAGCGCCAGCGCGGCAATGCCGCCTTCGAGTGCGGCCACGCGCTGCTCCAGCACGTCCTGCGTGGGGTTCATGATGCGGGTGTAGATGTTGCCCGGCACCTTCAGGTCGAACAGGTCGGCGCCGTGCTGGGCGCTGTCAAAGGCATAGGCGGCCGTCTGGTAGATCGGCACCGCCACCGCCTTGGTGGTGGGGTCCGGCGAGTAGCCGGCGTGGACGGATTGGGTTTCGAATTTCCAGGTGGTGGACATGGTGTTCTCCCTGTGGGTCAAAGTCAGACGGATGTGGGCTGTGGATTTGCTATTAATTGAATAGCTGCCTGCGCTGTTCTGGCGAGGGCTGGAGGGTCAATTGGCTGTTGGTACAAGGCGTGCGGGTTGGCCGGACGGGCCAGGCCCAGGTGCTCGCGCAGCGTGCGGCCGGTGTACTCGGTGCGGAACAGGCCGCGGCGTTGCAGCTCGGGAATCACGCCGTCGGCAAAGTCCTTGAGGCCATGCGGCAGGGTCGGCGACAGGATGTTGAAACCATCCGCCGCGCCCGTGGTGAACCAGTGTTCCAACTGGTCGGCAATGGTCTTGGGTGTGCCCACCACGGTCCAGTGCCCGCGGCCAGTGGCCACCTTTTCGTAGAGCTGGCGAATGGTGAGGTTGCCGCGCTGGGCCAGTTTCTCGAACAGCTCCTGGCGGCTCTTCCAGCCTTCCGTCACCGGCAGGCCCAGGGGGAACGGGCCGTCGATGGGGTAGCCTGACAGGTCCACATTGCCCAGGAAGGCGGACAGCAGTCCCACACCCAGCACCGGGTCAATCAGGCTCTGCAATTGCTCGAACTTCTCCTGCGCCTCCTGTTCGCTCTGGCCCACAAAGGGGGAAATGCCGGGCAGGATCTTGAGTTCGTGGGTGCCGCGCCCGTAGGCGGCCAGGCGCCCTTTCACGCTGGCATAGAAGGCACGGGCATCTTCCACGGTCTGCTGGGCGGTAAACACCAGTTCAGCCGTGGCGGCAGCCAGGTCCTGGCCGTCTGGGCTGGAGCCGGCCTGCACCAGCACCGGGTAGCCTTGCGGTGAGCGGGGTGCCTGCAGCGAGCCGTGCACGTTGTAGTGCTTGCCTTCGAACGAGGCGCGGTGCAGCTTGTCGGTGTCAAAGAATCGGTTGGACTCTTTATCGTGGATGAAGGCGTCGTCCTCCCAGCTGTCCCACAGGCCTTTGACGACCTGCACATACTCATGGGCCTTTTCGTAGCGCTGGGCGTGCGCCAGTTGCTGCGGCAGCCCAAAGCTGCGGGCTTCAAAGTCACTGCCGGAGGTCACCAGGTTCCAGCCCGCGCGGCCACCACTGAGGTGGTCCAGCGTGGCGAACTTGCGCGCCAGGTGGTAGGGCGGCAGGTAGGTGGTGGAGACAGTTGCCACCAGGCCGATGCGCTCCGTGACGCCGGCCAGTGCCGTCTGCAGCAACAGCGGATCAAACGGGTAGGGCAAGGCATTGCGCGTGACTACGTCTGCCGGGCCATCGCTCATGCCGACGTTGTCGGCAAAAAAGATGGCGTCGAACTTGGCGGCTTCGGCCTGGCGCGCCCAGTCCTTCAGCGTGGCCGGCGTAACCGATGCCGAGGCATCCACGTCCGGGTGGCGCCAGGCGGCAAGGTGGTGGCCGACGCCGAAGAAAAAGGCGCCCAGGTGCATTTGGGGTTTGGGTGTGCTCATGGTGGTGTGTTCCTGTGATGGGGGCGATTTTGAAAGCGCCTCGTCAAAACTGGAACTACTGTTTTATAGGCTTCTAATTACTGAAACATATAAAACCAGTGCAGCCCGCCCACCGGTGCCGGCTGTCCGTCAAGGCCCGGAGTGGCAGTGCCCCATGGCCGTCATCCACCCGGCGCAGCCGCAGTTCCACATTCATCAGCGGGCTCGCCATCCAGCGTGGTTACCACCAGCATATCTGCGCTGGCATCGCTGAGCACCCGCTTGGTGACACTCCCCAGCAAGAGATTTTCCGTCACGAAGGTGCCGTGCTTGCCCATGGCAATCAGATCGCAGTGGTGGCTTTGCGCATACTCCAGAATTTTCTGCACGACCAGGCCATGCTCGACCACACCCACATAGTCAAGGTCTTCAGGGCCTTGCAGCCCCGACTTGCGGGCCAGCGCCTGCAGCTTCTGGCGGCTCTTTTCCTTCCATTCCATGCGGTAGAGATGGATGGCATCTTCCGAAACATCGGCATACCGCAGCATGCCCTCAAACGGAACCTCAAAAACGTGCAGCAGGACGATGTGCGCCTGCGGCGCGACCAACCGGACCAAGCGAATGGCCGACTCGGAGCCGGTTGAGAAATCGACGGGAATCAGCACCCGGCGGTAGGGGACGGTGACCGGGTTCTTCACCACCAGCACCGGGCAGCGGCTCTTTCGCAGCAGGCGCGAGGCAGTGGAGCCGATCAGCATGCGGCGCAGCGTCCCATGGCCTCCATAGCCCACCAGCAACAGGTCGGCATCGGTGGCGGAGGCATAGGCGGGAACCACCATCGTCGCCAGGCCCTGCTCAACCACAATCCGCGTTGTGATGCCATGGCCGTGTCCGGAAGCGTTGACAAGGGTTTCCAGCGCGGCACGTTGCTGCTCCATCACCCTGTGCGACACCTCATCCGCACTGTGGCCAATGAGATTGCGCAAGGGGCCCAGTGCATCGAGACCCAATGCGTGCATCACCGTGTAATGGGCCCCGGTGTGGCGCGCGATGTGAAAGCCGCGATCCACCGCGTGAATCGAGGCCTCCGAGAGATCCGTAGCCGCAAATACCAGGCGGATGGATTGCATACCGTACTCTCCTTGTGTGATGGGTGCCGGGGCAGAGTCACTCCTGCGCCACCACCCTCCGGCCGGAAACATGGCAGGCTTGCAGGATGTGCGCGCTCATGGATCTGGCCAACTCCTGCTCCCCCAGGAAGACAACCCCAAGCTTCTCCTTGCGCAACAGATCCGCTTCCTCTTCGCTGTGGGTGCGCAGTACAACCGCAATACCCGGGTTCAGTGACTTCGCAATCTCAACCATTCTTCGCACGGGCAGTGCATCGGGGATGGCTACCGCCAGGATTGCAGCGCGTGCCACGTGCGCCTGAATCAGCACCTGCGGTGTTTCCGCGTCGCCGCTGACAGCGGCAACACCCTGGTTGCGCAATGCCTCCACGGTTTCACGGTTCTGCTCGGCAACCACGTAGGAGATATTCCGCGCCGCCAGCTCCCGTGCAATGCGCTTGCCCACGCGGCCATAACCAACCAGCACCACATGCCCGGTCAATTGGTCCGGGTCTGTGGTCATGGGCAGTTCGGCCATGGGATCGGAACGTCGCTCCAGGCGCTGCGCCAATTCCGAACGCGCCAGCATCCAGCGGCGCAGCGGCTCCACGGCGGAAAAGAGCGCCGCGTTGGCTGCAATCGATATCAACGCCGCCGTCAATACCAGGCTTTGCCCCTCCACCGGCAGCAGACCCAGGCCCACGCCCAGGCCCGCCAGAATGAATGAGAACTCACCGATTTGTGCCAGGCTCGCCCCAACGGTGAGTGCCGTATTGAGCGGATAGCGGAACGCAAGTACCAGCAACACGGCGGCAATGGTCTTGCCGACCATCACGATGGCCACCACGGCCACCAGCTTCAGCGGTTGCGCCAGCACCACCGCGGGGTCGAACAGCATGCCAACCGACACGAAGAACAGCACGGCAAATGCGTCGCGCAAAGGCAGCGACTCATCCGCCGCCCGGTGGCTGAACTCGGACTCGCGCATCATCATTCCCGCAAAGAAGGCGCCCAGTGCAAACGACACGTCGAACAGGATGCCGGCACCAAAGGCCACACCTACCGCAATCGCCACGACGCTGAGGGTGAAAAGCTCCTGGGAACCCGTCTTGGCAACCCACCACAACAGCTTGGGCAATATCCTGCGCCCCACCACCAGCATCAGCGCCACAAATGCAACCACTTTGGCGAGTGTGACGCCCACGGCCTGCCAGACGTCTGCGGGTGTCATGGCGTCTTGCTGCGTTTGGCCCTGGGTGCCCAGTACCCCGGCAAGGGCAGGCAGCAGCACCAGAACCAGCACCATGACCAAATCCTCGACGATCAACCAGCCGACCGCAATCTGGCCGTTCACGGATTTGAGGAGTCCCTTGGACTCCAGGGCCCGCAACAACACGACCGTGCTTGCACACGAAAGACACAGCCCGAAGACAATGGATGCGCCCAGGTCCCAACCCCACATGCTGCTGGTAGCCGTTCCCAGTGCGGTGGCGACTGCAATCTGCACGATGGCGCCAGGGGCCGCAATCTTCTTGACCGCCATCAGGTCGTCCATGGAAAAATGCAGCCCCACACCGAACATCAACAACATCACGCCGATCTCGGCCAACTGGCTGGCCAGACCCACATCGGCGACATAGCCCGGCGTTGCCGGACTCATCACAATGCCCGCAAGGAGGTAGCCCACCAGCGGCGGCATTCGCAGCCGGGTCGCCACCAGTCCGAAGACCATGGCCAGACCAAAGCCGGCAGCAATGGTGGCGATCAGCGTCACGTCATGGGGCATGGAATCTTCCGCAGGGCACGTCGGCCGTTACTCCAGAGCATCCAACGGCCCTGCCGTCGGGGTCCACCGTGACAACCGGCACGCCGCTTCGGGCATTCACGATCTTTCGGACCACATCACCGAACAGCAGTCGCGTCCATGCCCTCTTCCTGATGGCGGGCAGCACGATGGCATCGCAGTCAAGCAGCACGGCGGCGTCGAGGATTTCCTGCACCACATGGCCGCAGAGGATGAACTTTCCGTGCGGGATGTCGCGTTTGCGCAGGTAGTGCGCAGCGTCTTCCAGCATCTTGTTGGCGCGCGCCATATCGGGGTCGTCGACAGTCTTCAGGAGCGGAACCGGCAATTCCGCGCGTTGGACAAACGGCGACACGTAGAGAAGACTGACCGTGACGGGCGTCTGCCGCGTCACAAGGCTCTCGGCATAGCGCACGACGGGCACCACCTGCCTTGCTTTCTTGATGGGCGCCAGCAGATGCGCGGCCGGCGGTCGTACTGACTCGGCATCGGCGCTGGCTCGGGGCGGATAAGGCTTGCTCATGCTGGGATGCAGGCCAGGAAGACTCGCCGCAATCCACGTGAATCGGGCCCGAGTGCTGGTCTGCTACTGGATGCATCGTAGGGGTGGGACCCGCCCCTGTAAATTCGCGATCCCGCGTAGGGAGATCGCAGCGGCCCCATCGCCACAACGGTGAGTCCTGTCGTGCGGTTACCGCCGTGCGTAAGGGTTTCGCGTACGGGACCTGGTGGATGCGCAAAGGGAATCCGTCCTGCACAATGGCCGCTCCGGTGACGATCCTCTGCCCATGCCCCCACACCTGACCCGCTCATTGCCACACATTGCCTTTGTTGCGATGTATGTCGCGCTCGACTGGGCCAGCTATGTGCAGCCGTTCTACGGCTTCAACATCACGCCGTGGAATCCCATTCCTGCACTCGGTTTCGTCTACTGGTTGAAGTACGGCAGGAAGGTGGCCGTGCCGTGGTTCATTGCGCTGTTTGCCGGCGACGGCATCGTGCGCGGATTTCCCGGCGGGCCATGGATGACCGCCGTGCTGTCGGGATGGCTGGTGGTTGGATATGGGCTGATGGCCGAAGTGTTGCGCCGCCACTTCAGCCATGAACACATCTTCAGTGACAGACGGGGTCTGTTTGCCTGGGTCTCGATCGTCGTGGTCGGCACCCTGCTCAACGGCATGGCCTACATATCCCTGCTTTTCGCGCTGGACCGGATACCGATGGACCATTGGCTGGAGTCCGTGGCTTGCTACTGGGTGGGTGACGTTGCGGGCATCCTGGTATCCATGCCTATCCTGTGGATGCTTGCATCGGCGCAGGGCCGGGCTGCCTTGCGCGCAATCGTGATGCGGTGGGAGACCGCGGGCTACATCGGATTGCTGGCCCTGCTCTTGTGGATGGTCTTTGGCCTGAGAGGTGGCATCGATTTCAACCACTTCTATTTCCTGTTTCTGCCCATCGTCTGGGCGGCCGCCCGGCAGGGATTGGCGGGCGCCGCCTTGGTCGCGCTGGCCCTGCAGTTGGGCGTCGTCGCGATTGTCGGGTGGCTGCAACTGGTCGACCTTGCAATCCTTGAACTGCAGTTACTGTCTGCGGTGCTGGCGCTGGGATGCTTCTTCATGGGTGTCGTTGTTGACGAACAGCGTCACCTGGCGGAAGAGCTGAAGCAGACACTGCGGCTTGCCGCCGCCGGCGAGATGGCGGCCGCGCTCGCCCACGAACTGAACCAGCCCATGACGGCGCTGGCGGCCTATGGCAAGGCGTGCGAACACCTGCTGGCCCGCGGCGAAACGGGTGGTGTGCTCCGCGACGCCATACACCGCATGGTCCATGAGGCGGGGCGGGCCGCGAACGTCGTGGGCCGATTGCGGGACTTTTTCCGCACAGGCGCAATGCAACTGGAGCCGATCCAGTTTGGCGCAATTGCCGCATCGATTGCCCAGCAATGCCAGGAACAGTTTGGGGCCCATGAGGTCGTGCTGGAGACCCGCATTGCACCATCAGTCACAGTCAACGCCGACTGCCTCCAGATTGAGCTGGTACTGCGCAACCTGCTGGGCAATGCCTTTGATGCGGTTGTCACGCAGCCCCCGGGGCAACGCCGCATCAGCCTTTGCGCAGAAGTCATGGAAGGCGCAAGACTGCGGGTATCGGTTACCGACAGTGGCCGCGGGATTTCGAGCACCCTTGCCGCCCGTCTGTTTGAGCCGTTCGTATCATCCAAGTCCAGCGGCATGGGCCTTGGCCTGGTGCTCAGCCGCTCGATTGTCGAAGCACACGGCGGCAGCCTCTGGGCCGAGGTCGGCGATCACGGGGTGTTCCGCTTTGTGCTGCCGTTGGTGGAGGTAGGCGACCATGGGCATTGACGAATTGACGGTGTTCATCGTGGATGACGATGCATCGGTACGTGACTCGCTGAGCCTGCTTCTGTCCGTGCGCGGCTACCGCACTGCCGTGTTCGCCAGCGGAGAGAGTTTTCTCGCCGCCTGGAAGACGGAATGGGCCGGCTGCGTGCTCCTGGACTTGCGGATGCCGGGCATGGATGGGCTCTCCGTTCAGACAAGACTCCTCGAACTGAACTGCCAGTTGCCGGTGATTGTCGTCACCGGCCATGGTGATGTCGGCTTGGCCCGGCAGGCGTTCAAGGCGCACGCCAGTGACTTTCTCGAAAAGCCGCTGGACGACTCCAAGTTGATCCATGCGATTGAAGAGGCGTTCGCCCGCGAGGGGGCGGCGCGCCAGGAAATGCGCCGCCGCGAAGTGACGGCCAGGTTGCTTCGCGATTTGACGCCGCGCGAACGGGAGGTCATGGGACATGTTGCATTGGGTCGCCACAACCGGACCATTGCCCAAACCCTGGGAATCAGTGTTCGGACGGTGGAAGTCCACAAGGCCCGGTTGATGGCAAAACTCGGCGTGGACAACGTGGCGGATCTGGTTCGCATCACGATGTTGCACCCGTAGGGCCGCCCTGGTGCCAGTCGGCACCAGGCGCGTGTGCCCGGCGGACCGGGGGCCGTCAGGCCGCCTTGCGCTCCTGGCGGCGCGCGGCGTGCTGGTTCTCGGGGCGCTCCAGTGCCAGGTTCTCGCGCAGGGTCGTGCCCTCGTACTCCGTGCGGAACAGGCCGCGGCGCTGCAGCTCGGGGATCACCAGGTCCACAAAGTCGTCCAGGCTGGCGGGCAGCACCGGGGGCAGCACGTTGAAGCCGTCGGCCGCACCGTTTTCAAACCACAGTTGCAACTGGTCGGCGATCTGGGTTGGCGTGCCCACAATCGTCCAGTGACCGCGTGCCGTGGCCACCCACTGGTAGAGCTGGCGGATGCTAAAACTGTGCTTGTGGGCGATGTCCACCATCATCTGCGCGCGGCTGACCCAGCCCTCGGTCTTGGGCAGATCGGGGAAGGGACCATCCAACGGGTACTTCGACAGGTCCACGCCGCCCGACAGCCCGGCCAGCAGCGTCAGGCCTTCCTCGGGGCGGATCAGGTCATTGAGCTGCTGCAGCTTGGCCCGGGCTTCCTCCTCGGTCTTGCCCACATAGACCGACACACCGGGCATGATGCGCAGCGCATCCGCAGAGCGGCCGTACTTCGCCAGGCGGCCTTTCAGGTCGCGGTAAAAGGCCTGGGCATCTTCCAGCGACTGCTGGGCGGTGAACACCACCTCGGCCGTGCGGGCGGCCAGCTCCAGACCGGGCTCGGACTGGCCGGCCTGCACCACCACCGGGTAGCCCTGCGGTGGGCGGGCCACGTTGAGCGCGCCGGCCACCGAGAAATGCTTGCCCTTGTGCTGTGGCGGGTGCACCTTGGCCGGGTCGAAGTACTGGCCGCTGGCCTTGTCGCGGATGAAGGCATCGTCCTCCCAGCTATCCCACAGCTCCTTGACCGTGTCGACAAACTCCTCGGCCCGGTCGTAGCGCTCCACGGGTGTCAACTGCTTGTCGCGCCCGAAGTTGCGCGCCGTCTCGTCACCGATGGTGGTCACCACGTTCCAGCCGGCCCGCCCGCCGCTCAGATGGTCCAGCGAGGCGTATTTGCGCGCCAGGCTGTAGGGCTCTTCGTAGGTGGTGGAGGCGGTGGCGATGAAGCCGATGTGTGTTGTGACCTGCGACAGGGCCGAGAACAGCGTCACCGGCTCAAAGTCCGTCACCTTGGCACTGCCGCCCGCACCCACCAGACCGCCGAAATTGGCGGCCAGGCCATCGGCCAGGAAGAAGGCGTCGAACAGCCCCCGCTCGGCCGTTTGGGCCAGGCGCTTGTAGTGTTCAAAGTTCAGCGGACCATTGGCGTTGGAATCGGGGTGGCGCCAGGCCGCAATGTGCTGGCCCGCGCCGGGCAGAAAGGCACCAAGTCGTAGTTTCTTGCTCATCAAAATCTCCTGTGGGTGGAAAGGATGGGGGAATGGCGCGCTCAGAAGCCGGGAACGACCGCGCCCTTGAATTCGGTCTGGATGAACGCGCGAATCGCGTCGGACTGGTAGACCTTGACCAGTTTGGCCACCCATGGCTTGTCCTTGTCCTGCTCGCGCACGGCGATCAGGTTCACATACGGGCTCTTGGCGGCCTCTTGCGCGATGGCGTCCTTGGCCGGGCTCAGGCCCGCGGGCAGCGCGTAGTTGGTGTTGACGGCGGCGGCGTCCAGGTCATCCAGCGAACGGGGCAACTGGGCGGCGTCCAGTTCCACAAACTTCAGCTTCTTGGGGTTGTCGACCACGTCCAGCGGCGTGGCCTTCAGGCCGGCGTCAACGCGCAGCTTGATCAGGCCCTTGTCCTGCAGCACCAGCAGCACGCGCCCGCCATTCGTGGGGTCGTTGGGGATGCCGAACCTGGCGCCCTCCTTCAAATCCTCCAGGCGCTTGACCTTCCTGGAATACAAACCGATGGGGAAGTTGACGGTGTAGCCCACGTTGGCGAACTTGTAGCCACGGTCCTTAATCTGCTGGTCGAGGTAGGGCTTGTGCTGGTAGCTGTTGGCGTCCAGGTCGCCAGCGGCCAGCGCGGCGTTGGGCTGCACGTAGTCGCTGAACTCGACGATCTGGATCTTCAGCCCGTCCTTCTCGGCGAGCTTTTTCACCTGCTCAAAAATCTGCGCGTGCGGGCCGGCGGTGACGCCGACCTTCAGCGGCTTGTCCTGCGCCAGTACGGGCGACAGGGCGGCGGCCACCAGCAGGGCGGTGGCGGTCTGGATCAGGAAACGCTTGTTCATGGAAAACTCCTAGGGTAGAAAAATGCTATTGAATTGAGAGCTGCATACGCAGATTCGACGAGGGATGGAGGCTGATTTCCTTGTGAGTGACCAGCGCTAGCGGTGGCTGATGCGGCGCGCCAGCGCATCGCCTGCGCTCTGCACCACCTGCACGAAGACGATCAGCACCAGCACCACGGCGAGCATCACCTCGGGCAGAAAGCGCTGGTAGCCGTAGCGGATGCCCAGGTCGCCCAGGCCACCGCCGCCAATGGCACCGGCCATGGCCGAGTAGCCGGTCAAGCTGACCAGCGAGATCGTCAGCGCGGCGACGATGCCGGGCAGGGCCTCGGGCAGCAGCACCTTGAAGACGATCTGGCGCGTGGTGGCGCCCATGGCTTGCGCGGCCTCCACCAGGCCTTGGTCCACCTCGCGCAGCGCGGTCTCGATCAGGCGGGCAATGAAGGGCGCCGCCGCCACGGTGAGCGGCACCACGGCTGCCGCCGTGCCGATGCTGGAGCCGGTGATCAGCCGCGTGAACGGAATAATGGCCACCAGCAGGATGATGAACGGCGTGGAGCGCACGGCATTCACCGCCGTGCCCAGCACGCGGTTCACGCCGCGGTTTTCCAGAATGCCACCGGGGCCGCTCAGGTGCAGGTAGACGCCCAGCGGCAGGCCCAGGAGCGTGCCGACCAGGCCGGAGAGCCCGACCATGACGACGGTCTCCCACAGCGAGGTGACAAACAGCTCCAGCAGGGCGGGGGTAAAGGTATCAAGCACAGGCCACCTCCCGTAGGTGCACGCCGGCGCTGCGCCGTTGCGCGGCCAGTGAGCCGAAGCCGTGGTCCTGGATGTCTTCGAGCAGGCTGCGCGTGGTGGCGTGCTGGGGCTGGGTGAACACGTCGATGACGGCGCCCTGTTCGACGATGCGTCCATGGTCGATGACGGCCACGCGGTCGGCCACCTGCTTGATGACCTGCATCTGGTGTGTGATGAGGACGATGGTCAGGCCAAAGTCGCGGTTGATGGTCTGCAGCAGCGCCAGGATGGAGCGCGTGGTCTCCGGGTCCAGCGCCGACGTGGCCTCATCCGACAGCAGCACGGTGGGCCGGCTGGCCAGTGCGCGGGCAATGCCCACGCGCTGCTTCTGCCCGCCGCTGATCTGCGCCGGGTAACGGTCGCGCTGCGCGGACAAGCCCACCAGGTCCAGCAGCTCGTCCACGCGCGCCTTGATGGCGGCGGGGCGCGCGTGCACCAGTTGCAGCGGCAGCGCCACGTTCTCGAACACGGTGCGCGAGGACAGCAGGTTGAAGTGCTGGAACACCATGCCAATGCCGTGGCGTGCGGTGCGCAGGTCTTCGGGCGAGAGCGCAGTCAGGTCCCGCCCATCCACCTGCACCCGGCCCTGGGTCGGGCGGGTCAGCAGGTTGATGGTGCGGATCAGCGAACTCTTGCCCGCGCCGCTGCGCCCGATGATGCCAAACACCTGCCCGCCGGGCACGTGCAGGTCCACGCCTTGCAGCGCGTCCACCGGCCCGTGCGGGCTGGGGTAGCGCAGGTGGATGTTGTCGAGTTGGATCATGCTGGGGTTTCAACCTCGCTGGAGCTTGTGGGGGACATAGCGGTCGGCCTGGATGTCGGGCGTGATGCCGTGGGTGCGCACCTCATCGGTGATGGGCAGCACGGTGGCGTCCCACGCGGCCCACTGGTTGCGCAGGCGCTCAAACACGTCGGGGTGGCGCTCGCGCAGGTTGGCGCGCTCGCGCTGGTCCACCACCACGTCGAACAGGAATTCGTTGTCGTTGACCTTCAGGTATTTCCAGTCACCGTCGCGCACCGCGCGCTGGGTCTGGGCCTTGTAGCGCCAGTAGAGCGTACGCGGGTGTTGGGGCGCCTGGCCCTCCAGCACCGGCAGGATGTTCTCGCCGTCGCTGGGAAAGGCCGGGTCGGGGGCCAGACCGGCCGCCGCCAGCAGCGTGGGCAGCCAGTCAACGGTGATGGTGACCTGGTCCTGCACCTGGGGCTGGATGCGCGCGCTCCAGCGCAAGAGCGTGGGCACGCGCAGGCCGCCTTCCAGCAGCTCGGTCTTCTGGCCGGTGAAGGGCCAGGTCTTGGAGAAACGCTCGCCACCGTTGTCGCTGGTGAAGATGACGATGGTGTTGTCGGCCTGGCCCGAAGCGTCCAGCACCGCCAGCACCTGGCCGACGGCGGCGTCGAGTGACTCCACGATCTCGCCGTACTTGCGCAGGTTGCCACCGTCGTAGTGGAACAGGTCCTTGATGTCGCGCGACACGGCTTCGTCGCCCGGCCCTTCCCACGGCCAGTGCGGGGCGGTGAAATGCAGGGACAGCAGGAACGGCTTGTCCGCCCGTTCGGGCTTGCGCAGATAGGTGCTGGCCTCGTCCGCCAGGATCTGGGTGTAGTAGCCCACGCGCTCCACGGGCACATCGCCCTCCCACAGGTCGGGCCGCACGTGCTCGCCTACGCCGGGTTTGTGCGTGAAGTAGTCGATGGCCCCGTGGTGATTGCCAAAGAAGTGGCCGTAGCCACTCAGGCGCGGGCCGTAGGTGGGTGGCAGGCCCAGGTGCCATTTGCCGATGAGTGCGGTGTCGTAGCCGCCGGCCTTCAGCAGCGAGGGCAGCGTCGGGTGTGCGGGTGGCAGGCCCAGGCCCGTGTCGCGCAGGATGATGGGCTCTTCCAGCCCGGCCCGCAGACGGTACTGGTAGCGCCCGGTGATGAGCGCAATGCGCGTGGCCGAGCACACGGCCGAGTTGGCATAAGCCTGGGTGAAGCGCACCCCCTGGCCGGCCAGTCGGTCCAGATGGGGCGTGGCAAAGTCCGTGGCGCCATAGACGCCCAGGTCTGCCCAGCCGAGGTCGTCGGCCAGGATGAAAACGATGTTGGGTTGACGGCTCACAGGATTCCTTTAGTCCGCCTTGAAGCCGGATGCCTCGATCACCGGGCGCCACTTGCCCAGGTCGGCCAGGCGCAGCTGCTCCAGTTGCCGCGGCGTGCGCGGGTCACCTTCGAGCGACAACTCATCGAGCTTGGCCTTGATGGCCGGCTCAAGCAGCGCCGTGTTCAGCGCGCGGTTGACGGATTCCACAGCCGCCGCCGGCGTGCCCTTGCGGGCCCACAGGCTGTACCAGCCGCTACCTTTGGCCTGCGGGAAACCGGCTTCGGCCACCGATTGCACATCGGGCAGTTCGCGGGTGCGTTTGTCGGAGAAGGTGGCCAGCACGCGCACCTTGCCCTCGCGGTGCAAGGGGGCCAGCCCGGACGTGGTTTCGATGGCCGACGTCAACTGCCCGCCGACCAGGTCGGTAAACAGCCCGGGGCTGCCTTTGTAGGCCACGTGGACGATGTCCACCCCCGCGGCCTTGCCCAACAAGAGGCCGAAGAAGTGCGGCAGGCTGCCGGCGGCCGGGCTGCCGAAGTTGGCCTTGGTCGGGTTGGCCTTGAGCCAGGCCACAAATTCCGTCAGGTTCTTCGCCGGGTGCGCGGCGGGCACCGCCAGCGCAAACTGGAAATGCGCCACCAGTCCCACCGGTGTGAAGTCCACCGCCGGGTCATAGCCGGGTTTGCGAAACACCAGTTGCGACAGCACCGGTGTGATCAGTGGGGCGATGAGGTAGGTGGCCCCATCCGCCGGTGCACCCAGCAGCGCCTGCGCGGCAATCTGCCCGTTGGCGCCGGCCTTGTTCTCCACAATGATGTGGTGCCCCTTGCCCAACTGGGGCGCGATGCGCTCGGCCAGAACGCGGGCCACCACGTCGATGGCGCCCCCGGCTCCAAAGCCCACCAGGATGCGGGCGGCTTCAGGCACCGGCGACTGTGCGGCCCCGGCAAGCCCCGGAAAAGCCAGCCAGGACACCCCGGTGGTGGCCAGGGCAGCCGCGCGTTGGCCCCAGGCGCGTCGTGTCAATCCTCGGTCTGTCGTCATGCAGGCCTCCGGTGCTTACAGCTTGGCAATCGACACTTCGGTCGACTTCACCAGTGCGACGACGTCGGAGCCGATCTTGAGTTGCAGGTCGTCCACCGAGCGGGTGGTGATGACCGAGGTGACGATGCCCCAGGGCGTCTCGACATCGATCTCGGAGACGACATCGCCGCGGATGATCTCCTTGACCTTGCCCTTGAATTGGTTGCGTACGTTGATGGCTTGGATGGACATGGGTTTCTCCTTGAAAAGTCCGTTGATGAATCAAATGGCCCAGCGCAGACCGTGGGCGGCGGCGCCGCTCAAGAGGGGTTCGGCAGGTGTCTCTTCTTCGCCGGGGCGTTGCAGCACGCGGTCCAGAATGCGTTTCTCCAGCGCGGCAAAGGCGGCGTCGCCGCGCGAGCGCGGGCGTGGCAGGGCGATGCGCTCGTCCAGCGCGATCACGCCGTCCTCGATTAGCACCACGCGGTCGGCCAGGGCCACCGCCTCCTGCACGTCATGCGTGACCAGCAGGGCAGTGAAGCCGTGGCGCAGCCACAGGTCTTCGATCAGGGCGTGCATCTCGATGCGGGTCAGCGCGTCCAGCGCGCCCAGCGGCTCGTCCAGCAGCAGCAGGTTGGGCTGGTGCACCAGGGCGCGGGCCAGGGCCACGCGCTGGCGCTGGCCGCCGGACAGGCGCGCCGGCCAGTCGGCGCCACGGTCGCCCAGGCCCACCTGCTCCAGCACCTTGGCGGCGGCACCACGCTGGTCATCGGGTAGCCCTAAGGCCACGTTGTCGATGACGCGCTTCCACGGCAGCAGGCGCGCCTCCTGGAACATGATGCGGGTGTCGCTGCGCAGGCCCGCATGGGTTTTGCCGGCAATCTGCAGGCTGCCGCTGCTGGCGGCCTCCAGCCCGGCCACGAGGCGCAACAGCGTGCTCTTGCCGCAGCCGCTGCGCCCGACGATGGCGACAAACTCACCCGGCTCGATGCTGAGCTGGGCCTGGTTGAGCACGGTGCGCTGGCCGTAGCGCTTGGTCAGCGCGTGCAGCGTCAGCGATACGCCGCGATGCTGCGTGGCGGGATGGTTATGGGTCATATTGGCCTCTAGCCCTCGTGAAATATGCGTAGATAGCTATTGAATTGATAGCATTTGAGTGGGGCGGCTTCAGTGCTTGGCCTGGTAGCCGGGGTGCCAGCGCAGCCACGAGCGCTCCAGCGCGCCTGCAAACAGGTCGGCCAGCTTGCCGAGCAGCGCGTAGAGCAGGATGCCCACCAGCACGATGTCGGTCTGCAAAAACTCGCGGGCGTTCATGGTCAGGTAGCCGATGCCGGCCTGGGCCGAAATGGTCTCGGCCACGATCAGGATCACCCACATCAGGCCCAGCGAAAAGCGCAGGCCCACCAGGATGCTGGACAGCGCGCCGGGCAGGATCACCTGCGTGTAGAGCTGCCAGCGCGTGAGGCCGTAGGTGCGCGCCATTTCGATCAGGCCCGGGTCCACGTTGCGGATGCCGTGGTAGGTGTTGAGGTAGATCGGGAAGAACACCGACACCGCGATCAGGAACAGCTTGGCCGACTCGTCAATGCCAAACCACAGGATGACCAGCGGAATCATGGCCAGCGCCGGGATGTTGCGCACCATCTGGATGCTGGAGTCCAGCAGCGTCTCGAAGAAGCGCACTGAGCCGGTCAACAGTCCCAGCAGCAGGCCCAGGCCGCCGCCAATGGCCAGCCCGGTCAGGGCACGGACGGCGCTCACCTTCACATGCGTCCACAGTTCGCCGGACTCGGCCAGCGTCCAGGCGGCCTGCACCACGTCCAGCGGCGCGGGCAGCACCCGGGTGGAGAGCCAACCGCTGGTGGATGCAATGTGCCAAGCCACGATCAGCGCCAGCGGCACCAGCCAGGGTACCAGGCGCTGGGCCACGGCTTTGACGGCGATGACCAGCTTGTCGTCCGCCGGAAAGTGCAGGCCCAGGCTGGGGCCGGTCCACGGTTGCTCGGGGTGCACGCTGGCGGCGGGGTTGGTTTGCAGTTCTTGCACGGTGTTTGTCATGCCATATGTCTCCGGGTGTCAGGCCGCTCGCAGGGCGCTGGGCACAATGCCGTTGCCCAGTACTTCGCCCGCCGGTCGCACCAGGTTCTGGCCCGCGGCCGCACCGGGCGCCTGGATGCCCACATGCGGGAACACCAGTTCGGCAAAACGGTAGGTCTCTTCCAGGTGCGGGTAGCCGGAGAGCACAAAGGTCTCGGCGCCAATGTCCTGGTACTCCTTGAGCCGGCGCGCAATGGTCTCGCCGTCGCCCACCAGCGCGGTGCCGGCACCACCGCGCGCCAGGCCCACGCCGGCCCACAGGTTGGGGCTGATCTCCAGCTTGGAACGGCTACCGCCATGCAGGGCGCGCATGCGGCGTTGGCCTTCGGAGTCCATGCCGGACAAGTTGCGCTGTGCCCGGGCGATGGTCTCGTCGTCGAGGTACTTGATCAGGTCTTCGGCGGCGGCCCAGGCTTGGGTCTCGGTCTCGCGCGGGATCACATGCAGTCGCACGCCGAATTTCACCTTGCGGCCCAGCGCTGCGGCGCGCTTGCGCACGTCGGCAAACTTCTTCTCCACCTCGGCCGGGGGCTCGCCCCAGGTCAGGTAGAGCTCGACTTCTTCTGCGGCCAGGTCATGTGCCGCATCGGACGAGCCACCAAAGTACAGGGGCGGGTGCGGTTGCTGCACCGGCGGGAACAGCTGCTTGGCTCCCTTGACCTTGACGTGCTTGCCCTCATAGGTGACCTCTTCACCGGCGAGCAGACGCTTCCAGACGTGGATGAATTCGCGGGCGTGTTCATAGCGCGCGTCGTGGCCCAGGAAGGTGCCATCGGCCTCCAGGTCGCCGGAGTCACCACCGGCCACGATGTTGACCAGCAGGCGGCCTTCCGAGAGACGGTCCAGCGTGGCGGCCTGGCGGGCCTGCACGGTGGGGGAGATGGTGCTGGGGCGCAGCGCCACCAGGAACTTCAGGCGGCGCGTGGCCTCGATCAGGCTGGAGGCCACGATCCACGAGTCCTCGCAGGAGCGACCGGTGGGGATCAGCACGCCGCCATAGCCGAGGTTGTCCGCCGCCTGGGCGATCTGCTTCAGGTAGTGGTGGTCCACGGCGCGTGCGCCATGCTGGGTGCCGAGGTAATGGCCGTCGCCATGGATGGGAAGAAACCAGAAGATGTTCATGGGGAGTCCTTGGTGGAGTCGAAAGTGGTTCAGGGTTGGGTGGACAGGAACAGGCGCTCATCGCGCGGCTGCCAGACGATGGCGGCCACCTGCACCGGTTTGGGAATCAGCGCCAAGCGGGCGAAGGCGTTGGCCACCTGCTGTTGGTCAGCCACGGTCTTGGCGCTCAACAGGCCCACCGGAGACTTGGGCCGGCGTTGCAAAAAAAGGCTGACCACTCCGGCGTCCAGACCGCTGAACGACGCGATCAGCTTGATGGCCTCGGGCCGGTTCTCCTGCACGAAGCGGTCGGCCCGGGTCAGTTCCTCGAACAGCACGGCAATGGCCTGCGGGTGCTCTTGCGCAAACACCGTGGAGGCCAGGTAGAACGAGTTGTTGCTGGACAGGCCGCGTCCGCTGGTCAGCACGCGCGGCTGGATGGCCAGTTCGGTGGCCGCGTAGAACGGGTCCCAGATGGCCCATGCATCCACGCTGCCGCGCTCGAACGCGGCGCGGGCATCGGCCGGCGCCAGGTAGATGGGCTGGATGTCGCTCCATTGCAGGTTGGCCTTGGCCAGTGCGCGCACCAGCAGGTAGTGCGCACTGGACCCCTTTTGCAGCGCCACCTTCTTGCCTTTGAGATCGGCCAGCGTGCGCACAGGTGAGCCGCGCAACACCAGGATGGCCGAACTGTCGGGCTTGGCCGGTTCGGCACCCACATAGACCAGGTTCTTGCCAGCGGCCTGGGCGAACACGGGTGGTGCGTCGCCGGTCAGGCCGAACTCCAGCGAGCCCACGGACAGGGCTTCCAGCAACTGCGGTCCGGCGGGGAATTCCACCCAGCTCACCCGTGTATTCGGCAGACGCCTTTCCAGCGCGCCCTGCTGCTTGACGATGACCAGGTTGGCGGCGGATTTCTGGTAGCCGATGCGCAATTGCTCAGGCGCCTTGTCTGGCGTGGCGGGTGCCTGTGCCCAGGCCTGACTGGCGGCGATGGGTCCGGTCAGGCTCCAGAAGCCTGCCGTCATGGACAGCAGCCCCAGCAGGCGCTGGCGGTAGCGTTGCGTCGTTTCAATGGGCGTGGTCATGGCGGTGCTCCTTGTGCTCAGTCGTGGGGCTTAACCCAGGTCCACGGGGGCGGCGTGCAGCAGGTTCAGCTTCTTGGGGATGAGCTTCAACTCAAAGAAGGTGTCGGCAATCTTTTGCTGCTCGGCCAGGATGGCGCTGTTGACCGGCGCGGTGCCGAACTCGGAGCGGTTCAGATACAGCTCGGTGATGCCCTTGTCCAGGCCGAGCACGGCCGACAACTCCGCGGCGGCGGCGGGCTTGTTCTTGGAGGCCCAGGTGTCGATGTCGTTGATCTGGCGGATGGCGATCTTCAGCACATCGGCGTTTTTGCTGACGAAGTCGCGCGAGGTGAAGTAGTAGGCGCGGTTGTTGACGATGCCGCTGGCATCCGCCAGCAGGCGCGCGTCCAGCGTTTTCTGCGCCGAGGCCAGGAACGGGTCCCAGATCAGCCAGGCGTCGATGGCGCCCTTCTGAAAGGCGGCACGGGCGTCGGGCGGGGGCAGGAACACCGACTGCACATCGTTGTACCGCAGGCCGTGCTTCTCCAGCAGCTTGACCAGGAAGTACTGCACGTTGGAGCCCTTGTTGTAGGCCACGCGTTTGCCCTTGAGGTCGGCAATGGTCTTGATGGGCGAGTCCTTGGGCACGATCACCGCCTCCAGCTTGGGGCGCGGCACGGTGGCACCGGCATAGACCAGCGGGGCTCCGGCGGCTTGGGCAAAGATGGGCGGGGCTTCACCCACGTCGCCAAAGTCGATGGCGCCCACGTTCAGGGCTTCGAGCTGCACCGGGCCGGCGTTGAATTCGGTCCAGGTCACGGTCACGCCCAGCGGCGCGAGTTCTTTTTCCAGCGTGCCGCGGCCTTTGAGGATGGACAGCCAGCCCTTCTGGTGACCTACGCGCAGCACGCGGCCGGTGGCGGGCGTTTGTGCGGAGGCCAAGCCGGTGGCGGTGGCCAAGGTGGTGGCGGACAGGGCCTGGATGAGCAGGCGGCGGCGGGAGATGTCGTGGGCGAAAGTCATGGTGGAAATCCTTTGTGGGCGGGTGCGCGGGCAAGGCTTGTCCCTTGCCGCTGGCGCGGGTTCTAAAAAATGGGAGTCAGGAGAAAGAGGACGGCGCGAGGCCGCCCGGCGGAAGGCGCTTACACGCTACATCGCACCTGCGAGAAGGGCACCGGTGCAAAGCGTCCGGCCACGGCGGGGATGTCCTTGTAGGCCTGGGTGATCAGGGCGTTCACGGCATCGTCCAGTCGTGCGCCAATGTCGGCCTGCACCTGGTAGCCGCCTTCGGGCAGTACCACCACCTGGGCGTCGGTGGCGTAGATGCCGGGCAGGATCTGCGCCGCACCGAGCGACTGCAACACCGGGCGCAGCGCATAGTCCAGCGCCAGCATGTGGTGCGGGCTGCCGCCGGTGGCCAGGGGCAGGGCCAGCTTGTCCTTCAGTGCGGTCTGCGGCAGCAGGTCCAGGAACACCTTGAGCACGCCGCTGTAGGCGGCCTTGTAGACCGGCGTGGCCACCACGATGGCGCGGGCCCGCGCCACCTGGGCCACGGCACCGACCACCGAGGGGTGACCAAAGTCGGCCAGCAACAAGGCTTGGGGCGACAGGTCGCGGATGTGCAGGCGCTCCACGTTGACGCCGCGCAGCGCCAGGCGCTGTTCTACAGCGTCGAGCAGCGCAGCCGAGCGCGAGGGAACAGAGGGGCTACCGGCTACGAGCAGGACGGTCATGGTGTTTTCTCCCTGAGCGGTTTGGGTGTGACAACGTGTGTGCTTATTTCTTCACGTAGATCTGATCGAAGCTGCCGCCGTCGGCAAAGTGCGCCAGATCGGCCTTGGCCCAGCCGCCGAAGGCTTCGTCGATCTTGAACAGCTTGATGGGCGCAAACTGCTTGGCGTACTTGGCCTTGGCCTTCTCGGAAACCGCAGGACGGTAGAAGTTCTTGCCGGCAATGTCCTGGCCTTCTTCGGTGTACAGGTACTCCAGGTAAGCGGTGGCGACAGTGCGGGTGCCCTTCTTGTCCACGTTCTTGTCGACCACGGCCACGGCGGGTTCGGCCAGGATGGAGAGCGAGGGGGCCACGATGTCGAACTTGGAGCCGAACTCCTTCTCCAGCAGATACGCCTCGTTCTCCCATGCAATCAGCACATCGCCCTGGCCGCGCTGGGCGAAGGTGATGGTGGAGCCACGGGCGCCGGTGTCCAGAATCGGCACGTTGGCGTAGAGCTTGGCGACGAATTCCTTGGCCTTGGCGTCACTACCGTATTTGCGCTTGGCAAATTCCCAGGCGGCCAGGTAGTTCCAGCGGGCGCCGCCGCTGGTCTTGGGGTTGGGGGTGATGACCTTCACGTCCGGGCGGATCAGGTCATCCCAGTCCTTGATGCCCTTGGGGTTGCCTTGGCGCACGGCCAGCACGATGGTCGAGGTGTAGGGCGAGGCGTTGTGCGGCAGCTTCTTCTGCCAGTCGGCAGCCAGCCAGCCGCCGTTCTTGACCAGCGCATCGGTGTCGCCGGCCAGGGCCAGCGTGGCCACATCGGCATCCAGCCCGTCGATGATGGAGCGGGCCTGCTTGCCCGAGCCGCCGTGGCTTTGCTTGATGGTCACATCCTGCCCTGTCTTGGCCTTCCAGTACTTGGTGAAGGCGGCGTTGAACTCGACGTAGAGCTCGCGGGTGGGGTCGTAGGAGACGTTGAGCAGCTCAACGGGTTTGGGTTGGGCGGCGGCGGTGAATACAGTGCCGGCCAGCGTGACGGCCAGGGCCAGTGTGGTGAAAACCCGGCGGGTGGGGAAGCGGTGGGACATGGCGAACTCCAGAAAATTGCAACGCAACAATGCGATGGAATGGATTCTGGAAGCCCATCTTAAAAACTGGAACTACTGATTTTTCAGTTCTAAATTACCTAATCATCTATTAAGGGTTATCCAAACAACTGACCCCGTGCCGCATCCGTGATGGCCACCACGCAGGGATGCGTAATGCGCCGTTCCACCGAGACTGCATAGAACTCGTCCATCAGTTCTTCGGTGCGGCCGATCACCTTGACGCCAAACTGCGCGACTGTGTCATGTTCCATCACCGTGGGCGCCATGAAGGCACCGCGGCCCTCGCGGCCAAAGGCGCTCATCAGGGCGCCGTCGTCAAATTCGCCGATGATGCGTGGATGGATCTGGTGGCGTGTCAGCCAGCCCTCAAGTTGATGGCGCACCGAGGCCTGGGCCCCGGGAATCAGCAGCGGAAAGTCGTTCAGGCATTGCGGGAACGCGCCCTTGAGCTGCTTCTTGAGTTCGGGCGCACAAAAGAAGCTCATGGTGGTGCTGCCCAGCGGGTGGTTGAAGGCCTTGACGCTGATGCGGCGGGACATGGGCTCATCGGCAATCACCAGGTCCAGCCGGTTCAGCGCCAGTTGCGCCAACAGGTCGGGAAACTTGCCCTCGCTGCACACCAGGCGCACCGGCTCGGCAATCGCCAGCGCGGGCTCCAGCAGCTTGTAGGCGATGGACTTGGTCACCGAGTCGGCCACTCCCACCTTGAAGTCCAGCAGGCGCTGCCCGCCATGGGCCTGGCGTACGGCGGTTTCAAGCTCGGCGCCCAGTGCAAATATCTGGTCGGCATAGCCCAGTGCGAGGTGGCCGTCCTCGGTCAGTTCGAGGTTGCGGCCACTCTTGCGAAACAGCTTGCGGCCGAGCCAGTCCTCCAGCAGCTTGATCTGGCCGGACAGGGTTTGTGGCGTGGTGTGCAACTGCTCGCCGGCGCGCATGATGCCGCCCGCCTTGGCAGTGACCCAGAAGTAGTGCAGGTGCTTGAAATTCATGGCCTATCCTATTCTTCGCATAAATCGAAGTGAAATTGTTACAAATTCGAATTTACACGAATCATGGTCACCCCTACATTCATGTCTCACCAGCCCCGTTCAGTGCTGGAAGGAGTGATCCCATGCGAATGAGTACCCGCGGTCGTTTTGCCATCACCGCCATGATCGATCTGGCCTTGCGCCAGACAGCCACGCCCGTCCCGTTGCAGGACCTGGCCCAGCGCCACCGCATCTCCATGTCCTACCTGGAGCAGATGTTTGCCAAGTTGCGCCAGCACGGCCTGGTCGAGAGCACACGCGGTCCCGGCGGCGGCTATACGCTGGCGCGCACCGCCGAAACCATCACGGTGGCCGACATCATCGGCGCCATCGAAGACGGCAGTGATGCGCGGCCCAAGGAGGCACAGCGGGAAACCTCGGCCAGTGCCCAGGAGATGACGCAGGACCTGTGGGATGCCCTGCAGTCCACCGTTGTCGCCTACCTGAAAACCGTGACGCTGCACAGTCTGGCACAGGAACAGAAGGCCAAGGGCTTCCAGGTGGAGGAGCGCAAGCCGGTGCAAAAAGGCGTATTCCAGAAGACGCGTCCACCGGTGGCCCGCCCCGGCACGCCCAACTCGGTGTTTGCCTTGGCACAGGCCTGGTCCGGTCGCAACTGATCGTGTGAACCCAGTGCCCACAGAGCGGCGCTGACACGGGCTGCGGACTTCCTGTCTGCACGCGAACGGGCGCCTGCCCGGCAGAATGACGTTGCGCTTTATCGAGATTGCCGCAGCGTGTGCCAGGCCTTACCATCGGGCCGCATCTCTGCGAGACCGTTGTGGCGCAGAGGCCAGAGCGACCACTGCCCACCGAGGTTCTCGCACCCATGTCCAACCAGTTCCACGAAGCCCGCGGTTTTGCCTCCGAGCGGCTTCAGGACGCCCGCGGCGCGCGCACCGGCATCCTGGTGTTGCTGTTTGTTGCGCTGATCATGGTCGTTCCTCTCACGGGGCTGATGGTGGTGAAGCTCTACACCCCTGAGGTGGAGCGCGAGACGTATGCCAACCTCCAGGCCATTGCCCGTCTGAAGGCGGACCAGATCGAGGCCTGGCTCGCCGAGCGGGAGCGAGACGGCCAGATGCTGATGGTGAACGCGCCCCTTGCGCAGCAGGTGGCGCAACTGGTCACCGGACACCTGGACGAAAACGGGCACCGGCAATTGCAGCGCCAACTGGACGGAATCGTAAATGCCTACGGCAGCGGTGGGCTGGCGATCCTTGGCCAGGACGGACGCATCCTGATGCACGCAGGCGATGAAGTTCGCGGCCGCACGGTCTTTGAGCAGCATCGGGCAGGGATGCGGGCGGGGGAAATCCAGCGCAGCAACCTGTACAGGGACGCGGGCGGGCGTCCCCGCATCCACTGGCTGATACCCATTGGCCCAGCGCAGAAGCCCAATGGCCTTCCATCTGCTGTCATGGTGTCCCTGGTGGATGTGGATCGCTTCATCTACCCGGTGATCAAGACCTGGCCCACCGCAAGCCCCAGCGGCGAAGCCCTGCTGATACGCCAGGAGGGCAATACCGTCCTGTTCCTGAACGATCTCCGGCACCGCCGGGGCACGGCATTGGTGATGGCGCCGTCGATGGATATACCGGATCTGCCGGCTGCCGCTGCGATACGGGCCAACGCACCCGGGACCACGCAAGGGGTGGACTACCGGGGCCAGGCCGTATTTGCCGCGTTTCGCCCGGTCGCGGGAACAAACTGGCACATCCTGGCCAAACTGGATCAGGACGAGGTCTTCGCACCCTTGCGCGCGCTGGCGTTCTGGGTTGTCCTGGTCGCGTTGGCTGCAGCGGTGGCGCTCAGTTGTGGTTTGTACCTGATTTGGCGCCAGCAACAGCGCGTGCACCAGCTGGCGCAGATGGCCCGCGATGCCAATGCGGAGCTGCAACGCAATGCGCTGGACGCATCTGCTCGTGAAAGCCAGGCCCGTGCCCAACTGCTGATGGACGCCTCACTGGATGCCGTGGTCAGCATGGATGACCGCGGGACGGTCATCGGCTGGAGCGCGCAGGCCGAACCGGTATTCGGCTACACGAAGGAACAGGCGCTGGGTCGCGACCTGGCCGATCTGATTGTGCCGCCCACCATGCGCCAGGCGCATCGCGAAGGGCTGGCGCGCTACCTCCTGAACGGCGAAGCCGCGGTCCTTGACAAACGGGTGGAGGTGCTCGGCATGCACGCCGATGGCCATGAGCTGCCAATCGAGCTGGCCATCTCCAAGCTGATGCACAACGGCAGGTACTACTTCACGGCCTTCATCCGTGACATCGGTGTGCGCAAGCGCGCAGAGGAGGAGTTGCAGCGCTCGATGCACATGATGTCCATGGTGTTCAATGCCAGCCCGATTGCCACCTCGATTGCCACGCTGGATGACGGGAGCTTCTTGCAGGTCAATTCGAATTGGGAGCGCGACTTCGGCTGGACACCCCAGGAGCTGATAGGGCGCACCGCCCACGAGGTGGGTCTGTGGCCGGACCCCGCGCTGCGCAGGCAGTGGGTGGAGGAACTGCGTGCCGTCGGTCGGTTGATTGACTATGACACCGAGCTGCGGCACAAGAACGGAAGCCTGCGGCGCATCAGCATTTCCGCCGAGTTGATGGAATTCGAGGGCAAGGCCTGTGTCCTGGCCTACACCATTGACATGACCGAGCGCAAGGCGGCTGAAGTCCAATTGCACCAACTGTCCATGGCAGTGGAACAAAGCCCGGTGGTGGTGGCAATCACGAACCTGCAGGGGCAGCTGGAATATGTCAACGAAGCCTTTGTCCGTTCGTCGGGCTATAGCCGGCAGGAAGCGATAGGCCAGAACCCGCGCCTGTTGCAGTCGGGTGAAACGTCGGAGCAGACCTATGTTGCGCTGTGGGATGCACTGACGCATGGGCGCTCGTGGACCGGGGTGTTCCACAACCGGCGCAAGGATGGCAGCCGCTACACGGAATCGGCCCAGATAACGCCCATTCGCCAACCCGATGGGCGCATCAGCCACTACATGGCTTCCAAGGAAGACATCACGGAAAAGGTTCGCATGCTTGAGGAGCTGGAGCAGCACCGGGACCATCTGGAGGAACTGGTGGCCAGCCGTACAGCGGAGCTGGCGGAGGCCGGCAAGAATGCGGAGGCCGCCAACCGGGCCAAGAGCGCGTTCCTGGCCAACATGAGCCATGAAATCCGAACACCCATGAATGCGATCGTGGGCTTCGCACACCTGCTGCGCCGCGACCAGCCAACGCCCATGCAGGCCGTGCGCCTTGACAAGATCGAAGCGGCCGCCAGCCACCTGCTGACCATCATCAACGATATTCTGGATCTGTCCAAGATCGAGGCGGGGCGCCTGGAACTGGAGCAGACCGATTTCAGTCTGCGAAGCCTGCTGGACAATGTCTACTCGCTGGTATCCGATCAGGCCCGGGTCAAGGGGCTGGTGATCCACGTGGACCCGGACAACACGCCGCCGTGGCTGCGCGGGGATCCGACCCGCCTGCGCCAGGCATTGCTCAATTACGTCAGCAACGCCGTCAAATTCACCGGCACTGGTTCGGTTTCCGTGCGAGCCCGCCTGCTGGAGGAGAAGTCCGATGGCTTGCTTCTGTATTTCGAAGTCCAAGATACCGGCATCGGCATCCCCCTTGAGAAATTGGGCAGCCTGTTCCAGGCCTTTGAGCAGGCCGATATCTCCACCACCCGCCAATATGGAGGCACTGGCCTGGGCCTGGCCATCACCCGCCGTCTGGCCCAGCTCATGGGCGGCGATGCCGGGGTCCACAGCACACCGGGTGAGGGTTCCACCTTCTGGTTCAGCGCGTGGCTGCAGCATGCACAGAGCGCCATGCCGGTGGATGCCACGCCCTCGGAGCACAGCGCAGAGATGGAGTTGCGCCGACACGCAGGAGCCCGCATTTTGCTGGCCGACGATGTGGACATCAACCGCGAGATTGCGCAGCAGTTGCTGGAAGGCAGCGGTCTGGTCATCGACATGGCCGTTGACGGTCAAGAGGCCGTGAATCTGGCGCGCGCAACGCCTTATGCGCTGGTGCTCATGGATCTGCAGATGCCGGTCATGGACGGATTGGCGGCGACACGTGCCATTCATGCGCTGCCGGGCCGACAGGACACGCCCATCCTGGCCATGACGGCCAATGCTTTTGACGATGATCGCCGGGCCTGCCTGGAGGCCGGGATGGTGGATTTCATTGCCAAGCCGATTGCACCGCCCTTGTTTTACGCCACCATACTGAAATGGTTGCCTGCCCGAAATGACCTTGCGGTCCGGTCACTGGAACCCGGGTTGTCGATGTTGAATGGTTCCCCGAGAGCCGAAGCGCCATTGAAGGATGGGCTGCCCGGCCTGGATGTTGACAGCGGCCTGCGTATCTGGAGGAAGGCACCGGAGTACGCCCGGTTTCTGCGCAAGTTTGCACAGGACTATCGTGACAGTGCGCAGCGCCTGGCCTTGAGTCTGCACCAGGGGCGCAGTGCAGAGGCGGCCGCGTTGGCGCACAAATTGAAGGGAGCTGCAGGCAATCTGGCGCTGCCCGAAGTGGCCGCCTGCGCCGGAGTTCTGGATCAGCAACTGAAGGCCGGCATTGACGTCGCCGTTTCACTGGACCCGCTTCGGCATGCCCTGGACAGGGCACTCGCCTCCATTGCAATCTATGCACCCGAAACGGATGCAGCGGATGATGCCGGTGCGGGCGTTGATCCGGGGCAGGTCACGCAGCTCGCATCGCTGTTGCGCGACATGATGGCCGCCTTGGCGGCGGACGATCTGGACACCGCCGAGCGGGTTCTGGAAACCCTAAGCCCGATGGTGCCTTCCGGGAGATTGCAGGCCCTGCATGCTACGCTCAGTGACTTCGATTTCCGGGGTGCCGAGTTGGCGGTGCGCCATTTGTGTGAAAGTCTGGAAATACCCCTGGACGCCTGACACCATGACCGCTCCCATCCTCATCGTTGACGACGAACCGGCGAACCTGGCTCTGCTGCGCCAAATCCTGGCGCCGGAGCACGCCCTGGTCTTCGCCCGCAATGGCGCGGAAGCACTGGCCGCTGCCGCCAAGCACCACCCCGCCTTGATTCTGCTGGATATCGAGATGCCGGACATGGATGGTTACACCACCTGCCGCAAGCTCAAGCAGGACCCGCAGACCGAAAGCATTCCCGTGTTGTTTGTGACCAGCTTGTCCGAGACCGGCGACGAGACGGCCGGCTTTGAGGCCGGTGCCGTGGACTACCTGGTCAAGCCGGTGTCACCACCCGTGGTGCGTGCCCGTGTGCGCACCCACCTTTCACTGGTCAGCACCAAGCAGCTGGCGCAGAGTTACAACGACGCCATCTACATGCTGGGCGAGGCCAGCGAGTTCAAGGATGCCGACACGGGCACCCACATCTGGCGGATGGCTGCTTACAGCAGTGCTCTGGCGGCGGCCACCGGTTGGGCGCGGGACGATTGCCGACAACTGGAACTGGCTGCGCCCATGCACGACATTGGAAAACTGGGTATACCCGATGCCATCCTGCACAAACCCGGCAAGCTTGATGCGCAGGAATGGTCCGTCATGCAGACGCATGCCACCGTGGGGTACAAGATTCTGTCCAAGAGTGCGGCGCCATTGCTGCAAATGGCGGCGACCATTGCCCATTGCCATCACGAGCAGTGGGATGGAAGTGGCTATCCGCGTGGCCTGGCGGGTGACGCCATTCCCGAGATGGCTCGCATCGTGGCGATTGCCGACGTATTTGATGCACTGACCACCAAGCGGCCCTACAAGGAGGTGTGGCCGCTGGATCGGGTCATGGAGACGCTGCACAGCAGTGCCGGCTCGCATTTCGAGCCACGACTGGTAGAACATTTCACCCGCATCCTGCCGCAGATACTGGCGATCCAGCAGGAGTGGGACAGCCGCACGCCACGCGATTAGTGCGGGTGTCCCGGGGCCGGTTCCCAGGAAATGCTGTCGAACCCCAGGTGGTGCATCAATTCGCGCAGGATCAGCAGCGTTGCAGCAAATTGGTTGTCGGGCGGGAGTACGTCCTGCGTGCTGGGCCGACCCTGCACCACGGCGGCCAGGCGGTCAAAGCAGGCCTCCATGGCCTCGATGGACAGCACCATGTGCGGTCCATCGGGCACGCCGGCGAGCCGCGCAATCCTGTGCACGGTCGTATCACAACTGTGGAGTGCCAGACCTGCGGGTAACTGGCGCAGCGCCGGCATCACTGCGTCTTCTACGACCGCAATGGCGGTTTCCATTTCCAGCGAGCTGGGCGGGTTGTGGCGAAAGTATGCGCGCGTGATACGGGCAATCCCCACCGCCAGGGTCAGCGTGCAGGCAGGGTCTGTCCCGTTGTGGATGGTGAGCGTCGTCTGCGTGTCGCCAATGTGCAGCACGGCTCGTGGGGTGGCGTCGATGGGCATTTCCGAACAACTTTAAGCCAGTGCCGTGTCACAGTCCATGAGGTCCTGAAGAGCGCCAAGACAGATGCTCCGTTAGTGTCGGGCGCGTGTCATTGGCGAGGGGCTTCAGGCGGCTTGGGCCGCATTGGATTCGTTGGCTGCGGTGAGGGCTGCGGTGCGGATGTCGACTTCGGCCGCAGCCAGGGCCTTTGCCTTGGCCGCCTCACCCATGCCCAGGCCTTCGGCGCGCACAAAGCGCACGTCGGTGATGCCAAAGAAGCCGAACACGGTCTGCAGATAGCTTTCCTGGTGTTCCATGGCGCGGCCACCTTCGCTGGTGGAATACACGCCGCCGCGAGTGGATGCAACGATCACGGTCTTGCCGCCGGCCAGACCCTGGGGACCCTTCTCGGTGTACTTGAAGGTGCGGCCCACCTGCGCCACGCGGTCAATCCAGGCCTTGAGTTGGCTGGGAATGGAGAAGTTGTACAGCGGCGCACCGACCACGATCACGTCAGCGGCCAGGAACTGGGTAACCAGACTCTCGGAAATGGCGTTTTCACGGATCTGGCCCTGCGTTGGCTCGGTGGCGCCGGGAGCCAGACGAAAGCCCAGTGATTCGACCGACAGGTGGCTGGGTGCGCTGACGGCAAGGTCCAGGTACTCCACCGTGGTGCCGGGATGGCTGGATTTCCACTTGGCGACGATCTGGGCCGTCAGTTGGCGGGAAACGGAGTTGGTGCCGAGCACGCTGGAGTCGATGTGGAGCAGTTTCATGGTGAGGTCCTTGTGGTCAATGCTGCGGGTTGCAGCCATGGATCAAGTATGAGGATGAAACCATTCTTTGATAAGTTGGCAAAAATGCGTTAGATTGTCCTATCTGTAGGACAATCAATGCGCATCATCATGCAAGACCTGAACGATCTGATGTACTTTGCCGAGGTGGTGGACCGCGGTGGCTTCGCGGCTGCCGGGCGCTCGCTGGGTTTGCCCAAATCCCGCCTGTCGCGCCGTGTGGCCGAGCTGGAAGCACGCCTGGGTGTGCGCCTGCTGCAGCGCACCACGCGCAAGCTGTCGTTGACCGCCGTCGGTGAGCAGTACCACCGCCATTGCGTTGCCATGCGGGAGAACGCCGAAGCGGCGCAGGATGTGGTGGCCCAGGCCCACACCGAGCCGCGCGGCACGATTCGTGTGGCCTGCCCCGTGACGCTGGCGCAGACCACGCTGGGCCCCATCCTGCCGCTCTTTCTGGCCCGCTACCCGCAGGTGCGCATCGACATGCGCATCAGCAACCGTGTGGTGGACCTCGTGGAGGAAGGCTTTGACGTGGCCCTGCGTGTGCGGTCCACGCTGGAGGACAGTGGCAGTCTGGTGGTGAAGAGCTTTGGTCCTTCAGGGGCCCTGCTGGTGGCCAGTCCGGCTCAACTGGCCCGCCAGGGGCGTCCCAACACGCCGGAGGATTTGTCCAGGCTGGACACGGTCAGCATGGGCAGCGTTGGCGACCGGGCGACCTGGCATCTGGTGGGGCCGGACGGCGCGACGTACACCCACCACCACCAGCCGCGCTATGTGGCAGACGACTTGTTGACGTTGAAATTTGCGGTGCTGCGCGGAACCGGCATGTGCGTGCTGCCCGATTACATGTGCGGTGACGAGTTGCGCGACCGCTTGCTGGTGCAGGTGTTGCCGGGCTGGGCGCCGTGCCCCGGCATCTTCCATGCAGTGTTCCCGTCGCGTCGCGGTCTGGTGCCTGCGGTGCGCAAGTTTCTGGACTTTCTGGGCGACACGATTGAGCGCGAAGGTCTTTCGATCGCATAGGGAGGAGCTGGGAGGTCATCACCCCCCATATTGCGGGATGGAGTCGCCGTGATTGCGTCGATAACAGATACAGGTAATGATCCACTTCACCAAAAGGACTTGTATGTTGTACACGATGCCCAACGAGTTGTTCAACCATGCGCTTCAGTCGTGGTTTGCGGCAGCCCGCGACCAGGCCACGATGCAGATGATTGCGAGCCTGTCTGCGCAAAAGCGGGTTCAGGCGGACGTCACAAGAAATCTGGAGTCCTGTGTTCTCTATGTGGAAGACCAAGTGGATGCATCAGTTGAGTCCATTGCGCCTGTCGCACCCAGCCGCACGGCCGCCAAGCGCGGGCACAAGAGCCGTGCGCAATAGCGCGCTGCGCACGGGCGTGGCCCTGCTGTGCCTGTGCGCCGGCGGGCTGCATGCGGGCGGTTTGGATGACGCCGTTGCCGCCAAAGACCGAGGCGACTTTGCGCAGGCGTTCCAACTGTTCACTTCGCTTGCCCTGCGGGGTGATGCGGCCAGCCAGTTTCAGTTGAGCCTGTTGTACCGCAACGGTCAGGGCGTTCCGGCCGATGCGACGCAGTCCTTGCGCTGGTTGCGCCAATCGGCCCATGGTGGCCATGCTGCCGCCCAGTCCAACCTGGGTGCCGCCTACACCCAGGGACGCGTGTTGCCCCAGAACCATCGGCTGGCCTACGTGTGGCTTTCCGCCGGCGCCAGCGGTGGCAGTCGGGAGGCTGCGACCAATCTGGAAGTGCTCAAGCGGCGCATGGCGCCCGCCGAAATCAGCCAGGCTAGGGAGCTGGCGGACACCTGCATGCAGCGTCGCTTTGACGGATGCGATTGATCACCGCGCCCCGGATCAGCGGGTTGAAGCCGGGCGAGCCGCCGTGCCCTTGCGGAATTCGTCCGGCGTGGCACCCACCAGGCGCTTGAACATGGTGATGAAGGCCGACGCGCTGCCGTAACCCAGGTCCAGCGCAATGGTCTCCACGGTCTGTCCCGCCTCCAGCAGCGGCATGGCACGGACCACACGCAGCCGTTGGCGCCAGTCTGCCAGTGACATGCCCAGGTCGCGCTGGGCCCGGCGCATCAGTGTGCGCTCGGTCGTGTGGGCGGCATGGGCGAGTTCTGGCAGAGACCGGTTGTCGCCGGGTTGGGCTTCCAGCATGCGCAGTACGGCACCCAGTTGGGGGTCGTCCGAGGTGGGCAGGTAGCTGCCGGCGCGTGGTGCCAGTGCCAGCTGGTCCGCCAGCACCCGCAACAGGCGCGCGTCGGCAGCGTTGCCGGGTTGCTGGGCGCCCTGTTGCTGCAGATGCTCCAGCATGGCGCGCACCAGAGGGCTCACCGTCAGGGCACGGGGCGCAGCCGGCATGTTCTTGCACGCCTGGGGGCCTATGTACAGCGAACAGTGGTGCGCTTCGTGGCGGTTCAGACCCACGTGCTCCATGTTGGGTGGCAGCCAGATGCCGTACTGTGGTGGAGCCAGGTAGTGGTGCTCGGCCACCTTCACTTCCATCACGCCACTGAAAGAGTACACAAACTCGCCCCAGGCGTGCTGATGTTGGGGATACAGGCCGTCTGCGGGTACCCGGGCGCTGCGGAACATGATGGGCACCGGCAGTCGCCGGGCCGTCAACGGGACTTCAAGCTTGGGCTGCAGGATGGGCATGGATTGGCGGCTCTGTCGTATGGCTTGTCGGTTATTCACTATATCAACAGAACAGGCCACACCAATAATCACTATCCCCCCCAAACTACCCTGGACCACTCTGCATGGACACCCGCAAAGCCCTCGATTCCCGCGCCACCGGCGTGATGCTGGTGCTGTGCGTGCTATGGGGCTTGCAACAGGTGGTGCTCAAGGCCACGGCGGCGGACATCGCGCCCATCATGCAGATCGCGTTGCGTTCCGGCGTGTCCGCAGTGCTGGTGGGCCTGACCATGGCCCTGCGTGGCGAGCGCCTGCGCTGGGGCGATGGCACCTGGGGACCCGGGCTGGTGGTGGGCTTGCTGTTTGGCCTGGAGTTCCTGCTGGTTGGCGAGGGGCTGCGCCACACCAGTGCCTCGCACATGGTGGTGTTCCTCTACACCGCCCCCATTTTTGCGGCGCTGGGTCTGCACTGGAAGCTGCCGTCCGAGCGTCTGGGCCCCCTCCAGTGGCTGGGGATCGCATTGGCATTCGGTGGCCTGGCGCTGGCCTTCTTTGGCCGCAGTGCGGCGCCCACACCCGCTTACGGAAACATGTTGTGGGGCGATGTGCTCGGCCTGCTGGCGGGCATGTCCTGGGGCGCAACCACCCTCGTGGTGCGCACCACGCCGCTGTCCCGTGCACCGGCCACCCAAACCCTGCTGTACCAACTGGTGTGTGCTTTTGTGCTGTTGCTGGCCGCTGCGTTTGCCACGGGCCAGGCGCGGGTGCACTGGACGCCGCAGGTCTGGGCCAGCCTGGCTTTTCATTCACTGGTGGTGTCTTTCGCCAGTTTTCTGGCCTGGTTCTGGTTGTTGCGCCACTACCTGGCCTCGCGCCTGGGCGTGTTCTCGTTCATGACGCCCCTGTTCGGCATGGTTCTGGGCGCCTGGTTGCTGAGCGAGCCCATTGAAGCCAGCTTTCTCGCCGGTGCGCTGCCGGTGCTGCTGGGCATTGTTCTGGTCAGTGGCGCAGGCTGGATCAAGCAGGCCTGGGGCGCCCGCGCAGCGCGCTGACCGATCCGCAATTGGCGGGACAATACGGTGTGCCCACCCTGCGTCGTCCTCCTGTATGCCTTGTCCTTCGCCCCCTGTTGCTGGCAGGAGCGGTGGGCTGGTTCCTGTGCGCAACAGCCGCTGCCGGGGCAACGGAGGCGCCTCCAGCCGGCGCCCGCATTTACAAGTACATCAAAGGGGGGACCACGTCGTTTTCGGACATTCCCCCCAGCAAGGGCGCCTACGTGGTGTACCGCCCTTCCTGTTATGCGTGCAGCGTGACATCCGACATCAACTGGAATGCCACCAAACTGCACCTCGACGAATTTGGCGAAGAAATTGGAGTGGCCGCCAGGCAGTTTGACCTGGACCCTGCACTGGTGCGGGCGGTGATCCATGCCGAGTCCAACTTCAACGCCAGGGCACGCTCACAGAAAGGCGCCATGGGTCTGATGCAGCTGATGCCCGGAACGGCCCGCATGCTGGGAGTGGCCGATGCGGGTGACCCGGCCCTGAACATCCGCGGTGGTGTGCAGTATCTGGCCGGCCTGCTGGCGCGTTTCAAGAACGATGTGACACTGGCCACCGCTGCCTACAACGCGGGCCCGGAGGCGGTGCAAAAGTACGCGGGTGTGCCGCCCTATCCGGAGACACAGGTCTACGTGCAGCGGGTGCGCATCCTGCACCAGCGCTACAAGCAGTCGCTGCGCGGCTGAACCGGCTATTGCGCAGGTGTTGCGGCGGGGGTGGCCAGCGGTTGCCCTTTTTCCACCACGTACACGCCCACCAGTTTGGTCGGCACCGTGCCGTTGTTCATGGCGTTGTGCACCACGCCGCCGGGGATCACAAAGGCCTCGCCCGCCGACACCTTGCGCGGCGGCTGGCCTGCGATCAGCAGCGTGGCTTCGCCTTCCAGCACATAGCTGATCTCCTCGCCCGGATGGTTGTGCCAGCCAGCCGTGGCGCCAGGGGCCACTTCCACCCGCGCCACCACGGCCTCGCGGTTGGGAACCGACACATCGGCCTTGGTCACGATCACCCGTGTCAGACCGGAGGCCTGCCCGTGGCACAGCCCTGCAATCAGAAGGGAACCCAAGCCGAGAGACACTGACCGAAGAGTTTTGTGCATAGGACGTCCTTGCGTAAGGGTGGAGGAACTGCTCGCACGCGCAGTGTCCGGCCCGCATGGGTGCCGGACAATGGGTAGTTCTACTGACGCTGGCCGGATTCCAGCTCGGTCTGGAATTCCTGGCTGCTATAAAAATGGTAGCTGCTCACGCACATTCGACGAGGGCTTGCGCATGATTTTGCTTGCAATGCCTGGCAGGAACAGCGTTTACGGCGTGTGCAGCGTCGGGACTCCGCCCAGCGTTGCCAGCAGCATGTCGATGAACACCCGCGTCTTGGCGGGCATCAGCTTGGCGCCGGGAAACACCGCCGAAGCCGTCTGGCTGGGCAGGCACCAGTCCGGCAGCACGCGCTGCAGTACACCCCGGCGTACCCAGGGCATGGCAAAGAAGTCCGGTACGGCTGCGATGCCGGCCCCGGCGCGGATCAGACCAATGAGCAGTTCAGGAGAGTTGGCCGTGATGCACCCCCGCGGCAGCCCCTCCCACCGCACGTCGCCGTGCTGCAGGCTCCACGTTACAGGTTCGCCATGGGGCCCCAGGAGGTGCACCGCGCTGTGATGTGCCAGCGCTTCGGGCGTGTCGGGTTGGCCGTGCTCGGCCAGGTAGCTGGCGGCGGCGTACAGGCCACTCGATAGCACGGTGAGTTGGCGCGCCGCCAGCAGGGCGTCGTCGGGCAGGGTGCCCATGCGCACGGCCACGTCGAAGCCTTCACCCAGCAGGTCAACCCGGCGCGCCGACAGGTCCAGTTCCAGCGCAACGCCGGGGTACAGGGTCACAAAAGCGGCCAGTGCGTCCGTCAGCAGCAGGTTGGCAAAGTCGCTGGGCATGGACACGCGCAGGCGCCCGCTGGGGGCGGACTGGCGGCGCTCGCTCAGCGCGGCCACGGCATCCACCTCGGCCACCACTTGCCGTGCGTGCTCCAGCAACTGCAGGCCAAACTCGGTCACTGTCTGGCGTCGGGTGGTGCGCAGCAGCAGGCGTTCACCCACGCGCTGCTCCAGCGCGGCCAGCCGTCGAGAGACGGTGGATTTTGGGTAGCCCAGCCGATCTGCCGCGCGGCTGAAGCTGCCCAGCTCCGCCACGCGGGCAAAGATCAGCAGGTCGTTGGGGTCAATGTTCGCCGTTGATTGTTCCATATAAGCAACAATCATATCCATTTCAACGTATTTTCAGGGGCATTGTTGAGGAATATAGTTTGACAACCCTGTCGGCCTATTCCGAAAACTTGAAAGGAATCATCCATGTCTTCCACAAACTCCATTGGCAGTCCCGTGGTCCACCAATCCCGCACCGTCGAGCGGCTGGTTGCCGGCCAGGCCACGTCCGACGGCGCCGGCGTCAGGCTGACCCGGGTGCTCACGCAAAACCTGCAGCACCGTCTGGACCCATTCCTGATGCTCGATGCCTTTGGCAGCGACAACCCCAACGACTACCTGGCCGGCTTCCCCGACCACCCGCACCGCGGCTTCGAGACCGTGACCTACATGATCGCCGGGCGCATGCGCCACGAGGACAGCGCCGGCCATGTGGGCCTGCTGGAAAACGGCGGCGTGCAGTGGATGACCGCCGGCAAGGGCGTCATCCACTCCGAAATCCCGCAGCAGGAGCAGGGCGTCATGGAAGGCTTTCAGCTCTGGCTGAACCTGCCCGGGCGCGACAAGATGGAGGACCCGTGGTATCGCGACTTTGCGAACAGCGATCTGCCCAAACTGCAGACGGAGCAGGGCGTGGCCGTGACCGTGATTGCCGGCAGCAGCCACGGCGTCACCGGTGCCGTGACCCGCGATGCGACCCAGCCGTTGTACCTGGACCTGCACCTGGGTGCCGGCTCGCGGTTTGCGCAGCCGCTGCCTGCCGGCCACAATGCCTTTGTCTACGTGTACCGTGGCGAGGTGGCCATTGCCGGCAAGGCCGTTCCCGTGCAGCGCATGGCGATCCTGGCCAACACGCCGGGGGCGGATGGTGTGGTCATTGAGGCCAGCGCGGACGCCAAGGTCCTGCTGATTGCCGGCAAGCCGTTGAAGGAACCTATCGTCCAATACGGCCCGTTTGTGATGAACAGCCAGCAGGAGATCTACCAGGCCCTGAACGATTTCCGCGATGGTCGTCTGGGTGAAAAAGCCGGCCAGCCGGCATAACAGGAGCAAGCACATGGGCATCGAAGCACGACTGCACCGCGCCAACGGCGCGCTGACCACACTGAGCAATGGACGCCATGTCTGGAATGCCGATATCGACAAGACGCTGGGCTCGGACGATCGCGCACCGGACCCGCATGATCTGCTGGATTCCGCGCTGGCAGCCTGCACCACGCTGACGCTGGAGATGTACATCCGCCGCCGCCAGCTGCCGGTCACCGATCTGCGCGTCACCGTGGAGCATGTGGAGAGCAAGGACGAGCAGGGCCAGGTCCACTACGCGCTGCAGCGCCGTATCGCCATCGATGGCGAACTGGCGGATGCCGACCGCCAGCGCCTGCTGGAGATTGCCAACAAGTGCCCCATCCACCGCGTGCTCAGCGGCAGCATCCAGATCGCGTCCGAGTTGGCATAAGGAGACCGTGCCATGACCGAGTTGATCCGCTGGTCCGGGCGCGCGAGTGAACTCGCCGGTGCGCTCACGGTGCGCCGTGTGTTGCCCGCTGCGGCCCGGCGCGCCGTGGGGCCGTTTGTGTTCTTCGACCATTTCGGCCCGGTGACGCTGCCGGCAGGCGCCGACAGCGACGTGGGGGCGCACCCGCATATCGGGCTGGCTACGGTGACCTATCTGTTCGAGGGCAGTTTCCTGCACCGCGACAGCCTGGGCACGGTGCAGGCCATTGCGCCCGGCGCCATCAACTGGATGACGGCAGGCCGGGGCATTGCGCACAGCGAGCGGGTGACCGACGCCGAGCGCGGGTTGCCACGCCGTCTCCATGGTCTGCAGCTGTGGGTTGCCTTGCCCCCTGCGCTGGAAGAAGCCGAGCCGGCCTTCCAGCATGTGGCGGCCCGCGACATTCCGGTCTTCACCGATGCAGATGGGGTGCAGGTGCGCGTGCTGGTCGGCGCTGCCTTTGGTCACACCAGCCCGGTTCGCACGGCGTCGCCCACGCTGTACCTGGATGTCCAGTTGCCGCCCGGCGCCACCTGGACGTTGCCAGCGCTTGCGCCGGAGATCGCTGTCTACAGCCCGGTGGACAGCCTGTCCATCGATGACCAGGCGGTATCGGCCCAGGAGATGGTGCTGCTGGGCGCGCGTGCCAGCGCGACCGTGCGCGCCGGGGATGCCGGTGTGCGGCTGGTGGTCATCGGTGGAGCGCCGCTGGAGCAGCCGGTGCGCATGTGGTGGAACTTTGTGGCAACGGAGCGCAACCGCATTGCCCTCGCCGCGGCACGGTGGGAGCGGGGCGATTTCCCGGCGATCCCCGGTGAGGCCAGCCGCATTCCATCCCCCACGTGGCGGGGCTGATGCGCCCGCGTCGCCGAACGGCACAGGGAAAACCCACACAGGAATTCCTGTCCAGGCCCCCATAAACCGCCTACATTGGGACCCTGCCATGCTGGTCATTGAAGAGAGGGAACCCCAGGTGCATGAACGCTGACAGAAGAATCGGTCCCGGCCCCTATGTCCTGGGTGCGCTGGCCATCGGCGTGTCGGTGGCGGTGGCGTTGTTTCTGGCTTACTGGCAGGGGCTTGGGTCGTTGCGGGAGCAGGCGCAGCGCCTGGCCGACGAGATACTGTTCCGCAGCCACGCCGTCAGTGACCAATTCGACAACACGGCGCTCAAGGCACTGCTTGCGCAGCCGGCCCTGCAGCCATGCTCGCAAGCCGGGCTGCAAGAGATGCGCAGGCTGGCCATCAACTCCCGGGCTTTGCGGGTCATCGGCTACATCGAGAATGAGCGCCTGTTGTGTTCTTCGTATGGCAGCCACGGTGATGGCATCCCCATGGGGCCGCCCAGTTTCGTGAGCAAGAACGGATTCGAGATCCGATCCGCAGTGCAGCTCCCCATCGCCGGCGATAGCCGCTTCCTGACCACCACGCACCGGGAGAGCGGCTATACCGCGTTTGTCGTGCCCGGCCTGATCAACGACATCATGCCCGGTTCGCCCAGTGCGGCCTTTGGCCTGATGGGTGCTTCCAGCCAGAAATTGATGATGGGCCGTGGCGATCTCAAACCTTCCAGCGCGTGGGCTTCCAGGGGACTGGACGCCACGGGGAGCGCTGAATTCCATGCTGAAGGGCACCTGATTGTCCTGAAACGCTCCCCCCGATTTGACTACGTGGCTTATGCAGCGCTGCCACTCTCCAGTATTGAACCCGAGTTCAGGACCACCAGCTTGATTCTGGTGCCCTTGGCCCTGGTGTCGGGGCTGGCCCTGGCCGCACTGATTGTGGTGCAGGCCAAGCGGCGCCAGGCCCTGCCCCATCTGCTGCGCCAGGGTCTGCGGCGCGACGAACTGTTCCTGGCCTACCAGCCCATCGTGGACCTGGCGACGGGGCGCTGGGTGGGTGCGGAGGCGTTGGCGCGCTGGCGGATGGCCAATGGGGAGATGGTCCCGCCCGATGTCTTCATTCCAGTGGCCGAAAGCGAGGGCCTGATCCGGGAAGTCACAGCCAAGGTCATTGCCCTCTTCGCGCGTGATGCGGTGGACCTCTTCAGGCGCCACCCGGAGTTTCGCGTCAGCGTCAACTTCTCCAACCAGGATTTGTCGGATTCCCGATCCGTTGAGCGACTGAAGGCCTGCATCCAGACGCTGGGCATCGCCCCAGCACGCATTTCGGTGGAGATCACGGAGCGGGCACTGATCCATGCCGATGCGGTGCGGCGCAATATCAAGACGCTGCGCGATGCGGGTACGCGGATTGCGATTGATGATTTTGGAACCGGTTATTCCGGGCTTTCCTACTTGACCACGCTGGAACTGGATGCGCTGAAGATCGACAAGGTCTTCGTCGACACCATTGGTACGGATGCGGTGACCAAGAACGTGGTGGCCCACATCATCGAGATCGCCAGGTCCATGGGCCTGAAGATGGTCGCAGAAGGTGTCGAGACGCAGACGCAGGCCGACTACCTTCGCTCGCACGGCGTGGAGTGCGCCCAGGGATGGCTGTATTCAAAGGCCATTCCCATGGGCGAACTGCTGGCGGGGCTGGATGCGCAGGCCGGCGCCGTCACGGGCGCTTAGTTGGCAACGGTAAAACGTTTCTGGACGTGGCGTGCCCGCTCCATCTCGTCGACGATGGCCACGGCCAGGTCCGCTACCGAGATGCCGGCCGGTGCCTCGCCACTGCCGGGCAACAGATCGTCCGTACCCACGCGGTAGACGCCGGTGCGCGGTCCCGGTGCCAGTGCAATCGGGGGTGACAGAAAGGTCCAGTCCAGAGCGGATTCGGTACGAATCTGGTTCAACGCTTCGCGCGCTGCCAAGGCACCCTGCTTGTACTCCAACGGGAATGGCGGGGTGTCCACCAACTGCACGCCAGGCGCCACAAACAGGCTGCCAGCGCCGCCCACGACCAACAGGCGCTTGACGCCTGCCTGTTTGACGCCGTCGATGATCGCGCGGGTGCCCTGCAGGAACAGGTCATAAATCTTGGGCTCGGTCCAGCCGGGGTTGTAGGCGCTGATCACCGCATCATGGCCGGCCACGGCGCGGGATACCTGCGCTGCGTCCAGTGCGTCGCCAGCGACCACGGTCAGGCCGGGCCGGGCGCTGAGTTTGGCGGGGTTGCGGGCCAGCACCGTCACCTGGTGACCCCGCTGCAACAGTTCGGGCAGCACTGCCGACCCGACAAAACCGGTGGCACCAATCAATGCAATCTTCATGACAAGACTCCTGTGTGAATGAAGTCTGTAGTGTGATTTCTTAAACAATCAGTGACTAGGTGGAAAAATTCACTAATACTGTGAAGCATTGCTAATCAATACCGTAAGGATCATGGACCAATACAAGCGCATGGCGGTATTTTCCGAAGTCGTGGCCGCGGGGTCCATGACCACGGCAGCGCGCCAACTCGGCATGACGCCATCGGCCGTCAGCCAGCACCTGCGCCAGCTGGAACGCAGCCTGGGCCTGGCGCTGTTGCACCGCTCCACCCGCAAGCTCACGCTGACCGAGGCCGGTACCCGTTACCTGGAGGGCTGCGATGCCATGGTGGCCGCCGCACGCTCGGCCGACCATGCCCTGGCCCGCCACCGCGACGAGCCCGAGGGCGAGCTGCGCATTGCCGCCCCCATCGGCTTTGGCGGCCTGCTGGCCCAGGCGCTGGCGCCGTTGCGCCGGCACCCCAAACTCAGCCTGCGTCTGCTGGTGGACGACACGGTGATTGACCTGATCGAAGAGCGCGTGGATATCGCCTTGCGCGTGGGCAAACTACCGGACTCCAGCCTGGTGGCGCGCCGCATGGGCGCCATGCCGGCCCAGATGTGCGCGGCACCCGCATACCTGGCGGAGAACGGCTGGCCCCAGCACCCGCGTGATTTGGCGCACCATGCCTGGCTGGGTGCCCGGCCGCTGGGTTCGGGCGAGGAGACCTTGCAACTCACGGGCCCGGCGGGAGAGACCGTGCAGGTGCAGGTCACATCACGCGTGCAGGCCTCGCAGGTCACGGCCTTGCACGCCCTGTGTGTGGCCGGGTGGGGTATCAGCGTGGTCGTCAGCGAGGACGACCGCCGCGCTGTGCAGGATGGTCGGTTGGTGCCGGTGCTGCCCGATTGGAAGCTGCCGGATTTCGTGATTCACGCCATCACACCACGCCGCGGCGAGCAGCCCGCCAAGGTGCGCCATGCCATGGTCCTGTTGGCCGACTACATCGCGAATCTCGCGCCGTAACGGAGGCGCCCCGGCATTTGCAATCCCGGTTGTGGGTGCCTACAGTTGCGGCATGGTTTGGCAGGAAAGGAGTTGTCCATGTCTGGCTACCCTGTACTCGAACATGACGGGTTCTGTGCAACGGTTTCGACCCAGCGCGAGCCTTCCGGGCGGTGGATGGCGTGGGTCACCTTCGAGCGTGACCGCGTCTTTGCCCGCCTGAAGGTGCGTGGCGATCAGCCGCACCGTGTGCCCAATGACTATCCCAGCGAGGAAAAGGCCGTGCTGGCGGCCTATGAGTTTGCGCGGGAGTTGATCGCCAGGGAAACCGTGGCGAACTAGGTCTGTGCCTGGGCCCTGCGCAGTGATTCATTCATGGCATCCGACAACGTCGGGTTGCCATGCGAGCGCAGTGCGTCAATGGCGCCCTGTTGATCACGCGCATCCTTGTTCTGGCTGAGCTTGAATTTGCCGGTGATGCGGGTGATGGCAATCTCGATACCCACAATGGATCGGACCAGTCCGTCGATATAGGCTGGCTCGGAGTCGGCTATCTTCCATGGTCTGGCATCACCCGTACGGCGCTCGTGATCGCGCGTCAGGCGGCCGATGACACCGCGCACATATTTCTCGTCATCCCGGATCTGGATGCTGCCGTGCACATGCACCACGCGGTAGTTCCAGGTTGGCACCTGCCGGTGCGTCTCGTGTTTGCTGGGGTACCAGTTGGGTGAGATGTAGCCCTGTTCGGCATGGAAAATCACCAGCACCGGCGTGCCGTTCTGCATCTGCTGCCACACCGGGTTGGCGCGGGCCACGTGGGCGCGCAGGGTGCCGTGGGCGCCGGTCTGGCGGTCCAGCTCAAACGGAATGTGGTTGGCGTCCAGCCCGTCCGGTCCCGACACCACCAGCGCCCCCAGGGGGTTCTCGGTGATCAGGTGGTGCAACGTTTCGGGGTGCGTTGGTGCAAAGTGCGGTGGTACGTACACGGAGCTTCCTTTCAGAGATGCAGGCTTTCGCGGGCCAGTCCGTAGGCTATTGCCCCCATCATGATGGCAACCAGGCCGTCCAGTATCCGCCAGGCCACAGGCCGCGCAAACAGCGGCGTCAACAGCCGCGCGCCATAGCCCAGGGCGCCAAACCAGGCCGCACTGCCCAAGCAGGCACCCAGCAAAAAGACGTTCTGCAGCCCGGCCGCCTGCTTGGCGCCCACCGCACCCACCAGCACCACGGTGTCCAGATAGACGTGGGGGTTGAGCAGGCTGATGGACAGGGCCTGTGCCAGCACCCGTGTCGCCGATGCCGGTGTGCCGTCCGTCGCCGCGCGCAGTGCATGCGGGGCGAAGGCCCGCTTCAGGGCCAATAGACCATAGACCGTCAGCGTCAGTGCTCCTAGCAGTCCCAGTGCGTCCTGCAGGCGGGGTGCGTCGCCCAGCACGGCCGCCAGACCGCTGACACCCAGGGTCATGAGGGCCATGTCCAGCAGCGCGCAGGCCACCACCACCACGGCCACGTGTTCGCGCCGCAATCCCTGGCGCAGCACAAAGGTGTTTTGGGCACCAATGGCCATGATCAGCGACAGGCTCAGTGTGAGCCCGGTGGCAAAGGTGGTGAATAGGGAGGATGTTTCCATGCCCGGCAGTATCGGTGCTGCCAGCTTGTCGCCAACCGAAATCTGCTAACCGGAAGGAAACCCTATTCACATGGAGGCGCCATGATCGAGACATCCCTGCTGGCCACGGTCGCCCATGCCCAATCGGTTCATTGAGGATGCTGATAAGATACTGTACAAATGAACAGTCAAGGGGAGCCCCATGCCAGATGACACCCTCGTGCCCACCGGCGTCTTTACCGACGACCAGCAAGTCACCCGCTGCGTGTGGTGCCGCGCCACGCCGGCCTATCAGCACTACCACGACCATGAATGGGGTTTCCCGGTGGCGGAAGACCGGCGCCTGTTCGAGAAGATCTGCCTGGAAGGGTTTCAGGCGGGCTTGAGCTGGTTGACGATCCTGAACAAGCGCGAAGCCTTTCGCCAGGCCTTTGCCGGTTTTGACATGGACCAGGTGGCCCGGTTTGACGACGCCGATACCAAGCGCTTGCTGCTGGACGCAGGCATCGTACGCCACCGTGGGAAGATTGCCTCCACCATCAACAATGCGCAGCGTGCGCAGGAACTGCGCAGTGAGTTCGGTTCGCTGGCTGTCTACTTCTGGCAGTATGAGCCGCAACCCGCCACCCGGCCGGAAGCCATCACCCACCAAAGCCTGAGTGGCATGACCACCTCGCCGGAGTCGATCGCCCTGTCCAAGGACCTGCGCAAACGCGGCTGGAGCTTCGTCGGGCCGACCACCATGTATGCCTTCATGCAGGCCATGGGCCTGGTGAATGACCACATCGAGGGCTGCATGGCCCGCCAGCGCGCGCTCGGCGCACGGGCTGCGTTCCAGTTGCCCGCCAAACGCTAGCTGGCGCTACTGCGCCGGGCGCCCCGCACCTTGCGTGCCTTGTGCCCGCGCTGAAAGGTAGGCATAGAGGTCGGTGACGTGTGCGGTGACACGGGGCTCGCCGTCCCATGCCGGCATGGTGAGGGCAACCTGCCTGCGTTCCATCACATCGTCCACCACCGCGTCCCAGGCAGTGCCTGTGCTGCTGGTCTGGCCCGGCGTGAGGCCCCAGTCGTAGCGTTTGAGCACCAGGCCTACAAACTGGCGCGGGCCCATCTCGCGGACCCGGGGCAATAGATCGGGCGCTCCCCCCATGCCGGCTGCGGCGGGGCCGTGACAGCGGGCACACTTGTCCTGAAAGACGCGCCAGCCGGCATAGACGGAACCTGGGGGCTGTGCCTGCTGCTTCAACTCGTGGGCGGCTTGTGTGTTTTGCACCTCCACCGCGCAGCCGGCGAGCGAGAGTATCGCCGCGATGGCAAGAACGGGCATGGAGGCTGGCCGGAAACGCGTTGTCATGGTGATCACCTTTGCATGAATGTGGCAGGTATTGTGTCGATTGTGGCCATCCGCACCCGGCTTGGCAATGACGCATGTCATGGGCAGGTGCTGCGCCCGCCCGCAGCCTACAGCGGCATCAATCCCGACGTCTTGCAGAAATACATCGCCTGATCGGCCACCTCAAGGATGTCCTTCAGGTTGTCGCCATCCCTGGGGTACCAGGCAAAGCCGATGCTGCCGCCCAGACTGACCATCTCGCCCGAGTCCAGCAGGATGTCCTCGGCCAGCATGTCGATCAACTTCTGGCCCAGCGCCACAATCTGCTCGCGCTCGCTGAAGGACTCGATGATCAGCACGAACTCGTCGCCACCCAGCCGCGCCACCGTGTCCGAGGAGCGCACCACGGACACCAGACGCTGCGCCACTGTCACCAGCACCGTGTCACCGGCGGCATGGCCATAGGTGTCGTTGATGGATTTGAACTTGTTCAGGTCCACCATCAAGACGGCGAACTGCTTGCCGCTGCGTTTGGCGTGCTGCATGGCCAGCTGGAAGCGGTCAATCAGCAGCAACCGGTTGGCCAGGCCGGTCAACGGGTCAAAGAATGCATGTTTCTTCAGCGAACGCTCGGCGATCTGCAACTTGGAAATATAGCGCTGCAGTTGCTTCTTCTCGCCCAGCGCACGCCGCAGCCGGATTGCCAGAAACCCTGCCGTCGTGCCCAACAGCGTTGCGATGGCCGCGAGAATATATGCAGTCACGATGAAAGCCCCAGTGATCGGGCCATTCTCCATGGGTGACGACCGCAGCGCCATCGCTGGAACACTCTCTTACAAAGTCGCGGCTTTCTTGACTGGCCGCGAACGCCGCGTTGTCACCGGGCCACGTGGCCACGGTTAGGATTGGATCGAATTCCGTCGGGCAGGGAACTCCGGTGCCAGAATCGGCACCAAGAAGCTGCGAAAGGCGATTCCTCCCGACGCTGTCCCATTGGCTCTCATTTATTTCTGGTCACAACCTGGCCGACCCGATGAAAAAAATCCTATCGACGATTGCACTGGCCCTGGGCGTGGCTGCATTTGCAGCCACGCCCGATGCTTCCGTACCACCGGTTGCGCTGGAGCCGGCGCAGCAACAGGCCCAGGCCGCAGCCATGACAGCGGAGCTTCTCACGCGTTTCCACTATGCACCCATGGAACTGGATGATTCCATGTCGCAGAAGATATTCGACCGTTACCTGAAGTCCCTGGACCCCGAGAAACTGTTCTTTGTGCAGGCGGACATCGACCGGTTTTCGCCCGTGCGCGACAAACTGGATGACGCCATCAGGAATCGCGACCTGACTCCACCCTTTGCTATGTTCAAGCTGTACCAGCAGCGCCTGCGCGAACGGCTGACCTATGCGCGCAGCCTGCTGGGGCAGCCCATGGACTTCAGCCAGCAGGAGAGTTACGCCTACCAGCGTGACAAGGAAGCCTGGGCCCAGTCCGAAGGAGAACTGCAAGACCTGTGGCGCCGCCGTGTCAAGAATGACTGGCTGCGCCTGAAGCTGGCCGGCAAGGACGATGCTGCCATCCGCAGCACACTGGACAAGCGTTACGACTACGCGCTGTCCAACCTGAAGCGCATGAAGAACGAGGACGTTTTTCAGCTCTTCATGAACGCCTACGCGATGTCGGTGGAGCCCCACACCAATTACCTAGGGCCGGTGGCGACCCAGGAGTTCGATATCTCCATGAGGCTGTCCCTGGTCGGGATCGGAGCGGTCCTGCAGGAACGCGACGACATGACGGTCATTCGTGAGCTCGTGCCCGGCGGGCCGGCGGCGCGCTCCGGCAAGCTCAAGGTCGGGGACCGCATTGTCGGCATCGCCCAGGCCAATGATGCGGGCATGACCGATGTGCTCGGCTGGCGTCTGGATGACGTGGTTCAGTTGATCCGCGGCAAGGAAGACACGGTGGTCAAGCTCAACATCCTGCCCGCCGATGCCGGTCCCGATGTGTTGCCATCGGCGCTGTCCCTGGTGCGCAAGAAGATCACGCTGGAGCAGCAGGCCGCCAAGAAGTCCATTCAGGAAGTCAAGGACGGGGAGCGCAAACGCCGCATCGGCGTCATATCCCTGCCCGCGTTCTACCAGGACTTTGAAGCCCGCAAGAAAGGCGACAAGGACTTCAAGAGCGCCACGCGTGACGTCGCCCGTCTACTGGGCGAGTTGAAGAAGGACAAGGTCGACAGCGTACTGATCGATCTGCGCAACAACGGCGGCGGTTCCCTGGACGAGGCCGTGGAGCTGTCCAACCTGTTCATCGGCGGCGGGCCCGTGGTGCAGCAGCGTGACTCGCGCGGCACTGTGCGCGTGCAGGGCGACAACAGCGCCGCCGCGGCGTGGGACGGACAACTCGGCGTGTTGATCAACCGGGGATCAGCCTCCGCCTCCGAGATCTTTGCTGCCGCCATGCAGGACTATGGGCGCGCGGTCATCATCGGCGAGCCCAGCTTCGGCAAGGGGACGGTCCAGACAGTGGTGAACCTGGACGCGGTGGCGCACAGCGACAAGCCCAAGTACGGCGAAGTGAAGATGACCATTGCGCAGTTCTACCGCGTCAATGGCGGCACCACGCAACTGCGGGGCGTGACGCCCGATATCACCCTGCCCACGGTGGCCGATTCCGAGAGCGGCGAGGCCGGTTACGAGAATGCCCTGCCCTGGGGGCAGATCAAGCCCGCGGACTTTCAGCCGCTGGGTGACCTGACGGATGTCCTGCCGCTGCTGCAGGCCAGGCATGCGCAACGCATTGCCAAGGACCCGGAGTTCGTATTCCTGAAGGAAGATATCGGCGAGTACCTTGAGCAGAAGGGCAAAAAGAGCATTTCGCTGAACGAGGCGCAGCGCCGCCAGGAACGCGACGCACGCGAGGCCAAGCTCAAGGCCCGCGAAGCCCAACGCCAGCAAACCAAGGCCGATGGCGCCAATGCCACTGCCCAGGCTGCCCTGGACGATGGCCTGCAGGCCAACGAACGCAGCCTCAAGACCGAGTTGGCCGCAGAGAAGGCAAGCAAGGTTGCCAAGGACATCTTCCTGACAGAGGCCGCCAACATCCTGGCCGACGAGCTGGACCTGATCCACTCCAGCACCCGGCTGGCGCAGCAGACGCTGGCGGGGTATGCCCGACTGAAGGCGCAATCGGCGCCCCTGCCGCGCTGAACACGGGTCAAGGGGCGGCTGGGTGGGTGGCATGCGCGCTCAGCAGTGCTCGCGAATGGCGCGCATCGAATGCAGATAGTGGTAACTGATCTGTTGATCCGAGTAGCGGTGCTCTGCCCCCACAGGGCAGGCGTTGCGCGCCAGGCAGCGGTCCTGGCACGGTGAGGCCGATTGCCGGCGAAAGTCCAGGCAGGCCGACAGTCGCTGTGCCCCCGTCATGGTGTCGGCGAGTGCGCCCGCAGGGCAGGCGTTGACACACGGCCTTGCCACGCAGGTTGCACAGGGTGGGGGGCACTCCCGGCGCGGCGTTGGCGGCAGGGCGGTGTCCGCCAACACCACGGCGCGATACGCAAACCAGCTTCCCCATTCGGCATCCACGCCCACCCAGAACGGTGACGGCTGGTGCCAGCCCGCCAGCCCGCCCAGGCGCTGAAGCCCCACCATGCCCGGCCCCGGAAACACCTGCCGCCACGCTGGCGCCTGCATCGTCACCTGCATCCATTGGGCCACGCACTCGGTCACAAACTGGTCAACCGGGTGGGCGCCATGCATGCCGCGCTGCTGCAGGGCATTCCAGAAGTCGCGCCCCTGGTGCCCGATCAGGATCAGTTGCCGAAACCGTTGGCGCTCGGCATCGGTCACGTCCAACGTGGCCAGCACGTCAGGCGGCAAGGCGTCCAACGTGAAGACGGCGCAGAGGTTCAATCCCTGCGCCGTCAATGCCTCAAACGGGCCGGCTTCAGATTGCGGCTTGTTCACCCGGCCTTCTTGAGAATCGCGTAGAGCTGATCCTTCAGACCCAGCTTGGTCTTCTTAAGGTTCTCGATCTCCGCCGGGTTGCCAAGCTCCACATGCGACTCCATGTTCTTGATCTTTTGGTCAATGGCATTGTGTTCGTCAAACAGGCGCGCGAAGTGCTGATCCGAATTCTTGAGTTTTGAGATGAGTTCGCGGTATTCAGGAAACATGTAGGCTCCAAGTGGTTGAATGAATGACTTCCATAGTAGCAATGGCGAACAGAGTTTCGTTGACCGCGGTCAATTGAGGGGCGCTAACATAGCCCTTCACCCCCTCTCTTTGCCATCCATGCAGAACTCCATCGCCTATTGCCTGCAGGCACCGGTCTCCGTTGCCGAAACGCCAGACTTCGCGGCCTGGTCAGACCACTGGTTTGGCACCGCTCCCGCGTCGCAGTTGCCCATCGACCGCGCGATCCGCTCGGCCCATGCCGCAGACCGGATTGGCTGGGCATTTGCCAGCGCCTACCAGGCCGCCCTGCTGGCGCTGGTGCCCGGCGCGCGCACCGATGCCATGTTATCGCTGTGCGTCACGGAACAGGCGGGCAACCGCCCGCGTGACATGCGTACCCGCATCGAGTTGCCCGCCCACGGCGGTGTCCGGGTCCATGGGAGCAAGCGCTGGGCCATAGTGGGTGCTGCACCGACCACCCTGCTGGTTGTGGGCGTAGCCGGTGATACGCCGCCCGGTGCAGTGCCGAGCCTGTGCGTGGTCCAGGTGCCTGTGGGCACCGCAGGCCTGTCCATCCAGCACACCCAGGCCACCCGCTTTGTGCCCGAGGTGCCGCACTGCGCCGTGGAGTTGGACGCGGTTGCGCTGGGTGCCGAGGCACTCTTGCCCGGTGACGGCTATCTGCACTACGTCAAACCCTTCCGCACCCTGGAGGACGTCTATGTAACCGCCGCCACGCTGGCCTACCTGTTGCGTGAGGCGCGTGCCAACCATTGGCCCACGGAATACGTGGAGCGCCTTGCCACGGCACTCACCGCCGTTCATGCCATCGCGCTGCTGCCGCCGCTGGAGGCGGTCACGCACATCCTGCTGGCTGGCGCCCTGCAGATGGCGCGCACCTTGCGCGAGGAGGCCACGGCGCTGTGGGCCAGCGCCACGTCCGCCAGCGCCGAGCGTTGGCGGCGCGACTGCGCCTTGTTCGATGTCGCCGATACCGCACGGCGCTTGCGCCGTGACCGGGCCTGGGAGAAACTGCAATGCCTATGACTGACAACACCACCACCATCGCCACCCACCATGGCAGCTTCCATGCCGATGACGTCTTCGGCGTCGGCGTCCTGATGGGGGTCTTCCCATCGCACACCCTGGTGCGCACGCGCGACCAGGCCCAGATCGAGGCCGCCGACTACGTCGTGGACGTGGGCGGCATCTGGGACGCCGCCACGGGCCGCTTTGACCACCACCAGCGCGGTTTCGACGGCGCACGCCCGGCGCGCCAGGTGGACGGCCAGACCGTGCCCGGTGTCGGCTACGCCAGCGCGGGCCTGGTGTGGTCTGCCCACGGTGCGGCCTACGTGCAGGCGTGGGCCGCCACCCATGGCCACAGCCTGGACGAGCACGCCGTGCAGGACGTGGTGCGCTCCATCGACCATTCCCTGGTGCAGTACCTTGACATCGTGGACACGGGCCAAGGCGACGTCTCACCCGGCATCTTTGGCCTGAGTTCACTGCTGGCGCAGCTCAACACGCATTGGATGGAAGAGCAGGGGCTGGATGCCGACACCAAGGCCCGGCTGCAGGAAAGGCGTTTTCGTGAGGCCATTGCCATCACCCGCACATTTCTGGACCACGCCATCAGCAAGAAGGTCGCGCAGATACGTTCCGTGGAAACCGTGCGCCAGGCGCCGCGCCTGCTGGGCGGGCGTGTGCTGCACTTGGCCGCGGGCGGCATGCCGTGGACGCGCGTGGTGGTCGACGAAATGCCGGATGTGCTGTTCGTCATCTACCCCGACTCCGACGGCAACCAGTACCAGGTGAAGACCGTGCCGGTGGAGGCCGGCTCGTTCACCGCGCGCAAGGACCTGCCCAAGAGCTGGTCCGGCCTGCGCGACCAGGAGCTGGCCACCGTGACCGGCGTGGCTGACAGCGTGTTCTGCCACCTGAACCTGTTCATTGGCGGCGCCCGCAGCCTGGATGGCGCCGTGCGCCTGGCTGAACTGGCGCTATTAAATTAGTAGCTGGTCACGCACATTCTGCGAGGGATAGCGGCCGTTTTGGCACAAAATTTTGCTGCCAAAACACAAACCGGTCAAACGCTTCCAGTAGCGGCTGCCAGCCTGCGGCATCGCCCTCCAGTTGCGCCAGCGCCGCGCAGGTGGCCTCCAATGTGGACAACTGCCCCGGCTTGTGCGCCTTGCGGATGGCGTAGCGGCCTTGCGGAACATCGTCCAGCACCAGGCGCGGCAGGCGCTGCAAGGCGGGGCTTTGGTGCAGCATCTTGCGGCTCTTGCGCCAGGTGGCGTCCAGCACCACCAGCCTGAGCGCGTGCAAGTCCATCAGTTGCAGCGTGTCCAGTGGCGCGGGCGCCGCGTGGCCCTCAAAGGCGGTGGGTGGGTACAGCAGCACGGTGTAGCGGGGCTCGTGCATCAGCGCTAGCAGAGTCGCGTCGTCAAACGCCTCGCCCACCACCATGCGGCTGCCCGGCAGGCTCAGGTGCAACAGGCGCGCGCTGTTCTTGGCATGGTGTTCCTCCAGCGGGTGCTGCAGGATCAGCACGTCCGTCGCATGCGGTGTGGGGGTGACGAAGCCGCAGATGCAGGCGGCCTGCGGGCGTTGGCAGCGCGGGCAGATGGGGCGGCGAGGCATCACTCGCCCAGGTACGCCTGCAGCCCCTGCAACAGCGCGTCAAAGGTCACCTTGCAGCGCGGGGTGTTGCGCAGGTCCTCGTGCATGGTGAGCCAGGTTTCCAGATTGAGTGGCAGGCTCCCCGGGAGTACCTGCACCAGCTCGGGGTCGCGCGCTGCCAGGTTTACCTGGCAAATGCCAATGCCACAGCCGGCGCGGATCAGCGCCAGCTGCCCCACATCGCTGTCAGTGCGGATGGCAAAGGCCTCGCGCTGCCACACGGGAAACCCCTTGCGCGCCGCGCGCACAAACGGCGTCTCCTCGTCAAAGCCAATCAGCGCGTGCTGCGCCAGGTCGGCCACGGACTGGGGCGTGCCACGCCGTTGCAGGTATTGCGTGTGCGCATGCAGGCCCAGTTGCACGGTGCCCACGCGCCGCGCAATGAGCTGCTCCTGCCGGGGCTGCGTCATGCGCACGGCAATGTCGGCCTCGCGCTGCAACAGGTCCTGCACGCGGTTGGTCAACACCAGCTCCACGCGCAGGTCCGGGTGGGTGCCCTGCAACTGCGCCAGGATCGGTGGCAGCACCTCCACGCCAATGACCTCGCTGGCGGTCACGCGCACCGTGCCCCGGATGCCCGAGCCATGGCTCTCGGCGGCGCGCTTCAGCGCGGCAGCGGAGCTGCTCATGGCCTGGGCAAACGGCTGCAGCGCCAGCGCCGCATCGGTGGGCAGCAGCCCGGTCTGCGAGCGGGTGAATAGCGCCACGCCCAGCGCCTTCTCCAGCGCATCCACATGCCGCCCCACGGTGGGTTGGGCAATGCCCATGGCCCGTGCCGCGCCCGAGAGCGAACCCTCCTCCAGCACGCCCAGATACGAGCGGTACAGCTCCCAGCCAATTTCGGTGTGGTTGTCGGTAGTCATACAGAAATGTATGGCGGCTGGCACATGTTGGTCAATTGCCGAATAGCGGCCGCCCTTCCAAACTCCATGCCATCGCAACACGCTTTCAAAGGAATCGGGTCATGGGCAACAACACGGCATTGGTATTGGGCGCCACCGGCGGCATTGGCGGCGAGGTGGCACGGCAACTGGTCGACGCGGGCTGGACCGTGCGCGCCCTGCGCCGCGGCGGCACGCAGGCCACCGAGCGCAAGGACGGCATCACATGGGTGCGCGGCGACGCCATGGCTCGTGCCGATGTGCTGGCCGCGGCACAGGGCTGCGCGGTCATCATGCACGCCGTCAATCCGCCCGGCTACCGCCGCTGGGCCGAACTGGTGCTGCCCATGGTGGACAACACCATCGCCGCCGCGCAGGCGCAGGGCGCCACCATCGTGCTGCCCGGCACCGTCTACAACTATGGCCCCAGTGCCTTCCCGGTGCTGCGTGAAGACTCGCCACAAGAGCCGGTGACCCGCAAGGGCGCCATCCGTGTGCAGATGGAGCAGCGCCTGCGCCAGGCCAGCAGCCAGGGCTGCAAGGTCATTGTGGTGCGCGCGGGCGACTTCTTTGGCCCCAGGCCCGGCAACAGCTGGTTCTCACAGGGGCTGGTCAAACCGGGCCAGCCGGTCAAGGCCATCAGCCTGCCGGGCGCGCCCGGCGTGGGTCACCAATGGGCCTACCTGCCCGACGTGGCCCGCACCATGGTGGAGCTGGTGCAGCGGCGTGACACGCTCGGGCCATTTGCCGCATTCCACATGGCCGGCCACCGGGATGCCGATGGCACGCAGATGGCCGCAGCCATCCACCGCGTCGTCACCCGCCGGGGCGGTGCCCGGCCCAAGGTCAGCGCCTTCCCCTGGTGGCTGACCGCGCTGGCCGTGCCCTTTGTGCCAACCTTGCGAGAGCTGCGCGAGATGCGCTACCTGTGGACCACGCGGGTGGAGATGAGCAATGCGAAGCTGGTGGCAACGCTGGGGCAGGAGCCGCACACGCCGTTGGATGAGGCGGTGGAGGCGGCGTTGGTGGGGATGGGGTGTATTGGAGGTGGAGTAGAGAGCAGTTCTTCTCGATTCGCGGATAGCTGCGGTTGACCCAAAGCGGACATAACGCCACTCAATCAAGTTCCCTGAAACCAGCACTGGCGACCATTAGCCTGTTGGCAGATTTCCTGTGAATACGAGCATGCATTTGCAATAGCCGACCTACATCAAAATATCGGCGTTCCAGACTGCTTGCGTGGATTGGGTGGTACCTGAAACGCCAGTTGGACGGTTCAATGGCTGGCTCTGCCCAGATAGCTCTCTGAGGCTTTGGTCTGGCCAGGGCCTATTGGTCTTGGTCGGGAATCTTGCCGCTGGCCTCGACGATCTGCTCTCGAAGAATGCGCTTGTAAAAGTCGCTCATCTTCTTTCCTCCTTTAGCAAACGGTGCCATTAGGATCGCGACTTGGTCTAGCCAACCCTTTTCCGGCTTCAATTCGGTTCTGTTGCCTTCGTATCGCCGAGCAATAGCTCGCGAGATATCGGCGAGTTGCTTCGCGTTCATCTCAGTGATCGTCTCCACAAAATCCTGTGGTGTGATGAAAGCGAGCACCGGCTCATATGCGTATTGCCCAGAGCCATCGTGGTTCCAATATAAGGGCGCCGCAAATGACGAGACGTCTTTAGCGCGCAGGTGCTTGAGCAGCTCGGACGCCTTAGTTGGATAAGACGCGAGTTGCGCCTCGTTCTTAATGCGAGTAACTTCTTTTAAGAACCGCTTAAACTCCGGCTGATTCTCACCGTGGAAACTGCGGCCGGCCCATCCAGTGTGCCCAAAGAGCTTTTCTTCCGCCGTTGAGAGCGGAAGCAGGCCATGGGTCTTCAATGCCTCTACGTTTGTCAGCGCCAAGTCGACAGTCTGCGCTTCCGACATGGTGTCGATTCCGATGGACGCAAGGGATACCAGTGCGCCTGTCACGTGCATTAGTTCCCCGAGAACACGATACTCTTGCTTCTGAAGGTGGTTCTCGACTTTACTGACCACTTCGACAAGCTCCGCGTCCTCCATCTCAAACGCGTCGTTTAACCGCAGCCAATCGGGGCGTTCCACTTCTTTCGCGTAGAACTTGCTTTGATTGATGGCCGCCGCAATGGCAGCTCGATCGATATACCCACTGCTCATGATTTGCGACCAGATATCGCCGGACAGCACGGAATCAAGTCTCTGAAGCTGTGGGTATTTGCGTTGTAGTTCTTTGACGACGTCTAGCACATCCGGCCTCGTCAAGTCCATCCACGATTCCAAGCCGCGGACTTGCTCGGGTTGCAGGTGGCCTGACCTTATCTCGAAGGAGTAAATAAGGAATGTGGCGAGGATGCCCCGGAGCATCTCCGAATCGCGAGTGCTTGGTTCGATGGTCAGCACAATCCGCTCAAAATCGAGCAACGCCTGCCTCAGGTGACGCAGATTGTTGGACTTAGATGAGGCGTGAAGCTCCGCTATCAATGCTCGTTCTTGCGTCAAGATCGTCTTGACGGCCTGGTCCATGAGTTCGCCTAGAAACTTGTCCAGAGCGCTGTTTAAGTCGGGGCGAATCGCGAATGTCTTACCGATCAGCTTCTCCCGCACCCGTCGGTACTGCAGATCTTCGCTTTTCTGGACGGCATCCGCATCGCGACGTTCTTGGGCCACGATTTCATCCTCGTTAGCTAGCAACACAACGCGTGCGTCATCGTGCTCGACGAAATAGTTGATATACCCGAGAAGCTGATGCATTGGGAGTTCGCAGCGCTCGATGTCATCGAAAATGACTATCGACCCATCCTTCGACTTGCTGAGGAATTCCTTGATGCCCACATCTGGGACACCAATTGACGCATTCCCGTCGGCCTTACCATCGCCATTCCAATCGAAATTAAGGGTTCCCTTCAACACCCCCCTGATAACCTTGGCTCCAATCTTGGTGGCCTTGTGGGCGAGGTAAGGGTGCATTTGCTCAAAGAACTGCTCCTCGATTTCGGCTTTCGAGCTCACACCATTCAATGTGACATAGATCGGCTTGGGCTCTTGAGGCAGCGTCTTGAGGTACTCTTTGATGAACCAAGTCTTGCCTGCGCCCCATGGGGCTTGGAGCATCACCGCATATTGCGGAGAGGCGAGTCTAAAGTAGTAGTCGAGAAACTCGACAACGTGCGCGTTCTGATCGTTGCTTTCCATGTGCAATCTCTCCTATGGCAATAGTAGCCGTCGTCGGCGCCTTTTTGCCAACCCGAGTCGCTCGTCATCAAGATAGCCTCATCAATTTCCTGCCTCTTAGCTGCCGCAGGTGAGCGTCTGGAACTGGTCCGGTCCCGAAGTCACTTCAAGACACGACTCTGTAAGATCGGGACCCTGACATCTTCCGCCATATGGCAGTAACAACAACTTTTGTAAGTGAAACTCAAGTGTTCAAGATTTACGGCACCGATGGCAACAACCAGATCCAGGCCCAGGAAACGGCTGATCTGGTTGCCGCATTGCGCATCAGCAAAGAGATGCGCGACGCTGGCTTCACCTTTGTGACGATGGCCAGCGAAAACCCCGAACACGTAGGCAAGCCCGGTGTTGACACGATTGTGGACGGCAAGACGCCCGATGGTCATGACTACGATTGGTCCAAGGCTGGGCGTGCAGGCAAGCCCCGCGCCGGCGACCGCGTGATCACAAAAAAAGACTTTTAGCGACCGGGCCTTGGAGCCCGGTTGTAGGGGAACTGCATTGAAGTCCATTTCACGACACAGTCTGATCCTGTGCTTTGCATGGTTCAGCTTTGCTGCGCCATGCCTTGCCGCGATGGGGACGGAACAGGAGGTATTTGTCGAGCGGCTTCACCAAGTCGTCGTCGGTGTTGTGGTGACCGAAGCAGAAAAAACGCCAAACCCACAATTGGATGCGCTTGCAGCACGGTTTGGAGTCACTCGCACGGCGGGTGAGCGGTCAAACGTCCTTGTCGCCAGAAAACCCGGGACTCGAAGAATTGCAGGCTCTGGCCTGGTGGTGTCCGCTGACGGACTTGTTCTAACGACCGACTCGTTGTTTCAACGGCATCAAAGCATTGAAATCCACACGGAGGCACGCGGCGAATACGCTGGAACCCTGGTGCTGCGTGACAGGGTATCCGGTCTTGCGCTGGTCAAGATTCAGTCTCCACTGGTGTGGGACCACCTGCGCATTGAGAAGCCAGCGCAGTCCATCTCGGTTGGTGAACGAGTCCTGGCCTTCGGGCTGGCATTTCAGGGGGAGAAATGGACGGGCGCCGTGACACAAGGCGTCATTACAGAGCTGGAGCGATCAGACGTTCCTGATGAAACTGAATTCAAGTCATCGGCTCCAATGGTTGGGGGTAATCTTGAAGGGGGGCCATTGGTTGGGGCAAGCTCTGGAGAGGTCATCGGCATCAATCTCTATGAATGGAACCTGGGACCCGACAAGGGGAAGACGCAAGCTTCGCCCATTGAAAACTACATAAAGATCAGGACAGACCTGCAGTCACATGGCCGGGTGGTTCGTCCCTACATCGGATTGGCAATGAGGCGGCTCAGTGCTGAAGACAAGCAGGCGTTGTCTTCCTTTGACGGGACGATCAGGGGCGCAATAGTGGTTTTTGGCACAACCGCAAACAGCCCCGCGCATCTGGCGGGTATCGAGCGTGGCGACATTGTGGTGCGCATGAATGCCAGTGAAGTGCTATCGGTTTCTGGCTTCAACCGAACGCTACGTGGGCTCAATCCGGGCGACCAGATTGTGTTGACAGTGCTGCGCAAAGGGGTTTTGCTTCCAATTAAGGTCAATACAATCGAAATGGATTCGCCGAGGTAGCGCTGGAGGCCAATATCCTCAATATTTGTCAGCGCAGGCGACTCAAACCACCCCCGCCCGCTCCAGCATCGCATGCAGCAACACATTGCACCCTGCGGTGATGTGTTCGGGCTTTGCATCCTCAATCTCGTTGTGGCTGATGCCGTCCTTGCAGGGAATGAAGATCATGCCACTGGGTGCCAGGCGCGCCATGTAGACCGCGTCGTGCCCGGCGCCTGACACGGCCGGCATGTTGCTGTAACCCAGCTTCTTGGCTGCACGGCCGACTGCGTCCACGCAGTCGGCATGGAACACCTGCGCCGGGTAGCTCGACACCATCTCGATCTTCACATCCAGACCACTCTCGGTTGCCGCCCTGGCGGCAAAGGCCTTCACCTCATCGGCCATCTGGTCCACCAGCGCATCGGTGCTGTTGCGCAAGTCGATGCTGAACTTCACCCTACCCGGAATCACGTTGCGGCTGTTGGGAAACACCTGCACCATGCCCACCGTACCGCGGCCATGCGGCTGGTGGCGCATGGCACAGGCCACCACCTCCTGCATGATGCGGGCGGACACCTGCATCGCATCCTTGCGCAGCGCCATCGGTGTTGGGCCGGCGTGGGCTTCCATGCCAGTCACGGTGCAGTCAAACCAGCGGATGCCCAGCACGCCCTGCACCACGCCAATCGTCACATCGGCATCCTCCAGCACCGGGCCTTGTTCGATGTGGGTCTCGAAGTACGCACCAATGGGGTGATCCCCCGGCTCCTGGTCGCCGATGTAGCCAATACGCTCCAGTTCACCCTTGACCGTCTTGCCCTCGGTATCGGTGGCTGCATAGGCATGCTCCAGCGTAAAGGCCTTGGCGAACACGCCCGAACCCATCATCACCGGCACGAAACGCGAGCCTTCCTCGTTGGTCCAGAACGCGACCTCAATCGGGGCTTCTGTTTCAATGCCCAGGTCGTTCAACGTGCGCACCACTTCCAGGCCGGCCAGCACGCCGTAATTGCCGTCGAACTTGCCGCCGGTGGGCTGGGTGTCGATGTGGCTGCCGGTGACTATTGGGGCCAAGCTGTTGTTGCGCCCGGCGCGGCGCATGAAGCCGTTGCCGATTTTGTCGATGGTGACCGTCAGATTAGCCTCGCGCGCCCAGCGGGTGACGAGGTCACGGCCTTGCTTGTCCAGGTCGGTCAGGGTCAGGCGGCACACGCCGCCTTTGGGTGTGGCGCCGATCTGGGCCAGTTCCATGAGGGAGTCCCACAGGCGTTGTCCGTTGATGCGGGCGGATGCGATGTCGATGGCGGTGGTGGTGTTCATGGCAGGTTCCATTGGGGCAAGTGCAGGTGGCTTCAGATGGCGTCCAGCGGGAACACCGGTCGCGTCACTCTGGCAAACGGGAACAGCGCAAAGTCCGAGCTGGTCACGCCCGGGCTGTCGCACTCGATCAGCCCTTGCGACAGCGGCACAAAGACCGGGCGGCAATACATGCGCGACTTCAGCAGCAGGAAGCGGTGCTGCGTGGGGTCCATGCCCACGCAATGGAACACGCCCAGGTCCCAGGGCTCGTGGGGGCGCTCCGTCACCACGATCTGCGCGCTGCCGATATCCAGCAGCACCGTGCGGCCCATGCAGCAGCGCTGGCCGGTGTAGATGGGGCCGCTGACGGTGTATTCGCCGTCGCTCACGGCGCGCACCGTGCCGCTCACCTGCATGGGGTGTTTGGTGATGCCCAATTGGGTCAGCGCCACCTTGTTGCCCAGCGCCAGGGTGACGCTGGCACCCACGCCGGCATCCACCATGGCGGCCACGGCCTGCGGGTCGCACAGCGGGCCTACCGCAATGTCGCGCAGGCCCTGTGCCAGGGCGGCCTGCAGCACGTCCATGGTGTCGCAGGTGCCACCGGACATGCAGTTGTCGCTGTGGTCCAGCAGCAGCACCGGGCGGGTGGCGCCATCGGCCATGGCCAGTGCGCGCTGCATGGAGCGGTCCAGTGCCTCGCTGCGGTAGACAAACTGGCCCCGCTCCGCCCAGATCTGGTCGGCAATGCGGTCGATGGCGGCTTGCGCGGCGGCCACACCGGCAGGCGTCTCGATGGCCGTGGCCACCACGCTCACAAACGGAGCGGGAATGTCCGCCAGTGAGAAGCCGGCAAAGATGGTGACCGCCGGCTGACCGTCCTTCTCGGCCGCCTGTGCGGCCTGCACCGCGCGCTGCATGGCGCCATGCAGCGTGGTGCTGCACAGCGTGTGGCTCATCAGCGGCAGGCGGCGCCAGCGCACGGTGTAGCGCGGGCCGCCCTGCAGCATGGCCAGCAGCAGGTGGCCCACATGCTGACCGGTCTCGTACATATCCACATGCGGGTAGGTCTTGAAGCCCACCACCACATCGGCGTTGTCGACGATCTTCTGCGTGATGTTGCCATGCAGGTCCAGTGCCACGCCAATGGGCACGCCGGGCGCGGCGGCGCGCACGCGCTCCAGCAGGTCGCCTTCGCCGTCGAGGCTGTTCTCGGCCACCATCGCGCCGTGCAGGTCCAGCAGGATGGCGTCGCAGCCTGGCACGGCGGCCACGATGCGGTCGGTGAGCGCGTCGTAAGCCGCTGCCTGCACCGGGCCGCTGGGGTTGGCCGTGGCGGACACGGGCGTTACCAGCGTGGCGCCGAGCTGTTGCGCCAGATCGATGAACGCCGCCATGGCGGTGCGCATACCCAGGTTCTCCAGGTAGGCCGCCTCATCGAAGGTGGGCGAAAAGGCCGCCAGTGGAGTGGGTACGGGTGAGAACGTATTGGTCTCGTGGTTGAACCGTGCAATCAGAATCTTCATACCAGGCCTACTCCCAGATAGCGGTCCTTGACCTCGGTGTCGGCCAGGAATGCGGCATTGTCTGCGCTGTAGACGATGCTGCCTTGTTCAATGATGTAGTGGCGGTTGGCCAACTGGGTGCAGACTTCCAGGTTCTGCTCCACCAGCAGGATCGCCACACCGGCGGACTTGATGGTGTTGAGCTGGGCCACGATCTCTTCCACGATCACCGGCGCCAGGCCCTCCACGGGTTCATCCAGCATCAGCAGCTTGGGGTCGTTCATCAGCGCGCGGCCAATGGCCAGCATTTGCTGCTCGCCGCCCGAGAGTTGCGCGCCCCCGTTCCTGCGACGCTCCTTCAGGCGCGGAAAGATGCGGTACACATCCTCCAGTTGCCAGGGGGACTGCTTGCGCTGGCCCAGCATCAGGTTCTCTTCCACCGTGAGCAGCTTGAAGATGCCCCGGTGCTCCGGTACCAGGCAGATGCCGCGCTTGGCAATCACATGGGGTGGCAGGCCCTGCAGGGTCTGCCCGCAGAAGCGCACGATGCCCTGCGTGGGCGGCACCACCCCGACGATGCTCTTGAGCGTGGTGGTCTTGCCGGCGCCGTTGCGCCCCAGCAGGGTCACCAGTTCGCCGTCGTTCACCTCCAGGTTCACGCCCTGCAGCACATGGCTCTTGCCATAGTGCGCGTGCACGTTTTCCAGTTCCAGGATCATGCCTTGCCCCCGGTGATCATGTTGCCCAGGTAGGCGGCGCGCACCCGGTCGTCACTGCGAATGTCGTGGGGCAGGCCTTCTGCCAACACGCGGCCCTGTTGCATGACAGTGACCGTGTCCGAGATGTCCATCACGATGTCCATATTGTGTTCAATCAGCACGACGGTGTGCTCTTCGCGCAGGCTCTGGATCAGGCGTTTCATGTCGTCCAGGTCATCAATGCCCATGCCCGATGTGGGCTCGTCCAGAAAGATCGCCTTGGGGTGGGCAGCAAGCGCCATGCCAACTTCCAGGCGGCGCTGCTGGCCGTGCGACAGGTTGCCTGCCGGCGTGGGCGCATGGCTCTCCAGCCCGAGTTTCGCCAGCACGCGTTCCACGGTGTCGCGGCAGGCGCGCGGCCCCACGGGTTCGTGCCAGCAGTTCAGCGCCTTGGCCGGGGCAATGCCCTGCGCGGCCAGGCGCAGGTTCTCCCGCACCGGCAGGCTGAGGAACAGGCTGGTCACCTGGAACGAGCGCGCCATGCCGCGCTGCACGCGGCGGTGGTCGGGCTCGTGCGTGACGTCATGTCCGTCAAACAGAATGCGCCCGCCGCTGACGGTCTTGGTGCCCGTGAGCATGTGGAACAACGTGGTCTTGCCCGCGCCATTGGGGCCGATGACCGAGTGCACGGTGTTGGCACGCACCTTCAGGTCCACGCCACCCAGCGCGGCAAACTTGTCGTAGTACTTTTCGACGCCGATGGCTTCCAGCAGGATGGGGCTAGTCATGTTGGTTCTCCAGCTTGCTGCGGATGCGGCGCCAGGCGCTCTCGCCCAGACCCCACAGGCCGCGCTGCATCCACAGGCTGACCGCCATCAGCATCAGGCCCAGCAGCAGCAGCCAGCGCGGCCACAATGAGGACAGCCAGTCCGCCATCAGCACATAGAAGGCCGAGCCCAGCACCGAGGCAAACAGGTTGCCCGCGCCGCCAATCACGGTCATCACCAGGATCATTTCGCTGGTGTGGTACTCGGCGTTGGACAGCGGTGCAATGCCGGTCATCATGGCGTGCAGGGCGCCGGCCAACCCGGTCACCGCGCCGGAGATCACGAACGCCTGCAGCTTGAGCAGCTTCAGGTTGTAGCCAATGGCGCCGGCCCGTTCCTCGTTGTCGCGCACCGCCAGCAGGGTGCGCCCGAAGGTGGAGCGCGACACCGTCTGCAGCAGCCAGAACGCCAGCAGGAACACCGCCGCCACAAAGCCGTAAAACTGCCAGGGCGATGCCAGCGACCACAGCGTGTGACCCAGTACGGCAATGCTGGGGCGGGGAATGTCCATCAGGCCGTTGTCGCCGCCGGTGATGCCGGTGGCGGTGTAGGCGATGAAGTAGAACATCTGCGAGAACGCCAGCGTCAGCATCACGAAATAGGTGCCTTTCTGGCGGATCGCGACCCAGCCGACGATGGCGGCACCCGCGGCGCCCAGGACCATGGCCAGCAGCAGGGCCAGTGGCATGGGTAGTGGCCAGCGCGTCAGCGTCAGTGCAATGGTGTAGCTGCCCAGGCCAAAGAACACCCCCTGGCCGAAGGACAGCAGTCCGGTAAAGCCCAGCAGCAGGTTGCAGCCCATGGCCGCCAGGCCGAAGATCAGGACCTCGCTGGCCAGCGACCCCGACTGCATCAGCAGCGGCATCAGCAGGACCACGGCGAGCGCCAGCAAAAAATGCATGTGCTTTTTCATGGCGACTATTCCTTGCGGCCCAGCAGGCCGTGGGGGCGCAACAGCAGCACGGCGGCCATGGCGATGTAGATCATCAGCCGCGCGCCTTCGGGCCAGAGCGTGCTCATCACGCTTTGCACCACGCCGATCAGCAGGCCGCCCAGGAGTGCGCCGCCAAAGCTGCCCATGCCGCCGACCACGACGACGATGAACGCCACGCCCAGGGCTTCAACGCCCATGAAGGGCTCGGCCCCGCGTATCGGGGCGGCCAGCACGCCGGCCAGTGCCGCGGTGGCCGCGCCCAGCGCAAACACCAGGCTGAAGATGCGATACACGTTGATGCCCAGCAGCGACACCATCTCGGTGGACTCGCTGCCGGCGCGCACCGCGCTGCCCAGGCGCGTGCCTTCCAGCACCCACCACAGCAGCACTGCCAGCACGGCGGTAAAGCCGATCACAAACAGGCGGTACTTCGGGTAAATGAAGCTCCCCCACATGACCACGCCCTGCAGCACGTCGGGCACGGGCACACTGGTGCCCAGCGCCCCCCATTGCACGATGATCAGTTCCTGCACCGCCAGCGCCAGTCCCACCGTGATCACGATATGGAACTCGTGGGCCTTGTCGTAGACGTGGCGCAGCATCAGCTTCTCGGTGAGCCAGCCGATGGCGCCCACGGCGAGTGGGACCACGCTCAGGGTCAGCCAGAAATTGGTGCCCCATTGCATCATCTGGTAGCAGAAGTAGGCTCCCAGCAGGTAGAACGCTCCGTGCGCAAAGTTCACGAAGCGCAGCAACCCGAAGACGATGGACAGGCCCACCGCCAACAGGAAGTACAGCATGCCGATGCCGACCCCGTTGACGGCCTGTAGCAGGTAAATGTTCATCTGGACAAACGGGTGGCGGAATCAGGCCTTCTTGCAGCCGGTCTGGTCAATGGGCAGGAAGGACTTGCCGGCGCTCAGGACATCGACATAGTCGTCCTTGTTCTTCATCTTGGCTTTGGCCTTGGCCTTGAGCAGGTAGTAGTTCTTCAGCACCTGGTGGTCGGCCTTGCGCACCTCTTCGTCGCCGGTCAGGCCCTGGTACTTCATGCCCTCCAGCGCGGCGATCACGGCCTTCTGCTCCACGCTGCCAGCCTTGATGATGCCGTCGATCAGCAGCTTGGTGCAGATGTAGGAGCCGGCCAGACTGTAGTTGGGATTCATCTGCAGCTTGTCGCTGGTGCGCTTGACCAGATCGCGGTTCAGGGGCGAATCCACGGTGTGCCAGTACTGGGCGCCAAAGTAGATGCCTTCGCACAGGTCGGCGCCGAGCGACTCGAACTGCTCCAGGCCCGAGGCCCAGGCCACCAGGATGGTCATGTTCTTGTTCAGGCCAAAACTCACTGCCTGGCGCAGCGTATCGGCGCACTGGCCGCCAAAGTTGAGGAGCAGCAGCACATCGGGCTTGGCGGCAATGGCGTTGGTGATGTAGCCGCTGAATTCCTTTTCGGCCAGCGAGTGGTAGCTGTTGCCCACATGCTCGATGCCCTTTTCCTTGAAGATGTTCTTGGCGGCCGACAGCAGGCCGTCGCCAAACACGTACTGCGGCGTGATGGTGTACCAGCGCTTGGCCTTGGGCATCAGGTCAATCAGCGGGCGCACCGTCTGCTCGATGGCGCCGAAGGTCGGCACCGACCAGCGGAAGGTGGCGGCATTGCAGTCGCTGCCGGTGATCTCGTCGGCACCGGCGGTGGTGATGAAGACGCCGCCGGCCTTCTCGGCCTCCTTGCCCATGGCCAGGGATTCGGAGGACAGAATGCCGCCGGCGAAGAAGCGTGCGCCCTGTTGTTGCGCGGATTCCTGCACCTTGCGCACCGCAGTGGCGGGTTTGCCTTCGGTGTCGAGCAGTGTGTAGGCCAGGGGGCGCTTGAGGGCCGTGCCGTATTGCTCGATGGCCAGTTTCATGCCCAGGTCGGCAAACTTGCCATTGGCGGCAAAGGCGCCGGACATGGGGACCGGACAGCCGAACTGGATGGCACCGGTGGCCTGGGCAAAGGCGGACTGGAACAGTCCCAGGGAGGAGGGCAGTGCGCCCAGTGCGGAGAGCTGAAGGAGTTGACGGCGTTGCATGGTGGATTCCTCGGTAGTGCTAAAGAACACTTCGAGTCTTTCGCAAAACCCAGCTTCACGCGGCTTCAATTCCTTTCATTTGATTTCATTTTCAGTACGGGAAATCCCGTACGCCATTTGGCCCCTAGACAGCGCGGTTGTCTTGCGACAGCCGCGCCGCCGCGGTGAACGCGTAGCCGAGCTGGTGCGCGGTTTTCAGGGGCAGGGGCTCGGTCAGCGTCTCGCTGGCCTTCTTGCGCAGGCGGGTCACCAGCAGGTTCAGCCGCTCGCTGCCGTTCTGTGCGCGCGGCCCCAGTATCTGGGTGATCAGTTCCTGTTTGGAGACCACGGAGCCCTGGGCGCGGATCAGGCAGTTCAGCAGCGCAAATTCGTGGGTCGTCAGTGGCAGCACGGTGCCCTGCGGCGAGCGCAGCTTCCAGTCCTGCGTGGCCAGGTCCCAGTGGCCGGGTGCGGACTCCGCTGTGCGCGGGGCCTTGTTGTCGGTGCCCGCGCCGGCATGCAGCGCCAGGCGCTTGCCTACCGCGTCAATGTTGGCGGCCAGCTCCAGCAGGTTCACGGGCTTGATCAGGTAGCGGTCGGCACCGGAGCGCAGGCCCGACAGCCGGTCACCCAGCGAGTCGCGCGCGCTCAGGATGATGACGGCCACCTGGGGCTTGTCCTTGAGCAGGGTGGCAACGGCCAGGCCGTCTTCTCCGGGTAGGCCAATGTCCAGGATCACCACATCGGCCGGGTTGACCATGAACTGGCGGTAGAAGGCCTCGGCACTGCCGGCTCCCCACACCGGGTAGCCGGCGTCGAGCAGGAATTCCTCGATGGTGTGCAGTTGGTCGGCATCGTCCTCGACGATGGCGATGCGGGGCTTGGCGGTCTTCATGGATGTGCAGTTTAGGCCGTTGCCACAGGCTGGAACGGGATGTCCAGCACGAAGCGCGTGCCCGCAGTCTCGCGCCGCTCCACGCGCACGCTGCCGCCGTGCAGGGTGGCAATGCGCTCCACCAGGGCCAGGCCCAGGCCGGCGCCGGGCATGCCCTCGGCGGCGCGTCCGCGCCGGTATTTCTGGAAGATGAGGGCGGTCTCCTCGTCGGGGATGCCGCTGCCGCAGTCCTCCACCGCGAAGCTGCACAGGGCGCCATCGCGCCCCACGCGCAGGCCCACGGTGGTGCCGTCGGGTGAATACTTGAAGGCATTGGACAGCAGGTTGGTCAGCGCAATGCGCAGCAGCACTTCGTCGCCCATCAGTGCGGGAAGGTCGGGTGCCACGTCCAGGTCCACCGGCTGGTCGTTGGCGAGCTGGGAGCAGTTCTCCACGACCCACAGCACCATGCGCCGCACATCGATGGGGGCGGCCTGCACCGCGAAGTTCTGGCTGGCGATGCGGTCCTGGGTCAGGCAGTTGTCAAAGAAGTTGCTCAGGCGCGCGGAGCCGCGCCGTATGCGCTCCACCACCGCCAGTTGGGCGGCATCGTCCTTCAGCCGGAAGGACAGGAGCTGTGCCGATGTGTCGATGACCGCCAGCGGCGAGCGCACCTCGTGCGACAGCATGGCAATGAACTGGCGTTCGTCGGTCAGCGCCTGTTCAATCACGGCCAGGGCCTGCTCCAGCTCGGTGGTGCGCTGGGCCACCTCGTGCTCCAACTGCTCGGCGTGCTGGCGCATGTGGCCGGCCATGAAGCCCATGGCCTCCGACAGCGCGATCAGCTCCCGGATCACGCTGGACTTGGGCGCAGCGGCGTGCCAGTCGCCCTTGGTCAGCCGGGCGGCCCACGTGCTCAGGGAAGCCAGCGGCTGTACCACGCGGTCCGCCACAAACACCGCAAACAGCACGGAGGCCAGCAGGACGGCCAGCGTCAGGGACACGACGTTGCGCAGCACGCCGTGCAGCGGGGTGTTGAACTGGCTCTCGGGCAGGATGACACCCATGGTCAGCTCGGGGCCATGGGGCAACGGGTGCGTCCACCAGCGGGCCAGGTGCCGGGTGCCGTTGACGGTGATGAAGTGGTTGCCGTCGGCGGCTGCGCTGCTGCGGATGCGCTCGCCCACCGCGCGCAGAATCGGGTTGCGGCTCTCCGCCGTCTTGACCCGGTAGTCGTTGCGGGCCGCATCCAGGTGGAAGCTGGGCTCCGCCGTCGAGGTGGCCAGCAGCTCGCCGCCGGAGTCGGCCAGAAAGGCCACGCTGCCGGATTCGTTGGCCACCGATTTCAGGAAGTCGCTGACCTGGGACAGAGCCAGGTCAGCCGTGGCCACGCCCACCATGGCGCCGTTTTCTCCAAAGACGGGGGCCGAGACCCCCATGCCCAATGCGGCGTAGGCGCCCTGCTCGTCCTCGATCCGGTATCGGTAGGGCGCATACCAGGCCATGCCAGCGTTCGCCACGGCCGATTGGTACCAAGGGCGCACGCGGGCATCGAAATGGATGTCGCTGTGCGAGATGCGTTCGCCGCGCTTGTTGGCGCCGTCCACGCGGAAGACCTCCATGGCGCGGTCCTCCGCGATGCGGGCGCGCAGCATGCGCAGGTCCTTGTCGTCACCCAGCGGCGGGCGGCTGCCGGCGTAGTACTGGCCATCGGTCATGCCCATGGACACAAACGTCAGCTGGGGCTGCTGGCGGATCTGCAGCAGGAACTGGCGCATCAGTTCCTCGGGATGCGTGTAGTCCAGGTAGCCGGCCTTGGCCTGCTCGACGTTGAAGGTCACCACCCGCAGCGGTATCTCGAAGAAGGCGATGATCTTCTCGCGCACCCGGCCCGACACTTCATCGGCAATCTGCTGCGCGAACTGTTCGGTGGCGTTTTGCGCCGAGCGGTAGAAGAACCAGCCGCTGGCGATGACGATGGGCAGCAGCACCACCAGCAAGGCGCTGATCAGAAAAGTGCGCAGCGCGATGCGGGGTGGCCTCAACGCTCGCCTTTTCGGTACGGCTTCATCAGCGCCTGCGGGTAGCTGGCCTTGCGCGCCACCAGTACCAGGGCCACGATGGACAGCACGTAGGGCAGCATCAGGTACAACTGGTAGGGCAGCACCGAGTCGCCCATCTGCTGCAGGCGCAGTTGCAGCGCGTCAAAGAACGCGAACAGCAGGGCACCCAGCAGCGCCTTGCCCGGCCGCCACGAGGCAAACACCACCAGCGCCACGCAGATCCAGCCGCGCCCGTTGACCATGTTGAAGAAGAAGGCGTTGAAGGCCGACAGCGTCAGGAACGACCCCGCCACACCCATGAGTGCCGAGCCGGCCACGATGGCCCCGGTGCGCACCGCCGCCACCGACACACCCTGGCCCTCGGCCGCCTGCGGGTTCTCGCCCACCATGCGCACGGCAAGGCCCACCGGGGTCTTGTAGAGCACGTAGGCCACCAGCGGCACCAGCAGCAGGGCCAGCAGTGTCAGGGGCGTCTCCTGCGCCAGCACGGGCAGGCCCAGCCAGTCCATGGCGGCAAACGGGGTGATGGTGGGCGGCGTGGACACCTTGGGGAAACTCACGCGGTAGCCGTAGTAGCTCAGGGCCGTGGCCAGCAGCGTGATGCCAAGGCCCGATACGTGCTGCGACAGCGCCAGCCCCACCGTCAGGAAGGCGTGCAGCAGGCCCAGCGCCGCGCCGGTCAGCGCGGCAACCCCCACGCCGGCCCACAGCGGTGCCCCCAGGTACACCGCCAGCCAGCCACTGAAGGCCCCCGCGACCATGATGCCTTCGATGCCCAGGTTCAGCACCCCGGCACGCTCGCACAGCAGCACGCCCAGCGTGCCCAGGATCAGCGGCGTGGCAATGCGCAGCACCGCGACCCAGAACGCCGGGTTGGAGAGGATGTCAAGCATTTCAGTCATACAGGAAATACAAGAGACACAGATTGCTGTGCCTATAGGCTAGGTCGTATGTGTAGGGGGTGGCAGGTCTCATGGGATAGGTGGGATAGGGTTAGGAACGTCTGACCCGGTCAGCAAGACTCTATTTCGCAGTTCAGCAACGGCATTCCAGTGATGAAATCTGGCGAACAAGCTTAGGCTGTTCTTTTCCTGCAACTGCACCAGGGCGTCGTTCCAGTAGGCAAGAATGGCGCGTCGAACCCCGTTCAATTGCAGAAACGTTCTTCCATCCTCGAGAGAACCACTAAAAAATACGCCCGTCGAATGCCCCATGCTGGATTCGTAGTGCTCGTCACTGAAACTGCCCCCCATAGCTTTCAGCCAGGCAACGGGCTCTTCATAGTCTTGCACCAGTTTGTCCATATAGATCATGTGAATAGGCAACTGTGTCTTGGTGGGCAGAGTGGTAAATGCGACTTCGTGCCGTCCTATGCTGAGTGTGTAGTAGCGGCCTTTCCCAGTCGAGGGAAAAAGGGAAAATGTCCAAGCACCTTGAAGGTCGATCCAATTTAGGATGGCAGTTGTGCGAAACAGTTGTTCTAGAAGTTGGGAGAGTCCCTGATCCTGAAACATCCGGTCGATGACCGGCTTCTTGATAATCACGGATGCATCAAGCTGATTGAGGTACTCGGACGCAATCGCGACAGGGACATCGAACAATTCTCTTTGCCCCTCAATGGAGGTGACGCGTTGGCTGCGAAAAGCGTAGTGAAGCGAGCATTCCACACTGCGCCAGTCAATGACCTGCCTGAAGTCTTGAATGGTCCAAGGTCCGAGGCTTCTATATGGCTCGCAGGTGTTGATTTCACGCACGCGTTTGAGCGGTGCGTGATCTGTGCCGCCAATTTTGATGTACTCGCAGTGCGGTGAGGCTAGTACGTAGACATGCCCTTCTGAGTGGTTCACCGCCATCTACCTCCAGCGTACCCGATACTGCGTGAGCAGCGTGGCCACCAGCACCGAGATCAGCGAGGCGGCCACGATCACGTCGGCGATGAAGGTGGGCACGCCGATCACGCGGCTCATGCTGTCGGCACCCACCAGCACGCCCGCCACGAACACGCTGCCCAGCACCACACCCAGCGGGTGCAGGCCCGCTAGCATGGCAATCACGATGCCGCTGTAGCCGTAGCCGGGGGACATGTCCAGCGTCAGGTAGCTGGTGCGCCCGGCCACCTCAATGGCGCCGGCCAGGCCCGCCAGCCCGCCCGAGAGCAAGGCCACCAGCACCACCGTGCGCGTGACCGGCACGCCGGCAAATGCGGCGGCGCGGGCGTTGGCGCCCACGGCGCGGATGTCAAAACCCAGCACCGTGTAGCGCATCAGCGCCCACAGGCCCACCGCCAGTGCGCAGGCCCACAGCAGGCCGGTGTGCACGCGGGTTTGTTCGATGAGTTTTGAGAGCTGCAGTTCGTCCATCAGGGCCACGCTCTGCGGCCAGCCCATGGCGGTGGGGTCCTTCATGGGACCATCGAGCATCAGGGATACCAGCAGCAGCACAATGAAGTTCAGCAGCAGGGTGGTCACCACCTCGTCCACGCCGAGCCGGTTCTTCATCAGCGCCGGACCCAGCAGCAGCAGGGCTCCGGCCAGCGCGGCGGCCAGCATCATCAGCACAAACAGCAGCGCCGGGGGCAGATCAAAGCCGGTGCCGCCATGCAGGCCACCCACCGCCACGGCGGCCAGTGCGCCCACGTACAACTGGCCTTCGGCACCGATGTTGAACAGCCGGGCCTTGAACGCCACGGCGGCGGCCAGGCCGGTCAGCATGAGCGGGATGGCGCGGGTCAGCGTTTCGGACCAGGCGAATACCGAACCAAAGCCGCCCTCCAGCAGCAGGCCATAGGTGCGTGCCACCGGCGCACCGGCCCACAGCACCAGCAGGGAGCTGACCAGCAGCGTGAACAGCACGGCGCCCAGTGGCGCCAGCACCATGGCGGCAGACGAACTGTGCGTGCGTTTTTCGAGTCTCATGCGTGGGCCTCCACCCCGGCCATGGCCAGGCCGATGGCCTCGCGGCTCCAGTCCAGCGCGGGCATGGCGGCGGTCATGTCACCGGCGTGCATCACCGCCACGCGGTCGCCCAGGGTCAGCACCTCGTCCAGATCGTCGGAGATCACCAGCACGGCAGCGCCGGCGTCGCGCGCGGCAATGAGTTGCGACTGCACGTAGGCCACCGCACCAATGTCCAGGCCCCACGTGGGCTGGTGCGCAATGATCAGGCGTGGTGGGCTTGTCATGTTGGTTGCTATTGAATTAGTAGCTGTCTGCGCAGGTTTCATGAGGGCTCGGCCCAGAATCAGCTTTTGCATATTGCCGCCGGACAGGGACCGCGCCGCCACCAGCGGCCCGCCTCCGCGCACGTCGAATGCCTGCATGACCTGCTGGGCATAGGCCCGGGCCGCGGCGCGGCGCACCCAGCCCCAGCGTGAGAAGGCCGGGCTGCGCAGGCGCTCGGAGACGGCGTTCTCCCACACCGGCAGGTCGCCCACGACGCCCACCGCATGCCGGTCTTCGGGAATGCGCGCCACGCCCAGGCCAACCAGCGCGGACGGCTGCCGTGGCATGGGTTGGCCCAGAAAGCGCAGCGTGCCCGACACGGCGGCGCGCGTGCCGCACAGCAGCTCGGCCAGAGCCACCTGGCCGTTGCCCGAGACACCGGCAATGGCCACGATCTCGCCGGCTCGCAGGCTGAGCGACACCTGGTTGAGCCGCTCGCGTCCGGCGCCGGTGCTGACCTTGTCGAGCACGCAGACGGGTTCACCGACCGATGCCGCCGGGCGGCGCACCGGCTCGTCAATGGCGTGGCCCACCATCCACTGGGCCAGTTGGGCCTGCGAGGTGCCTTGCGCGGGCGCTTGGGCCACGAGCTTGCCGGCGCGCAGCACCGCCACGCGGTGGGAGACGCGCAGCACCTCGCCCAGCTTGTGGCTGATGAAGATGATGGACAGGCCCTGCGCGACCATCTGCGCCAACACCTCGAACAGGCTTTCGGACTCCTGTGGCGTCAGCACGGCGGTGGGTTCGTCCAGGATGAGGATGCGCGCGCCCCGGTACAGGGCCTTGAGGATCTCGACCCGCTGGCGTTCGCCCACCGACAGGCTGCCGACCTTGGCCTTGGGGTCCACCATCAGGCCAAACTGGCGGGCCACGGCCAGCAGCCTGTCGCGCGCGGCGCGGTGGCGGGTCAGCGGCAGCCACAGCGGTTCCGAGCCCATCATCACGTTGTCGAGCACGCTCAGGTTGTCGGCCAGCGTGAAGTGCTGGTGCACCATGCCGATGCCGGCGGCCAGCGCGGCCTTGGGGTCGCCGGCCGGCAGGGGCTGGCCGAACACGGTGATCTGCCCCGCGTCGGCCGTGTAGTGGCCGAACAGGATGGACACCAGCGTGGACTTGCCCGCGCCGTTTTCGCCCAGCAGGGCCAGCACCTCGCCGCGCCGCAGCTCCAGCGAGATGTCGCTGTTGGCCACCAGTTCGCCAAAGCGCTTGGTGATGCCCGACAGGGTGAGTACGGTGTCAGGCATGCGGGCCCATCCTGTTGTTTACTTGGCGCTGGACTTGGGTTGGCCGTCGTCCACCTTGACGGTGAACTTGCCGTCCAGGATGTCCTTTTCCTTGGCCTTGACCTTGGCGATGATGTCGGCCGGAACCTTCTTCTCAAAGGTGCCCAGCGGGGCCAGCGAGGAGCCCTTGTACTTCATCATCGCGTACTGGCCGTAGTCCTCGGCGGTGAACTTGCCTTCCTTCACCAGCTTGATGGCGTGGTCCGCAGCCGGCTCAAAGTGCCACAGCGCCGAGGCCACCACGGTGTCGGGGTACTGGGCCTGGGTGTTGATCACGTTGCCGATGGCCAGCTTGCCTTTTTCCTTGGCTGCGTCGCTGACGCCAAAGCGCTCGGCGTACATCACGTCGGCGCCCTTGTCGATCATGGCAAAGGCGGCTTCCTTGGCCTTGGGTGGGTCAAACCAGCTGTTGATGAAGCTCACGCTGAACTCCACCTTGGGATTGACCTCCTTGGCGCCGGCCATGAAGGCGTTCATCAGGCGGTTGACCTCGGGAATGGGGAAGCCGCCGACCATGCCGATCTTGTTGCTCTTGGTCACGCCACCGGCCACCATGCCCGACAGGTATGCCGGCTCCTGGATGAAGTTGTCGAACACGCTGAAGTTGGGGGCGACGGGCTTGCCGGACGAACCCAGCAGGAACGAGACCTTGGGGAAGTCCTTGGCCACCTTGCGGGCGGCGGCCTCCACGGCGAAAGCCTCACCCAGGATCAACTGGTTGCCGCCGGTGGCGTATTCGCGCATCACCCGTTCGTAGTCGGCGTTGCTGACGTTCTCGGAGGCCTTGTATTCGATCTCGCCACGAGCCTCCGCCGCCTTGAGCGCGGTGTGCAGGCGGCTGACCCACTGCTGCTCGAACGGCACGGTGTAAACCGCGGCCACCTTGAGTTTGGCTTGCGCCAGAGCCAGGCCAGGCGCGAGGGTGGCCAGTGCGGCGGCCAGGACAACCGCGCTGCGGCGCGTAAGAAGATGCTTCGACATAGTTGCTCCAGGTTGATGACACTACAAAATCAATAGCTGCTCACGCCCATCTGACGAGGGCTGGCGGCCATTTTCACTCACAATCATGCAAGCACGTTACGTGCCCGCCCGCTCCAGCATGGCATGCAGCAGCACATTGCACCCGGCGGTGATGTGCTCGGGCTTCGCATCCTCAATCTCGTTGTGGCTGATGCCGTCCTTGCAGGGAATGAAGATCATGCCACTGGGCGCCAGACGGGCCATGTAGACGGCGTCGTGCCCGGCACCTGACACGGCCGGCATGTTGCTGTAGCCCAGCTTCTTGGCGGCGCGGGCGACGGCGTTCTTGCAATCCTCGTGGAAGGGCTGGGCCGGGTAGCTGGACACCAGGTCAATCTTCACATCCAGACGGCTCTCCGTTGCTGCCTTGGCCGCGAAGGCCTTCACCTCATCGGCCATCTGGTCCACCAGTGCATCCGTGCTGTTGCGCAGGTCGATGGAGAACTTCACCCGACCCGGGATCACGTTGCGGCTGTTGGGAAACACCTGGACCATGCCCACCGTACCCCGGCCATGCGGCTGGTGGCGCATGGCACAGGCAACTACCTCCTGCATGATGCGGGCGGACACCTGCATCGCATCCTTGCGCAGCGCCATCGGTGTGGGGCCGGCGTGGGCCTCCATGCCAGTTACGGTGCAGTCAAACCAGCGGATGCCCAGCACACCGCTGACCACGCCAATCGTCACATCGGCATCTTCCAGCACCGGACCTTGTTCGATGTGCGTTTCAAAGTAGGCACCAATCGGGTGATCCCCCGGCTCCTGGTCGCCGATGTAGCCAATACGCTGCAGCTCGCCCTTGACCGTCTTGCCCTCGGTATCGGTAGCGGCGTAGGCGTGTTCCAGCGTGAAGGCCTTGGCGAACACGCCCGAGCCCATCATCACCGGCACGAAACGAGAGCCTTCTTCGTTGGTCCAGAAGGCGACCTCAATCGGTGCTTCGGTCTCAATGCCCAGGTCGTTCAGCGTGCGCACCACTTCCAGGCCGGCCAGCACGCCGTAATTGCCGTCGAACTTGCCGCCGGTGGGCTGGGTGTCGATGTGGCTGCCGGTGACTATTGGGGCCAAGCTGTTGTTGCGCCCGGCTCGGCGCATGAAGCCGTTGCCTATTCGGTCGATGGTCACCGTCATGCCCGCTTCGCGGGCCCAGCGGGTGACGAGGTCACGGCCCTGCTTGTCCAGATCGGTCAGGGTCAGGCGGCACACGCCGCCTTTGGGGGTGGCGCCAATCTGGGCCAGTTCCATGAGGGAGTCCCACAGGCGTTGGCCGTTGATGCGGGCGGAGGCAATGTCGATGGCGGTTGCGGTGTTCATGGTGGTTTGCTCCTTCCTTGGCAGGGGTTGCGTTGTAGCCTGATTAAGTTGCTTGTGTAGTGCGCGCGGGGCGGCAGGGGATGGGTGCGGGCCTCATACGCGCTGCGCTTTGCGAAATCGGCCCCCACCCATCCCCTGCCGCCCCCGAGCTGCTGGAGCGCGGGCGCTGCGGTATTCAGAGGGGGCAAACTGTTGCGCCACTTGTCGCCGGCTTGGGTTGCGCCGGGCGCCGATTTCGCAAAGCGCAGCGCGTATGAGGCGCCCGGCGTGACCCAAGCCGGCAGGCCCCAACCGGCCCAGCCAGCCCAAGAACGCCAAAGCGCACAGAGTCATTTGCGAACCACGGCAGTAGGCGCCAGCGTCTCCGCCCGCAACTTGCTGGCCGCAAAGTTGGAGCTGAACGGGGCCCGTTTGATGTAGCGCCCCTTGCCCTTCACCGCCCGCAGATCGCCCTGCACAAACACCAGCTCACCCTGGCTCACGGTGTGGCTGGGGACGCCCTTGACGGTGCGGCCTTCGAAGATGTTGTAGTCGCCCTTGCTGTGCTGCGTCTTGGCGGACAGCGTCTTGGTACCGGCCGGGTCCCACACCACCAGGTCGGCGTCGGCCCCTACGGAGACGCTGCCCTTTTGCGGGTAGATGTTGAACAGCTTGGCGGTGTTGGCGGAGGTGATGGCGACAAACTCCGATGGCGTCAGGCGCCCGGTGTTCACGCCTTCGTCCCAGATCACGGCCAGGCGTTCTTCCACGCCGCCGGTGCCGTTGGGGATCTTGGCAAAGTCATCCTTGCCGGCGGCCTTCTGCGCGGCGCAGAAGGTGCAGTGGTCGGTGGCGGTGGTGTGCAGGTTGCCGCTCTGCAGCCCGCGCCACAGAAATTCCTGATGGCCCTTGGGGCGGAACGGCGGGCTCATCACGTGCGCGGCGGCGGTCGCAAAGTCCGGGTGGCGGTAGACGCTGTCATCCACCACCAGGTGGCCGGCCAGCACCTCGCCATAAACCCGTTGGCCACGGGCGCGGGCGCGGGCAATGGCTTCGGCGGCCTCGATGCAGCTCACGTGCACCACGTAGATCGGCACGTTTAGCACGTCGGCAATGGCGATGGCGCGGTTGGCGGCCTCGCCTTCGACCATCGGGGGCCTTGAGAGCGGGTGGCCTTCGGGGCCGGTGATGCCCATTTCGGCCACCTGCTTTTGCAGCAGGTAGACCAGCTCGCCGTTTTCGGCGTGCACGGTGGGCATGGCGCCCAGTTCCAGGCAGCGCTTGAAGCTGTTTACCAGAGTCTCGTCGTCGCACATGATGGCGTTCTTGTAGGCCATGAAGTGCTTGAAGCTGTTCACGCCTTCCTGCTGCACCAGCGTGCCCATGTCGCGGCGCACAGTTTCGTCCCACCAGGTGATGGCCACGTGGAAGCTGTAGTCGCCCGCCGCCTTCTCGGCCCAGCCGCGCCACGTCTGGTAGGCCTCCATGATGGGCTGCTGCGGGTTGGGGATGACGAAGTCGATGATGGTGGTGTTGCCACCGGCCATGCCGGCCGCCGTGCCGGTGAAGAAGTCGTCCATGGTCGTGGTGCCCATGAACGGCAACTGCATGTGGGTGTGCGGGTCAATGCCGCCGGGCATGACGTACTGGCCGCCGGCGTCCACGGTGGTGGCACCAGCGGGGGCGCTCAGGTTCTCACCCACGGCCACGATCTTGCCGTCCTGGGTGATGACATCGGCCAGATAAGCGCGGTCGGCGTTGACAACGGTACCGCCGCGGATGAAGAGTGTCGTCATGAATGCTCCTGATTTAATAGCTGCTCACGCAATATCGACGAGGGCTAAGGGCTGATTTGGCTCACGCCGCCGGGGTTGTGCGCATGGGGTTGTTGGGGTGGGTTGTCCAGTCCGCATGTTTATCGCTCACAACACGGTCGGTGCGCAAGTCCTTTTCGCCGGGGGCCAGTGTGCGCAGGGTGATGCACTCGGGCACCGGGCACACGGTCACGCACAGGTTGCAGCCCACGCATTCGTCTTCCTTCACCTCGAAGTGGCGCTTGCCATCCTTCTCGAAGGTGATGGCCTGGTGGCTGGTGTCCTCACAGGCGATGTGGCAGCGTCCGCACTCGATGCACTTGTCCTGGTCGATGACGGCTTTGCTGATGTGGTTCAGGTTCAGGTAGCGCCAGTCGCTCACGGTGGGAACGGCCTTGCCGACGATCTGCTCCACGGCGGTGAAGCCCATTTCGTCCATGTAGTTGGACAGGCCGTCCGCCATCTCCTGCACGATCTTGAAGCCGTAGACCATGGCGGCGGTGCAGACCTGCACCGTGCCGCTGCCCAGCGCGATGAAGTCCAGCGCATCGCGCCAGTTGCCGATCCCGCCAATGCCGCTGATGGGCAGGCCGCGCGTTTCGGGGTCGCGCGCAATCTCGGCCACCATGTTCAGTGCAATGGGCTTGACGGCCGGGCCGCAATAGCCGCCGTGGCTGCCCATGCCGCCGGTGTTGGGCGTCATGGTCAGCGAATACGGGTCCACGCCCATGATGGAGTTGATGGTGTTGATCAGGCTCACCGCGTCCGCCCCGCCGCGCTTGGCCGCCTGGGCGGGCTTGCGGATGTCGGTGATGTTGGGCGTGAGCTTCACGATGACAGGCAGCTTGCTGTACTGCTTGCACCAGGCGGTGACCATCTCGATGTACTCCGGCACCTGGCCCACGGCGGCGCCCATGCCGCGCTCGCTCATGCCGTGCGGGCAGCCGAAGTTGAGTTCGATGCCATCGGCGCCGGTGTCTTCCACGCGCGGCAGGATGGCCTTCCAGCTCTCTTCCTGGCACGGCACCATCAGCGAGACGATCATGGCGCGGTCGGCCCAGTTGCGCTTAACCTCGGTGATCTCGCGCAGGTTCAACTCCAGGTCGCGGTCGGTGATGAGTTCGATGTTGTTGAAGCCCATCAGCCGGCGGTCGGGTGTGAGCAGGGCGCCATAGCGAGGGCCGTTCACGTTGACCACGGGTGGCCCGGCCTCGCCCAGCGTCTTCCAGACCACGCCGCCCCAGCCGGCCTCGAAGGCGCGGTTGACGTTGTAGGCCTTGTCGGTGGGCGGGGCAGATGCCAGCCAGAAGGGGTTGGGGCTTTGGATGCCCGCGAAAGTGGTTTGCAGATTGGCCATGGTGGTGTTCTCCAAATCTTGGGATGGCGCTGCGCTCAGGCGCGGCTCAGGTAGGCATGGATGGCGAGGGCAGACTGCTTGCCGTGTTCCACGGCTTCCACGGTCAGGTCCAGGCCGCCGGCACGGCAGTCGCCGCCCGCCCAGACGCCGGGCAGATTGGTGGTGCCCTCGGCATCGGTGGCGATGCGACCGTCCTGCAGCGTCAGGCCGGCCTGTGCCAGCACGGGGTTGGCCAGGGTCTGGCCAATGGCCTTGAACACCAGGTCGGCCTCCCAGCGCAGCTCGCGCCCGGTGGGGCGCAGCTTGCCGTCCACCAATTCCTGTTCGGCAAAGCGCACGGCCTGCACATGGCCATCGGCCCCTTCGATCGCGACCGGCGCCAGCCAGTGGTGCAGCACCACGCCGTTGGTCTGTGCCCATTCCTGCTCGGCGCGCGAGGCCGACATCTGTTCGGGTCCGCGCCGGTACACCATGTGCACCACATGCGCGCCCAGCAGCTTGCTCTGCACGGCGGCGTCCACGGCGGTCATGCCGCCGCCGATGACGATCACACGCCGGCCCATGGGCAGGGTGGATTTGTCCGGCGTCTGGCGCAGTGTGGCGATGAAGTCCACCGCATCCTGCACGCCACCCAGTTCTTCACCGGGCAGGCCCAGGCGCTGCGTGCCGGCCAGGCCCATTCCCAGAAACACGGCGGCGTAGTCGCGGCGCAAGGCGTCCAGTTGCGCCACGCTGTCCAGCTTCCAGTTGTGGTGCACGGTGATGCCGCCGATGGCCAGCAGCCAGGCGATCTCGCGCTGGGCAAAGTCATCGGGCGTCTTGTAGGCGGCCAGGCCGTATTCGTTCAAGCCACCGGCCTTGGGGCGGGCATCGAAGATATCCACCGTATGCCCCTGGCGGGCCAGCGTGTAGGCGCAGGCCAGGCCGGCAGGGCCGGCTCCCACCACGGCGATTTTCTTGCCGGTGGCCGCGGCGCGGGTGAAGAGCTGCGGCCGGTCGCCTTCCATCAGCGCGTCCACCGCATGGCGCTGCAGGCGGCCAATGGCGACGGGCATGCCCTCCTGGGTGTTGCGCACGCAGACCGCCTCGCACAGGTTCTCGGTCGGGCAGACCCGGGCGCACATGCCGCCCAGGGGGTTGGACTCCAGAATGGTGCGTGCTGCACCACGCAGGTTCTCGTCGGCGATGCGCTTGATGAAGGACGGCACGTCGATGCTGGTCGGGCAGGCCGTGGCGCAGGGCGCGTCAAAACAGTACAGGCAACGCTCGGCTTCGAGCAGGGCCTGCGAGTGCGTCAGAGGGGGCGTTGCATCGGCAAAGCGCTGGGCATATTCGGCAGCGGCCAGCCTGCCGGGGCGAACGTCGGGTTGGTGGTGGGTGGACACTGGTGACTCCGTTTCAAAAAAAATCTGACCGTTTAGTCAGGTTCTTGAACGGATGCTAGCAATTGTGGTGCCAGCTTGTATCTAGGGGTTTGTCCGAAGGGGCGGGCGATGCGGGCCGCTGCCGCCCCACGTGGGCCCGGACTCAGCGAACGGCGGCCACTGCCTTGTAACGCGAGGTTTGCAGCATCTCGGTCAACGATGTTCCGTACCCCACGTACACCTCGGCCTTGGGCAGGCTGCTGAAGTCCGCGTTCTGCAACAGGGTCACCTTCCAGCTGCTGCCTGCGGCAAGGCCGGTGCCGACGGGCGTGAATGCGGTGCCCACGGACTGCCAGCCATCGCTGGTCATGCACAGCCATGTGTCCTGTGTCATGCCCAGGGAGCCGGTAGGAATGTAGGCCGCCACAAACAATTGGGCTGGCGCGCCGATGTCGCCGATCGTGACCGTGACGGACAGTGCACCATTGACGATGCCTGCAGGCGTCGATGCGGTGAGGGTGCCGCCAGAAAATGTGGGATTGCTGACCGAACCCAGGCTGAGCGTCGCGGCCGACGCGGTTGTGGAAACCGGCAGGAGCGCTGCGAACAGCAGGGACAGTGAAACGAGCGCAGAACGGCAGCCGGAAATGGCCATGGAGAGAGTTTTCATAGCGTAAGCCTGGTAATAATGGTTGATGCAGGATGGCAAGTGGTGACAGTCACTTGGGTTGCGAGTACCGGCTCGTGGGACGGGAACGGCATCCAACCGAGGGGGATGTTAACCCACCGCCTGGGTGAGCCATTGGCGAAAGTGCCCCAGCGCGGGGGACTCATCCGGCCGCACCGGTGTCACCAGGTAATACGCCCGTTCATCGCGCAGCGGCCGGTCACAGGCCACCACCAGATCCCCCCTGGCCAGCTCATCCTCCACCAGCAAGCGCGGCACCAGAGCCACGCCCAGGCCATGGATGGCGGCGCTGGCGGTCATGGAGAACAGCTCATAGCGCGGCCCGGACAGTGCGTGTTCCGCCACGACGCCCATGGCGTCAAACCACTGGTGCCAGCCAAACGGGCGGGTGCTTTGCTGCAGCAGCGGCAGCGTGGCCACTCGCTCGGGCGACACGGGTGTGGCGCCGCCCAGCAGGGATGGGGCGCAGACCGGCAACACCTCTTCGTGCAACAGCAGGGTGGAGCGGGTGCCCGCCCAGTTGGCGACCTGCTCGTGCGTGCCCGCGTACAGGGCGGCGTCAAACACCGTGTCGGCAAACAGGAAGGGGCGGGTCCGGGTTTCGATATGCACCACGATGTCGGGATGCTGCGCACGCAAATGGGGCAGACGTGGAATCAGCCAGCGCGTGGCAAAGGTGGCAACGGCCGCCAGATTGACCGCGCCCTGTGTGCCCTGCGTGGACATGGCGTTGAGCGTGTCGCGCTCCAGCGCCAGCAGCCGCTCTGACACCTGGTGGGCATATTCCCGACCGCGCGGGGTCAGCGCCACGCCGTGCCGGGTGCGCTGGAACAGGGCCTGGCCCAGGTATTCCTCCAGCGCAGCCACCTGGCGCGAGACGGCGCTTTGCGTCAATGCCAGTTCCTGCGCGGCGCGGGTGTAGCTTTCGTGGCGGGCGGCCGCCTCAAAGCAGAGCAGGGTGTGGGTGGCGGGGATTTTTCGGCGCATGCAATACCAGTGTAGCCAGACCGGGTAAGGTCTGGCCCGGCAGCTTGCCAATCGTAAAATGCGGATACTTCGGCGAGGTCTGTCTTTTGCCTGTTGTTCGCGCCCATTTGATGCCATGTCCTCCGTGAGTTTTCTGATTTCCGACCCCAGCTCCGCACTCCAGACCTTCTTTCGCAATGTACTGACCGGCCATGGCTTTGATGCCGCGGCCATCAAGACGGCGACGACCCCCCACGGTGCTGCTGAAATTGCCCCGTCCCTCAAGCCCGATCTCTTGCTCACGGACTGGTTCCCCAAGGAAACACTGAGCGGGCCGGATCTGTTCCGCGAAGTGCAAAAGTGCAGCCCCGGCTGCAAGATTGCACTGATGGCGCAGGGTGTTGACGCCAGCCATGAGCTGCAGGCCAAGACCCTGGGGGCTTTGTTCCTGCTGAACAAGCCCTTTACCGCCGAGACCGCGCGCAACGCAATGGCCAAGGCCCTGGACGTGTTGGGCAAGGCCCGTGCGCCCAGTCCCGTCCAGATCGTGCTGCCCAAACTGCCGCAGTACAAACCGGGTGATGCAGTGGTGTACCGCAACCGTACGGAGCGGGTCCAGCACGTCATCCTGCGCCGGGGCGAAATGGTCGTCCAGTTGCAGGGCATACCCGGAATGATCGAGGCGGACCGGGTCCAGCCGCTGTAACGGCGCGCGGCGGGCAAGATATGCGCTGAACGCATATCTGGGTGACAAACAATCGTTTGTGGCAGGCGGGGATCGGCACTACCATCGACCCCAATCAGATTGCTCTTACCCCCTTTCATTCACCCAAAGGAATCCCATGGCCCACGCAGCCTTCAACTGGCAAGACCCCTTTTTGCTGGACGCCCAGCTCAGCGACGACGAACGCATGGTGCGCGATGCCGCCGCCGCCTACTGCCAGGACAAGCTGGCGCCGCGCGTCACCCAGGCGTTTCGCGATGGCACGACCGATCCGGCCATCTTCCGCGAGATGGGCGGGTTGGGCCTGCTGGGACCCACCATTCCCGAACAGTACGGCGGCCCCGGCCTGAACTATGTCTCGTATGGCCTGATCGCCCGCGAGGTGGAGCGGGTGGACAGCGGCTACCGCTCCATGATGAGCGTGCAATCCTCCTTGGTCATGGTGCCGATCTTCGAATTCGGCACCGAGGCGCAACGCCAGAAATACCTGCCCCGGCTTGCCACTGGCGAATGGATCGGCTGCTTCGGCCTGACCGAGCCCGACCACGGTTCCGACCCCGGCTCCATGGCCACCCGGGCCTACAAGGTGGCCGGCGGCTACAAGCTCACGGGCTCCAAGATGTGGATTTCCAACAGCCCGATCGCCGACGTGTTCGTCGTCTGGGCCAAGGAAGTGTCAGAGGGTGGCCAGGTCGGCCCGATCCGCGGCTTCGTGCTGGAAAAGGGCATGGCCGGTTTGAGTGCCCCCGCCATCCATGGCAAGGTCGGCCTGCGCGCCAGCATCACCGGCGAAATTGTCATGGACGGCGTGTTCTGCCCCGAAGAAAACGCCTTTCCCGAGGTGCGCGGTCTCAAAGGCCCGTTCACCTGCCTGAACAGCGCCCGCTACGGCATCGCCTGGGGCGCCCTGGGCGCCGCCGAAGACTGCTGGCTGCGCGCCCGCCAGTACACCATGGACCGCAAGCAGTTCGGCAAGCCCCTGGCGGCCAACCAGTTGATCCAGAAGAAGCTGGCCGACATGCAGACCGAGATCGCACTGGGCCTGCAGGGCTGCCTGCGCCTGGGGCGGATGAAGGACGAGGGTACGGCTTCTGTTGAAATTACCTCCATCCTCAAGCGCAACTCCTGTGGCAAGTCGCTGGACATTGCGCGCCTGGCGCGGGACATGATGGGGGGCAATGGCATTTCCGATGAGTTTGGGGTTGCGCGGCATCTGGTCAATCTGGAGGTCGTCAATACGTACGAGGGGACGCATGACATCCATGCGCTGATTCTGGGTCGGGCGCAGACGGGGATTGCGGCGTTCTAAGTTGTTTTGCCTTGCAGGCGGCTTCCTCACTTTCCCCACTCTCCCCCCGCCCTCTCGCCCCGCCGGGCGAGAGGGGGCCTGAACAGCCGATTTGGCCGCGTGTTTGAAGGTGGGACGTACACGCACAATGGCCAACACCCAACAGAACCACTCGGCTAGCGATTACGCACAGAAGAGCCCCCTCGCCAGCTTGTACGGGTCCCCTTAAAACACGCAGCCAAATATGGCTGTTCGGCTCCCTCTTTCGCCCCGGCGGGGGCGAGAGAGGGCGGGGGGAGAGAGGGGGGAAGTGAGGAAGCCCCGCAGGGAAATCCCCTCCCAGTAAGCAACAACAAGAGGAAACCATGACCCAAACCAACCACCAACAAGGTGCCATCCCCCACATCAAGGTCCTGGACCTCTCCCGCGTCCTGGCCGGCCCCTGGTGCACCCAGATGCTCGCCGACCTCGGTGCCGACGTCATCAAGATCGAAAAGCCCGGTGACGGCGACGACACCCGCCACTGGGGTCCGCCCTTCCTGCAGGACGTCCAAGGGAACGCCACCGAACACGCCACCTACTTCACCGCCTGCAACCGCAACAAGCGCTCCGTCACCATCGACATGGCCCAGCCCGAGGGCCAGGCGCTGATCCGCCAACTGGCCGCGCACAGCGACGTGGTGGTGGAGAACTTCAAGGTCGGCGGGCTGGCCAAGTACGGGCTGGACTACGAGAGCCTCAAGGCCCTGAACCCGCGCCTGATCTACTGCTCCATCACCGGCTTCGGCCAGGATGGGCCGTACGCCGAACGCGCTGGCTACGACCTGATGATCCAGGCTATGACCGGCATGATGGACATCACCGGTCGCGCCGACGGCACGCCCGGCGGCGGCCCGCAGCGCGTGGGCGTGGCGCTGACCGATTTGTTCACCGGCGTGTATGCCTGCAGCGCCATTCTGGCCGCCATCGAGGTGCGCCACCGCACCGGCGTGGGCCAGCGCATCGACATGGCCCTGCTGGACGTGGGCATGGCCATCCTGGCGAACCAGGCTGCCGGCTTTCTGAACACCGGCAAGGTGCCCCAGCGCCAGGGCAACAGCCACCCCAGCCTGGCGCCGTACCAGGACTTTCCCACGGCGGATGGTTCCATGCTGCTGGCCATCGGCAACGACGGGCAGTTCGCCCGCTTCTGCGAGGCTGCCGGGCAACCGCAGTGGGCGCAGGATGCGCGTTACGCCAGCAACACGCTGCGTGTGACGCACCGCGACACCCTGATTCCGGCCATGGAGGCGGTGACCCGCACCCGCACCACGGCCCAGTGGGTGGCTCTGCTGGAAGACAAGGCCGTGCCCTGCGGCCCCATCAACACGGTTGGCCAGGCCTTTGGCGATGCCCAGGTTTTGGCTCGCGGTCTTAAGGTCAATCAGCCTCTAGCCCTCGCAGAACATGCGCAATCAGCTATCAAATCAATAGCGAGTGTGGCGAGTCCCCTGCGCCTGCAGGACACACCGCCGGTGCTGCGGCGTGCGCCGCCGGCTCTGGGCGAGCACACTACCGAGGTGCTGGCCGGCCTGGGGCTGGACGCGCCGGCGATTGCCCGTTTGCGCAGCCACGGCGTCGTGTAGCGATTCCTTTCGCAATCCAGGGGCCTCTGCTATCCTGAGGGCACGGTCACCGCGTGGCGTGACCCCACCCTTCGCCTCCACGGCATGAAGAACCCCTTCAATCCCGTACGCCTTTTTGCCGAGATTCTCCTGATCGTCGGACTGTCGGAGACCGCGGTCATGCTGGTTCTGCCGACACTGGTGCCGGGGCTGTCGGGGCTGGCGGAAGGGCTGGTGGATGTGTCCCTCCTGATCTTCGTGGCGGGCCCCAGTGTGTACTGGCGTTGCATGACCGCGCTGCGCCGACCGCTGGCGCCTGTCCCCCCGCGCGGAGGGCGCAGCGGGAGGCGGCGCTTCAGCGTCCGGGCCGCGGTGGGCCTCGCCGCGGCGGCACAGGTGCTGGGGTTGTTGGCGACGGCCGGCTTGGTTCTTTGGTTCAAACATGACCTCGACCGGGAAGCCAGCAACCAGTTTGACCGCAATGCCGAACGCATCGAGACGGAGGTCAAGCGGCGCATCAACCACCCACTGACGGGCCTCAAGGGCGCGCGGGCGGCCTACGCGGCCAGCGAGACCATCTCGCGCCGCGAGTTCCAGGCCTACGTGGAATCGTGGGATCTGCCCGCGGAGTTTCCCGGCATCCGGGGTTTTGGCTTCATCGCGCGCGTCCAGCGGGAGGATCTTGCGGCCTTCGTTGCGGCGGAAAGGGCGGACCACGCGCCCGAGTTCGAGGTCCGCACCCAGGGGGACGCGCCCGATCTGTTTGTGATCAAGTTCATCGAACCCATCGGCCAGAACTGGGCGGCGTTCGGACTGGATCTGGGGTCGGAGCCGGTGCGCCGGGAGGCGGTTGAACGCGCCATGAACACCGGCGAAGCGGCCCTGACCGGCAAGATCGTGCTGGTCCAGGACGGCACGCGGTCGCCCGGGTTTCTCTACATTCTTCCGGTCTACCGGCGGGGCACGGACCCGCTGTCGCCCGGGCAGCGCCGCTCCGCCCTGACCGGGTTCCTGTACGCACCCATGGCGGTTCCGGAGCTGTTGGCCGGGCTGCCGGGCACGGCCGACAACGGGCTGCAGATCGAATTGTTTGATGGCGACCAGTTAAACGATGCGGGCCTGCTGTACGACTCCCTGAAGGGGCTGGGTGCCTACCCAAGCCGCGCCTCTCCGACCCATCCGCGCCTGGCGGCGGTCACCGTGGTTCGGTCCATCGAGGTCGGTGGCCGCGAACTGCGGTTGCGCATGACCAGCACGCCCGCCTACCAGGTGGCGCAGGACCGATCCAGCATTGCCCTGGCCGGCGTGGTGGGGACGTTTGCCAGCATGCTGGGAGCGCTGACGGTTTGGCTGCTGGCCGTCGGCCGCCTGCGCGCGCAGCGTCTGGCCGAGCGCATGACCACGGACCTGGACCGGCTGGCGCGCGTGGTGCAGCGCACCAACAACGCCGTGTCCATCGCCGACACGCAGGCCCGCATTGTCTGGATCAACGACGGCTTCACCCGGCTGACAGGCTACACACTGGAAGAGGCCCGGGGCCGCACGCCCGGCGAATTGCTGGGCAGCGGCAAGGCGGACCCGGCGGTGCTGGACCAGTTGCAGCGCTCGGTGGACCTGGGTGAGCCCTGCCGGGTGGAAATCCTCAACCGCGCCAAGGACGGGCGCGAGTTCTGGGTGGATACCGACATCCAGCCCACGCACGATGCCGATGGCGTGCTCACCGGCTTCATGGAAATTTCCACGGACGTCACGGCGCAGAAGCACACGCAAAAACACCTGGAGGCGGCCATCCGCGCATCCAGTGCGCTGCTCAGTACCGTTGAGCAGCACACCATCGTGTCGGTGTCCGATGGCGAGGGAAGAATCATCGAGGTCAACGATGCCTTCTGCGAGCTCAGTGGCTACAGCCGCGACGAATTGATCGGGCAGGAGCACCGCATCACCAACTCCGGCGTGCACAGCAAGCAGTTCTGGGCGGACATGTGGGCAACCATTGCGACCGGCGCCTCGTGGCGGGGCGACATCTGCAACCGGGCCAAGGATGGCTCCCTGTACTGGGTGGACAGCATGATCGCGCCCTTCATGGGCGACGACGGCACGGTTGAGAAGTTTGTCTCCATGCGCACGGACATCACCGCGCGCAAGCGCGACCAGCAGATGCTGGCCGAGCTGTCCCAGCGCATGGCGTTGGCCATTGAAGGCGGCACGGACGGTCTGTGGGACTGGATGGACCTGGGCAGCGGAGCCCAATGGTGGTCCCCCAGCTACTACGCGCTCCTGGGGTACACCCCGCAGGAGTTGCCGGCCAGCCGCGAGAGCTTCAACACCATCCTGCATCCGGACCATGCCGAGCGCTCCCGCAACGCGACGGTGCAGGCCATGGCGGGTGGCAAGGACTACGATGAAGAGCAGTTGCTGCTGACCAAGTCCCATGGTTACCGCTGGTTCCGCTCACGGGCCAAGGTGTACCGCAATGCGGCCGGTGAGGCCATCCGCATGGCGGGCTCCTCGCAGGATGTGCATGACCGCAAGCTGGCGGACGCGCAACTCAAGGACGCGGTTGCGCGCGCCGAGCAGGCCAGTGTTGCCAAGTCGCAGTTCGTGGCCAACATGAGCCATGAGATCCGCACCCCGATGAACGCCATCCTGGGCATGCTCAAGCTGCTGCAAAGCACGGACCTGACCGTGCGGCAGCTCGACTACGTGGGCAAGACCGAGGGTGCCGCGCGCTCGCTGCTGGGGCTGCTCAACGACATTCTGGATTTCTCCAAGGTGGAAGCCGGCAAGATGACACTGGACCCGCGGCCCTTCCGTGTGGACCGGCTGATGCGGGACCTGTCGGTGATCCTGTCGGCCAACGTGGGCAGCAAGAGCATTGAAGTGCTGTTCGACATCGATCCCGCGTTGCCCCGCGGCCTTGTCGGTGACGACATGCGCCTGCAACAGGTGCTGATCAACCTGGGTGGCAACGCCATCAAGTTCACCAGTGTCGGCGAGGTGGTGTTGCGCCTGCGCGTGGTGGAGCAGACGGCGCAGGATGTCGTGGTCGAGTTCGCCGTCAAGGACAGCGGCATCGGCATCGCGCCCGAGAACCAGGAGCGCATTTTCAGCGGCTTTTCGCAGGCGGAGGCTTCGACCACCCGGCGCTACGGCGGAACAGGCCTGGGGCTGGCCATATCCAGCCGCATGGTGGGGTTGCTGGGAGGCACGCTGGGGGTCGACAGCACCCTGGGCCAGGGCAGCACCTTCCACTTCCAGCTTCGCCTGCCGATTGACCGGCAGGCGCCGGCAGCGGACCAGGATACCCCGCCGGTCACGTCGTTGCATGCCCTGCTGGTCGACGACAACGCCATCACCCGTGAGGTCCTGACACACATGGTGGAGTCCATGGGCTGGCAGGCCGACACGGCGGCCGACGGCGCCGCAGCCCTGGCCTGTATCGAGGCGCGCGCCGCCGCCGGGCAACCGCCCCATGACGTGATTTTCCTGGACTGGCAGATGCCCGGCATGGACGGGTGGGAGACCAGCCAGCGCATTCGCAGGAGGGCGGGTGGAGATGCCGCGCCGATCGTGGTGATGGTCACGGCCAACGGGCGTGAAATGCTGTCCGAACGCAGCTCCGCCGAGCAGGCCATGATCAATGGCTTTCTGGTCAAGCCCGTCACGGCCTCCATGCTGATGGATGCGGTGGCCGACGCGCGTGGCGCCGCTGCCGCCGCGGTACGGGGTGAAAACCCGGCCGCGCCGCAGGTGCCCGTCCAGCGCCAGCGCCTGCAGGGCATGCGCATCCTTGTGGTGGAAGACAACAGGATCAACCAGATGGTGGCCAAGGGACTGTTGGGCCAGGAGGGCGCGCAGGTCACGCTCGCCAATGACGGGCAGCTTGGGGTCGCGGCCGTGGCCGAAGCGCAACCACCATTTGACGTGGTGCTGATGGATGTGCAGATGCCGGTCATGGACGGCTATCTGGCCACACGCACCATCCGCCAGGAACTGGGCCTGAAGACGCTTCCCATCATCGCGATGACGGCCAATGCCATGGCATCGGACCGCGCGGCGTGCCTGGCTGCCGGCATGAACGACCACGTGGGCAAGCCGTTTGAACTGGACCAACTGGTGGCCATGCTGTTGCGCTACACGGGCCGCCCGGAGTCCACGCCGGTCGGCATCGGGCCGGCTGCAATGGTTTCGGGCGACGGGGTGGACACCGTCGCCGCGCTGGAGCGCATGGGTGGTGACGAGCGCCTGTATGCCAGCGCAATGCATGCCTTCCTGCAGGATGTGCGTCAGTTGCCGGCCGCAACCCTTCAGCACCTGGAGCAGGGCGAGGTGGGCGCCGCCCTGCGCAGCCTGCACACGCTCAAGGGCCTGGCCGCAACGGTTGGCATGGTGGGTCTCGCGGCGAGGCTTGGGCAGTTGGAGGACGGGGTGAAGCGGGGCATTGCCCCGGATGCGCGCGCCGGATTGGCGGACGCCCTGGAGGAGGTGGCGGCAACCGCCGTGCGCGCCATGGAGCCGGTTCTGCGCCGCTATCCCCTGGCCGAGCCCCCCGTGCAGGTGCAGGCCGGCTCCGTGGATGCCGGGCTGCTGGACGACGCGCTGCGGGGCCTGTGTGCGCTGTTGCGGGCATCCGACCTGGGCGCTCTGGATGCGCACCAACGGATACTACGGGACCATTCCGGGGAACTGGGGGAGGCACTGGGCGCGCTGGATGGCGCAATGGCCGCACTGGATTTTGGTCGTGCGCTTGCGATATGTCAGGGCTTGCTGGAAAGCCGCCCTTCCTGAGCGCAGGGGCCATTACAGTGGCGCTTGTACAAAATAAAGGAGATAACTGTGGATGGTGCACTTCAATACAGCCGACGCAGGGCCGCGTGGGTGATCGCGGGTCTGGGCGCGGCGCTGGCACTGCCTGGCATCGCGCAGGAAAACGGCGTGTACCGCTTCTCGCCGGTGAACCAGTACGGCATCGAGCTCACCGCCAGTTACTGGAATCCCATCATCGACTATGTGTCAAACAGGAGCGGCGTGAAACTGCAGCTCAAGATCGGACGCACCTCGGCGGATACCACCGCGTACGTGCTCGCCAACGAGGTGGAGTTTGTCTTTTCCAACCACCTGTTCAGCCCCGAGCGCGATCATCTGGGGTGGAAGGTGTTTGGCCGCCGCGCCACGCCGCCGATCCGCAGCCAGATTGTGGTCCTGGCTGATTCTCCGCTTGTCCGGCTGGACCAGTTGGCCAACGAAACCGTGGCCTTTCCGGGACCGGAGGCGACAGTGGCCTACAAGTTCTCCTATGCCAATCTGTTGAACCAGAAGATCCCGGTGCAGGCCGTGTTTGCCGGCAACATGGATGGGGCTTTTGCGCAACTGGCCAGTGGTCGGGTCAAGGCCGTTGGCACGCACTCCCAGCTCAGCACAGGCTGGTCCAGGCGGGAGGGCAAGGCACTGCGGGTGCTGTGGGAGTCGGAGCCGCTCAACGATCTGGCATTGATGGCGTCCAGGAATGTCCCTGCCAAGGAACTGGCTGCCGTGAGCCGTGCGTTCCTGGAAATGGGCCGTGATCCGGCTGGCCAAAAGGTGCTGGCCCATGTATCCGAGCTGGTCAAGCTGCCGCCGGCCACCGGGTTTGTTGCCGCAACCGGCGCCGATTACGGCGCCTATCGCAGCTTCTACCAGACCGCGCCGGCCAGCCTGCGCTGAGCCCAGATGGCATGAAGTCCGGAATCACGCCCATGCACTGGCTCGAACGCATGCTGCCCTCCTCGCTGACCAATCGGGTCTTTGCGTTGTACGGCGTCACGCTGTTGCTGTTCGTGGGCGGCGGCCTGGGCATGTTCCTCAAGTTCCAGTTCTACCGTCAGGTGGAAGAGACCGAGCTGGCATCGGTGATGCTGATCGAAGTGGTTGCCCAGTCCGTGCAGGACAGCGCGGTCATTGGCGATTTTGACGCGCTGCGCAAGATCCTCGACAAGGGTGTGCAGGGATCGCAGTTTGCGTCGGCCCAGTTCATTGCGGCGGGTGGCGGCAGGGTCGTTGCCGAGAACAAAGCGCGCGTCCAGAACCGGGCCCCAGCCTGGCTGGTTGCCTGGGTGCAGAAGTCCCTGGACGATGTCAACCGCAGCGTGTCGGTGGGTGGCAAGGACTACGGCATCCTGCGCCTGACGTTCGATGCGCCGGCCATGGCTGCCGGACTGTGGTCCCTGTCATTGCTGGCCCTGGGCGGCGGCGTGGCCAGTCTGGTCGTCGGCCTAGTGCTGATCCGCATCGCGCTGGCGCGCTGGTTGGGCGGTCTGGTGCGTCTGCGCGAGACCGTGGAAAGGCTGGGCACCGGGGCGGCGGATTCCGAGAAGCTGGTCATCGACAACGCGCCGGTTGAAATCCAGAGTCTGGTGGACATGGTCAACCGCACCGCGGCCCTGGTGCGCGAACGGGAGTCCACACGGCGCGCGTTGGACCAGCAGAAATTTGCCCTGGATCAACACGCCATCGTCAGCGTGGCCGATGCCAGTGGACGCATCCTGTACGCGAATGACCGCTTCTGCGATATCAGCGGGTACAGCCAGGCGGAAATGCTGGGGCGCAATCAGCGGGACATCCGCTCCGATGTGCATTCCGACGCCTTTTACGACCAGATCTGGCAGACCCTCTCCGAAGGCATGGTCTGGCGTGGCGAGATGTGCAACCGCAAGCGCAACGGCGAGCTGTACTGGGTGGATGCGACGGTTGTTCCCATCCTGGCCGAGGATGGACATTCCAGCCAGTACATCACCATCCGCACCGACATCACGGCGCGCAAGCAGGCTGAACAGGAGCGCGAGACCGCCAGCCAGGTGCTGACGGTCCGCACGGCGCAGTTGCAGGCCACGCTGGACAACATCTCGCAAGGCGTGATGATGGTGGCCAAGGACAACACGATCGTGTTCCATAGCCGGCGGGTGCAGGAGTTCCTGAATGTTCCCGAGCACCTGTATTCCGACAAGGTGGACGCGCTGATCCGCTACCAGATTGCGCATGGACAGTTTGGCGAGGACTTTGAACTGCTGGACGACACCGCGCGGGCCTACTTCCGCAGCGGTGGAGATGGCGGGATCGACACGCCGCACTTCTACACGCGCCGGACACCGTCGGGCCGCGTGGTGGAGTTGCGCATGGCACCCCTGGCGGACGGCGGGTTTGTGCGTACCTACACCGACGTCACCAGCTATGTCGACGCACTGGCGCGGGCCGAGCAGGCCAGTGTCGCCAAGGGCCAGTTTCTCGCCAACATGAGCCATGAAATCCGTACGCCGATGAATGCCATCCTGGGGCTGCTGCAGTTGCTGCAGGACACCGGCATGACGGCTACGCAGCGCGACCTTGTGGACAAGACCGGCGGCGCGGCGCGCTCGCTGCTGGGTCTGCTCAACGACATTCTGGATTTCTCCAAGGTGGAGGCCGGCAAGATGACGCTGGACCCCCGCCCGTTCGACCTGGACAGGATGCTGCGCGACCTGGCGGTCATTCTGGCACCCAATGTGGGCAGCAAGTTCGTCCACATCCGCTTTGATGTGGAGCCCTCGGTGCCGCGCCACCTGTTGGGTGATGACATGCGACTGCAGCAGGTGCTGATCAACCTTGGAGGCAATGCCGTCAAGTTCACCAGTGAGGGGGACGTGGTGCTGCGTGTGCGTCTGGTGGAACGCGGCGCCGATGACGCACTGCTGGAGTTTGCCGTCTGTGACAGCGGCATTGGCATTGCACCGGAAAACCAGGCGCACATCTTCAATGGCTTCTCGCAGGCCGAGGCCTCCACCACCCGCCGCTTCGGCGGAACCGGCCTGGGGCTGGCCATTTCCAGCCGGCTGGTGGCGCTGTTGGGGGGGCGGCTGCAGTTGACCAGCGTGCAGGGCCAGGGCAGCACCTTCTACTTCCAGCTCCGCCTGCCGGTTGTCGCGGCGCCGCAGGCGCTACCGGGTGTCGTGCCGGTGGTGGATGGGACAGCATCCGCCACGCCCCGGCGTCTGCAGGGCCTGCGACTGCTGGTGGTGGAGGACAACAAGATCAACCAGATGGTGGCCAAGGGGTTGCTGGCCAAGGAAGGCGCCGTCATTGCGATGGCCGACAACGGGGAGCTGGGGGTGGCCGCCGTGGCTGGCGCCGAGCAGCCCTTCGACGCAGTGCTGATGGACGTGCAGATGCCGGTCATGGACGGCTACACCGCCACGCGCAGGATTCGGGAGGGTCTGGGGCTGACCACGCTGCCCATCATCGCCATGACCGCCAATGCGATGGCCTCGGACCGCGATGCCTGCCTGCAGGCCGGCATGGACGAGCATGTGGGCAAGCCTTTCAACCTGGATCAACTGGTTGCCACGGTGCTGCGCCTGTGTGGCCGCGCCGGCTAGGCGCAAGGGATGGCTCAGGCCGGGCGACCCAGCTCTTCCCAGCGCTCCAGCGCGGCCATCAGTTCGTCGTCGATCTGTGCATTGCGGTTGGAGAGCTGCAGCGCGCGTGCGTTGTCGCTGGCGTAGAGGCTGCCGTCCAGCAGCGCGTCATGGATGGCCTTTTGCTCGGCTTCCAGTGATGCAATCAGATCTGGCAGGCCGTCGAGCTCGCGCTGTTCCTTGAAGCTGAGCTTCCTGGGTTTGGCCGGTGTCGGTGCGGCGGGCGTGGCGGCGGAGACAGCGGCTATCGCCTGCTCCTGTTTTTGTAGCTGCTCACGCTCGTAATTAAAGGGCTTGGCCGTGGTTTTTCCCTGCGCGGCGTTGATCTCGTTGGCGCGTTTGGTCTGGATCAGCCAGTCACTCACGCCGCCTTCGTACTCGCGCCAGCGGGCGTCGCCTTCAAAGGCAATGGTGCTGGTGACCACGTTGTCCAGGAAGGTCCGGTCGTGGCTGACCAGGAACACGGTGCCATCGTAGTTCTGCAGCAGGTCTTCCAGCAGCTCCAGCGTGTCGATGTCCAGATCGTTGGTGGGCTCGTCCAGCACCAGCACATTGGCAGGCCGCGCGAACAGGCGCGCCAGCAGCAGGCGGTTGCGCTCGCCACCGGAGAGCGAGCGCACCGGTGAGTTGGCGCGCGCCGGAGAGAACAGAAAATCACCCAGGTAGCTCTTGACGTGTTTCTTCTGGTTGCCGATTTCGATCCATTCGGAGCCGGGGCTGATGAAGTCCTCCAGCGTGGCATCCAGGTCCAGCGCGTTGCGCATCTGGTCGAAATAGGCCACGGTAACGTTGGCGCCCAGGCGCACCGTGCCCCAGGGGCTGTGGCCCGGTTCGGGCTTGGGTGCGTTGGCGGGGGCTGGGTCGGGCTTGTGCTCACCCAGAATGAGTTTGAGCAGCGTGGTCTTGCCGGCACCGTTGGGTCCCAGCAGGCCGATCTTGTCGCCGCGCAGGATGGTGGCGGAAAAATCATGCACGATCTTGCGGTCGCCAAAGGTCTTGCTCACGTGCACCATCTCGGAGACCAGCTTGCCGCTCTTGTCGCCGCTGGAGACGTCCATGTTCACGCTGCCCACGGCGTTGCGCCGCGCCGCATGCTGGGCACGCAGCTCGTCCAGGCGCACGATGCGGGCCGTGGCGCGGGTGCGGCGGGCTTCCACGCCCTTGCGGATCCACACCTCTTCCTGCGCCAGCAGCTTGTCGGCCTTGGCGTTGATGACGGCCTCCTGCGCCAGTTGTTCGGCCTTCTGCGTCAGGTAGGCGGCAAAATTGCCGGGGTAGCTCATCAGCTTGCCGCGGTCCAGTTCGACGATGCGCGTGGCCACGTTGTCCAGGAAGGAGCGGTCGTGGGTGATGGTGATGATGGAGCCCTTGAAATCGACCAGCAGGCCTTCCAGCCACTCGATGGAGTCCAGATCCAGATGGTTGGTGGGTTCGTCCAGCAGCAGCACATCGGGCTGGGCCACCAGGGCTTGCGCCAGCGCCACGCGCTTCTTGGTGCCGCCCGACAGGGTGCTGACAATCGCGTCCGGGTTCAGGTGCAGGCGTTGCAGGGTTTCGTTGACGCGCTGTTCCCAGTTCCAGCCGTCCAGGGTTTCGATCTCGCTTTGCATGGCGTCGAGGTCGCCGTGGCCCTGGCAATACTCTTCAATCAGGCCGATAACCCTCTCCAGACCTGCGCGTACAGCTACAAAAACTGTAGCAGTTGCATCCAGGACGGGTTCCTGCGCCACGTAGGCGATGCGCGTGCCGCCCTGCACCTGCAGGGTGCCGTCGTCCGGTTTTTCCATGCCACCCAGGATTTTGAGCATGGAGGATTTGCCGGCGCCGTTGCGGCCGATCAGGCCCACGCGCTCTTGCGTTTCCAGGGAGAAATCAGCGTGATCGAGAAGTGGGACGTGCCCAAAAGCCAGCTGGGCGTCAAGTAGTGTGATGAGTGCCATGTGGCTGGATTATCTCCTGCGTCCCAGGTTTGCTGTGGCGCAAACCCGGCGCTGAAATACCGCTGCACCTCCGGCGGGGGCGCCTTCTATGCGTCATTTGTGTTTCAGGCGTGTGACAATTGACGCTGATTGGTGCAGGGCACCGTTTTCCAAGGAGTTTTCCCTATGTTCAGTAGTCTGATGCCGCAGCGCGCAGAGTTCTTTGAGTTGCTGGCTGCGCACTCGGACCGTGTGGTCGCCGGCGCCAACGCCACCCTGCGCCTGATCAATGGCCTGGGTGTCGGCACCGAAGATGTTCCCGTTCTGGTGGCCGAGGTCAACATGAACGAGCAGAGTGCCGACAAGATCAAGGCCGAACTGATTGCGCTGCTGCACCGCTCGTTCACCACGCCCATCAACCGGGACCAGATCCACACCCTGACGATTGAGCTGGACAACGTGCTCAATGCCCTCAAGAGCGTGGCCAACGCCATCGGCATGTACAACATCCAGGAGTCCACCGCCGAATCCCGCGAAATGGCCGCATTGAGTGCCGACGCCTGCATGCGCCTGAACCGCGCGGTGATCGCGCTGGCCGACAAGAAGCGCAACCCGGAGACCATGGGCCTGTGCAAGGAGATTGATGCCATCGAATCCCAGGCCGACCGCGTGCAGCGCAAAGCCATCACCCAGCTATTCCGGGACGGCGGCTCGGTCTGGACGGCGCTGAAGATGCGCGAGTTCTATGCCCTGCAGGAGGAAGTTTTGGACCGCTGTGAGGATGCGGCCAAGACCATCGAAGAAATCCTGATCGAGAATTCCTGAGAAGGCACCACATGGAACACTTATCCATCAGCATGTGGTCCCTGGCACTGCTGGTCGCAGTGGCGCTGGCCTTCGATTTCATGAACGGCTTCCACGACGGGGCCAACTCCATTTCCACGATTGTGGCCACCGGTGCACTCACACCGCGCCAGGCGGTGCTGTTTGCCGCCGCCTTCAACTTCATTGCCCTGTGGGTGTTCCAGCTCAAGGTGGCGGCCACCATCGGCAAGGGCACGGTGGACCCACACTTTGTGGACCACTACGTCATCTTTGGCGCCCTCATGGGGGCGCTGGCCTGGAACATCATCACCTGGTACTACGGCATACCGTCCTCGTCCTCGCACGCGTTGGTCGGTGGCCTGGTGGGCTCCACCGTGGTCAAGGCCGGGGGGCTGGCACCCATTGTGTGGAACGGCTTTGGCAAGATCCTGCTGTTCATCGTCGTGTCGCCCCTGGTTGGGTTCTTCCTGGGCGGCCTGCTCATGGTGCTGGTGGCTTGGGTGTTTCGCAACCGCTCGCCGCACCAGGTCAGCAACTGGTTCCGTTATGGGCAACTGTTTGCTGCCGGAGCCTACAGCCTGGGCCATGGCGGCAATGACGCGCAAAAGACCATCGGCATCATCTGGCTGCTGCTGATCACCGCCGGGCTGGCCACGCCGGATGTAGCTACCTTGCCCCACTGGGTGGTCTATGGATGCTACGGGGCGATTGCATGGGGCACCTACCTGGGCGGCTGGCGCATCGTCAAGACCATGGGCAGCAAGATCACCAAGCTCAATGCGGTCAGCGGCTCGTGCGCGTCCATGGGCGGCGCCATCAGCCTGGGCCTTGCCACGCTGGGCGGCATTCCGGTATCCACCACCCACACCATCACCGGCGCCATTGTGGGCGTGGGCACGGCGCAGGACGTGAAGGCCGTGCGCTGGGGACTGACCCTCAACCTGGTCATCGCCTGGGTGCTGACAATTCCGGCATCCGGTCTGATTGCAGCCGTGTTCTGGTACGTGGGCCGCAGCTTCCTCTGACCGCGCCAGGAAAATCCCATGCTCAACAACGTCATTCCCCAACGCAGCACCTTTTTCAACCTGCTGGCAGCGCACACCGACCGTCTGGTGGCCGGCGCCAGCGCCACGTTGCGCCTGATCACCGGCCTGGGCAACCAGGGCGAGCAGAAGGACACCCTGATCGACGAGGTCAACCTCAACGAAACCAGCGCGGACAGCATCAAGGCCGAGTTCACGAAGTTGCTCTACGAGTCCTTCACCACACCGATCAACCGCGACCAGTTGCACACGCTGATCCTGGACCTGGACCGCGTGCTCGACACCCTGCAAAGCGTGGCCAATGCGGTAACCATGTACAACATCGAGAACTCCACGGCTGAGGCGCGTGCGCTGGCCTCGCTGGCATCGGATGCCTGTCTGCGCCTGAACCGCGCCGTGATCGCCCTGGCCGACCGCGAGCAGGCGGCGCAGATTGCCGTGCTGTGTCCGCAGATTGATGCGCTGGAGTCCCAGGCCTCGGGGGTGATGCGCGAGGCCATTACCAAGCTGTTTCGCGAGGAAGGCGACGAGCAGGCCGCCTGGCATGCCATGAAGATGCGCCGCTTCTATTTCACCCAGGTGGCCGTACTCGACGGCTGCAAGCGCGCGGCGCACACCATGGAAGAGATACTGCTGGAAAACGCCTGAACGGCGATTGCGCTGCCGCCCGCTTTCAGGCGCGCTGCTGGAAGGCCTGCACCGCCTTGCCCACGGAGACAAAGAACTCCTGGGGCGACAGCAGACCCAGGCGCTGCAGCTTGTCGAGTTGCTCACGCAGGGGGCGCGGGCAGTCGGCCAGTTTGATCTCGACGCCACGCGCCAGCAGTTCGCCCTGCAACTGGGCGAAATGCTCCCCCGCAGTGATGTCGATATCGGGAATCGCCTGGGCATCGATCACCAGCCAGCGCAGTTCGGGGCCCGCCGCCTCGACCAGGGCTTCCATGCGCGCCATCACATGCCGGGCATTGGCAAAAATCAGCGGTGCGTAGGGCCGGTACACCAGCAGGCCGGGAATGCGCTCCCCCTCGTCCTCGTCCTTGCAGTCGTGGAACTTGCCGTCCTGCGGCAGGCGGCGCAGAACCGCGTCGCCAGGGCGTGAAATCTCGACCAGCACCGCAATCAGCGAGACCAGCATGCCCAACAGGATGCCGGGCACCACGCCCGCCACCAGGATGGCTGCGGTCACGCCCATGGCAATGCCGAATTCCACCCGGTCCAGCCGAAACATGCGGTGCAGCGGTGCCACTTCCAGCATGCCGACCGCCGTTACCACCAGGATTGCTCCCAGCGCGACGATGGGTAGCTGCGCGATGATCCCGGTCAGCAGCCACAGGAACAACAACAGCCCGCCGGCCGCCACCAGTTGCGCCACCTGGGAGCGTGCGCCGCTGGCGTCGGCGATGGCGGTGCGCGTCTGGCTGGCCGACACGGCAAAGCCCTGCCACAGCGCAGCCAGGATATTGGCGGCGCCCAGCGCAACCAGCTCCTGGTTGGGATTCACGTCCTCCTTGTGCTTTTCGGCAAAGGTCTGGGCCAGCAGGATGCCATCGGAAAAGGTCAGAAAGGCCAGGGCCAGGGCGGCTGGCGCCAACGCACTGATGTCTGCCAGGCTGACCGTAAACAGGGCCGGTTGCGGAATTCCACTGGGCACACTTCCCACCAGGGCTATGCCGTACTGCGGCAGGTCCAGGACCACGGCCAGCAGGATGGCCACGGAGCAGGCAGCCAGGGCGCCTGGCACCCGGGGCATCCAGCGCGCCAGCGCCGCCAACAGTGCGATCAGACCCAGGCCCAACACCATGGTGGGCCAATGCACGGCGTGCAACTGGTGTGCCAGCGATACCAGTTGGGGAATGAAGGCATCGCCCTGCGTCCTGACGCCGATCAGTTTGCCCAACTGTGTTGTCAGCAACAGCAGGGATGCGCCATTGAGGTAGCCCACCAGCACCGGACGGGACAACAGGTCCGCAACCGTTCCCAGCCGCAGCTGGGCGGCAAACAGGAGCACAGCACCGGACAGCAGTGCCAGCTCCGCCGCCAGTACGGTCATGCGGGCAGGGTCGCCGCCCGCCAGGGGCAGGATGACCGAGCCGGCCAGCAGGCCGATGGCTGCGTCCGGCCCGGCTATCACCTGGCGCGAGCTGGCAAACAGGGCGTACCCCACGCAAGCGGCCAGCGCCGCATACAGGCCGTTCACCGGCGGCAGATGCACCAGTTCGGCATAGGCCAGCACGGAGGGAATCATCACCACGCAGGCCGACAGCCCCGCCACGATGTCGTGGCGCAGCCAGGCCCGGGGATAGTTTCGCAACACCGCCAGCAGCGGCAGCCAATGCAGGAAGGATATGTTCTTGGTCTTGTGCATGGTCAAGGCAACGGTTGGCCGCGACGGCGGCCACTGCTTCCGTGTGGAAGCGGCCAATGGGTCAGGCGGCAGGCAAGGCCTGCAATTGTGCGGTGTGCCGTGTCGGGCTCAACTTGAAAATGTGGACGGTCTGCAGCAGACCTTGCGCCTGCTGTTCCAGCGATTGCGCGGCGGCGGCGGCCTCTTCGACCAGGGCGGCATTCTGCTGCGTGACCTGGTCCATCTGCCCCACGGCCTGGTTGATTTCTTCAATGCCGGTGGTCTGGTCCTCGCTGGCGGTGGTGATTTCGCGCATCAGGTCGGAAACGCGGCGCACACTGACCACGATTTCGTCCATCGTGCTGCCCGCCTGCTCGACCTGTCGGCAGCCATCGCTGACGTTCTCCACGGACGCGCTGATCAGGGCCTTGATCTCCTTGGCCGCCTCGGCGGACCGCCCGGCCAGACTGCGCACCTCGCCGGCCACGACGGCAAAGCCGCGCCCCTGCTCACCGGCGCGGGCCGACTCCACGGCCGCATTGAGCGCCAGGATGTTGGTCTGGAACGCGATGCCGTCGATGACACCAATGATGTCCGCGATCCTGTTGGATGACGTGTTGATTGCCTCCATGGTGTGCACCACCTGCGCCACCAGGGCTCCGCCCTTGGCGGCCACCTTGGCGGCAGACTCTGCGAGCGCATGGGCATGCTGCCCGCTTTCAAAATTGCTCTTGACGGTGCCCGCCAGCTCCTGCATGGAAGCCGCGGTCTGTTCCAGGGCGCTGGCCTGCTCCTCGGTGCGGCTGGAGAGGTCCAGGTTGCCAGCGGCAATCTGGCTGGTGGCGGTCGCCATGCTGTCGCTGCTGCTGCGCACCTTGTTCACGATGCCGGTGAGGCTGTCGTTCATGTCGCGCAAGGCTTGCAGCAGCATGGCGGTCTCGTCCTTGCCCTGCACCTCGATGGCACTGCTGAGGTCGCCCGCTGCCACGGTGCGGGCAATGTGCACCGCGTCTTCCATGGGGCGGGTGATGGACCGGGTGATGAACCAGGCCAGGCCCAGTCCGAACAGCAACCCAAGGCCGGCCAGTGCCACCATCATGGTACGCCCGGAGGCAATGCTGTCGCGTGCCTCGGCGCTGCTGTCTTCGACGACCTTTCTCTGCAGCGCCGTCAGCGCCGTGATGGGTGCCTGCAGGGCATCCAGCGCCGGCAGCGTTTCACGGTTGAGCAGTGCAATGGCGTCGTCCCGCTTGCCTTCGTCCACCAATTGGGCCACTCGTGAAAACGAGGCCACATAGTTCTTGCGTGCCTGCGTCAGTTGTGCCACCAGCGCCTTGCCCTCGGGCAGGGAGACCAGCTGCTCCAGCGTTTGCAGGGCTTCGTTGATGGTCTTCTTGTTGGCCTCGATGGCGGCCTTGACGGTGTGGATCTGGTTGGGATCGGTGGCCAGCACCAGTTCCATGGTGCGCCGGCCGTTCGCCCGGGTAGTGGTATCGATGGTGTTGGCCGCCTCGGACTTGACCCAGTCCTTCTCAATGATGCGGGTGTTGATCGCGCCCACCTCGGCCAGGCGCATTACGCTGACACCGGCCATGACCAACATCATCAGGATCAGCACGCCAAAGCCGGTGTTCAGGCGGGTACCGATTTTCAGATCAATCAGCTTCATGGCAAGTCCTTGTGCATTGTGTGGGCGGGCCTTGCAGAGGGGCGGGCACAGGCCACGGCCAGTCTACTGCGCGCCCGAAGGTGCCGCAATAGCGATACCGGAATCGGCTGGTCTAATGTGGCATGGCCGATCCTTCCTTTCAGAATTCGCTGCGCTTGTTGGGCACGCGGCGCTTTGGTACCTTCTGGTTTGCCAGCCTGCTGTCCAACATCGGGACCTGGGCGCAGCAGGTAGCCCAGCCCTGGCTGTTGTTGAGCCTGGGTGCCTCGCCTTTCCTGCTCGGCCTCGATACCTTTGTCATGGGTGCGCCCATCCTGCTGCTCACACTGGTCGGCGGGGCACTGGCCGATGGCGCGGACCGGCGTCGCATCATCGTCTTCTTCCAGTCGATCCAGATGGTGTGCCCGGTTCTGCTGGTCGTCCTTCTGGTGCTGGGCATGGTCCAGCCGTGGGTGGTGATTCTGCTGTCGCTGGTGGTGGGCGTCACGGACGCGCTCTCCATGCCATCCTTCCAGTCGATTGTTCCCTCCATCGTGGAGCGCCGGCAGATTCCTTCGGCCATTGCGCTGAACTCCACGCAGTTCAATCTGTCGCGCATCCTGGGCCCCGCCATTGCGGGCGTGCTGATGGCCAGCGTGGGCGCAGTGGGCGCCTTTGCGGTCAGCGCCGCGTCGTATGTCCCCTTCATCCTGGTGGCCTGGTGGATCCTCCCTCGGGCCGCGCCGGTGGTCGCGCCGCGGGGCGGATTCGATCCCCGCAGGCTCACAGCCAGTGTGCGGGAAGTGCTGCACGCGGCGCACCTGCGTGGCGCCCTGCTGACGGTGTTTTCCAGTGGACTCCTGTGCGCACCCCTGATCACGTTCTGTCCGGTCCTGGTGAAGGAGGTCTTTCAGGGTGGCGTGAGTCACTTCAGCCTGGCCGTGGCCGCATTTGGCGTGGGTGGGCTGATTGGCGCGGTGGGCCTGATGGCGGTCGACCCCGAACGGGATCGCCGCCCCCTGAGCTCGGCGGCGGCCATCACCTTTGGACTGGTGGTGGCGCTCGCCGCAATCAACCGGTGGGAGTGGGCCCTGCCCGTCTTGCTGGGGCTGGCCGGGGTGAGCATGACGGTCAGCAACGCATCTGCCAACTCCCTGTTGCAGTCGGCCGCGCCAGCGCGCATCCGGGGCCAGACGGTCAGCCTGTTCATGCTGTCGATGCGCGGAGGGGTTGCCCTGGGGGGCCTGTTGACGGGCGCGGTGGTGGGGTTGCTGGGAGTGCGCGAGGCACTGCTGATCAATGGGCTGCTGGCGCTGGTGGTGCAGATCTTCCTGCGCCGCCGGTGGCTGGCCGCCGACCCATTGCCCAGACAAGCCGCCTGAGCGCAGCCCTGACTACGGACTACTCCGTCTGCAGGGACGACTCCGCACCGGCGCACACCACGCGGTTGCGTCCCCGCTGCTTGGCAAGGTACAGCGCCTTGTCGGCATCGGTATAGAGCCTGTCAAAGTCCCGCTTTTCCTGTGCCGTGGTGCCGGCCAGACCCAGGCTCGTGGTAATCGGGATCGACAATTGTTCCCACTGCACCGGGCTGGATGCGATGCGCTGGCGCAGCTTTTCGGCCAGGTTGCGCGCCGCCTGGACCGACGTGTTGGGCAGCAGCACGATGAACTCCTCGCCGCCCAGCCGCCCCACCAGATCGGTGCTGCGCACGGTGCTGGCGGCCAGTGCAGCCACGTGGCGCAGCACGGCATCGCCAGCGGGGTGGCCCCAGGTGTCGTTGACGTGCTTGAAGTGGTCCAGGTCCAGCAGCAGGATGGTCGTTGCGCTCCCCTGGCGCTGGGCGCGATCCAGCTCGCGGCGCGTCAGCTCGACAAAGGTGTTGCGGTTGAACAGCCCGGTCAGCCCATCCTGGCGGGTGACGCGCTCCAGTTCGCGCTGCTTGCTCTGCAGCTCGGCATTGGCCTTTTCCAGCAGCCCCTGCTGGAGGGTGATGGTGGTGAACTTGCGCCACAGCAGCACAGACAGCAGTGCGCCCATCAGGCAGGCGGTTACACCATTGAGCCGGTTTGACAGCAGTTGCGCAGGCGCGTGCTGGGTAATGCCGATGGCCACATAGAACAGGGCATAGGTCAACAGGTACAGCACTGCGGAAACGCCTGGGCGGATGTACAGCGCAACCCCGACCACGGCGCAGGTGATCAGGAACGGGGTGATGTTGGGGGTGACGAGCTGGTCCGCGCACGCCACCGCAGTCGCAAATGCCATGCTGGTCGCCGCAAGGCCGATCGCCAGTTCCTGAGCCCAGCGAGACCGGTGGGTGCGATGCAGATGGCGCGCGAGCAGGGCCGCGCCCAGCATGGTCAGCCCCATGACCAGATGTATCAACAGCAAAGCCAGGGACCATCGGTAGGCGGCCGTGTCAGCGGGTGTCTTCGGCACCTGCACCAGAAACACCAGAACGTGCACCGCATTGAGCACTGCAACCAGCGGCGCAATGACGCGCACACGGGCCAGGTTGATCGTGGCGGCCTGATCGAGCACGCGGGCGTGCTCGGCACGCCAGCGCGCCAGGATGCGCAGCAGGTCTTCGAAGTAGGTGTCCATGGGGCAAGGGACTCTAGCAGGTTTGCGCTATGGCAGTCTTACAACCTGTTTCCCCGGACAGGGCCGCCTGGTGCGGCCGTGCTGGCTCAGCGGCTGCTCGGAAAGCTGAACACAGCCCCTTCGCGCACCCCTGCCGAGGGCCAGCGCTGCGTAATGGTCTTGCGCTTGGTGTAGAAGCGCACCGCGTCCGGGCCGTAGGCGTGCAGATCACCGAACAAACTGCGCTTCCAGCCGCCGAACGAGTGGTAGGCCACGGGCACGGGCAGCGGCACGTTCACACCCACCATGCCGACCAGGATGTTGTCGGTGAAGTAGCGGGCGGCCTCGCCGTCGCGGGTGAAGATGCAGGTGCCGTTGCCGTATTCATGCGCGTCGATCAGGTCCATGGCCTCCTGTAGCGTCTTGACGCGCACCACGCCCAGGACGGGTCCGAAGATTTCTTCCTGGTAGATCACCATGCCGGGCTTGACGTTGTCGAACAGGCAGGGGCCGAGGAAGTAGCCGTCCTCATGGCCGGCAACCTTCAGGCCGCGGCCGTCCACCACCAGCGTGGCGCCTTCCTTCACGCCCTGGTCCACATAGCCGCGCACCTTCTCGAAGTGGGCCTTGGTGACCAGCGGGCCCATGTCCATGCCGGGTGCCGTGCCGGGGCCGACCTTCATCTTGCTGATCTCGGTCTTCAGGCCGGCGATCACGGCGTCGGCGGCAGCATCGCCCACGGCCACTACCAGCGGAATGGCCATGCAGCGCTCGCCGCAGGAGCCATAGGCCGCGCCCATCAAGGCTGAGACGGCGTTGGCGATGTCGGCATCGGGCATGAGCACGGCGTGGTTCTTGGCGCCGCCCAGGGCCTGCACGCGCTTGCCGTGCTTGCAGCCCTCGGCATAGATGTACTCGGCAATGGGGGTAGAGCCGACAAAGCTCACTGCCTTGACGCGCGGGTCTTGCAGCAGCGTGTCCACGGCTTCCTTGTCACCGTTGACCACGTTCAGCACGCCGGGGGGCAGGCCGGCTTCCAGCGCCAGCTCGGCCACGCGCAGCGTGCTGCTCGGGTCGCGCTCGGAGGGCTTCAGCACAAAGGTGTTGCCGCAGGCCACGGCCATGGGCCACATCCACAGCGGCACCATGGCCGGGAAGTTGAACGGGGTGATGCCGGCGGTCACGCCCAGGGCCTGGAACTCGCTCCAGCTGTCGATTGCGGGGCCGACGTTCTTGCTGTGCTCGCCCTTGAGCAGCTCGGGCGCATAGCTTGCGTATTCCACGTTTTCGATGCCGCGCTGCAGTTCGCCCAGGGCGTCGGAGAGCACCTTGCCGTGCTCGGCCGTGATCAGCGCGCAGAGTTCATCAGCGTGTTGTTCCAGCAGCACTTTCAGGTTGCTCATCACGCGGGCGCGCTTGAGCGGCGGCGTGTTGCGCCAGGCGGGGTAGGCGGCCTGCGCGTTGGCAATGGCTTCTTCGACCGTGGCCTTGGGGGCCAGCAGCACACGCTTCTCGGCTTTGCCAGTGGCGGGGTTGTAGACGTTTTGCGCGCGCTCGCCGGTGGTGACGATCTGGCCGCCAATCAGGTGGCCGATGGTGGGGAGTTGGGACATGGATTTTCCAGAATGACTATCAGTAAAAGTGGGTGCTAGCCCTCGTGGATAGTGCTTGAACAGCTATCAAAACGAGAGCAAATAAATCAGGCCGTGGCGTTCAGGGACTCGCCCAGGGCGTTGATCAGGCTGTCGATCTGGGCCTCGGTGCTGATGAACGGGGGTGCCAGCTGGATGGTGTCGCCACCATAGCGCACGTAGAAGCCTTTTTCCAGGCATTTCATCGCGATCTCGTACGGACGTTTGGCGGGTTCGCCAGGGGCGGATGCAATGGTGAAGCCGGCGGCCAGGCCGTAGTTGCGGATGTCGGCGACATGCTTGGCACCCTTGAGGCCGTGCACGGCCTGCTCGAAATACGGGGCCAGTTTGGACACGCGCTCCACGGCGTTCTCCTTGACCAGCAGGTCCAGTGCGGCGATGCCGGCTGCGCAGGCCACCGGGTGAGCCGAGTAGGTGTAGCCGTGGGCGAACTCCAGCATGTAGTCGGGGCCGCCCTGGGCCATGAAGGTGTCGTAGATGTCCTTCTTGGTGATGACCGCGCCCAGCGGCTGGGCTCCGTTGGTGACCTGCTTGGCGATGTTCAGGATGTCGGGTGTCACGCCAAAGGCGGCGGCACCGGTGTAGGCGCCCATGCGGCCAAAGCCGGTGATGACCTCGTCAAAAATCAGCAGGATGTTGTTGGCGGTGCAGATCTCGCGCAGGCGCTGCAGGTAGCCCACCGGCGGGATCACCACGCCGGCCGAGCCCGACATGGGCTCGACGATGACGGCGGCAATGTTGGAAGCGTCGTGCAGCGCAATCAGCTTGAGTAGTTCGTCGGCCAGCTCGGCACCCGTGGGCGGCATGCCCTTGTAGAACGCGCCGGCGGCCGGCTGGGTGTGGGGCAGGTGGTCGGCCTCAATGCCCTGACCAAAGGTCTTGCGGTTGCCGCCAATGCCGCCCACCGAAATGCCGCCGTAGTTCACGCCGTGGTAGCCCTTCTCGCGGCCAATCAGGCGCGTCTTCGTACCCTGGCCCTTGGCACGCCAGTAGGCACGGGCCATCTTCAGCGCGGTGTCGGCGGACTCGGAGCCCGAGCCGGTGAAAAACACATGGTCCAGGCCCTGCGGCATCAGCGCGGTGATCTTGTTGGCCAGCTCGAAGGACAGCGGATGGCCGTACTGGAAGGCGGGCGCGTAGTCCAGAGTACCGACCTGGCGTGCAACCGCGTCGGTGATCTCAGAGCGGCCGTGGCCCAGGCCGCAGCACCACAGGCCGGACAGGCCGTCGAATACCTTTTTGCCGTGGCTGTCGGTGTAGTAGGCGCCCTGGGCGCTGACCAGCATGCGCCCGTTCTGTGCGCCGTTGGTCTTGAAATCCCGGTTGGCCGAGAAGGGCATCCAGTGCGCTTCCATCCAGCGGGCGTCACCCGGGAAGGCGCTGGTGCTGGTTACGGCAGTGGTGGGGCTGGCGGTGTCGTGGGGTTTCATGGATTGCCTCCTGGTCGGTGTCGATGCGGTTGGGCCCTGGTGGGGATTGGCGCATTGTGGGTGGCTCTGTTACTCTTACAAAGTCACAAATATCACGGTTTAGTTAGCAAATAGTGCAAATAAAGAAGAAGGCCGTGCTGGGCCAGATCAGCGACATGGATTTGCGCCTGCTGCGCGTGTTCCGCGCGGTGGTGGACTGCGGTGGCATGGCGGCGGCCGAATTGGAGTTGAACATCGGCACCTCCACCGTGAGCCGCCACATCAAGGACCTGGAGACCCGTCTGGGTCTGACCCTGTGCCGGCGTGGCCGGGGTGGTTTTGCGCTGACGCCGGAAGGGCACAAGATCTACGAGCAGACGACAGCCCTGCTGGCGGCGACCGATGCCTTTCGCAGTGGCGTGGATGAGATTCACCGGCGCATGGGGGGCGCGTTGCATGTGGCCATGTTCGACAAGACTGCCAGCAACCCGGCCGCGCACATTGCGCAGGCGATTGCGCTGTTCAGCCGCCAGGCCCCTGACGTTGCGCTGAACCTGCACGTGGGCACGCTGACGGCGATTGAGCGCGGCGTGCTGGACGGGCAGTACCAGATTGGCATCATTCCCGGCCACCGCAGTTCGGACGCCCTGGAATACGCCGAGTTGTTTGACGAGACCATGCTGCTGTATTGCGGAACCGACCATCCGCTGTTTGAGGCCGAGCTGTCAGCCCAGCCGCAGGATTGGGAGGGCCTGCGCGCCTACCAGTTCGCCGGCTTGGGCTACCACTCGCCGAACATGGAGATCAGTCAGCAGGTGCGCCTGGCGCGCAAGGCAACGGGGTTCGATCAGGAGGCGATTGCCACGCTGATTCTGTCGGGACAGTTTCTGGGGTTTTTGCCCGATCACTATGCACAGAGCTTTGTGCGTGCGGGGCTGATGCGAGCGGTGAATGCGGCGGTGTTTCGCTACACCTGCCAGTTTTTTGCGATTGCCCGGCGCTCACCGGAGGCGGCGCGGGCAACGCGGGCGTTTCAGGACTGCTTGATGCAGGCCCATGCTGCTGCTTCTCGGGAAGGCAATTTCCCGCCGGGCCGCCCCAAGGGAAATTAGCCCCCTCGGGGGGGCAGCGACCCGTGAAACGGCGGAGCGTGGGGGTTAGATCAGCCGCCCTTCTTGGAGCGCTTGCCAGGGTTCTTCTTGCTGCGGGTGGCGACACCACGCTCCAGGCTCACGCGTTGACCGCGACCACCGGTGGGCAGGGTGAAGCCTGGCAGGGTTGCGGGACGGGGGGTAGCCTTGCGGTCGGCTTCGGTAACGATCTTGTTGCCCATGGCAGTCTTCTTTCTTTACGGGTGGGGGGTCAAAAACCCACCATTTTAGGCTACAAATCTCAGGCGGTTGCTGCGGCGGGCGCCGGGAATGTCCCGGCGCGTGGCGCGGGCGATCCCAGGAAGCGGAATGCCAGCGCAGGCGCGTGGCCCGTCATCAGCTCGGCAAGGGCCTTGCCGGAGCCGGCGCCGTGGGTCCAACCCAGCGTGCCGTGGCCGGCGTTGACCCACAGGCCGCGCACCTTGGTCTGGCCGATGTAGGGGATGTTGGTCGGCGTGGCCGGGCGCAGGCCGGTCCAGTAGTTGGGGTTGCCGCCTTCCTCCACGCTGCGGGTGTCGCAGACGCCGGGGAACACCTGTTCGACCCGGCGCGCCAGCATCTGGCAACGGGCACGGGCGACGGCGCTGTCCAGCGTCAGGTCGTAGTTGCCGACCTCGATGGTGCCGGCGATGCGCAGGGTATCGCCCAGGCGGCTCATGGCGCACTTGACGGTGTCATCCAGCAGACTGACCTGGGGCGCCAGTTCGGGCTTCAAGATCTTGAAGGTGGCGCTGTAGCCCTTGCCGGGGTAGATCGGCAGGTCCACGCCCACGCTGCGCAGCATCGGGGCGCTGTACGAGCCGGCCGCCACCACCACCTGATCGGTGGCCAGCTTGCGGCTGGGGCCATTCAGGCCGTCAGCCCTCGTGGATAGTGCGTGGACAGCTACTGATTTGATAGTGCCACCAACCACTTCCAGCCGATCCACGGCGTGGCCGTACAGGATCTCGGCGCCGCGCTCGATGCAACGTTTGGCCAGCTCCTGGGTAAAGATCCGGGCGTCGCCCGACTCGTCGCTGGGGGTGAAGGTGCCGCCGACGATGCGCTCGCCAAAGGCGCGCAAGGCCGGCTCGACGCGGAACAGGGTGTCGCGGTCCACCACCTGGCGGGCCACGCCGTGCTTGCGCATCAGCGCGGCGGCGTCACCGGCGGTGTCGAAGGACTTCTGGTCGGTGTAGTAGTGGGCAATGCCGCGCTCCAGGCGCTGGTAGGCGATGCCGGTGCTGGCCACGATGTCTTTGAGCGCGCTGTGGCTGTAGGCGCCCAAGGCCACCAGTTGCTGCACGTTGCGCTCAAAGGCGGCGTCGTTGCAGTTGGCCAGGAATTGCAGGCCCCAGCGCCATTGCTGCCAGCCCTCGCCTACCGGCATCTGGGGGCGGAACAGCAGGGGGGCTTCCTTGCTGAACATCCACTTGAGCGCCTTCAGCGGCGCCTCGCGGTTGGCCCAGGGTTCGCAGTAGCTGACCGAAATCTGGGCCGCATTGGCGAAACTGGTTTCCAGGGCGGCATCGGCCTGGCGGTCGATGACGGTAACGGTGTGCCCGCGCTCCAGCAGATGCCAGGCGGTGCTGATGCCGATGATGCCGGCGCCTAAAACGGTAATGTGCATGCGCCAAGTGTCCCGCAAGTTGATGTGCATCAACAGTGTTTGCGGCCTAGTATGCGTCTTCATTAGTTTTGCTAATAAAATTGCAAGCGCTCGCACTGCCGTTGGAAGCAGCGCCACAACAACAGAAATAGACCATGCGAACCTTTGATACCGATGCCTTGGAATGTCTGGCCGCCATCGTGGAAGAGGGCGGCTTTGAGCGCGCGGCCGTGCGCCTCTCGGTCACCCAATCGGCCGTATCGCAGCGCCTGCGGGCGCTGGAGGCGCAGGTGGGCACCGTGCTGCTGGTGCGCAGTCGCCCGGTCAAGCCCACGTCTGCCGGGCGCCTGCTGATCAAACATGCCATGCAGATGCGCCTGTTGCGCGCCGACCTGGAAACCGATTTGCAGGACCTCACCCCCGGCACAGGTGCCCAGCGCGAAGAAGACCGCATCTCGATTGCCATCAACGCCGACAGCATTGCCACCTGGGCACTGCCCGCGCTGGGGCCGCTGGTCACCGAAGGGCTGCCACTGGAGATCATCACCGACGATCAGGACTTCACCCACGAGTGGCTGCGCGAGGGCCAGGTGCTGGGCTGCGTCACCACCTTGAAGCAGGCCCTGCGCGGCTGCAAGGTGCTGCCACTGGGCGCCATGCACTACGTGGCGGTGGCCAGCGCCGCGTATGCCGGCGCCCACTGTCCCAAGGGGCTGACCACGCACAATTTCCGGCAGATCCCGTTCATCGCCTTCAACCGCAAGGACGATCTGCAGACCGAGTTTGTCGGCAAGGCCTGCGGCCTACGCCGGGTCACGCTGAGCCAGCGTTTTGTGCCCAGTTCCGAAGGCCAGGTGCGTGCCGTGCTGGCAGGCTGGGGTGTCAGCGTGCTGCCGGCATTGCAGGTGCAAGGCCTGCTGGCCAGTGGAGAGCTGGTGAATCTGGCGCCGCAGGTCACGCTGCCGGTGAACTTGTACTGGCATTGCTGGAACCTGGATTCGGTGGTCATCGACCGCTTGACTGCGGCACTGTCCAGCGCCGCAGCGACGGCACTGAAGACGCCGCGCCCTGGATGAATCACGCTTCGCACCGACATGCCGTAGAGGCAGCGCCCCGGTGCTGTCCACCTGTTTTGACGGGCTCAACGCACGAGCAGAACTGGCACTTTGCAGTGCGCCAGCACCTGGGTCGTCACAGAGCCCATGACCAGGTTGACGACCGCTCCGTGGCCGTGTGAGCCCATGACCACCAGGTCGAACTTGTCGTCATCTGCCATCTTGGCGATGGCAGCTCCGGCGGGGCCCACCTTCCAGACCGACTTGGCGTCGATACCGTGGCGCAGCAGGAACTTGCCTACGGGTGCCAGTACCTTTTCGCTTTCCTCGGCGTAGTAGCTTGCCACCACCTCCTTGCCGACGGCCGCGCGCGCGCGTGGAGGCAGGGCCGGCTGGGCGGTGAACACGGTGTATTCATTGGCGTTGCTGAACAGGGCCTCGTGGGTACTCAGATAGGCCAGCATTTTCTTGCTGTAGGGGCTGCCATCCACGGCCAGAAGAATCTTCATGTTCCACTCCTCATTGCGATGGGGGCAGTGTAAGGCGCAGGGGCTGGATTTCGACCACACAGTGGGGCTGGAAGGCGGTTTGTTCGTTCTTGCGGGCATAGCCCAGGGGATTGGCCACTACGTGGCAGCCCCGTTGGATGTAGTTACTGGGTGCATGCAGGTGCCCATGCAGCCAGACCTGGGCCAGCGGCAGCAGATCGTCCAGCGCGTTGCAGAAACCAGCCGTCCCGGGCACATTGCCGTAGCGCGGGTCTGCGCTGCACAGGCTGGGTGCAAAGTGGGTCACGGCCACCGTGGGGCCGTCAAAGGGCTGTGCCAGGGCTTGGCGCAACCAGTCCTGGCACAGCAGCCCCTGTTCGCGCAGACCTTCGGCCAACCAGGGTTCGCCGTGCCGCGTGGTCAGGGTCTTGCGCAGGTAGTAGTTGGCGGCGCGAAAGGCCTTGTCGCGTGCCTTGAGCTGCTGCGCCAGCAGATTCGCCTGGGGGGCCGCGCCGGGTGCTGGCGTGGTGGGACTGAGCGCATCAAAGTCCGACCACAGCGTGGTGCCAACAAAGCGAACCCCCGAGAGCACCAGGGTCTCGCGCTCCAGCCACAGCAAGCCCAGGCGCGCACAGGTCTGGCGCAGGCGTGCGTGGGCAGCGTCAAAGTCCATGGCGTCGTACTCGTGGTTGCCGGGCACAAACAGTACCGGAGTTGGCCAGCCGTTGTGGGGTGAAAACTGACCCAGGCCAAAGTCATCGTCGGTCAGTTGGGAGTTGGTCTGGTAGGAGCCGACGTCCCCGGCCAGCACCAGCACGTCGGCGCCGGGGGCCGGCTCGGCCCTCCAGTGCGGGTGGGCCTCCAGGTGCAGATCGGACAGGAGCTGGATCTTCATGGTGCGACAAAAGCCTGTTGTGCCAGCGCCGCGACCTGGGTGCGCAGCCAGGTGTGGGCGCTGGAGCCGCTCAGGCGCTGGTGCCAGAGCGCATCCACCTGGATGGAGGGCGAGGTGAAGGGCAACTCGCGCAGCGCCAACTGGTCGGCAAAGCCGGTGACGTTGACAAAGTGGCGTGGCAGCACGGTCAGCAAATCGGAATGCGTGACCACCTTGCCGGCAGTGAAGAACTGGTTGACGGTCAGCACCACGCGTCGGGTGTGTCCCAGTGCTGCCAGCGCCTCGTCGATGAAACCATAGGCGCGTCCGGAAAAACTCACCAGCATGTGGCGCGCCGCGCAGTAACGCTCCAAGGTGAATGGGCCGCGTGCCAGCGGATGGCCCTTGCGCATCACGCAGACATAGTCGCCCTGGAACAGCCGGTGGTGCACAAACGATACTGCCTCGCCCGACTGCGCGCGCGCGGTCAGGTCGGTGATGACAGCCGGGAAGTTGCCAATGGCCAGGTCAGCGTGGCCCTCGTCGAGCATGCGCCGTGGGTCGCGCGTGGTCAGTGGCACAACGCGCAGCGACACGTCAGGTGCCTGCACGGCAATCAGCTCCACCAAAGGTGGCATCAGTTCGGCAGCGGTTGCGTCGGCCATGGTCAGCACAAAAGTCGTGGTGGCGGTTGCAGAGTCGAAGACGCTGGGCGCCAAGGCGGCCTGCAGGCGCTGCAGCGTGTCGCGTACGGCGGGCCACAGCTCCTGACCGCGCGGGGTGGGTTCCAGTGTTCGACCCTTGCGCACCAGCAATTCGTCGCCCAGGGCTTTGCGCAGGCGGCGCAGGGCGTTGCTGATGGCCGGCTGGGTCAAGGCCAGGATTTCTGCAGCGCGTGTCAGGCTGCGCTCGGTCATGACCACATCAAAGACTTTGAGCAGATTCAGGTCCAGGGTGCGCAGGTAGACGGGGTGCATGGCGCATCATAAATCCTGTGAATACCAGACATCACCAACATAAAGTTGAATGGCATTGGTAAAAACCCTAATATCGCTCCATGCTCGCCCAAAAACCGTCCACATTGAACCCCACAAGGGAGATTGCCATGGCACGACCCGTCCATCCGTATTTTGTTCCTTCCACAGCCCAGGCTTCCGACGCCCGCGATCCGCGCCGCACGGTGGCGTCCCGTGACCATTCGCGCACACTGGCTGGAATGCTCCTGGCCGCCGTTGTGGCTGCGTTGCTCGTCGTCGCGGACCAATTGATTGACACGTGGGCCGATGGTCATCTACTGGTGGTCTGGGTGGCTCTGTGGTCGGTGGCATTTGCCGCGCTGGCGATACTGGCGCCACCACTGCGTCAGCTTGCGGATCGCTCGGCGGTCTGGCTGACGCGTTGGTCCCGGTTGCGTGCACAACGCCGCTCGGATGCGGCCATCTGGCAACTGGCCCAGCAAGACCACCGCCTGATGCAGGAGTTGCATGTCGCACGCCTGCATGCTGAGAGCGAGACCTGATCGAGACAGGTTCTGGCAACAAAAAAAAGCCACCGCATCCGGTGGCTTTTTACTTGGTGCAGGTCAATCAGGCGGTAAGGCTCTTTTCCAGCTTGGCCTTGGTTTCAACCAGCTCCTTGGGCAGGTGATACGCCAGTTGGGTGAACAGCTCTTCGTGCAGCGCAAATTCCTGCTTCCAGGCGCCCTTGTCCAGGCTGGTAACACTGTTGAACTGGGCCTCGCTGAAGTCCAGACCGGTCCAGTTGACTTCACTGTACTGCGGCGCGATACCGAAGCCGGTTTCCACACCGGTGGCAGTTCCTTCCAGGCGGTCGATCATCCATTTCAGCACGCGCATGTTGTCGCCGTAGCCGGGCCAGACGAACTTGCCGTCGTCGCCCTTGCGGAACCAGTTGACGCAGTAGATCTTGGGCAGCGTGTGGCCGGATTCTTCGAGCTTGTGCTCCATGTCCAGCCAATGTTGGAAGTAGTCGCTCATGTTGTAGCCGCAGAACGGCAGCATGGCAAACGGGTCGCGGCGCACCACGCCCATTTGGCCGACAGCCGCCGCGGTGGTCTCTGAACCCATGGTGGCGGCCATGTAGACACCTTCCATCCAGGTGCGTGCTTCGGTCACCAGTGGCACGGTGGTGGAGCGGCGGCCACCGAAGATGAACGCGTCAATGGCCACGCCATTGGGGTTGTCCCACTCGGAGTCCAGTGCCGGGTTGTTGCCGGCAGTAACGGTGAAACGTGAATTCGGGTGAGCGGCCTTGGCGCCGGTTTCCTTGGCAATGGCTGGCGTCCAGTCCTTGCCTTGCCAGTCAATCAGGTGGTCGGGCAGGCCGCCGCCGTCCTTTTCCATGCCTTCCCACCACACGTCGCCGTCATCGGTCAGGGCCACGTTGGTGAAGATCACGTTCTTGTCCAGGCTGCGCATGCAGTTGGGGTTGGTGTGCATGTTGGTGCCAGGAGCCACGCCGAAGTAACCGGCTTCGGGGTTGATGGCGTACATCTTGCCGTCGGCGTGGGGCTTGACCCAGGCGATGTCGTCGCCAATGGTGGTGACCTTCCAACCCGCAAAACCGGCTTCTGGTGGCACCAGCATGGAGAAGTTGGTCTTGCCGCAGGCGCTGGGGAAGGCGGCTGCCACGTGGTATTTCTTGCCCTGGGGATTGGTCACGCCCAAGATCAGCATGTGCTCGGCCAGCCAGCCCTGGTCGCGGCCCATGTTGGAGGCGATACGCAGTGCAAAGCACTTCTTGCCCAGCAGCGCATTGCCGCCGTAGCCGGAGCCGTAGGACCAGATTTCGCGGGTCTCGGGGTAGTGCACGATGTACTTGGTCTTGTTGCAGGGCCACTTCACGTCGGCCTGGCCGGCTTCCAGTGGTGCGCCAACCGTATGCACGCAGGGCACGAACGCACCGTCCACGCCCAGCACGTCGTACACGGCCTTGCCCATGCGGGTCATGATGCGCTGGTTGACCGCCACATAGGCGCTGTCGGACAGCTCAATGCCGATGTGGGCAATGTGCGAGCCCAAGGGGCCCATGGAGAATGGCACCACATACATGGTGCGGCCCTTCATGCAGCCGTCGAACAGGGCTTTCTCGCCATCCTTGCCGGTCTGCAGCAGGGCGCGCATGTCGGCGGGAGCCATCCAGTTGTTGGTGGGGCCGGCGTTTTCCTTCTTCTCGGAACAGATATAGGTGCGGTCTTCCACGCGGGCCACGTCGCTGGGGTCCGAGCAGGCCAGGAAGGAATTGGGGCGCTTGGCGGGGTTGAGCTTCTTGAAGGTGCCACCGTCGACCAGTTGTTGGCACAGGCGCTGGTATTCCTCTTCCGAACCGTCGCACCAGTAGATGGCTGCGGGTTTGGTCAGTGCGGCCATGTCGGCCACCCAGGCAATCAGCTTGGGATTTTTGACGTAGCTGGGCGTGTTGAGATTCAAGCCCTGCATCACGGGTGCGTTCATAAGTAAGCTCCTAGTTTGAAAATCGTCTTTTCAAAATGAAAGCGGGGCTTTGACTTTGAGAAAACGGTTTCCAGCCAACTACGGATGCGTGGATCCCGATGAGTCACACGGAAAGGCGAGGCAGGTCCGCTATTTTATGAATCGGTACCGTGGTTACGTGTAAGACTTACGCAAAATTCATGCAAAACTTGCATGAGGTTATGCGCACGTTAAAACGGTCCTATGCGACCACAAATAGCCCGCGCACGCCAAAAACCCGCGCAGTTGGCGCAGGCAGGCAAAAGGCTTGGGAAGGGGATAGGTTAGCGTCCGCTACGCGGGCACAGTGCCGCGGGGACTCGGGAAAACGAAGCCGGTTGTTGGCCTCAGGCCATGGACACGGCGATGAAGGCCAGCAAGAAAATCAGCACGCCGCCCACGACTGGCAACACAAAGGGGATCATCGGAACAATGGCTTCGACCGGGTCAATGGCCTGGCTGGGTGCTTGGGAAGTAGGGGTGGACATGGGGGTTCCTTCAATACAGGATGGGAATTGCGGCTGATTCTACCGAGAAGGATGTTTTCATGCCGAGAATGATTGTTGTCCTAGCCGAGTTGGGCGTCAAAGCCGGCCAGGCGCAGGACTTCCAGCACCTCGGTCACGTGGGCGTGGCCCCGGGTCTGTACGACCAGCTCAATCTCGGCATTTTGCACGGATAGCGTCGTAAAAGCGCGCTGGTGGTGCACCTCTTCGATATTGGCGCCGGCCTCGGCCACGGTTGCGGTGATGTGCGCCAGCGAGCCCGGCACGTCCCGTGCGCCAACACGGATGCGCGCCAGCCGACCGGCGCGGACCATGCCGCGCTCAATGATGGCGGCCAGCAGCAGCGGGTCGATGTTGCCGCCGCACAGTACCAGGCCGACGCGTTTGCCCCTGAAGCGTTCCGGGTATTTCAGCAGCGCTGCCAGGCCAACGGCGCCAGCACCTTCGACCAGCGTCTTCTCCACCTCCAGCAGCATGACCAGGGCCTGCTCGATATCGCCCTCATCCACCAGCAGCAGGTCGTCCACGCGCTGGCGGATGATGTCCAGAGGAATACGCCCGGGTGTGCCCACGGCAATGCCTTCGGCAATGCTGCTGCTGCCCTGCGGGTGGTGTGTGCCCTTGATGGCGTTGAACATGGCCGGAAAGCGTGAAGTTTGCACGCCCACCACTTCCATCCTGGGGTGCAGGGCTTTGGCCACTGTGGCCATACCAGAAATCAGGCCGCCACCGCCAATGGCAATCACCAGCGCGTCCAGATCGGGCACGTCCTGCAGCATTTCCAGGGCAATGGTGCCCTGCCCGGCAGCGATGGCCTCGTCGTCGTAGGGGTGGACAAAGGTAAGTTGGCGCGACTCAGCCAGCGCGTAGGCGTGGCTGCGTGCCTCCTCCAGCGTGTCGCCATGCAGGATGACCTCGGCACCAAAGCCACGCGTGCGCTCGACCTTGACGCCCGGCGTGAAACGCGGCATGACGATGACGGCATGAAGGCCCAAGCGCTGAGCATGGTAAGCCACACCCTGGGCATGGTTACCTGCGCTCATGGCGATGACGCCGCTTGTCCGTTGTTCGGGTGTCAACTGGGCCAGTTTGTTACAGGCGCCACGTTCCTTGAAGGATGCCGTGAACTGCAGGTTCTCGAACTTCAGATACACCTGGGAGCCGGTGATGTCGGACAGGGTCTGGGAGGCCACGCAGGGTGTGCGCAGCACATGGCCGTTGAGCCGTTGTGCGGCCGCAAGGATGTCATCGTATTCAATCATCCCGCCATTGTGCTGAAATTTTGCGGTCTGGTGCATGTCCCTGGCGCGTATCTGAAAACTCGTGCCGGGACTTCCATAGCACGCCAGTCTGCTGTATGGTGGCCCCGTACGCAACTGCGTTGGAGGCGTTGGATGGCCAAGCGTTCGCTGACTCAGCCCTTGGGCGCTCACCTGATTCCCTCACCGGGCCTGCTGGAAGCGCCCGTGCTGGATCTGATGTGCTCCCATTTTGTATTGACCCTGGCGGCGCGCCAGGGCTCCAGCCTGAATGTGCGCCGCGATTTCAATGGCATCGTGGGACTGGCGGGACGCCATCTGGTGTGGCCGGTGTCGGTGCTGTCGCGGCTGCGGGAGTTCCTGGCGCGGCGTTGTGTCAGCAACGAGCTGTGGCGCGGCCACGAGGCGCTGGACGCCACAGAATTCCTGGCCCGCCATGGCATCTGGCGTGGTCCGTACGACGAAGCCACGCTCTACTTCTTCCTCGACGAATACGCCAAGGATCAGCCGCGCGATCTGATCTCGGTGCTCAGCGTGACCGGCGAATGGCTGAGCCACTCCCTCAAGCGCCAGTCCACGCTGGTGGAAAAGAACATCAACGCCCTGGCAGGCCTGCTGCAGCTCAACAAGGCGGAACGCGCCTTGCTGCTTTACGGAACGCTGGCTCGCTACCAGCGCGACATGCGCAGCATTCTGGTTGAGTTCAAGGTCAACAACGCGCCTGAGGCCTATGCGGCGATTGCCGAGGTCGCCCACGTCAACCCGGACCAGGTGGCCGAGGCGTTGCGCGCCGGCTCGCGGCTGGAGCGCATCGGCCTGGTGGAAAACCTGATCTCCGAGCACAACATTACCGATCTGGCGGACCTGATGAAGGTCAGCGAGAAACTGCCGCCGGTGCTGATGCGCCAGTACCGCGATCAGGCTGAGCTGATGGCTGTATTTACCCGCCTGTCCACCAAGAGCCAGCTCTCGCTGGAGGACTTCGCCTTCGTGGCCGATGACGCCCAGGTGCTGTGCACCCTGTTGGCCAACGCAGTCAATCGCCAGGAAGTTGGCATCAATGTACTGCTGTATGGTCCTCCGGGCACCGGCAAGACCGAGTTGGCCAAGGTGGTGGCCCAGTCCGCAGGGCTGGAGTTGTTTGAGGTGGAATACGCCGACCGCGACGGCAACTCCCTGAGTGGCCGTGACCGCTATCGGTCTTTGCAGATTGCCCAGGTCTTTCTGAAAGGCAGCGCCCAGGCGGCCTTGCTGTTTGATGAGGTGGAGGATGTGTTTCCTCCGCTGTCCAGCGAGGCCGCACAGTGGATGGCGCGGGCTGAAGCCAAGGTGGCGCCGGGCAACGGCAGCGTCAGCGGCAAGGCCTGGGTCAACCAGGTGCTGGAGTCCAATGTGGTGCCCACGATCTGGGTCACCAACCGCATCGAGCAGATCGACCCGGCATTTCGGCGCCGCTTTGCCTACCATCTGGAGCTCAAGTCGCCACCGCCCGGCGCACGTGAGGAACTGGTGCGCAAGACGCTGGCGGGCGTGGCCGTGTCCGACGCCTTTGTGGCCCGGTTGACCAGCCGCAAGGGGCTGACTCCGGCGCAAATCCGCACGGCGGCCCGGTTTGCCGGCCTGGCCAGCAGAAATGCTGATCTGCAAGCCTCCGGCGGGCTGGAGGCCCTGATGGAGCGGCAACTCAAAAATGCGGACCTGGCCCTGGGCAACCGTGCATCCGACGGCGTTCGTGCATCGGCCAGCAGCACCTATGACCTGGGCCTGCTGAATGTCAAAAGCCGCTTTGAAATCCCGCGCGTGGTGCAGGCGCTGCAGGCGCGCGGCCACGGAACCCTGTGCTTTTACGGCCCACCCGGCACCGGCAAGACGGCGCTGGCCGAACACATCGCCGGCACGTTGGCCCAGCCATTGCATATCCGCCAAGCCAGCGACCTGATGAGCAAATACGTGGGGGAGACCGAACAGAACATGGCAGCCATGTTCCGTGAGGCCGAGGCCGAGAACGCCATTCTGCTGCTGGACGAGGCCGACAGCTTTCTGCAGGACCGCCGGGGCGCCCAGCGCAGCTACGAAGTGTCGGAAGTCAATGAAATGCTGCAGGGCATGGAGCGGTTCCGTGGCGTTTTCATCTGTACCACGAACCTGATGGACCGCATCGACCAGGCGGCGCTGCGCCGGTTTACCTTCAAGATCCAGTTCCAGCCGTTGACCCGTTCCCAGCGGATGGCGCTGTTCGTGGCCGAGGCTTGCGCGGGTGACGCGGCCAAGTTGGAGCCAGCCCTGGAGAAGCGGCTGGACGGCCTGGACCAGCTCTGCGTGGGTGACTTTGCCGCCGTCAAACGCCAGGCTTCGATCCTGGACCTGAAGATGGCGCCGGACGAGTTTCTGGAGCAACTGGAAGCCGAACACCGGATCAAGCCTGAAGTGCGGGAGGCACGCAACATGGGTTTCCTGCAGTAGTTCTACCTGACTCCAGAAGTTTTTTCAGCCCGTGTCAACCGGTCGGCGGGGTCATCCGTCATAGGTGGAAGCGGACGCCAACCCGGCGCCGAAACGGTACTCCAACCGTCCGGCGGCCTGAAAAGTGTCCTTGTTTCACCATTCTGACCTGCTGACATGAACAAAGCGACGATCAAGGTTCCCGAAAAAGGCACATACCAATGGCAACTGTTTGATTATTGGTCTGACGAATTCCGTCACACCAATGCCGATCATTCCGCCTACATTGCGCTGAACTTTGCCGGTGTCCTGGATGCGTGCCGCAACAAGCTGCAAACCCTGATCCAGCACCACAGCCAGCATCTGCAGGATGCCAAGGGCGGCAAGTGCCACCGCCGCGCCATCGCCCGGTTGCAAAACACCATGTCCGGAGCGGCTATGTCTTACGAAAGCTGCTTCCGCCACCCCAACGCGGCCTGATTGGATCAGTTGAGGGCCACCACGCGCAGGACTTCCTGTGCGTAGGCCTCCAGCTTTTTCGCTCCAATCCCGCTGATTCCCTGCAAGTCATCCAGGGTTTGCGGCGCCCGCTTGGCCACCGCCGCCAGCGTGGCATCGTGAAAAATCACATAGGCGGGCAGGTTGTGCTCCTTGGCCACCTCGGCGCGCCAGGCCTTCAGCGCCGCGTAGCGCAGCAATCCATCCCCATCCAGCGCAATCGGCGCCTTGATCGCCGCCGAGCCGGCACCCGGGCGCTTGGACTTGCGGCTGGCCGGGGTCGACACCGATTCCCGTAGCAGCACTTGCATCTCGCCCTTGAGCACGGCGCGCGATGCTTCCGTCAGTTGCAGCGTGTTGAACGCCTGCGCATCCACCGCCACGGCGCCCATGGCAATCAACTGGCGCAACACGCCGCGGAGCTGGATTTCGCTGAATTCCGCACCAATGCCAAAGGTGCTCAAGGACGTATGCCCGTACTGCGTGACCTTTTCCGTGGTCTTGCCGCGCAGGATGTCCATGACGTGGCCGGCGCCAAACGACATGCCGCTGGACTGCTGGATGCGGTAGATGGTGCTGAGCAGCTTGCGCGCGGCGTCGGTGCCGTCCCAGACTTCGGGCGGATTCAGGCAGTTGTCGCAATTGCCGCACTTGTATTGCGGCCCATCCCCCAACTGCTCCCCAAAATACGCCAGCAGCCGCACCCGGCGGCAGTCGCTGGCCTCGGCCAGACCCAGCAGGGCGTCGAGCTTGCCGCGCAGGCCCTGTTTGAATTCCTCGCCGGCCGGGCTCTCGTCAATCATGCGGCGCTGGTTGACCACGTCCTGCAGGCCATAGGCCATCCAGGCATAGGCGGGCAAACCATCACGCCCGGCGCGACCGGTTTCCTGGTAGTAGCCCTCGATGTTCTTGGGCATGTCCAGGTGTGCGACAAAGCGCACATCGGGCTTGTCGATACCCATGCCAAACGCAATGGTTGCCACCATGACCACGCCGTCTTCTCGCAGAAAGCGGTCCTGATTCGCCTGGCGTACCCGGGTGTCCAGCCCGGCGTGGTAGGGCAGGGCGTTGATGCCAGCCTCCACCAGCGTCTGGGCCACATCCTCCACCCGTTTGCGCGACTGGCAGTAGACGATGCCGGCGTCGCCCTCGTGCTCGCGCTCGATGAAGCGCAGCAGCTGTTGCACGGCCTCGCGCTTTTCCACGATGGTGTAACGGATGTTGGGGCGGTCGAAGCTGCTGACAAAGGCACGTGCCTCCTGCAGTTGCAGGCGTTCCAGGATGTCGTCGCGGGTCAGCGCGTCGGCCGTGGCGGTCAGCGCCATGCGCGGCACGCCGGGGAAGCGCTCGTGCAGCACGGTCAGCGCCCGGTATTCGGGACGGAAGTCATGGCCCCACTGGCTGACGCAGTGCGCCTCGTCAATGGCAAACAGGCTCAAGCTGTTGCGCTCGGCCAGCGAATCCAGCAGCGCCAGGAAGCGCGGATTCGTCACCCGCTCCGGCGCCGCGTACAGCAGCGTGATGTCGCCGCGCAGCAGGCGCAGCTCCACCTGGTAGGCCTCCTCGCCGCTCAGCGTGGAGTTCAAAAATGCGGCATCCACCCCGGCTTCGTGCAGCGCGCCCACCTGGTCGTGCATCAGCGCGATCAGCGGCGAGATGACGATGGCCACGCCCAGAGCGGCCTGCTTTCGGGCAATTGCCGGGATCTGGTAGCACAGCGATTTGCCGCCACCCGTGGGCATCAGCACCAGTGCGTCGCCGCCGTTGGCCACGTGTTCGACGATGGCCTGTTGCGGACCGCGGAACTGGGCGTAGCCGAACACCTCTTCCAGGATGGTGTGGCAGGTCTGGCTGGATATGGGTGAACTGGTTGCTATCAAAATAGTAGCTGTCTACGCAGTGTTGACGAGGGCTAGGTGCCAAAAACACCCATAACGATCTGGCCGCATGGGGTGGCAATGCCCCTATTGTCGGGCAAGTGGCGCCGCGCCTCGCGTGCGGCAGGCGGACGGACTGAACTAAAATACGCCCATCCCAAGGAGCGCTGCAGCGACCGAGGCTTGTTCACCACAGGCCCAAAACGGTCGCCAGGCTTGGGTTTGTCAACCGCGCTCACTTGTCTGACTACATACAAGGTGAGCCGCAATCATGAAAACCGTTCCATACACCCGCGCCCAGGCCCTGCCCGGCATTCTGGCCGACCGCATTGCCATTCTGGATGGCGCCATGGGCACCATGATCCAGCGTTTCAAGCTGGGTGAGGCGCAATACCGCGGCGAGGGCTACACCGGCCCCGGCAGCCAGGGCGACCGGTTCAAGGACTTCCCGCGCGATGTCAAGGGCAACAACGAACTGTTGAGCCTGACCCGTCCGGACGTGATCAGCGACATCCACGAACGCTACCTGGCCGCCGGTGCCGACCTGATCGAGACCAACACCTTTGGTGCGACCACGGTGGCCCAGGCCGACTACGGCATGGAAGACCTGGCAGTGGAAATGAATCTCGCGTCGGCTCGGTTGGCCCGTGCCGCCTGTGATAAGTTCTCGACCCCCGACAAGCCGCGCTTCGTCGCCGGTGCGGTCGGCCCCACACCCAAGACCGCCAGCATCAGCCCCGACGTGAACGACCCCGGTGCCCGCAATGTGACCTTTGAGGAGCTGCGCCACGCCTACTATGAGCAGGTGCAGGCGTTGGTGGAAGGTGGCAGCGACGTGCTGCTGGTGGAGACCATCTTCGACACGCTCAACGCCAAGGCAGCCCTCTTTGCCATCGACGAATACTTCGAGGCCAGCGGCGAGCGCCTGCCCATCATCATCAGCGGCACGGTGACCGATGCCTCCGGGCGCATTCTGTCCGGCCAGACCGTCACCGCCTTCTGGCACAGCGTGCGCCACGCGCAGCCACTTGCCATTGGCCTGAACTGCGCGCTGGGTGCGGCGCTGATGCGCCCCTACATCCAGGAGCTCAACCGTGTGGCGCCGGACACCTTCATCAGTTGCTACCCGAATGCCGGCCTGCCCAATCCCATGAGCGACACCGGTTTTGACGAGACGCCGGACGTGACCAGCCGCCTGGTGCGCGAGTTCGCGGCCGAAGGGCTGGTGAATATCGTCGGTGGCTGCTGCGGCACCACGCCGGATCACATCGGTGCCATCAGCCAGGCCGTGGCGCCGGTGGCCGCACGGTCGCTGCAGCGCAATTTCTTCTACAAGGAAGCGGCCTGACGGATGGCTGGCGGCCGCGGCCGTGATGCTACTTGCTTGGCGGCAATACCATCCGGTCAATCTCCATCTGCATGGCCTTGGCCAGCTTGGCATACAGGCGCAACTTGCGCGCGTTGTCACGCAGGCGCTCGGCCAGGCGGGCGGAAATGGCGAGCAGCAGCTTGGAGCCAATGCGCGGCTCTTCGTTGATCAGGGCCTCAAATGCGTCGCGGGTCAGGATGGCACACAAAGAGTCGACACCGGTCGTGCAGGACGCCGAGCGCGGCTCCCGATCGACCAGCCCGACCTCGCCCACCAGGGCACCCGGCCCCAGCACACTGATAGTCAGCGGCTCGGTACGGCTCACCGTGATGGTTTCCACCACGATTTCACCCTCCAGCAGCAGCGCCATGAAGCCGTCATCGGCGGCGTCGCCCTCGCGGATGAAGGTGGTGTCGGCGGGGATGAAACGCGGCGTCATGTAACCCACGACCACGCGGGCCTCGTCCAGGGTCAGGTGTATCAGAGCATGGGGTGCTGTCAGCAGTTCGGCCGCCGCTTCGAACGCGCGGGCGCGTTGCGTTTCCTGGGTTTTTTCTTCTGAGCTCATGACCTTGTGCCCGACTGGATGCCTGCGCAATGGCGTCGCCGCAGGGAAATGAAGGCAATGGTAAACCACGGTCCCCGCCGGGGCCAGCCGTTCTCCCGTAAAATCACGGCATCCAAGGAGCGTTGCAGCGGGGTCCCCAGTGACTCTGTCAGGCTTGGATGTCCCAACGACGCTCACCTGCCCGTGTTCTTTTACAGGTGAGTTGTATGTCCCAAGCGTCCGCTATTGCTGTTTCCGTCGCCCCCATGATGCTGTCCGGTCTGGAGCCGGTCACAGTCGATGGTGGATCGCTGTTTGTCAACATTGGTGAACGCACCAATGTCACCGGTTCCAAGGCCTTCGCCCGCATGATCCTGAATGGGGATTTCGAGCAGGCCCTGGCCGTGGCGCGCCAGCAGGTGGAAAACGGCGCCCAGATCATCGACATCAACATGGACGAGGCCATGCTGGACAGCCAGGCCGCCATGGTGCGCTTCCTGAACCTGATTGCCTCCGAGCCCGACATTTCCCGTGTGCCGGTGATGATCGATTCCAGCAAATGGAGCGTCATCGAGGCCGGTCTGCGCTGCGTGCAGGGCAAGGGCATCGTCAACTCCATCAGCATGAAGGAGGGTGTGGCCGAGTTCAAGCGCCAGGCCGCCCTGGTGCGCCGCTATGGTGCCGCCGCCGTGGTCATGGCCTTTGACGAGCAAGGCCAGGCCGACACCTACCAGCGCAAGATCGAGATCTGCGAGCGGGCCTACCGCATCCTGGTCGACGAGGTGGGTTTCCCGCCGGAAGACATCATCTTCGATCCCAACATCTTCGCCATTGCCACCGGCATCGAGGAGCACAACAACTACGCGGTGGACTTCATCGAGGCCACACGCTGGATCAAGCAGCACCTGCCAGGCGCCAAGGTGTCGGGCGGTGTGTCCAACGTGTCCTTCAGCTTCCGTGGCAATGACCCGGTGCGCGAGGCCATTCACACCGTGTTCCTGTACCACGCCATCGCCGCCGGCATGGACATGGGCATCGTCAACGCCGGCATGGTCGGTGTCTACGACGACGTTGAACCCCTGCTGCGCGAACGCGTGGAGGACGTGGTGCTGAACCGCCGCCCCGATGCCGGCGAGCGCCTGGTCGAGATTGCCGAGACCGCCAAGAGCGGCGCAAAGGACGAGAGCAAAAAGCTGGAGTGGCGCGGCACGCCCGAGGCACCGGCATCGGTGGCCCAGCGCCTGTCGCACGCCATGGTGCACGGCATCACCGACTTCATCACCGAGGACACCGAGGAAGCCTACCGCGAGATTCTGGCCAAGGGCGGGCGCCCGCTGCATGTCATCGAAGGCCCGCTGATGGACGGCATGAACATCGTCGGCGACCTGTTCGGCCAGGGCAAGATGTTCCTGCCCCAGGTGGTCAAGAGCGCGCGTGTCATGAAGTCCGCCGTGGCGCACCTGATTCCCTACATCGAAGAAGAAAAGCGCCTGGACGAGGCGGCCGGCCGCGATGTCAAGAGCAAGGGCAAGATCGTGATCGCCACCGTCAAGGGCGATGTGCACGACATCGGCAAGAACATCGTCACCGTGGTCCTGCAGTGCAACAACTTCGACGTGGTGAACATGGGTGTCATGGTGCCGTGCCACGAGGTGCTGGCCCGCGCCAAGGTCGAGGGCGCCGACATCATTGGCCTCTCGGGCCTGATCACGCCCAGCCTGGAGGAAATGCAGTACGTGGCCGGCGAGATGCAGAAGGACGACTACTTCCGCGTCAAGAAAATCCCGCTGCTGATCGGCGGCGCCACCACCAGCCGCGTGCACACCGCGGTGCGCATTGCCCCGCATTACGACGGCCCGGTGGCCTATGTGCCCGATGCCTCGCGCAGTGTAGGCGTGGCCCAGAGCCTGCTGGGTGACGGTGCGGCCCAGTTCATTGACGAACTGAACCAGGACTACGACAAGGTGCGCCACCAGCACGCCAACAAGAAGCAGACGCCGCTGTGGCCGCTGGAGCGGGCGCGCGCCAACAAGACCGTGGTGGACTGGAGTGCCTACCAGCCCACGGTGCCCAAGTTCATTGGCCGCCGGGTCTTCAAGAACTTTGACCTGGGTGAGTTGGCCCAGTACATCGATTGGGGACCGTTCTTCCAGACCTGGGATCTGGCCGGACCTTATCCCGCGATCCTGGAAGACGCCGTCGTTGGCGCCGAGGCCAAGCGCGTGTACGCCGACGGCCAGGCCATGCTGAAGAAAATTGTGGACGGCCGCTGGCTGACCGCCAACGCGGTCGTGGGTCTGTACCCGGCCAACAGCGTGAATGACGACGACATCGCCTTCTACACCGACGAGTCCCGCACCGCGCGGGCGCTGACCTGGTACGGCCTGCGCCAGCAGACCGAAAAGCAGGTGGTGGACGGCCGACAGATGCCCAGCCGCTGCCTGGCCGACTTTGTGGCGCCCACGGCGCCGGACTTTGCGGGCGTGTTTGCCGTGACCGCCGGCATCGGCGCCGACAAGCGTGCCCAGGCCTTTGAGGCGGCGCACGACGACTACTCCTCCATCCTGCTCAAATCCCTGGCTGACCGGCTGGCCGAGGCCTTTGCCGAACTGCTGCACAAGAAGGTGCGCACCGATCTGTGGGGCTACGCCGCGCAGGAGAGCCTGGACGCCGACGCCCTGATCGCCGAGAAATACCAGGGCATCCGCCCGGCGCCCGGCTACCCTGCCTGCCCGGATCACAGCGTCAAGCAGGACATGTTTGCGCTGCTGCAGTGCGAGGAAGTGGGCATGGGTGTCACCGAGAGCCTGGCCATGACGCCGGCCGCCAGCGTGAGCGGCTTCTATATCGCCCATCCGGACAGCACCTACTTCAGCGTTGGCAAGATTGGGGACGACCAGGTGCAGGACTTGGCAAGCCGCCGCGGCGTGCCGGTTGCGGAGCTCAAGCGCCTCTTGGCGCCGAATCTGTAACAGGGGGTTGGCACCTACCGGTGCCGTTTACCACCGCTTACACATGGGGTGCGCTGCAGGGCGGCGGCGCGCGTTACAAGGTTTCTTTGAACAGGAAACCATTGCCCATGTCGAACGCCTTGATCTCTTCCACCCCGCCCGTTGGTACCACCAGCACCCCGTCCGGCCGTTGGCTCTGGGCCGCCGTGGGCGCCCTGGGCGCCACCACGCTGGCACTGGGAGTCGCGCTGGTGCAGTTGCGCTCTGCGCCCGGTGTCGCTGACGCGGCAGTTCCGGCAGCGCCGGCTGCCAGCGCCCCCGCACCGGTTGGCGCATCGCCTGCAACGCACGAAGGAAAAGAGCCTGTACCCCCCGCAAAGACTGCGCAGGCAGCTCCTAAAAATATAGCAACCAGAAATCCGGGCTCCCCCGGGCAACCCGCTCATAGTCCCGTAGTCGCGACCGAGCCGGCGCCGGCAGTTGCGCCGATGCCACCGCCGCCGCAGACGGTGTGCGCGCAGTGCGGCACGGTTGTAGCCGTGACCCCGGTGGAGCGCGACGGTGCGCCCAGCGGTGCTGGCGCGGTGGCTGGGGCTCTGTTGGGCGGCCTGTTGGGCAACCAGGTGGGCGGTGGCACGGGCAAGACCCTGGCCACGGTGGCTGGCGCAGTGGGCGGTGGGTATGCCGGCAATACCGTTGAGAAGCGCATGAAGAAGGTGACCGTCTACCTGGTGGACGTGCGCATGGAAGACGGCTCCGGTCGGCGTGTGGAACATGCGAGCCCGGTTTCCGTGGGTGCGCGCGTCAAGGTCAATGGCAACGCACTGACGCAGTAATCCGCGCTGGCCACTCGGCCGGAGGTTCACGCCACCCAAGCCGGGTGGACGCCATGCTAGGTGTTGCCAGTGGCGCATGCTATTATTTTTGCCTTACTCCACAAGGAACAAGCGCATGAATATGGCAGCGAGCGCGCCCAACGCGCCGGATACTCCGCGCCCGGCGCCGGGCCGTCCCGAGAAACTGCGCTTGGGCGATGTGCTGGTTCAGCAGCGCCTGATTTCCCAGGAGCAGTTGCAGCAAACGCTGGAGTTGCAACGCACCACCGGCAAGAAGATGGGGCGCCTGCTCATCGAGACCGGCATCATCACCGAAGAGCTGCTGGCCAATGGACTGGCGCGCCAATTGCGCATTCCGTTTGTCAACCTCAAGACCTTTCCGTTCCGCGCGGAAGTGGTCAAGCTGCTGCCGGAGTCGGCGGCGCGCCGCTTCAAGGCGCTGGTGCTCGAAGACAAGGGCGACGCGTTGCTGGTGGCACTCGGCGACCCGCTGGACCTGTTCGCGTTTGACGAGCTGACCCGCATCCTCAAGCGCAACATCACGATTGCCGCCGTGCCCGAGAGCGGCTTGGCCCTGGCATTTGATCGTCTGTATCGCCGCACCGAGGAAATCAGCGGCCTGGCCCGTGCTCTGGAGAAAGACCTGGGCGATGCGGTGGACTTTGGCGAGCTGACGGCTTCCGTGGGCCTGGAAGGCGCGCCCGTGGTGAGGCTGTTGCAGTCCCTGTTCGAGGATGCGATGCAGGTTGGTGCCTCCGACGTCCACATCGAGCCGCAAGAGACTGGATTGCAGGTGCGTGTGCGGGTCGACGGCGTGCTGCAAACCCAGACCCAGGCCGACAAGCGCATCGGCGCCGCGCTGGCGCAACGCTTGAAGCTCATGGCCGGGCTGGACATTTCCGAGAAGCGCCTGCCGCAGGATGGCCGCTTCAGCGTGCGCATCAAGGACAACACCATCGACGTGCGTCTGTCCACGCTGCCCACGGTGTATGGTGAATCTGCGGTCATGCGTTTGCTCAACCAGGGTGCCAGCATGCGCCGTCTGGACAGCATCGGCATGCCAGAGGGCATGCTCAAGCGCTTTCGCGAAATATTGGGGCGCAGTGCCGGCATGGTGCTGGTCACCGGCCCCACCGGTTCCGGCAAGACCACCACGCTGTATGCAGCGCTGGCGGAAATCAACGCCACCGAGCTCAAGGTGATCACGGTCGAAGACCCCATCGAATACCGCCTTGCGGGCCTGACCCAGGTGCAGGTCAACGAAAAGATCGAACTGACTTTTTCGCGCGTGCTGCGCTCCGTGCTGCGCCAGGACCCGGACGTGGTGCTGGTGGGTGAAATGCGCGATGCCGAGACTGCGGAAATCGGCATGCGTGCCGCCATCACTGGTCACCTGGTGCTGTCTACCCTGCACACGCGCGACGCCATGAGCACGCCGTTCCGTTTGCTGGACATGGGCGTGCCACCGTTCATGGTGTCAACATCGTTGCAGGCCGTGATTGCCCAACGCCTGGTGCGGCTCAATTGCAGGGAGTGCGCAGCCCCCCACACGCCAACGCCGCAGGAGCAGTCCTGGCTGGATTCCATGCTCAGGGCTGGAGAAACAGCGTCGCCCAAGCGGGGCATGGGCTGCTCTGCCTGCAACGGCACAGGCTACTCCGGTCGGCAGGGTGTGTATGAGTTGCTGGAGATGGATGCCGACATGACGCAGGCGGCTTCCCGGTCGGATCCAGCCGCCTTCATGCGCATCGCGCGGGAGCGCATGAAAGGCGAGACCATGGCGTACCACGCTCTGGAATTGGTCCGCCAGGGCAGGACCTCACTGGCCGAGGCCCTGCGCGTGGGCTTTGACCTGGACGAATCGGGCGAGGAAGAGTAAACCGCCATGGCAACCTTCGAATGGCGGGGCCGTAACAACCGGGGCGAGGCAGTCAGTGGTCAACTGGAGGCCATGACCGAAAACGGTGTGGCCGACCAGTTGCGTTCCATCGGCGTGGTGCCAGTGTTCATTGGTCAAGCCCAGGTGGTGGTCGAGGAGCAGAAGGAAGGGTTGCTGGAACGCCTCACGCGCAAGCCGGTGGTCAAGGAAGACCTGATGATCTTCTCGCGCCAGATGTACACGCTCAACAAGGCCGGCGTGCCCATCCTGCGGGCGTTTTCGGGTCTGCAGGCATCGGCCAACAAACCGGCCATGGTGGATCTGCTGAAAGACATCCGATCCAGCCTGGATCAGGGGCGTGAGCTCTCCAGCGCCATGGCGCGCCACCAGGATTTGTTTGGCGCGTTCTACATCGCCATGATCCGCGTCGGCGAGATGACCGGGCGCCTGACCGAGGTTTTCCTGCGCCTGAATGAACACATGGAGTTCGAGCGCGATGTGCGCGAACGCATCAAGCAGGCCATCCGCTACCCCATATTCGTGCTGATTGCCATGGCCGTGGCAATCGTGGTGCTCAACATGTTTGTCATCCCGGTGTTCGCCAAGGTGTTCGCCGGTTTTCATGCCGAGTTGCCGCTGATCACGCGGGGTCTGCTGGGTTTCTCCGCCTGGATGATCAAGTGGTGGCCCATGCTGATCGTGGCCGGTATTGCCATCACGGTGGGCGTGCGCGCCTATGTGCGCACGCCGGAGGGGCGTTACCGATGGGACTCGCGCAAACTCAAGCTGCCGATCATCGGCGAGATTATCTTGAAGGCCACGCTGGCGCGCTTTGCCCGCAGCTTTGCCCTGTCCAGCCAGAGCGGCGTGCCCTTGGTGCAGGCCCTGACGGTGGTGGCGCAGACGGTGGACAACGCCTATATTGGCACGCGCATCGAGCAGATGCGCGACGGCATTGAGCGCGGTGAGAGCATTTCGCGCTGCGCAGCTGCCACGGGCGTGTTCACGCCTGTGGTGCTGCAGATGATCAACGTGGGCGAAGAAACCGGTGAGCTGGACAACCTGCTGTTCGAGATCGCCGGCATGTACGAGCGCGAGACCGACTACAACATCAAGGGCTTGTCCGCAGCCATCGAACCCATTCTCCTGGCGGTGATCGGCGTGCTGGTACTGCTGCTGGCGTTGGGCGTGTTCCTGCCGTTGTGGAACATGGGCCAGGCCGCCATGGGGCGGGGCGGCGGCTAGGCCGAAAGAGCGTGGAAGGCGAGCGTTTCAACCTGCTGACAGCATTGCTGAAGAGCCGCCGCGTGGTCGAGTGGAGCATCGTGACCGCGGTGTTGATCGGCTTGGTCTGGGCCTTGGAGCGGCAGGTGAATGTGGTGCGGGGACAGGGAGAGCGGGTCGCGGTGCGCTCAACGCTTGCATCGCTGCGCGCCGCGCTGGTCATCGAGCAACTGATGGCGCAGGTTCGCACGAAGGATGCCGTTGCCGCGACGACGGTGGTGGCCAAAAATCCGTTCACTCTGCTGCAAGGCGTGCCAGCCAACTATGCCGGTGAGTTGGCCCAGCGAGATATATTTTCCGCGCCGCAAGGCAGTTGGGTATATGACCCCGAGTGCGGGTGCGTGGGTTACCGGCTCCTGTACGCCGAATGGCTGGAGCCACCGCAGACGGCGGGGACCATCTGGTTGCGGGTCGGTGCGGCCGACGGTGAGCCACGTCTCGAACCCATGGGGAGTTACCGCTGGCTGGGGCAGAGCCTGAATTGATTTTGGACAAACAATTCCGGCACTGCGGGTGTTTTGTGAACTAATTCACACACTTAGCTTTGAAAGTTCATGCACAACGCCACGTGTTAGGTCTAGAATTTGGACGTGAACGCCGATTCCAGCGGTCGTTGGTCCTGTCCACTCATGGGCAGGGGGTGTGAGTCTTTTATCAAAAGGTGACTACTATGAAACAAAACCAAAGAGGTTTTACGCTGATTGAGTTGGTAATGGTGATCGTGATCTTGGGTGTGCTGGCGGCTGTTGCCTTGCCCAAGTTTGTGGATTTGAAGGGTGATGCCGTTACTGCAGCCACCCAGGGTGTTGCGGGGGCGCTTGCATCGGCTGCTACGATTAACTACGCTGCCCGAAGCATTTCTACTTCCAAGGGAATTAAGGTGGCCACTTGCGCAAATGGTACGGACGGCCCTGATGGGCCGCTGCAAGGCGGTCTGCCCAGCGGATACTCTACATCTGGCGGACTTGTGGCACCGGGTACCTCTGTGACTTGCACGCTGACAAATTCCAACGTTTCACCCAATGTAACTGCTTCGTTTGTTGCCATTGGCATTCTCTGATTTGCTTTCTAAATTCCCAAAAGGCCACCCAATCGGGTGGCCTTTTTACATGTGGTCTCTGAATGGCTGCGGCACTTGGCGGCGGTAATTGCCGCGTTGATCGGGTGGAACCTGGTTCAGCCCGGCCTTGAATGCAGCCAGCGCTTTGGCGTTGTCGTGCACCGCCGGGTTGGAATAGATCTGCCCTAGCCGAAAGTAGCCATCGGGTGCGTGTACCGGCCAAGTGGCAATTCTTAACTCCTGTGACCGGATGGCTAGCGCCCAGTTCTTGGCCTGGTATCCAACTGCATAGGCTGCCTGCACCATGTCGTAGTCAAAGGCGTCGTTGTCAAAGTAGCGGTTGAGTTTCTCGATTGCCTGATCCAGGTGGCCAGCGCGACTGAGCAACATCACTTCCAGTGTGTGGGTAGGTGTGGCGTCGGGCTTGAGCCGCCGTACCTGTTCCAGCGCTGCCTGGGCGCGGTCATGCTGGCCGAGCTGGGAGTAACCCGTCGCCAGTCCGATCCACAGGGCCGCCACGTGCGGGCGCGAAGCCACCACCGATTCCAGGATCCAGGTTGCGTTGGCCCAGTCCCCGCTGGCCGCCAAAGGTTCAGCCAGCTCCGCGGTGACCTTGCGGTAATGCGGATTGATGGCAACCGCTTCCCGGATGTTGTCCAGCATTTCAGTCTTGCGAGCAGTGCGTCCCGGGGCGTCAGACGGGAGGCCTTGCACGAGGCCGTTGGAGATATGGATCGCATGAATCAGCTTGTACTCAACCTGGGCCGCCTGCACCGTAATAAACGCCGCTGTTGTCAGGCTGACCAAGCTTATCAAAAGCGCAGGTTGCGCATAGGCTGCGCGCCAGGCAATACGGCTGGCAAAGAAGGCAGTCTGGTTTCCAAGGCGTGCGTCTGAGCTGGCCAGCATGGCCAGGCACACGGCCAGCAGAGCCCCGGTCATGGCCAGATGCAAGGGGAAACCCGCACAGCTCACGACCAGCAGTGATGTCAGACTGAGCAGTGCAATCATACGGTTGGGCGCCTCCTGCCGTGCTTCACCAACCAAGCGCCAGGTGCTGCCCGCAGTGTGCAGAATATAGGCCAATAGAACTGCTAGAATCAGGCCGCCCACAACGCCGTATTCGCTGAGTAACTGCAAGGCTTCATTGTGAGGATAGTAGTCCGTCTCCAGAGTGGTTTCCGCGCGCTGGTAACGCGGGACCTCCACCTCCCACGCACCTGCGCCCACACCTTGCCACGGGTTATCTATCATCATCCGCGCCGTTGCCTTCCACATCTGCACGCGTGTCGAGAACGTACCTTGGGTGTATTCCCTTTCGCTGGCTACGGAGCTCACGCGCAAGAAACTGCGCTCCAGTGCGGTGGTCGCGGGGCCCTGCGGTGTCGTCAACTGCACGTGACCGGGTACGGAGCCCAATCCGAGAACGGAAATCAATGCCGCGCAACCGATCAGCCATTTGTGAGTGCGATTCCAGTGCGTGCATGCGAACTGCTCCCGAAAGCGGACCAACACGACGCCGAAGACTGAGACCATGAGTAATAAGGCCAGCAGCGCCGAGCGGGTGCCAGTCATCATCAGGGCCACGATGTTGAAGCCCACGCAAGTCGCCATCCAGACGGCCCAGCGGGATGCTCGCAGGTTGAATAACAGCCCCAGCGAAAACGGCAACGCACAAACGGCAAATTCCGCAAAGAAATTTTGGTTGACAAAGGTTGATCCGGGAGCCCCGTAGGCTTGCGGAAACACAGTCAGCCCCCCCCAGAACTGCAATGCAGCCCATACCGATGCGGCAGTTGCCCCGGCATGTATCCCCCAGGCGAGTTTGGGCAGGGTGTCGGCGTTGAAGGTGTTCAGGCCCAACCACAGTAGCAGGCCCAGCACAAACCAGCGAATGGCCTCCACGGCTGCCAGATAGGTATGCGACCACACCATGCTGCCCAGCGCGTACGCCAACAGGGCCAACGGCAGCCACACCAGACCGTGCCAACGCAGCTCTGCATTGCGCTGGCGGAGCGACCAAACAAGCATCAGGGCAGAACACAGCACGCCCAGTGCAACCATGGCAGACTTCAACGTGTCCTGCAACATCCATTCGCCGGGGGCGCCGATGGCTGGCGCAAGAAACATCATCCATGCAAGAATAGCCGGTGGCCGTTGGATCGGAAGTTGCATGGTTGTAGAAGTGGTAGAAGTGTGCATCGGCTATTGTCTGTCAGGCACACAACCGCTTTTCCCGTGCTTGTCCATTGACTGGATGGTATAGCTGTACATGGCTGCAGCCCTTGTAAGTACAGGTTAAGTGGCTATAAAAATAGTAGCATTCAGATTTGATCAGCATGAATACCTGTGAATTGACGTACAGCAAGCCGTGCCTCAGGGCCAGCCGCCGCATGTCCGCGGGCGGCTTTACGCTGATCGAGCTGATCATGGTGATCGTGATCATGGGCGTTCTGGCGGTATTTGCTGCACCGCGCATATTCAACAACAATGACTTCTATGCGCGAGGGTTTAGCGACGAGACCATGGCGCTCTTGCGATACGCGCAGAAAGCGGCCATTGCTCAACGACGCATGGTGTGCGTGACATTCAATTCTTCTTCTGTGCCGCATAGTGCAACACTGATGATGGAGAGTCCCACTTTGACAACTACGCCGCTGGTGTGCAATGTCAATGTCGTTGGACCTGTTGGCGAAAGTCCGGCCAAAGTCACGGCCAGAACTGGCGTCACCTATGCCAGTGCGACGGACGTGATTTTTAATGGACTTGGACAGCCGGTGACTACTGGCCGCGTTCCAATAGTGGCGAATACCACCGTGCAGGTGACCGGAGCCAGCCCCATCGTCATCGAGTTCGGAACCGGCTATGTCCACCAATAGACGGCTTCATGGCGGCTTCACGCTCATCGAACTGATCATATTCATTGTGGTGGTTGGCGCAGGGCTGGCTGGCATTCTTTCGGTGATGAATACGGTAGTGAAATCCAGTGCTGACCCGCTCATCGCCAAGCAGACTGTGGCCATTGCGGAGTCTTTGCTGGAAGAGATACTGTTGAAAGAATATGCAAACCCCGCGGGTGGCTACAGCGGAAGTTCACGCGCACTCTTTGATGACGTGGATGACTACAACGGCTACACCACGGCCAGCGGTATCGTCGACATGACCGGTACCGCTGTTGGGGGCCTGGCCAATTACAACATTGCACCCGCGGTCTCCGTTGGCACCGTCACATTGGGCGGATTGACGGTCAAGCGTGTGATCGTTTCGGTCACCGGCCCGCAAGGTGCCATCAGCCTGACCGGCTACCGAGCCAACTATTAGCCATGCGCAGCATCGACCGCCAACACGGATTCACCTTGATCGAACTGATCATGGTGATCGTCATCATTGGTGTGATTGGCGGCATGGTGGCCGTGTTCATGAAGGGCCCGATAGATGCGTACATCGATAGCGGGCGGCGAGCCGCGCTGACCGACGTGGCCGACACGGTTGTGCGGCGCATGGCTCGCGACCTGCAACGTGCGCTGCCCAACAGCATTCGCACCAGCACGGCAGGTGGCACCAACTGTCTGGAATTCGTTCCCACGAAGACAGGTGGGCGCTACCGGGTAAGCGGTGCAGGAAGTTTGGACTTCAGTTCAGGCACTAGCAGCTTCAACATGCTGGGCAGCAATGCTGCGTTGCCCTCCGACCAGCAAATAGTGTCTGGCGACGTGATAGTTGTCTACAACCTGGGCTTTGCACCTGCGGATGTCTATACCGGGAGCAATTGGGAGTTGGTTAGCGGTGCGCCAACGGAGTCGGGGTCGCCACCGGAAACGGCCATCGGCTTATCCTCCACCAAGGTGTTTCCCCTCGATTCAGGTAGTCGACGCTTTCACGTTGTGCCGGGCGCTGAGCGCATGGTGTCCTATGTGTGCAGTGGCTCCAGCCTGCGCCGAACGACCAGTGCCGCGTTTACCGCTGCCGCCAGTTGCCCTGCCTCCGGTCCTATCATCGCCAGCGACGTGAACTGCAACACCGCCAACACCTGGTTCAACTACTCGGGAAGTGACTTGCAGCGCAATGCGTTGGTGAGCATGGGGCTCACCCTCAACGATAGCTCAGGTACCGAGTCCGTCACCCTACAACATGAAGTGCATGTGAACAACACGCCATGAAGCACAACACAAGCCATCAAAACGGCTTTGCCGCCATCGCTGCCATTTTTCTGGTGGTCATCCTTGCTGCGCTGGGAGGCTTCATGCTGACGTTTTCCAACTCGCAGCAGCTAACGTCAGCCCAGGACGTGAACGGCTCCAGGGCCTATTGGGCTGCACGGGCTGGTTTGGATTGGGCTGTGGTGGCCCTGCCGGCCTCGCCGGCATTGTGCGTGAAGCCGGTTGCAGCCCCGCCAACGCCGATTGAGGGTTTTACGATCACCATCAATTGCACCATCGCCACCTATACCGATACGGGGATCACGCCGGGCGTCGCGCCCAGAATACTTCAGATCACCGCCACCGCAAAGTCTGCTGCTACTCCGGGGGGCGTAGGATACGTAGAGCGCAGCGTGTCAGCTTCGTTGGAGATATAACCGTGCAGAAGATTTTCGTGCTTCCTCGGTCCGTTTTTCGTTGGATCACACTGTTTGCCTGGGTGTGTTTGGGGCTGGTCGCCACACCAGTGCAGGCGCAGACCTATGCCTACCGAAACGACACCTTCGCGTACGACACGCCTTCGGGGTCTGCCACCACGGTGACTTGGCATGCAGGAACTGATGCAACATGGCTAGGTTCGCCGGCGTGCACGAGCTACCCCAATGGAGATGACGATTGGGCGGACGTGACGTTTCCTTCAGGCTTTACCTTCACGTTTGGCGGGGTGTCCTATTCCAGCGTGCGGGTCTATTCAAACGGCATGTTGGCTTTTCCACCAGATGTCTCTGGGTTCCACCGGGATTACGGGCCGCAGGCCCTGCCCATCACGACGGCAGGTACTCCTGGGCCACAGGGAAACTGCAGTCTAAGCGCGGTACCGAAGAATCTGATGGTGCTCTACTGGGTGGACATTGTTGCCGGGTCCGCGCGCGGCGTAACCGGTGATTCGGTGAAGTATGAACTGCTGGGGACTGCACCGAACCGGCGCTTCGTTGTGAGTTTCAACAATGTTGCGTTGTATTCGGGTACATCCACTCGGTATAGCTTTCAGGTGGCCCTGTATGAAAGCTCATCGGGTGTCAATGGCAATTTCAGGTACCAATACACAACGGGCGCCTCGGATGGCAGTGGGGCGACGGTAGGCGTGCAACTCACGACTGCGGACGTCACCCAGTATTCCTACGACCAGCAATTCATCGACACGACCAACGGCACCGCGATCTTGTGGTACCCAGCCAACCAGTTGGCCAGCAAAGCCGCAGAATACCGCTTCGACGAAGCCTTGTGGGCTGGTGCGGCAGGGGAAATCAAGGACACCTCTGGCAATTCCAAGAATGCCTCTCGTGTGGGCTCGGCTACCAGCGTGCCGTACAACACCTTCCCGGGAGGGAAATTGTGCCGGGGTGGCAGTTTCACAAACAACACTTCGAACGCGACGATTGACGCCGTGGCGACGCCTCTCGTGCCCAGCAACCAGGGTTCCATTGATTTTTGGTTCAACTCCAATGTCAAGTGGAACACGTCCGCAGCAATGCTCTTTGATGCCACGACCGTGGCAAATCGTCCCTTCTACCTGATGAAGTCCGCCTCCGGGGCTTTGACTTTTGCGGTGAGTGACTCTGTGGGAACCGTCGTCAAGGCCACGGCACCCGCGCAGAGCTATGCGTTGAACACTTGGCACCACATCGGCGTGTCCTGGAACGTGCGGGTGGGTACCAATCAGACGGTTTTGCAAATATTCTTGGATGGTGTCTTGCAGAACGGTGCGGCCACACGCGGAACGACGAATGGCTTCCTTCCATCGCTTAGCAGTATCTACATTGGGGACAACCGGACATCGGGTGTCACCCCTAGCGGCGGCACGCCCAATGGGGCCAACGGCAGTATCGACGAGTTCTACATATATTCGGTGGAGCTCAGTGCGCCGCAGGTTGTCGCGGATATGAACCTAACCCGGTCCAATTGCACTTCGCTGGACCATTTCCACATCATCCACGATGGCACCGTCTCGTCCTGCACCGCGCCAGCTCAAATTACCATCGAGGCGCATGATGCGACCCATGGCTTGTTCTCCTTGGCAGGAACCACCGTGAATCTGAGCACTTCACCTGCGCATGGAACTTGGTCGGATGTGGGTGGCGCGATCAGCGTGCTCTCGGCCATTGGCGCTGGCACAGGGACGGCGAGCTATACCTTCTCCAACGAGAGCAAGGTGACATTTGGTCTCAGTGACAACGTGACGGAGTCACTGAATATCGACGTTGTTTCGGGTTCCATCACGGAGCACACCGGCACTGCAGCAACGTGCGTGCCAAGCGACTATACAAATGCTTCTGTTACGACCTGCGATGACAGCCGAAGCTTCAAGTGCGCCGCGCCATTCGGCTTCAATTGCGTGGAAAGTGGTGAGGATGCGCTGACCGGGCATCTCTACACCAAGCTGGCTGGTACGCCGTTCAGTTTCCATGTTGTCGCCCTCAAGGATTCGGACGGCAATGGTGTGGCTGATGCGGTGGATACGTCGTATGCATCCGGCGTGAATAAGAACGTTACTGTGGAGTTGGTGGATGGCGCAGCGGCGAATTGTGTTGATCGTATGGTGCTCAGTCCAGAGGTCAAGCAGACGCTGACGTTTGTCAGCGGGGATAGTGGGCGCAAGGCCACTGCTGACATGACTTCCACCAAGGCTCATCCCAACCTGTACTGCCGGGTGACGGATGCGAATCAGACGCCCAGCATTGTCCGTTGCTCGACTGATAACTTTGCGGTGCGTCCGTCAGCCGTCACCATCGGCACCTCGGCCACCGCAGCCGCTCCAACGGCCACCGCCACTCCAATGGTCAAAGCCGGAGCAAACTTTACGCTACAGGCCACCACCAGTGCGGGTACCAATTATGGTGGCACCCTGACTTTGGATACTGCCAAACTATCCGCTCAGACCACGGCACAGGCCAGCACTCAAGCCAGTGGCGGAACTGTTGGGGCTCTGACACCTTCCACGCTGACTACCAACCCGGCCACATTGCCCACCAACAATGCGACCTACAGCGAAGTGGGGTACCTCTATCTCGCAGCAGGAGCCTTCAGAGACGATACATACACTGCTGTCGATAGCGCTGTTGGAGACTGTGTGACTGTGGCAGCGGCGGCGTTGGCCAACACTCCCGGTGCAGAGCTATCGGATGTGTTGGCGAGCGGCAAGTACGGCTGCAGCGTTGGCAACAAGGCGACGGTCTCTCTAGGGCGGTTCGTTCCTGACCACTTTGACACGGCCATTGTTCAGGCCACGGCACCGATTAGCTGTCCCGCGTCCCTGACCTGTCCGAACAACTCTAGCGGAGCCAACGGGCTGTTGTACGCCAGTCAGCCATTTTCGTTGCAGGCAACGGCTAAAAACGCATCGGGCAACGCAACCACCAACTACCAGGGTGTCTTCGCCAAAGCCAACACCCTGAGCGCCTGGAGCGCCGCAGGCGGTACAACATCCAATCCAGGTGGCGGCGCCATGGCAAACACGACTTTGGCTTCGGCTGCATTTAGCGCAGGTGTGGGCAGCAGCGCCACACCCACCTATACCCTGGGCACGGTCACGACGGCACCCACTGATGTCTTCTTCCGGACATCGGATGCCGATGCGGTCACGTCACTGCGGGTGAGTGGTTCGGTAGAAGCCGGGTTACAGGTCGCCAGTGGCCGCATTTTGGTTCCCAACGTTTACGGTTCAGAGCGACTGTCGATGCCCATCACCACGACCGTGCAGTACTACAGCAGCACCAGTTGGGTGACCAGCCTGACGGACAGTGCGACCGAGTTCAATAGTGCCCTGACAACGGCAATACCAATACCTGGCAATGTGCTGTTGACTGCTGCCAGTGGGCTGGGGTCGCCAGTTGGCAGTGCAGTGTCCGTAATAAGCCCGTCCAGTGCGGTGGTGACAAACGGGGTGCGAACCTTTAGCTTGGCTGCGCCAATGACCCCGGGGCATGTGAACATTTCAATCAACTCTCCCATCTACCTTCCCAGTACGAATGGCCTCGCCACCTTTGGTGTTTTCAGAAGCCCCCTCATCTACCGCCGTGAGAACTATTAACGAAGATGGGAGTTATTTTGGTGGACAATGGGCAAAAGCCTGTTAATCGGTGGCGCACGTGTGCTATCAGCTATTAAAATGAGAGCAGCCCATCGCGAGATCAACCTGTCCATGATCCAAGCCATAACGTCCAGCCACAAACTTATCCTACGGGAGCGCGGTTAGGCATGCGCTGGCCGTGGAAAAGTAAGCCCTCCAAAGACCAGTTCATCGTTTCCTGGTCGGCGAATACATTTGCGTATCTGCGTGCGCGAGCCAATTCGGATGGGGTGTTCACGGTGCAGCAGATGGGGGTGGAGCGCCAGGGTGCTGACAGCATGGAAGATTTTGTGCGCCACTTGCAGGGTCTGGGGCTCAAGGGCCTGGATGCGCGCGTCATGTTGCGCCCCGAGCAATATCAGTTGTTGCAGATTGACGCGCCACCGGTTTCGCCGGAAGAGCTGCGCTCTGCGGCGCGCTACCAGATCCGGGACATGGTCAATGTCCACATTGATGACATCACCCTGGATGTAATGCAGGTGGGCGATGGCCAGCAGAAGGGGCCCGCACACATGTTTGTGGTGGCGGCCACCAACCAGGTGGTGCGTGAAGTTCTGGCCTTGGGTGATGCCCTGCATTGGACCGTTCCGGTGATTGATATCCAGGAAACTGCCCAGCGCAATCTGCAAAGCCTGTTGGCCGGGCAGGAAGGTCGTTTGGAGCGCGCAGACGCTGCGCTCCTCATCTGCGGCGATCAACAAGCGGTGCTGACCATCAGTGCCAATGAGGAGCTGTTCTTTTCCCGTCGGCTGGACCTGCCGCAGGGTTTCATGTCCATGCCATGGAGCAACGGCCATTCCGACTCCCCAGCGGGGGTTGATGCATTTACGCCAGTGGAAGAGTATGTGCCGGACTATGCCGTTGGTGGCGTGTCGCACGGCGCCGACTATTCCAGCACTGGCGGTTCGACGGGAACTGCTGTTCACGGAGAAGAGGAGCGGCTGCAGCGCTTCGTGGTCGAAGTTCAGCGCTCGCTCGACCTGTGGGACCGGACCTGGTCGAGTATGCCGCTCAGTGGTTTGCGGGTGTTTGCTGGGGAGCGTTCAGCGGAATTGGCCGCCTGGCTGGCGCGGGAATTGGGGCAGGTGGTTGCGCCCATGGAATTGATCACCCAGTTCCCGGGCCTGAAAGACATTCCGGCCGCGGACCAACTGTATGCCTTGCCACTGCTGGGTGTGCTGCTGCGCACCGAAACCCGTAAGCTCTGAACCGACGCCATGCCCCAGCAAATAAACCTGTGCACGCCGATTCTGCTGACGCAAAAGCGGTACTTTTCCGCGCAGACGATGGCCATCGCACTGGGTGTGTTTGCCGTTCTGGGTGCCATCCTTTGCGGCGTGTGGGTTTGGAATCTGGACCAAGGGGCCGCAGCCTTTCGTCAATCAGCCCTGGCGCAGGCCCGGGAGGTGGAGAGCCTGAAGGCGGCCATTGAAAGTAACAAGGCCAGTGCTGCGCCGGTGGACCCGGCGTTGCTGGCGCAACTGCAATCGCGGCGCAACATCCTGTCTCAGCGCGAGAGGTTGCGCGAGGCCCTGAAGGAGGGCATGTTCCGCCCGGGATGGGGGCATTCGGACCGCTTGACCTGGATAGCAAGCAGCATCCCTGCTCCCGTATGGATTACGGATGTCAGGATGGACGGAGCGCGCTTTGAGGTGACGGGTTTTACGCTGGAACCATCAGCCTTGAATGACTGGGTGGATCAACTGTCCGGCAGTCCGTTGATGCAAGGCCTGAAGCTTTCTTCCGTGAAGGTCGAGAACGCGACCGTTGCAAAGGCGACTGCGGCAACAGCGGGACCGGCGTCGTCCGCTTCGGCCAACGCCTTGCCGCCGCGCCCAGTCTGGTCATTCAATCTGATAACCGTGGAGCCAGTGGCCGTGAACGTTGCGGGCGGTGCCAGTGCGCCAGGGAGCAGGCCATGAAACAGCGCTGGCAACAACTGGTCACGCGCATTGATGCATTGAATCTGCGGGAACGGGTGTTCCTGTTCGTGGCCATCATCGTCTGCACGCTGGCATTGGCGGATTCCTTCTGGCTGTCGCCGGCCCAGATGGACTACACGCAGGCCACGCAGCGCGTGGCAGCGCAGAATCTGGAACTCAAGCGGCTGCGTGATGCGCTGCAGGGAATGGCCCAGCCGATGGACGCAAGCAAGGCCGTGCGTGACGAGATTTCCGAAATCAATTTGCGTCTGGACACCGTCAACGAGGACATCAAGCTTGTTGCGCCGCTGGCAGAGGGTGGGCCAGCCATCGAACAGGCATTGGTGCAGTTCCTGCGCCGGCAGGAGGGGCTCACATTGCTGAGCACTGGGACGGTCAAGCAAGACGCGGCGCCTGCGCCAGCTGCTGCTGGCAGTGCGCCGGTCCTTGCGCGGCGCGGGCTGGAGTTGAGCGTGTCCGGTTCCTATTCCGAGTTGGTACGCTACGTCAGAACCCTGGAGAACGCGTTGCCAACTCTGCGCTGGGGCATGCTGGAGTTGAAGGCCGCCAAGCAGCCACCCGAGTTGACACTGCAGGTTTATGTCGTGGGAGCTCCGCAATGATGTCGATGGACTCCCTATTGTTTGCCAGGCGGGGTTGCGTTTGGGTACTGCTGTTGTGCTGGATGTCTGCGTTCGCCCAGGAAGGTCGTGACCCCACCGTGGCGCCCGGCGAGTCGGCCGCAACAGGCGCCTCGCCGATGGGTGTGGAAGGCATGACCGTCCTGGTGCGTGACAACAAGCCGTATCTGGTCGTTGGCACGCGCCTGTATGCCGTGGGTGAAAAGGTGGGCATGATGCGGGTGGACCGGATTTCCGAGTCCGAGGTGTGGCTGCATGACGGCCGTGCCCTGATCAAGGTGCCGCGCTTCTCCGGAATAGAGCGAACAACGGTCAACACCAGGCCTGCATGTGCAACCGGCGCGCCCGCTCAGACTGCGAGTGTGCCCGCAGCCGGCAAGGCCAGCCAGAAAGCCAGACGCGCGCCGGCCAGCCCGGCATCCCACGCAACCGATCTCCCACCCGTAACCGCTCCGTGCGAAGATACACAACCGTGAATGCACGCAGATGACTACCAAAGCAGCCACCATGAATGAACACAATCCAATCGTCCCCCGGGGTGAGGCGGCGCCCTTGCGGGTGTGGGCTACGTCCGTGGTCTTGGGTTTGAGCCTGCTCGCTGGATGTTCCGCTGACCGGCCGATGCGCACTCCCGATGTCACGGAAACCGTGCGGTCGGAACTGGCGGCCTCTGCTCCGGCCAAACCAGCAATGGCTGTGCCCCAGCAGGTTAGTGATGCACTGGCCGAGCCCGCCCCCAAGACGGTGCCGATGGCTGCCGAGCCCCGACTGGACCTGCTGGTGAACAACGCACAGGCGCGGGAAGTGTTCCTGGCGATCGTGGCGGACACGCGCTACAGCATGCTGATGCACCCGGACGTGTCGGGAACCCTTTCCGTGACGTTGCGCGGCGTCACCGTGACCGAGGCTTTGGAAGCCATCCGCGACGTCTATGGCTACGACTTCAAGATCGAGGGGCGGCGCATCACCGTCTATGCGCCCACACTGCAGACCCGGGTCTTCACGATCAACTACCCGCATGCGCTACGGGTCGGCACCAGCGAACTGCGGGTGTCCTCCGGCGCGGCCGGCATCAACAGCAATACCGGAACCAGCGGCAACAACGGGGCAGCAGGCACCAATGGCACCAGCGGGAGCAGTGGAGCCTCTGGCACCAATGGGCAGCAAATCGAGAACAGCCGCATCTCCACCAGTTCCCGCACCGATTTCTGGGCCGAGCTGTCCGATGCGGTCAAGGGCATGCTGGGTGGCGGCGCGGGGCGCAACGTCATAGTCAGCCCACAGGCCGGCATCATGGCCGTGCGCGCCATGCCCGACGAACTGCGCCAGGTCGCCCAGTTCCTGAAGGCGGCCCAGATTGCGGTTGAGCGCCAGGTCATGCTGGAGGCCAAGATCGTCGAAGTGGAGCTGCGCGATGGCTACCAGAGCGGCATTGACTGGTCGGCCCTGCGCAATGCGGGTCGCAACACCGGCGTGATCGGCACAGTGGGCGGCGGTACCGCCAACAATGTGCTGATCAACGGCGTGACAAACAATGTGCCCGGCTTTCCCACCGCCGTGACCCCGGCTCTGGCCGATACGCAGTCACTGCCAGTCGGAACCGGCGGCCTGTTTGGTCTGGCTCTGGCCACCGATGGATTTCAGGCGGTGCTGGGTTTTCTCGAAACGCGAGGTGACATTCAAATACTGAGCAGCCCACGAATCGCCACGCTGAACAACCAGAAGGCCCTGCTCAAGGTGGGTACCGATGACTTCTATGTGACCAACGTCTCCGGAGGTACTGCAGGCACCAGCTCCACGTCATCCACCAGCTCGACGGCGCCCACGCTGCCCACGGTCACGTTGACGCAGTTCTTCTCGGGCATCGCGCTGGATGTCACGCCGCAGATCGATGATGGCAACAACATCACGCTGCATGTGCGGCCCTCGGTGACCAATGTGACCGAAAAGACCAAACAGATCGACCTGGGGACCATTGGCAACTACAAGCTGCCGCTGGCATCCAGCTCTGTCAACGAGTCCGACACCATGGTACGCATCCAGGATGGCAACATCGTCGCCATTGGCGGCCTGATGCAGTTGCAGTCCAGCCGGCAATCCTCCGGCCTGCCGGGTACGTCGGACGTGCCGTTCTGGTCATCCATCCTGGGCAACAAGGTCAACTCCGGCCGCAAGAAGGAATTGGTAGTTCTGATCAAGCCCACCATCATCCGCAACGCCGACGACTGGGAAGCCCAGACCCGCCGCACGCGCGATGCGCTGGATGACATGAGCGCCAGCCGGGCCCGTGTGATCCGCATGGATGGCAGCGTTTACAACGTTGAACCGGCGGGAACGGCTCGCTGATGTATCTGGGGCACTTTTCGCTGCGGGAAGCCCCTTTTTCGATCACGCCGGATTCTGCGTTCTTCTATCCGCATGAGGGTGCACAGGCTGCGCTCAATACCCTGCTGGTGGCGCTGCGCAGCGGCGAGGGATTCCTCAAAATCGTGGGAGAGGTCGGCTGCGGCAAGACCGTGCTGTGCCGCCAACTCCTCAATACGCTCCAGGGTGAGGCCGTTACGGCCTACATTCCCAACCCGGACATGGGGCCGGACGACCTGCTGATGGCTCTGTGCCTGGAGCTCAACGTCAAGCCTGCACCACCCATCAGCCGTCACAGCGTGCTCAATGCCTTGCGGGACTGTCTGTTGCAGCACGGCCTGGAGGGCCGCAACGTGGTGGTCTGCATCGACGAAGCCCAGGCCATTCCGCTGCGCACGGTCGAAAGCCTGCGCTTGTTGTCGAATCTGGAGACCGAAAAGCGCAAGCTGTTGCAACTGGTGCTTCTGGGCCAGCCCGAGCTGGATGTGAAGCTGGCCAGGCCAGAGATCCGCCAACTGATGCAGCGCATCACTTTTGCTGAATACCTGGGTCCGATGCCGGCCGACCGCATTCCGGTCTATCTGGCGCACCGATTGACCACGGCGGCAGTAGATGTGCACACCGATGTGCAGGTGTTCGAGCCGGAGGCCGCCATGGCCATCGCCCGCTTCAGCGGTGGTGTGCCGCGCCTGATCAACGTGCTGGCCCACAAGTGCCTGATGCTGGCATATGGCGAAAACGTGCACCGGGTCAGCGTGGCCCATGTCCGCCTGGCTGCCAAGGACACACCGGGAGTGGTTCCTCGCCAGCCCTGGTGGCGCCGCATCTGGCGCAGGGCGCCCGCGGCAACTCCCGCACCGTTGTCAGACGGCGTCCTGCGTGAGCCCGCCAGGAGCAAGCCGTGAGTGTCATCAACAAGATGCTGCGAGACCTGGACCAGCGCCAGGCCGCACGGGCATCCAGCCACGCGCAGCCTGTGGGTACGGCACAGGCGCTGGCGGGTCTGGGCACCAGCACGGTGGTGTTCGAGAAGGTTCCATCCGGCGGGGCGCGTGCGCGCCGCTGGTTGTGGCTGGGCCTGCTGCTTGTAGTGGTGATTGTTGCGGTCGCTGCTGGCCTCTGGCTGCTTTCCAGTGTGCCCACACAGGGTTCAGGAGGGACTGCAACCGCAACGGCACCCGCATCGGCACCCACCGTGATCCAACCCGCATCAGCCACTTCTGCGCCGGCAGTTGCCCCCGACGTGTCGCAGCCGGTGACTGCGGTGGCCGCGCCGGAGACCCCCGGTTCCATGGTTCTGCGCATGGAGCCCAGCCTTTCGGCCCGCCGCGCGCTCGATGCATTGCTGTCAACGCCCGCACCTGCGCCCGTCGTGGCAACCGCCCCGGCTCCCGTCCAGCCTGTGCCGGAGCGCAGCAAGCCGCGCCCGGCGCTTGCGGCCGCACCGGCGGCGGTCGCGTCCAACATACCCACGGTGGTCGGTGACAGCACGCCGGTGCTGCAGCGCCAGCAACAGGCCGGAGGCGACGCGCTGGCCCAGGCCCAGTCGTTGTGGGCCAATGGTTCGCGCGATGCCGCCATGGACCTGGTGCAGCAATCCATCACCGTGGCCGAGCGTGCTGCCAAGACCACCGGCGGCGCCGGCACCAATCCGGTGTTGCTGCCCCTGGTGCGGGAAATGGCGCGCATGCAACTGGCGGAGGCCCGTTATGGCGCCGTGTGGGAAATGCTGACACGCCTCGAACCCCTGCTGGGCAACCAGCCCGACCTGTGGGCCATCCGAGCCAATGCTGCCCAACGCCTGGGCCGTCATCCCGATAGCGTGCACGCTTACATGATGGCCTTGCAGACACGTCCGGACGAACAGCGCTGGCTGCTGGGGACGGCTGTGTCCCTGGCTGCGCTGGGACAGACCAGCAGTGCCGCGGAGATGGCTGAAAAGGCCCGCGCCCAGGGTCCGGTCAGCAAGGACATTCTCGCCTACCTACGCCAGGCTGGCGTGACAATTCGAGACTAATTGGTCTGTAGCCCTCGTGGACATTGCGTAGATAGCTATCAATTTAATAGCTTACCGTTGCGCCATTGACAGGCGCTGGGCGCCGATCAGGGCCGCGACCCCCAGCACGCTGATGCACAGGAATACGCCAAGACCCAGCGTGTAACCGGATTGTGGGCTCCACAGCAGGCCCAGGGCCAGCGGTGCCGCGGACCGTGCCAGCGCCAGCGGCACGCCCAGAGCGCCATTGAGTGAGGCCACGTGCTCACGGTTCACATACTCGGCAATGGCCGTGCCCTTGACAATGGTCAGCATGCCGTTGCCCATGCCCCAGAGCGCCACGAACAGGATCACCAGCGAGGCGTGTGCGCCGCCCGCCCATGGTGCCACCAGCAGGGCAATCAATCCCAGCGGTATCAGGCAGGGAATCAGGCGGTTGGCCAGGTGCAAGTCGAAATGCCGCTCGAAGAAGTACAGCAGCACGCGCCCCAGCACCTGGATCGCCCCGATGCTGGCCGGGATCGCAATGACCCAGCGTTCATCCAGGCCGTGCTCACGCAGCAGGCTCACCATGTGTGCCGGCAGGGCCACGGTGACGGCCATCATCAGCACCACAAAGACGCCGATCAGCAAGAAGGGTGCGCTGCGCAGATGACCGGCCAGACCGGACATGGAGGACGGGTCCATCTGTGCGCGCGCCACGCCTGGCCTTGGCGCACCGCGCAGTACCCGCGCATGCACGGGGGCACACACCAGCAGGTGCAGCAGTGCCAGCGCCATCATGGCGTGTCGCCAGCCAACCTGTGCGATCAGCCAGGCGGTGAGGGGAATGAATACCGTGCTGGCCAGTCCGCCCAGAAAGGTCATGGTGATGATGGCGCGCCGGAAATCGTGCGGGAAGCGCCGTGTCACCACGGCAAACACGGGCGAATACAGGACCGCCGCCATCGACACACCCAGGCCTGCCCACACCGCGTAGAGGCCGGCGACGCTGTTGACCCAGCCATGGGCCAACAGGCACAGACCGGCCAGCACGGAACCGGCGGTCATGACCGTGCGCTCATGCCCGCGGTCGATCCAGCGGCCAATCGGATAGGCCATCAGCCCCTCGGTCAGCAGGGCCAGGCTGAATGCCAGGGACGACTCGGCGCGCCCCAGTCCGAGGTCCCGCTCCACTGGCCCCATGATCAGCGTGAAGGTGTAGAACACACTGCCCCAACTGATGAGCTGGGCCAGCGACAGCCACCCCACGAGGCGCGGGTTGTAGGCGGCGGGTTGGTCTGACGGGGTCAGGACGGAGTGTCTCTCGGCCTTACTCGGGGACATGGTCCGAGGGGTACTTCCAGAGGTCGCGCAGCAGGTAGTTCATCGGAATGTTGAGCGCAGTGTTGCGTGGCGGGATGGGTTTGGTGAACCAGCGGTCGTAAATGGCGTAAGCCTCGCGCGAACTGATCAGGCGCTTCATCTCCTCGTCGACGACCGCCTTGAGCTCAGGATCACTCTTGGACATCACGATGGACAGTGGCTCCAGCGTCAGGTACTTGCCCACCACCTTGAGCTTCTTGGGATCAGGGCGGCTGGCGATCAGGCCGAACAGCAGCACGTCATCCATGGCGAAGGCGTCAGCCTGCTCCTTCTCGATCATCGCCGCCGCCTGGCTGTGGTCGTTGACCTGCATGATGTTGATGCGCAGCAGGCGCTCCTTGTTGGCCTTCGTCACCGCCGCCAGAGAGGGTGTGCCGTAAGACGACAGCAGGGTCAGGCCTTCGAGCCCGCGCAGGTCGGTGATGGTGCTGTCGGCGCGCACCATGAAGCGCGTACCGGTCATGTAGTGCGGGATGGTGAATGCCACCTTCTCGCGGCGTTCGGCATTGTTGCTGGTGGAGCCGCATTCCAGGTCGGCCTTGTCCTGCTCAATGGCCTTGACCTGGTTGAATTCGGTCACGGGCAGGTAGTTGATGGCGATGGACTTCAGTCCCAGATTCTTGCGAATGGCCTCACTGACCTTCAGGCACAGGTCGATGGTGTAGCCGACCGGGCGCTTGTCGGCGTCCAGATAGGCAAAGGGTATGGCGTCCGCGCGTTGTGCCAGCGTGATCTTGCCGCTTTGCCTGATTCGCTCCAGCACCGGCCCGGCCATGGCGGACCAGGATGCACCGCCCAGCAACAGGGCGCCTAGCAGGGTGACATTCAGTGTGCGGGAGCAGGAGATGCGGCAAGAGGGCATGATGGACGTTCTGTTGGGCGACAGAGGATTGGCTGTCTGACAAGAAAAGGCCTGTGCATTGTGTGCAACACGCCCGACCAGCGCAGCATCATATCGGACGGCACCTGCCGTGGTCAGGCCGGTTCAGGCGGACACGGGCCGGCGGTACTGCATGGCTTCAGCCAGATGGCTGACCTGGGTGTGCGCAGCGCCCGCCAGATCGGCAATGGTGCGCGCCACCTTCAGCGTGCGGTGGGTGCCGCGCGCCGACCAGCCCAAGCGCGCGGTGGCCACTTGCAGAAACTGCAGCGCATCCCTGTCCAGCATTGCGTGCTGGTCGATGGCCTGACCCTGCAGCGACATGTTGCTGCACCCCTGGCGTTCCATGGCCCGTTGACGCGCCAGGGTGCAGCGTTCCCGAATGTTGGCGCTGGATTCGCCCATTGGCGCACCCAGCAGATCGGAGTGGGGCAGATTGGGGACCTCCACATGCAGGTCGATGCGATCCATCAGCGGGCCGCTGAGCTTGGACTGGTAGCGCTGGACCTGGTCCGGTGTGCAACGACAATGGTGCGCGGCAGATCCCAGGTACCCGCAGGGACAGGGGTTCATGGCCCCCACCAACTGGAAGCGCGCCGGGAATTCCGAGCGCTGCGTAGCACGTGCTATGGTGATATGGCCTGTTTCAAGCGGCTCCCGCAGCGCCTCCAGCGCCGCGCGCTGGAACTCGGGCATTTCATCAAGGAAAAGCACACCGTGGTGCGCCAGGGAAACCTCGCCGGGTCGCGGTGGTGATCCACCGCCCACCAGCGCCACCGCGCTGGCCGAGTGATGAGGCGAGCAGGTCGGGCGCTGACCCCAGTTCTCCATCGCAAAGCGGCCTCCCAGGCTGCCAATGGCGGCGCTTTGCAGTGCCTCGTCGCACGACATGGGCGGCAGCAGCCCGGCAAAGCGTTGCGCCAGCATGGATTTGCCTGAGCCAGGCGGCCCCACCAGCAACAGGCTGTGACCACCTGCGGCGGCGATCTCCAGCGCCCGTTTGGCCGCTGCCTGTCCCTTGACGTCGGACATGTCGGGTACCGATACGCGGGGTGTCGCGGGTGGCGCCGCCTGGACTCGGCTCCAGCCCTCATCGGCCGGTGCGCCTGCCGTATCTGCCTGCTCCGTCGTGGTGCCAGGCGGTACGAACTGGCGCACCACGTCCAGCAGATGCACGGCACGGTAGACCTGGGAGCCGGGCACCAATGCGGCCTCGTCGGCGCTGCCGGGTGGCAACACCAGACGCGGGGGCGCCGATTCCGCCTGCAATGCCAATGCCATGGCCAGCGCGCCGCGCACTGGCTGGAGCGCACCGGTCAGGGACAACTCGCCGGCAAATTCGTAGCCAGCCAATCGGCTGCCGTCTATCTGGCCGCTGGCCGCCAGAATGCCCAACGCAATTGGAAGGTCCAGACGCCCGGAGTCCTTGGGCAGGTCGGCCGGTGCCAGGTTGACAGTGATACGCTGGTTGTGAGGGAACGACAACCCTGCATTCTGGATGGCGCAGCGCACCCGCTCGCGGGCCTCCTTGACCTCCACATCGGCTAAGCCAACGAGTGTGAAGCTGGGTAGGCCGTTGGCCAGATGCACCTCCACCGTGACCCTCGCTGCCTGCAGGCCCCGCAGAGCCCGGCTCTGCACCAAAGACAAGCCCATTGTGATTGCTCCCAAATTAGTGCGCACGGTCATGAGCATGCGCCGAATGCGTGCACCGACTTAGTGCACACTGATTATTCATACAGTTATCGTAGGGCAAATGCCGGCTTGGGACAAGAGGCGCAGGTCCGGTGGTGCAAGAAAACTTATGTGGCATGCATCGTGCTTATCCAGCGCATCCCCCTTAACCCACTGGAGCTATCAATGATTTTCAAGACCAAATCCATCCTCGTTATCGCCAGCGCCCTGGTCGGCACCGCTGCCATGGCACAAGCTGCTGCACCCGCAGCCGAGCCTGAATCCACACTGAGCTTCAACGTGGGCGCGGTCAGCGACTACCGTTTCCGCAGCGTGGCACAAACATCGTTCAAGCCCGCACTGCAAGTGGGCGCGGACTATGCGCACAAGAGCGGCGTCTATGTGGGGACCTTTGCTTCCAATGTGAGCTGGATCAAGGACTATGTTGGTGCGACCGACGGCTCCACCGAAGTCGACCTGTATGCCGGCTACAAGGGCGAGATCGCCAAGGACTTCACCTTTGACGTGGGCGTGATCCGCTACCAATACCCCGGCAACACCGCCGACAAGGTTCTGGTCGATGCCAACACCACCGAAGTCTATGGCGCGTTGACCTACGGTATCGTGACCGCCAAGTACAGCCAGGCCACCACCAACTTCATTGCCAACCCCGATTCCAAGGGCGCCAACTACTTCGAGCTGGCTGCCGCGTTTGACCTGGGTGGCGGCTTCACGCTGACCCCGCACGTGGGTCGCCAGAGCATCCCCAACCAGACCAACAGCGCTGGTGACTACACCGACTGGTCCCTGACCCTGACCAAGGACTTCGGCAACGGCCTGACCGCCTCGGTGGCGGCCCTGACGACCGATGCCAAGGACGCGTTCTACAAGGTTGCCGGTTTTGACAACCTGGGCAAGAACGCTGTCACGGTCGGTCTGAAGTACACGTTCTGATTGCGTCCATCTCCGAAGGAAACACTATGAAACTCGTAACGGCGATCATCAAACCGTTCAAGCTCGACGAGGTGCGCGAAGCCCTCTCCAGCATGGGCGTGCAGGGCATCACAGTCACCGAAGTCAAGGGCTTCGGGCGTCAGAAGGGGCACACAGAGCTGTACCGCGGCGCTGAATACGTGGTCGACTTTCTGCCCAAGGTCAAGATAGAAGCCGCTGTCGACGACACGCTGGTGGACCGCGTGATCGAAGCCATCGAAGGTGCCGCACGCACCGGCAAGATCGGCGACGGCAAGATTTTTGTCTACGACCTCGAACAGGTCGTTCGCATCCGTACCGGCGAAACCGGTAAAGAAGCCTTGTGATTGGAAGCACACCATGAAAAAACTACTCGTTTCCCTCGCACTGGGTTGGGGCCTGCTGACGGCGGGTTCCGCCGTGTTGGCCCAGACCGCAGCTCCAGCGGCCGCTCCGGCTGCGACGGCTTCCGCCGAAGCCAAGCCCGCTGAAGCGGCAGCTCCCGCAGCAGCCGCCGCCGCTCCGGCAGCGGCCGCATCGGAAGCCGCTCCCGCGGCAGCTCCCGCACCGGTGCCCAACAAGGGCGACACCGCCTGGATGATGGTCTCCACCCTGCTGGTCATCCTGATGACCGTGCCTGGCCTGGCCCTGTTCTACGGTGGCCTGGTGCGCAGCAAGAACATGCTGTCCGTGCTGATGCAGGTCATGGTCACCTTCTCGTTGATCGTGGTGCTGTGGTTCATCTACGGCTACAGCCTGGCGTTCACCGAAGGCAACCAGTTCGTAGGCGGCTTCGACCGGCTGTTCATGAAGGGCATCTGGGACAACGTGGCCGGCACCTTTGCCAATGGCGCCACTTTCAGCAAGGGCGTCGTGATCCCAGAGATCGTGTTCGCCGCCTTCCAGGCCACCTTCGCCGGTATCACCTGCGCGCTGATCGTCGGTTCCTTCGCCGAACGCATCAAGTTCTCTGCCGTGCTGGCCTTCATGGTGCTGTGGTTCACCTTCAGCTACGCCCCCATGGCCCACATGGTCTGGTTCTGGGCTGGTCCGGATGCCTACACCAGCAAGGAAGTGGTTGACAAGGTCAACGCCACCGCCGGCATGATCTGGCAATGGGGCGCGCTGGACTTCGCCGGCGGCACCGTGGTGCACATCAACGCCGCTGTGGCCGGTCTGGTCGGTGCCTACTTCATCGGCAAGCGCGTCGGTTACGGCAAGGAATCCATGGCACCTCACAGCCTGACACTGACCATGGTCGGTGCCTCCCTGCTGTGGGTGGGCTGGTTCGGCTTCAATGCCGGCTCCGCCCTGGAAGCCAACGGCTTTGCAGCCCTGGCCTTCATCAACACCTTCGGTGCCACCGCCGCTGCCGTGCTGACCTGGTCCCTCGGTGAAGCCATGCACAAGGGCAAGGCCTCCATGCTGGGTGCTGCCTCCGGTGCCGTTGCCGGCCTGGTCGCCATCACTCCCGCCGCCGGTAACGTCGGCGTCGGTGGTGCCCTGATCATCGGCCTGATCTCCGGCTTTGCCGGCCTGTGGGGTGTGACCGGCCTGAAGAAGATGCTGGGCGCTGACGACACGCTGGACGTGTTCGGCGTGCACGGTGTCTGCGGCATCCTGGGGGCCTTGCTGACCGGTGTGTTCAACTCGCCCTCCCTGGGTGGCCCCAGCGCCGTGGGCGACTGGGTTACCGCCTCCATGGTGGCTCCGGCTGACTACTCCATCGCCGCCCAGGTCTGGATCCAGGCCAAGGCAGTGGGCGTCACGGTGCTGTGGTCTGGCGTGGTCTCGGCCATCGCCTACTTCATCGTCGACAAGACCATCGGTCTGCGTGTCAGCGAAGAAGACGAACGCGAAGGCCTGGACATCACGTCCCACGGCGAAAGCGCCTACAGCCGCTAAGCACGGCATCCTGTTTCAGTCGCTCTGAAACCACGGCCCGGAAGGACGCATGTCCTTCCGGGCCTTTTTGCGTCTGCAGGGTGCACAATTTCACAGCCCCACCCTTTTGCGAGACCACGCCATGTCCACACCCGTCAGCCTGCGCTCAGCCGATCTGCTGTGTGAAATCAAACCCGAACTGGGCGGCTGCATTGCCGGCTTGTGGCTGGGGGACGTGCCGGTGCTGCGCTCCACGCACGCGCCAGACTTGCACTCGGTGCGCCAGTCGGCCAGCTACCCGCTGGTGCCGTTTTCCAACCGGGTTACGCACGCCACGCTGCAGTGGCAGGGCACGGACCATCCGCTGGTCAGGAACTTTGCGCCCGAAGCCCATGCCATCCACGGTGTGGGCTGGGAGCGCGCCTGGAGTGTGCTGGAGGCCACCGATACCTTTGCGTTGCTGTCCTACGAGCACCGGGCCGATGCCGCCTGGCCGTTCGACTTCGATGCCTCCCAGGCCTTCAAGCTCGAACCTGGTGCACTGGAAATGAGCCTCTCCATCACCAACCAGTCGGCCGTGTCGGCTCCCGCGGGGCTGGGCTGGCATCCGTATTTCGTGAAGCGCGCCCACAGCCGCGTCGTCTTTGCCGCGACGGGGCGCTGGGAGATGGGTGAGGACAAGTTGCCCACCCGGCGCAGCGACAGCAGCGGCCTGGACGTGGATTGCAGCGCGCTGGAAGTGGACCACTGTTTTGACGGCTGGAACGGCGTGCTGCACCTGCGGGACGAGACGCTGCACACCACGCTCACCTCCAGCCTGAGCCGCCTGGTGCTGTTCACCACGCCGACGCGCGACACGCTGGCCATCGAGCCGGTCAGCCACGTCAACAACGCCATGAACCGCATGGCCCAGTCGGGTGCCAGCGCCGATGCGCTGGGCGTGGTGATCCTGCAGCCGGGCCAGACCTTCTCGTGCGAGATGCGCATCGCCGTGGAGCGTGCGTGATGCGGTGGCACACCGTTGCCCACCGGCACTGTGAGCTGGGCGAGTCGCCGTTCTGGCACCCGCAGGAGCAGACCCTGTACTGGGTGGACATCGTGGGACGGCAACTCCTGCGCGCCAACGTCTACATGGGCACGGTGGAATCCTGGGACATGCCCGGCGAGCCCGGCTGCGTGGCGCCTGCCGCCAGCGGCGGCCTGGTGGTTGCGCTGCGCCACGGCATCTTTCGCGCCCGCGAATGGCGGGGCACACTGGAGCACCTTGCCACCTTGCCCTATGACACCGCGACCGTGCGTGCCAACGATGGCAAGTGCGACCCACTGGGGCGCTTCTGGGTCGGAACCATGGACGAGACCAAATGCCAGCGCGCGGCAGGCCTGTACATGGTGGACTGCCGCCAGGGTCGCGCGCCCCAGGTGCAGCAGCACGTGGCGGACGCACTCACCGCCAACGGCCTGGCCTGGAGCCCGGATGGCCGGACGATGTATTGGGCCGACACCCCCAGCCACCACGTGCAAGCCCGGGACTGCGATCCGCAGGCCAACACCCTGTCCGCCCCGCGCGTGTTCCAGTCGTTTGCGCCCAAGCCGGACGGCTGGCAGTGGGGTTCAGCGATTCCCTACGGCGGCCGACCCGATGGTGCCGCAGTCGACGTGCAGGGCAATTACTGGGTGGCGTTGTACGAGGGGCAGCGTGTCTGCCAGTTTGCACCGGATGGCCGGCTGCTGGCCGAGATCCCCACGCCCACCCCGTGCCCGACCATGCCCTGCTTTGGCGGTGAGGACCTGAAGACCCTCTACCTGACCAGCGCACGCCATGGCCGCAGTGCGCAAGAGCTGACGGCCTTCCCGCAGTCGGGCTGCGTGTTCTCCACCCGCGTCGAAGTGACCGGGCTGCCGGTGAACAGCTTCGCCGACTAAATTTTTGGCGGCTGCGGTTTCAAAAAATTCACGCCGCGCCAACGACGTCCCCGCTACCATGCGGGGCATGCAAACCATGGACTCCACGCTTCGCCAGATCACCGACCGCATCCGCGCTGCGGCCACAGACGGCACCCCGCTGCGCATCCGCGGCGGCGGCTCCAAGGACTTTTATGGCCACCGGCTGGAAGGCGAGTTGCTGGATACCACCGGCCTGTCCGGCATCCTGAGTTATGAGCCCACCGAACTGGTGGTCACCGTGGGTGCCGGCACCCCGCTGGCCGAGCTGGAGGCCCTGCTGCTTGAGCGTGGCCAGTGTCTGCCGTTCGAGCCGCCGCATTTCGGCTGGTCGTCTTCCAACGCGACCGTCGGCGGCATGGTCGCCGCCGGTCTGAGCGGCCCAGCCCGCGCCAGCGCCGGCGCGGTGCGCGAATACGTGCTGGGCCTGCATATGGTCAACGGCCTGGGCGAGGAACTGGTCTATGGCGGCCAGGTCATGAAGAACGTGGCCGGCTACGACGTCTCCCGCATGATGGTGGGCAGCATGGGCACGCTGGGGCTGATCACCGAGGTCTCGCTCAAGGTGCTGCCCGTGGCCCCGGCCGAGGCCACGCTGGTGTTTGCGCTCGACCAGGCCAGCGCGCTGGAGTGCCTGCACCGCTGGGGCGGCCAGCCGCTGCCGCTCAACGCCAGTTGCTGGGTGCATGACGACACGTCCAGCCCGGCGCAGGACCTGCTGTTTGTGCGCCTGCGTGGCGCCGTGGCCGCGGTGGAAGCCGCCTGCCAGAAGATGCTGGCCGAAGTCACGGGCCAGCGCATGGACAACGCGCAGGCACAAGCCGACTGGGAACTGTGCCGCAACCAGCAGTTGCCGTTCTTTGCCCGCCCGGTTGATCCCGGCCTGGCCCTGTGGCGCCTGAGCGTGCCGCAGACCGCGCCGGTGCTGGACCTGCCGGCCAGTCCGCTCATCGAGTGGCACGGCGGCCTGCGCTGGCTGTGGGCGCCACTGGAGGCCGCCCCCGCGCTGCAGGCACAGGCGGCTTCGCAGGGTGGGAGTGCTACTGTTTTCGTAGCAACTCACGCACATTCCGCGAGGGCTGGAGGCCTATTTGGCTTGCAAGACCCGGCGTTGATGGCCATCCAGCAGCGCCTCAAAGCCAGCCTGGACCCCCAAGGCATCTTCAACCCCCGCCGTCTGTTTGACGCCTGGTAACCCCGTCCGTGCCCGCCTGACCCATGCAAACCACGCTTGCCCCCGAGTACCAGAACACCGCCGACGGCCTGGCCGCCGAAGCCATCCTGCGCAAGTGCGTGCACTGCGGCTTCTGCACCGCCACGTGCCCCACCTACCAGCTGCTCGGTGACGAGCTGGACGGCCCGCGCGGGCGCATCTACCTGATGAAGCAGGTGCTCGAAGGCCAGGAGCCCACGCGCAAGACGCAAGCACACCTGGACCGCTGCCTGACCTGCCGCAACTGCGAAAGCACCTGCCCCAGCGGCGTGGACTACGGCCACCTCTTGGACATCGGCCGCAAGCTGGTGGACGCCAAGGTGCCGCGTCCGGCGACCGAGCGCGCCGTGCGCTGGGCGCTGAAGGAAGGCATTCCGTCACCCCTGTTTGCCCCGGCCATGGCCATGGGCCAGCTGGTGCGCCCGCTGCTGCCGGCCGCGCTGAAGGCCAAGGTGCCGCCCAGGCAGGACGCCGGTGCCTGGCCCACGCGCCAGCACGCGCGCAAGGTGCTGATGCTGGCCGGCTGTGCGCAACCGGCCATGGGCCCCAACATCAACAGCGCCACCGCCCGCGTGCTGGACGCCGCGGGCATCCAGACCGTGGTGGCACCCAAGGCCGGCTGCTGCGGCGCGGTCAAGTTCCACCTGAACGACCAGGACGGTGGCAAGGCGGAGATGCGCGCCAACATCGATGCCTGGTGGCCCCAGGTGGCGGATGGCAGCGTGGAGGCGATTGTCATGAACGCCTCGGGCTGCGGCGTCACGGTCAAGGAATACGGCCACATCCTGCAGGACGACCCGGCCTACGCGGCCAAGGCGGCGCGCATCAGCGAACTGACCAAGGACCTGAGCGAGCTGCTGCCCGTCATCGTGCAGGCCCTGCAGGCCGGGGACGCGGCGCTCGCCCAGCGCGTCCGGGCCAAGGCGCCCAGGCTGGCCTTCCACCCGCCATGCAGCCTGCAGCACGGCCAGAAGCTCAAGGGCGGCGTGGAGCAGCACCTGGGCGCGCTGGGTTTCGACATCCGCACGGCGATGAACGAGAGCCACCTGTGCTGCGGCTCGGCCGGCACCTACAGCGTGCTCAACCCGGAGCTGGCCACCCAGTTGCGCGACCGCAAGCTGGGTCACCTGGGCGAGTTGCAGCAGGAGGTCATTGTCTCGGCCAACATCGGCTGCATCACCCACCTGCAAAGTGGCACCGCCACACCGGTGCGGCATTGGGTCGAGGTGCTGGACGACGCGCTGGCCTCAGCACCCTGAGGCGGTTCGTCCGGTTGCGGCCAGGGGAACGTAGCCCGCCATGAAGCGCTCGAATTCCGTGGCCGACATGGGGCGCGCGTACAGATAGCCCTGCACGTAGTCACACTCCACCGAGGCCAGCAGGTCGCGCTGCTCAGCCGTTTCCACACCTTCGGCAATGACCTTCATGCCCAGCGCATGCGCCATCACGACGATGGCCTTGCACAGCGCCAGATCGGTGGAGCCCGGGCTGAGGTTGCGCACAAAGGACTGGTCGATCTTGATCAGGTCGATGTCGAACTTCTGCAGATACGACAGTGACGAGTAGCCCGTGCCAAAGTCGTCCAGCGAGACGCGGATGCCGGCATCGCGCAGCGCCAGCAGGGTGTTGGCTACATTGACGCTGGTGTTGAGCAGCAGCCCCTCCGTGATCTCCACCACGATGCAGTCACCCGGCAGGCCCTGCCGGGCGAGCAGCGCGGCCCACGGCGTGCGGCCGGTACCGTCGTGGTGGAACTGCACCGGGGACTTGTTGATGCTGATCTGGAATTGCGCGGACAGGGTGCGGCGCCAGGCATGCACCTGCCCGGCCGCCTGCCGGAACACCCAGTCCCCAATGTCGACGATGAGACCGCTGGACTCCGCAATCGGAATGAAGGCCGCCGGGCTGATCAGTCCCCGGGTGGGATGGTCCCAACGGATCAGTGCCTCGGCCTTGTGGATGGACCCCGTGGCCAGTTCCACGATGGGCTGGTACACCACCCGGAACTGGTTTTCCGCCAGTGCCGCGCGCAGGTCGCCGGCCAGACGCACGCGCGTCTGCGCCGCCTCCTGCAGCGCCGGGGTGAAGAAGCTGAAGCGGTTGCGCCCGGCGCCCTTGGCCGCATACAGGGCCTGGTCGGCGTTCTTCAGCAGGTCCTCGATAGGGGTCGCATCCAGCGGGTAGATGGTGATGCCGATGCTGGCCGACACAAACACCTGTTCGGCGCCGAGCTGGAACACCTGGCCCAGTGTGTTCAGGATCTTTTGCAGGATGCCTTCCAGATGCCCGCTGTCAGGCAGCTCCGCCAGGATCACCGTGAACTCGTCACCACCCATGCGCGCCACGGTGTCGGACTGGCGCACGCTGGCCTGGATGCGTCGCCCGGCTTCCACCAGCAGCAGGTCACCCTGGTCGTGGCCCAGCGTGTCGTTGACTTCCTTGAAGTGGTCCAGGTCGATGAACAGCAGCGCGAGCTGCAGGCCGTCGCGGTTGCACTTCTTGATCTCCTGCTCCAGCCGATCGCGCAGCATGCGCCGGTTGGGCAGGCCGGTCAGCGTGTCGTAGTAGGCCTGCTGGCGGATCAGCGCTTCGGACGCCTTGCGGCTGGAGATATCGGTGAAGGTGCCGATCATGCGCAACGGCTGGCCCGCCTCGTCGCGGGCAATGACCATGCCGCGGCTGAGTACCCACTTCCAGCTGCCATCCTTGCACAGGATGCGCCGTTCGCTCTGGTAGGTGGGCGTGCGGCCATCAAAATGGTCCTGGCGGGCCCGTCGCAGCAGCTCCATGTCGTCGGGGTGGGTGCGGTTGTCAAATTCATCGGACAGGCAGGCCAGGTCACCGCTGTCGTAGCCGCACATCTGCAGCAGGCGTGGCGAGAAGAACTCCCGCCCGGTCTGGATGTACCAGTCCCACACGCCGTCGCCGGTGCTGTCCAGTGCCAGTTTCCAGCGCTCCTCGGCCTCCTTGATCGTGGCCTCGGTCATCTTGTGCTCGGTGATGTCCTGCAATACCGAGGTGCGTTTGAGCGGTCGGCCGTGATCCCAGGTGGTGCTGCCCATGAAGCGGACCCAGATGGTGCGTCCCTTGTCGGTGACCATTTCCATCTCCAGGTCGTGGAAGGTCTCCGTGGCGTCCGGGTTCACGGGGGCGACCGGCCGGATCTGCTCAAGCGCGCTGGGCGTGAAGAAGCGTTGCGTGGTGGACAGCCCCCCCGGCGTGAACGTGTCGGGGGAGAGTTCCAGGATGCGGTAGACACCGGCGGTCCAGAACACGGCGCCATTCACGAAGTCGCGCTCCCAGGCGCCCACGCGGGCAATGGTCTGGGTGGCATCAAGCAGGCGGTTCAGGTGCTGGCGCTCGGCTTCGGAGTAAACGTAATCGGTCACGTCGGCATAGGTGCGCACCAGGCCGCCGGATGGCAGGTTCTGGGTCCGGACCTCCAGCGTGCGACCCTTTGGCGTTTCCCGCAGATACCAGTCCGGAAAATTCTCCGCTGCGCGTTTGGCGGAGTCCACCAGGTACTGGCGCGCTTCGGGGGCCACCAATTGCATATCGGCACCAAAGTCGCCCCGTTCCAGCTGGAAGCGGATCATGTCTTCCAGGCGCGGGCGTTGCGCCAGCAGTTGCGGCGGCAGATCCAGCAGTTCGCAGGCCCGGGCGTTGAACTGGCGCACCCGACCGTCGGCATCCACCAGGATGATGCCCTGGCTGATGCTTGCCAGCGTGGTCTGCAGCAGCTGGGCGTTCTCCTGCAATTGCGTGTTGAGCGTGCGCAGCGCGTTCTCGGAACGCTTGCGGTCCGAGATGTCGGTGTGGGTGCCGATCATGCGCAGGGGCTTGCCTTGCGCGTCGCGCTCGACGATGGTGCCGCGTGACTGGATCCAGGTCCACGAGCCATCCTTGCAGCGCATGCGGAAATCCGCTGCGTACAACGGCTCCATGCCGTCAATGCAGGCGTCGGCTGCGGCCTGCGCCCGCTCCAGGTCGTCAGGATGCACCCGTTCGGAAAAATCCCGGTAGCCGCGGGTCAGCGCACCGGGCTGGTAGCCCAGCATCTGCTCCCAACGCGCCGAATGGGTTTGCGCGCCGGTGGTGACATTCCAGTCCCACACCCCGACCCCGGAGCCTTCCAGTGCCTGTTTCCACGGGTTGTCCCCGGCGTCGGGTGATTTCAGCGGGTCGTTCACGCGTGCAGTATCCCATGGGCTGTGCGTCCACGGCACACTGGTTATTACCGAGGCGACACGCTGCGCTACTGACACCGCGTTGTCAGCAGGGGTGGCGCAGCATCGGGGCTTCACTCATCTGTTCAAGGAGCCTTCATGTCCGCTGCCAACACCCCCGTCCACGCCATCACCTGGTTTGAAATCCCCGCCACCGATATCGACCGCTCGCAGGTCTTTTACGAGACGGTGCTCCAGCGCAGCCTGCGCCGCGAGGTCATGGGCCCGAACACGCTGGCCGTGTTTCCGTATGCGCAAGACAGCGGCACCGGCGGCTGCCTGCACAGCGGTGCCACCCGGCTGGAGCCCAGCGCCAGTGGCACCTTGGTCTACCTGGACTGCAACCCGTCCATTGATGCTGCGCTGGCGCGTGTGCCGGCGGCCGGTGGCCGTGTCGTCGTCGACAAGCAGGCGCTGCCGCCTGGCATGGGCTTCTTCGCCCACATCATCGACGTGGCGGGCAACCGTGTCGGCCTGCATGCCATGGCCTGACCGCAGGAGCGCCACCATGCCCAGGAACTGGATTGCCGTCGCCTGCGCCGAGCATGCCCGCCGTGGCCTTGCCGGCGGCTTCATGCAGGTCTGCCATGGCAAGGTGGCGCCGCTGCGCCGCATGCGTGCCGGAGACCGCGTGGCCTATTACGCACCGACCGTGACAATGGGCGGACGGGAGCCGTTCCAGTCCTTCGTCTCGCTGGGCGTGGTGCGGGCGGCCGAGCCCTATGCCTTTGACATGGGTGGCGGCTTTGTGCCGCACCGCCGCGACGTGGCCTATGTGGACGCGCACGAGGCATCCATCCTGCCCCTGCTGGACGAATTCGAATTTGTCGAGAACCGCCAGCGCTGGGGCTACAAATTCCGCTTTGGCCTGTTTGCGATCAGCGACCACGACATGCGCTGCATCGCGCAGGCGATGGACGCTGATCTCGCGATACTATGATTTTGATAGCTGCTCACGCAGTACCGACGAGGGCCAGCCACTCCGCCCAGTAGTCAATGCAGGCGCGGATCTTGGGTAGGCGCTGGCGTTCCTGCAGCATCACGGCGTAGATCGGCACGCGCGGGTTGGCAAAGTGTCCGGGCAACACCGGCACCAGCGCGCCGCTGGCCACCAGAGGGCGCGCCAGCAGGTCCATCAGCCGGCCGATGCCCACGCCGTGCTGCACCAGGCTCATCATCACCGCCGAGTTGTCGGTGCGGGTGTGGCCGGGCACCGTCAGCGCCGCCTGCTCCTTGGGGCGGCCGTCTCCGGCCAGCGGCCAGCGGTTGAGCAGCGGGTTGGCACTGTTGGCCAGCAGGTGGTGGTGGTGCAGGTCATCCGGATGCTGCGGTGTGCCGCAACGCGCCAGGTAGGCGGGCGAGGCATAGAGTGATCGGCTGTAGTCGCCGATCTGGCGCGCCACCAGGGTCTCGCTGGCCGGCGTGCCGGTGCGGATGGCGATGTCGATGCCCTCGCGCGCCATGTCGGCCATGCGGTCGTCGGCGGCCAGGTCGATGTGCAACTGCGGGTAGCGCCGGTACAGGCCGTTCAGGCTGGGCGCAATCACCATCTGCGCCAGGATCGGGCTCATGCTGACGCGCACCCAGCCGCTGGGGCCGTCCAGCTTGCCGGTCAGCTCGGCGCTCAGTTCGTCGGTGGTGTCGAGCAGGCGGCGGGCATAGGCCAGAAAGGTGTCGCCCTCGTCGGTCAGGCTCAGCCCGTGGGTGCTGCGGTGCACCAGGCGCACACCGCAGGCCGCCTCCAGCCGCACCAAGGCGCGTGTGACCTGGCTGACCGGCACGTCGCGCTCGCGGGCGGCGGCCGACAGCGTGCCCAGTTCGGCAATGCGGGTGAACAGGGCGACGTCATCAAGCTGGAGTTGCATGGGCATGATTGTGGATTGTTTTGCAGGAAGTGCAAAACCAATATGGAATTTCTGCCGTTTCCGACTCGGTGATCTGTCAATACAGTTCAAACCACCATTCACCCACCGGAGAACAGCATGAGCAGCACCCATTTCGAAGCCAGTACCCAGGCCCGCGTCCACGACCTGGCAAAAGATCGCGCCACCCAGTTGCGCCAGGAGGCGCTGGGCGACTTCTGGCGCGGTGCCGATGCCGTGTGGCAGCGCGGCGTGCAGAGCGGCCAGGCCGCGCTGGAACGCAGTGCCACCCGGCTGCAGGCCCGTCTGGCGCGCCACAACCGCGCGCGCAATGGCCGCCATTCCACCGCGACAGGAGTTTGAACATGCCCACCTTGCAACTCAAGATCTCGCCGCTGCAAAACCCGTCGCGCTACCGCACGCTGGCGGCCGCGCTGACCCGCCTGACCGCAGAGCTTCTGGGCAAACGTGCCGAGGTCACTGCCGTGATGATCGACGACCTGCCGGCAGCCTGCTGGTACGTGGGCGGTACCGATGTGCAACGCCCCACGGCCTTCCTGGAAATCAGCATCACCCAGGGCACCAACACCGCGCAGCAAAAGGCGGCCTTCATCGCCGCGGCGTTTGCCGAGCTGCAGGACCAGTTGGGCGCAGGCGGCCCGTTGGCCGAGGCCAGCTACGTCGTCGTGCGCGAGCTGCCCGCCGGGGATTGGGGCTATGGCGGCCAAACCCAGGCAGCGCGCCAGGCCGCACGCAAGCAGCCCGTGGCAGCGTAGTCGCTACATTTTCAATAGCTGCTTGCGCAACATTGGCGAGGGCTGGAGGCCTAAAATGCTTGTGACACCATGCGCCGCGCCGACCGACTCTTCCACCTTGTCCAGCTGATCCGGGGCCGCCGCCTCACCACGGCGGCGTTCCTGGCCGCGCGGCTGGAGGTGTCCGAACGTACCGTCTACCGCGACGTGGCCGACCTGCAGCACCAGGGCGTGCCGATCGAGGGCGAGGCCGGTGTCGGCTACCGCCTGGGTGCCGGGTTTGAGCTGCCACCGCTGATGTTCAGCGCGGGCGAGGCGCGTGCGCTCGTTGCCGCCGCCCGCCTGGCCCAGGCCTGGCTGGACCCCGCGCTGGCGCGCGACGCCGAACAGGCGCTGGGCAAGATCCTGTCCATCCTGCCGCCGCCGACCCGCACCGCCGCCGAAAGCCTGGCCGTGTACGCGCCCACGTTCAGCGTGGAGCCCGCCATCCAGCAGCGCCTGCAGACGTTGCGTGAGGCCACCCAGGCCCGGCACCGCGTGCAGTTGGACTACCGCGATGCGGCGGGCCAGTCCAGCCAGCGCGTGGTGCGCCCGCTGGGCTGCTTCTTCTGGGGCAAGGTGTGGACACTGGCCGCCTGGTGCGAGACGCGCCAGGCCTTTCGCACCTTCCGCATCGACCGGGTGGACGGCCTTGCGGTGCAGGAGGGTGTGTTCCGCGACGAGGCCGGCAAGACGCTGGCGGACTTCCTGCGGCAGGTGGGGGTGCAGCCGGGCTAGGAGTCTGGGCGGCAGAAACAAGGGTTAGCCCGCAATGCGAGTGGAATGGTTTTTGCGTTGAATGGGGCATGAGCACAAGCTACGTCCCCTATTTACCCGATCAGCAATACCTCATGCCTTGCGCCTTGCAGGAGTGGCTGCCCGAAGGACATTTGGCCTA